>ERZ1034719.3-NODE-3-length-241787-cov-35.180257_pt1 | contig 241787 bp, 148 predicted proteins | sample MGYA00520703_ERZ1034719 | MGnify/ENA primary metagenome ERZ1034719 (study PRJEB33766, sample SAMN09781716) | gut metagenome | biome: gut microbiome | host: Homo sapiens | place: Madagascar | study: EMG produced TPA metagenomics assembly of the PRJNA485056 data set...
ACCCTAGACCCCAACATTAAGAGTGTCGTGCTCTACCAACTGAGCTAAGGAAGCAAATTTTCCTCCAAGCTTTGTTTTTTCAGGTGCTTGAACCCTGTTTTTCGTGATTCGTTCGGGGCTCGAACCCGAGACCCCAACATTAAAAGTGTTGTGCTCTACCAACTGAGCTAACGAATCGAACCGCGCCCCAAAACAGTGTCTCTTTTGATTTGGGATTGCAAAGGTATGACTTTACTTTTAAACCACCAAATATTTCTTCACTTTTTTAGCATTTTTTCGCTCCCGCAGAGGCTATCACCGCCTCCCATCGCGCAATCTGCTGTGTCAGACCCATATCCGCCAGTTGTGCACGAAGCGAATGCCAGCTTCCGAGATCGCTCCATCCGAGTTCTTCTGCGATGACATAGATGTTCGGGGATTTTTCCATCACTGCATAGTCGATTGAAATCTTGTCGCAGGTCGGGAAAAACTCTGCCAGAGCAGTCTGTTCGCCAGAAGTGTAAAAATACGGTTCAAGACGGTCCATCACCGACATTATCTGAGGCGCGTGGGCACGGAGTTCATCGTTTATCGTACGCACATTCCATACGAATATTCCGGCATTCCAAACGAAATCCCCGGACGCAAGGTATTTCTCTGCAGTTGCGAGATCCGGTTTTTCCTTGAACCGCCTCACCTTTATCAGCTGTCCGTGGACAAACCCCGGAGCGCTTATGTACCCGTAGCCTGTTTCCGGCCGGGTAGGCACTATCCCTATAGTCACAATTGCGGATGAGCCTGCGGTTAAGGCAAGGGCCTTTCCAATGACAGAAGTGAACGTATCTGTCTTTGTCACAAGGGCATCGGAGGGAGTCACGACGACATTTGCATCCGGATGATGAGCGGCAATCTTGCGGCAGGCGTAGGCTATGCACGGCGCCGTGTTGCGTGCTTCAGGCTCAAGAAGGATGTGTTCCGAAGGAATGTCGGGAAGCTGTTCCTTGACAATGGAAGCATACTCCGCAGATGTCACCACCCAGAAATTTCCGATATCCGCAGATGGCAGGAAACGTTCCACAGTCATCTGTATCAGAGATTTTCCCATTCCAAGCACATCAATGAATTGTTTCGGGCACTCCGGTGTGCTTATGGGCCAAAGACGGCTTCCAATGCCACCGGCCATAATCACAATATGAGTATTCTTGTCTTTCATCGTAATGTCATTTCAGTAATTAAAATCCCCCAATGTGGTAATACAACCACAAACATACAAATATATGCAATTATTTTGATCCTGCGCCCTTCGCCTTGAGACGAGCCGTCAGTGCTCTTTGGAACTCACGTGCATTGCGCTGATGTTCCGCATAGGTGGCGGCAAAACGATGTGTACCGTCAAAATCCGGATTTGCACAGAAGAACAGATAATTATGAGTGTCAGGATGGAGTACGGCCTCAATGCAGGCTTTGGAAGGGACATTAATCGGAGCGGGAGGAAGCCCGGCATATTTATATGTATTGTATGGAGAATCGACGGAAAGATGCTTCTTGAGGACGCGGTTCAGCGCGTAGTCATAGCAAAAGCAGATTGTCGGGTCGGCCTGCAGCTTCATCCCACGATGAAAACGATTGAGGTACACTCCGGCAATCAGAGGATACTCAAAGTCTTTGAGGGTTTCACCACAGACAATCGACGCCATGACTGAAGCTTCCATCGGAGTAAGACCCTGAGCTCCGGCAAGCCGCACACGCTCCGGAGTCCAAAACTCGTCGTATTCCTTCTTGAAACGGTCGAAAATTTCCCTCACACTCGCTGTCCAGTACATTTGATAGCTGTCCGGGATTATGAGAGCAAAGACATTTTCAGGCGTGAAACCATAGTCAGAGAGGAAAATCTCGTCGTTCAACGCGTTCATCACCGATGTTGAGTCCACCATCATCTGCGAGGCAATACGCTGTGCTATCCGCCCCTTATTGCGCAAAGTTCCGGAGAGGGTGAGAACAGTCGGTTCCTGCCATCCGTAAGCGAGCATGCGCGCCACATAAATTGGAGGATACTTTGTCCGTATCGGATAGCGTCCTGGCTTCATTTTCTCCACAACGCCGATTCTGCCGAAGCATCGTTCAAGGCTGCTTCGGCTCCTTGCGCACCCGTCTTCAGAAAGCGCGTCAAGCACCCGCGAGGCATCGGTGTCCGGATAGACCAGGAGCACAAATTCCTTTTCAAATCCCGGACGGCGGTTGTCGATGTACCAGAGCGAGGCAAATACGATTCCGACGACGAGAAGTACGGCAATGACCGACGCCGCAGAAATGATGATAACATTCTTCTTTTTCATACTGACAAATCTGAAGCAGTTTATTTTTTCATGTTTCTTACTCACATTCATTTCCTCAGGTTTATCAAGTCGCCTTCGACCAGATCCGAATCCGACCTGACACCATTCATCTTCTTGAGCTTAGACAATTTCACGGCATATCTCTGCGACACTGACCAAAGATCATCGCCCTTTTCCCAGACATGCTTGTCGAGTCCTTTCGCAGCCATCGACTTTTTGGGCTGAAGGTACACCACTGTTCCTGGAAGAAGTTCCCGGTCCGCAGTGAGGTCGTTGTATTTCAGAATCTCCCGAAGGAAAAGGTTATAGTCCCCGGCAATAGACGCATAGGTCTCACCTTCCACCGAATAGACAAACGGGACACCATTGAGCGAATACATCTCACGCGAAAGATTGAAGCGAAAAACCTCGCGCTGGTCCTCATTCAGAGGCTTCGGAGTCTCGATTATGGAAGGTGATTCAGGGCGCGTGACAGGTTTTTTCTTTCCTGGCTTCGACTTGCCCTGGCGTCCATTCTTATCACCCGAGGCAGGCTTAGAGGAGACAGCAGCGCCGTCATCCGGATAGTCCGAAGGTTTCGTGTCATATTCATACAGCCTATAATCCTCTATGAGCTTTATCAGTTTCTGTGGATAGTTCGGATCTGTCGCATAGCCGGCCTTCTTGAGACCATATGCCCATCCACGATAGTCCGTAGGGTCAAGGTCGAAAAGGAATTTGTAGCGATCCTTGTAGCGGAGAAAATCCGAATGATCGCGAAACGAATCATCAGCCGAAGGGTACTTCCTAAAACACTCGTTTTTCCGGTCGTCATCGTAGTACATCTTCTTTCCAGTCCAGTTGTGGCACTTTATTCCGAAATGGTTGTTTCCCTCGGTAGCAAGACGCGACTTTCCGGCACCGGACTCAAGAAGTCCCTGGGCAAGGGTTATGCTGGCGGGAATTCCGGAACGGTACATTTCAGCAACGGCAATCCCGGAATATTTGCGGATATATGCCTCCTGCGTCGAACGGATGTCAGAAAACGCCGTCGCGGAACAAAGGAAGACAAGAACAAGGCTTATGAATATATTTCTCTTCATATCAGTGTAAATACAAACGTCGGTGCCCTTGCATCAGGACGCCGACGCAAAATCAGCCAAAGTTAGCAAAAAACATACAATTTGCATCTACCGTTCGGTATGTTTGCACAAAGGAATGTCAAACACATCGCCGTCATTTGCCGTAAATGAGTTCGGAAACACGGAACGGAGTTCAGCAAGCAGAGGAGCGGTGTCACGATAGCGCGAGGAATAATGCCCGGCAATCAGTTTGCCGGCACAAGCCTCAAGTGCGCACCGCGCCGCCTGAAGAGTCGTGGAATGATAGCGGGCAGCTGCCTCCTTCTCAAGACCTGCCATATAGGTCGTTTCATGATAGAGCAGGTCAACGTCCTTCACCCATTCAGACAGCTCGGGGAACGGGGCCGTGTCGCTACAATATGCAAAGGCTCTCGGACGATACGGCAGAAAAGTCAGCTCCCCGTTCGGAATCCGCAGCATGGGACATCCGACAGCGTCTGTACGGACGAGATCCTCCCCTTTTTTGAGCGAGCAAATTTCAGCTACTCCGAGGCCATATTCCTCAATCGCATCCTTGCGGACGTTCAGTTGCGGCATCTTCTCACGGAAAAGGTAGCCATAGGTCTCAATGCGGTGGTTCAGCGGGAATGCCTCAACTGTCAAAAACTTATTCTCAAAAATCACCTCCGGAGACTTGGCCTTGACAGGAGTGAAGTCTATATTTATGCCGAGCTGCTCCCCGAAATAGGAGAGAAAGAACTTCAGCACGGGGCCGAGCGAGTTGGGGCCGAAGATGCGGATACCCTTCCTGCCGGTTGCAAGACCGATTGTCGAAAGCAGTCCGAAAAGCCCGAAGAGGTGGTCGCCGTGGATGTGACTGATGAAAATCGCGTCGATGCGTTCGAAAGAAAGATGCTGACGGCAAAACTGGCGTTGGGTACCTTCACCGCAGTCAATCAAAAACAAGCGCCCACGTACATCCAGTACCTGAGCGCTTGAATTCCTATTTGCCGAGGGCTTGGCAGAAGCCGTGCCCAGAACATTAAGTGTAAAGTTCATTCCGTGAAGGAATTACTCGCCTTTCTCGAACTTCTCCTTGAGGGCAGCAAGAGCGTCGATGTCACCGAGAGTGGTCTTCTCGACGTTTGAGTTAATCTTCTTGACAGCCTTCTTGGTGTTGTCAGCTTCTGCAGCAACCTTCTCTGCCTTAGCCTCAGCGTAAGTCTTCAGATGAGAAAGAACGACTCTCTTCATTGAGCGCTTGAGCTCCACAACCTTGAACGGAAGTGTCTCGCCTACAGTAGGCTGAGTGCCGTCTTCCTTAACAAGATCCCTGTTGAAGCAGATAGCCTCTACAGCCGGATCAAGAGCGATTACGGCGAACTTGTCCTTAAGCTCTGCAATCTTGGCCTCTACTACCGTACCTACGCTATACTTCTCCTCAACTTCGTCCCAAGGGTTAGGGAGAAGCTGCTTGTGACCGAGACTGAGTTTGTGGTTGTCCTCATCGAAGTCGAGGATGACAACGTCAATCTTGTCGCCCGGAGCAACAAGCTCTGAAGGATGCTTGATCTTGTTCCATGAGAGGTCGCTGATGTGAACGAGTCCCTCAATTCCCTCCTCAAGCTCTGCGAAGACGCCGAAGTTGGTGATATTGCGGACTGTCGCTGTGTGCTTTGAGCCTACAGGATACTTCTCACGGATGTTCTTCCACGGATTCTCAACGAGCTGTTTGAGACCGAGAGACATCTTCTTCTCCTCTCTGTCGAGAGTAAGAATCTGAGCCTCTACCTCGTCGCCTACCTTGAGGAAGTCCTGTGCGACGCGGAGTCTTGGAGACCAAGACATCTCGGAAACGTGGATAAGTCCCTCTACGCCCGGCTCAATCTCAACGAATGCACCATAGTCAGCGATGAGAACAACCTTACCCTTAACCTTGTCTCCGACCTTGAGGTTCGGATCAAGAGCCTCCCAAGGATGCGGCTGAAGCTGCTTGAGACCGAGGGCGATTCTCTTCTTGTTCTCATCGAAGTCGAGAATAACAACGTTAATCTTCTGATCGAGAGATACAACCTCCTCAGGATGATTGATCCTGCCCCAAGAGAGGTCTGTGATGTGGATGAGACCGTCAACACCGCCCAGGTCAACGAATACGCCGTAGTTGGTGATGTTCTTGACAGTACCCTCAAGTACCTGACCTTTCTCGAGTTTGCTGATGATCTCGCTCTTCTGAGCCTCGATTTCAGCCTCGATAAGTGCCTTGTGTGAAACGACGACATTGCGGAATTCCTGATTGATTTTGACAATCTTGAAGTCCATTGTTGTGTCAACGAACTGGTCGTAGTCACGGATAGGCTTGACGTCGATTTGTGAACCCGGAAGGAATGCCTCGATTCCGAATACGTCCACAATCATACCGCCCTTCGTGCGGGTCTTGACATAACCCTTAACGATTTCGTTGTTGTTGAATGCCTCGTTAACCATATCCCAAGAGCGCAGCTGACGTGCCTTCTTGTGAGAAAGAACGAGCTGTCCTTTCTTGTCCTCAGTGTTCTCGACATAAACTTCAACCTTGTCACCAACTTTGAGGTCCGGGTTGTAGCGGAACTCAGGAGCCATAATGACACCCTCGCTCTTGTAGCCGATGTTGACAACGACCTCTCTCTTGCCGATCGCGGTCACGACGCCTTCTACGACCTCGCCCTCAACGACCTTTGAAAGGGTCTTCTCGTACTCTGCGGCGTCCTCCTTGCGGTCGCCGTACACGCCCTCGTTCTCGAATGCGTCCCAGTCGAAGTCCTCAGGCTTCACTGAAGCATTGCTCGCTACGGGCTGCTTCTTGGTTTCTTCTACCTCCACACGAGCCTCAGCAGCCTCAACTGCCGGTGACTCCTGCTCGGTAACCTTAATTTCTTCCATAATTGTTTTTGAACTAATTAGGGGTTTAACATTATTATAATAACTTATGTCTCAAAGACTTGCAGCCAAAACCACACATCTTCCTGACAAAAAGTCTGCAAATATAGACAAAATTATCGGATTGTCAAACAGTTGCATAGTCATAAGAAACACGAAATTCATCAAAATATTTTCCGGAACATTCTTTCCGAAGAAATTTTGCCCGTATCTTTGCACAATGAGAATTCAAAGATTTTGTAATATGCGTTTGGTGATTCAGAGAGTAAGGAATGCCTCCGTCAACATCGGAGGGGAGGAAGTATCGTCCATTGAAAAGGGGCTTCTGGTGCTTGTCGGCGTGGAAAACGGAGACACCGAAGAAGATATGCGATGGCTTGCCGGAAAGACTGTCGGGCTGAGGATTTTCGATGACGAGGAAGGTGTCATGAACCGGAGCGTTCTGGACATAGGCGGCGACATACTCGCTGTCTCGCAGTTCACACTCACAGCATCCACAAAAAAGGGCAACCGCCCGTCATATATCCGCGCCGCCGGGCACGACCTCGCAGTACCTCTCTACGAAAAGTACTGCGAAGCCTTATCAAGCGCACTCGGCAAAGAAGTCGGCCGCGGAGTTTTCGGTGCCGACATGCAGGTCTCCCTCATCAACGACGGCCCCGTCACCATCATCATCGACTCACGGCTGAAGGAATGATAACTGAATTATAATGCCTTTACGATCCAGAAAGTAAAAATTATCTCAGTCGGACTGACTATTAACGAAGCAATCGCCGCTTTGCGACTTTTACAACATTTTTTTTCGTTTGAATATGAGGAAGACGATAACAAACGAAACCACCATCAGCGAGACAATGATGACCCAATTCCACTGCGTGTCACCGGGAATCATCGGCAGGGCAACGTTCATTCCATAGAAGGAAGCAATGAGCGTCGGGGGCATCAGAAGAAGCGAGACGAGGGTGAATACCTTCATTATCTTGTTCTGGTCGAGGTTGATGAGACCGATGACGGTGTTCTGGAGATACTCAAGACGGTCAAAACTGAAATTGGTGTGGTTCACGAGGGACGAAATGTCCTTGAGCATGATGTTCAGCTTGTTCTGGATGCTCTTGGGACATTTCTGAGACTTCAGTATGCTGGAAATCACGCGCTGCTTGTCCACTATGCTCTCCCTTAGGACTATCGTATTCTCCTGCAGACGGTTGATATCGAGGAGGAATTCCTCATTGATATCCTCGCCGAGGCTAACCTTTTTGTTGTACTGTGAAATCTCCTTGGAGAGAATCTCTATCATGTCGGCATCGGAGTCGATGCGCTGCTCCAGAATGCTGTTGAACACGGTGAACCCGTTGGGATACATCTTCGGAAACACGTTGAGACGGCGCTGGAGTTCTGTAAAACTGCGGAGCTGAACCTCGCGGAGAGTCGTGAGGACATTACCCTTTAATATAAAGGACACCGTCTCCATCGCATATTCCTCCGGTCCGGGGATGACGAAGTTCGTGTTCGCAAATATGGCATCCTCAGTCTCCGAGAAACGTGAAGACGACTCAATCTCTTCGGCAGTCGCACGGCTCTGAATCATAGTCCCGAGAAATGCCTCCACAGCCCGTTTTTCCTCGCCTGTAGGTGTAAGAAGATCTATCCATACCACATCCGAGATGTTGATTGCAGAGAAATCGATCTCCGTCTGAGAGACCTGCATCTGTCCGTTCACCCTGTAGAAGATTTCTACCATATCCTGCCTTATTTTGCTCCGGCTGCCGTCGGATGGGTTTCACTTTGGAAATGATGCCGTTTCGCGGACGTGGGAGAAACGGCGCGCAAATATAAGATATTTTTCCGAAATCATCAGCAAGACTTTTCTCCGAAACCGAATATTCGCGGAATGCAAGCTGTTTTATTGTCCGCGCAAAGCCCTCATTATGTTGGCAGGAGCGCGGTTGGCAAGGATCTCGCGCTTCATGAAATCCATTGCCGGAGCGACATGATCGAAGAACTGCCAATACCCTCTGCAGAGGTAGTTCAGTCCGGCCTCTCCATCGGAAGTGCGGGCAAAACGGTTTTTGGGGCATTCTCCGTTGCAGGCAAAAAGATATTGACACTCAAGGCATTGCCTGGGCAGAGACTTGTACTTCGCGTCGCCGAAATCCTGTTCTTGTCTGCTGTACATCATCTCCACAAGGGTCTTCTCACGAATGTTGCCGAGCCTATATTCCGGAAAGACGAAATGGTCGCAGGTGTAGACATCGCCGTTGTACTCCATCACACCGGCATGGCCGCAAGAACGTGCCATCGTGCAAACGCCCGGCGGCACCCCCATCCAATTGGCGAGCGTGGCGTCAAAAAGTTGGACATAGTATTGTCCTACGTCGTTCATTACCCATTCATCGAATACGGCACAAAGGAAATTACCCCATTTCTCCGGAGTTACAGAGAACGGAGCGAGCGGGAGGTCTTCGCCGTCCGCGGGACTTGCGAGATGACGCCCGTCAGAATGAGGCATGATGCGCTCTACAATCGGAGTGAACTGAAGATAATGGCAATTTATGCTCTTGAAAAACCTATAGAACTCATGGGGGCAGTCCACATTCAGGTCGTTGACTACAGCCAGCGCGTTCCATTCCACGCCGTAGCGGTTAAGGAGTTCGATGCCGGCCATAACCTTGGCAAAAGAGCCGCGGCCACGGACATTGTGGCGGTAGCGGTTGTGGATGCGTTCCGGACCGTCAATCGAGACCCCTACAAGCCATCCGTTGTCCCTGAAGAACTGGCACCATTCGGCATTAAGCAACGTGGCGTTGGTCTGTATGCAGTTGTCAATCTGACGACCGCGGCCATACTTCTTCTGTAGCCGCATGACATTCTTATAAAACGAGAGCGGACGCATAAGGGCCTCACCGCCATGCCAGGTAAAGAGAGTCTGCGACATAGTCTGGGAGTCGAGATACTGACGGATATATTCCTCCAGTATTTCGTCGCTCATCTCAAGCATTCCAGTGCCCGGCGTCTTCGGATAGAGGTTCTTCTTTTCCAGATAGTAGCAATACTCGCAAGCGAGGTTGCAGGTAGGGCCGGCAGGCTTGGCCATCACGTAAAGAGGACGCGCGAAAGGTGATATTGTGCTTTCCATAGACTACCGCCCGTTCGCTATTCTTTCCGCGCAGTTGATGCCGTCGAGGGCGGACGAGACTATGCCGCCGGAGTAACCGGCACCTTCTCCGCAGGGATAAAGTCCGGAAAGCTGAGTGTGCTGGAGAGTCTCCGGATCACGCGGAATGCGGACCGGACTGGATGTGCGAGACTCCACGCCAAGAAGGAGCGCATCGTTGGTGTAGTAGCCGCGCATCTTGTTTCCAATCTGCGGAAAGGCATATTTCAGACGAAGGCGAACATGTTCCGGAAGCATCTCATGGAGAGGGGCGGAAATTACCCCCGGATGATATGAACTTGCAGGAAGATTTGTTGAAAGCACACCACGGCAAAAGTCCATCATCCTCTGGCCGGGTGCTGCAAACGGGTTCAGAGCAGGTTTCGAGGCTCCTGCATTCGAGAGGGCCGCCTTGACGGTGCCGCCCACGCCCTGCCGTGCTTTCTGCACCCAGTCGTAGACCGAGCGTTCGACATCGCGTTGGAACTTCATCAGGGAAAGCGGGTCCGATGCCGGATATTCCGGGATATCTCCCGGCTCAATGCTGACCACGACTCCGGCATTTGCCCATTTTGAATTCCTCGCAGAATTTGACATACCGTTCAGAACAGTCTCGCCATCCTCAGTCGAGGAGGGAACAAGGATGCCTCCAGGGCACATGCAGAAAGAAAAAACTCCCCTACCCTCAATCTGGGTCACGAAAGAATACTCGGCCGTCGGCATAAATGGCTGATATTTGCCGTGGTACTGAATCTTGTTTATCAGCGACTGCGGATGCTCGACCCTGACGCCAAGCGCGAATCCCTTCGCTTCCAGCGCCCATCCCTTCTTGTTGAAGAGCTCGTAAATATCCCTCGCGGAATGACCGGTTGCGAGAATTATGTTTCTGGCGGAATATGTCACTGAAGACCCGTCACCACCGAGCGTTATGACATCGTAGCCTCCGTCAGGTTTCGGAGATATGTCCGTAATGCGTGAGTCGAAATGATATTCTCCGCCATGCTCTATTATACATTTGCGGATGTTTTCAACCACGAGCGGAAGACGGTCGCTGCCTATGTGAGGATGGGCATCGGTGAGAATGGACTCGGATGCACCGAAACGCACAAACTGATGCAGGACCTCCCGGATGTCGCCGCGCTTTGAGGAGCGGGTGAAAAGTTTGCCATCGGAAAATGTGCCGGCGCCGCCCTCGCCGAAACAATAGTTCGAGTCCGGATTCAGAACACCTTTGTCGGATAGTTTCGCTACGTCAAATTTCCTTGCATGCACATCCTTCCCACGCTCGATAATCACGGGCTTGAGGCCTCGCATCAGAAGGTGCAGCGCGGCGAACATCCCGGCAGGGCCGGCGCCGGCGACAATCACCGGCTTTGCATCGTGAACGTCGTGATATTCAGGAATCGCGTAGTCTTCAAGACTTTCGGCAGCAGTGCAGACCTGATAGCGAAGGCGGTAAATCACGTCTCCACGGGCATCAACCGAACGCCGCACGAGCCTGCACTCCCCCACAGATTTCACCCCCACGCCGAGAGCCTTCGCCGCAGCAGAGCGAAGTTCATCCTCAGATATTTCCTTTCCGACCCTGCAGGTCAATTCTAATTCCTTCATAGCAGATCGCTTTTTATTGGATTTTTCAAAATTCGGCAAGGCGGGACACCGGTGCGACATCAAGGGATGTGCGCTCACCATTGAGATAGTGGTAGTAGCCGGCAATGGCAATCATCGCGGCATTGTCCGTCGTGAACTTGAACTCAGGAAGATAGACGTTCCAGCCGCGTTTCTGTCCTTCGAGTGTGATGCGGTTTCTGAGTCCGCTGTTAGCGGAAACACCGCCGCCGATTGTCACCTCGCGGATGCCGGTCTGCTTTGCGGCCTTGACAAGCTTGTCCATCAGAATGTCTATCAGCGCTTTCTGAAACGAGGCGCAGATGTCCGCCTTGTTTTCCTCCATGAAATTCGGATTCTTTGCAATCTCGTCGCGGACAAAATAGAGCAGCGAGGTCTTGATGCCGCTGAAACTATAGTCCAGCCCCGGGACATGGGGCTTCGCAAAATGGAAGCGGTTTTCGTCGCCCTCCTTCGCCAGTCTGTCCACAATCGGGCCGCCCGGGTAACCGAGCCCCATCATCTTGGAGCATTTGTCGAAGGCTTCGCCAACAGCGTCATCGATGGTCTGTCCGAGAATCTCGTATTCCAGCGGGCTGTCCACCCTGACAATCTGCGAGTTTCCGCCGGAAACCAGAAGGCACAGATAGGGAAACTGCGGTGCGCGGTTTTCCTTGTCGTACTGCTTTATGAAGTTTGCAAGTATGTGTCCCTGAAGGTGGTTCACTTCAATCAAAGGACATCCGAGCGCGATGGAAAGCGCCTTTGCGAACGACGTGCCGACCAGCAGCGAACCCAAAAGTCCCGGACCGCGGGTGAACGCGATTGCAGTGATGTCATCCTTCTTGATGAGCGCCCTGTCGATGGCCTGGCTCACCACAGGCACAATATTCTGCTGGTGTGCGCGTGAGGCGAGTTCCGGAATCACGCCACCATAGGCCTTGTGCACGTCCTGGCTCGCGATTACGTTCGACAGAAGGTAGCCGTCCCTTATGACGGCCGCCGATGTGTCGTCGCACGAAGATTCTATTCCTAAGATTATGTCCATATTCATCAAGTCTCGTAAATATTGCCCGCACAAAAGAGAAATTTCGCTCCGGGCAAATGTTATTACGCTGCAAAAGTACGAAAAATTTCATCTATGTCCAGATTATATATGGACTATTCTCTTAGATTCCTGGGGTTTCATTTTCCTGGCAAGCTTCAGCATCAGTACTCCTGTTAATTTCCGTATCTGTCCCCTCGTGATGCTGTTGGCGCCACTGCTTCGGAGACATCCCAAACAATTTTCTGAAGGCGCGGGAAAAATAGTATGGATCGGAGAATCCGCAGTCGTAAGCTACGGCGGAGACTAGCCTGTCCGAGTCGATGAGAAGTCTTGCGGCGTACTTGAGACGGACATTCTGGATAAACTCATTGCCGGACTGCCCAGTCAGCGCCTTGAGTTTCCGGTAAAGCGAGGCCTTACTCATGCCGATACGAAGGCAGAGAGTGTCAACATTGAATTCAGAATCAGAGATGCTGTCCATCACCGCTGAAGAGATTCTGTTCAAAAGTTGTTCGTCTGCGTTAGAAGCCGGAATCTCCACCTTGGAAAGGTCTATCTCAAACTTGCGGTAATTCTCGCGGCTGATCCATGAGCCGACTATTATGTTCCTGACCATGAGTTCAAGTAACGAGAAAGAGAACGGCTTGACAATCCACGAGTCCGCTCCGGCAAGGTAGCCCCGGCACTTCTGGTCATATTCGGAGAGGACGGTCATAAGTATGACCTTGATGTGGCTCGTGTCGATGCTGCTCTTTATACTCCGGCACAGGTCGTATCCGGACATACCATCAAGCATGACATCGGAAATCACTATATCGACACGCCCCTCGCGAATTAGTCTCGAAGCAGCCTCGCCGTTGTCCACTCCTACGACGATGTATTTCCTGGAGAAATAATCGAATAAAAGGTCCTTCATCGAACTGTCGTCCTCAACAATCAAGATGACTGTCTCAGAGGCAATCTTCAGGTACTCCCCATTGTCGAGGTCGGTCTCTACAAAATACTTCTCAAGGGAATGCATACGATCATCGGAGGCATATTCCATATTCATGGAAACAGTCTCACACTCCGGATTCTGAACGTCCCCGCGACTATCGGAATGGAGCGGAATCTCAAATCCGATTTCGGTCAGTTCCCCGACTTTAGAGGCGGCGAATACCCGACCGCCGTGCAACTCAACAAGAGACTTCACATGAGACAGTCCGACTCCGGAGGAATACATATCGTAGGACTTGACCGTAAAGAAGCGGTCAAAGATGTGCTCCAATTTGTCTGGCGAAATACCCTCCCCCGTGTCACGCACAGTCAGGCGCAGCATTTCTCCGTCCTTCTCGGCACGTATGCATACATTGTCACCTTTCGAACAATGCTTGCAGGCATTGGACAGCAGATTATCGAGAATCGTCTCAAACTTCTCCAGGTCCGCCTCCACCACAAGAGACTCCGGGACGTCGATAGAAACCATTATGCCCTTGTCCTCTAACTGCCATTCATAGCGCCCCATAACATTGGTAACGGAATTCAGGACTTCGAACGATGACAGACTGAGCGTTGCCGACTGGAGTTCACGAAAGCCGAGCAGTTCATTGATGAGAGCGAGCAGTTTGTCCGCGTTTTTTTTGATTATTTCGAAATACCTATCCATCTTCCCCTCCGGGACAATGCCGTTCATGAACTGCTCAACCGGCCCGAGAATGAGCGAGAGCGGAGTCTTGAACTCGTGTGAGATGTTATCGAAGAAGCGGAACTTCATATCGGCGATTTCCTTGTCCTTCTCCCTATTAAGACGTTCTATTTCAAGTTCATGTCTATGCTTCGATGACATCACGAACATCACCAGAAGCCACGTCGCCAATGCAAGCAGCAGAATAGCGAGGCAGATCCTCGCTGCAGTGCTCTGCCACCACACTGGCCTCACCATGATTTTCAGCGAGGAAATATTGTCCATAACATGGCCTTCAGACATGTTGGCGACAGAAAGGCAGTAGTTGCCAGGCTTGAGCCCCATGAAATCCACTCGGTTGGAAGCATCGAGGACATGCCAATCGTCGTCTAGTCCCTTCATCTTGTAGGCGAATGTTTGTCCGTAGTTATAGCCGAACATATTGTTGGAGAAATCTATCGAGAAGGTGTTCTGCCAGTGTTCAAGCCTTAGGACATCGAGTTCATTTATATCAGAAGGCAACGGTCCGTCTGGCCCGATACTCTGCCGTATGTTATTTATCCACAGATCATTGAATCTTATCGGCCGGTTCACATCCATCCTTATCTCGCGGCACGGATCCACCTCCACAAGACCATTGGTACTGCCAAAATAGAGTTTTCCATCGTGTTTCTCAGCAGAATTGTAATTGAAGCGGTTGGTCGGCAGTCCGTCGCAAATCGTGTATCTCGTATATGAACTGAAATTGAGGTCTGTACGGCATAGACCGGAGTTTGTCGAGAACCACAGGTTCCCGTAGTCGTCCTGAAGCGCGGCATAGACAGTGTCGTCGGGAAGTCCGAAACTGAAGGTTACTTTTGCGCACGAATTGTCCCTTGGATTGAAACATATTATCCCGTCCGTCTCCGTACAGAATGCAATGCGTCCGTCGGACAATTCACAGATTGACACATATGTGCTTACCGGCGATTCGACTTCATGGGCGGCATAGCCCTCCGACGAGGAAAGCTTCCAGATATGGGCACCGTAGCAGGCCAGCCAGATGTCACCGACACTATCCTCGAAGATATCCCAGATGAACAGGTTATTGGGAAGATTGCCGGCGACATGAACTAAGGTCCCTGTCTCGTAGTCGTAGCGATAGAGTCCTCCGTCCCGCGTCCCTACCCAGAGATTTCCCATGCTGTCGTTAAGGATGCTATAGACATTGTTCGTCGTAAGTTCCGGTGCACGTCGGCTGCCGGAGCGGAAGCTTATGAACGAAGAACGGCCCTTCGGCCTCATGTATAGTCCTCCAAGATAAGTTCCGAGCCAGAGGTTTCCGCGCCGGTCAAGGCAGACAGAATGGATGTTACCGCTCTTCAAGCCGTCCTTTCCCGCCGGGCAGTGGACATTATTGCCTTCCGGTCCCAAGATGTACAGGCCATCGTTCTCAGTTCCGGCATAGAGTCTGTCTCCCGTGTGGACAATTCCGCTCAAGACCTTGCTGGATGCGGAGAATGAGGATGAACTTGTCAACATGAAGTCGAACATCCTAAAATGATTGTAACGGACATTGACCCCTCCGAAGAAAGTGCCCACCCAAAGATTGTCATCGGAGTCACAATAGAGGCTATAGACGGCATTGTCGTTCAGCCCCCATGGATTGCCGCCTTCTGCCATGACAAGCTCGGTACGCCCGCCCGTGATTCTTACTATTCCACCTTCTGTGGCCGCCCAGATATCTCCGTTCCTGTCTTGGATGACCTGCCGAACCAGATTGTTGCGAAGTTCACCCGAAGCCACGCTGTAAGAACGGGTCTGCTTTGACTGCTGACGATAGCAGACAAGACCATTGCGGCTCGCAATCCATATGTCGTTGGAGGAGTCTTGATAGATGTCGTTTATCATTCCACTGACCGACTGCAGCCCAACCTGAACAAAGTCCCCTGATTCGCGGTCAAGCGTCAACACCCTATCTCCGACCGCAGCCCAAACATTTCCACGGGAATCCAACATCAAACATTTGGTGCGCCCAAGCCCATAATACGCCCGAGTTCCGTTTATGCCGAGACAATCAACTCCCGAACTGCCAGCAATCCACAGATTGCCATCGTCATCTTCACAAATGTCCTCCACCAGATTGGAACCTATCCGGAACGGAGCTTCCAAAGTCAAGGAAAAGCGGGATTGCGAACCGTCATGAGGATTGAGGCGGAAAAGACCTCCATCGGTGCAGAACCAAAGGTTCGAGCGCGAATCCTCGAAGACCTTCAGAACACGGAGAACCTTTCCCTCATCGGAGCGGAAGGCATATTCCCGAAATCCGAAGCCGTCATATCTGAACGCCCCGTACATTGTCGAGAACCATATATACCCGCGGCTGTCCCCGGTTATATGATGAATCCATGTGTATTTAAGCCCCTCCTTTTCCCCAATATGCCTGAACTGGAGACTCGTAGCGCGCAGAGGACATAGGATGCCACAAAGTGAAAGAATAATGAGTATAGACTTCCCTAACGACATGTTTTTCTTCATAAACTCAGGCGTTTGTGTTATTCCGTAATATGACATTCCGTAAATTTAAACAGATTCTAAGAAAAATCCGATTCGGAATATGATTTTTCGGATAAACCAAGCCTATTTTATGCCACACCAATATTTCAATCGGCGATATAGGCCCGCTACTCCGCGCTATGCTTTCCCACCATCGGGAATTCGGTGATTCTGAGGATAGTGCAGCCGTATGGAATCAGTTCTATCTTTTCGCGTTTCCTTCCGACGTCAGGATTGAACATTATGCTGTAGGGCATCGGCCCAGCCATTCCGTTGTATTCCTTCCAACTATTAAACCTCACCGCTTCGGTGACTATGCTGCAAGGTGCACCTTCCTCGCTCCACGGGAAATTTTCCTCGGAAGATTTTTCATTGCGCGAGAACGCGTAGTGCTTTTCCCAATCGCTATCCGGCACCTGCACAAGAGCATAGTTCCATGGAGCCTTTGCCTTGTATTCATAATAGAACTTTCCCTGGTTCTTTTTCGAGCTCTCTATTTCCACGGTCCTTTTCTCAGACGGAATTTTCAGCGCATATACCAGCGGTCCCCTTTCCACGGCACGGGCATTCTCTTTCCAGAGAGTGAGACGCACCTGAGGAGTGAAACTGAGCTCCATCACGTCACCTTTTTTCCATTTCCTCTTCACTGTCAAAAGATTATCAACGTCCGCAACATCAAAGATTTCCTTTCCATTAACCTTCACCGATGTCTTCTCGCTCCACGACGGGATGCGCACGACAAACGGGAACTCGGTATTCCGGGACATTTCGTCAATTCTGAAAGTGACCATCTCTTCAAAGGGATATTTCGTTATCTCGCTGATTTTCACGTCCACGCCGCCGGCGACACGCGTCCTCACACTGCTTGGAGAATAGACCGTTGCAGCAAGCCCGCCATCTGGCGTCGCATACCATAGATTTTGAGTAAACTTAGGCCAGCCCTGATGCATGTTGGAAGTGCAGCACGGAAAGCCGGTCAGGAGTCCGAAGCAGCCGTCCAGTCCGGAATGGTTCACGTCGAAGTTGGACTCACGTTCCATCACGTTTATCTGATTCACCTGTTGGAAGTACTGACGTGTCATGTAGTCATCGGTCGTCTGTGCCGGCAGTGCATTGAAGGCAACCTTCTCAAGCGTCTCGACAAAGCGAGGATTACCGGTTATGCGATACATCGTCTCCAGCGAATACATATACTCAACGATTTCGCATAGTTCAATTCCCTGTGTAGGATCATTTCCGTGAATGGCCTCATCGCCGCTGAACATCCCGTTCGGATAGCCATGGAAACGCTCCAGGTCGTTCATGGCGCAAGATACCGCCTCAAGGTACTTAGGGTCGCGGTCGTGCTGCCAATAGACTATCGGAGTCTTTATTCCCTGAGCAAGGTTCACGCTGTGGATGGTTCCTACCCTCGTCAGTTTGTCGTGAGAGAGGAACATTTCGGTGAAAGGCTCGGTCTGGGAATATATGATGTCACCGAGTTCGATGAGGAAATCGTCTTTTGTTATGGAATATAGCCAATATATAGAATTGAGATTCTCGCTGCCGCGATGTCTTGCCCAAAACGTCCAGTTGTCGAGCGGCTTTTCGCGGATTACCGAAAGTTGATAACGAAAATAATTGGTCATCAACTTTATGACACGTTCGTCACCGGTTGCGGAATAATGCTGCTGTAGCACCTTTAGGGCAACCATTCTCGGCCACCAATCCTGGCAGTTACCGCGCTGAAGACCCTTCTCCGGAGCATAGTCCGTGCTTGGGCCGAACTGTCCGTTTTCCTGTCCGCTCGAGAGCATCCACTCCACCCACGGACGCACCTTGGCCTTGAGATTATTATCGTCAAGGATGTATGCGAGAGGCAGCAGTCCGTCAATCCAATATGGCCCTCTCTCCCACTGATCACCATCACCTCCGAGCCAGCCGTTGCGCGATCCCATAACCTCAGGATAGAGTTCGTCAAGATGACCTGTTGCACCATTCTTTTGTCTTATCAACATCTCCTTGAGCCAGCCATCCGCTGAAATGCTTCCAAGCGGAAGCTCAATAAAGCGGTTCTGATGTAGCGGGGAGCATTCAGTGTTGTCTTTCGCATTTGATTGCGGACTGCATAGCAGAAGAAACGGCAATACCACCGATAGGATGCAGCGGAGAATGTGGTTCAGTGAATTCATGTCTTTAACTTGAAACTTTGTTTTTGCAAAGTTATCCAACTGAGGTCTCAGAAACATAGACAATCTGTTCAGAAAAATGGACAAAATCGACATTTTACGAACACAAACATCACAATACGTAGAAAAAAGAGAGAAACACCGACAAAATAGACGAAACGGCTTCCCTTTCTCGCTACAAATTCTTAATTTTGCAAGTTACACAATATACTATTTTTTGAGGAAAGCCTTTCATATCATCAAGATTGTCCTTGTGACGATTGCTGTTCTCATCGGGGCGGCGTTCATCACATTGCAGTCGCCTCGTGTCCAGACATTCGTGGCAAACAAGGTGACGGCTAAGCTGAAGGAGGCGGTCCCGGCGGACATAAGAATAGGAAAGATACACCTCAGGCCGTTCAACACGCTGGTTCTGGAGGACGTGCTCATACTTGACGGGGCTCCTGTCATTCCGGCGGACACGCTCAAGCCGAAGGTTGACACATTTTTCCGTGCCGGCAGCATCATCGCCGGATTCTCTATTGACGGGCTGTTCACCGGAGAAGGGCTCAAGGTGTCGCAGGCAAAAGTGAAGGACGCGCAGATGAACCTCGTGCTCGAAGGGTTAACAACCAATCTGACGAGAATTTTCGGGCTCAGTCCTTCCGAGGAAAAGAAGCCCAGGCCAATCAGCGAGAAGGAGATATTCTCAATCAGAGACGTGAGAGTCGAAGATATGGGATTCCGTATGCTGAACTTCGGACCGGACGCAAATGTCGTTGAGGGAACATACGTTCCGTCTGAAAGAAAAGGAGAAGCGCCGAGACAGGTCGGGATAGACTGGACTGACCTGGAAGTCAGACATATAAACCTACGTGGCAAGAACCTCGAAATGAAGGGAGGAGCCGTCACTGGCACTGTGCTCGGGATGTCGTTCCGTGAACGAAGCGGGTTCAACTGCCGGAATCTGAGCGGAGAGACTCGGGTAGGCGGAGGCAAGGTGATAGTCAGAAACATAAAACTGCAGGATGACTTTTCAAATCTGGATGTTCCGCTGTATATGATGAGCTTTGACGACGTGAAAGCATTCGCCGACTACATCAACAAAGTGAAGATGGACGGCGTTCTCGGGGATAGTTTTCTTGATTTCCAGACACTTGTGTTCTTTGCTCCGATGCTGGAAGGGACCGGACTGAGAGCGAAGATATATTCGGGAAGCGTAAGCGGTCCTGTCAGGGATATGGATATACGGAAAGTGCGGATATGCCTTGACGACGGCAGTCTCGCCGGAACAGTGGACGGACACCTCGGAGACATTCCCGACGTAAGGAAAATGTCCATTGACGCAAAGCTGTCGGGCTGCGTGTTCACTTCGGCTGGAGTTGACAGGATGGTGAATGCATGGACTACGGAAAAAATTGACTTTCACAAGTTTGCTAAAGGACAGCGGTTCATGATGAACTGCCGCGTAAACGGGCCCATAAACAATATGCACATACGTCCGGAAATACACTCTCTCATCGGAGCACTCGATGCTGACATAAAGTTCCACAATCTCATTGTGAAGAGTGGACCCATCAGGATGGACGCAAGGCTGCGGACAAAGGACCTGGACGTCGGTAAGATTGCGGGAACGGAGACCGTGCGCCAGTGCAGCCTCGAGACAGGATTGAAGATGCAACTGCCGGATGAACGGGGCAATAAGATGCAGATATCCATCGACTCGCTGAAAGTGGACAGGCTCAATCTGATGGGATACGACTACAGCAGGATTGCGGCTGCGGGTGAGATAAGTGAAGACGCCTTTGACGGTAAATTCGTATGCGGAGATCCAAACCTGAATTTCCTCTTCCAAGGGACTTTCGCCCTCTCAAAGAACACGAACAACAGCCTCTACAAGTTCTATGCGAATGTCGGTCATGCGGATTTGCACGCTCTGAAACTCGACAACAGGAAGATTTCGAGATTAAGGTTCAGAACCGGAGCAGATTTCGTGAGGACGGGAGAGAATGACCTCATTGGAAAAATTGAACTCGGAGGGCTCGTGCTGGAAAACGAGTCTGGAATTCACGATATCGGGGATGCAAAATTGACGTCCATCACAAAGGACGGAATATACAGGATAAAATTCGCATCAAGTTTCCTCGACGCGCTCTACAACGGCAGCGGCTCGCCGAGCGAGTTCATATCCGACCTGCAAAAGATTACCGCCGGACGAGACCTGCCTCTGCTCTATGGAGACGCAGGCGGAAAGTTTGCGAAAAAAAATGGAGATGATTCCGAAGATAGGCGCAGCGGGGAGGATGGAGAGAATGCCGCAGAGAGGCCCGGCAGGAAATATGACATAGGACTCAGTTTCCATGACACACGCGGCCTGCTATCATTCCTCTTGCCGGGACTGTACATCGCCGACAGCACAAGCCTGAGGCTCGGCATATCCCCGAAAGGACGTTTCACTTCATCAATACGCTCCTCAAGGATAGCATATAACGGCAATTTTCTCAAGAATTTCACGGCGGATTTCAACAACGACGACAACAACCTCACAGGCAGCATCGGTGCGGACGTCATCAGGCTCGGGAACTTTGCCTCGCTTGAGAATAGCATTCTGAAGATATATGCCGACGACAACCGCATGGGAGTCGGATTTCAGTATGACAACAAAGGGGAACTCGACAACCGGGGAGAGATCTATGCGCTCGGAGAGCTTTCGCGCGGAACGGACGGAGAACTTGCGGTGGGAATACGCCTGTTGCCGTCGACAGTGCATCTCAATTCCCAGCACTGGAGCATACATGAGTCGGAATTCAACGTCACTAACAAAACTGCGGAGGTCAAGTCGTTCGAACTCACCAACAATGAGCAGCGGCTGTCGGCATACGGAAAGGTCTCGAAAGCCGACGCTGACACGCTCTCCATGGAACTCGACCGATTCGACATTGGCATCGTGAATCCTCTCGTAACCCCAGATCTCGGACTACAGGGCAAGCTCACCGGCCTTGCAAGGCTTGTCTCTCCTCTCGACGACAAGAGCATTCTTCTCGACGTCGTCTGCGACTCGACCTATATGGTCGGAGAGGAAATCGGAATTCTCGCCGCAAAGTGCGAATGGGACAAGACATTCAACCGCTTCGACATAAGCGCGGACAACGACATAAACGGGAAAAACACACTCTCGGCCCAGGCACGCTACACGCCGTCAAGCAAGGGGATAGAGGCGCAGCTCAAGCTCGACGGCTTCAACATCGGCTATGCACGGCCCTTTGTGGAGGAAATTTTCAACAGGTTCGAAGGCGAACTTTCAGGACGTATTGCCCTTGACGGGCCGGTCACATCTCCGGGAATCAGTTCGGAAGATGTAAGGATCGACAACGGGGTGCTCAGCATCGCTTTCACAAATGTTCCCTATCAGGTCAGCGGTCCAGTCCATATAGACAATGATGGAGCGCATTTCGACAATGTAAGCGTCACTGACAAGTTCGGCTCCACGGGAAATGTGAACGGGGCCATAACTTTCGGAAACTTCGTGACTCCGGGGCTGGATCTCAAGGCGAGCGTGAAAGATCTGGAATGCCTCGACACCACTCCAAGCCTGAGCCCTTATTTTTACGGACACCTCTTCGCCAGCGGAAACGTGCGTATCAGCGGTCCTTTCAGCGGAATTATACTTGATATCGACGCTGTTACGGAAAAGACAGGCAACCTGCACATCCCAATCCCGAACACATCAGTGGCCGGAGCTACCGACCTGCTCAGATTCAGAGAAGAGGAAAAGGTAGTGTGGGTGGACCCGTATGAAGAGATGATGAGCAAGCTGAAGAAGCAGACTGAGGAATCCGGAGACTTCAGCCTCAATCTGCGCGTGGGAGCCACACCTGGCGTAACGGCATTCGTGGAGATTGACAGGGAAAGCGGCAACATGCTCTCGGCAAACGGCAACGGCCAGATTGAACTGAAGATGAAAGGCGATGATTTCAACATAAACGGCAATTACAACATCAGCGGCGGAAGCTACAAATTTGTAGCCCTGGGGCTTGCCTCGCGTGACTTTCAGATTAAGGAGGGCAGTTCCATCCGCTTCAATGGCGACATTATGGAGAGCAGCCTGAACATCGACGCGCTCTACAAGACGAAAGCCTCTCTGTCAACGCTGATTGCGGACACAACGTCGGTGAGCACGCGAAGGACGGTGGAGTGCGGAATCAGCATCTCGGACAAGCTGAAGAACCCGCGTCTCGGGTTCTCGATTAACGTCCCGGACATAGACCCTACCATAAAGTCCAAGGTTGAGAGTGCGCTCAGCACTGAAGACAAGATTCAGAAGCAGTTCCTTTCGCTGATTATCTCGAACAGCTTCCTTCCTGACGAGCAGTCCGGCATCGTGAATAGTTCTACCTTGCTCTACTCCAACGTCTCGGAGGTGATGGCCAACCAACTCAACAACATCCTCCAGAGGCTCGACATCCCGATAGACCTTGGACTGAACTATCAGCCCAACTCGAAAGGAAACGACGTTTTCGACGTAGCCGTCTCGACACAGTTGTTCAACAACCGCGTGGTGGTGAACGGAAACATAGGTAACAGGCAGTATAAGTCGACAGGCACCAACACCGACGTGGTGGGCGACATAGACATTGAAGTAAAACTGAACCGCTCCGGAACCCTGCGGCTGAACCTTTTCTCGCACTCCGCCGACCAGTACACTAACTATCTCGACAACTCCCAGCGCAACGGCATCGGTATGGGCTACCAGCTGGAATTCAACGGAATAAAGGATGAGGACCGGAGCAAGCTGACAACACTGAAAGTGGAGGCGCGGGACACACAGAAAGTGGAGGCACGGGACACACTGAAGGCACAGAAGCCACGGAAGTCGAAACTGACACGCGAGCAAAAAAAAGCGCGGAGAGAAGCGGCGCGTCAGAAAAGGCGTTCTTCTACAGCCAAGGCCGGCACGAATCTCACCCCGAGCCAAAACGGCGTACACCCCCAGTCGCACCCCCAGTCGCACCCCCAGTCGCACCCCCAGTCGCATAAGATTTTTAGAGAATATGGAGAATATCACGAATAAACTTTACTTGGTGCCCTCTCCGCTCGGGGATTATGAGCCGGAGAGGGTGATTCCCTCCCCGGTGTTGGAGCTGCTCGGAAGCGTGGGGATATATGTGGTGGAGGAACTGCGGACGGTGCGGCGTTATCTGTCCAAGGCCGGATTGCGGGGCAAGATTGACTCTCTGGAGTTTCACGAACTGAACGAGCACACGGACGCCGCCACGGTGGAATCCTACCTGGAGCTATTCCAGCGCGGCGACGTGGCACTCATCTCGGAGGCCGGGCTCCCTGCGGTCGCCGACCCCGGAGCACAGCTGGTCTCGCTCTGCCAGCGGCACGGAATTCAGGTGGTGCCCTTTGTAGGGCCTTCATCTCTGATGTTGGCTCTGATGGCCTCCGGGCTGAATGGCCAGGCGTTCGAGTTCTGCGGCTACCTCCCGGCAAAGCCCGCCGAGCGTCGCGGACGGCTGAAGTCCATCGAGAAAGAGGTCTCGGCAAGCGGCCGGAGCCACATCTTCATCGAGACGCCTTACCGCAATGACGCGATGCTTTCCGACATCTGCTCCGTGTGCGAAGACAGAACGCTAGTCTGCGTTGCGGCCGACATAACGACCTCGGACGAGTTCATCAGGACTCTGAGGGTCGGAGAATGGAAGCGTAAGGTTGCGGGAGGCTTTCAGATAGGCAAGCGGCCCTGCGTATATATAATAGGTGTGGCGCCAGGCTGTGGCGCTGCGGAGAAATTGGTGCGCCACGGAAGATAGAATAAAGATAAAATTTAATGATATGACAAGCTTACTTGAACTTGAGGGAATGGAATTCCATTCGAATCACGGATGTTACGAGGACGAAAAGAAACACGGCAATCGTTTTATCGTGGATTTCATGGCGGAAATCGATGTCGACAAAGCCGCAAAAACTGACAATCTCGCGGACACTGTGGATTTAGCGGAGATATACACAATTGCTGCAAAGGAGATGGCCACCCCTTCAAATCTAATCGAGAACGTCGCTGCACGCATCGTCCGCAGTGTCGAAAAGAGATACCCCCGTCTTGGGCATTTCTCAATCCGCGTGTCGAAGCAAAATCCGCCGATAAAAGGCGGCAAGGCCGAGTGGAGTCGGATTACTATGGACGGCGGCAGTGAAAGTTGCTGATTTATAATAAACAAGCCGCAATTAAATTGATATGAGCGAGAGTGCAGGTAATGGCAGTATAATTGCCGACATCAGAAACCTTATTGAGCAAGGTCGTAGAGAGGCATATTCTTCAGTCGGCAACATCATGATTGAGACCTATTGGCAGATAGGTAAACGCATCGTGGAGGAAGAGCAGGGCGGACAAGAACGAGCTGCGTATGGCAATCAGCTTATCGACAGGCTATCTAAGCAGCTCACACATGATTATGGAGAAGGGTTTTCGGCTCGTTACTTGAGATCGTTTCGCAAATTCTATATGGTTGTCCCCGACTACAGAATTTGGAAATCGCGATTTCCAAATCTGCAATGGACTCACATTTTCAGAACCTTACGAGTAGGAGATGAGACCGCGATACGTTGGTACTTGGAAACGGCGTCTCAGGAAATGTGGAGTGTCAGAACTCTCGACAGGAATATCAGTACACAATATTTCGAACGGCATTTCACTCAGCCACAGCTGCCTATGGCTGAAAAACACCCAACAAAGCCGGAGCTGTTGAAGAACCCGATTGTTGCCGAGTTTTTGGGATTCAATCAAGACAATAGCTTCTCTGAAAAAGAACTCGAAACAGCAATAATTGACCATCTACAGGATTTCCTGATGGAATTGGGACGAGGTTTCGCTTTTGTGAAACGACAGCAAATGATCAGAACTGATGCTCAAGATTACTTTATCGACTTGGTTTTCTATAATGTAATCCTCAAATGCTATGTGCTGATTGATTTGAAAATAGGGAAAATAACCCATCAGGATGTAGGGCAAATGGATATGTACCGCCGAATGTATGATGAGCTGAAACTTACGGACGGAGATAACCCCACAATAGGTATTGTGCTATGTTCGGATACTGATTCAGATATAGCGAAGTATTCCATCCTAAACGGCAATGAACAACTTTTCGCCGCTAAATATTTGCCTGTTCTTCCGACCGAGGAAGAGCTGCGTATGGAAATTGAGCGACAGAAAGAAATTTATTTGCTGCAACAGCGAAAGGAGGATGAATAAATATGACAAAGAAAATATCGTTTATCACTCTCGGGTGCAAGCTGAACTATGCGGAGACGTCGACTTATGAGAGGAGGCTGCTTGAGAGCGGAGCGGGGCTGGAGGTGACGCCGTGGTCGAAGGGGGCGGACATATTCCTCGTGAACACATGTTCGGTGACGGAGCATTCGGACAAGAAGTGCAGGAATATAATAAGGAAGCTGCACAGGGTGTCTCCGGATGCGGCAATTTTCGTGACCGGTTGCTATGCGGAGCTCAGACGCGGTGAGATTGAGGCGCTTGAGGGCGTACATTCGGTCTATGGGGCGAAGGAAAAGAACGGGGTCGTTCCGGGAATACTGAAATATGTCTCCGAGTGCAGCGGGGGCGAATCGCTGAAAGGAAATCCGTGTAAAAACGCCGAGAATGCCGCGAATGGAGAGAAAGCCATCGTGGTGGATATGCCTGGCGGAAAGGATGACGGACACGTCCTCGTAGCATATTCGGCCTGCAATTATCTCGGAGCATATTCCACCGGCGAACGCACGCGCTCGTTTCTCAAGGTCCAGGACGGATGCGACTTCAAGTGTAACTACTGTACGGTGCCGTACGCCCGTGGTGAGAGCAGGAATGAGCCCATTGCCGACATTGTACTGAAAGCGGAGGAGATTGCCGCCACCGGATGCCGTGAGATCGTGATTACCGGAGTGAACACCGGAGATTTCGGGAAGAGCACAGGAGAGAATTTCTTCGACCTTATCAGGGCGCTGAACGACGTCAAGGACATTGAGCGCTACCGCATATCGTCAATTGAGCCCAATCTGCTGACAGAACCGATGATTGACTGGATTGTGTCGGGGACAAAGTTCCTCCCGCATTTTCATATTCCCCTTCAAAGCGGAAGCGACACGGTTCTCCGTGAGATGGGACGACGCTACGACACGGAAACCTTTGCGCGTAAGATTGAATACATCCGTAAGGCATTCGTAGACAGGAAGGTATTCTTCGGAATCGACGTCATCGTGGGATTTCCCGGCGAGACAGACGAACTCTTCGAACAGACGTACAGTTTTCTTAAGGACAGGATACGTCCGGCGTTCATTCACATTTTCCCTTATTCACGAAGGGCGGGAACCCCGGCTGCCGTGCGGAAAGACCAGGTGCAGGACAGCGTGAAGACGGAAAGGGTCGCGCGGCTGGAGGAACTTTGCAAGGAACTGCACCGGGAGTTTGTCAGCGGATGTCTCGGGGACTCGGCTCAGGTGCTTTTTGAAGGCGCGGACAAGAAAGGGAAGATGTGCGGATACACGGAAAACTACATCAAGGTGTGGGAGGACTATGATCCTCAGCTCATCGGACGCACTTCGACTGTGGCTCTGACGGCTGAGAACACGAGGATTGAGGCGCTTGGTGGCGAGGAATAGATTCATACAAAAAGGACATAATATGACTTACACAGAAAACTTCCAGGAGAATAAAAAGAGACGGACGCGGTTGACGTTTTTCGGGAGCGGAACTTCGCAGGGAGTGCCTGTAATCGGATGTCAGTGTGAAGTTTGCAGAAGTGCGGACCCGATGGATAAGAGACTCCGGTCGAGCGTGCTGGTGGAGCATGAGGGGATGACAATTCTGGTCGATGCCGGTCCGGACTTTAGGGCGCAGATGCTTAGGGCGGACGTGCGTCATCTCGACGCGATACTCCTGACCCATAATCACAAGGACCACACGGGAGGACTCGACGACGTGAGGGCGCTCAATTACACAGAGGGACGGGCCTGTGAAATTTATTGTGAAAAATATGTGGAGGATTCGCTGCGGATGGAGTATTCCTATGCTTTTGCTGCCCACAAATACCCCGGTGCCCCCGAATGGCATGTCCACAACATCACGAACGAGCCATTCACCGTCCGTTTCGATGACTCTGCTCCGCACCTTGGGTGGGAATCGGGAATCGGCTACCACGAGGTGCCGGGCGACCCTAACGGTGTTGTTCGGGAAACGACGGTCATCCCGATCCGCGGAATGCACGGTGCGCTTCCGGTGCTCGGCTTCCGTTTCGGAAATATCGCCTACTGCACGGACATGAACTACATCCCGGAGGAAGAGTTCGCGAAGCTCGAAGGTCTGGAGCATTTCATAATCAACACGGTGAAGCGCGGTACCCACAACTCCCACTGGGGTCTGGAGCAGGCAATTGAGGTCTGCCGCAGGGTCGGAGCGAAGCATTCGTGGCTCACGCACCTGAGCGACCGCCTGCCGAAGTACAAGGACTTCGTTCCGGAACTGAAGGCACTTCCGGACAATGCTGACGGCACACCGGCAAACATTCTCCCCGCCTTCGACGGACTTGTCATCGAGGGGTAACCAAACGCAAAACCTGAGAAAATGAAAAGAGTTGCAATCCAAGGATATAGAGGCTGTTTCCACGAGCAGGCCGCACGGGAGTTCTATTCAAAGAACGGTGAAGACATCTCCATTGTCGAATGTCCCACTTTCAGCGGGCTGTTCACGGCCGTCAGGGAGGGACGGGCAGATGCCATCGTCATGGCAATCGAGAATACGATTTCGGGAGGTCTGTTGCCCAATTTTGAACTGCTCAGAGCCAATACGCACAAGATTAAGGGAGAAACTTACATCCCCATCCACCAGAACCTCATGGCGCTCCCCGGACAGGATATCCATGACATCCGGGAAGTGCGGACTCACTATATGGCGATAAACCAGACCCGTCAGTTCTTTGAGCACAACTGCCCGTGGATCAAGATGGTGGAGTCTGAAGACACGGCAAAGAGCGCAATTGAGATTGCATCCGGGAAACTCATGGGTGTAGGCGCAGTGGCATCCCGTCTCGCGGCAGAGCAGAATTCCCTTGAGATCCTCGCTGCCGACATAGAGACCTATAAGCAAAATTTTACGCGTTTTCTAATCCTCGACGACAGCATATCTGTCCCGGACAATGCTGTCACAAAGGCATCTCTCTGTTTCACTCTACCCCACAAACCAGGTTCTCTCGCCCAGATTCTGACCATCCTGTCATTCTATGACATGAATCTGACACGAATCCAGTCGCTCCCCATCCCCGGTCAGGAATGGCAATACTTCTTCTACATCGACATCCGCTTCTTTTCCCGTTCCCGCTACCGCCAGGCTCTCAAGGCTGTACGCCCCCTGATGCAGGATCTCAACATCCTCGGCGAGTACCCTGCGGCAGCTGGAATTTAGAAATATGACCGTTCCGTAATAATTTCTTAACAATTTTTTCGCACTTTTGCAGAAAATATGCGTTAATATGGAATACATTATTTTGATTCTGTCACTTGCCGGGATTGTGCTCGGGGCGGATTTTCTCGTGAAAGGAGCCGTTGTGGTGGCCAGGAAGTGCAGGGTGTCAAGCTTTGTTATCGGAGCGGTGATTGTTGGCATCGGGACGTCGTTGCCGGAATTGGTGGTCAGCACGGTCGGGGCAATAGGTGGAAACTCGGAGGTCGCGATAGGCAACGTTGTAGGCTCCAATATATTCAATGTATTCGCGATTCTCGGTCTCACGGCGCTCTTCTTTCCGATTGCGGTGTCACGTGAAAACATGAAATTCGAAATTCCTTTCTGCATAGCAGTATCTATCCTGCTTATGCTGCTGGTCTATAATTTCTTCGTCGTTGGTGAGCCGCGTCTCGGAAGATGGGATGGAGTCGCGCTGCTTCTTGTATTCACAGCATTCATGTGGATTTCGCTGCGTCGAGGCAAAAACTCTGCGGCTGCCGTCGGGGAGTCAGTGGAAGAGGAAAATAAGAGCCTCTGGTTCGCTGCATTCAGCATTCTCGGAGGACTTGCCGCGCTGATCGTAAGTTCGAACTTCTTCGTCGATGAGGCAGTGGCCATTGCAAGGAAACTCGGCGTCAGCGACGCATTCATATCCATAACCCTTCTTGCCTGCGGCACATCCCTTCCGGAACTTGCTGCGTCAGTCACAGCGGCCGTCAAGAAAGACACAGACATGGCCCTTGGAAACATCATAGGCTCCAACATCTTCAACGCCACGATGATTCTCGGCACAGCCTCGCTGATAACACCTCTGACAACAGGGAAAATCGGACTTGTCGACTATGGCGCAATGATACTTGCCGCCGTACTCCCGATGATTTTCGGCATACGGGGAAAGATTACACGCATCGAAGGTCTGCTTATGCTCCTGTGCTACGCCGCCTACACCTGGTACATCGTGACCTATGTAATGGCTGTTTAACTCTAGATGCCGATGCGGCCCAGACTACGCCGCCTACTTCAGCCCCGACAATAAAACAATCACGACCAGAAGGTCGCCGAATTCGCTGCGGAAAACTTCCAGCGCACGTTGGATTTCCGCTGTCACCTGCCGCGGCGTCATCGAAAATCTCTCCGCTATCTCCTTGTGCGTCAGCCCCTCAATACGGCTTGCCGTAAAAACATCGTAACGACGCTCCGGCATCTTCCTGCGACAGTTTTCAATCCTCTCCTTCAAATCCGACAAAAACGCCTGCCCGTCCGCCTCCCGTTCCGACAAAATCCCATACATCGCCTCCCTCAACTTCGCATTTTGTATTTCCCGGTGCGCGTCATTGAGCATAATCTCCCTTTTCACAAAATCATAACTCTTGCTCACCACCACCCTGTGGAAATATCCCCTCACATTGTCCCCCTTTGCGAAAATCTCCTTCTTCTCCAGAAGCTTCACAATACTTTCAGAATATATATCCTCCGCGACAGCCTCCACTCTGACAAATGACATCGAATGGGCTATAAACCTTTTGCGGTCCTTGTGAATCCCGCTGAGTTCAGCCATAAAATATGTCAAGTCTTCGTTTCTCATCGGCAAATGTTCGTTAAAGACTCCAAAGTTCAAGAATTTTCATCAAAAACACAAAAAAGTCAAAAATTTTATGTCGTAATCGTTCTTTCGTCCCTTTATATATATAAACGAATCCGAGAAATAGAGTTTGATATATAATTGAGACAAAATATGATGAAAAAAATGGACAACGAGACACTCTTCCGCTACTTCAGCGCGAAAACTACGGAAGAAGAGGAACGCAGAATCAACGACTGGCTGCTCGACGATGTCGAAAATGAAAAGAAACTGCATTCAGCCTACGACCTTTGGGAAGCGATGCTCTTCAAAGGCTCCGGCTACGACTCGGCTTCGAAAACCCCATCAAAGCGCAGACGGAATATCCGCATGTGGAGCCTTGCCGTTCTCAATGCCGCTGCAATCGCAATGGTGTTCTTTGTCGCAAAACATCTTGTCACAGTCAGTGAAGACAACGCCCTTGCCTCGACAATCAACACAATCGAAGTGCCTGACGGCGGAAAAATGGACATCATCCTCTCCGACGGCACAAAGGTATGCCTCAATGCCGGCGCAAGATTCGACTATCCGTTGCGCTTCGCCCGCGACTCCAGACAGGTCAGCGTCAGTGGAGAAGCATGGTTCGAGGTTGCTCACGACGCGGACAAACCGTTCACAGTCAAGACATTCCTTTCCGATGTTGAGGTGCTTGGAACAAAATTCAATCTCGACGCCGATGAAAGCGCCGGACATTTTTCCATCACACTGGCCGAGGGTAGCATAAGGCTTCGTGGCGATGCCGGAGAAAAACTGATGGTGCCCGGAGAAAAAGTGGACATCGTCGGGGGGAAAATGACAACCTGCAGTTACAGCCCGGAAAAGGCAAAACTTTGGATGAACGGAATCATCGATATAAGTGGGCTGACATTCCTTGAGATAATGCGTAAATTGGAAAAAAGCTTCGGGGTGAAGATTGTCGTGACATTGGACGAAATGCCGGCAATCGGATTCTCCGAGGCAGAACTCCGTCATAGCGAAGGTGTCGAATCCGCTTTGAAATCCCTTCAGTGTGCAGGCGTACAATTCCGCTACAGCACCGACTTCAAGACCGGGACCATTTACATAAAATAAGTCGGTTTCCAATCTGACCGATTATAACTAAGCAATATAAACCAGATAACCGGGAGCCGGCCTCAAAAGAGGCGACTCCGTAAACCACAAATTATGAACACATTCCGAATCCTACGGCGGAACTGTTGTCTGTTCTGTGTGATGATACTCTCCATCTGGTCCGCAGCTGCGGGCCGAAGAGCACAAACGGAGGACATCCGCCTGACCCTACAGTTGAAAGAAGCCACCGTCACAGAGGCTATCGGCTGCATCAAAGAACAGAGCCCCTATCTCTTTTTCATCAGTGCGACCAATCTCGACCGCAAGGTCACGCTTTCCGTGAAAAACGAGACTATCGAAAGCGTTTGCAAAAAACTCTTCACTCCTCTGAAAATCTCTTGGAGAATCAACGGTCACTATATCTACCTCGAAGACCTTCCAGAGCAGGAAACCCGAAAACTCAGCGGCACTGTAAAGGATGAAAGCGGAGCCGGAGTGCCGGGAGTTTCGGTCTTTGTCGAAGGCACGACGACTGGAACGACCACCGACACCGAAGGGCGTTTTTCCCTCACCATCTCGGGCGAAATGAAAAACTCCCGTCTCGAATTCAACAGCCTTGGCTATGAAATTGTCCGTCAGGCAATCGGTGAGCGCAGGAACTTCAGCGTCACTCTCCGCGAGGAAAGCGTCTCCCTCGAAGGCACTGTCGTCACGGCTCTCGGTATCAGGCGCGACCAGAAAGCCCTGAGCTACAATGTCCAGGAGGTCAATGCCGAACTGCTGACCGCTGTAAAAGACGCCAACTTCATCAACTCCCTCGCCGGAAAAGTTGCCGGTGTCACCATCAACTCCTCCTCATCCGGAGTCGGCGGCGCGGCCAAGGTCGTCCTTCGCGGAAACAAATCCATCAGCCAATCCTCCAATGCCCTCTATGTCATCGACGGTGTGCCGATGTATAACTTTGGAGGCGGAGGCGGAACAGAGTTCGACTCAAGAGGAGCCACAGAGTCTATCGCCGATCTTAACCCCGAAGACATCCTGAGCATCTCCGTCCTCACCGGTGCCGCTGCAGCTGCGCTCTACGGCTCACAGGCGGCAAACGGAGCAGTGATGATAACCACCAAGAAAGGTGAGTCCGGAAAGTTAAAAGCTTCATTTTCAAGCAACACCGAATTTCTCAATCCCTTTATCCTGCCGGAGTTCCAGACGAGTTACGGAACGGGCCTTAATGGGAAATCCGGTTCCAGCGGGATTTACAGCTATGGCTCCTACATTCCCGAAAGTTCCCGCTACAACTACTCCCCAAAGCAATATTTCAAAACCGGACACACATACACCAATGCCTTTTCCATCAGCGGAGGCACAGACCGCAACCAGACATACTTCTCTGCTGCGGCGGTCAATTCCGACGGCATAATCCCGAACAACAAATACGACCGTTACAATTTCACTTTTCGCAACACGAGCCATTTTCTGAACGACAAACTCAGAATTGACGCCTCGGCGAGCTACATCATCCAACGGGACCAGAATATGACCAACCAGGGTGTGTATTCCAACCCTTTAGTGCCGGCATATCTCTTCCCCCGTGGAAATGATTTTGAAGTTTACCGCAGTTTTGAGCGTTACAATTCGGGCACGAAACTGATGGAGCAATTCTGGAACGAAGACCTTGTGGGAGACCTGCGTATGCAAAACCCCTATTGGATAAACTACCGCAACCTCCGCAACAACGACAAAAAGCGTTATATACTTTCGTTTTCAGCAAGTTACGACATTCTCGACTGGCTGAATGTGGCCGGGCGTGTCCGCATAGACAACGCAAACAATCTCTTCACACAAAAACTGTTCGCTTCGTCCAATGCGACCATCACAGAAGGCGGTAACAACGGACACTACACGGAAGCACGCACAAACGACACCCAGACCTACGCCGACATTATGGTCAATGTTGACAAAACTTTCGCACAAGACTACAGCATTGTCGCAAATCTTGGAGCTTCAATCAATTACATCTCCTCCGACGAACTGCGCTACGGCGGACCTATTCAAGAAAACGGACTTGCGAACGTTTTCAATGTCTTCGATCTGGACGATGTGAAGAAACGCGCCACCAAAAGCGGATGGCACGACGAGACTCAGTCTGTTTTCGGAAGCATAGAGTTCGGTTGGAAAAAATCTCTCTTTCTCACCCTCACGGGGCGTAACGACTGGGCTTCCCAACTCGCAGGGTCCAATCAATCATCCTTCTTCTATCCTTCTGCAGGTCTTTCCTGGGTGCCTACGGGCCTATGGGATATGGGAGCACTCGGCTACCTCAAATTCAGGGGCTCAGTCGCATCGGTGGGTATGCCGTTCCCGCGCTTCCTCACAATGCCGACCTTCGAATATGACGCGACCAACAAAATCTGGAAGGACAAGACTCACTATCCCATCGGAGACTTGAAACCTGAACGCACCCTCACCTACGAACTCGGTCTTGAGGCGCGTTTATGGCAGGACTTCAGCATAAACCTGTCCTGGTATATGGCAGACACCTACAATCAGACATTCGACCCTCATCTCCCTCCATCTTCCGGCTACACCACCATCTACCTTCAGACCGGTAGTGTCCGCAACACCGGAGTCGAGGCGAGTCTGGGTTACAATCACAGTTGGCACGGTTTCACTTGGGACAGTAATTTCACCTTCAGCTGGAACAAAAACGAAATCACCTCTCTTGCAGACAATGCCATAAATCCGATTACGGGAGAGCCGCTCAATCTCGACAGACTTGAAATCAAAGGACTCGGAAAGGCAAAATACATACTCAAGAAAGGTGGTACGCTCGGCGACCTCTACACCACTTCGCGACTGAAACATAATGAAAAAGGATTCATCGACATCGATGATGCCGGACAGGTGAGCGTTTTGGATTCGGGAAGCGAAATTTTCCTCGGGACCGTTTTCCCTAAATACAATCTCGCTTGGCGTAACGAACTGAGTTATAAGGGACTGCACTTCGGATTCCTGCTCAGTGGAAGAATCGGCGGCATCGTTTACTCCGCGACTCAGGCAAATCTCGACTTCTACGGAGTTTCCAAATCTTCCGCTGCTGCCCGCGATGCGGGAGGAGTGATTGTCAATGACAGAGCTGTGGTTGACGCACAGAAATGGTTCCAGACCATCGGTTCGCAGAGCGGGTTGCCGCAGTATTACACCTACTCTGCAACAAACTTCCGTCTCCAGGAACTCTCCTTAGGTTACACTCTTCCGGGCAAATGGTTCAAAAACAAATGCCTCCTCACCATTTCCGCTGTGGGACACAACCTTCTGATGTTCTACTGCAAGGCTCCGTTCGACCCCGAGTCAATCGCCTCCACAGGCAACAATTATCAGGGAATCGACTACTTTATGATGCCTTCACTACGCAGTATGGGCCTCAATATCAAATTGGATTTTTAAGATTTGTCAAAACATAGAACAGCTATGAAATATAAATCAATAATAATATCTATCCTGTCGCTGCTGCTTCTGTCCTGCACCGGGCGTTTTGAATATCTCAACACGAACCCGAATCAGGTGAACCAGGAGCAGATGCAGGCAAACAACTACATAGTCGGGACCAAAGTGGTGGCGCTGCAAAGCCTTGTCATTCCTGTTCAGGAACATCAATACCAGTTCCAGGAAAGCCTTATGGGCAATCCGTTCGCAGGATATATGGGCTCGACTGTCGACACATGGCAGGCCCGCTGGGAAACTTTCAACCCGAGCGGTGACTGGAGACGCACCACATTCACTGATGTGATGACCAACTTCTATGCTCCATATCGGGGCATATTGAACGGCACCGACGACGAAGTGGCTGTCGCATTCGCCAATCTCTTCCGTGTCGCCGTGATGCAAAGGCTCACGGATGCCTACGGCCCCATCCCATACAGCAATGTCCTGACAAATGAAAAAGTAACCGTAAAATACGACTCCCAGCAGGATGTTTACAGTGCTATGTTCAAAGAACTCGACGCCGCAATCAAGGCGTTTTCGGACAACCTGAGCACCCCGTCTTCCTCTTGGGCGAAGTATGACAGAGTCTATTATGGAGACATATCCAAATGGCTGAAATATGCCAACTCTCTGAAACTCAGAATGGCGATGAGAGTGAGTTATGTCGCCCCGGAGCTGGCCCGGGAAAAAGCCTCTGAAGCCGCAGCCTCCGGCGCGCTCATCATCACAAATGCGGACAATGCCTACATCCACCCCGTGGAAAACAAACTTGCCCTCATCTACAACGACTGGAACGACCACCGCGCGGCAGCAGACATAATCAGCTATATGAACGGATACAAAGACCCGCGTCGCGAGAAAATGTTCATCAAGAATCATCCTTCTGCCAATGAAGAAAGCGAACGTAAATATGCCGGTTTGCGTATAGGGTCCACCGTATCCAAAAAATCTGCATTCGTTGACGGTTATTCCAATATGGCAGTAAGTTCAGGCGACCCTCTGCTATGGATGAATGCGGCGGAGACAAACTTCCTTCTCTCAGAATATGAACTCCGTTTCACTAAAGACAACGCCAAGGCAAAAGAATACTATGAACAGGGAGTCATCCTTTCCTTTGAAGAGAGAGGGGCAACCGGTGCGGAGGACTATCTTTCCAACACCACCGACACCCCTGAACTCTACATTGATCCGCTCGGAAACTATAGCGCCGAGAGAAAAATGAGTGAATGCAAGACAGCTTGGGAAACGGCCTCCGACGAAGAGGGACATCTCGAACAAATCATCACCCAGAAATGGATTGCCATCTTCCCGCTCGGCAATGAAGCTTGGGCGGAATACCGCAGGACTGGCTATCCTAAACTTCTGCCGGCTGTGCAGAACCTCGGACCTGACAAACTCGACCTTGACCATCATGCCAGACGGCTCGTTTATCCTGTGGAAGAATATACGTCCAACGGGGTCAACCTCAATGAGGCCATATCCATACTTGAAAGCGAATCGTCTTCCGGAGGCGGCGACGCAATGTCCACCCGTCTTTGGTGGGATGTTAAACCTTATTAACGCAAGATTATGATGAAATCAAAGACAATAATAATCCCAATCCTTGCACTTCTCCTGCTTGCAGGATGTTCGAAATGGAACACGACGGAGCCGGTGGGCACTGACACTAGTCACCCTTGGGACCGCGACCCTCAATTGTGGGAAGAATATTGGGAGAGCCTCCGCGCCTACAAGCAGCGCAAGCACAGTCTCGTCTATGTCCGTTTCGACAATGCGGCAGAAAAACCGGGTAGCGAAAAGAACTTTATGCGCTGCCTTCCGGACTCGCTCGACTTTGTTTCGCTGACAAATGCCGGGAATTTCTCCGCCTATGACGCTGAAGATATGCAGTGGATGCGAAAAGTGGGGACCAAGGTCCTCTATCAGATAGACCTTTCCAAAGAAGTCGATTTCGGCAATGCGATAAAGATTGCCAAGGACAATTCTCTGGATGGCTTTTCGATTGTCGGGGGCATCAAATCCGGCGGCGACAAAATTTCCGCTGCCCTGTCAAAGCTCCACGGCAACGGACTACTTGTCCTCGAAGGCTATCCGGCCATTCTGACGGAAGAAGAAATCGGCAAAATCGATCTGTTTGTCCTGCCATCCGAAAGGGCCGTGAACTCATACTCCTTGAGCAATCTGATTCAGGATGCGTTGGAATGCGGGGTATCGAGAGATAAAATCCTCCTTGCAGCCTCTTTCGGCGGCAATTGGTACGACGAATCCAATGCCGAAAAGCCTGTAGTTCCGTCAATGGCGGAGAATGTAATCAAGTTCGGACCTCTCGCAGGACTTGCCCTCTACGACATAATGTCGGACTACTACCACTACGATGGTAACTGGCTAAGTTTAAGAACAACTATTTCAAGACTCAACCCATAACAAGATGAAACACAGAACTATAATACTTATGCTGCTTTTGGCTGCCACTTCCTGCGACCGCTTCTCGGTGGCTGACAGAGTCTTCGACAACTCGGTCTATCTTGACGTGAGCGCATTTGACCGCATCCAGACAGCTACATTCAGCAACACGGTGGATGTTGCTGTGAAGGAACTTTCGGTAAAGCTTTCCTACCCGGCCGACAAAGACATAAGCGCCACAGTCTCCGTGGACGAGAGTCTTGTTCCCGAGTACAACAGCAGATATGGCACGGACTATCAGATGCTTCCTGCCGCTTTCCTTGATTTTGACGGGAAAACAGTCACAATCAGTGCCGGCAAAGTCAGCTCTGAAAAAGTCGTCATCGGTTTCAAAAATCTGATGGGAGAAGGAGACGCGCAGACCGGAGCGATGGAAATCGACAAGACCTGGCTGCTCCCCGTCACTCTTCATTCCGACGACATCGAAATTATGAAAAGTTCGGCAACCGCCTACTATCTGGTGAAACGTTCCTCGGCCATCACCGTAGCAGTCCAGCTGACTGACGACTTCATTTGTTTCCCTCGTCTTGACGACCCTGCCGAAACTGAATTGAAAGCCGTCTATAACGACCTCACTGCCGTGACATACGAAGCCCTTGTTTACATCGACAAATACGACACGGACAATGTGAGCATTTCCACCATTATGGGCGTGGAACAATATCTTCTGCTCCGTATCGGTGACGCGAATTTCGAACGTCAGCAACTCCAGTTCGACGGCTCCGGAAGCGGCACCCAGTTCGGAAAGATTCCGTCCAAATCTGATGCGTCCAAAAAGCTTTCCACCGGGCAATGGTACCACGTCGCCACCACTTACGACCAGGCCACCCGCATCGCCCGCATCTACCTCAACGGAAAACTGCTCGACGAGGCCAAAGATGTCGGTGTTGCAGGCTCAAGTTCGGAAAACCGCATCAGGCTCGCTCCTCGTGTCACCGAGAACGGAAAAGCCGGAGAGGGCTACTGCTTCCTCGTGGGTAATTCCTACAACCCTAACCGTTCGCTGCAAGGCAAAATTGCCGAAATCCGGGTTTGGAGAACTGCCCGCAGCGGACAGGAAATATGGAACAATATGTACCGTATCGATGCGCCTGAATCCCAGGAAGACCTCATAGGCTATTGGAAGTGTAACGACGGCAAGGGCGACACTGTCACCGACTATTCCCGATACAAGAATCACGGAAAATTCGGTGCCAAGGAGCAGTGGCAGATTACCACAGGAATATCCGTGGACAAAAAAGAACCCGAATGGGCGACAAATGTAGAAATACCTGAAATCAACAAATAGGAGGAATTGAGTATGAAAAAGAAAGATTGTCTCATTTTTGGAAATCACCGTCTCAGGAAGCAATTCCTTCCAATAATGCTCACGGCGGGCATCTTCCTTGCCTGCTCGGATCTCACCATCAGCGATAATGATGAAGGCAGACATCCGGAGAAGGGAATCCCCCGTGCGTCCCTCTGCGCTGAAAGGACAATTGGGAAAAGCATCACAATGCAACTTACTCTCGGAGAGTCGGCGGCTACCTCTGTGGCGGAATTCTATCTCCGCTCCAACTTGCCATTCGATCAAGGCGGCACAGTATGGCTTGAATTCTCGGGAGATAAGTTCGTCAGGGAGTATTCCGAATCGACAGGAGTGGAATACAAGCTTCTTCCGGCAGCTTTCTATAAATTCAAGCTCGGCAATTCGATTGAACTTTCTGCGGGGACAGTCGAATCTGAGCGTAATACACTGACAGTCAGCACAAAGGATATGTTCGGAAACGTCATTGCGCCCGGGCGTTACCTCCTTCCTGTTGTCGGAAACGCCGGCTCTGTTTGCGAACTTGACGACAATCCGCTCCTTATCGACCTTACTGTCCGCGAGCCCTACACCGACCCTGACGGATATGAACTCTATAAGGGAAAGGATATGATGACTGTCTTTTATGTAAATACCTCAATGTTCGACCCGAGACTTGCGAACGATATGGTGATAGAGACGGATTGGGCTGGCGACTCTCCGAAATACGGCATCGGCAACATCGTAAATCTCCGAGTGGCGTCCGTCAGTCTTGACGAGACAAGCGGACGGGTTTCCGCTCTTCCAAGCAACGACCTGCGCTTCATCCTCGAGCACTACACGGAGCGTGTGCTCCCTGTGCAGGAAAGCGGACGAAAGGTCTGCATCTGCATTGAAAGCGGAGGCAAAGGTGCAGGGTTCTGCAACTTCACCGACGAACAGATTGCCGATTTCACCGCCTCAGTCAAGAGAATGGTGGACAAATACGGCCTTGACGGCATCAACCTTTGGGACCGGGACACCGGTTACGACAAAGAAGACGGCACGGAAATGAACACCACTTCCTACCCGAAGCTCATCCGTGCACTTCGCCAGGCTCTCGGGAATCAGAAAATCCTGACAGTGGTGGACTATAGTGAACCCACTGCATATTTTGACGATGTTCAGAAAACCGGAGGCATCGCCGTCGGAGACTACATCGACTACGCTTGGCACGGCTACAACAATCCGAATGAATTCCTGCAGGTTGTGGACCCTTGGGCGGAAGACAAGCCCTACCATTCCAAGAAATACCGGGGAACTAAAATCGCCGGGCTGGACCACACAAGATATGGCTGTATCCATTGGGCCCCGCGCAAGAGCGAAACAGGCTTTGACCTTGAACCGAAGCAATGGTGTGAAGACAACCGTCAGAATGCTCTGTTCGTATTTTATGATATTGAGTCCATTCTCCAACACGGTGGAGCCGATGGCGGTTCTTTCTTTCCGGGAACTTTCTTGAGAGATGCTTATAATTTTAAATATCAGCAGGAAATGTCAAGATTGACAAATATGGAGGGAACAGGAACTTCGTTACAATACGGGAAATGGTTGAAAAACTGGTAGTCTATTCTCGAAAAATCTAAATATCAGAATAACAATCCATTATATTATCAATTCATTAAAACTAAAAATTATGAAAAATTCAATTAAAATGGCATTTTGCTCTGTTGCAATGCTTCTTTTGGGCACCCTGCTTTTTGTCGCTTGTGAAAAATACGACGACAGCCAGTTGTCCGGACGTGTGAATGGGCTCGAAACTCGCGTTGATAAGCTCGAAAAACTTGTTGCAGATTTGAATACCAATGTTGCTTCTATAACTAAATTGGTGAAAGCGTTCCAGGAAGAGAGTAGGATTGAGCGTATCGAGCAAATAGAAGGTGGTTACAAGATTGTCCTTGCAGACGGAAAGGGAGAGATGACCATCAAGAACGGAGAAAAACCTGTTATCGGTGTTGAACTTGACGAAAGCACCGGTGTGTGTTATTGGACTGTTGACGGCAAACGTATGCTTGTTGACGGCAAGGATGTGCCGGCAACGATGACTCCTGAGATAAAGGTTGAAGGCGGCAGTTTCTGGTTCCGTGTAAATGGCGGAGAGTGGACGAAAGTCGCAGGCTCAGACTCGGGTGTCGGCCTTATCAAGAATGTGGTCGAAAGTGAGGAAAGCGTTACTTTCGTTCTTTCGGAAGGCGGAGAAATCGTGATTCCTAAGGTTCAGACATTTAGGCTTAATATTGCACTTTCTGAAACAGGTATTGTTCCTTGGGGCTTTGTAAATATTCCATACACAATCACAGCTGGTGATGCTGAAACCAAGGTTGTGGCCTTTATAGGCGATGGTTTGACAGCTTCTGTTTTAGGCAATTATCAAAGTGGTGAAATCAGCGTATCTGCTGCTGAGACTGTTCCTGCAAACACCAATATGGTTGTAATGGCTGTCAATGGAAAAGGTGTCCAGTCGTCCAAAATCATAACTTTTGAGAAAGGTGTGTTCAATGCGGTGAAAGATACTTATACTATCGGTGCACAAGGTGGTAAAGTTGATGTTGTAGTGGAGACAAATCTTAGTTACGAGGTGATGATAGATCCTTCGGCAATGAGTTGGTTGAAATATGAGCAGGAAACAAAGGCTGCGCATAAGGAACATATTACTCTTATTGCGGATGAGTATGTTGGAGGGTCTGCGCCACGTGTAGCTCGTGTAATGATAATGTATGGCGGCGGAGGCGATATGCAGACTATCACCGTTACTCAGTTGCATACAGTTGTTATAGAGGGCGGTAGGGCTGATTTCGAAAATTTCGCTACAGAAGGATATGGTGTTATTACTCCGATAGAAGATGAGACAACAGAAGGTTGGAAATTGAAAAATGGCAATATTTGCAAATATTCGATGGCCGGTTATCCCGAACATAAATTCCCTTTATTAGTCGGTCTCACTGAAACGACCGGCACCTTGACTTCCCCTATTCTAAAGGGAGGCTGCGGAACATTGACTGTTGCTATGGCAGGAGGCAAATTAAAGAATTATGTTCCTAAGGGAATTAAGGTCAAAGTTGAAATTATTCAGAATAAAATTGTTAAAAAATCAACTTTTCTTGAAATAACTCAGGACGAATATGAGCAGTATCAAATATTCAACCGCGAATATGAGGTTAATGTTTCAGGCGAGTATGAGATCGTAATAACCAATGCTTGCCCATCTCAAATACCTTCAGGTACGGGTCTCAGTAGAGTAGAAGATGTCCTGATTCCGTCCGTTTCCTGGACCGGTTATTCAGAATAACCAAGCAAAGTATCAACACTGAATCTGCAATTGTAATTGTTAGATAATTAAGCGTTTACGCCCAGCTATATTATGAGTAAGCGTTAAACAAAGACAACCTCCCGAAAGACATCAGCAACATCCGCTGCCCTCTTTCGGGAGGTTAATTCCACACAACCTCATTCCCTCCATAAATGACAGCACTTCGCGGAACTGACAGCCCAATCGCAAGTTCATTTATAAGATCATTCTCTTCCTACAATGATTCCTTGAGCGTCGAAGCAATGAATGAGAGCTTGGCCTCATCTTTCAATGAAAGAAAACTCTTGACATAAAACTCCAAAAGCATACACTTAACAATGATTTATGTTAAATTTCGACAAAAACAAGACTTTTCTTCGAAAAACAAGAAAGATGTGATAAAATTAATCATTGCGAGTTGCAATCTTCCATCCCATCGTCATCCATACCTCCAAACGGAACTATTCTGCCCTTAAATTTGCTGAAATCCTGCATCTACGCACCACAGCTACCTGTAACGCGTCTTTTGAAAAACCAGAAAAGCGGCCCAATGTAAAAATATTTCGCCTTAACTATTCAATTATTAAGCAATTAGCCACTAATGCACCTCCTCGTTAAAGAGAAGGACATACCTCATTTTTCTAGAGACATAAAATCGTACTAATCATATGTTATGGAAGTCTCTCTATTTCTTTAGCTTGTCCACCAGAATATCCACAATAGTACTTGGATTATGTGAAGCATAATCAGTTCAGGAATAAGCCAATCTAAGATTTTGTGCCCTCAATACTGCATTTTCTTGGCTTCCGTATTTCCGGAGGATGTCATACATCACATCTCCTCCCTTCTTATATGTAAACTCCGGTAAATATGAGCATATCAGTCGTTTTCTGCAAAGCAAGTGAAAAAAACGCGCAAACTCAAGTTTTATGAGAAAATTTCTCACAAAATATAAACTTTGACGCAAAATCAATTAAATAACTCCCTTGAGAGTCTATTGATATTTAGCAGACCACAGCATAGTCATAAAGACGTTAACCACTATAGCAATGCCACTGGATTCCATAATATGCCACTATATTCGCACATATTCGAGCCTTATGCTTGTTCCACGTTTAAGAAAAAGATAGACTGTCCTTTTTTTCTTAAGTACGATTTTAAGTACGATTAGATTGACGTAATATTCCCCTATATGCCACCCAATGCCTTCAAACGACATTCACATAGACAAAAAAAACAGGTGCCAAAACGAATAAATCGCACTTACACCCGCTTAATTTACTAATATTCAGCAACTTAGATTTTAATACACCTCCTCATTAAAGAGATTTATCAATATTGATTATCAATGTATTATGTAATAATCAATGAAATTTACGCAAACAAACCACGCCACCCGAGACGGTCTGAAGCGGCGGGAGGAATGGGTGACAAACAAATTATGCCAGCTAAAGCGCAACCACTTATTCTAAAGGTCTATGCGTAATCATCACCTTTGTATGTTGCTTCAAAATGGTAAATCCTCATCGCTCTCCATTTTGTCTGGTTCAATATCCGTGTTCTCTATCATGGTTTCTTTTGCTGTATTTTCTATCTCTTTCAACACGTCGTTTATTTGCGCCTGTTCTTCCTTTGCGATGCTTTCATCATAATCACGGTCAAGAGCTTCACCAGCCAAGAGGGCCTTGATCATCTCTATATACGAAAATTGCACCTCAGCTGTGCCCTTGAACATGGTTACCGACACATCGCCGTTTTCGTTCTTCTTGAATACCAGTTTCATGTCGCTTAATTGAATTTTTTAAGGTTATACTTCTTTACTCTTTTCTTGATCGATGCCTTGCCACCGTCGGTCTGGTCTGCTATTAGGTCCAGCACCTTCTCTTTCCCAATCTGACCTTCTAGCGAGGCTGAACGGATTGTTATTTTCTTCCCGTCGTTCTTGCAGATCACAATGGTCTGCGCATCAGCCATCATCGGAATGGTGGCGTTGTGGCTTACCAGTATCACTTGCTTCCTGTACTTCACTTTTTTGATGGTCTGCACCAGCGCCTCGTTGATATACTTCACAGCTAGGTTGTCTTCCGGCTGATCAATGATAATAGGAGAATTGCCGCCATCATAGCCAAGTATCAAATCTAACAGAATAGCCGACTTCCAGCCGGGACTCATCTCGTAGAAATTCCTGCCGTCCGAAGACACAATTTTATACGAAGTATGGTCGTTTTTTCGCAGGTATTCGTAGATAAAGTCACCCAATTCCTTATATGTGCTCACCCTCGGGCGCTGTTTGAACTTCGTCTGGTACATATTCTTCGGCATCACATCGTCCATATTCTTAAAGTGGTGGTTCAGATACTTGTTCAGCACTTCCATCAGCACTTCTTCGTTAAATTTAAATGTATTTTCTATGTACAGCGTGTGCCCAGTGGCTTTCACCTCCTTGGTGGTAAACGACCTGTTCATCTCGGTCAGTTTCACTTTCTGCTCAGCAAAACTGCGGCTATATTTCACGTAGTCGCGGAGGTGCCGTATCAGTTTCCTGCGGTTTTGCAAGTTGCTCTGGTTCTGTCCTTGCCTTGTTTGCAGTTCATCGTCTTTCTGATCCTTGCGCGTCGCTATCAGTGCGGTCACATTTTCAAATAGCACAGCACCCCTTCTAGCTTTAGCGAGTTCCTTCAGTATAACCTCAACCTCCTTGCTGATATTGTTTGTAAACGGATTCTCGTTTACAAACTTTTCAAGATCCACTATAGCTTCAACATCGGTATTGTACTCTTCCTCCGGATAGGCGCATTTCTCCTCTTCATCATTCTTGGGCATCAATGGCTGGAAAATGTTTCCTTCCACTTTACCCTTCGTAATCAGTTTGCCGGGATGTGGAATGTCCATCAGCCAACGCTCTATCTTCTCAATGTTTTCCACGCATAGTAGTATCTCGTCCACTATGCGTTTCAGGTCAGCCAGCGTTTTGCTGATTTGACGCTTCACGTTGTCATCGCTCGGAAATGCTTTCTTCAGGATGGGAATCTCGTCTATCGAGGCCTCATCATTCCTGTTCACCAAATCTGCTATAAAGTTCTGGTGAATGTAGTATGGATGAATTTCCGACGGGTTCTTTACATCTATGTTCTCCACCTTGAACTTAGCATATTCCGAATGTTGCAAATCCTGTTCAAAGAACTTGTTCACCGAGTCCACAAACAGCGTTTTGCCCGACGACGAGCCACCTATTACCACATTAAGACCTTCTGTCAGTTCCACGTCAATGTCTATCAGTTCGTTTGACAACTTCACCTTACCTATGTGGTCGCATTGTATCTGTGGCTTCTCCTTCTGGTAGAACAGTCTCGAACTCTCCGAGAGTGATAGTCTCACTCCGTCGTATGTCGGTTCAGCCATCATCCATGTAGGCACGAAGGATGAAGCCTCGCTTGATTTCGGTTCCGGATAGCGGCTGGGAACATAGTTGTCCGAGCAGGTCAGCAGGTTCACAAACTCCGCTATACCCAGTTTGGCAAAATACTCTCGTGTGGTTTCCAGTCCCTTGTCCTCACGCGCAGTAAAACCGTCAAACTGGTTGTAGTAGATACTACGGCTGATGGCATTATCCACCTGTTCACCCTTATGCAGCGAGTAGTTGAACTGTCCGTGCCGCTGCCCTGCGTGTGGCAGCAGCATAAACTCAAATGGATCGAAGGCATTGATTACCTTCTGTATGTCGGGTATCGACTGGTCTGTTTTGCACGGCAGTTTGTTTGTGTACAGTTTATCCAAGATGTCGTTCAGCGCTTTAATGTTCTCCTCTGTCACATCCATGTTGAAATAAATGTGGCAGTGGAACGCCTCTACGTCATCGTGGTTCTTGATGTGTAATTCTGCGCCCAACAGCAGGTTTACCCCGACTGCCTTGGCAGCTAGGTATGCTTCCTTGTTGATAGTATTGTGGTCGGTGAAGCTTATCAGGAACGGTTCGTCGCTGTTGTACTCCCTAATCTTTCTCACCAGCGTCGCAACATCATAGTCCGTCGAACGGTCGTTCGCATCGGGATAAGTGTGGATATGTAAGTCAATATATACTGGCTGCATGGCTTCGCCTCCTTTCTCTATTCGTTACAACCATTAAATTCATCCTCAAAGTATGGAATTGCCCCATACTTGCCTTCCAAATAGTTCTTCTCGTAATAGCTATCTGTCCTAGGCTTTGCCCCATTGTCCAGCGTTATGCTCATCATCGGTGTGAGTTTCGTAGCATAGCTCGTTTTTGCCGTCTTTTCTACAAAGACCACCTGATCTCGTCTCAGTAATTTCTTCGACAGCATGTTGGTATCGTGAGTCGTAAAAATCAGCTGGGCTCCGTGATGGTCGTTTCTGCATAGTTAAAGAGCTTTACAATACGTCGCGACAGCAGCGGGTGCAATTGTGCATCCAGTTCATCCACAAACAGCGATTTCCCATGCCGTAAGGTGTCAACAATAGGCTCGGCTAGATTAAACAGTTTCCTCGTACCGTCCGACTCCCTTTCATCTATGTCAAAATCAACCATCCCAACAACCTCACCATTTGCATTTAATTTACTATGTTTGGCATAGGCAACAATGGGTGGATGCTCTTTTAGCGTTGCTATAATTTCTGCGGGCAAACCTTTGGGCAGCATCTTTTCATCAATATACTCTTGTTCGGTGGTCACTTCACGAAACCCTACATCCATACCGCTGATGAAGGCCAGAATTTCATCTTTATAATCAGTCCTGGTATGAAGCATCTCCTTGGTATAGCGCGAAAAGTCATTATCTCGTAAACCGGAAATCACGTTAGGCTTTGTTCTGAACCATTCTATCACACGTTTTGATATCTCGCCTCCTAGTTGTGCAGCTAACGAAATAAACAACCTGTTATTGTTCAGTAGAATGATGCCTTCTTTTATTGACAAACCTTCCGGGTAGTTCTGCTCATCAATCTCAATTGTATCTAGGGTACGTTTTAATAGTGTCTTCAGCGATCTATTTGGAAATTTTGCTATCAACCATTCCTCTTCTATCCTTTTTGCAGTGTAGCTGAAACCGTATATAAACTTGTCAGTGCCATCCACAAATGACATTTCAAACCGTGTTGGTCTCGCTTCCTTATCCGAAAGGAGAAAGGCATCATACGGTAGCATTTCGTTATCGTTTAGTCTCACTGAATGGATAACGATACCCCTCATCATACCAACAGCCTTGAACACATTTGACTTACCGCTGGAGTTAGCTCCATAGAAAGCCTTGGCATTAAGCACGCGAGTGTTTGCAATGGTGGTGTATCCCTCGTTGTCCATGTCCTTAATGCCTGTATCAGCCATGAACGACAATCTGATTTCTCCGTCTATCGAGCGGTAATTCTCTGCGATAAAGTTTGTTATCATAACTCCATTTTGTGACTTTTACTCAAATATAATCCGCAAGATTACATATTTCAGTTTATATACACAAATAATTTTCGGATTTTCTTCAAAAAAAATAAGACAAGTTGACAGATAGGTAAAACGCCAGTCTGACAGTGGCGTCCTGACTGACAGTGTGGCAGAATTTGTAAACTTAGCGAAATATCAGTGTGTTATTCATTTATTTCAACAAATATAGCTATTATTTCTGAGGTTTTTGCTCAAATTTCAATAATTAGCATTCTTATTGCTCCTACTTAGGATGTGGACTCGTTCCTGAGCATCGAAACCACGCCAAGGAGTAAAGCTCTGCTGTACTGTTCAGACAACAGGAACTATATCCAATTACACAATGGCAGACTTCAGTGAAGAAACAAAACTTGCTGTCTGGAAGAAAGCACAAATAGCCGGGGACAATAACCCTGCAGTGTGGCGTAAAGACCAGTGTGGTGCATGGATTGGTTGGAATCACTATGGTGACAGAACCAGTCAATATGGATGGGAGATTGGCCACATTACTCCCGTTTCCAAGGGCGGATCTGATAACTTGTCCAACCTTCGACCACTTCAGTGGGAAAACAATGCCTCCAGACAAGATGGCCGTTTGTGCTGCAAAATCACTTCTCAGGGGAACCATAATGTAGAGAAGTAATCGCCACGGTTTGTACGGTATGCAACGCCTAAAGTGCTCCGTAGCGGAATCGGAAGGCCACCACATTGTTTTTCACAATTTAAACCTTACTGTTATGAGGAAAGAGATACACATTGTTTCTAATCCAAACAGAGGAGGTTGGGATGCGAAAAGGCCTAACGCAGATAGGGCTTCAAAGCACTTTGATACGAAAAAAGAAGCAATGGAGTGGAGTCGCGATCTGGCAAAGAGGGAAGGACTAGAACTTATTCCTCATGGCACAGATGGTCAGGTTCAAAATCCCAACAGCTATGGAAATGACCCATGTCCACCCAAGGACAAAAAGCATTAAGCATTGCTCTTCAATCGAGTAGGAGGAAAACGAAGTAGTTTTCTTCCTACTTTCGTTTTCCGACCTCTCACACCACCGTACGTGCGGTTCCGCATACGGCGGTTCCTATTTTGGGGGCCATTCGAGATACGACCCCATTAAAGTAGCATACCCCGCCCTATATAGATGTTCGTTTGTTATGGCTCTATGCAGTATGTAGCTGTCAGCTATGCGCCAATAGCCTTTGCGTGTATTACCTCATTCATATGCCTGGTATTTATTAATACCGCATCTAATGAGGTTTGCCACTTTTGTCTTGACTTTCTTCCAAGCTTTCCATATACACATGCGTATTCTACGTCTTAACCATTCGTCTGTTTCAAGCAGAAGACGCTTCATATTGGCAAGGTGATAATAGCCGACCCACCCTCGTATGTATTCTTTCAGCTTCTGTTTTCTCTTGGCATATCCCCATCCGTTGCTGCGACTTGTCAGTTCTTTCAACCTTGACTTCATCTTGGCTTTGGACTTTGGATGCACCGTGAGTTGGCATTTGCCTTTCATCACATAAAAGGAGTAGCCGAGGTATTTCACTCCGCGCACATACGACACTACGGTCTTTTCCTTGTTGACTTTGAGATATAGAGTATTCTCTATAAATCGGGTTATAGACTCCTTCACTCGCATTGCAGCCCTTTTGGACTTGCAGAATATCATCGAGTCGTCGGCATAGCGCACAAAGGGGAGTCCCCTGCGTTCGAGTTCTTTATCCAATTCGTTGAGCATGATGTTGCTCAACAACGGACTTAGCGGTCCTCCTTGGGGAGTTCCTTCCTCGCTCGCTTCAAACAAGCCTTTGTTCATTACACCACTTCGGAGATATTTGTGTATAAGACTGACCACTCTGCCGTCCTTGATCGTACGGCTGAGGATTTCTATGAGTTTGCTATGGCTCACGGTATCGAAGAAGCGTTCAAGGTCAAGGTCTACTACATATATGTAGCCTTCGTTGATTATCCTTTGCGCTCCTCGTAGTGCGTCATGGCATCCTCTTCTCGGACGGAAGCCGTAGCTCGTCTTGGAGAATTGGTTCTCATAGATGGGAGTCAGTACTTGGTTGATGGCTTGTTGCACCAGACGGTCTACTACTGTAGGTATTCCCAACAGGCGCATCTTGCCATTGTCCTTGGGTATTTCTACCCTTTTCACTGGGTTCGGACGGTAAGAACCGTCCATCAAGGAACGGATGAGTTCATCCTTATTGGTCAAGAGCCATGGGAGTAACTGCTCGCACGACATCTTGTCGATACCACCACAGCCTTTGTTTCTCATAACAGCCTTGTAGGCTCGGTTGAGATTTGCAGGACTGAGGATTTGCTCGAAAAGGTGTTCCTTGTCGAATGGTACTTCCACGATGTTGTCTTCACACATCCACATGAAGGTCTGCACTCCCCCATACCATTCGGTTTCCGACCTATCTCTTTGGGGGCAGCCATTAACTTGGGATAATGTTTTCTGCATTCTTTCCTTCATAAGGTATGTTTCAATTACTATCGTTTAATTGTTAGGTTCAGCCCTTCGTGCAACGTTATCGAGTATTGCACTACTATGGCGTCTGCTGACTTCTCACGGCAAGCTTTACTCCGCTTCTTTCGTAAAAAAAACTATTTGAAGCGTCCGTGAGACCTCCTCGGATAAGGGCATTGTCTTTCCATCTTATACCCACTTCATTTACACCGACCGTTCCGAATAGCTATCGGGCTTTGGTTTGTTTAGCAACCTTACCCACGGTCATATGCCTTGTATGAAGTTTCTGTTCGTTAGGTCAGATGTTTGCCGCCGGCTTCTTTCAGATTTCACCTCACGATGGACACCCTTGCCTTTGGCTATGTAATTCCCGCTATTAGGGCTTACTCGGGACTTGCACCCGTTAGACAATGCTCATGCCGAGCGTACTAAAAAATGAGCATCAGTACGTAAAAATCGTACTAATTCTCACCTAATTTACTGATTTTCAACGAATTACCCTTTAACACTCCTCCTCGTTAAAGAGAAGGACAAAACCCTCTACAGGCCATTCGGAGGCCGTTTTTGAGGATTACGAAAGATTTTAAGGCAGATTTCAGTGTTCTTATATGACATCAAATACCAGTCGTGGTTTCTTCCTAAAATCCGCTGTAAATGTCTTCGCTTCTTTGTCTCAAAATACAAAAACATATGGAAAAACCAATACTTTTGGTGGCATTTGATACGCTAGGCAGATTTTTTCGGTAATTATATTTTTTCTAAAGACACGCTTTTTTAGAAAAAAAATGATGATTCCAACATATTCCAGCCAGAGACATCGTTTGCACTCGAATTTGTCGATTTGGAAAACGAAGACAAAAAATCTGCCTAATTGGCCCTCGTTATCGCAGGCTTTTTTCCAATGCCAGAATCAAATTGAAAATACCGGATGAGGGGTGGTTTCTTATTGTTTTAGGCAACGCTGAATACTGTGGCATCAGAAATCTTAGATTCTAGGATCTTGGAGATTTCTTCGAATCCAATGTTCGCGTCAGCATTCAACCCAAGAAGATTCGATATGCCAGCACTATCGGTACTGCATCGTTTATCCAAAATCAGCCTGTAGTCTTTCCCTTCTTTCTTTAGCTTGTAGGAGTGAAAATGCATCGAATCTCCCAGCAGGGCCTGTGAATTGACATCGGCAAACGAGAACTCTTTTTGCATATAATCAAGGAGGCAATCTTGAACGACAAGGACAAGGTGCTTATTGATACTTTCAAACGTGTCAATTTTATGGTGCAGTTGGACGAGAATAGTTTTGGCAGTCATTTTCCAGTTCATTCCAAAACTCTTATCTGGTTCATCTATACCTTTCTTCAATCCTAACTCTTGTAGTGCCAGCTCACGTTCAGGCCATACGGTTCCCGTAGTATCCATAGTCTGAAGCTCTATTCCAACAAAGTCCTTTACCTTGCGGTTTGCATCCGTTGAAACGAGAAAGAAATCCACGCTACCGCCAGGGATAGAGACCTCAGGGACAAGATGGAGTTCGTTCCCCGGCTGATGAGACATCAGTAAATGCAAGCAGTCGGTAAAAATCTGTTTTCGTTCAAGCAAACGATTAGGACAGATGATAACATCCTTATTATCAGCCCCATATTGAACCGTGCATGTCCCGATGGAGACATTGGCCTGACTTTTACGGACTTTGAAGCAGCGTTTCCCAGAGAAACGACACTGCTGACTTTTAATCAGTCCTTTCCATTTGACATCGTCGCGGTCTACTGAAAAAGTAAATAGCTCCCTGACTCTTGACATATTCTTTGCTCTGCTAATTTGATATATTCATTGGACAAGTCGATGCCAATGGATTTTCTTCCCAAATCATACGCAACTTTCATAGTTGTTCCGGTTCCGCTGAACGGATCTAAAACAACACCATCTTTCGGACAGGTTGACTTAATTGGTATTACGCATAATTCTTCCGGGTATGGGGCGAAATGCATCTTCCGATGTTGGCTGTCCTCCGGAATGATATCCCAGACGTCGTTCGGCATAGTCCCCTTTGGATTGTAGAACAGGAAGTAGAATCCTTTTTCTTTGAGTTCTTTGGCACGTCCTGACAATTTCACGGAATCAGAATGAGTTGTACGCTGTTCGTTCCGGATGACCATTCGAAAATCAGAGATTTCTCCGTTTCGGATTCTATTAAAAACATTGTCAAGCTGGGCTAGTGCATTCTTCTTCTCTTCCTCAGACAAACTTGTAGAAAGCTCAATCTGGCGCTTGTAACGTATCCCACTAACACCGGTTGCCGACACAACGGCTCCATTTTTAACAATTGCCTGACGTGGTTTTGAGCGGATAGAATCAGCGTCGAAGAAATACTTATCGCTCTTCACAAAGAAGAAGAAATCTTCTGAGACTGAGCCAAATCGGTCTGGATTAGGGCTTAACCCACCCTTATGCTTATTCCAGATAACATCGTTACGGAGTATCCACCCATCGTCTATCATTTTCAAGGCGACCCGCCACGGAATCCCGAGGCGGGTTTTATTCTGGTAAGAATCCCCGATGTTGAGCCAAAATGAGCCGGACGGTTTCAAGACTCGTTTGACTTCCTTTATGATGTTGAGAAGATTCTCGATATACTCCTCCGGTGAGTTCTCCAAACCTATTCCGCCATTCTCATATTGCCTTTTCTGCCAATAAGGTGGACTAGTAATACAGCAATCAACCGAATTGTCAGAGATTCGGTGCAATACCTCCAAAGAATCTCCCTGTACAAAAAGAGGGAGAAAACTATCGGTACGGATGTATTCTGATACTATACACATTTTCTAAATCAATTATAAGGGCCAAATCATTGAATGAGTTTCCAGCAATTGCAAATTTATAAAATTTCAGCGATTCAGCGAAATAAAACAAACACCATCTTGTTGTTCATTGCTACTGAGCATCTTGATCCCGTGGCGCGCAAATCCGCTGCCTTCTTTCGGGAGGTTAATTCCACACAACCTCATTCCCTCCACAACCCCATCCACATCACTTCCGCAACCTTAAGGGATGGCAAAGCCAAAGGCTCTGCAGATGTCTTTGGCTAACTGACTACCTGGGCTACAATATCATCCAATAGAAACGGAATCACACCCACATACATCACTCCGTCATCATCAGCCCAAAGTTTGTTGTTTCCGTCCAAGACAACAATCTTGCGAAAGAAATCGCCAGTATTTCTCAAGGAGAAAGTCTCCTGTGCCTTTTTCTCAGGCGTGTCCACATTCAATGCCGACTGGATATACACTTTGTCATTGCCAACGTTGACCACAAAATCGATCTCGTATTGCGACATCATGACTTGATTGATGACGAATGAGTTTTTCGCGCGATGCTGCATACAAAACTACAAAATTCCCGATTTTACCCCGCGAAAACTCGGAATAATTCCCGATTTTGTGCCTTAAAAACGCGGAATTTTTCCTAAGAATTTTGTATGTACTTGATTTTTATTACATTTGCATAAAATGTAAAAATGCTATGCTTTTCAGGAAATTTACATCGCACATAGAGGCTTTTTTGCGGGATGAGCCACACAAGATACTTTTGATAAATGGCGCTCGGCAGATTGGCAAGTCCTATCTGATACGTTATGTCTGCAAAGGGATGTTTCGCAACTACATTGAACTCAACCTCAAGGAAGATAAGGAGGGCGTTGGTTTACTGGCTGATGTCCGCAACACGGATGACTTTTACATACAACTCGGTGCGATTGCAGGGGAACGACTTGGTGACGCATCTGACACGATTGTATTCCTTGATGAAATTCAAAGTTATCCGCATCTGATGACTATGCTGAAATTTCTGAATGAGGAGGGACGATACCGGTATATTGCCAGCGGTTCGGAGTTGGGCATAGCATTGGCGCAGACTCCGTCAATACCGATAGGTAGCATTGCCATCGAGCAAATGTTTCCGCTTGATTTTGAAGAATTTTTACTTGCCTCCGGATGTGGTAAGGAGACTATTGATAGCATTAGAAACTGTTTTCTCAAAAGAGAGACTCTAAATGATTCTCTGCATACTTATATGTTGCGTCAGTTTAAAATATATCTGCTTACCGGAGGAATGCCGGATGCTGTCAACAAGTTTCTGGAAACACGAAACATTGCCCTTGTTCGCAAGATACAGAACGACATCCACGAACTGTACAGGTTAGACGCTTCCCAATATGATTCTGAAAAGAAACTCGTGATTCGGAATATTTATGACCTCATTCCGTCGAATATGGAAAACAAGAAGAAGCGCGTTGTCGTAAAGAAAATTGAAAACACAACCGGGCATAAGCAGTTCAGTGATTATGCAGATGAATTTGAATATCTGACCAACTCTGGTGTCGCGCTTGCCGTTAAAGCTATCAGTAATCCGAAATTCCCGTTGAAAGAATCGGAGAGCAAAAATCTGTTGAAACTATACCTCAGCGATGTCGGGCTGCTTACAGGACTTCTTTACAAGAATAACATCAATGCCGTGCTCGGCGATGAGCGCAGCATTAACCTCGGCTCAGTCTATGAATCTGTCGTGGCGCAAGAACTCAATGCGCACGGATGCGAACTTCACTATTACGACAACAAGCAGCGCGGGGAGGTGGATTTCCTCATTGACGACTACGATAGTCTGTCCGTTCTTCCGATTGAGGTCAAGTCGGGAAAGGATTATAAGGTTCACAGCACTCTCGATAATTTTATGAAGACTCCCGACTACAATGTCAAGAATGCCGTCGTGCTCCACAGCGGTCAGAAAGTCTATCAGGAGAACGGCATCACATATCTCCCAATTTATTATGTGATGTTCTTGACAGGTGATTCCTCAAATTCCGCCGATATGGTCATACCGGAAATCGAACTCCCGAAGTTGAGATGAGTTCGGAAGGGCGTCGTTCCGCAATCCACTCGCCAGCGTCAGAAAGTGAATTTGACCATGCACTGAACCCGGTGGCAGTGGACCCAATGAAGGTCTTCCGTGGCGAGGGCTCGGGTGTTGTAGTATGTCTTACCGGTGGTCTGGTCTTTTTCCGGTGTGCCGAATTGGGCGCCTGAAAATTCGTAGTCGAGACCTATGGAGAGTTTGCCGAAATTGCAGATTAGGGCAGGGCAGATGCGGTAGAGCTGATTGAGGTTTTTGAAACTGTTTTTCGAGAAATAGAAATCGGACTCAAGCACCTTTCCGTCATTGCCAGGATTGTAGAGGTCTTCGGATGTGCCGAAATTCTTGTAATAGCCCACCATCAGCATCGGAGCCCATTTCTTGCCGTAAGAAACTGTAAACCAAGTGGATGAAGAATGGGTCGGAGCATATTCGTAATGGCCGTCCTCGCCGAGGCCTTCAAATTTTTTCGTTATCCCGTAGCCTCCCTGAATGTTGTAATGCTCACCCGCCGAAGCGTAGATGGTCTTGGCCTTCAGCGCGAGTTTACCCTTGACATACTGCATATAGACAAAGGGAGATGCGGTGGTGATGCGGTCCGAAACCTTTGCAGCAGTCGTTTTTTCTGCTCCGGTTTCGTCCTTATATTTGATTGTTCCCGTTGTACGCGGCTTGATGCTGAGAATGTCAACACCGGCACGTGCCATCCAGCCACCGAACTTGAGAGTGGCTCCCAGATAGCCTTCCGGAGTGCAGCCATATTTGATGTAATTGGCCGACTGTCCGTCAGGACCTGCGGATGTATACTGCATCTGCCATATTGCCGAAGCGGTGAGAGTGAAATGCTCGCCCAGATTAGCATCCATTGTCAGCTGCGGAGTGCGGCTGAAAGGGCCGAAAGGAGCACCGGATTCGAGTGTGAAGACAGGACAAAGGTCTGCTGCAAGCGGATGCCAAGCCTGGCCCATCTTGAGATTGACAGAAGCCGTTTTCCCCCCTGCCATCTGAAGGTCCTTCCAACCGAGAGTGAGAAAAGCCTGACGAAGACGCATGGTGGCAGTTCCTGTCACACCGGAGAGTCCCGCATAGAAATCCGCCTCAATCTTAGCCCCAATTGACGTCCGACCAATCTGATAGCCGCTAACATCAACACCGACCCTCGAAGTGAGCGAAAGGAAACGGAACGAATTCTTCCGGTTCAAATCGTCACCCAAATCATTGAGCTTGCGGTCCTTGGGGAGATAGAAGAAGAGGTCTCCCGTTCCTGCCACAGCCTCGCGGGAGTCGTACGCCATATAGTTGCGGACAAAGCCGTAAAACTTATAATGATTCTGAAGATGTTCCTTCACTGCATTTTCTTTCACAGGCGCCTGAGCAGTCTCCATTGCCGTACAAGAAGATGCACCCGCAACCGCAGCACCGTCAACCGCAGCGCCACCAACCGCAGCAATGGCACTTGCTGAAATGCTCAGAAGTGCCATTGTTGGGAAAATTTTTAATAAAATATCTCTCATTTTGATAATAAAATATCTCTCATTCTGAATAAACTGAAATAAAGGGGTTCGAATAAGAAGATGGAGTACAAGGCATCCGGTAAAGATAAAACCGCAGCAACCTGATGGTTGTGAGGATTTTATCAAGACGGATAACGCAGTAATCCGCTTCTTATTCGGTTCCCGTCAAAATTTCGGAAGGCCAATAAATATCATAATCAGATACAAAAGAACTATTCCGATTCCGCCGATAATCGCTCCGGTAAGTGCCATATCCTTCGTTTTGATGAGCCCGGTCGAATGCGCGATGGCGTTCGGTGGGGTTGAAATCGGGAACAGCATTGCAAGCGAGCAAGTCACGGCAACAGTCACTATAAGCGTTGCGGCGCCTCCCATTCCCTCGAAGCCAGGCGTCCCGGCCATTCCGGTCGCGACAGCAGCGAGAATCGGTATGAGCAGAGCCGAAGCAGCAGAGTGGGAAATGAAGTTCGAGAGTGCGTAAGCAAGCAGGCTGGCCACGACGAGTACAAGAAGCGGCATCCACTGTCCGAATGGTATTGCCTCGACAAGATGCGCTGCAAGCCCGGTTTTGTTAAGTCCAAGACCAAGAGCAAACCCTCCGGCAACCATCCAGAGCACATCCCAGTCAAGAGACTTGAGCTCTTTCTTTCCGAGCACGCCGGTTGCTGCGAAAACACCGACAGGAATCATTGCCACGACATAGGAGTTTAGACCGTGAAGTTTCTCGGTCATCCACAGGAAGACAGTCACGATGAAGGTCACCACTACAACCCAGTAGCTCTTGTCCTTGTTTGGCTTACCCTCTATTTTGAGCTCAATCTTGTCGACATTGAACGGGAACACAACGAGCAGCATCGCCCAAGAAATAAGAAGCATCACAATGGCGAAAGGCACCATCACAGAGCACCACTCCGGGAAACCGATGCGTGCAATCGGCTCAAAAGCCGTTCCGAGAGACTCGTTTGCAGCCGCAAGCTTTCCGTTGATTGTCTCGATGAATGACGGTTCGTTGAGATATTTAAGCGCAATTGTATTCGGAGGTGTTCCGATAGGTGTTCCTATGCCTCCAATGTTTGCCGCAATCGGTATTGCCAATGCGAGACCTATCTTGCTGCCCTCGTCAGGAAGGGAGCGGAGCACAGGCGCGAGGAACGCGAGCATCATTGCCGCCGTGGCGGTGTTGCTCATAAACATCGAGAACAGTCCGATCACCATCAGAAAGCCGAGCAGCACCATCTTCGGGTTGGTCCCGAAAGGAGCCATGAGGATGCGGGCGAGCTGGGCGTCAAGGCCGACCTTCGTGGCACAGAGCGCAAGGGCGAATCCGCCAAGGAAAAGCATCACCGTAGGCTCGGCGAATGTAGCAAGTATGGATTTGTAACTGACAAGGTTACCGACATTTGCGTCTGATGCGAAAGTGAACGCGGCCTGATCGGAGACGGTAAGGAGCATCAAGACGATAATCATCGTGGAGGTACACCACGTCGGGATAATCTCGAAAATCCAGAACATCGCGGCAAGCACGAAAAGGGCTATGACTCTGACTTCAACCTGCGAGAGAACGCCGTCTCCGAAGAAAAGACTATAGCCGAAGGTAAGGTTTCCGACGGTCACAGGCTCTATCGGGAAAAACCACAGGAATGCGAAAAGTATCAGTGCAATAGGAAGACACACCACATACTTCAGATTGAGTTTCTTATCACTCATTTTGTGTTATTTTTAAATTTTTCGGTCAATATGAGGTTCCCATATCCCCTCCACGGCAAGAAAAATGCAGCCTCTACGGGAATAAAGGCTGCAAATTTAATCAATTTTTCCATAACGGCAATCTAAATTTCCGATTACCGCATTTATGTTTCTATGTTTCTTACCATCACTTGACCAAGGTAGGTTCAGGACCGAGATATGAACGCTTAAGACCGCCGAAGTCAAGGACAATCTTCTGAAGCACAGTCCCGGCATCTCCGCAGAGTATCCGGACAGAGTGTTTGCCCGGCTCATTTATATGGAGTGTGGTCTTGTTGACACGACAGTTTTTCAGGCAGCTCTCGTACCAAATCTGAGCATACTCGACCGAAGATGTGGAGGGATTCATCACCGGTCCGTCGTCGATGCACACGCCATATTGGGTCTCGACATTAGTTGCCTCATGCCCACCGTAGCCACGGTCCGCACTGAGGACGAAAGTCGGGAGAACATAGGTATAGACATCAACGGAGCCCTGTTCAAACGTATAGAAGTCATATTCCACGCAAGGAACATCTTCCTTCCTGGTGTTCTGTTTCGGCATCATAGGATTTCCAAATTGGACAGCCTTGTTCTCAATGCCAAGGTTCGGAATGTCAATGATCTTTATGGCATCATTCTCCCGTTTTCTGTGATACCCGGCCGCATCAATGCTGACATATCCGTTGTGCTGGACATATATGCCATTCAAATCCTCACGAGTTGGAGAAGAAGGGTTGAATACAGACACAAGTACATCCTCCTGCACGCCTGAGCCATCTTTTATGGTCACAGTTCCTGCAATTTTGTCTCCGACCGGAACGTTGTTCCAGTCAACGGAAACCATAATCCGGTCTTCATCAGCGGTTTTTCCCGAAGTCCGGCTCAAAAGAATCCATTCATTGTCAGTTTCTGCCGTCCATGACAATTGTCCCTTGCCTCTATTGAATATATCTATGAAATATGCACATCTGAAATAACTATTGAAAGCCGGAAGCAGGTGGTAGCTCGACACCCCGTTAAGCGAGCCCTCGTTCTCCACCATAACTCCGAGTTCAGGAGTTGGGGAAAGCTTTACATCACGCAAAACCGGTTTTTTGAAATAAGAAGCGGCAAACCCCTGCCCCATTGTCATAACGTGATTCCATTTCCCGTCAAGCAGACTGTTATAGCCTTCTGTTATCACTCTCAGACTGTCATGGCAACGCATGGCTTCATCTGCTGCCGCCGTCGCTGCGGCGCGTCGTTGCAAGGCATACCATCTGTTTTTCTGTCCGGAAAGAACCATCCTGCTCATCAGTTCACAAGCCTTGACCGGATAATACACTGATTGATAGAAACAAGGAATGTGGCTTGAAGGAAGCTGCGCCATAAGAGCTTCGGTCTCCGACGAGATTTTTCTGTAGGCTTCAAGACGTCTTTCAGCCTCGCGGTAATTGGCGAAAGAAAAATCCGTGTCAGTATTTCTCTCATTGCCGTGCCTGTCGGTAGTCCACTGATAGCCCCAGCCCATGAACTCTGGCTTGCGGATGAATGCCTGATGGTAAAATTCATCGAAGATTGAACGGTACGTGTCCCGATTTTTCCCGCCTAACATCCCACAGAGCCATTCGGAGCGGTAGGACGCCGCACGTTCATAACTGAATGAATCTATGTCATAGGCCATTGAGAGAAAGAAATCCACGGCAAACTCACAGGACTTTATGTCCCCAGAGTTGAGCAGCCAATAACGGTCTGCCGTGGAATCGTAGGCTTTGCGGAGCTCTTCGTACATCAGGGTCGGAGAGGTCGTGTTCATCCATAGGTAGTCATGCGGACGACCGAGATAGGAGGAATGATAATAGACTCCGGAACGTCCCGAACGAAGCTGTTCCTTCGGACTGCTCAGCCTCTTCATATATCCGTAATTATCATCCGGCCATACAATCGTCACATCATCAGGCAGTTCAAGCCCTTGATTGTATACATCAAGCACCTCTTTGTAGGGAGTGAAGAACTGCGGAATCTCAGAGGCATCCTTTCCCAACACGTCCGAAAGAATCTTCCTTTGGTTGAGAAGTGCCCTCTGAACCGTAGCCTTTCTTGAATCCAGGCTTTCACCTCCACTCATGGCCCTGTCATGGAGTCCTCGCAACGCTATCACATAGGCATTCTCGTATGGAGAAGTCTCCACTACCCTGGCATTGAGCACACTGTCGATTCGCTCGCTGTTGGTGTTGTAGTTCCAGTCACCATACCTGTCCTTTTGCCATTCGCTCGCTGTGTTGAGAAGCAGCGGTTCGCAATGTGAGGCGGTGATGATGATTCCGTACCTGTCTGCTACCTCCTTGTTTTGTGGAATCTGATAGAAAGCGGTCGATGCCTCGTGCATGGCTGGAGCAAGCATATTCGCATTGAGGCGAAGAAGAAGTTCGCAGACTTTTTCGTATGTCTTCGGACCTATGTTTCCCAATTCTTTCTCAAAGTTACGCTTTGCCCAGCGCAGCAGTCCCCAGTCTTCATCGTTGATGAATATTCCGCGATATTTTACAGATGGCGTGGCCGCATCATACGCATTCACCGACAGATAAATGGAATTACGATGTTCGACAGGAGCATCCATCCACCAATACCAAGGGCTCACCCCTATCGCCCGGCTGAGGGACAACAGCCCGTATGCAGTCCCCCGGCGATCACTGCCGACCACGACAAGAGCCCGTCTGACGCCCTTGAGCGGAGCTTCCACAAGCCTGACGGCATAGCGTTCCCAATCTCCGGAAATGGACGAGACATCTATTTTACGATCCCTGACAAGAGCGTCAATCAAGGAGCTGTGCCCGAGAGTCCCGGCGATGACGGCATAACGGCAAGATGCGGGAACAGAGCCGTTTCCGCTGACAGAAGGACACTTGCCGGTCACTTTCTCTATGTCTGAAGCCAACAAACCGACGGCCGTACCAACGACAGAGGGTTCTGAAGTGGCGTCATACATGATTGCGGCGCAAGTCTTCGTTGACAGCGGGAACACGTTCCTGCCGGAGGATGTTTCGGAAAGAGAGACTTGGGCACGGAGCGGAAATGCCGCCGCAAGGCACAAAAGGGCAGCCAGTACGACTGCCCCATTTTTATTCATAAGAAAACTATTCCACATTGTCAATGTCCTTTGAATAGCCAAGATAGAATTCCTCAATCTGCGCCGTTCCGCCGGTCCTTCCAAGAGGACCGTAGCATGAGAGTCCGCGCATCATGAACTTCAGATACCTGTACTGCGAGAACTTTATGCCTATCTTTCCTGTCTCGCGATTGTAGGTAGGCGTGTTGCTGACCTTGACGTTCTGCTTGTCCGTGAAGTCAAGATTCTGTACGATGACAGTAAATGTCTCGCCGTCGTTGCTTCCGGAAATCTCAGTGAAGCCCTTGAAGCGGACTACGACATCATCCTTATTGTCACTGATATTGCTTATTCTGAAATAATTGACAGGAAGCGATTCTTTCATGTCTATCGTGAATGAAATCTCGTGGGAATTCTTCTGCTCATCAGTCTTGAGACCAGAAAGTGAATTCCTTCCGGGAACATCTATGCAGAATGCCGTTCCATTTGTATGAGCGTCATCGTTCTTTCCGAGCCTGTTTACAATCGGCTTGCCGTCCAGCATGGCCGTCAGGCTGTTGTTTCTTCCTCCCGTATTCGGAAGAGGATCCTGCGAGCAGGTCATCGTCCATGAGGAGCGATCCCACTCGGTCTCTTCCAGCTCCGTTACCTTAATATGGCTCACTGCCTTGATTCCCGGATGATTTGCGGCTGCGGCCGTGATGTCAGTCTCGCCTTTTCCGCGGATTGTCAGCACACCTTTTCCATCGACTGTGGCCACATCCTCCGCAGAAGACGTGAACACGATTTTCTCGCTGTAGTTCTCAGGCATGACTGAAATCTTCGTGTTCAGGTCAATCGTCACGGTCATACCGTCAAGCAGCCTGTACTCTTCCGCAAACCCCACGAATACAATATTGGAAATCACAATGTCAGGCACAGGAAGGACCTTCACCTGAAAATCGCTGCAGACGCCTTCTGTCCCGGCATAAACGGTAATTGAGCAATCCCCGACACCAACTGCGGTAAGCAGTCCTTTCTCCGAGACATCCGCGACCGAAGGATTCGAGGACTCATACCTCTGAGCCGTATTCGTGGCATCTTCAGGAAGTACAGAAACATGCTCCGGAACAGAGAAGGTCTTTCCTACCACAATCTCAAGGACGTCCGTGAGTGTTTCATCGAATATGACATTCTCTACCTTGGCATTATTCACGGTGCCGGGAGCGGGAATGTTGTCATTGCATGCGACGGCAAATAACGGAAGCGCCGCCAGCATATACTTTATTATTGTCTTCATGTCTGTGTTGTTTTATTTGTTCGTCTTCACTACCATCCCGGATTCTGAACCAGCACACCATGCGTACTTCTCTTGATTTCATCAAGCGGAATAGGATAGAGATAGTTCTTGTCGAGGAATACCCTCGGATTGAATGTCATGCGGGAATAGTAGCCATTCGACTCGGTCTTGTAGACATCCAGCTTCGTCATTTCCTTATTCAGAACGTCTTCCGCCAGAAGCCAGCGGCAAAGGTCGAAATAGCGCTGGCCTTCCGTGCAAAGTTCGATGCGGCTCTCACGGCGGATTGCGTCGCGAAGCTTGGCATAGTCTCCTGCAATAGAAGGATTGCAGTCTTCGAGATTAGGGATTCCGGCTCTCTGACGAACCTTGTTGACATAGACAAGAATATCGCTGTCCTGTCCCTTGGTCTGCTCATTGAGCATTTCCGCATAGAGAAGATAGAATTCCGCGAGACGGAAGATAATTGAAGGACGATACTTGCTTGAAACAAGCCCCGAACCGTTTCCAAGCTTCCTATAATAGCGTTTATAGACCATGTGACCTGTGTTCGGCTCTCCATCTCCGGTTCCGGCGCCTGATGTTCCGCCATAGGCGAAGTCCACTCTCTTGCCGCTCGAAGGCCATTTCATGCCGGTGAAAGTCACGCTGTTATAAAACCTCGGCTCTCTGTTAAGATACATTCCATAGACATCGTACTCGCTACCCGGAAGTTTGCCCCAAGTGGTCTCGTTATAGAGCGCTGAAGCCTCCATGAAACTCTCGTTCCTTATCGGCTTGCCGTCAGAGCAGTAGAAATCATCCACGAGTTCCTGCAGCATGTCTATTCCGTTAAGTCCCTTATACTCGCCTTTCGGAGTGGCATGTCCGTCAAACTGTTCGCTTCCGAGAGAGCCCCAGGAATTAGTTGTAGTGGCCCATATTATCTCTCTGTTATACTCCTGAAAAAGATTATAAAGGTCTTCGGAAGGGTTGCCGGTGTTGACAAGGGCATAGCGTCCAGCCTCGGCATACTCGATAAACTCCTTGAGACAGGTAACGGCCTTGTCAATCTTCTCATCCTTTGACGAAACGTCCGGGAACAGTTTCTTTCCGTCAACGTTCGTCAGGCTGCTGCCATATTCCCAGCTTCCGTTGAACAGCGGACTCGCGGCATAGACCCAAAGCTTTGCCCTGTAAGCCATGGCAGCTCCCTTGGTCGGCACTCCGCGCATCTGGTCATTGTCGAAGTAGGATTCCTGATACATATCCTGCATGCAGGCCTCAAACTCAGCGTCAAGCCAATTCACGACCTCGGTAACCGAATTGCGTTCAAGGTCGGGAAGATTATCCAAAGTGTAGGACTTGTCTACGATTGGAATCGGGCCGTACATCTCGAACAGGTAGTAGTGATAGACTGCGCGCATGAACCTCGCGTTTGCCTTATACACCCTCATCTCCTCTTCTGTAATCTTTTGGGCATCGGAACCGCCCTCTCCGTCGATGGGATGAGCCATCTCCAGAAAAATGTTAGCCTGCCTTATTGAATCATAGAGTCTTGACCATCTGTGGTTGTAGCTCAAGGATGAGTTCCAGTTGCTGTACTTGCCGTATTTGAGATGCTCACGGGTATAGATCTCGTCAGCATAGCCTGTCCAGGCATTGCCCATCGCATTGGTCGCGCCCCAGACGTTGGAATAGTCCGGCCGGTCGACGAATATCTGCCCATACCACTTCTTCGTGCGGTCTACATTGTTGAATATGTTCTCGAAACTTGAGATGCCTCCCAATTCGTCTGACACGTCAAGATAGTTGCAGGAAGCCAATGACAATGCCACGGCTGTGCCGAAGAGGATTCTTTTAAATATATTGTTGTTCATCATAGTCATTTTTTAGAAATTCACTTCAACGCCGAGGGAAAACGAATGGGACATCGGGTAACTTACTCCCTTGTTCCTGTTACCCTGTTCCGGATCCCAGAACTTTATTTTGTCGAAGACAGCGAGGTTCTCGCCGAGAAGGTAGATACGGAGGCCGCTGAGACTGATCTTTTTGAGAGCCTTCTCCGGAAGGACATATCCGACCTCAAGGTTTTTCAGGCGAAGGAAACTTCCGTCGCGGAGCCACCATGTGCTCGGCTCGTCATTTATGCTGTTGCCATAGCCGACATGAAGTCTCGGAGAAAAGACATCCTGGCTCGGATTGTCCTCTGTCCAGCGATCGAGGAAAGCGGTGCGGTAGTTTCCCTTTTCCGTTCCCCAGTTGAACGGCCAGAAAGTGTTGTTTCCTGAAGCGAGAAGCACTGAAGTGTTGGCCACTCCCGAGAAGAACACACTCGCGTAGATTCCCTTCCACTCCACATTCACGCCGAAGCCATAGTTGATTTCCGGGGTCTGGTACGGGTGACCGACGCCGCGGACCTTGTCATTGGTGTCGATTATGCCGTCGTTGTTCATGTCGACATACTTGATGTCGCCAGGGCCGATGATTCCGCCTAAAGCCGGCTGAGGAAGTCCGGGACGAAGTTCGTATTTGTATGTCCCGTTGCTGTTCATCGTCTTGATGAAGTCGTCTTCAGTGTAGAGTCTCTCCGCGATATAGACCAACTGCTCGTTGATTCTCGTGCCCGTCACCCTTTGATACTCTTCAGATGGTGTAAGCTCGTCTATTTCAAGAACCTTGTTCCTTGCGAAGGTGAAAGTTCCCCTGCCGCTGAGTTTCCAGTCTCCGAAGCGGTGCGTGAGATCGATGCTCGCGTCAACGCCCTGATTCCTGACCTTGCCGTAATTCTGCCAAGGGTTTTCATGGAAGCCGGCATATCCGGGAACGGTGTTTCGCTGGAGGAGAATGCTGGAGCGGAGATTGTTGAAATAGTCAACCTGAAGCTGTATTGCCCTATTGAAGAACGCGAGGTCGAGCCCGGCGTTTATCTTATCCTCTATCTCCCAGCCGAGAGTGTAGTTCTCGAACTGCAGGTCATAGATTCCGGCGCCGAGACCATTGGTCGCTCCGTTAGTTCCGATTCCCTGATTAAATGTGTGTCCGCTTTCGTTGAACGTGGCCCTGTAGAGGAAACGGCTCGTACCCGTATCGTCATTTCCGGTACGTCCGAAAGAGGCACGGATTTTAGCGGAGCTGAGAATGTTTTTGAGACGTTCAGGATACCAACTTTCATTGGAGACTATATAACTGGCTCCGACTGCCGGGAAGAATCCGAAACGATATTTTTTCGCAAAAGTCTCGCTTCCCGTATATCCGAAGTTCGCCTCTACAAAATAGCGGTTGTCGTAGCCGTATGTCACACGCCCGACCAGTCCCTGTTTTCTATATGGAAGAGCGACGGTGGAGAGCTGCTTGTCCTTCATATTATAGAGGAGCATAGCGCCCACATCGTGTTTACCGGCAAAGACGTTATTGTATTGGATGGACCCTTCTATATAAATATTTCTGGTATAGTTACTTCCCGTGTAGGCTATCTCCTTCACATCGGGAGACCCCGCGACAACCTGACTGAGAATCAGTTCTCCGGTTTCCGGATTTCTTCCGGTAGCGTGATATTTTGAAGGAGAGTAATTACGCAACTTATTCAGCCCGCTCTGGAGGTCGAAGCTCACAGCAGCTTTTGCGCTCAATCCGGGTGTTATGAATTTGAGATCCTGATTGAGAGTGAGTTTTGATTGAACCTTTGTGTTATATTCCCTTCTATATCCCTGCTGATAAAGCATGTAGTATGGGTTACGGTTATTAGCATCAGTTTCTTTCTCATATGTAGAAACGGAGCCATCGCTATAGACCATCGGGAAGAGGTGCGGTGGCGTGTGGAGCATGAAAACGAAGACATCGTCCGGAGAGCGGTTTGCCGTCCGTCTCGTCGTGTACTGTCCTGAAAGGTCAATGGCAAGTTGGGTCGTCTTGCTGACCTTCAGGTCTATGTTGCTTCTGAGGTTGAAGCGATCATAGGAGAAGTTGCTGTTGTAGCGGGACTCAGGATTCTTCTTGAACACACCGTCCTTCTGCTGATATCCGGCAGAGACGAAATACTTCGCGTTCTCCGCGCCACCCCTGAAATTGAGGGTGTATCTCTGCCCGTGAACGGTCTTTGCAATCAGGTCCGTCCATTTTGAGTTCGGATAAAGGTCCGGATCGGCTCCCGTTCTATAGAGTTCGATGAGTTCGTCAGAATACTTCTTGTCCATTCCGTCATTGTAGGCGGCCTCATTTGCAAGAGACATATACTGCCACGAATCCACAAACTCCGGAATCCTGTAAGGGACTGACAGATTCTGCTCCAGACGGAACTGAATCTTCGGTTTGGAAATATGTCCCCTTTTCGTAGTGACGAGAATCACGCCGTTTGCACCCTCTGCACCATACATTGCAGTGGCTGCGGCATCCTTGAGAAGGCTGAAGCTGTCGATTTCGTCCGGATCGAGGTCGGAGATGCTTCTCGGCACACCGTCAACGAGCACCAAAGGAGACGTGCCGCCCTTGAACGAACTGACTCCACGAATCCAGAACTCGGCATCATCACGTCCAGGCTCGGAACTTCTCTGGACTGCAATGAGTCCTGGAAGCTGTCCCTGAATGCTGGAGGTCAAATTGGTGGAGGTTACTTTCAGTTCATCGTTAGTGATTGTAGAAAGCGAACTGACCACGGCTTGACGCTTCTGCGCGCCGTACGCGACCATTACGGCCTCCTCCATCATAAGAGAGTCCTCTGACAGTTCCACATTGAGCGTGTTGCTGCCGGCCTTTGGTGCAAGGGTCTTCTCCAGAAAGCCGACAAAGCTGAATGTAAGCTGATCCTTGGGATTGATGTCAATGACATACATGCCATCGATGTTGGTTGTTGTTCCGACCTCCGTCCCTTTAATGAAGACGTAGGCTCCTGGCAGAGGGCTTCCGTCTCCATCCGTGACAGTTCCGGTAATCCTCCGTTTGCCGCTGTCCTGCGCATAGGCGTACGACAACCCTGTCAGCACGAACAGGATGATAAGCGACATAAAGTTTTTCAGATTTTTCATCAGTTTGATAATTAGTGTTATATGGTTTATTGTTGTATATTTGCCATCTCAGTGAGACCATACGCGCACCACAGCATCGCAGCCTGACCATGGGTATCCCCGGCATAGCGCTTCCGGTCACGGTAGTACTGCTCAGACTTTCCCGTGCCCGTCCCTTCACAAACCTCACGAATGTCATAGTTCGGATTAAGGTAGGAGACGAGCGACTTCCAGGCCTTGGCCGCAGCAGCACCATATTTGTCATGGTCAAGCCATCCGTTGCGCACACCTTCGATGAAAGCATAGGCGAACATGGCGCTTCCTGATGTCTCCGACCACATTCCCGTCTTGTCAACGAGTTGTGCCCACATTCCCGTCATCTGCTGATATTTCAGAAGAGACGCCATCATGTTCTCATATTCCTTCCTCAGGAGCGCGGCCTCCTCCTTATATGCCGGATTTCCGTCAATCGCCTTGAGCATCAGAGGCATACCCACTGCCATCCAACCGTTCCCACGAGCCCAGAAGAACTTGGCGGACGTGGAGTGCCAGTAGAGCCCACCGGCACCTTGAATTTTCTGGATGTAGAGTTTCATCTCCCGGACAGCCCGGTCAAGATATCTGTTCTCCGAGTTCGTCTTCGCCGGCCACCACGGATCCGTATTGCAGGAGGAGTCATCCTTCGTGGCCTGCCAGGCCTGAAGTTGAAGAGCGGTAATCATAAACATATCGTCAATCCAAAGGCGTGTCTGCCATGAATATCCGTTTTTTATATATTCCTCCCATTTCGCCCAGTCACCATCGCTCATCTTGAAAAGAGTCGAGGTGTGATTGTATGCGCTGCTGTTGAAGCGGGCGTCGAACTCGGCGCGCGTCAGCGGATTCCACTGATTGTCAGCGTAGGCCAGCCCGAAATCGAGATATTCTTTTCTTGCCTGAGGGAACTTCACGGAAGCGTATTTCGGATTATCCATTATGGAAGCGATGTGGAGGGATATGGCTCCGAAAATATAATAGTCAACCCTGTTGCTCTCATGCCGCCACAGCAAATCCGTCACAAGTGGTCTTTCGATTCCCTTGGAGTCTTTATAGGTTGACTTTCCGGTAATCACGTCATTGTATTTGTTCACCATTTCCTGCATAAGCCCGAGGGCCTCATCACGAGCCTCAGTATCATCGTGCAAGAGCGCGTTGTCAATCGCTGCCTCAAGAAACCAGAATGCGCCGAGGTATGCACACACGTCAGGATAGGTCACGAAGGAACTCGGCTGCTTTCCGGCGTCTGTCCGCCCCCAGTTCGACTGGGGAATCTCTATAAAGCGCCTCACGAGATTCTTTCCGCAGCCGACCGGCTCGGCCTTACCTTCGAAGCCGACAAGTCCGATCTGTCCGCCTGAGCTGCCTCCGGGTTTATACCCGCCGCCATTGACAGGAGGATAGTCCTTTTCCTTTGTACAGGCACAGATACCAAGTGTCAGGCACAGGAAAGCGACATATAGTCTCTTCTGTAAACTCATTTTATCTTCACTTTATATGGTTTGACATCGCCGCAAAGAGCCTGACAGCACCAGATGAGAGCAGCCTGACCATGAAGGTCTCCGGTAAGCCTCCTGCGTTTCTGATACCAGTTAAGGTCATTCTTCGCCCCTGTGCCTTCACAGACATTTCGGAGTTCGTAGTTTTCGTCAAGATATGAAAGAAGACGGAGATATCCCTTGCGGGCGGCCTCTCCATATACCTTTTTGTCAAGCCAGCCGTTCTTCACACCGACAATGAAGGCATAGGTAAACATTGCTGTGCATGAAGTCTCCTTCCAAGTGTCCGGATTATCGATTATCTGATGCCACATACCGTCGGAATCCTGATAGCGCAGAAGTGTCTGCATCATTAGGTGATAGGCTTCTTCAATACGCGGACGCAATTCGCTGTCTTTCGGCATGAGCCTAAGCATTTCCGCCATTCCGACAGCCATCCAGCCATCACCTCTTCCCCAGAAATAAGGAGTTCCCGTGTGATGATAGAACAAACCGTTGGGACGTTGGATTTTATCGAGGTACAGAACCATCTCACGCGCAGCCCTGTCTATGTATTTCCGGTCTCCGGTCACGTGATAGGCCTGTGCCTGAAGTTCAGTGATCATGAACATGTCATCTACCCAAAGCCGAGTCTGCCAAGAATAGTCTTTCTCCTGCCAACCACGCTGCTCGTCCGTTGGATTCTTGGGCATAATCCACTGACCATCAGCATATTTCATCCCAAGATCATAATATCTTTGTTCAGGAACAGTCTTGTAAATCTCAAGCGGAACTGCTCCGAATACATAGAAATCCACGACATTATGAGCCTTCGGAAACATTTCCGGCAGAAGGTGACTGTCCGTAGAGAACAATGGTTCGAACCTTTCAACAAGAGCATCATGCAGTCCATTGTCATCGGTTGTCTGAGCGAACCACAGAGAGCCGAGCCATGCGCACACGTCGGGATAGGTTACAAGTTTCACCTCATACTTTGATCTGACATCGCCCCAATGGGAGTGCGGAGTGTCAAGATAGTGTTCAACAAGTTTCTTCCCGATTTCTTCCGGACGGCTGCCTTCGGGAAAATGCTTCAGATCCCAGCTTTTCTGCGCGAAAGCCGTTGTGAAAAGAAGGGAGAAAAGGAAAATTAAAGATATTCGTTTCATGTTAATCATTTAGTTAGCAAGCGTTAAAATTAAAGCGGTTCTCCAGAAGGGACCTCGATATCCTCCTGCCATCCGACCGGTGTTCCGAAATCAGGAGTTCCGTTCTCGTTCCAATTCACTTTTTGGAGGAAGCAGTCGCGGTTATCCCAACCGTCATCCTTGTAACGTTTGACGTGATAGACAATCCAGTCCTCGGTGCCGTCAGGCGATTTTGTGAAAGTATTGTGTCCGACGCCATGAACACCGCCGATATGCATAGTGGAAGGATTAGTCGGATTGTCCGCATTCGGATTGCTTGACTTGGAAACATTGTCGCATCTCCAGAAAGTATGATTAGGAGACTTCTCCCAATTCGCCTTGACAAGGGGATCGTTTTTCTGAGAATTCGCGAGGTCAAGTTTGAGCCATCCAAGACAATAAGCCTTTGTCCACGAAGCATTTGCGGAATAGACACAGAAGAGTTTAGTCCCGTCAGGGCTGAAAATTACCGATGGTCCCTCATTTATGCTGCGGCTTACCTTTTCCCAGGCGTAGTCCGGTCTGGATATTTCGATACGCGGAGAATTGATTGTCCACGGGTTTTCCATCGGTGCGATGTAAAGTCGCTGGTTTCCGTCCGTTTTGGAGACGTTTCCGGACCATATTGCGTAAAGTTGGGAGCCTATCCGGAACACGGTCATATCAATGGCATAGATGGTGTTATCGACACTCAGCTTTTCGCCACCGCTGTATTTTTTGTAGTCTTCCTCGTCTCCAGTGAAGAGCATTCCCATATCTTCCCATACTCCGGTTGTTGGATCGGCGGAGGTGCAGCGGAGCACACCGGTTCTCTGGGTGCTGTAACCGAGTTCCTTGCCGTCAGGGCCGAGTTCGGATGACGGCCTTCCGGCAGCATAATAGATGTACCAGACGCCATCAATCCGTACGAGCTCCGGAGCCCAAAGATTGGCGCGGTTCCACACTTTCACGGCTCCGTCGGCCGGACAGCTCCAAACTTTCTTCGTACCTCCGAATTCGGTCAGTTTCGAAGTCTTTCCAAGATTCACGCCGCTGCCGCTCGACTTGCAGGGATAATATGTCACGCTCTGTCCGTCATCCTCTCTCCACACGTAAGGATCCGGCATCGGCTGGAACACAGGATTCTTGAATGTCCTGGCTCCTTGTTTCACCGTTATTCTTGAAGGAATCGTGCCTTCCGCTGAAATGCGCACAGTGCCGGTGCGTTCCGCTGCCGGCGTGACACCGTCTTCAAGATAATTCGCGTCATATTCTACGGAAATGTTGCGGCTTCCCGTGCCTTCCTCGACATTCACATGAATCCAGCCGGCCTGCGACGTCACTTTCCAAGATGCGTTCGAATTGATATACACCTCAAAAGAGCCCGACTTGCAGCTGACAATCTTCTGCGAGACACTCAGCTTGAGGTACGGCTTTTCTGTCGGTTCCGAAGCTGACTTGGCACAACTGCAACCGGCCGTAACGATGAGCACGGACAGAAAAAGTATTTTAAAGAATTTGTTCATATAGATTATTAGTAAACATTAAAAAATAAGTTGTTACAATTTGAACTGGATTTTTGATTCCAGATTTCTTTTAGAAGAGGGAGTTTAGCGGGGCTAAATGACCGATGAGAAAAGGAATATGGGGCAAAAAGACTTTCATAATTGTTCAAGTTATTTTTTAATGTTTACTTAATTATTGAAAAATTTCTCTGTTCTGCCACGGCTCAGCATCTGCCACAGCGACGCGACCGTCCATCCCGGAGCAAAAATGTCATTGTAAAAGCCCTTGCCGTTCTTTCCATAATCCCAGTTCGTGTGCTGGACGACCTCCGGATAATAGCCTTCTGCAGCGATGTCGAACATTTTCCCTTTTTCCGGCATCAGTTGAAGCATGGAAGTTCTTATTACCGCAGTAAATTCAGAAAAGTAAGGCTTGTCGAACTTTTTCGCCAGAAAATCAAGAACGTCGGCAAATTCGAATATGAAAACGTCAATATGGTTATTCTCCACCGAGACATTTCCCCAGCCTCTGGATTTGAAACCGACATCTCCGAGCATCTGCCCCTGCGCAAACGGAACATCCCAGAGATAGTACCACGACAGGGCAAAATATGCAGATTTGAGACATAATTGTGCGTAATGCTCCCTGATTTTTTTGCTTTTCTCCACAAGATACATATAATACATTGCTGTAGATGCATAGAGAGATGCTTCCTTGTCTTCGCAATTTGCATCAAGAGTGGATGAGAAATAGTCTGCCGGAGCAATGATGTGCGTTTCTATGTATGACGAGGCTCTGCGCGCAGTCTCAAGATACTTCTTGTCTCCGAAAAAGGAATATGCCATCGAAAAAGGAAGAACAGCAGAGGATGTGCTACCCCCGGAAGGATCTATGACTGAAAGGTCATCGTCGAATTTCCTCGGGAAACTGCCGTCTTCGTTCTGAAGCATTGTCAGACGGTCAAGAACTTTTCTTATCCGCCTCTCATATCCGGCATGCCCTCGCCCGGAAGCCTTTTCGTAACGAAGATAATGAAGAACCGCATAAACGGCTTCCGACTGTCGCCTTATACTGAAAATCCGGCATTCCTGTCCGGAATTGAAGTCCACTTTTTCCTTGAAGAGACCACCGGCGGTGAATCCGCTTTCAAGATAGCTTTCAAAGACAGATTCAGCATTGGCCAGCATTTTTGCATCAGATGTCTCCCGTCCATATTCCAAGGCATTGAAAGCGTTCAGCAGCACACGCCCGACAAAACCAAGTTCGGCGATTCCGTTGCTCCGGCAGTCCGCAGTCCGAAGTTCTGTTCCCGAATAGTACTTAAGAGGATGAGAACCGACGAAAGAACTCTCAAAATAACGGCTCAAAGCAGCCTTTGCAGTTTCTTCGGTATATTTCGTATCCACCGGCAAAGGTCTTAGGGATTCAAACGAATTTTCCCAGACAGAAGCCACAAATTCCGACCATGAAGCAGATCTTCCTTTTCGGATTTTCCATACAAAAGTCTTGCTCTCGCCTGCCCCGAGTTTCTCAAAGGCAGTAACAGGCGGTGCAAGCCGGAGCTTCCTCAGATAGGTCTTCGGAGCCTCACGATATGGAAAGCCGAAGGTAATTTCCGCATCTGAACCGGCATTGCAGAATCCGGTAAACCCTATTGATGTCTCACTTCCGAGTATTATTTCTCCGCTGCTGTGAGCCGCAAGGGATTCGCAATCAAAATCGTCTGTCCGCATCACCGTGCACCACTCTCCGGTCTTCTCGTCATAGACCCCGGTCAGAGGAGTGCTCAAACGGTCTTCGCGAACAATCCAACTGTCGGAGGTGCGGAAAGACGGAGCAGACTCCGGGGAACGAAGATTCTTCCTATACCAGAATCCCGGCATATAGAAAAGGCAGTCAGCATGACGCATTCCTGTCGAGAGTCTCTGACCTATATTATAATATATGGTATCGTCTGCCCTGACCGTGAGTTCCACCCTCGTGAAGTCCGCTCCGGTCTCAAAACTGCGAGTGACCGCAAGCGGCAAGTTCCCGATGGTCGGGGAAAGTCTTCCCCCATCGTCTGTCAGTTCATATTCAACGGCCGGATTTCCGGGGCTCTTGAGCAGCAGGCTGGTTCTGAGCACATCTTCGGAGGCAGAGGCGGCTTCCTGAAAGAGAAGCATTCCGGCCAAAGAGACGAAAGCTATGGTCAAAAGTTTTTTTACAAGTGTCATCGCTATGTTGTTTTACGATGCAAAGAAACTCATTACCGGACAAAAAATCATCTCAAATACGATAATAATCGTCTCAAACTCAAGCTGGCATTTAATATACCTCTAATAAATATAATATATTTGCAGCGTAATGACACTTTAACCATCATCAAGAAAAATGAAAAGAACTTTGTTCATAGCGCTGACCACACTCTGCTGTACCCTTTCCGCAGCAAATTCGCGGGACATCAGCTTCGAACACATCGACATAAGCAACGGGCTGTCTCAGAACACCGTCCAGACCATAATCCAGGACAGGGAAGGGTTCATGTGGTTCGGAACCAAGGATGGGCTGAACAGGTTTGACGGAAGACATTTCAAGGTATTCAGACACATCCCAAATTCGTCGGATGGGCTGGGAAACAATCAGATACGCTGTCTCGAAGAAGACTGGGACGGAAACATTCTGATCGGCACAAATGCCGGGTTATACATCTACAATCCGACCATAGGCACATTCGAGCGAAGGCCGATAAGGGATTCCGAAGGCAAGGAGGTCCAGAACACAATACTGATTGTGAAACGCGGGGTGGACGGCATAATCTATGTCGCGGTGGAAGGCCTCGGAGTTTATTGCATAAAAAAAGGAGAAGACGAGTTCTGTCATGTTCTTAAAAGCGCGAGCCCAATCAGATCTCTGGAAGTTGACCATACCACCGGAACCGTCTGGTTCGCATGGTCCGGAAACGGGCTGTTCTATACAGACGACGGGTTCCGCACATATTCCCCCTATCTTCTCGACGACGGAAGACGAATATTCCCGGAGGATATCATATCATCCATACTTATAAGCGGATTCAACCGGATTTATCTCGGTCTTGAAAGCAATGGCGTCATCGAACTCAACCGGGCGACACGCGTGGCCAAAAAACTCAGTCTCGGAAGAAAATCCCTATTCGTAAGGAGCATAATGCAGTATTCCCAGGACGAACTTTGGATAGGCACTGAATCGGGCGTATTCATCTGGAATATTCCGGCCGAAACAGCGACGCATCTTGAGTATTCCCCCTATGACAAATGGTCGCTGTCAGACAATGCCGTTCATTCCCTGTTCAAGGACAGGGATTCAGGGATATGGATTGGGACATTCTTCGGAGGTGTCAACTATCTGCCTCAAAGGATACCGGACATCAGGAGATACTATAATGATGGCGCGAAAGGCAGCTTCGAGGGACGCAGGGTAAGAAGACTGTGTCCTGACGGAAAAGGGAAAATCTGGATCGCGTCAGAAGATGCAGGGCTCTTCCTGTTCAATCCGGAAAACGGCGTTTTCAAACATTTTGCCCCGAGCTCTGAATTCACCAACATCCAGACGCTGCTGCCCGACGGGGACGAATTGTGGATAGGCACTTTCTCAAAGGGAATCAAGGTTCTCAACACGAAAACCTCCCGGATTCGCTCTTTTGAATTCGTAAAGGAACCCGGGCCAAGACTATTCAGCAACAACATTTTCGCATTGGCTCACAGCAGCGACAGAAAAATATGGGTCGGAACGATGCATGGTCTCCAATTCTACGACAGGAGCACCGGCGGATTCGGCTATGTCCCCGAAATCAACGGAGGAAAGATGGTGAATGACATTCTCGAAGACTCTCGTGGAAATCTCTGGGTCGGGACTCTGTCCAACGGGCTTTACCTACGCCGTAATGGCAGCGGGAAATGGGAACAGTTCCTCCACGACCATACGTCCGAAGGCTCACTCCCGGGAAATTCCGTCAACAGCATTTTTGAGGACTCAAGGGGAAACTTGTGGATAAGCGTGAACGGCAACGGAATCAGCAGATGGAATCCGGACAGCAATGACTTCACCACCCTCAACTCCCGAAACGGGCTGCCGGCGGACGTCATATACCAGATTGCCGAAGATAGTTCCGGATATTTCTGGCTGTCAAGCAATAACGGACTGATTCTCATCAATCCGAACAATTTATCCACAGAAAAGGTCTTCACCGTTGACAACGGCCTGCTCAGCAACCAGTTCAACGGGAACTCATATTGCCAGGATGAAAATGGGAACATGTATTTCGGATGCATCGAAGGTATGGTGTCTTTCAATCCGACGGAGCTCCACTGGAACTCGTCACACAAACGCATCCCTGACATAAGCATCACTGATTTTTCCATTTCCGAGCCGCAAGGTACCGGAAAGTCGGTCATGAACGCATCATTCGATGCCGGCTCCATAGAACTTGAACACAATCAGAACACATTCATGTTTCAGATGGCTTCTCTGACATTCTCCGAAGATGTCCGCATTACTTTCAGGATGTTAGGGTATGACAATGCATGGCGGGACTATGACGGAGGATGGATTACCTACTCTAATGTCCGCCCGGGAGAATATGTATTCTGCGCCACATCCAAAGACTATCACGGTGCAGAAAGGAAACTTCGCGTCATCATCCGTCCTCCGTGGTGGGAGTCGGTTCCGGCACTGACCGTCTACATTCTGCTGGCAATAGGTCTTCTCGCAGCCTTCATCTGTCTGATATATCGGCAACAGAGGGCCAAACGTGAAAAATACATAAAGGCGTTCGAACTGACGAAAGAACGGGAGGTGTATGACACAAAGATTTCATTCTTCACCAATGTGACACACGAAATCAGGACACCGCTCACGCTGATCAAGGGCCCTCTTGACAACATTCTTTCAAAGGGGAACACAGACCAGGCCACGACGCGGGATCTGAGCATCATGAAGAGGAATACCGACAGATTGCTCGCCCTCGTCAATCAGCTGCTTGATTTTCAGAGAATCGAAAAGGAAAATCTCAGGCTTGAATTGTCACGGGAGAATATCCCTGAACTGCTGGAAGAAATCGTCGAGAGGTTTTCTGACGCGATGACCTACAGCGGGAAAAAATGCAGCGTTGATATCCCGGATAGGGATATATTTGCGATGGTAAATAGGGAGTCCATGACAAAAATCATAAGCAACCTGTTGACAAACGCGATGAAATATTCAAAATCAAGAATAGTCATCCGTATCGTGAAAGACGGGAATGTATTTCGCCTCAGTGTCAGCAACGACGGACCGGTTGTTCCTCCGGAAAAAAGGTCTGTAATATTCACCCAATTTTACAGACACACAAATGCGGACGGGCAGGCAGGCACAGGAATAGGCCTATACCTTTCAAAGTCCCTTGCTGAACTCCAGAACGGAACACTTGGCATGACGGACGATTCCAACACCAACGAATTTGTGCTTACAATGCCTCTGTCCGATGACAAAGACACCTCTGCCGCCATTGAGGTCGAGGAAAATTCTCTTGAAACCCAGGAAACACAATCGGGCAGCAAAGGATACGCGGTTATTCCTGAGACGGATGGTGTAGTCATCCTCGTCGTGGAAGACGATGCCGAGATGCGCGATTTCATCACCGGAGCATTGGGGGAACGCTGGAAGACGCTTGCAGCCAATAATGGGCAGGAAGCGATAGAGATCCTCGAAAAAGAGAACATCAGTCTGATTGTGAGTGACATAATGATGCCGCTTATGGATGGTATCGAACTTTGTCGGACGGTGAGAAGCGACATCCGCTTCACCCACATTCCGCTTGTCCTCCTCACGGCCAAGACCACCCTCGAATCCAAAATTGAGGGTATGAACATCGGTGCAGATGCATACATCGAGAAACCTTTCTCCCTGCCATATCTGGAGTCTGTCATAGCGAACCAGCTCAAGACCAGACAGTTGCTGCGGGATGCTTTTCTAAAAAATCCGCTTTCATCAATCACCTCCGTGAACATCTCCGCCGGCGATAACGCATTCCTCCGCCGGCTGCAGGAAGTTCTGAATGAGAACTTGGGCAACCCAAGGTTCAGAATGGACGACATTGCGGAAATGATGAACATGAGCCGGGCCAACTTCTACAGGAAAATAAAGGGTGTCCTTGACATGAGCCCCAACGATTATCTCAGGCTTGAACGATTGAGAAAGGCAGCCAAACTCCTTGTCGAGCAGAATCTACAGATCAGCGAGGTCAGCTACATGGTAGGGTTCAACTCCCCTTCTTATTTCACGAAATGTTTCCACGCCCAATTCGGAATCCACCCGAAAGACTTCGTGGCCAGTGTCCAGAAAAACAACAACAAATAATCAACATACAATTCATTATGCAAAGACTTATATCCATTGTCCTCATCTTCTTCTGTCTCATTCCCTGCGCTGCAGCTGCAGAGAGGGACTATCTGTTCTCACTGACATCATCCGAAGGGCACGGCGGAAGCTCCCAATGGAAGATGAAGAAAGCTGACGAGGCAAAGGCCGGAGGCGAAAATATTTCCCTACAAGGGTTCAGCACCGATGACTGGATGCCGGCTATTGTCCCGGGAACAGTACTCAACTCACTGGTTCACAACGGCATTTACCCGGAGCCATACTATGGAGTCAATAACAGGATTTCGAGCGGTCTGATTCCGGACATAAGCACGGCCGGCAGAGATTTCTACACCTACTGGTTCAGAACGGAGTTCGGAGGCATCAGAAAAGGAAAGAACGAAAGAATCTGGATGCAGACCGACGGAGTAAACTACAGGGCCGAATTCTGGCTGAACGGGAAAATGGTATGCTTCATCTCCGGAATGTTCATGCAGGAGGCAGTAGATGTCACTGACTACGTGAGAGATGACCGCAATATACTGGCCGTAAAGGTCTATCCGGTCGATGAACCGGGAGGACCGAGAAAGGGAAACGCCAAGTCCTTCGGTGCCGTCGGGGAATTCCGCAACGGAGGGAATGGGGAAATAGGAAAGAACGTGACTATGCTCATGACTGTCGGATGGGATTTTACATTTCTTGACGGGATAAGGGACAGAAACACAGGAATATGGAAAGACATCCATTTCTTCAGAACCGGAAATGTATGCCTTCGGCATCCGTTCGTGAAAAGTGCGCTGAATGCACCGGATTATGACATTGCGGAAGAAACCGTCAGCGTGGAGGTTTTCAATCCAGGATTCAGAACACAAAAAGTAAAGGTCATAGGAAACATTCCTGAAACAGGAGCCGAATTTGAAAAAACGGTTTCCGTTCAGCGCGGAATGAGCGAGACGGTTGTGTTCAGGCCGGAGGATTTTCAGGCTCTGAGAATTGGCAATCCAAGACTCTGGTGGCCTAAAAACAAGGGAAATGCCGAACTCTACACATTAACTCTCAAGGCAATACAAGGCGAGACGATTATAGACAGCATAGGAACCAGGTTCGGAATCAGGGAAATAACATCAGACACGAATACTCCGGACAAGTCAAGGACATTCCGCGTCAACGGAAAGCCTGTCTTCGTGCGCGGAACCAACTGGATACCGGAAAATATGCTTAGGATGTCAGACAAGCGCACGGACGCTGAACTGAGATACACGGCACAGGCAGGAGTAAACCTCATACGTCTATGGGGCGGCGGCATCACCGAATCGGACCGATTCTACGAGCTGTGCGACGAACTGGGAATTATGGTATGGACGGAATTTTGGATGACAGGAGACACTAAACACCCTACGGACAGAGGGCTCTACCTGCAAAATGTGGAATCCACGGTAAAGAGAATCCGGAACCATCCGAGCCTTGCATACTATGTCTGCTCAAACGAATCCACAGAAATGCCCGGAATTAGAAAACTGCTTGAAGAAGAGGATGGAACGAGAGGCTATCAGATGCAGTCCGAATGCGCGGGAATACACGATGGAAGTCCCTATAAGACAGTCAATCCGATGCGGCATTATGAGAACACGGCATCCGACCGAGGCAGCAGAGTGGACGGTTTCAACCCGGAATACGGGGCTCCGTGTCTTCCAACTGTCGAATGCCTGAGAGAAATGATGCCGGAAAAAGACCTCTGGCCCATCAACAAAGATGTCTGGGACTACAGCGATGGAAACGGGTTTCACCAGATGTCCACTCTCTATAAAGACTTAGTTGATCAATACGGGGAATCCGACAGCATCGAAGAGTTCGCGATGAAGGCTCAGTTCGTCGGAGCGATGATGTACAAAAGCATCTGGGAGGTGTGGAACTACAACAAGCTCAATTACGGCGACCGCTACGCGTCCGGGGTTTTGTTCTGGTATCACAACTCGGCGATAAGACAGGTCTGCGGACGAATGTGGGACTGGTCTCTTGAGCCGACTGCGGCTCTCTATGCGACAGCAAATGCCTGCGAACCGCTGCATCCACAGTTCGACTATCTCAAGAACACTGTTTCAGTTGTCAACGACTATCCCGAAGAGTATCGTGGTTTCCATGTACTCGCTGAAATATGGAACCTGGACTCCAGAAAAGTCTGGAGCGGAACCGCCTCCGTAAATCTGCCGGCAGACGGGGTCGCGAATGATGTATTGAAGCTTGAGTTCCCCAAAGAGATAAGTCCTGTACATTTCATCAAACTAAGGCTTTTCGATGCCGACGGCAAGGAAGTGGGGAGCAATTTCTACTGGCGTTCAACTGACGAATACAAGGGAAAGAAGACTCTCACCGGTCCCACGACCGCAGGTTTTGAAAGCCTCAACAGGCTCGGAAAAGCGAAAGTGTCCATGAAATATGAAATAAGGAAAAAAGAAGGGAGGAACATCATTGACATAAGGCTCAGGAACACAGGACGCGCCATTGCATTCTTCACCCGACTTCAGCTCCTTGACCCGGAAGGAAAGCCCGTAAGACCGTCTTTCTACACAGACAATTTCTTCTCCATGCTTCCGGGAGAGACAAGGACAGTGACAATCGAGACAGACGAGAAGCCGGAAGGAAAAAGCCGTCTCGTGTTGAATGGGTACAATCTGCAGAGCAAGGACAACTATATAGATCTTAAATAATTATGTCAAAAACGACACGAATGCGCAAACTGCTCACGATGGTCACGGCCGTTCTGACGGCGATCTGTTGCTATCTTCCGGCATCCGGAAAGAAAAGCCATAGCGAAAGGTCCTACGATGTGGTCATCGTGGGAGGAACTCCATCAGGCATCATGGCGGCAATCGCCGCGGCAAGGGAAGGATGCAGCTGTATTATTCTCGAAAGAAGCGAATATGTAGGCGGGCTTCCGGTGAACGGGCTCGGAGCCACGGACATCGCCACACGAGGATCCACGACCGGACTTTTCACCGAATTCACAAGGCTGAATCTCCAATATTACAAAGACCGGTTTGGAGAAGATTCGCCTCAAGTCAGAGACTGTAGCGATGGTTATCATTTCGAGCCGCATGTGGCACAGATGACATTCGACAAACTGCTCGGCGAGAGCTATGCCGGAAAAATCACGGTCCTCACAATGAGACAGTTCGACCAGTCAACGGGCAATGTGCAAATGCATGGGAATAGAATTTCTGCCATACGCGTACTCAACAGGACTAACGGAAAGACAGAAAAGTGGAGAGGCAAGGTGTTCATCGATGCGACATACGAGGGTGATCTCGGTGCCGCGGCTGGCATTCCGTTCAGACTTGGGCGGGAAGGTCGCGACGAGTTCGGCGAGCCATGCGCGGGGAAGATATACAGATGGTGGAAACATGGACCGGACGAGGATGGAACGACCTATGAGGGAGACGACGAGATTCAAGCATACAACTACCGCCTGTGCCTGACGAACAACACGGACAATCTTGTACCCATCGCAAGGCCGGAGAACTATGACCGGAATGAATACCTGTCGCTCGTAGAGGATGTTCTGACCGGACGGAATACGGATGTACGCTTTAAGTCCGTGACAATCGAGCAGATGGAAGAAAACAGGAAGAGGATTCTCGCCGGAGGAAAGACTGCCATTCCCGGCGACACCTGGGGGATGTCAAAGGTCACGAATATGGTGACCCTCCCGAACATGAAGAAGGACGGCAACAACCAGCACCTTGCACTGATATCCACGGATCTTCCGGAAGAAAACAAGCCTTGGCCGACAGCAGACTGGGAATGGAGGGACAATTTCGCCCAAAGGCTTAAAGACTATACTCTCGGACTACTATGGTTTGCTCAGCACGATGAGGCACTGCCGGAAAATTTTCGCAAGGCTTGTCTCAGATATGGCCTTGCCGCTGACGAATACACGGACAACGGGAACTTCCCAAGACAAGTCTATGTACGAGAGGGTAGAAGGCTTGAAGGAACATATTTCTTTACTGCCAAAGACGTACTGCCTATAAAAAAGGACGCAAGACCACCCATCCACTCTGAATCAGTCACATCCAGCCACTACGCCCTCGATTCTCATGCAGTTCACAAACGCGAAGATGGCAGAGTACACCTTGACGGATTCTTCAGCTACCCGACGGCTGTATACACAGTCCCATACGGAGTGATGGTACCTACAACTGTCGAGAACCTGCTTTTCCCGGTTGCCGTATCCGGAAGTCATGTGGGATTTTCCACTCTCAGAATGGAGCCCTGCTGGATGGCTCTCGGGGAAGCCGCAGGATATGCCGCGTCTGTCGCCGTTCACAAGAACTTCAAGGTACGTGAGATTCCCGTCGCCGAGATACAGAATAAAATTCTGAACAACGGCGGGACACTTGTCTATTTCAAAGACATGACCCCGGAGGACAAAGACTTTCGACAGGTTCAGAAACTTGCGCTCAAGGGCTATTTCCCAGACTGGAAAGCGTCACTCGACAAGAAGATTGATGAGAATACCGCTAAATTATGGTCTGAATTATCCGGACGAGACATAAAATGTGACAACGGGACGAAAAGACAATGGCTGAGGGCATTGGAGGGAAATGACATAAATGACACGACTCCGGACTGGGCATTGCCGGAGTTCAGGCGCCCTGACAATTCGGGACCGGTGATTGCACCGGATAGCACACTCACATTCATATGCCCGTGCAGTGGTAAGAAGATTCGCTGGGCAGAACGGGACACGTTTAATCCGGCTGCTATCGTGAAGGACGGAAAGATTGTTGTGCTGTTCCGTGCCGAAGACAATTATGGAGAAGGTATCGGGAAAAGAACTTCACGAATCGGCTACGCCACTTCAAAGGACGGGATGCACTTCAATGTGGAAGAGGAGCCGATAATGTATCCCGACAACGATGACCAGCATTCGCTTGAGTGGCCAGGAGGATGCGAAGACCCAAGAATAGTCGAAACGGAAGACGGGCTTTATGTTATGACCTACACACAATGGAACAGGAAGACTGCCAGACTTGCAGTAGCGACATCAACGGATCTCAAACACTGGACAAAACACGGTCCGGCATTCAACAAAGCATACAACGGCAGATTTCGTGACATGTTCTGCAAGTCCGGCTCGATTGTCACCAAAATCATGAACGGGAAGCAGTTTGTCGCGAAGGTCGGCGGCAAATACTTGATGTACTGGGGAGAGAGGTTCGTCAACATAGCAATGTCAGAAGACCTGCTGAACTGGACTCCCCTTCTTGATGAGAACGGAAACATAATGAAAATTGCAACGCCCAGACCCGGACATTTCGACAGCGATATGACGGAATGCGGCCCGCCGGCAATAATCACGGACAATGGAATCCTCCTGATATACAACGGAAGAAACCGCAGCGGCAAAGAAAGGGATAGACGCTACGCGGCAAACTCCTACTGTGCCGGACAGATGCTGTTCGACACGAAAGACCCGAGCAGACTTATAGGACGGATGGATGAGCCTTTCCTCATTCCGGAAAAAGAATTTGAGAAATGCGGCCAATATCCCGACGGGACAGTCTTTGCCGAGGGTTTAGTCCTATATAAGGGCAGGTGGCATCTATACTACGGCTGTGCCGATTCCCTTGTCGGAACAGCATCCGCCGTACCCTTGAACTAAATGACGCCCTGTTCGAGCATTGCGCGGGCGACTTTCATGAAACCGGCGATGTTGGCACCCTTGACATAGTTCACATAGCCGGACGGCTCGGTGCCGTGGACAACGCAGGTCTCATGGATGCTGCGCATGATTTCGTGAAGCTTGGCATCAACTTCTTCGGCAGTCCAAGAGATGTGCATGGCGTTCTGGGTCATCTCCAGACCGGAAGTCGCCACACCGCCGGCATTCACCGCCTTCCCCGGAGCGAACATGACGCCGGCACTCTGGAAGGCCAAGATCGCTCCCGGAGTGCAGCCCATATTGGAAACCTCGGCACATAGTTTCACTCCGCCGGCAATCAGTTCACGCGCATCATCTTCCGACATCTCATTCTGGAACGCACATGGCATAGCGATGTCGCACTTTACGCTCCATGCTTTCTTCCCCGGCGTGAATACCGTGCCAGGGAATTTTTGCGCGAAAGGAGCCACCACGTTGTTGTTGGACGCGCGAAGTTCAAGCATATAGGAAATCTGCTCCTGCGTCATTCCTCCGGAAATCTCAACTACACCATCCGGACCTGAGATTGCAACCACCTTAGCGCCAAGTTCTGTAGCCTTCTTCGCCGTTCCCCATGCGACATTACCGAAACCGGACACCGCCACGCGCATACCCTTGATGTCGAGCCCGGCATGATGCAGGACATGCTGGACGAAATAGACTGCGCCATAGCCGGTCGCCTCAGGACGGATCAGGGAACCGCCCCAGGTCATTCCCTTTCCCGTAAGGACTCCCGTATGTTCGCGTGCAAGTTTTTTGTACATTCCGAAAAGGTAGCCTATTTCGCGGCCTCCGACTCCCACGTCTCCTGCCGGGACGTCCGTGTCGGGTCCTATGTTGCGCCAAAGCTCGAGCATAAACGCCTGGCAAAAGCGCATGATCTCAGCGTCCGACTTGCCCTTGGGGTCGAAGTCAGAACCGCCCTTTCCACCGCCCATAGGAAGGGTTGTGAGCGCATTCTTGAAGGTCTGCTCAAAGCCGAGGAACTTCAACATGGAAACGCTCACAGCGGGATGGAAGCGCAGACCGCCCTTGTAGGGACCGATTGCGCAGTTGAACTGCACCCGGTAGCCGGTGTTCACCCTTATCTCTCCCCTGTCGTCAACCCATGTCACCTTGAATGTGAAAATCCTGTCCGGCTCCACAAGCCTCTCGACAATCCGTGCCGTCTCAAATTCAGGGTGTTCGTTATAGACGTCCTCAATGGTCTCCAGAACTTCCCGCACCGCCTGCAAGTATTCCTTCTGTTCCCCATACTTCGCCTCCAGCGAGGCCATAATCCTTTCCGTCTTCATATTTCAGTGTTTTTGTGGTTATTATTGCTTTGCAAAAAGGGCCTTGTGAACAAAAATTCACAAAGCCCTTCAATTCATATATTTCAAAAGCCTGTCATAACAAAGCCCCATCAATATTTATCTCATGCTATCAGAAAATCACAGCAGTACTCAAACTCCTGAGAAGTAAAAATGTCATAAATGGTGCGATTGCAAGGCGTGCCGCTTAGGGTATTTTTACTGCTGCTGAGCGGCAGCAGCCTTAGCCTGAAGTTCCTCCTGAAGCGAAGCCAGCGTGCGTCCCTCAGGTATGCCGAGAATCACGCGAAGTTCAGGAGTGAGGTCGATGCTCTGAGCAGGATCAACGTAAAGAACAGAATTCACGTCGAACACATATGCGAGCTTCTTGTCCTTGGCAATCTTCTGAATCGCCTCGTTCACCTTCTGATAAATCGGAGCCTGAAGGCTCTGCTGCATCTGCTGAAGCTCCTGTCCGATGGACTGTTCGAACTCCTGAAGGCGTGCCTGGATATCCTGAAGTTCCTTCTCTTTTGAAGCCTTGATTGCAGGAGTCCATGAAGCCTGCTTCTGCTGATAAGTGGCGAGCTTGCTCTGGAATTCCTCACCCATGGCGGTGTAAGTCTCGTTAGCCTCCTTCTGGGCCTCGTCAAGGCGAGTCCTGACAGTGTCCATTGCCGGCATGAGTTGAATCAGTTCAGTGGTGTTGACATGCCCTGTGGTTACGTTCTGGGCAAATGCAGCCGTTGCGAAAAGCGATGCGACTGCGACAAAAAGCATTTTTTTCATATCTGTAAAATTTATTTTTTTCAATTATTTATGTCCAAACGGATGGTTCACTGCTAAAGCTGTGCCAATCTTTTAGAACTGCTGTCCGATGACAAAGTGGAACTGGCTCTTTCCGTTCACAGGGTCGTCGAATCCCCATCCCCAGTCCACACCGAGCAGACCGATCATCGGGAGGAACACCCTCACGCCGACACCGGCAGAGCGCTTGATCTGGAACGGGTTGAAGTTGCGCAGGTCGCTCCAGCAATTTCCGCCTTCGAGGAAAAGCAGGGCGTAAATCGTCGACTGCGGTTGGAGAACCACCGGATAGCGGAGCTCGACGGTGAACTTGTCGTAGACGTTTCCGGCATAGTAGTTTCCAGATGAGTTGTACTGCGAAGTGCTGGTCGGAGTAAGCGAGTAGTTCTCGTATCCTCTGAGCGAAATGATGTCAGAACCATAAGTGTCATAGCCGGACATTCCGTCACCTCCGACGCGGAAGCCCTCGAACGGCGAATATCCCCACTTGCGGTTGTAGTAGCCGAGGAATCCGAACTGCGCACGCGTCATCAGGACAAGATCGCCGACAAGTTTCGTGTAGACCGCGCCTTTGAACTGCCATTTGTGGTACTCAATCCATTTGTATCTGGTCTCCGATGACTGGAGACTATAGTCGATGTCCCGAGGATTCTTTATCGTCGGCTTGCCGTCCGCGTCAAGGACGCCGTAGTCCTTCTTTCTCAGAAGGGAGTAAGGAGGAGTCAACTGAAGCGAAATGGAGAAGTCCGAGCCCTGGCGAGGATAAATCTGCTGGTCCGTGGAGTTACGGGACAGGCTTATCAGGTAGCTGAGGTTGTGCGAAACGCCGGTATTGAACAGGAAGTTATACTGCCAGTCCTTAAGGCTGTATGTCTGCCAGCTCAACTGGTTGTAGAGGACGAAGTAGTTGTCAGGCCATTTCAGACGTGTTCCGATTCCTGCAGCAAATCCATAGACCTCCATATATTGGTCGTTGTTCAGGATGTTGAAAGCAAGATAGGAGTTGGTCTGTCGCGTGTAGTAGAGTGAGAGGTTCAGCGAGGTCGGCTTCTTTCCGAACAGCCACGGCTCGGAGAAGTTTGCCGAGAGCGAGGTGTAATAGGTGCCGTTGGTTTGGAATCTGAACGCAAGGTTCTGAGCGTCTCCGAGCGGAACCGGCCTCCACGCCGTCTTGTCGAAGAAACGATGCGTCGAGAAGTTGTTGAAACTGACTCCGACCGTTGCGACGAAGGTGTTGCCGCCCCATCCTCCTGAAAGTTCGAGCTGACTTGAAGGCTTCTCTGTCACATTATATACGACATCGACAGTGTTGTTGAGCTGGTTTGGAATGATTGAATATCCCTTGCTTGGGTCAGCGATAGCCTCCGGGTCGAACTGCCCCATGGACGCAATCTCACGGATGGAGCGCTCGAAGTCGGACTGGCTGAAGAGGTAGCCGGGACGTGTGAACACCTGACGACGGACAACTTTCTCGTTAGTGAGGTCATTTCCGTTGATTATGATGTTGTTCAGAGTAGCCTGCTTGCCCTCTACGACACGCATCTCCACGTCCACGGAATCCCCGACGACATTGAGTTCGACAGGCTGGATGTTAAAGAAGAGATAGCCGTTGTCCCTATAGAGCTTCGACACGTCATATTCGTTCTGCTTTCCGCCACCGTAGAGCCTCTTCTCCATCGTAACGACATCGTAGACATCGCCTTTCTTAATCTGGAGAATGTCGTTCAGAGCCTCGGCAGGATAGACAGAATTTCCTGTCCAAGTGATGTTGCGGAAATAATATTTCTTTCCCTGATCAATCTTGAAGTCTATCTCAAGTTTTCCCGGCTCCACAAAATAAACAGTGTCGCTGAGAATCCTCGCGTCGCGGTAGCCGGCCTCGTTAAAGGCCTCGATGAGTCCCTTCTTGTCGTTCTTGAACTCCGTCTCGTTGAATTTCTTGGACTTGAAGAAGTTTTGAAGCCTCTTGTCCCTGGTCTTTTTCATGGACTTGACGAGCTTGGATTCCTTCACATCGTAGACGCCGCCGAAGTCAATCTTCTTGATGCGGACCTTCTCGTTCTTGCTGATGGCGAAATTCACGCGGATGGCACCCTTCACGAGAGTGTCGCGCTTTGTCTGAATGTCGACCGTGGCGTTGTTGTAGCCCTTCTCGTCGTAGAACCGCTTTATAATGTCCGTGGAGGTCTTGGCAACATAGTCGGAGAATACGCCTCCAGGCTTGAGGTTCAGCCTTTCCTTCAAGTCCTTCTGATCACCACTCTTGATGCCGGAGAACGTCCAACGGGAAACGCGGGGCCGCTCGGTCACGCGAATCTTGAAGAAGGCCGTATCACGCGCTGCGTTGAGAGAATCGATTACCACGGAAACATCCTCGAAATAACGCCGGCTCCACATCTTGTCGATGAGCAGCGAGAAGAAATCACTCGGGACAGTCACTTCCATTCCTTCGCGAAGGCCGCTTGTCTGGACAATCTGATCCCTATTCACATAGTTGTTTCCCTCAACGGTGACTCCGCCGACAATATATTTCTTAGGATTGTTGTAATCCACCGTCACTCCGGACTGCGCCCACGCCACAGCCCCCGAAAGGACGTACAGAAGGGCAACGCAGAACAGGAATCTTAGTCTAATCGTCATCTATTCTCAAAAAATTTCGTGTTACGATTCGTAATGTCGTTTTCCGTGTTTGGCACGTACAACCTGCAAATATATGCAATTTATTTCACTTTGCCATATCGACGGTCGCGTTTTGCGTAGCTTTCAAGCGCCGCGCGGAACTCCGGTTTGCGGAAATCTGGCCATAAGGTTTCGGTGAAAAGGAATTCGGAATATGCCGCCTGCCACAGGAGATAGTTGCTCAAGCGTGTCTCTCCGGAGGTGCGGATTATGAGATCCGGATCCGGGATGCCGGCGGTCACGAGATAACTGTCGAAAAAGGAAAGTTCCGCATTCTTCAGTCTGTCAAGGGCTTCCGGGGACTCCGCGGCTTCGAGAGCCATTTTTTTTGCAGCCTGGAAGATGTCCCACTTGCCGGAATAACTCATAAAAAGGATGAGCGTCAGGTTCTTTCCATCCCGTGTACGCGCCATGCAGTCATCGATTGTGGCGTTGAGTTCATCGGATAGCCGCTCCCTATGTCCGAGCACGACAAAGCGCACCCCGTTTTTCAGGAATGTCGGAAGTTCATTCGCCATACATTTGGCCATCAGCGACATAAGTCCCGCGACTTCCTCATCCGGCCTTTTCCAGTTCTCCTCCGAAAAGGCATAGAGAGACAAATATTTCACTCCTTCCTCGACACAGGCCTCAGTGCAGGCACGCACCGACTCGACGCCCTCAAAATGCCCGTATATACGTTCCTTGCCCCTTGCCTTTGCCCATCGGCCGTTCCCGTCCATTATTATGGACACATGTACGGGCAGGTTGTTCCTGTTTTCCATAATTGTAGTTTTATGCGCGCCCGCTGTGGGACGCCATCGTGAATTAATGCCTATTTCTCATGTCCTCCCCCCAATAGAGTTTGGTAGTAAGGGCATCGACGAATCCGGTATTTCGGAGCCGCGCCCGCTTGAGCGAAAATTGTGCCACCGACACATCCACCCTGGAGTCTCCGGCCATCACGAAATTGACGTTGTCCGCCGAAAGGACGAGTTTCGGGTCTCTGGAGCGAAAACTGAGTTCTATGGAAGAGGTGTCAGGAATTATGAGAGGACGGACATTCAGATTGTGCGGAGCGATCGGAGTCACGAGCAACACTCGCGAGTCCGGAAATGCAATCGGACCTCCAGCGCTGAGAGAGTAGGCTGTGGAGCCGAGCCCAGTCGCAACAATAAGCCCGTCAGCCCAATAAGTCGGAAGCACGCTGCCGCTTATGACCGCGTCCACGCCAAGCATTGCCGGGCCAAGTCTGTGTACGGATATTTCATTGAGCGCGAGAAAACGCCGAGTCTTCTCGGCAGGAGAATGGACCTCTGCGGAAAGAATTGGGCTATCTTCTATCCTGTAATCACCAGTTACAATCGCCTCCGCGACATCCTCCGGTCTGTTTTCAGAAAGGAATCCAAGTCGTCCCATATTCGCGCCGAGCACCGGCACGCCAAGTGGGGCTGCAAGCCTCGCCGCCGAAAGGAACGTGCCATCACCTCCAAGGCTGACAATCAGTTCCGGACGGGCGTCCCCTATTCTTTCGCCAATCTCCTCCGCAGGCTCCGATATATAGACAGAACAAAGTTCAACTCCGGCATCGGTCAGACGCCGCTCAAGTTTTCTGTAGGCTTCCGTACCGGTCAATTCGGGGTTTCTGTAAAAGACTGCAATCATTGTGAGTATTGTTGTGACAACCTGCAAAATTAGTAATTTCTTTATAGGATTTGAACAATAATGTATATTTTTGCAACCTATACCAAAAAGACAAGCAATATGACAAGACTTAGCGTTAATATAAATAAATTCGCAACCCTCAGGAATTCCCGCGGAGGCAACATGCCGGACGTGGAGAAGGCAGCCGTAGATTGCGAAAGATTTGGCGCGGAAGGAATCACGGTGCATCCGAGGCCGGACGAGAGACATATAAGGTACGCGGACGTGCGCGCGATACGCCCGCTCGTAAAGACGGAACTAAATATCGAGGGAAATCCAATCCCATCGTTCGTAAACCTCGTAAAGGAGGTTCGTCCGGCACAGGTAACGATGGTCCCGGACGCGGTGGACGCTCTCACCTCGAACGCAGGATGGAACACACTGGCAAACAAGGATTTCCTCACGGAAATGTGCTCGGAATTCAGGAGTCTCGGAATCAGGACGTCGATTTTCGTGGACCCGGAGCCCAGGATGGTGGAAGGAGCCGCCGAGTGCGGTGCAGACAGGGTGGAACTGTACACTGCGGGATACGCGGAACTGTTCCCCAATTCCCCGGAAAAGGCTATTGCACCATATCTTGAGGCCGCACGGAAGGCAAGGGAATGCGGTCTCGGTCTCAACGCCGGCCATGATCTCAACCTCGAGAATCTACGCTATTTCGTGAGGACAATTCCATGGACAGACGAGGTCTCGATAGGACATGCGCTCATCTGCGATGCTCTCTATATGGGTCTGGAAAACACGATAAGAGCCTATCTCGACTGCCTTAAATGACCGAAGTTTCCGCATTTTATCGTACCGATAGGCTGAGGTACGATATTTTTTCATATATTTGTGGGTCTTTTGCCCTTTTGGGCACGGCACTATTGGCGAATAAAAAACAAAAATAATTTATACAAATGAAAAAGAACGAAATCATAACACTGACAATCAGCGTTATTGCACTTGTTGCCGTCATTGTGTTCGGCACACTCTCACTCACGTCAAACAAACAGAAGAACGAGGCAGAGGTCACCGAAACAGAGACAGTCTCTCATGCCGGAGACATCGTTTATGTCCAGCTCGACAGGATTCTGCAGGAATATGACATGGCGAACGACAAGCGTTCGGTCGTAGAGACAAAGGTTCAGAACATTCAGGCAGAGGTTACGAGAAGGGGCAAGAAACTCGAGAAAGACATCAACGATTTCCAGGAGAAGATGCAGAAGGGGCTCATGACACGTTCCGTCGCCGAGGTGCAGCAGAATAAGCTTCAGAAGGCCCAGGACGACTTCAACATCTACGCCCAGCAGAAGCAGAACGAGATTCAGGAAGAGCAGATTGTCATGATGAACCAGCTCGCCGATGCAATCAAGACATGGCTCGACAAGTACAACGAGACGATGGGTTACGCAATGATTCTCACAAATCAGGGAGGCGCCCCTGTCATCACTGGCGACGCGACCCTCGACATCACTGATGAGGTGATTGCCGGACTCAATGAGGAATATGTCGCAACTAAAGCAAAGAAATAATTGAAAATAGCGCTGCTGTCCTGCTTTTACCCTTACAGAGGAGGGATTTCCCAGTTCAACGCCTGCCTTTATGAAGAACTGGGCAAGACGAATGATGTCAGAGCCTTCAACTTTTCAAGGCAATATCCCGAATTTCTCTTTCCGGGCAAGACGCAGAAGGTGACCGAAGACGATGAGGCCGTGCCGGTGCGGAGTACATCCGTACTGGACACGGCCAATCCTTTTTCCTATCTGAGGACAGTGCGGGAGATACGCCGATGGAAGCCGGACTTGTTGGTCGTGCGCTACTGGATGAGTTGGTTTGCCCCGTCGTTAGGCTATGTCTGCCGCAGGCTGAGGCGCGACTGCAAGGTCATCGGAATACTCGACAATGTGGTTCCGCATGAGCCGCATTTCTTCGATGCACCGCTGACAAAGTACTTCCTTTCAGGCTGCAACGGTTATGTAACCCTATGCGAGGCTGTGTCGGAAGACCTCATGAAACTCAAGCCTGACGCCAGGTTTACCGTCATCCAGCATCCTCTCTACTCCCATTTCGGGAAGAAGATGCCGCGCGAAGAAGCGGAAAGAATTCTCGGACTCGCTTCAGGGAAGAAGAACCTGCTGTTCTTCGGACTCATCCGCGAGTACAAGGGACTTGACATTCTGCTTGAGGCATTTTCCAGGCTGGACGAAAGCTACCAGCTGATAATTGCCGGGGAGCCATACGGAAATTTTGAAAAATATCAGAAGATTATAGACTCCATTCCTGACGGAGAGAGAAGAATCTCGAAGAGTCTCCACTACATAAAGGACTCGGAAGTTTCGCTCTACTTTTCCGCGGCCGATCTTACTGTACTCCCCTACCGGAGCGCAACTCAGAGCGGAATCAGTTCTGTTTCCTACCACTTCGAGGTGCCGATGGTCGTAACGGCCGTCGGGGGACTAAAGGAAACAATCGGAGACCGTGGGACGGGCATCGTGGCGCCGGAGGCGACACCTGAGGCAATCCGCGGGGAGATTGTCCGCTATTTCGCGGAACCGGAACTGAAGGAGAAGTTCGTGACGGAAATCAGGAAGGAAAAAGAGCGGCTGTCATGGAAAGGATTTGCGGACAGGCTCATTGAATTTGCAGATAAGCTATCATAGAAAAAAGAGACTCGATATGAATACACGTGGAATATTCGGCATGATGATTCTGTCCGTCGCATTGGCGTCGGTCCCGCCTGCATTCGCGCAGGACAATTATGTAGCGACACCGGTCTCCGTCTCCAAGGAAAAGGTGAAGGTGAACGGGCGTCTGTGCTATTCTCACGTGGTTCTGGAACGACAGACGCTATTTTCAATAAGCAAGGCTTACGGAGTGAGCATCGAGGACATCTACAAATACAATCCGGACGTAAAGGCCAACGGGCTCAAGAAGAACTCGATAATCGTCATCCCTATGCCGGAAGAACAGGAGAAGCCATCGAAGGCCGGGAAGAAAAGCAACACTGCCACTGCAACGAAGGATGAAGGACAGGAGCCGGAAAAGAAAGCAGAGCCGAAAATCCACATCGTGAAATGGTATGAGACCATAGAAACGATAGCGGCGAAATACGGCGTCGAGGTGTCCGACATCATGAAGGCAAACGGTCTCAAGGACAAGGAACTCAAGTCAAGACAGAAGTTGGTGATTCCGGAAAAGTCTGCAACAGAGGTCCATAATGTGTCTGGCTATGAACCTGCTCAGTCAGCTGAAGCTAAAGATAGTGAAAAGGATAGGGCTGTTGAAGAGATAGCCACAGAAGTTGATGCAGACAGGGACGCCTATTCCGAGAAGGCAGTGACATTCTCGTCGAAGAAGAAGGTGAATCTTGCCATCGTGATGCCGTTCATGGCAGGGACAGCGAAGCCGAGTTCTTCATCAATCGACTTCTACTGCGGCGCACTACTCGCGGCAAGGGACCTCGGAAATGATGGTACGGACATAAACATCGACGTTTACGATGTGGAGGACCAAAGCAGAAGTATCACAGCAGGCATTGTCTCGGACCTGGACTTCGTCGTAGGTCCTCTCTCCCCGAATGACATCCGTAGGACCTACACCGCCATCGGGAGCGACATTGTCCTCATCTCCCCTCTTGACCCGAAGGGCGTCGAACTCACTGAAGAATATCCTAAGCTCATCCAAGTGCCGACTCCACATGACTTCCAATATGCGGATCTCGCCCAGTGGATTGCAGACGAGTCTAAACCTGGAGACAGGACGATACTCGTCACAGAAAAGGGAGCGAGAAGCAGCGACGCTATGACGAGCCTCGTGAACATGATTGACCTCTCCGGACTCAAATACACCACGGTGTCATACAGCCTGCTAGAAGGACGCGACATCATCGGGAGCCTCAAGAAATCAACGGAAGAGGGCGCAGAACACACCAACCGGTTCATCATCGCATCGGAAAGCGAGGCATTCGTGAACGATGTGTTCAGAAACATCAGCCTCCTTTCCCGTGAAAACCGCAGGGTGGAGATTTTCTGCCATTCCAAGGTACGCGGATATGACATCGAGGTGGAGAGCCTCCACAACAACGACCTGCACGTAAGCCTCGCCTATTACATAGACTACAACTCTCCGGATGTCATCCGTTTCGTCAAGCAGTATCGTGCCCTATTCAACACGGAACCGACCCAGTTCAGTTTCCAGGGCTATGACATCGTGAAATATTTCTCCTCCCTCTGCGCCGAATATGGCGACAGCTGGTTCAACGCTCTCGGAAATGTCAAAAAGACTATGCTCCAGACCACCTTCGACTTCCGCGACGGCTCCCGCATCAACGAAGGCGTGAGACGTATCGAATATGAGCCTGACTATCAGATTAAACTAGTTGAATAAAACTCGGTTGAAGCAATTTTAATAAAGTTGCACTCCATCTTTTATTCAGCACCGAGCAGTTCCTTGGCGTTGGCGATGGCGGCTGGGGTGACTGTTGAACCGCTGAGCATACGGGCGAGTTCGAGGACGCGCTCGTCGGAGGTGAGTTTTCGGATGGAGGATGTTGTGCGGCCGTCGGAGGAGGAGACGGCTTTTTCAACAAGATAGTGGGCAGAGCCCTTGGCGGCGACCTGCGGGAGGTGCGTGATGGCGAAGACCTGCATGTCAGCACCCATAGAACATATCATCGAACCCATCTTGTCCGCCACGCTGCCGGAGACTCCGGTGTCAATCTCGTCGAAGATGAGCGTCGGCATAGCCTCAAAGTGAGCCATCTGAGCCTTTAGGCAGAGCATGATTCTGGAAAGTTCGCCTCCTGATGCGCAGGACTGCACCGGAATCGGAGCACGTCCCGTGGAACTGAAAAGGAAACGGACATTGTCCCGTCCGAGAGGACCGGGCTTCGCTGCCGGAGAAACGTCCGCGATGAACACGGAAAGCGGCATCTCCAGAGAGCGAATCATAGACTGGAGGTGCTCGGAGAAAGGCGTTGCCGCCTTCTGCCGCGATTCTGTCAAGGCTGCGGCGAGCCTGTCGTTGTTCTTTGACTCGGAAGCAATGTCGGAAGAGAGAGCCGCGAGCTTCTCGTCCATACAGTCCGTGTCAGCGAGCGCTTCGCTGTACTTGTCACGAAGGCTGATGAGCTCAGCCTCGCTCGTGCATCCGAACTTCTGGAACAGCCCGTAGATGAGTGACATCCTCGCTTCCACAGTTTCGAGCCGCTGAGGAGATGCCTCGGACTTTTCCGCAAGAGACGTGACTTCCGAAAGAATGTCATCAAGCTCGAGACGGGAAGATTCAATCCTTTCAGCGAGCGTCCTTGCCGACGGCACAAAGGCTGAAATCTTCTCCAAAGCCTTCACCGACTCTTTTAGCAATGAATCGACTGAAGGAAGTTCCTCATCGCTCGGAGAGAGCGCCTCAGAGACGGAATAGAGACTTTCACGAATGGTCTCGGCATTGGCGAGTTCCTTCTGCTCCTGTTCAAGTTCGGCAAGTTCCCCATCCTTCAGTCCTGCAGAGTCAAGTTGGGAGAACTGCGCCATGTTGTAGTCCTTCTCCGCGCGAAGCCTCTCAAGGCTTTCTTCCAGACGTCTCTTTTCGGAATTAAGCGAAGAAAGGCGGGAATAGGACTCGGAATACTCGTTGCGCAGGGCAAGATTGCCGGCAAAATTGTCGAGCATGTCCGTCTGGTAGGCGGGATTCTGGAGTTCAAGCGTCCCGTGCTGGGAATGTATGTCAAAAAGACGTGATGTCACACCCACGAGTGTCTGTACCGTCACGGGGCAGTCGTTGATGAATGCACGCGAGCGCCCGGAACGTGCGACAACACGCCGCACGATAAGCCCCGCATCGTCCCACTCCGCTCCGGCATCCTCGACAGCGGATTTCAGTCTGCTGTCAACGGACGTGAATTCGGCCTCGACCACACAACTGTCCGCTCCCTCTGAAATCTGGGAAGCATCTGCCTTTCCTCCGGCAAGCAGCGACAGCGCCCCAAGGAGAATTGACTTTCCTGCACCTGTCTGCCCGGATATAATGACAAGACCCTCCGGAAACGTGATGTCCAGAGAGTCTATCAGCACATAATTGTGTATTTCAAGACGATTCAGCATAGCTTGACTATTTTTGATGCCCCACAGAGCCAGTCAGGAGACTACTCTTCGTCGTGCTTGGCCATTCTGTAGGAAATTTCATTATGTTCGAACTCGTAGATTGCGACGAGGTCCGGCTTCGGCTGTCTTTCGTAATACTTTGAAATCTCAATCTGCTCACGGTTCTCAAAGACTTCCTCCATAGTGTCCCTTTCATTCTTGAAGTCCTCGAGTTTCTTTGTAAGCTCCTTCTTTTCAGCCGCGGCAATCTGGTTTGCACGCTTTGAAAGAATCACGACAGTCTCGTAGATGTTTCCGGTCGGAGCCGCGAGGTCACAAAGATCGCGCGTAATCGTGTTTGTTGGAATTTTGTTATTTGCCATATCTTGTGTTTATTTTGTTTTTCTTTTTGGTCTATATTTATTTTGTTTTTCTTTTTGGTCTATATTTATTTTTTCATCGGTCACATACGCCCGGTATGGTTTTCCAATTATTATATACGTCCACCATATTCCGATGTTTCAAAAATTTTGGGGGGCCGGTTCAATATTTTCTGAACTTTGAGAAGAGGATTCTAATTCTTCTTCAGATATTTCTGCGCTTTCGAATGAGGGAATTCGAGACTATGGGCATATTTCGAATCAGGATATTCACTCATAAAGTTGAGATAGTCATCCATGAACTGAAGATAGCGTTCGCGCTGTTTGGCCTTCACGCTCAACTCCGCATACTTGTAGGAAGACATCGCTATGTAGTAGAGTATGTCCTCGCGGTAGATGTTTTCGGCGTCGTCCTTCAGGACATTCTTCAGAGCCACGCGCGCGGCAAGATAGTCCTCCATACGATAGTAGAGCTTCGCCCCCTCGTACGCCTTGCGGTCAAGGCGATCGTTCAAGTCCTTGATCATCGCTTCGCAGTCCGCAAGATGCTCATTGTCAGGCTCTTCGCGAAGGTACTCCGTCATTGCGTTCAGTGCGGTGTAGGTCGGGGTCTGATCCAGTTCGTAGCGCAGAGTCGAACGGTAGAGGCAGTCGATGCGCAGGAAACGCGCGTCGGAAGCGAAAGGACTGCGTGGATAGACTTCGAGGAAGCGCTGGAAATTGGTCTCGGCAGTGTAGTAGTCCTTCTGACTGTAGTTGCTCAAGCCCCAGTAGTAGCGCACGGTGTCGTCCTTTTCCGTGCCCTCGGTGTACATTGAAAGCGACTCGAACAGAGCGGCGGCCTTGCTGTACTTCTTGTTGTTGAAGTAGTTGAACGCGGCCTCATATTTTGCGTCAACATCGGCGCTGTTCAGAAGAAGCTCATACTGAGACTTGCATGAATTCAAAGACAGGAGAGCGAGTGCGGAAACTGCCGCAAGCTTAACATATATTTTCATAAAATATCAGATTCAAAACATAAAATGACTTATTTCTCTTTCAAGAATTTCTCCGCATCAAGCGCAGCGCGACAGCCGGAAGCTGCGGCGTTTATGGCCTGACGATAGGTCGGATCCTGAACGTCTCCGGCTGCGAACACGCCCTCTACACTTGTTCTGGTGGACTTTCCGTCCGTAATTATGTAGCCGTTCCCGTCGAGCTTCAGCCAAGGTGCAAAGACATCGGAGTTCGGATGATGACCTATCGCGAGGAAAAATCCGTCCACGGCAATGTCAAAAACCTCGCCGTCCTTGCGAAGAAGACGTACTCCCGTGACCCCCAAATCGTCTCCGAGAACTTCCTGCGTGTTGCAGTTCCACAATATCTCAATATTTTCAGTCTCCTGAACACGCCGGCGCATGGCCTCCGAAGCGCGGAGAATATCACGCCTGACAATCATATAGACCTTTTTGCAGAGCCCCGCAAGGTAACTTGCCTCTTCACAGGCGGTGTCTCCTCCTCCTACAACGGCAACAACTTTCTTACGATAAAAGAAGCCGTCACATGTAGCGCAGGCCGACACACCCATTCCGCGATATTTCGTCTCCGATGGCAGGCCGAGGTACTTAGCGGTCGCCCCTGTGGCAACTATCACCGCATCTGCCTCCATCTCAATCGTTCCGTCAACCTTCACTTTGAACGGACGTGACGAGAAATCCACATCCGACACTGTGCCGAAACGTATGTCTGCGCCGAGGCGCACTGCCTGGGCACGCATGGTCGCCATCAGTTCCTGCCCGTTGATTCCGTTCTCGAACCCGGGATAGTTCTCGATGTCGGTGGTGGTTGTGAGCTGTCCTCCCGGCTGTGCGCCCTCATAGAGCACCGGCGCAAGGTTGGCACGTGAAGCATATATTGCGGCTGTGTAGCCGGCTGGACCTCCTCCTATTATGAGACAAGCTGTCTTTTCCATATCCTTAAATAATTTTCTTCAAATCTGCAAAATTAGCAAATTTCCGCGAAGAAGTCAGATTTATAGTTACAATTCGACTGTTATTTTGCTACAGAAGACAAAAATTCAGCATCGGGGAATAAAAAACTTGACGAAAAAACATTTTTTTAATAACTTTACGGGATGTTATTGCACTCAAATTCGCGCAATGTGCGAAACATAACGAGCCCTCGTGGCGAGAGTAAATAACGCGGTTAGAAAAAAAATTGCATTCCAATGACAACGACAGAGGTGAACACACAGAACAACTTTACATCTGTATTAAAGAGATACTCACTCAAGGCCACCCCACAGAGACTTGCAGTACACAAGGCAATGCAGGAATTGGGACATGCGTCGGCCGACATGGTGGCGCAGAAAATAGAAAACGACGGTAACACCAAAATTACCGTCGCTTCTGTATATAACATTCTCTCCGAGTTCGCCAAATTAGGGATTTACCAGCACAGGCTCAGCGCTAACAACAAGATGTTCTTCGACCTCAACACCTTCGACCACGCGCATTTCTACGACATCGAAAACAACACCTTCCGCGACATTTCTGAGGACAAGCTCATCAGCGAGCTTATGGAGAAACTGTCGAAGAAACGGTTCAAAGGCTACAAAGTCGACTACATCGACATCCAAATCGTCGGACATCCGAGCAAAAGACATTTACAAAAAGGGTGAGAAAAAAGCTATTCCCCGCCTTCCTTATCCTTATCCTTCAATTCAAAAGCCGACTCGATGCTTATTTGAGTATTATTGGAGTTCCAAATCTGTTCAATCAGGCTTTTAACCGGAAAACTGAGATACAATACCTTGTTTGTCCAATCTTTGTCGGCCTTGTTCTCAGTTGTCACGACCTCTCCGCCGGCATTGTGATAGAGTGTGAATTTCACTGACTGAGAAGTGCTCTCCTTGTCAAAAATGAGATTAAAATCGTGTTCCACATTGCTGTCCTTTTTGACAGGAATGCTCAGGATGAAGGAAACATACCAATTCTTGCCATTGGCTGTCAAGTATTTGTTCATTACATAGACAGAGTCACGATGCTCAGCGATTCCGGGAACCGCGATGTCTTCTGAACTAAGACAAAGCTTCACATCCACCCCTTGGTAGGCATTGAGTTTGATACTCCTCGGAGTTTCCAAATCGAGCAGGTCACAATTGATTGCCACGCGTTTGGACTCCACGAGAGTAAATTTCGAGTCTGTTCCGTCCTCGGTGATGACAACTGCCATATCCCCGTCACAATTAAGATTCTTCTGGTCAATTACATCAGCGAATGTAAAAAGTCCGTTGTAGCGAAATTCGCTTTTAAGACATGAACTGAGTGATGCACAAGCAATGAGCGAAAGCGCAATGATTTTTGTAAATTTCATATTTCTGAATTCTTCTGTTTTCCTATTATTATATAAGTAGAGTTTTCCTAACGATAAAGTGCCACGATTTCGCCTTTCGCGACTTTCGCGCCATGGGCGGCGGTGACTGCAACAATTCTGCCATCCGCCGCTGGAATGACCTCCTCGATGCCGTAGTAGGCCTGGACATAGCCGGCAGGCTCCCCTGCCTTGACGAGAGTGCCTTCTGCAGGAGCCGTCGATTTGTCGTCAACATCAATCTGCCAAAGCATCTGACCTTTGACCGGTGACTGGAGCGGCTTCGCATCCGGCCAGCGTTTCAAAAGAGCGTCGATATCGAACTTAGGCATCTCCACGACAGGCCTCGTCACCACAATCGGAGCCCCCGCCACAGCCTTTCTCGACTCAAGTTCCGCCTCGAAGCGTTCCTTGGCGACTCCCGAGCGGTAATCCCGGTACTGTCTTTCGTGCATTGCAAGTTCGAAGAGCTCCTCGCTGTCCGGTCCCTCGTCCCAGCCCTCGTCCGCCATCATCTGGCGGAACTTCGGAAGTTCGTCCGGGAATGCGTCCTGAGGATTGCCGGTGTAGAACTCCAGCCCTTTTGAAGCAGCGAGCTCAACGATTTCAGGAGCGAGGGGGCCGGGCAGCCGTCCCATCTTTCCGAGAATCATGTTCCACGTGTCCTTGTCAATCGAAGACCAGCGCGGCCTGCCCTTGAGGGAGTCGAGCAGGTTCATGAGCGCAGTGTTCTTCACATACTGGCTGAACGGCGTCACAAGCGGAGGATAACCCAGACGAGGCCAGACATATTCCACTTCCTGGAAAAGACGCACCATAAGATTGTCGATGCTCAATTCTGCTTTGCCCTGAGCCCGAAGAGAAGCATTGATTGCGGCCTGAAAGCCCTTGAGGTCGGACATCATGGAGCCCATCATCCCACCCGGGAGCCCGCAGCCGACAAGCAGAGAACTGAGGTGCGAGTTGTTCGGGTCAATCCAGTAGCCGAGAAAGTCATCGATGAACGACTGTGTGAGCGAACGCACCTCCATGTATGCGTCCATATTCAAATCCTTGACTGTGAAACCATCGGCACGCAGCATCTCGCGGACCGTTATCACGTCCGGATGCACTTTTCCCCACGAGAGCGGCTCGACGGCAACGTCCAGATAGTCCGCCCCGGCGCGCGCCACTTCAAGCATCGACGCCGGAGAGAATCCCGGGCCACTATGTCCGTGATACTGAACGATTATGTGTGGATATGCCTTCTTTATCTCACGAGTAAGCTCCGCGAGGATAGTCGGCCGCCCGATTCCGGCCATGTCCTTGAGGCAAATCTCGTCGGCCCCATATTCCACGACCTTGCGGACAACATCCATATAGTATTCAACGGTGTGGACCGGAGAATGGGTGATGCTCAAGGCAACCTGCGAGACCATTCCAGCCTTCTTGGCATATTCAACACTGAGCCTGAGGTTGCGGTGGTCGTTGAGCCCGCAGAACGAACGGGATATGTCAGTGCCCTGTGCCTTCTTCACCTTGTACATAAGTTCACGCACATCGGCCGGCACCGGATTCATCCTCAGGGCATTGAGGCCCCTTTCGAGCATGTGTGTCTGAATTCCGGCCTTTCTGAAAGGCGCCGTCCACTCACGTACAGCCCTGTTCGGGTTCTCGCCGAAGAGGAGATTGACCTGTTCGAAAGCCCCGCCGTTGGTCTCGACGCGGTCGAAGCAGCCCATATCGATTATAGGCTGTGCGACCCTCACAAGCTGATCTACCCTCGGAACATATTTTCCCGAAGACTGCCACATATCCCTATAGACAAGGGAGAATTTTATTTCACGTCCCATAACCATTGATTTTCAAAAATAATCATACAAAAATAACATTTTTTTTGCATAACGACGGAATTTGTCTATCTTTGCAGTCCCAAAACAACATGGTGCCCGTAGTTCAGTTGGTTAGAGCGTCAGATTGTGGTTCTGAATGTCGTCGGTTCGAATCCGACCGGGCACCCTCAAATTAATAAAAAAGACCGGATTGTGATCCGGCCTTTTTTTTATTAACCCTACTCTGTTCTCTATCGCAATAGCTTGCGCTTCGCTGTTCTTCGCACGGTGCTTTTACGCCTTTTTCCATACAATCGCTTTGTTTTGTTATATAAAGGTTATATTGACGAAACTTTGGCCGCTATGAAAGAAGCCGATAACCTCACCAAGGTTGATATGTCAAATTACGAATCGTTCTTAAAATCACTTGAATGAAAGAGATTGTAGCATCAAGCAGATTCAAGAAATTGTTCAGATATAAATCGTTGTTACTCCGGCCCGGATGCGGTGGGACTTGCCGTTGAGGATGAGGCAGTAGGGCTTGTTGCTACGAATGGTAACGGTGGAGGCTGCCGGGTCGTAGAGGAGGTCGGTGGTCGTGTCGCCGAAAGTGAGGTTGTTCAGGCCGTGGCGGCAGTCGTGACGGATGTCCCAGCGGACGGTGCGGGAGGAGGCGTCGATGTCGTGGAAGCCGAGGACGTTCTCGATGAAGAGGGATATTGGACCGAGGGCGGACCAGCCGCAGAAGTCGGGACGGACGCGCTTGCCGTGGTTGCTGCTCGGGGCCGGTGCGGTCGGGGAATAGCATTCCCAGATTGTGTGCGGTTCATAGTCGCAGTAGGTGCGGAGCATCCACGAGATAACCTTCTCGGCCGTGGTGTCAGCGGCCTCCTGAAAACCATATTTCTCCAATGCCTTGATACCCATATAGGCGGTCGGGAGCCACATCGCCCCGCGCCAGTACCAGCCGTCATTCGCGTCGAAGTCCGGGTCGTCACGCGAGACGGTCACCCAAGGGACCTCTCCTCCGAGTTTGTCGGGACGCAGGGCAAATTCGGTCATGCGCCTTGCCTGAGCCTTCGAAGGGATTTCCGCGAGCATCGGCCAAAATGACGCCGGAGTCAGGATGCCCGTCGTGCGCCACGCGGACGGGGATGCCTGGACATCCGACACCGAAGCAGTCTCGCCGGAAGGTGCTGGCACGATGTCGTAGTAACATCCGTCTGAATCGTCCCAATAGTACTTGTTCACAATCCTCCGCAGCTCTTTCCATTTCTTCTCGAACTCGCGGGCCGTGGCTCCGTCACCAGCCACCTTGGCAAGGCGCGAGATGTAGAGCGCGGAAAGGGCCTGCTGTGAGATGGCATCGACCCAGAGCATCCCTTTGCCTGCACGGGTGCGCGGAGTGTTGTCCATTCCGCTCGAAATCCCGCTCCATTCATATCCTATGCCCTTGTACTTCAGTGCTATGGGATAGTGGTCAAACTGAAGCTTACGCTCTGGAGAGAGAGTCGGGAAAAGGTCCCAGTAGCGTTGGGGAAACTTCTTGTCGAGAAGCAGTTCGCGGATGTGATCCCTGTCCCCGGTTATCTTGTAGTAGTCGTTCTCCACCCAAGCGAAGAAAGGAGGGTTGTCAGGATGCTGGATGCGCAGGGACGAGCCGCTGTCTTCAAGCATAGTGTAATAGAAGTTGTCGAGCGTCTGGATGCCCGGGAAAAGTTTCGGGGCATACTTGCAGAACATCACCATGAACTCCGAGTCCCAGATCCAGATGGTGTCGTCCCAGAGCCCCTCGTCCATATAGAGCGGCTGCACGAGCCCCTTCTGCCACTTGACATGAGCATAAGCCTGCTCCCAAGCCCTCCAGTAGAGTTCCACATAGCCCGGCTCGGCATCGAACACCGGCTGCGGGATGAGCGCACGGTCAAACGAGGGCTTCAGAGGCTCCGCTGCATTGCCCATAGTATCCACCCAGTCGGAACCGTTGTAAATCAGGAGCTTTTCGAGGTCGGTGTCGTAGTACTGCTGCATATACATCGGCATGTAGCTCTCCCTCTCCGCGGAAGTACCCGAAAGGGAATGCGCGGAGTTGCGCGTGAAGAAGCGCTCCCCCGAGCCCTTTTCCCAGAACGGCACATCAACTGCGTTCTCCATACTCTCGGCAAACTTGTTCCCGCAGAAAGTGATGTTTCCGCACCATGAACCCGGAACAGTCTCCCGGGCCGGAAGCACAGGGACGAGAGTAGGGTTCTCCTTCTCTCTGAACTCGACCGTGTGCGAGATGAGGTCAACCACCTGATAACCACGAGAATGCGGCCTGCGGGAACCGCCGCAGACATTGAACAGTGGAAGCGACGCGCAGCCTTCCTCGCTGCAGTTTATCAGTGTAATCGGGTGCTCCCACACTCCGTACCAGCCGGAGGCCTTCGACTGCTCCACCACGTCATAGTTCCCGAAAGTATAGCCGTAATAGCTCCTGTAGCCCAGAAGGCTCGTTGCCACGAGATGCTCGCCGCCAATCTGAAACGCCTCATAAAACCCGTCAGCGAGAACATCGTTCCAGTGATGTCCCACGCCGTTAGGGTTTATGTTCGACCCGCGCACGCCCACGGAACCCTCCACCGGCATCTTTCCGGGGCCGCAGCCGATTGAGGACAGGCGTATGTTCTCCAGTATCGCCGCTCCCGCATAGAAGGTGTTGATGCATATCACCTTATGGTTTATATCCGGAAGTATTATAGACAAGTTCCTTATTGTCAAGTGATTCGTGTTATACATATTGTCATTCGAGCACGCAATCACATTCATTTGAACAGACGGGGCAATCCCCTCGTAAGCCTGCGGACGCACGTTGAAGAGCACGCCGGAATTCTTGCGCAGGCTGCTCTCGTCGATTCCGCGCAGCACCACACCCGCAGTCTTGCGGACTCTAAGTGCGGTCGGCATCGGAAAACGCGGGTCTGTGTAAAACCCGTCGATATTGTAGTTCCCGTCGTAGAAAAGGATGTGGCATCCCCGGGTCATCGTGCCGTCAAAACCGTCCAGAACCTTCTGAATCGTGAGTTCGTCGTGTTCTCCGGTGCAGACTATGTCCGCCGATTTCTTTGACTCCTCCGAAGAGTCGTGTGCCGCGATGCGGAAAAATTCCTGTGCGGAGAGCGAAACTCCGAAAATGAGCGAAAAAAGAATTGAAGCGAGGGTGAGGATATATTTTTTCATCGAAATATGATTTTCTGGGGATATTGTTTTACTGGGATGTATTATAAGTCAATGACTATCGTTGTAATTGAACGCTGCCTTGCAGTTATGGACGACGGCACGCGCTCCGAAGAGCCGACGATGGAGAGGTCGGTGCGGGAATCCGTGCGGAAGACCTTCACCGCAGAGACTTTCCTTCGGACGACGGGCGGAAGCCTGAGGGATATGTCCTCGTCCCGAAAGCCGGAGTTCACGCCGACAAGCACGAGCCTGTCGCCCTCCGGGGACATATATGCGGACACGGCGAGCCCGCCCAGGTCATCTGCACCGTCACACGCTATGCGGACATAGCCCGGGCGGATGAAGAAGCTGTAGTTGCCCAGCGCCCAGAGCAGCTTGTTCGCCGTGGCGCGCCCGCCATTGTGAAGGTCGCCGTCCTCCGGCCAGAGAGCAATCAGGGCATGGTCGCCCTTAACCTCCATAGCCTTCCAGTAGCCCCACGCAGCCGCGTTCGCCACAGTCATGTCGCTGTGTATCAGCCGCCCCATCAGAAGAGCCACGTCAATGTCGCCGCATGCATAGTCCTCATGGGTCATGCCGTCCTTAATCTTGATAATCGAAGACGGCAGCAGGCACCACTCCGACTGTTGGAAGCCGATGCCGTACTCGGCGCAGACATCATAGACCCGACGGCGCACATCCCTCATCTGGCGGTTTGTGGTCTCGCTCCAGTAGTCATGCCCGACAATCATGCGCGGGACATGACTGAAATTTCCGAGGTAATAAGGACTGGAGCTGTCCCAGAAATGCCGCACGAGGAAGGCCGGGGCAAGGTCAGAGCCGCCGAAACCCTGCTGAAGATAGTCGGAGGTGGAGTAGAAATATTTAAGGTCGCCACTCTCCCCCACCGCTATCTTCACCCCGCCAAGTCCCTCGCGGGCAGTAAGAGCCGAGTCAAGTTCGGAAAAGACGCGGTACATCTGGTCAATCCGCCACGACGAGCCTTCCTGACGCGGGGAGTTCCACCTCACGTTCGGCTCGTTGATTGGGCTGATGTAGGAGACCTTCCAGCCGTTCTCAAGATAGTGCGCCGCTACATCTGCGAGATAGCCCGCAAACGCGGTGTAGCATTCAGGACGTAGATTGGCGGAGTCGGTCGTAGGCGCCCAACCGCGGCCGTTCAAGGTAAACTGCACGGGAGGGGTGTTGGAAAAGAGCAGGAAGTTGTTGCAGCCGAGTTCTGCAGCCTTTGAGACAAACCACCGCTGTCCCGGGCACTTGCTCCAGTCATAGCCGCTGCCGTCCGTCGTGAGATAGGACTCGGCACGCCTCTGATAAGGCAATATGTCAGGATTTTCCTGCTCCAAAGAGCCCCCGCCGAGGTTCACCCTCCACATTGACAGCCCGATTCCGCGCGGATTCCCCGCCTCGTCCGTCTCCCGGCTGAAAAGCCAGCGCGCGATGCGTGACTTCTCCGCCTCGCCCCAGTACCGCCCGACAAATTCCCCGCTCCATGCGTCCGAAGCGGTGAAATTGTCTATGGTCTGAAACCTCTCCGACGGATTGACGCTCACCGCACGCGGCTGCGCGAGAGCCGGAGCGCAGCCGCAAATCAGAAAGGTCAGCAAGATATGTATTTTTGTCATCATTTTCATTCTATTTGTGTATGGGGATACTGGAAGTTTTGAGATGTATTTTTGAGTCAGATTTTTCTGTTTTGTGATGAGTTTAGTGGTGCTAAATGACGAACAAAATGGGAAAATATGGCCAAAAAGACGCTCAAAACATTATGACATTTTAACAGGCAGGATGTCGCCATTCTCATCAAATTCAAGTTTGTCGATGCACACGACACGGTCGCTGCCGTTGCTGTAGCCGATCGGGTGGCGGTGGTAAATGATGTAGTAGTCGTCACCGTGCTTCACGACGCTGTGGTGCCCGGGACCGGTGCCGTGGACATAGTCGCTCTTCAGGATGGTCGCCTTGCGCTCGAACGGGCCGAATGGAGTGTCGGCGACGGCGTAGGCAACGCAATAGTCATCAGTCCAGTAGCCGCCCTCGCTCCACATGAAATAGTACTTTCCGTCACGGCAGAGCATGAACGGTCCCTCGACATAGCCCTCAGGGGTGATTTCCTTGTAGGTTTCCCCGTCGGCGAAAGGCACGAGGCGGGTGAAGTCGTCCGAAAGGCGCACGATGTTACAGCGTCCCCAGCCTCCGTAGCACATCAGCCAGTCGCCCGTGGCAGGGTCCTGAAAGACGAACTGGTCAATCGGCTGCGCCTTGTTCACGATTTCGCCGACTAAAGGCTTGCCTAGCAGGTCATGGAACGGGCCGGCGGGATTGTCAGCAACTGCGACTCCGATTCCGCCGTAGTCTCCCTCATATATGTCGTTGCAGGAGAAGAAAATGTAGTATTTTCCGTCCTTCGTGAGGGCGGCCGGAGCCCAGAAGCACTTGCGGAGCCACGACACCTCATTTTCCGTAATCACGTCCTCGTGCTTCACCCAAGTCTTGAGGTCCTTCGACGAGAATGCGTCGAAATGGTAATATTTATGGTCGCCCGCAGCCCCCGAAGTCGTAGGGTATATCCACAGCTCGTCACCGTACATCACGCCCTCCGGGTCGGCATAGCGTCCCTCAATCACCGGGTTTGTCCACCCGCTCCACTCCGTCTGCTTCGGCCCGCAGGAAATCACAGAAAAAGTCGTCGCTGCAAGAACCGCTGTCGCTTTTAAAAAATTGTTCTTCATGATAGAATCGTCTTATCTATATACATTTACATATTATCAATATCCGGAATTATTCGGGAACATATATTTCATTATTCCGTCAAAACGGGATATACCCTTATGGGCTGGAGTATCGTCAGGTCGCGGCTGTTACCGGTGAAAGTGCACACGAGTCTCACGGCGCGGACTGGGCGTTTCGGGAATATAGAGACGCCGCCATCGATGAGTTCGCCGACCCGGTGGAAATGTTTTCCGTCGTATGAAACCTCCGTATAGCCGTAGGGGAAGCCACCGCTGGCGAAATGAGCCTCGCCGGTCTTGAGGGCGATTTCACGGCACTTTACTGGATTGGAGAAGTCAATCCGAATCCAGTCGCCATCGTGCGGCGTGGAGGAGAAATGAGCCTTGTCCCTGTATGCCTCGACTCCGGAGAATGGTTTCCAGCCGTCTTCTGGCAGGGATGAACTGAGTCGGAATGCCGGAGCTATGGTGTCGCAGCACTGCCGCGCCTTGACCGGGACACTGCGGCCGCTTCCGAAACGGACGACAAAGGAGTAACGCTCGGGATGCGCGGTCTTGAGCGGCCTGTCATAGACTTTCGCACGGCCTCCGTCCTTTCTGTAAAGAATGGTCGCGCCTGTTTCAGCCGAAGCTGTGAGAAGCCCGTTTTCCCAATTTACGGACGGTTCAGGCAGGCGGAACGCGACACCCATCGCGGAGAGACGGGGATAGTGCCGTGTCCTCATATATTCCATAAAGCAGTCGGTCGATAGCTTCTTTCCCCAGGCCATTGCTCCGAGTGCGGCGGCGCGGGGCCAGAGCATGAAGTCGAGATAGTCGGGGCATTCAGGATTGTTCTGAAGATGGGTCTCCGCCCAGAACGCGCCCTCGTAGCCGATGACGGCGTATTTCTCGGAGTCCGTGACCCCGAGCCTGCCAAGGTCAAGGTCATAGACCCTGCGGCAGTCAATCAGTCCGCCCCAGTCCTGTCCGGGGTCGTGCGGACCCTGCTTCATGTCGAAGTAGAGATGCCACGCGGACATGAATACTGTTCTGTAGCCTTTGGCCATGGCGTTGCGGCAGGCAGGGATGTCCTGCCATGCGCAGACGAGGCTCTCCTTGGTAAATGTGTCCGTAATCACGTCCTTGTCCCACCACGCGACAGGGGTCTTGCACTTGGACTTGACGAGGTCGGTGACACGCTTCATGAACAGGTCCTCAAGCTGCTTCGGGTCGGTGAATCCCCTCTCCCTCATGAGAGCGGAGCAGTGGGGACAGGACAGCCAGCCCTTCATCCCGACCTCGTCACCTCCGATGTGGATGCACTCCGACGGAAACAGAGCCGCGATTTCCGAGATTATGTCATCCAGCAGGCGGTAGTTTTCCTCTCTGGAGACGCACCAGACACCGCGAGTGTCATAGCCAGCCGTCCGGGAGGTGTCCAGAGCATAGTCGCAGAGAATCTCCGGAAACACGCGGGCGATGGCCTGGCTGTGGCCGGGGAGGTCTATCTCGGGGATTATGGTGATGTTGCGGAACTTCGCATAGTCAATGATTTCACGCATCTGCTCCTGAGTGTAGAACCCGCCGCAGCGCCTGTCCCAGAGGCCGTACTGCGCCCCCACGGGAGAGTCGCCTCCGCGAAACCCGCCGACCTCGGCAAGCTCGGGATGCGACTTGATTTCAATCCGCCAGCCCTCGTTGTCCGTAAGGTGCAGATGCAGGACATTGAGGTTGTGCATCCCCATAAGGTCTATCTGCCGTTTCAGTCCTTCGGCATCCACGAACGCCCGCGCCACGTCAATCATCAGCCCACGATAGGCATTCTCCGGAGCATCGAGGCTGACCCCAAGCGGCAACTTTACCGGTTCAGAAAGCCCTTCTCTGGCATAGACCGACGGCGGAAGCTGCCGCAGCAGGTGCTGGATGCCGTAGAACACCCCGGCGCGGTCGCGACCAGTGATGCGGAGCGCTCCGGCGCGGACGGCAAACTCGAAGCCCTCCGGGCCGCACTCAAGGTCGCCGTCAATATCAAGGATGACTCTTCCGGATGCCGCCCCACCGCAGGCATTGCCTGCCGCAGACTTTACCCCGCCGTCCTTTCTAATGGCGGGGTCTCCGGTCAGCAGACGTTCATCTGCAGAATGATTTCCCGCCCCGGCCAAATATTGCTTAAGATAAGGAACATAATCATTGACCTCTTCGGAGATAGCCGTGACATCGAAAGAAGCCGTCAGAGTCATGCTCCCTCCAAAATATTTTTCAAACAGCCTCGCCGCGCAGTCCAAGGCATCCTCCGACGACACAGGATAGAGTTCCCTGCGGCGAGTCCATTCATTCTCAATCTCATACCACCCATCCTCGTCAGGAAGTTCATCGCCGCGCTCCACCGCATCAAAGAAAAGCTTCCAACGGGGAAGATAAAAAGACGACAACATCCCGCCCCACTCCCGGTTGGAGTAGTCGTGCAGGCGACGGGCAGAGAGGCGGTCGCCCCAGACGGTTATGAGCGTCCTCGCATTCCATTCCATCCAGTCTCTGTCGGCGTCCGTCGCTGCCGCCCTCTCATCGCATACATTCCTTGCCGATTCTATCCATCCGTTGACATGAAAGAACGGTTCCGTGGAAAGAAGCGCGTCTATGTCCTTAATCATTCCGAGAAAAGACTCATATCCGGAGCGGAACGCAGTCATGTTTCCCGACCTGTATGCAGTCTCGACATTCCTCAGGAGAAAGAGCGTGGAGTCCGTAAGAGTTTGACGCACAAGGTCAATCAGATCGTGACGATAGTTGGCATTGCCGGAGAGCTGAGTCTTCGCGTCAAGAAACAGGCCTGCGGCGTCGCGGAGTTCCGCCACATCATAGTAAATCTCCGCAGTGCTCCACTTGGAGACGGACTTCAGTCCCCAGCCCGGACGTGCGCAGACTATCGGCTCGCTTGTGCCTTCCTGATCCGTTGGGCAGTCCAGCGCAGAGGCGGCAATCTTGTGCCATGCACGGATGAGGGACGGGTCGGATGTTCCGTAGCGGGCAAGGACATAGCCGTCAAGCCATTCGCGGCAGCTCCTGTCCCTGCCACAGTCAGAGTTGCCGTTCGTCGCCACGTTCTCCGCGGAAGTTGGCCGAGTTGCCGGCCGCTGCCCCGTTCTCCACGGGAGTTCAAACAGCAGGTCATAAAGAACCGGATTGGTCTCTATTCCCTCGGGAGCCGCGCCGATGCCGACCATAGTCTCCGGGAAGGCCTCGACCGCATCGAACCAGCCGTTCAGCAACTTGGACAGGCGTCCGTGCAGGCCGACGCGGCCTCCGAAATTAGGCAGCATGCACCAGATCATGTCATGCCCGCAATAGCCGTCGCGCCATTTCGGCCTCGCCTCGGAAAAAAGGTCAAGGACAATGCAGTCCCCTTGCCCGAGAGCTTCAAGAGCCTCACGTCGAGGATTCTCGTTCCAGCCCTGAAGCACCCACACCGCATCCGGATTGTGACGGCGCAGCCGGGCAAGTATGGTTCTATAGGCCTCGGGGATGTCCGTGCCCTCAACGCTGCCTCCCTCATGGAACGGATCCATGCTGTAGAAACGCGAGCGCCCCATAATTTTCGCCTGCTCCTCATAGTAGAGGTCGGCAACTGAGGCGAATTTGTCCGATGACGGCTGAAGAAATGCCGGTCGAGGGAATGCCGCCCAAAGTCCCGTGTCGGACGCGTCATAGCCTGGCTTTCCGATGAAAGAACGCGGGAGCATCCCACAGTAGCCGGGCAGGACAGGCTCCATTCCGAGTGAGCGCATCCTTGCGAGAACCCTCCGGCAGAGCCTTTCCTGACGGTCATACCACCCCTGCGGAAGCGGCCCGCCCCAGCCTTCGATGTTGCCCATCATCCACCACGCCTGAAATCCCGGACCGGCGATGAAAGAGGATATTTCAGTCTCGTCGCAGCCGAGGTCACGGAGCACATTGCGCCAGACGACATCCGTTCCGAGCGCCATCAGCGGCATGTTTATCCCGTGCAGAGCCATCCAATCGACTTCCTTCATCCAACGTTCCTCCGTCCAGAAGGCGCAGGAGTATGAATAGGTGCAGTAATTCAGGTAGTAACGCCATTCCGCCCGGCATTCCCTGCGCTCCGGGATCTCCGGCAGAGGAAGAACCGTGTCGCGGAGGTCGGCGGTGAGGCCGTTCCACGATATGTTGACATGAACATAATGGTTCAGATACCATCCCAATCCCGCCGTCGCCGCGGAGACACCGCTGCCGACAATTTCCGGTTTCCCATCCCTCGAGGATATGACAAAGACATCACGTCCATCGCTTTCAATGGAACTGTCCGTGCCGATGAGTATTCGTCCCGACATTCCCTCCCCACAGACACGGTCTATGAACGAGCGGAGAACGGACTGTTCCGAACCGAAACAAAGCGGAGCAAGTACGAACAGGAATATGATTGACAGGAATATATGCGAAAGTCGTTTCATTTATATGCGATGGTACTTTATATTTATACGTTAGAGTGCTTTTTATTCTGTATGACGAAATATGACAGATTTTTATTCGACCTCGATTTCGAGTTTTTTGTCGGCGGTGAGGATTTCAAACTTACCCGGTTCGAACCAGCGCTCGCCCCTCTCGTTCACATAACCAAGGTCGCGGAGACGGTCTGCCTCGAAGCGGAAGGTCTCGGTGGCTCCGGCAGGAATCAGGCGCTTCTCGAAGAACTTGAGTTCCTTGTAGGGGCGGGTGACGGTGCTGACAGGGTCGCTGATGTACCAGAAGACCGTCTCCATGCCGTCACGGGAACTGTCGTTGGTCACATCCACCTCAAAGGCGAGCGGAGAATCAGAGATCTTGCGTATGTCGCCGTAGGTAAAGTGCGAGTAGCTCAGGCCATGGCCGAACCAGTACATCGGCTCGCGCGGAATGTCCTGATAGAAGCCCATGAACGGACGGCTTGTGCGGCGGCGGTTGTAGTAAATCGGAATCTGTCCGGTGGAGTATGGGAAGGTTATGGAGAGCCTGCCCGAAGGGTTCACGCGGCCTGAGAGTATGCCCGCGGCAGGCTTTCCTCCCGAGATGCCCGGCTGCCACAGTTCCACTATCGCGTCGGCGAGAGGTTCGAGTCGGCAGAGCTCCAGAGGACGACCGTTGTTCAGCAGCAGGACAAGAGGCTTTCCGGTCTTCTTAAGTTCGGCCGCAAGCTGCTCCTGAATCGCCGGCAGGGCAAGCGTGGAGCGGATGCCGTTCTCGCCGCTCCATTTCGTGAGTTCACCGAGACAGAGCACCACGACATCCGCGTGCCTTGCCGCTGAAATGGCCTCCGCGAAGCCGCTGCGGTCGTCGCCCTCAAAACCGCAGCCCTTGGCATAGAGAACATTAGCCGCACCAAACTCGTCTGTCATCGCCTTGTGGATCGTGATTATCTCCTCGGCGAGAGGATGACCGCCCCAAGAGCCAATCTGTCCCCAGAGATCCTTCGCCATCGGGCCTATCAGCGCAATCTTGCCGGGCTTCTGCCCCAGAGGCAGCACTCCGTCGTTCTTGAGCAGCACGGTTGACTCCTCGGCAAGGCTCATCACGGTCTCACGATCGCCTGGGAGGGTGAAGCGCTCCTCCGGCGAAGTCTCTGGTGCGTATGGGTGCTCGAAGAGTCCGAGGCGGAACTTGAGCCGCAGAATCCTGCGCACGGCATCGTCTATTGTGCTTTCGCTGACCTTGCCCTCGGCGACAAGGGTAGCGAGATTGTGATAATAGCAAAGGTCGGCCATGTCCATGTCGAGTCCCGCGTTGGCGGCTATCTCGGCGCACTGCTTGTGGTCGGCGGCGGCACCCTGATAGACAAGTTGCTTCACGGCGTCGTAGTCAGAGACAATCATTCCGTCCCAGCCGAACTGCTTCTTGAGCACATCGGTCAGGAGGTATCGGCTGCCGTTCACAGGAAGACCGTTTATGGAGTTGAAAGAACTCATCACAGTAGCCGCTCCGGCCTCGATGCCGGCCTGATATGGAGGCATGTAGGTGTCCCAGAGGGTCTGGCGCGAGATTTCGGTCGGGACATAGTCGCGTCCACCCTCCGACGCGCCATAGCCGACGTAGTGTTTGACGCAGGCGGCGACTTTCGTGGTGTCGGAGATGTCGTCGCCCTGATAGCCCCGCACTGAGGCGGCGCAGAACACCGATGCGGCATAAGGGTCCTCGCCATACCCTTCCGCGCAGCGTCCCCAGCGTCCGTCACGGGCAATATCGACCATAGGCGCGAATGTCCAATGGATGCCGGTCAGACGGGTCTCGCGGGCGGAAATGGCGCAGGCGCTCTCGACGAGTTCGGGATTCCACGAGCAGGCCTGGGCGAGAGGAATCGGATAGGTCGTGCGGAAGCCGTGGATGGCGTCGTAGCCGAACAGGACAGGGATTCCGAGGCGCGTCTCCTCAAGCGCGCGGCGCTGCATGGCGTTGATTTCGGTCGCGTCCGTGGCAACGTAAGTGATGTAGCTTCCGAGCACAGGCTCCGCCGTCTCGTTACCTATATTATTGGCGTTCAGATTCTTGCCGAGCGTAATCTGGCTCATCTGGAGAACCTTCTCCTCAAGCGTCATCCTTGACAGAAGATCCTCCACGCGCTTTTCCACCGGCGCGTCATGCTGTTTATAAAGAGGAATCTCGGCATCATTGCACGAAACGACCGCGAATACAGCCACAGCAAATGGGATATACTTCATGAATGTCATTGCTACGAGCGACGTGGACTTGGAGGATGCGGTTCGGGCAAAGGAAATATTCTTACAATTCATTATATATCAACAAAATATATTAAAAAACAAATAGTCTCGAATTGAGGATTATTTTTCAGATTTCTTTATATTTTCGGGAATATCCCGTCATTTCAGGATATTCCCGAAAAACACGAATTATTTCAAAGTAAATTTGACGGTCTGGAATATGTCCTCCGATGACGTTCCGAACATCGCCTCGAACTCGCCTTTCTCGGCGACCCATTCCTGTTTCGCGTCATCGTAGAAACGAAGGTCCCGGTCTGTCAGGCTGAGTTCAACAATTCCGCTTTCGCCGGGTTCAAGCCATATTTTCCCGAAATCCTTGAGTTCCTTCAGAGGACGCGGAAGCGAGGACTCGACGTCGCGGACATAGAGCTGGACGGTCTGCGCGCCGCGGACTTTGCCGACATTCCTCACCGGGACGCGGAACTTCAGCGAACCTCCCTCGCGGAGAGACTTGCGCGAAGCCTTGACCGGACCGGTCTCGAAGTCGGTGTAGCTCAGGCCGTAGCCGAAAGGGAACAGCGGCCGGATGCCCATCTTGTCAAACCAGCGGTAGCCCACGAAGATGCTTTCCTCATAGACGACGTCGCCGGTGTTGTTGCGGTCATAGATGTTGAGGTAATGAGGCGGATAGTCGGAGAGCTTTTGCGCAATCGTGAAGGGGAGCTTGCCGGAAGGGCAGACATTGCCGAAAAGCACGTCCGCAATCACGTTGCCGGTGTCGCTTCCGCCGTACCAGCCGTAGAGCACGGCCTCAGGAGCGTCGAGCCACGGCATCGCTGCCGCAGAACCCGAGACAAGGGTCACGACAAGGCGGTCAGTAACCTCGCCGAGGGCGGAAATCAGTTCCTCCTGCCCATACGGAAGCCCGTATTCGATGCGGTCAACTCCCTCGCAGTCCTGTGTTCCCCAGCGGTTGTGCCCGCCGAAAAACAGAACCACGTCAGCGTCCCTCGCGGCCTCAACGGCCTCTGTGCGGAGCTCGTCCATGTCCTCCGGGCGGCCGGAATTGCCCTCGGGACGGTAGCCGAGGACATAGCTGACCTCGGCGCGGTTTCCCACGAGAGCGCGAATGCCCTCAAGCGGGGTGACCTCGTACTTGGTCTTCAGATACATCGAGCCGCCTCCGCCTATGTGCTTCGCGGTGGCGTTGTCTCCTACGACGAGAATCTTCTTTACTGAACCGAGGTCAAGCGGCAGCAGATACCCGTCGTTCTTGAGCAGGGTCACGCCCTCCTGCGCAATCTCGCGTGAGGTGCGGAAATGCTCCGGAGAGGCGAATGAGCCGAAGTCGGTGTTTCCGGACATGGTCGTGCGGAAAACCAGGCGGAGGACGCGGCGTGCCTTGTCGTCGAGACCTTCCAGGGGATATTTCCCGCTGCGGAGACCGGCAAGGTAAGGACCGGCAAGGTAGTAGGCCTCGTAGGAATCGCCCCAGTCCTCGGCAAGCCCGTCGGTGCCGGTACCGAACTCCATGTCAAGTCCGTTCAGTACGGCCTGTTCGGTGTTGGTGGTGCCGCCCCAGTCGGAGACGACCACGCCGTCGAATCCCCATTCCTTCTTGAGTATGTCGTTCAGAAGATACTGGTTTTCGCAGCAGAACTCGCCCTTGTAGCGGTTATACGCGCCCATCACTGCCCACACTCCGGCGTCCTTCACCGCAGCCTCGAAGGCCGGGAGGTAGATTTCACGCAGGGCGCGGTCATCCACGACGGAGTTCGTCTTGTGGCGGTGCGCCTCCTGATTGTTGAGCGCGAAGTGCTTTACGCAGGCAGCCACTCCGTTTTCCTGCACGCCATGAATGTAGGGAACGGCCATCTGCGCCGCGAGGAACGGGTCTTCGCCCATATACTCGAAGTTGCGTCCGCAGAGAGGGGTGCGGAAGATGTTCACACCCGGCGCGAGCAGAACGGTCTTGCCTCGGAACCGGGCCTCCTCGCCCATGTTGATGCCGTAGCGGTGAGCCATCTCGCGGTTCCATGTGGCCGCGAGACAGGTCAGGTTCGGGTTCGCGGTGCAGGAGTCGTTGGTGTGCTTCGCCCCTTTCCACTCGTCCCAGAGGTTGTCCTCGCGGATGCCGAACGGGCCGTCGCTCATCCACACGTCGGGTATGCCGAGCCTCGGGACTCCCGGAGAGGAGAACTTGGACTGGGCGCTGAGCAGAGCGACCTTTTCTTCGAGCGTGAGGCGTGAAAGGGCATCCTCGACACGTTCCTCGATGTCAGCGGTGGTGTCGAGATAGACAGGGGTGCCGCCCTGTGCGCATCCGGCACAGAGCAGCGCCGCCGTCAAAAGGTAGATGGTTGCCTTGATGTTCATTACCTCGTCGCTGTCTTCTTTATGATTCTGACGTCATTAACATAGAATACCGAGCCTTTGGCCGCCTTTGCCCTGTCATCAGTTTTCGGATTTATATGAATCTCTATCCTGTTCAGATAACCATCAGAGCCGAAATAGTCCTTGAGCGGAATGGAAACACGATGCCAATCCGTGTCATCAAGCCCGTTGATTCCCTTATAGACGCTGTGTCCAGAGGCCCTGTATATCGGAGCGACATTTTCTTTCTGCGGTTTTCCAATAAAGCTGTGCCAGTAAATTTCCCAACCGGTATTTGCGCCAATCGCAGTCTTGTTCGCCTTGACATAGTATTCCAAAGCATAGTCGTTGTAGTAATCTGCCATTGGAAGATTGGCTGACCCCTGAAATTTCAGATAGCCGGTCCTAGCCTTTTCTTCAGTAAGTTCCCAGCGGATTGACTTGCCTCCAACAACTTTCTCATCTGTGACCTCTTCAAGCGAAACTGTCGGAGTACCGTTGCTCTCGCTGCCAAGGTAATAGAACTTATCGTTTGCCTCACCGTTGTAAATCACGGTTCCGAGGTCATCCTCCCAGACAGGAATGACATTTATCGGGCGTACTTCACCGGCACCGACCTGAAGACCTGTTGCTTCCTTAATGGAAATCTTGCCGTCATTGCGGCGCATCGTAAGGAGCACCTTGCCGCTGTAGTTCATAGGGCAAACAGCAAGATAGTAGTTTCCTGCCTCCATGGCGCCACCATCCGGAGAAACAAGAGTGACGCTTTTATACCACATATTAGTGTGATAGGTTGAAAAGTCATAGTTCAATGCCACGGCGATGCCACCCGTAAGTCCATTTGCTTGCGCAGCATCCGGGAACTCTAAAGTGACTGCCACGCATCCGTCGGGGACATTGATACGGACAAGTCCGCAGAGATGGCCGAAGTTGAATGAATTGCTTGAAACATCGCATTTTGCCCTCAGCAAGGTTACATTATCTGAGATGCCGTCCTTCTTCGCATACTGGATTTCCGGAATTATGGTGTTCAGTGTCGTGGAGCTGACCTTTGCATTCTCATTGTACGGATAGAAGGCATACCATGTGCTCTCCGGAGCCTCGGCCGCACCCTTGAAGACGGCAGTTGCACCGCCGGCCTCGGTCGTGAAAGGCTGAATCTTGCCGTTCTTGTCAACCACGCCGATGACGTCGCCGGCGCTCCAGACCATCTTGGTGTATTCCCCGGCCTCGTTCTGCGCAAGGTTTGTCCTTGTGGCAGGTTCTCCGAGCGCGTCAAATCCGGCCGTGAAAGTCACGAGACCATCCGACGGAACCGTAGCCGGATTTGTCTGTTCAATATTCTCCTTGTTGCAGGCAATAGCCGCCACCGCAGCCGCCACCATAATCATTATTCTTGTAGTTTTCATTGTATCAATCAGTTTGAAGTTTTTATAAGTTAATTTGTAAGGTGTTTCCGAGCAATATAGGCCGAAAGACCTGTTACCACTATTTTCACTTCATTTTCATATAATAATCGTGCATGATATACCACGCTTTCTTCCGCTGCCCCTGATCAGAAACCAGCCCCTTGCGGTTCCAACCGTCCTGATTGGTTGGATGGTAGCGGTACGGAGCGCGGAAATCATAGAGCACCCACGGAGACACGCCGGCAAGATTCGGAATCTGCTCGAACATTTCAAGGTTTCTGAGGTAATTCGCCGCTTGATAGTCCTCGCTCCATGAGCCTGCCCACTCGGCATTGCCGCGCTGTCCGTAAAGAGCCTCGCTGCCGAACTCAGAAATAATCACAGGCTTGTCAGGAACCACATTCCAGCGGCACAGCGACGGTTCGACCGGCCACGGAGCATACCAACCCATGTACTTGTTGAACGACACGACGTCCAGTTCCTCCGTGAAGTTGTCCTCGATGCGGAACTCTCCGAACTCCTTCTTGTAGTAAACATTGTCGAAGGCTGCGGTGTAGAGTCTTGTGGAGTCCATGCCGCGGGCAAATTCGAGAGTGCGGTGAAGAAAGGCGTTGCGTGCCGGACTCGGACGGGTCTCGTTGGCGATGCCCCAAAATCCCACTGCGCAACGGTTCTTGTCGCGGTAAAGCATCTCGGAGAACATTCGGAGAGCCTTGTCCATCGTCGCAGCATTCTCGAAGTCGATGCCCTGCCAAACCGGGATTTCCTGCCAGAGGATTATGCCCAGCCTCTCGGCAAGACGCACCGTGTACTCGTTCTGGGGATAGTGTGCAAGACGTACCATATTGACGCCCAGCTCCTTTGCCTCGGAGAGGAGCTGCCAGGCGTCGGCCTCGGAGAAAGCCCGTCCCATACGCTGCGGTATCTCCTCATGAAAAGATACACTGCGCATGAACGTCGGACTTCCGTTCACGAGTATGCGCGTGCCGTCCACAGTGATGTTGCGGAAACCGATTTTCTCGGATATAGAATCGCCGGCCTCCGCAGCACATGAAAAATATGACAGATGAATGTCATAGAGTTTGGGAGAATCAGGAGACCACCGCTGCAATTTCTTGACCTTAAACGACTTGGAGCCGCACCCTGTAGCATCGAGGGCGACATTCACACTACATTTGAGCTCCGGGATGTCAATGACAACTGCTGAACCCTCCGGAACACCTGCCGACATGCGCACAGAGGCGTTTATCACGTCAGGAGCCGTCCTGTCAAGCTGGATGAAATAGTCCTTGATGTAAACCTGCGGAGTGCGGACGAGCATGACGTCGCGCGTGATGCCCCCGTAGTTCCACCAGTCAAAGTTCATGGCTGGAATCGCATCAGTACTGCGGCGGTTGTTGACCTCGACGCAGATGAAGTTGTCCCCGTCAATGATGTGGTCGGTGACATCAATCTGGAAAGGGGTGAACCCTCCCTCATGGCTTGCCAATTCGTGCCCGTTGAGCCAGATGGTGCAGCGGTAGCTGACCGCGCCGAAATAGAGAAAGAGCCTTTCTCCGGCGCATGCAGGCGATGCGCTGAAATGCCTTGCATACCAAACCGTTCCCTCATAATACTGAAGCTGAGGAATCTGGCTGTTGAAGTCCCCGGGGACATTGAGCCGGAGGCCGCCGTCAAACGAATATTCAAAAAACTCTGTCTTTGTCTCCGGCTTGCGGTTAAGCCACAGCTTTTTGCTCCTCCCACGGTCGTAGAGGTCGATTATTGCGTTCCACTTACCGTTAAGAAGCTCATAGTCACGCCCATAGACATTCTGCATAAGTTCGGGAGAGCCGTAAGTCTCCCTGTCTTTCGCCGCCTGCACGGAGTCATCACCGGAATGAGCCGACATCGTCAGGACAGAGATGACAAAAGACGCGAATAAAACAAGTAAATGCCTCATCATTATTCTTGTAGTTTTCATTGTATCAATCAATTTGAAGTTTTTATAAGTTAATTTGTAAGGTGTTTCCGAGTAATATAGGCCGAAAGACCTGTTACCACTGAACCTCATCCAAATATGTCACATCACTAATCTGCCCGTCCTTGCTCTGGCAGAATCCCGCCTCCACGCCGAGCGTGAAGACATTGACCTCGGGAGACGGGTACGATGTCCTGCCCTCCCACTTTTCTGAGAATTGTTTGTTTTTCATTGTCTTGTTCATTATGTTATTAGTTGTTATTGTTTTACGCCGTCATGACCCAAGTCGCCATGACGGCGAACGATGTCATGTCAATAGTCAACCGACGGCAATATGTTCAGGTCGTTTATCATCCCGCTGTTCTGTCCCGGAGTCGGCTCCGGCTCAGGATCCGGATCAGGGTCAGGCTTCGGGTCCGGATCAGGATCGGGCTCCGGTTTCGGGTCCGGGTCAGGGTCTTCGCCGCCCGGCTTCCAGTTAGGGTCGAGAGGTCCCATGATCACAACCTCGTCGAGGTAGAACACAGCTCCCTCCGAAGCGTCGCTGTCGAACGTGCCGAACTGAATTTCCTTCATCTTCGCCCATGTGAAATGCCCTTCGGACGGGGTGTATGGATTGCCGCACTCGCAGCTGCGGTAGTCGAAGTCCTTCAGCGGAATCTTCACCTCGTACCACTCGCCATCAGGCTTGGCATTGGCCGCCGTGACCCCATATCTCATGACCCAGTTGTGCTGTTCGGCCGGGTCGCTGAAACTGTCCTTGTTGTTGACGCACCAGATGTCCCAGCGCACTGACTTGGCGGTGCGCAGGTCGGCCTTGAAGCGGAAGCGGATGGAGGTTTTGCGGAGGTTGAACTTCGTGAGGTCCTCGCACTTGCTCTTGAACTGGAAGGTCAGGTACTGCCATTTTTTCGTTACATCCCATTTTATGCAGTTCGAGCCTACCGCAGGAGAGTCGAAGCACGGAATCGTGAGATGCGTGGCCTTGCCGGCCGCTCCGAACGGGGTCACCGAATCGCCCCAGTCGTCATCATAGAGAACGACCTTCGCATAGCTGCTTTCGTCTTCGTCAGGATCGTCCCTGTAGGACGGAGGCACTGTAAGCCCGAGGGCATTGACCAAATCAAGGTTCAGATCCCTGTCAAACTTGATGGGACCGTCGGTGTTAAAGAGCCCGAATTCCTTGCTGTAGGTCCACAGAGTCCAGGAGACACCGTTGAGCTCGGCATATTTCCTCACGCACTCGTGCCAATAGCAGCGGTCGGCATTGGAAGAGCCCCTGTTGTTCGCGAAGGCTCCGATTGCGCCGAACTCGCCCATGAAAAGAGGCACTCCGCGGCGGCGCGCCTCGGCGATGGACTTGTCCATCGCCTGATAGATGGCGTACTCTGTGCCGAGGTAGGAATAGTTCTGAAGATCTTCCTTGTACCTTGCGTTGGTAATCTGGGAAGCGAGCTTGTCGCCGTCGAACTTGTCGTTCCATGGGAATGGTACCTGCCCGCCGATGGCGTAGAGTTTGGTCCAGTTGCCGGAGGTGCCGCCCTGATGTGTAAAAACCATCGGAGTGTAGAAATGGAAGGTGTAGATGAGGTTATCGTCCTCATATTCAGGGAGTTCGGAGAGTGAATGGTAGGGATTCGCGCAGACGATGATGGCGTGTTTGTCATCAATCTTGCGGATTTCCTCAATCAGCTTGCCCTGAAGCTCGTGCCAGTGTTCCTTCCACCAATCACCGTCAGGCTCGTTCTGAAGCTCATAGACCACCTTGCCCGAGCGGTTCTTGCAGTGCTCGGCCACCTGCCGCCACACGGACTTCATGAAGCCCTCGGCATGGTCGGCGGGATATTGTTTCACATATCCCCACTGGTGGTTATCGACGATGACGGTGATTCCCCATTTCTCTCCGAGGTCAAGAAGCTCATCGAGACGGCTGAGGAACTTGTCCTGAAGTTTATAGGCCGTGCCGCTTGACGGCTCGACAAAACGCCCGAAGGTCATCGGCACACGCACGACATCTATTCCGAGTTCGGTGAGGTGCTGGAAGGTGTCGTCGTTGATGTAACCCATCCAAATGTTGTCCGCGTCGTCCCCCTCGGAGACGTCGAAGCACGTGGCCAGGTTCACGCCACGGGTGAAGACCGTCTTGACCATCTGCTCTTCAGAACCCGGCGCCGACGGTTGGACACCATAGAGGTTCCTGGTGCAGCCGATGAGGGCAATGAGCGCCAGAAGCGGAAGTATTATTTTCTGTATCTTGTTCATATACATAGTTTTAATGATATTATGTCTTATTCCGTCGAGGATTCCTATTTATCCGAATATCCCGGATTTTGCTTGATTACATCCGAAACATTGAGGATATGCGTCGAAATCGGGAAGAGTTTCTTGTGAGCGTTCGTCGCGCCGTCAGGAGTGTGATCCCACCATTCTCCTGTAATGTACTGGTTCCAGCGGATGAGGTCGGTCCTGCGGCGGTTCTCCCCGATGAACTCAATCATCCACTCGTCGAGCATCCTCCATTGGTCGAGGTTCTCCGCCGTAGCCTTGTTCGGGTCGTTGCCGTTCTCAAAATAACGCTTGCGGACTTCGTTGATGAGATCGGCCGCCCCTTTCCTGTCCCCGCTGCGCCACTTGCACTCGGCGAGAATGTAGTATGCCTCGGTCAGGCGCATGATCGGAATGTCAGGGTTGAAGAGCAGATTGGCGTCGTTGGCGTTCGGGCGCGGAGAGAACTTAACAAGACGCACTCCGGAGTTCTCCTCGCCGGTTTCCATGGATGATTCCTTCTTGCCCTCAGAGAGCCGTGCCACCTGATCAACGAGCCTGAGTGTCTGTCCGGAATATTCCTGGGTCCCGATGACCTTCCACGAGGAGTTGTCCGGATTCACGAGTTCTCCGAAAAGGAACATTCCCTCATATTTTCCGTTTCCGAGGTAGCGATATTTCTTCTTACGCACGTCCGTGTCCTCGAACTTCGAGAACGGGGAGCCGAGCTTGTAGGTGTATGACTTGCCATTGCCGTCAAGGGACGGGGTAAGGCAGTACTGGTTGGAGCCGTTGGAATTCGGAATGCCGCCGAAATAGTTGCTCATGTTCGTCGGCATCTGACGTCCCCACTCGTAATAGGCGTCGGTCTCAAGCTGTGCGCGTTCGCTCGGGATTGACCATATTATCTCATTTGACCATGCGTTCTCAAATCCGAAGATCTTCGTCCAGTCCTTGTCGAGTTCGTAAGTTCCGTATTTCCCGTCAATCAAATCCTGACATATCAGTGCGGCGTCCTCGTAGCGTTCCTCACCTATGTAGGAGACTGCGTTGAAGTAGAGCTTTGCAAGCCCGAGAGCCGCCATGGCCTTGTGTATTTCACCCTTTTCCTCCGCGCCGAGAGCCGTCTTGGCCTCAAGGTTCGGAAGGGCTTCGTTGAAGAGCTTCTCTATGAAGTTGAAGGTCTCCTTCGCGGTCGAGCGGGGACGCTCCTCCTCGGCGCTTTCGGCATAGAGCGGGAGGCCGCCGAAGCAGTCGAGGCCCTCAAGGTAGTTGAGTCCGGCGAGGGCCGTGAGCTGCGCCGTCCAGTTCTCCCATGTGCCCTCCGGGAAGCCGAAGCTTGCCAAATCCACGTCACGAAGATCATCGAGCGCCGCCCAGCACCTTGCCACGCCCACCATCCTCGACGCATAGACCTGGTAGCTCGCGCCGAAGTAAATCGGAAAGTCGTGATAGTGCATCTCGTATCCCTCACCGCGGGAGGCGTTCTGGCCGCCGCGCACCGGGCTTATGAACTCGTCTGTGGTAAGTTCCTGAAGCGCAAATGGGCTGCCATCCTGAGCAAAGGTCCAGCGGGCATGGGTGAAGGAACGGTAGTAGCGCTGCCACACCGCGTCCTTAGAGTCGTAGAACGTGTCCGGAGCCACCTGCTTGTAGAAGACCGGCTCTATGTCACAGCCTGCGAGCGCGGCGAGCGCGAGCAGCAGGGTCGTAATTTTCAATATGTTGTATTTCATTTCTGTCATGATTATATGATGAACATCTTTCCTTAGTTCAGGCTGAACGGCGCCCTCAGAATTTGAGCTGAACGCCGAGAGTCCATGTCCTCGTCATAGGGTATGCCCCTGTGTAATAGTCTATTCCGCCGTCATATCCGGTGATGTTCACCTCCGGGTCGAGACCGGTGTAGCCGGTGAAGGTGGCGACGTTGCCGCAGGTCGCGAAGACACGCAGGCTATCGACATATTTCGTCCATCTCTTTATGTCCAGGGTGTATCCGAGCGTTATCGCGTCAATCTTGAGGAACGAGCCCTCTTCGAGGTAGTAGTTGCTCATGAGCTTCTCGTCCTTGATGTGGGCGAAGGTGGTGTAGGCGTCGCGCAGGACGTTGCACTCGCCGTTGCGCCGGGCGATTCCCAGACACATGGCGTAGGTGTTATAGACGTCGAAGCCTAGCCAGCCGTGCATGCTCACACCGAGATCGAAGTCCTTGTAGCAGAGGCTGTGGCTCCAGCCATACATGACCTTAGGGGTAAAGTTCCCGAGAAGTTTGCGGTCATCGGCAATCTTTGATGAGGCAGGGATGGTGCGGCCGTTGCGGTCGCTGATGAGGAACTGTCCGTCGGAAGAGAATCCGGCGAACTCGTAGATGTAGAACTGCCCGATGACACTCCCCTCCTCAAGTATTATGGACTTGCCCGGAGAGTTAGGTCCAGGCATCTGTCCGCCGTCCCAGCGGGTATTGCTGCCGTCCATGGTGAGGACGCGGCTGGAAGAGTGGCTGAGGTTAAGGGATGTGCTCCACTTGAAGTCCTTCGTGCGGATGATGTCGCCTCCGAGTTCGAACTCCCATCCCTTGTTTTCCATAGACCCGATGTTCTGCCACTGGTAGCCTCGGATGTACGGAGGCTGTGGAACCCTCACATAGAAGAGCATATCCGAGATCTTGCGTCTGAAGAAATCCACCTTTCCGTAAATCCTACCGTCGAGGAAAGAAAAGTCAAGTCCCACGTTCCATTCGCCCTTCGATTCCCATCCGAGATTCGGGTTCACGTCCTCGCTTCGTCCGTAGGTGTATTTCCATGTTCCGTTGGGGAGAAGCCAGCGGTTTTCGTCCGCACCGATGAAATTTCCGGAATATGTCGCGCTGAAGTCGTTGTTTCCCGTGACTCCGTATCCGGCGCGTATCTTCAAGTCGTCAATCCAGCCGACGTTCTCCATAAAAGGCTCGTTGGCAATGCTCCAACCGGCCGAAACTGCCCAGAAGTTGCCCCAGCGGTTCTTCTTTCCGAACTTGGAGGACCCTTCGCGGCGGTAGGTCGCGGAAATCATGTAGCGGTTTTTGTAGGAATAGTTCGCACGCGCGAAGTATGCCATAAGCTTCTCGGTGACCTCCTTTGAAGATGACATGGAGGCGAGGCCATCGTTGAGGTAGGAGCCTTTCTCCATGTCCCAGTACTTCACGCCATCGACGGTGAAGTTGCTGTTTGACATGCTGAATGACTCTCCGTCGTAGCGGTTCCATGAATATCCGAGCACGGCGTTCACCTTGTGCGCGTCGCCGAAAGTGCGGTCGTAGGAGAAATATCCTTCGGTGTTGATTCTCTCAGTCTTGGAGAACCCGAGCGATGCCGTTCCGTTGATGTTGTTGGCGACACTTTCGCGGTGGAACATTGACCGGTAGGTATGAGGCTCGCTCTGGTAGTTGGAATATCCGATGCTCTGGCGGTAGGAAAGGCCCTCGACCGGTAGAATGTTCAGAGTGAACGAGGCCTCCGGCTTGAACCACTTGTCAATGGAGTTGCTGTCGTAGAGGGCGGCGTCGGCGATGATGTTGTAGTCGTTCGACTCACCGGTCCAGACATTGTAGCCTGTGCGTGAATTCTCGTCGTACGGCGAACGGGTCGGGTTGTTGAGCAGAGCCTGTCCGAAGTATGCGCCCTGATTGTTGCGCTTCGCCTGACGATAATCGACGTTGGTGCGTATCTCAAACCAGCCTTCGAACATGGTGTATTTGGCGTTGAGCCTTCCACCAAAGTCTTTTCTCCACTCTCCGGTGGCGATTCCGTCCTGCTTCTCGTAGAAGAACGAGGAATAGACATTGGACTTCTGCGTTCCGAAATTCACGGAGACATTGTGCTTCTGCGAGAAGTTCTTGCGGTTTATGGCCTCGTCCCACCAGTCGGTGCGGCTGCCGTAGTCCTTGCCCACACCATTGGCTACATATTCCTCGGCGGAGAGGACGTCCGGCTTGCCATATGCCTGACGATGAAGGAGTTCCGCGCTGTAGCTGAGGCTTAGCCGACCTTCGGTGCCGGTGCCGCTCTTAGTGGTGATGAGAATCACGCCGGCTGCAGCACGGGTTCCGTAGATGGCTCCTGCGGAGGCGTCCTTGAGGACATCGATGGACTTGATGTCATCGGGGTTGAGCGATCGGATGTCGCCGCCGGGGAATCCGTCGATAACAACAAGCGGTTCCTGTCCAGCCACAATTGAAGCCATACCCCTGAGCTGTAGCTTAGGAGAGGAGTTCACTCCCTTGGTCTGGCCGATGACGAGGCCACCAATCTTGCCCTGAAGCGATTTGGTGATGTCCGCACCGCCCACACCCTTCATCATCTCGTCCGCAGAGACGGAGGCGATTGAGCTGGTGACTTCCTTGCGGTCGAGGGTACCGTAGCCGATGACGACAGCCTGGTCGAGGAACTCAATCGAGTCCTTGAGCGTGATGTCGATGTTCTCCGACGAGCCGACTTTCATCTGGACGGTGTTGTAGCCGATGCAGCTGACTGAAATCACCGGGGACTTGATGTCCTGCGGAATGTCCAGGGAATATGCGCCGTCAATGTCGGTGTTCGTCCCGGTCTGCGTGCCGCTGATGAAGACGAAGGCGCCCACGACAAGCTCGCCTTTGGAGTCAGTGATATGCCCCTGAATGTGCGAGGCTGTCGCCGAAGCTTGAGATTCCCCCTTCACCGTGTCTTGCCGGCTTTCGAGAACGATGTTGCTCCCGGAGATGTTGTAGCTGATGCCCGAGCCCTCGAAAATCAGGTCGAGCACGCTGCGGAGCGGCTTTGACTTGACCTTGACCGTCACCTTTCTAGAGAGGTCGCAGCTCTCGTCATAGACAAAGAGGTAGCTGGTCTGTCTCTCCACGTCGTCCATGCAGTTCTTGAGTGTCGTCTCCTTCCTATTGATGGAAACGGTAACACTCTGGGCCGTAGCTGTTCCGCAAAAGAGCAGCAGTGTGCAGAGAAGCGCGGTGAAGAGTTGTATCCGTCTTCCGTGCGAGTAGTTAGTTACTGTCATTGTTTTTTAGTTATGTGAGTTTTTTTTTGTTTCGGCACCCGACAGGGTGCGGTATGCTTATGTTTGCCATGCGTATGAATGCCGTCAGGACACGTATGTCATGGACTATCGAATGTGCACCTGTTTGGTTTCGTAGTCTATCTCGAATGAATGTCCTGTGCCGGCGAGGATAAGGCGCAGGGCATGCTCAAGGCCGTCAGCGGTGCGTATTTTTCCCCTGTTCTTGACAACAGGTTCGGAGGACTCCGTCATTATCCTCACGTCGTATATCCGTTCAAGTCTCGCCGCGAGTTTCGTGAAAGACGGGGTGTTGAGGGATAGTATTCCCTCTATCCACAGGTAGTCGTCCGCGCTCGCCATTTCGTCGGTATGCAGCCGTCCGTCCCTGAGTTCAGCAATCTGCCCCGGAGCAAGGACGACCTCCTCGGTTTCGTTCGAGATACGCACTTTTCCCAGGAGCAGGGCCGTCGAGAATGTCCCTGTTTCCTTTTCTGCAAGCACATCGAACTTGGTCCCGAGCACCTCCACGTCTCCGGCAAAGGTACTCACAACAAACGGCTGGTTGTCATCGCGGTGCGTGACGTCGAACATTGCCTCGCCCGAGACGCTTACGCGGCGCTCCCCACCGGCGAATACCACTGGATATTCGAGCGTGGAACCTCCCGCGAGCCAGACCTTGGTACCGTCCTGGAGAGTGACACTTATCGTCTGCCCGGCAGGTGAACTGAGCGCAAGGATCTGCTCCGCGAACCGGGAAATCTTCCAGGAACTGTAAAGGTAACCGCCCCCGAAAACAAGGGCCGCGCAGGCAGCGGCGACGGCCGCATAGCGAAGCACGAGACGGCGTACCTTCCAGTTCTTTTTCGTCCCGTTCCCATCTGCGTGCGCCCCGGCATGTCCGCCGGCCTTTTCTTGCCATGCATATTCGCGGGAGGCTCCATGAGCCGCAGCCACAGGAGCATGCAGGACCATTGCGTTGAAGGTCTCGTCCAGCGAGTCCATCTCCCTGCGATTCTCAGGGCTCGCATCAAGCCAGTCGAGAACAGCCTTTTCCTGCTCTGGTGTCGTCCGGCAGAGCATATAGTCTATAAGTAAGTTTTTGTCCATATATATATATTGTTTGTCTTTTCGAACCATGTTCCTTTTTTCATCAGTCACGTACAATCCTTCTTCAAAAAGAAACCTATCCTCGAAAATACTGAACAATATTTCCGAGGTGCTTATATAACAAATAAAGGGTGGGGGCTTACAGTATTTTGAAAAAATTTTTTGACTGCATCCAGAGATTAATATCCGAGAAAGGCCCAAGTACTTGTGAGAGAGAATGAACAGGAGCTATGAGACATTCAGCATCCATAGAATAAGAGAGACCGGAAGATAATCCTTGAGGGCATTTCTCATGATGGCGAGAGCGCGCTGCATTTCGGACGTGACGCGGCGCTGTGAGATACCGAGGGCCTCGGCGATTTCGGCATAGGTCTTTCCGCAGAAGCGGCTGAGTTCGAAGACCTGGCGTGTGACCTGCGGCATGGTGTGCATCTCGCGCTCAACAATTGCGCGTATCTCGTCGGTGAAGAGCCGCTGAGGGTCGCAGGCATTGAGTGAGCGGATGCTCGCCACTATGTTGCGGGTTTGGAGGCTATGAATATCCTGCAGTTTCGCGAGGTGGAGTGTCTGGGCGTTCAGCCAGTTTAGGCAGTTGTTACGGACTGAGGTGGCGACGTAGGCCGGCAGATTTGTCTCCAAGGCGATCCTCTCCCGGTTTTCCCAAAACGAGGCAAAGCTCTCCATCACTATGTCTTCCGCCACGGCCACATCACGCACATACCTCCGCGCGATTATCACGAACCGCGCGTAATACTGCGTGTACACCGCCTCAAACTGCGTATGTCCGATACCCCCCCCCATCAAAATTGATTGTAAGTTCACATTGTTTTCCGGCACGAAAAAGAAAATGCCGGGCGAAACCCGGCACAAATATATCAAGTTTTTTATTTTTCAACAATCCCGCAGGACAATTGTTCGCCCACATTTTTGAAAAGTACGGCTTACTTGCCTGTCCACCAACGCTCGATTTCCTCAAGGGACTTGCCGGTCGTTTCCGGGACGAGTTTCCACATGATGAGAAGATATGGAATGCACATCAGGGCAAAGAGGAAGAAGGTGCCGGCAGGGGCGAACGGAGGCACGTTGGCAAGGAGCCACGGCGTGAGCTGACCGATGAGGTAGGTGCCGACCCAGAGGGCGAGACCCGCGATTGACATCGCGATGCCGCGGACATTGTTCGGATACATCTCCGAGAGGAGGACGAAAACGACGGCACTGATGGAAATCGCGCAGCAGAACACATAGAACAAGAAGAACACAAGCATGAAGATGCTGCCGAGCTGCTGCGGGAATATGAAGTAGAAGCCTATCATCAGCAGGGAGAGAATCATGCCGGATACGCCCCAGTAGACCAGATTCTTGCGACCCACCTTGTCGATGATGAGAAGGGCAATGACTGTCGTAACCATATTCACCACACCTACAAGCACCTGAGAGAAGAGCGCGTCTCCAGATGCGAGACCTGCTTCCTTGAAGATTTCCGGGCCATAGTAGAGCACGGCGTTCACGCCCATGAACTGACCGAGTATGGCGATGGCCGAACCGATTAGGACAGCTTTCATGATACCTGGCGAAAGCAGGGCTTTCCACTCGGACTTTGCCTCGCCGCTGATGGACTCTTCCGTCACGGCCTTCTGACGCTCCGCCTCGTCTGCGGTCACATAGATGCGCTGGAGGACTGCGGTAGCCTCTGCTCCCCTGCCGCGGACGATGAGCCATCTTGGACTTTCCGGAATCAGAAAAATGATGAAGAAGAACAATAGGGCCGGAATGGTCTCCGAGCCGAGCATGCCGCGCCAATATTCATCAACGAAAAGCTTGTTGGAGAAGTCTGATGCCAGACGGCACGAAGGATCGGTCGCAGCATTCTCAGCGACTCCGAGAATCAACCAGTTAATCAGGTAGGCGAACAAGAAGCCCATCGTGATGGCAAGCTGATAGAGCGAGACAAGAGTTCCGCGCCTCTGAGCCATCGCCACTTCCGAGATGTACATCGGGGAGACAATTGAGACGACTCCGATGCCCACGCCTCCGATGATGCGGTAGACGACAAGCTGGGTAAACCCGTTGCAGACGGCACAGCCTATCGCGGAAAGGCTGAACATAAACGCGGAGAACAGCATTGCCTTCTTGCGGCCGAAACGGTCGCTGATGATTCCGGCGGAGGCAACTCCAATGATAGAGCCAATGAGGGCACAGCCCACATACCAGCCCAGTTGCATCGTGTCGAGCCCGAACTGCTCCGCAACCTTCGTTGTCGTTCCGGAAATCACCGCCGTATCATATCCGAACAGAATCCCTCCGATTGCCGCAACAAACGAAAGGAATACCACATATCCGACATTTTCTTTTTTCATATTCCGAAATATTCTTTATATCTATCATACAAATGTCCAGCCTGCAGATACGCGGACTGAGGGGACATAAAATGTGAGAACTCAAAGGTTATGGCCTTGTCGTATCCGCAGCGTGCGGCCGCCTCCAGTTTCATCCGCAGTTTGTCGAACTTGATTGGCAGGAACTGGATAGGCATGTCGCGGTCGAAGGTCTCGGCATTGGTCCAGCACTGCATCCCGTACTTGTCCGCCAACTTCTTGTTCACGGAGAAGAAGGCGTCAAGCTCGTCGTAGTCAATGTGCCCGTCCTGGAATGCGACAGCATCGACGACATCGTGGATTCCGTCAAAAATCTCGTTCCATTCCCTCTCATGGGCTTCCACGGAAACAGCATCCGCGCGAGTCTTGAGATTGGTCCCCATAACGGCCTTCTTTCCGTCAATCCATGGGGAGATGAATGTCGGAAGCCCGCCGGAAACCTCCTTGCACTGGCGTCCCATTTCGTGGAAGGCATTTATCGCACCCTTGGTCTTGCGGCTGATTTCGGTACTGATGTACCAGCCTCCGAAACTGTCGTACTTCTCGCCATACATCTTCCACACCTCGTCAATGACATATTTGTTCGCCTCTATCTCGGTGGACATATCACCCGTGTCCCAGTATTTCCCGGAATCGTACAGTCCGAACCAGAACTTCATCCCGTACCTCTGCGCAAGACGCAGGAACATGTCGATAAGATCCATTGACGGCATGTAGCATCCCTTTTTAAGGAGATAGGGCGAAGGATAGGTGATGAACTTGCGGTAGCCGGAGCGGATGCAGATCACCGTATCGATGCCGATGGACTTCATGTACAGAAAGTCCCTGTCCCATTCCTTTTCGCCCCAGTTCTGATGCGGAATGTCGTGGGAAATCTCATCGAGGAACGTTCCGGTGATGCGGAGTCCTTGAGCCTTCGGGACTATGAGACCACTGCTGCCACTTGCAGCCCTGGCAATCACATCATTCTCGTCCGCACGTCCGCACGCTGTCGGAAGAACCGACGAAACGGCAGCCGCCGAAGCCGCCGCCGCTACAGTTTTCAAAAAACCTCGTCTGTCAGTCATTATAATAGTATTATTTCTCTTAGTATCACTTAATGATAATCATTATTTCAACAAAACGCTGAAATAAAGGGGATGAAGAAAAAGATGGGATGCAAGGCGCGCTGGGGATTTCAACACCGGAGCAACCTCCCGGTTGTGAGGATTTGAAATTCACACGCAACGAAGCAGACCGCTTTTTATTCGCCCCGTCCTATTCGCCCCGTCCACAATCAGCAGCCAGCTGCCACAACTGATATAACCCCCTAGGCACATGAAAACACCCCTTCCACTTGCCGCCCTTCAAAGTCAGCAGCACTTCACCCCGACGATTCAGGTAACCGAACCACTCAGGATATTCCTTATCCTTAAAATGTGTCCAAAGATAATCATCCAATTTCAAAAACCAATCAAGGCATTTCTCATTTCCGGTCAACTGATAGCCCTTGAGCATCGCAATTGCCGACTCAATGTGCACCCACCAGAGTTTCTGATCCCATTCAAGCTTCTGCTGAGGAGCGCCCTTGACGTCAAGGAAGTAGAATATTCCGCCGTACTCCTTGTCCCATCCGCGCTCGATGACCCGCAGCGAGATCTCAACTAACTTTTCAATCAGAGCCTTGTCTCCACGACGGACACCGAGATTCATCATAAACCACAAAGCCTCAAGGTCGTGTCCCGGGTTTATTTCACGTCCCTCAAAACAATCGAGGGGCTTGCCGTCAAGCGAAGAAACGTTCTCGAGCATACAGCCGAGTTCCGGCTGGTAGAAAACATCCAGAATCTCATGGAGGCAAGTGTCAATGGTCTGTTCGAGGATGTCCTTATCCTCAAGAATGTCCTCAATCTCAAGAGCCATATTGCAGATAATCATCGGGAGAGCAAAATCCTTCATCGGACGGGTCCCAGGATATGCCTTGCACCACTGGCCCTTGGGATTTGAACGCCTTTCGAGTATGCGACTGAAGATCTTGCGGGCAATCTGTGCATACTCGTCGCTTCCGGTGGCCTTCGCCAACTGTGCAAACGCCATACAGGCGAAAGTGTTGGAGAAGATATTGTAGGGCTGAACTAAAGGCCGGCCCTCGCGATTGAGCGAAAAGTAAAAGTCCCAATTGTCGTCATGACCGTACTTCTTGAGAAATTCCGCCCCTTGGACGGCGCATGCGAGCCACTCGGGGTTCTTCTCCACTTTGTTGTAAAGCATTGCGAACATCCAGACTTCCCTACCCTGAAGCCAGACGAATTTGTCTGTGTCATAAACGCTTCCGTCACGGTCGAGACAGCTGAAATAGCCGCCAAAAACATTGTCCTGAGAGTGTTCAAGCCAGAAAGGAAGACAATTTTCCCTCAGTTCTTTTTCATAGCGTGAAGCTATCTGTTTAAAATCTACGTTACGCATATCGTGTTTATAATTATTATTTTCTTAACCCGAGCACAAATATATAAATTTTTATTAATAATTCCTTAATTATTTAAAATATTTTCAAATAAAAGAGGAAGAACAATAATATTTCCAAATGTTTGAGTTTGCGAATGAAAATCACTATTTTTGCAGAGAAAAGCGTGCAAAATAAAACTAATCGATTAAATATCAATGAAAACAAAACATCTGATTATACTGCTTGCGGCAAATTTTATCTTTGTGGGAGCATCAATTACTGCATTTGCAAAAGACAAAACAAAGGTCACAGACGCATCCGATCCAAAAATTACATATATAGGTAGGGTGCTCAAGGAAGGTCCGAATGTTTCTTTCGACTGGTCGGGAGTACAGTGCAGACTGCGTTTCAACGGCACAGGAATCTCGCTCAGATGTTCTGACACAAAGGCCAATTACTACAATGTCTGGATTGACAAGGAAACCGGGTGCGCCCCGGACCTCGTAATCAGGACCGCGGGAAAAGACACAACGATTGTTCTTGCAGAAAAACTCGGCAAAGGAATCCATAACCTCACGCTTCTCAAAAGGACGGAAGGCGAACAGGGAAAGACCACATTCCACAGTTTCGAGACCATAGGTGAACTGCTCCAGGCAGACCCCGTGCGCAAACGCCTGATTGAGTTCGTCGGAGATTCCTACACCTGCGGATATGGCACAGAAAACTCGGTCAAGGACGACCCGTTCAAACCGGAAACAGAAAACTGCAATCTCACATACGCCGCCATCGCCTCCAGGTATTTCGATGCGGACTGCATTCTCGTCTGCCACTCGGGGCGCGGAATTGCAAGAAACTACGATGATTGGGGAAAAGGCACAGCGAGAACCACTATGCCGGAGAAATATGAATACGTTTTCGACGAGGCAGAAGGCCCCCTTTGCGAAAAACCCGAACAGACACCGGACCTTGTGGTCGTGTATCTTGGAGCCAACGACTTCTCCTGCGGACGGCAACCTTCGATGGAGCTGTTCTGCCAAAACTACCATTTACTTCTGAACAAAATCAAAGCAAGATATGGAAAAGAAACTCCGGTGCTCTGCCTCGCAGCAATGCAGGACAACGGAATCTACGTCTATGTACGCGAAGCCTGCCTCAGAAGCGGTCTTGAAGGCGTCTGGTGCGTAGGAGTCCACCGGGGAATCTACAACGAAGACTCCGACCTTGGAGCCAGCATGCACCCTAACTATGTGGGACAAAAGAAGATGGCATTCAACATAATCCCATACATCTCCACCATCACCGGCTGGGAAATGAAATGAAAAGCAAGCGCTAGTCTAAGGGGGTTAAGAAGCCCGAGGGGGCTGGACAAAAACCTTTTTGGTCAATCCCCTTGCATACGTTTCCGAAACGGTCAATGACCTTGATTTTGAGTTTCGCATCGGGGCGGGAAGGCTTGGCATAGAAAAGATGCCCGGTCTCTCCCGCTCCGATATATTTCCAACGGAATTCTTTTTCCCGACGGAGTTCCACATCGTTGCAAATGGCTGTGTCCCAGCCCGAAAACTTGGTCATCTCGCCCTGAAGCACCCCGTCCTCATACCAAAGGACCTGCCATTTCGGGTCATAATTCCATACATTGGCAACTATACAATCCGGCTTGTGACGATCCTCCCCAAGGGCATATTCAGTGTACTGTACTTCCTTGTCTTGTCCCACAGCCTTATAATACCAAGACAGTTCCCCGCCACGCGAACAGTAGACATAATAGCCCCAAGGTACCCCATCCTTACTCCAGAGAGACTGCCAGAAGAGTCCGCTCAGAGGGGAATGTACGTGTTCAAAAAGATTTGAGGAAATTTCATAGTTTTCCGCATAATGCTCGTGAGCGGTACAAAGATGAGCATCGTAAGGGGCAAGTATCCTGTAGAGTTCGCGGCGGTTACCGACCACCTTATTGTACTCCTCCTTTTGGTAATTTCCCTTTCCGGCTTCACGCGACCAAGTCGGAATGTGCATAAAAACCACCACTTTCGAACCCGGTTCAATGTCTCTCAAATCATTTTCAAGCCAACGGAGCTGAGCCTCCTCAATGTAGCCAACATAGTGACGGCCGAAGAAAAACACATCATCAAGCACGACATAGTGAACATCTCCCTGGTCAAAAGAATAGTATTCCTTGCCAAAAATCTGCCTGAATGTGGTCTTACTCAATTCATTGCTTCTTGAGGCCATTGTGATGTCGTGATTGCCCAGAACATAGTGGAATGGCAGTCCGGAAGACTCCAACGCCTCTTTCTCCGGAAGAAAAAGCAGAGGTTCGCGTTTGATGTCACCGATGATGTCTCCACAGACAACGCCAAAAGCAGGAAGCCCTTCAGCAACGACAGTTTTTCTCATATCTTCAGCAGCGATACGGCACATCTCGACCTCGCTTTCTTCGTAAACCTGAGGGTCGGCAACCACAATGAAACAATGATCACCGTTTCCAACCGCAGTTTCCTCTCCAAAGGTGGCAGAAAGAGGACCGGTAGTTGAGCGCAACACAGCCGCATAACCTCCGCCCGGAGCAAGAGAAATCGAAAGAGTGTCTGAAGAATTGAGATATCTCGTGCTGAGACTGTAATCTTGCGCCCACTTGTCGGCATTGACCCCATCTGCAAAGATTGTCGCCTCGTAGCGTCCGTCACCGAGAAAGTCAAGCGGACAGCTGAGTTTGCAAGGGGTCCAGTCGTTCATTGCAGCAACATACCAGGTCTCGCCCTTGCGACGGGCAATCAGAAGGTGATCCCCTGCAGAAGCCTCGATTGCTCGGGTCTCGTCCCAAATTGTAGGAATCGAAGCAATGAAAGAAGTGAATTCATCCTCTTTGTAATAGTTTGACGGGCTGTCACAAAGCATTTGGACAGGGCTCTCGAAAACTACGAAAATCGCTGCCTGATGCGCCCTTGTCCCCTGACTCATCGGATGATTCCATCTGATGGAAAAATCCTCTCGGGTCGCATTGAGTGTCGCTCCCGGAGTGTAGTCCATCGGGCCTGCGACCATCCGCGTGAATGGAAGCCGAAGGTCGTGTTTAGGAGATATATCTTCCGAACACTTGTCGTGCTCCATTCCATACACCCCCTCATAAGAAAGAACATTCGGATATTTCCGATGCAGACCGTTCGGTTTGAAACTGCCGTGAAAGTCTACGATCAATTCTCTTTTGAAGCATTCCGAAGCGAGACGCTCATAGAAATTCACCATATTCCGGTCGTTCATCTGCATAAAATCGACCTTCACACCTTTAACTCCCCAGTCTCTATAGACATCGAGAATGTTCTCCATATCGTCCCATAGCGGAGTCCAGAGTGCCCAAAGCACAACTCCCACCCCTTTGGATTGACCGTAGCGGATGATTTCCTGAAGGTCAAGTCCATCTTTAGAATGGGTTATGTCCAAGGTTCCGGCAGACCATCCCTCATCCATCAGGATATATTCGAGACCATAGTTTGCTGCAAAGTCAATGTAGTATTTGTAAGTCTCGGTGTTGACACCGGCAACAAACGGCACCCCATAGACATTTAGCATACACCACCACTCCCAGGAAATCTTTCCGGGCTTAATCCAGGAGACATCTCCATCAATTTGTGGAGACGCCATCTGCCAAGCAAGAGTGTTTTCAAGCAGGCTGCGGTCATCACCAATTGTCATCACTCTCCACGGGTATGTCCTTGAGCCTGAAGTCCGTGCAAGATAGTCCGCCTTCAGCAGCAGATTCACATCGCGGTCCGTACGCATTTCCCTCTGAAGAATTTCCTTCGGGAAGCGTGACTCCAACACCGTGCTGCCTCCACGGCTGTGAAGAAACTGGCAGGGATAGTCGTGAAGGTCAGTTTCTGTCAGAACAAGCCGCGTCCCCGCCGGAGTTTTCATACTCAAAGGCAGATATGAGGATGTCTCCTCGTCAATCTCCGAAAGTTTCACCGGTTGAAAGAATGCTTCACAATGGGTGATATACTCCGGACTCTTTTCAAATGCCCAATAGGCAATATTGTCATCAGCGAAATTGAAGACAGATATTTCGTTCATAACCAACACATCGGACTTCGAGAATCCGGTCTCGAACCTGTAGGCGACGCCATTGTCGTAAGCACGGAAACTCAGTCCCCAGCCACCGCTGAGCCTGAGATTCAGTTCGTTGAAATTGTCCCTTATTGTGCTGAACTTAGTGGGAACTGTCACCTCCAACATTTCATCCACATTCCTTCTACCGGCCTTCACCACGCGATGGGAATGGGTCAATGACTTTCCCGACAAATCACGGATGTCCATTCCGATTGAAGAAGGACGAAGAAGCTGCTCACCGTTGTATGAAACTGCCCAGGTCAGGGAATCACCCGTAGAGACAGTCAGTTCAATCCTTCCGTCCGGAGACTTGAGTCCGAAATCTCGTGCCGATGCCGACAATCCCGTTCCAAAAACGAGAATTGTCAATATGGATAAAATCTGTCTTGCTTTCATATTATTATCTACTGTTTTTAGGGGAGACTATTCTATCCAAGGTCATTTCCCTGACAGGTCGGCTTTTGCAGCCTCAATCCCCTCTTTAATGCTATTCCAACAATCGTTGTTAATGATGTGACTCAACTCGAAAACCATCACGCCCTCAGTCTCCCGGTAGCAAAGTCGCACTCCTTCCTTGAGGTCGAAACTCGGGTCCGCACATTGAATTGTGCCGTAGATATGACAGGCGTCACCAATTATTCTCTTGCATCGGTTAATCGCATATTCGACAGAGACATTGTTGTAGCTTCCGTAAACAGTGTGAAGATAAGCCCCGAGCTGAAAAATATCAATATACTCGGCAAATCCGGTCTTGTAGTAATCTGGAGTAGCCCACCAGTAATTGCCGGTCGTAGAGTCAATTGCGTTGCTTGCCCAATTCTGCCCCGTATGAGGGAGCGGCCACCAGGATGCCGCCCAATAGTGAAGTTCGACCTCCGGTTTGACGGAATTGATTTTTTGCTTTATATCCCTGACTATGCCCTGAATGACCGACGAACGCCATTCAAGCCATTTGTTGAAATGCTTTCCCGGCTTGATATCGCTCTTGTCGGAGGAAGCGAATGTATAGATATCCTGCGGAAAATTATCCACCTTGAGACCCGCGTACTTCTCGAATGCATTGAGTGACGCTTGTGAAAAATCGCTATTGTAGTTCATATAGCGGCAATAATCGAGAGCATAACCGTCGATGTCATATTTCGTCACGATTTCCTCCACCATTCGGAGTATATACGCCTGAACTTCCGGAAGGATAGGATTGAGAAATGCGAAAACGGTGCCGTAATCGTCGGTCTGACGGATGTCGCGTATTCCCGAAGGGAGATACTCCTGACAGAATTTGTCGTCCCAATACGGGTCTGTATATCCAGGTCCCGTGCCCCCTGCAGGAGTCGGATGCCCCATTGTCATAATCGTCGTCGAAACGATTATTTTCATATTGCGTTTATGGGCCTCATCAATGAAAAACTGAAGATAGTCATACCCCCTGTTTTCAATTGTCGTGATTCCCAATTTCGTACATTTGGGAAGGAAATCACTCTCATAGAGGACATCTCCCTGGACCGGCTTGACATCTACAATTATGGTGTTGAACCCGGCCTCTTGGGCGAGATTGAGAAAATGCCTTATGTCCGGACGAGCTCTCAGGCGCGAGAAATTGGCCGAGGCGTCAATCCAAAGAAGGACAGGTTTTTCCTTGATTTGCGGCTCCGGTTCGGGTTCCGGCTCGGGCTGAGGAACCACCGGCACATCAGGGCTGTCCGGTTCCGGAGTGACGCCTTCAGTGCAGGAAAGGACCGCCAAAGGAAGCGTCAACGCAAACAGGAAGCTGAGAATCTTCGATTTGTTCATATATAATCAGAATTGTCAATTTTCACATTCAGCACGGTCGATTCCGGCCTTGATTTTATCCCAAAGATTGTTCTGAACGACTTGAATCATATCAAAAACCATCAATCCTTCGGTCCTCGAAAGGGAAAGATAGACGGCATCGTCAAAATCCTCCACAGTATTCTTCGCATAGAGCGAACCGTGAACGGAGCAATCTCCCATTACATCGCGGATTGAACGGTTTATGCCATATTCGATGGACTCGGGGTCGTCAGCTCCCCAAATACGCTCAAGATATGTCCCGGTGATAAAAACATCGAGAAGGTCGGCAAAACCGGTTTTACCATAGTCCGGAGTGGCCCAGTCATATTCATATTCTTTGTAGTATTCAGCCCTCGGGCTGCCCCAGTTCTGACCGTTTACATATATCGCATGCAGCCAGGAAGCCGCCCAATAATGAAGCTTGACATTCGGAGCCACACGGTCACGCAGCTCACGGACTTCTGAAATGAAATCACGAATTGCCATAGACCGGAAAGTCCACCACTGCTTGTAGTATTTGCCCGGAACTCTCGCACCATCAGCATCATAACTAAAGACATCCTCGGGAAATCTTTCCAGTTTCTCGCCAAGGTAGTCTTCGAAAGCCTCGCGTGTCGCAGGAGAAAAATCGCATTGGGCACCGGCAAAACGGCAATAGTCAAGACAGAAAGCGTCAAATTCATAGCGGGTAAAGATTTCCTCAAGCATCCTTAGGGCATAGGCACGGCTTTCCGGAAGCAGCGGATTCATAAACGCCCCGACCTGCGAAGGGTCGTCCTCAATCTTTTTCATCCCCGAAGGAGTGTATTCCAAGCAAGTGAACTTGCGGAGATTCTCATCTTCGTAGACCGGACCCACTCCGTGATAGGGGGAGCCGACAGGGAATATGGCTGCCGAAACACATACGCTGATATCCCTCTTTCTTGCCTGTTCAATGAAATAGCCCAGATAATCCCAGTCCCTTATGCAAGTGAAATCTTTCACTTTGGTAAGTTTCGGAATAAAATCGCTCTTATAAAGCACGCTGCCTTCAACCCCCTTGACATCAACCACGACTCCATTAAATCCCGTTTCTTTCATCTTGTCCAAATAGAAACAAATCGAATCTTTTGTTGACAGGCGTTCGAAATTGGCATCAATTGCCACCCAGAGATACTTCGGTTTTTCTGCTTTCTGTGAAGAACAGCCGGCAAAAGCTGCCATAAACGACAGCAGACAAAACAATAGTGATATTTTCCTTTTCATCAAACTGACAAATTCATTAAACTGACAAATGAAATCATCTGACAAACATTCCAAATCAAATAAAAAACTTCCGGAGTCCGCATCGCAAATGCCGGTGTGGAACTCCGGAAGCAGTTATAAAACAAACACTACAAGATTTCTTTAGCAATATCGTAGCGGGCTACGAAAGCGTCTTGAGCGGCATAAAGCACGATTCCGTGACCTGTTTCCACATCATAATAATATGCTGAACAAGGCCTGGTTTCACCCGGTTCAAAAGACTTTGAACGAAGAAGGTAGTCTCCCTCCGGGTCAGCCGGCTGGATGGTCAGGAATGATGCAGCCCATCCTGCCGATGAAGCGACAACATAGTCCTTACCATCATATTTGAAGGCACGGGCGTGTCCGACGGAGTAGTTTCCGTATTGATTTGAGCCTCCGTGTTTTTCTTCTGCAACTATTTTGTCTGTCCAAAGTGTTCCGAAAAGCGGAACATTCTGGCCATCCACACCTTTACGCGCATAGAAAGCAGAGCCGCGATTATCACCTTGGCTGTCCCAAATGAAGAATGTGCTTCCAAAATCAGGCTCAGTGAATGAAATCTGCTGTCCCCAGCAGCCATCACTTGATTTAATACCGGTCTTCGGTCCCTTCCACGTCGCTTTTTCCCAGTTCTTGTCCGTGTAAAGAATGCAGTGATGCATCTGGTCTTCACCTCTCTGAGGAGCAGGATAAGTAAGAAGTGCCTTAGTTTTCAGGTCTCCGGCAAGGGATATGTATTGTGCGAAGTTGTGCGGTTGATCTCGAATCAACTGAGGAGCCTTATTCCAACCGTCAAGCCAAACATAGAATTTTGTAGTCTTTATGTCGTCTCCTTTTGTAGGAACGCCGCCATCCGCCGTCAAACCGACAGTAGCAAGAAGAACACCATTGACATCATTTGTCATATCAATCAAAAGGAAATTGGCCTGGTCGGAAGTCGGCACTCCTGTAAAATTGAGTTTACCGATTTTCTTGCCGTCAAGGTCGAATACAGAACCATCTGCAGTTGCAAAATTGCGTCCCGTAAATGCGATTCCCGAAGAATAGAAAGGATGAGCTGCAATTTGGAGTTCGCCATAAGTCTTGTTCCATATCTGCGAAACCTTAACATTAAACTCAGCGGCCTTAGCGAGAACTGTGTACTCCACAGCAGTTTTTCCGTCTTCAGCAGTGACTGTGAACTTCACTCCATTTTCAACAGAGAAGTCTGTCAGAGTTGCAGGATCCGGAGCAATGGTCGCCTTTTCTGAAATCTTGTAGTCAACCTTGGTTGCTGCCTTGATGGCAGGAAGGTCTTCCGGAAGATATGAAAGTTCCACAACCTTTTCCTTCTCGAAAAGAGCCCCTTCAATGGTTATTGTCTTGCCGTTTTCGTTCACTCCGGTGACATCAAACTGAAGAAGTTTGGCCTCAGCACTTAACGGTTTAGGTTCCGGTTTTGGCTCCGGCTTAGGCTCGTCTTCTTTCTGACAAGCGGAGAAAGCCACCGCAAGGGAAGCAGCCGCCAAAAATGCAAATAAAGATTTAGTTTTCATAATGTTTTGTGTTTTAATGTGTTGTATTGTGTAATAGTCAGTATTATTATCTGGCGAAGAGCTTTTCTCGCCAAAATTCTCTGATATAGTTAATTTCGTTCATAATAGGCTTGGAGAGTGTACTTACGCACTTTCCCTGTCTGGGTTGCCTCCACCGAAATCTCGTAAGGCTCGCTCAAATCCTTGATACCGCTGAGCGAAGGAGTGATTTTTACGTCATATCCCACTGTGGCCTTGACCTTGAGTTTTGTCAGGTCGAAAGAGGATTTGAGCTTTCTTGGAATCGGGAAATCGATTGTGTAGGCATCCTCCTTCCCCGGAACGGGAGCGATTACACCGTTAATGGTGGCTGAAACCGTACCGCTTGCCGGGACTATAAAAATGCTGCTGATGCTGTTGTCCTCGTGTAGGTATTCTTCTCCCGGCTTTGCGCAATTCACCACAAGCGTGAGACAGAAAACAAGTGTAAATAGTCTTAAAATATACTTTTTCATATTCTTGAACATCTGTTATTCAGTTTGATATCCGCTACCAGCCAGGATTGTTCTGCCCAAGCAGTTTATTGTTGGAGCGCTCGTTGACAGGGAGCGAGAAAAGATAGAAACGCTCCGGGAACAACCTTTTCATCCCTGCATCAACCTCGACCTGGCTAAAAGACAAAGCTCCCGTTGCCTCATCTTTGCTAATTCTGACTCCGTGAGTCTGTTTCCCGTCGATGAAGCCATCTTCTCCGTTTGCAAGCCTCCATCGACGTAAATCCCACAGTCTGAATCCTTCTCCTGCAAGCTCGACCATTCTTTCGTGACGCAGATGCTTCATAAACTCAGCCTCGTTTGCAGCGGTTCTTTCAGGAAGTCCCACACGGGAACGGATTTCATTCAGGCAAACGAGAGCATTCGCCAGATCTCCCATCCTGGCGTAGGCCTCAGCCTTGTTGAGAAGGACTTCAGCATAGCGCACAAGTATCGCAAAATGGGAGCTGCCGTTCTTCGACCAGGTCTTGTCGTCCTCTGTTATCCATTTTCTCAGATAATATCCCGTGACGGATGAAGACGCAGTGCCTTCTGTGGCAAATTTTGAGATTCCGTCTTCACCGCCAACATAAGTCTGAATCTTTCGTCCTTCCCAGTCTGCACCATTATAAAGTATGGTAGCGTAGAAACGAGGCTCGCGTCCTTTGTATGGGTCGCTTCCGTGAGTGGCCCACGAAAACTCGCTTCCGTCCGCCATCTCGTATGAGTCCACGAGTTCGCTTGTCGGACCGAAAGCGCCATAGACAGAGGCGTTGCCGTGATATTTACCGTCTCCAACCGGACGGAAGAAAACATCTGCCCGGTGGGATGCGCCTTGTCCGCCATAGCCCGGAAGGAACGCGACAGTAAGAAGGTTTTCAGGATTGGTCCTCGAAGAGAACACAGCGGCATAACCTCCGTTTGCTTCCAAAGAAAGCTTCGCGCCATAATAGGCACAAGAGTCGGCCGCATCGGTCACAAGTTTCCAGTCTCCCGCATAAAGAGCTGCACGTGAGAGCATTCCGAAAGCGGCAGCCTTGGTGATGCGACCGTTGTTGTCCCAAGAGACAGGAAGGTTGGCTGCGGCATATTTCAAATCGTCAATGACCTGCGCCCAAGATTCCGCCTCCGTTGAACGAGCCTTGTCATTCTTCTGAGGACCATCAACTTCGGTTCTGAGTACCACTCCTCCATAGACACGGATGAGACGATAGTAGGCATAGGCCCTGATGAAACGAACCTCGGCGCAGCGAACTCTGATGAAATCTTCTTTGAACTGCCCCACATAAGCGGGAGCGTCGCGGAGGAACTCGTTTTGACGGCGTATCCGGTTGTAGCAACCGGCGTCTCCTGTCCAGCAGGAGAAAGGACCCGCATCATCAGAATTGATTGCAGACTCCTCGAAAAGAGTCTTGTTGTATTTGTGTCCGTACTGATCCCAAGAAGAAGACTTGATGATGTCGGTGTAGGCATCGGTGAAAGCTTTCATATTGGAATCATATATTTCCGTAGACTCCTTGAGGAAGCCGTAGAATCCATAGACATATTTGTCGACAGAGTTTTCGTTTTTCCAGACTGCCGCCGGAGAGAAACGATCTGACGGGTCGATGTTCAGCACTTTGTCGCAAGATGAGGCCAAAAGACTGACAAATGCCGCGAGAAGGGCGTATGTATATATCCTTTTCATATTCATTCGAACTTAGAAAGTGAGTTTGAGACCGAGACTGAATGTCCTCTGCTGAGGATAGTAGCCGTTATTGATTCCCGGGTTTTCAGGGTCGATGTATTTGAACCCGCTGAAGGTCAAAAGATTCGTTCCGGCAACATAGACCATCACGTTCTGGAGGAAAGACTCTTTGCTGAAGAGTTTCTCCGGAAGAGTGTAGCTGAGTTGGAGGTTCTTGAGCCTGAGGTAGGAACCGTCCACAATCCAGAAAGAAGACGACCAGCCGTTGTTCGCATTGTAGGATGAACGAAGACGAGGGTATTTCGCATCGGTATTGTCCGGCCTCCACGAATTCTCGACAAGGTAGTATGGGGCGTTACCGCTTCCATAGAACGCTCTGGTATACATCGTATTGTCAGAACTTCCGTTCTTGTAGGTTCCTGTAAGCGAGTAGTTGCACAGAGTCGCTCCCTGAAGCAGGGCTGAGAGGTTGAGTCCTTTCCAGCCGACTTCGAAATTGAGCGAGAAGACCATCTCCGGAACACGGGAACGGCCGATTTTCACAAAATCGTGCATACTGTCGATTTTTCCGTCACCATTGATATCCTCATACATAATTTCTCCAAGTGCCGCCGTTCCGGAAGGAGCCGTCGGATAGTTGTCCACCTGTTCCTGGGTTTGGAAGAGTCCGAGCGCATTGAAGCCATAGATAGAACCAATCGGCTGTCCGAGCACGGCGCGATAGGACGGATGATTGTCGGATATCTTCTTCTGTAGCACACGGTTTCGGGACCAGGAAAGGATTCCCGTAAGGGAGTAAGACCAACCGCTTGAGAAGCGGTCTCCCCATTTGATTGTCATATCAAAGCCCCTGTTGTCTACAGAACCTGAGTTGACCCAAATCGGGTTGTTTCCTCCCAACGACGGAGCATAGGTCGAACCGCCCTGTTCGCTTTCGAGGATTCGGGTGGTGAGCTTATAGAACCAGTCAAATTCGAAAGAAAAACGGTTGCGGAACATACGGGTTTCAAAACCCACATTCCAAGTATTAGTCCTCGACCAAGTGAGATTGTCATAGACATAGCCTGATGTGTAATAGGCGCTTTGCGGCTGTCCTCCGATTACAATCGGATAACTTGCGACCTTGTAGGTCTGAAGATAAAGATATGGGTCAGTGTCATCGGAGCCAAGGATACCGAAAGAAGCCCTGAGTTTGAGCCAGTCAAGCCAATCGGCCTTGCCTTTTAGGAAACTCTCCTCTGAAAGCACCCATCCTAAAGCCACTGAAGGGAAATATCCCCAACGGTTTTGGGGAGCGAACTTGTAGGAACCGTCAGCGCGGAGGGTCGCCTCCACCATATACCTTTTTGCATAAGCGTAGCCGAGTTTGCCCACAAAGCTCGCCATTCCCCTATTGCCGTGCGAACCGCTGACAAATGGAGACTGGTTTTCCATACCCATCGAGATGTCCACAGGATTGTCGCTGAAATACCCTTTTTTGTAACCGGTCATCGTATCGCTGTGGCTGTAGTAACGCTCGAAGAGGAAGAGACCGGTCACATTGTGTTTCCCGGCAAACTCTCTCTCATAGCTAAGCTGCGGACGGATTGTCATCTGGAAGCCACTCGAATGTGACTTATTGAAGTTGCTCTCCGGAATGCCATCGGAAGTCAGAAGCGAAATGGACTCGTTGAGAGGGTTGTAACTGTAGTTCTTGTAGGTCTCGAGAAAATTGTGGTCGAGAGTGTAGCCGAAGTTATATGCAAAGAAAACCAAAGCCTTGAGGCCTTTGAGAGGCTTGATTGCATCGAACTTGTAGGAGAGTTGAGAACGAATCTCCGCATTCCAACGACGTTGGTGCTGATAGCCGGTGTTAAGTGAGGCAATCGGGCTGTAGGTATAGACGCCGTTGTAGTATCCGAGTGGAAGTCCCTCATATTCTTTGGTAAGAAGTGGCAAGGCGTAGAAAGCCCTCGTAATAGGGCTGAACTCCGACTGGGCGCTTATTCCCAGGCCCGGCCAATGTCTGTCCGAATGGGAACCGCTGACATTAATCATAAAATCGAGGTTCTGTGCAAGATTTGCCTCGACATTCGCGCGGAAATTGTAGCGGCTGAAATCGGTGTTGCGGAGAATTCCGTCCTGCCCGTTGTAGCCGATGCTGGCGTAGTAGCGGACACGCTCATTTCCTCCGGTTGCGGAGATGTTGTGGTTTTGGGTGAGGCCGAATTTCTTGTAGATTTCAGAAAGCCAGTCAGTGTCTCCGAGTATACCTTTAGCCTTCATATTGGCAAGATGTCCGTCCGTCCAGTATGGAGTCTGTCCGTCGAGTGTGCGGGCGAGATTGTGCCAATAAATGTAGTCCTGCGCATTGAGCATCTTCGGCATCGCAGTATTCAGGTCGAAAGTGACTGAACCGTCATAGGAAATCGAAGACCTGCCGCGCAAGCCGGATTTTGTAGTCACGAGGATGACGCCATTTGCAGCCTTCACACCATAGACGGCCGCAGTTGCGGCGTCCTTGAGAACCGTCACAGACGCAATGTCGTTCGGATTGAGTTGTGACATAGGCATTTCCACACCATCGACGAGCATAAGCGGGCTCGAATCGTTAAATGTGGAAAATCCCCTGACGAGAAGTCTCGCGGAGTCGTCGCCAGGAGTACCCGTCTGCTGGATGGTGGTCATTCCTGAAAGACGGCCGGCAAGCATATTCTGGACATTTGTCACCGGAGCCTTCAGCAGGTCTTTGCTTGAAACCTGAGAAACCGAACCGACGACAAACTCCTTGCGCTGTGTGCCATAACCGATGACGACCACTTCGTCAAGAGACGTATGCTCTTCTTCGAGACGAACGTTTACAACGGAGCGCCCTTGAACAGAAACGCGCTGCTCTTTGTATCCGAGCAGCGAATAAAGAAGAACCGAATTGGCATTAGGGACTTGAATCGAATAATATCCGTCCTGGTCAGTTATGGAATTAGCTGCCCCCCCCACTACGGAGATAACGACTCCGACTTCGGGACCGTCGCTTCCGAGAACTCGTCCCGAAACGTCGAGGGACTGACCTGACGCCATTGGCGACAATGCCAGAACGAAACAGAATGTTGCTGCAAAAGCAAATAGAAGCCTTTGTGAGCTAACGTGTTTCATAGTGTAAAGACATTAGTAGTTATTAAATAATTTATCAGTGTAGTAATTATATGCGCGTTTTCAATGGCAAATATATATAATTTAATTTATTTAGCAACCTTTGTTTTAGTGATTATTTATATATTTGCATTGTTATTTATTAAAATATTTTAAAAATGAAATTCAGGAATATCTTATTTATCGCATTATTGGCGACATTTGTGTCTGTCGGATGCGGAAAGAACACAGACAAACCATCCGACCCCCCGGAGCAGGAGACACCGGACCCGACTCCCGGCAAGGACGACGAAGAAGAATGGACAGGAGACTACCCCAAAGGCGTTGAGGTCATTGAGTTTAACGATGAACTCAGCAATGGCAAGAAATGCCTCGGCTTTGCAGTGACTGTCGATTTCAAAAAGAATGACAAACTCAAATTCACGCCATACTACACAGTTCCTATGAAGAAGCCTTCTGAAATATATAAAGAGTATGGGAACAGAAAGGACAAGGCCTGCATAGTCATAAACGGCGGTTATTTTTCCGGAACAAAGTCTATCGGGCTTTGCATCAGCGACGGGAAATTGCAAGCCCAAGGCCTAAGGTCAATGAACTGGCCAAACGACAACAACTACCAAAAGACTGTCTACCCGGTGCGTTCCGCCATCGGGCAGATGGAAGACGGAAAGTTCGAAATCACTTGGGCTTACCAGCCGGACCCGCAGTTCAGAAAGTTCTATTCCTACCCTTCAGACCTTGACAACAACGAGAAGACAAAAACATTTATGGAGACACCCCCTACGGCGGAATCCCACGGAGCACAGCTCTGGAGCCCTGTGAATGCTCTCGCTGCGGGTCCCCGCCTTGTCGAGAAGGGAAAGAATGTCGCAGAAACAAACTATTGGAAAGAAGTGCTTGACAGCGGTGGCACTGCAGGTCTTTCAAGACAGCCAAGAACTGCTGCAGGAATCACGGCAGACAACAAACTCATCCTTCTTGTCTGCGACGGACGCGGCAACAGAGGCAGCGCCGGCTTCACCTTGGTGGAACTCGCCGACAAACTCATCAGCCTCGGAGCCGTTGATGCCCTCAACTTCGACGGAGGCGGTTCTTCCGCAATTGTCGGCAAGGACGGAGCAGTCCTCAACAGCCCGAGCGACAAGACTGAACGTCGCATTGTCACATCCATCGTCATCAGCGAAAGACAATAATAAAAGTATAACAAAAAATCGGGGTCTCACAGCCCCGATTTTTTGTTATACCCTATTTTTATATTTCTCAAGAAGTTCATCGCAGACTATGCGTGCATCTTCCGGAGTTCGTTCTGCAGGAAGAACAGAGTCCGGCCAACGCCGCTCAAATTCGTAGATTTCGGCATCAAAGGTCTTTTGATTAAAGGCTTTGCCCGATTTCATACAAGAAAGCACCTCAGTGAAGAACATTTCCCAACGGGCGCGATAGTAGGAAGAAACGAAGCCCGAAAGGGAACGGCTTGCGTAGTCGGTGAGATGAGAACTGTCTCCCCAGACACTAATCAAAACCTTTGCATTGCGTTCGTAGTAGTCGGCAAGAGCCTTGTTGTTTCCACCCAATTTGCGGGCAGGCTCCAGCCAAGAAGACAGACGGAATTCACGGTGGCAGGCAAGCAGACGGTCCATATCGTCAAGAAGTTCCAAAAGCTCAGACGCCTTCTTATGAGCAAGCGGAAGGTCTCCGGAATAGTAAGCCTTTGTGAACTCATTTCTCATATCAAGAAAGAGGTCGCCCAAAGCCTGACGGGCGACATTCACAAGATCAAAGAGATATGTATCCCTTTCAGAATCGGCGCGGGAGAATTTCTCCCAAATGTCCATAATGTCAGCCACTGACCAGCTTCTGCCAGGGCGCGTCGTCCACATCCAATTACCCTCAAGACAAGGATGTGCGTTGGTGAGAGTTGCCTGGCCGGTGATGGAATAATCCTTATAAACCTTCTCAATCAGACTCTTCCACGCCAAACGGGCATCAGCGTCAGCACGACCGCATTGTCTGTCAGCAAGACGGTCAATCCATTCTGCGTCAGAGAGCCCTGTATTCCATGCCCTGCCCAGAACATATTCATACATAAACCGGTTCACGCCAAAACCCTCAAGAGTGGAACCGATTCCGTAGACATTGTCCTGTCCATTGGAGAAAGTTTCGCTTATTCGGTTACTTATAGTACTGAAATTGCCGGCAAGCATAGTGTTTCCGCCAAAATTGCCCAAATAACACCAAATGTACGGCTGGCCGTAAAAACCCTCGGTCTGTTTCCAAATCTGGATAAATTCGCAGTAGTAGTCCAAAAGAATCATACGTCCCTGAGGAACTGCGGTGAGATAGGCACGGATATTTTCATCAGTCCAGTGGCCAGGGTCAGCATAGAACAGCCATCCCATCTGAAGCCAGAGCGCATCCGGGTCGGCAGCCGTCATTGACGAGAAAATGCAGCGGGACATTTCTGCAAGAGTCTGCGGATCCCAGCTAGGAGAGTCGATTTCATTGAACGGGTCCACGCCATAGATGTGGTCGCTACCAAACATTTCAGTCTGAGTTTCAATAAATTCCTTCTGAATCTCGGAAAAAAGCGGACTCATCGGAGAAAGGAAAGTGCAACGATATTCGTCAGCGAATCCACCCCAATAACTCACCCTCGAGAATTCCGCCTCCGGATGCAGTTCCGCAAGAGCGGCAGGTACGTGACCGGCAAAAGCCGGAAGCACCGGGGTCATACCCAAAGAACGCTCACGCCCAAGAATCTTTTTCTGAAGTTCAGCCTGTGAGTCAATCCATTCCTGAGGAAGCGGTCCCTCCCAACGGTCGATATTGGACATACGGTGCCAAGGAAGATGAGCCGGCCCCGTGAAATAGGCACGAATCTGTTCATCACTCATTCCGTGAGAGCGCCAAACCTTCTGCCAAACAGCCTCCTGCCCCGTAATCGCAAGTGGCATAGTGACTCCGTTGAGAGCCATCCAGTCGATAAAACGCTCCCACTCTCTCCATCCCCACCAAGGCATTGTATAGCCGAAAGTGCAGTAATTCAAGAAGAAACGATTATCCGTGAGAGACTCCACCCTGACAGGCTCCTCAACCCTCGGAAGAAGCTCCGGCATTTCAATCGGATCGTCCGCATTCCACGAAACTGTCGTAAGACACCAGTCGTTCAGATAGCGGTTCAGTCCGACAGAGATCGAATTGCTGCAATCCCCACGAATCACAATTTTGTCCCCCACAGACTCAAGCTCATAGTATTGCAGACTGTCCTCAACGACATTGAAAACAAAATTCTTCTCATATTTCGGAATCAGACGCTTTGCCAACGCACGAACGGCTTCATCGTCACCCGTCGGGGCACAAGAAGAAAAAAAGATGAAAAGGGCAAGTAGAAGCCCCCCTACAGTGTTTTTTTTGTTTGACAGCATAATTAAATGTTGTTACATTAAGATAGATTTTAAGATTCAACTGCGAAAATAATAAAAAATTTTAGTCATCCGTTCCCGATTAGAGGATAACATTTATTATCTTTGTGCTCTAATGCATTTCAGATTTTATACATAACTATGAAATTCAAGCTTACGGTCACTTTGGCGACACTATGCCTGCTCTCATTCGCAGCCTGCAATAACACGACAGTAGAATCTCCGGACAAGAGCATATCTTTCAGACTTGAACTTGACAAAAATGGAGTCCCGCGCTACAGCGTCAAACGCTCAGGCGAAGAAATAATTGAAAAATCGCAGCTGGGATTCATTCTCTCCGACGGAGAAAATCTCGCCGATGGTTTCAAAATCAAGAAAATCAAACGTGCGAGCGCCGACACAACCTGGGAGCAGCCTTGGGGCGAAACGAGACTTGTACGCGACCATCACAACGAAATCTGCTACTGCCTCGACAACGGCAAAAGACTCTTGAACCTGAGAGTCAGAGTCTTTAACGACGGATTCGGATTCAGATACGAGTTCCCCCTAAAAGAAGATGAAGAAACTCTCGTGATTATGGACGAACTGACAGAGTTCGCCTTCGCAAAAGAGCATTCGGCCTGGTGGATTAGCCGCAAAGACCCCTACTATGAAGGCTACGGCAACAAGACGTTTTTCTCGCAAATTGACACCGCCTACACGCCCCTTACGATTGAAGGAACCGATGGAAAATACTACGCCATACACGAGGCGGCACTTCTTGACTATGCGAAGATGAATCTCGTTCCCAAGGGCAACAAATGCCTCAAAGCCGAACTGACTGCGTGGAAAAATGGAGTAAAAGTCTACGCCAAAACTCCGTCACACACACCGTGGAGGACAATGATTATGGCCGACACTCCCGGAGGACTTCAGGAGTCCAGGCTTATGCTCAATCTCAACGAAGCCTGCAAAATCGAAGATACGAGTTGGATTCGCCCATCAAAATATATCGGAATATGGTGGGTGCTCCACAAAGATCTCTACACTTGGTACTACGGCCCGCGACACGGAGCGAATACGAAACTCACAAAAGAGTACATCGACTTTGCCGCAGAAAACGGCATTGGAGCAGTGCTCGTGGAAGGCTGGAATCTCGGCTGGGATGGCAATTGGATGAAAAACAGCACAGGTTTCGACTTCACAAAGGCCTATCCGGACTATGATTTCGATAGCATTATGCGCTATGCCGCCTCCAAAGGAGTCCAGATGATTATCCACAACGAGACCGCTGCCAACACCGAGCACTATTTCTCACAAATAGACAGCGCATACTCCCTTTATAGCAAGTATGGAATGCATTACGTAAAGACAGGAAACGTCAACCTGCTGATGGACGGAAAAGAAGAGCACGACGGACAATATGGGGTGAACAGACTTCACGCAATCGTCGAAAAAGCCGCCGAATATCAAATCTGCATCGATGAACACGAGCCGGTAATCCCGACTGGAGTGGGCAGAACTTGGCCCAACTTAATGACACACGAGGCAATACGCGGACAGGAGCACGACGCCTGGGAGCCTGACGGAGGAAACAAACCCGAACATTCGACAGTGATTCCGTTCATTCGAGGACTTGCAGGACCATCCGACTACACCTTTGGTACCTTCGACTTCTCAAATCCGAACTACCCTTTCTGTCGCGTGCAGACGACACTCGCAAAACAGCTTGCGCAATATGTCACAATCTACAGTCCGCTCCAGATGGCATCCGACGCACCCGAAGCCTACCGCGGTCACAAGGCTTTTGATTTCATAAAGGATGTCCCGGTGGATTGGGAGGAAAGCCACACCCCGATGGCAGTAATCGGAGACTACATAGTCACCGTGCGTAAGGACCGTAATTCCGAAGACTGGTATTTGGGAGCCGTTAGCGACGAGAACGCGAGAGAATTAGATGTACGGCTGGATTTTCTCACTCCCGGAAAGGAATATACCGCAATGATTTATGCCGACGGAAAGGACGCTGACTGGAAAGACAATCCCACATCGTTCGAATATTCCGAAAAGACGGTTACATCAACAGAAACTCTCAAATTGAGACTCGCCACAAGCGGTGGATGCGCAATCAGATTCAAATTTTAAACACAAAAATATAAAGAATATGACCACTTTTCTCAACAATATAGAGGGCAAGGGTGCCATTATGAAGCAGAAAATTCTCGGACTTTGCATTAACGACGGAGATTTCAGCATTGCGGAACTCAGCAAGGAACTCAACGCCAGCATTCCGACAGTCACAAGACTAATTGGAGAATTGATTGAAGACGGATTTCTTGAGGACCTCGGAAAGACAGGAACTTCGGGAGGAAGGCGCCCGAGCATCTACGGGCTCAATCAGGCTGCCGGCTATTTCGTGGGAGCTGATGTCCGCAGACACCACGTCAGCATCGCTGTGACAAATTTCAAGGGCAAACTTGTTGACTATAAAGAAGATATCCCTCTTGTACTGGAAGGGACCGAGGACTCGCTCCGCCAGCTGACGGAACTCATAAAGAAAAACACTGCATCGCTGGGAATTGAACAGGAAAAGGTGCTTGCCTATGGCATCAACCTCACCGGACGTGTCAACCACGAGACAGGCTACAGTTTCTCCTATTTCATCGGTGAGGACAAGCCGCTTTCTCAGGTGCTTGAAAAAGAGCTCGGTGCACCGGTATTTATTGAGAACGACTCAAGAGCAATGGCCTATGGCGAGTATATTTGCGGAGAGGCGAACAACGAGAAAAATATGATTTTCATCAACCTCAGCTGGGGTCTTGGAATGGGAATGGTGCTCGACGGCAAGCTTTCCTACGGCAAATCCGGATTCTCCGGTGAAATCGGACACTTCCCTATGCTCGACAACGGCAGAATCTGTCAGTGCGGCAAAATCGGATGTCTCGAAACGGGCGCATCCGGCTCTGCTCTTCACAGGATTTTCGTCGAAAAAATCAAGGAAGGAAAGGTTTCGTCCATATCCTCAAAATTTGAAAATCCCGAGGATATAGGTATCGACGACATTGTGGAGGCTCTTATGGAAGAGGATGTGCTCGCTATCGAATGTGTCGAGGAAATCGGTTCTGTGCTGGGTCAGGCAATTGCCGGTCTGATTAATATCTTCAATCCCGAACTGGTGGTGATTGGAGGAAGACTCGCCATTGCGAAAGACTACCTTATGTTGCCGATTAAGAGTGCTATCAACCGTCACTCACTCATTATCGTGAGCAAGGACACAAGCATAAAGTTCTCTAAACTCGGAAAGAAAGGCGGTCCTGTCGGAGCTTGTATGCTCTCACGCAGCCGTCTGCTCGGACTGCTGTAGACAGTTTATTTTTTTCATGTTTCTTAGTCATAACGATCACGCCCCTCAGTATGAAAAAAATCTTTATTCCGGCAGTCATAATCGCAGTATTGATGTTTCTGCCCGGTTTTGCTTTTGCACAGAAACTGTCTCCCAAAGAAATCAAAGACGGCACCGCCTATTATGACGGGGCGGAACTGCCTCTTTTCGGAAAAGCCTTTGAGGGAGACTGCGCAAACGGACGCTACAGAAGGCTCCCCGCAAGACTTGAAGGTGTTTGCAGAGGCGCACTTTGGCATCTTGGACAGCAAAGTGCAGGGCTCTATCTCCGCTTCAGGAGCGACTCCCCTTTTGTCAAGGCGCATTGGGTCTCCACTTTCGACAACAGGATGAACCACATGACCGATACGGGAGTAAAAGGCCTTGACCTCTATTTCCTAAATGACGGAAAATGGAGATTCGCAGGCAGCGGAAGACCGAAGGGGAAAGAAAATGAAGCGACAATAGTTGCGAATATGGACAGGGAGGAAAGGGAATATATGCTCTATCTTTCTCTGTATGACGGAATTGACCGGATAGAAATCGGAATCGACGAAAACTCAGGCATCGAACTCCCCCAAATCGACAGTCCTCGAAGCGGAAGTCCGATTGTGATGTATGGCACCAGCATTCTTCAGGGAGGCTGCGCTTCCAGGCCGGCAATGGCACACACGTCCATCATCTCAAGGGCACTCGACCGCGAAGTGGTGAATCTCGGATTCAGCGGAAACGCCCTCTTGGATATGGAAATCGCCGAGCTGATGGCAGAAGTGGAATCCCCCTCACTCTATGTGCTTGACTATGTCCCAAATGCATCCGCAAAGGCAATTGTCGAAAAGGGAGAAGAGTTTTTCCGCATCCTGCGCAAAGCTCATCCGAAAACTCCCGTGATTTTTGTCGAAGACCCGCTTTTCACCCACTCAATTGTGGACAATCACATTCGGGAAGAAATCACCCGAAAGAACGCGGCTCAGAAAGAACTTTTTGAAAGGCTGCGTCGCCAAGGAGAGAAGTTCATCTATTATGTCCCTGCCGACAATCTCATCGGAAACGACGGAGAGGCAACAGTAGACGGAATACATTTCACCGACCTCGGAATGGAGCGTTATGCCCGGGTGATGCTGCCGGTGATGAAAAAAGCCCTGCACAAGCACTGAAATAAGACTTGCGCAGGACTTCTGTATAATTCAGACACACTCTATTCTTCCACCTCTCGCCCGTGAAGGTCTATTTTCACTTTGTGGAAAGGGTCTTCCGTTCTGTCAATCTGTGCGGCCCTAAGAATGATAGACGGATCATCCGGAGCAAACCAGGTTTGGTTTGACCATTCAACGTTGCGCCCCACGCCCCGGATGAGGCCTGTCGCCCCGATTCTCTGGATTGCCTCAAAGTTTTCGTCCCCGGGTTTGAGGTCAAGATATGGCATTATGTAGGCTCCGGATGCAAGCAGAACATCCTGCACATCTCTCACCGGCACGTCTCTGACTTTTTCGCCCTTTTCCACGGCAAGAGCAGCCAGCACACCCGCCGCCTGACCAATCTGCATCACCACCGGCTGAAGCCTTGTGGAACCGTTCATAATGTTAGTCACCGAAATAGACTTCTCCGCCACAATAAGGTCGTCCACATCTTTGGGAATGAGAGAGCCCATCGGGACATTAAAGGATGGAATCGGATAGAAGTGCAACTCGGGGAGATTATCCCAGTCCGGATTGCGATAGTGGTGGTGGTCGACAGGATAATCCCCTACCGCTATTCCCGTGCGGTAGAGCGGCTCATCACTGTCAAAAGGCTTTGCGGCGTGGTCTACGGTGAATGTCACCTCACCCTCTATCCGGCGGGCTTCACGATGATAAGGAATGAACGGAAATCCGTCAGGGGTTGGAAACTCATCATCGGCGATTCCAAGATTCTTGAATCCGAGTTCGGTCTGGATGTAGTAGAGGAAGCATCTTGTGATGTCTTTGGCCTTTTCGTAGGCGGCCCTGCGTTCCTCTGGGCTCATCTCAATGACATTGGCGTAGTAGTCGTTGCCGTCAATCGGCCAGTTGAGCATATATTTCTTTCCTCCCGGCAATCGGCCATAGTCAATCATTTCCTGCGGAGACCAGAGTATCCTCCCGTAGTTTGCCACCGTGCTGCGAGGTCCCTTGCAACTGTTGACGAAGATGTCCGCATCGTAGCCCTCGGGACGCTCAATGGTCATATCCGCATCCGGTCCATAGTCCTTAAGTATGGCAACGTATGTCATATCCTGCACAATGTCGTTTGCCTTTTCAGGAGCGATATCCTCGCCTGTTTCGTCTCGGGAATCCATTCCCACACGATATTTCACTCCACAGGCTGCGGCAACATCGCCAAGTTCCGACGCGTCAATCAAGACCTTTGTCCTCACCGTCAGTTTGTCGCCACCCTCAGAGCCGGATTTTTCAAAATGGACCGTCCATCCGTCGGCCGTCTTCTCTGCTCCCTCGAAAGCATATCCGTGCCTCAAACCAAGGTTTTTCTCTTCGGAGGCCATCTTGTGGAAGATTTCGTTTCCGACCTGCGGTTCGAAAAGTATGTTGCTGACCCATCCGCTCTTGAGAGCTTCATATCCGCCGTAGTGCGCGGCAAGACGGTCGCAGAATTCGCCGAAAATTCCACTTCGCATATTGTAGTTGCCGTCTATGGCGCTTACACCAGCCGCCGTGAGCATTCCGCCGAGCCAAGGACATTCTTCAACAATAAGACTCTTGGCCCCGCAGCGTGCAGCCTGAATCCCAGCTGCAACGCCGCTCACTCCTCCACCGACAACAAGCACCTCGGTGGACTCGAAAGCCTCTGAAAAGACATTGCCGAAACGGTCGGTTACTCGAACTTCGCGGCTCTTCGCATCACCGGACATCGGAGCCTTGAACAAGTTTTGCGTGAGAACCGCGCAAACCCAGCCCCTCTTGAGCGAAGACGGATTACGGTAGACTTCAGACGCATAAGGGTCCTTGCCCTCGAAACGCTTCATATCACATACTTTCACCCCGTCTTCGAAATACTCGACCTTCCACTGAGGGTCATAATCCCAGACATTGGCAACCACCTCGCCCGGAAACGATTCCGCATCCCAATAGACTTTCATCTGGCAGTTCTCCCCGGTATCGCAGCCTGCAAAACGCCATTTGACATCTGTCCCGTCGAAGTTGTAGATTTTATATCCCGCAGGACCACCGTCCACACAGACAGGCCCGCACCACCAGGCGCCTCCCAGCGAAGTCACATTTTGCTCCATCAGATTCTCCGCAATGATTTCATTATTCCCAGTATGCGTGTGACCGGAAAGAATCAAGGCGTCGTAAGGGGCAAGTATGTCGTAAACAGCCTTACGGTTACACATCACATCGGCTATGTGACTGAAATTGAAATTATATCCCGTCCTGTCCCATTCACGCAAAGTCGTCGGAATGTGCAGAGAGACGACCACCTTTTTGTCCTTTCCGACATAAGAGAGATCCTTTTCCATCCAAGAGAGCTGCTGCTCAGTGAGATAGCCTATGTAATACCAGTCCTTTCCGACATAGAAATTGTCGTTCAGGACAATGTAGTGAACCTTTCCGACGTTAAAAGAATAATATGACGGTCCGTACATTTTTTCATAATCGCGCGTGGATCCTTCGAAAGACCGGCCGTAGTTGGTCATATCGTGATTGCCCATCACGTTGCGCCATTCGATGCCGGTGCTGTCCATTATGCTGTTGTACTCCGGATAGAGGGAGTGGTTCCAGCCGACGATGTCACCAAGGCAGAGTCCGAATGTATATGCCTGAGTCGAAATCTTGTCGTAGCAGTTTTTGAGTGCAGCGGCATTGTGTCGGAGCGATGGGAACTCATCCGCATCACTGATTTGAGGGTCTGCGATTACAACGAGATTGTGACGGCTGTCATCGCGTTGGTTTTTCCTCAAAGCGAAATCGTAACGTTTTTTGCCGCCTTCGATGCTCTGCCAGTAGCAGTTGTCCCCGCCACGCAGCGACGAAATATAGCCCGAAGGGGTAGAAATGAACACAAAGCGTGCCTGTGGAGCCTGTTCAAAATGGAAACGCCCCTTCGAATCCGTCAGCACAGTCGAGAAACCGTCCGAAACAACAACGCCTGCCACTCCTTTTCCGTCGCACTGTACCCTTCCTTTAACAGGCTTCGCATATGACACGCACACCAGCATCAGGGAAACTATCGTCAGTATTATTCTTTTCATAAAAGAGTTTTTAAAATTTTTTACACATTATTTCACGAAAGTTACGAATTTTTAATAATATACGAAATTTATTCTCTATTTTTGCCTCCATGCCACGCGCAATTGATAACAAGCACGAACCTGGCCCATATATAAGCACTAAAAAACAAAGAAATGGACACTGAAAAGACTGTTGTTAAATCCGGAAGAATCGCTGCCATTGACATCCTCCGCTGCCTCGCCATCATTGGGATGACATTCAGCGCCAACGAAGGGTTCTTCTCCGACCTTCCGGGATGGATGTTTCACGCGCAGACGCCACCCCCGACCTACGACTTCAACCCGAACAATCCCGGACTGACCTGGGTAGACCTCGTATTTCCGTTTTTCCTACTGTCAATGGGAGCTGCACTGCCGTTTTCCCTGCGTAAGAAACTCTCAAAGGGAGAAAGCAAGGCGGCCGTCTGCGGTGGGCTCGTGAAAAGATGGCTGACGCTCACGGCATTCGCACTTGTGCTCGGCAACGCCTACAGAGTGGGGAGCGGAGTGCAGCCGCAATGGGCGCAGTCTCTGCTCAGGATGTTCGTGTGGGCAGCGCTCTGCCTCGCGCTGATGAGAGTGAATTCGGAGAAAAGATGGGTTCATATTGCCATCAATGTCTCCGGAGTGGTCCTGCTTGTCGTTTGTGCCGTCCTGCTGAAGTTCGTGTTCGGGGTCCCGCTCACGACTGACAATGACATCATAATTATGATTCTCGCTGTGGCCTCGCTCTTAGGAGGGCTTCTTTGGCTTCTCACAAAAGACAGCATTCCGCTTCGTTGGCTGTGCCTTGCGCTTGTCGTGGCGCTGAAAGCCGTTTCTTCGTATGCCCCACAGGCACTCTCGTTCATTCCGGCCGTGCCTTCGTTTGCAGGATGGGCATTCCAATGGTCTTTCCTCCAGTACCTCATCCCTGTCCTCGCCGGCTCCATCGTCGGAGACATTATCCTCGGCTACGTCAGGACTCCGGAAAGAAACGGGGCTCTTGAAGAGAATATGTGGCTTCCGGCATCACTCATTGCAGTTTCTGCCGTCATCGTCCAACTATGGGGGCTCTACACGCGAAACATACTCGCAGATTTGCTCCTGTCCGTCGCCCTTGCCGGAATATTCCTCGCCGTCACCAGAAAAGTAACAAAGTCCATATGGGCTCGCATCGGCTACATCGGGTTCACATTCCTCGTTTCAGGAGTGCTGTTCGATCCTCTTGACGGCGGCATAACAAAGGACTACTGCAATCTCTCCTACCTCTTCACGACATCCGGAATGGGCATACTCGTCGTCTCCGCCCTGCTTTGCTGTGAGCTAAACGCCGGACTCCGCTGCCGTTTCCTATCATCCGTGGGGCAGAACCCGATGGTCGCCTACACTGTGACCGGATTTGTCGTAGGTCCGGTCCTGACGCTCACCGGAGCGATGTCGCTGCTTGAAAGCCTGAGTCTCGGCTCCCCGTTCTGGGGCGTCGCGAAAGGAGCGGTCCTCACCCTCCTGATGATGCTCTGCACCTGGCTCTGCACAAAAGTCAAAATCTTCTGGCGCAGCTGATTTGACATATTTTTCGTGTCTACTTTTTGCGTTTGGTACAGTACCTTCACGAATGTCTTCGGCAGGCAGATATAGAGTATTCCGTACTGGACGAGACAACAGGCGGCGGGCCCTTTCGGACCCGCCGCCTGAATAATACTTAAAATGTCATTGTTCTACTTGAGCGGGCAGTGGAATGCCTCGATAGAAGAACAAGCATTATTAATGTGATAAACATACATGCCATCATCAGCGGCAGCAAGCCGAAGCGCAGCAGTCGTCGAAACAAGATCAGAGAATGGCTCTTTTACATCATCCTTCGCAGCATAAGACTTGACATCCTTTGGCGAATACACCAATTTTTTGGTCTCCGCACTATAAACGCGAATGATAGGTACTGCAGCATAGAATGAAGAAAGCTCATAAGCACAATAATTCTTGCCGCCGATATTGCGGAAATCCATTGCGCCTGAATTATAATTGCCGGAGGCATTAATTTCTCTATCATTATCTTTATCATAGTATGGGACATATATTTCCTCGAGTTTTGTTCCCTTACCACTTTCATCTATTGCATAGACCGTGTTTTCATTATACACCGCGAATACAGCTCCCGCTGAAAGGTCTGGTCCGGCCAGAGCATAACCTGGGAAATTATTAGGCGCAGCGCACCAGTACCCGGACATCCAAGAAATTGCGACGATTCCTGTTATGGCAATTTCAACATGTGCCTGAGGTTTTCCAGCCTTAACATTCCAACATAAGACCTTATTATGACCTGTTACACCAGGTACTCCCTCATAAGGAGCAGCAATTGCAGCGTCTTTGGTAACATCTCCACGGACACTAAGCCCGGCTCCAATATAACTCGGATAAAACTTCGAATCAGCAGGCGAAACCAATTTGGTAGGAGTTGTATCTCCCGGTTTCATATACCAAACAGTATAGAATATATATGAAGTCCAATAATTATAAACTCTGTTACAGAATACAAGGTTACCGGCATCATCATTCGTCACATACATTGCTTTAGCATCACCAGTGTCCAATTCACCTTTCTTTTCTCCTGTTTTCTTGTCAAGAAGAACCGGCTTCGAACCATCACCGGAACAAACAACCACCTTGTCTCCCCAAAGAGCAATAGAAACAGACGTACCCGCTTTCTCATCTTTTGCCGGAACATAACCCGCTGCGCGAGTCATTACGGAGTGCAAGTCAACGCTCCACATAAGAGAACTTGGTCCATTCTGAGTAAGTTTGAAGGTAAGGTCCTCGAATCCGGTTGCAGAAATCTTAATGTCAGCAGTACGCACCCCGTCAAGTTCATCGAATGTTTCCACTGAGAGTTTCGTAACCTGCTCTCCATATGCCTTGGTAGTCACTTCCTTAACCCAAGTCGCTTCAGATGGAATAGTCACCTTGTAAGGAATGTTAGTCATAACCTTAAGCGAAACTTCGCCACCCTTGCTGTCGATTGATGCAGTTTCCTCCACGAGAGAGAATGCGTCAACCTGACCTTGGATGACTTTGAATTCCTTCTTGGCAGTGCCGGCTGTCACGACAACAACAGCTGTGCGCGGGTCTTTCTCCGTGCTGGCCTCTGCGATGAGTTTGATTTTTCCCTTTTCCGGAGTACCCTTTGCAGGGGTGATGGTCAACCAACTGGCATTCTGTACAGAAGCAGTCCAATCGACGTTGGCGGTGAAAACGATGAATACGTCCTCTTCGGCATCTTCGGTACCAGTTACAGGCACGTTGATTTCAGTCTTGTCAGCCTTGATTTCAGGAACAATCTGTTCCTCTTTTTTGCAGGCCGTGAGTGCAATGGCTAAAGCCATAAGCGAAAATAAAACCTTTTTCATAATGTTTGTGATTAGTTGTGTTTAAAATTAATTCAGAGTTTGCAGATATTGGTCAAAAGCTTTTTTGAAATCGCCCCAATAATCGTACATTTTAATGTGTATGAGGTCGAAGATGAACAGACCGTCGGCGCTGTTGATGCAGGCGTCCACAATCTGTGGCATAAGCGCACCCTGTCCCCCGTTTTCAAATCCGGAACCGTTGCCTACGTCCGGCCCTCCGTAGTAAGGCACATCCCCCTTGAAGAGATTTGCCGCCAGCTTGCAGAATCCCTGCATAGTCCATTCTGTAGAGCCATAGATACTTGAAGCTCCGGCATAAGCTCCGATGAGCATAAGGTCGCAATGGTCTGCATAGCCGTAGTTTTTGTAGTCATCAGACGCCCATTTGTAGCCGTCGGCCTTAGGGTCGTACTTCGGACTCGCCCAGTTTACGCCACTTATGTAATAGTCTGAATACCATGCTCCGACATAGGCACCGAACTGGCAGTTGGAATTGACAGAGTGAACCTTTGCCGAAACTTTTTCAATAAAGTCGTGGATTGTCTTCGCGCGGAAGGCAAGCCAGGACTTCTGCATCGTGGTCACCACAGCCCCGAGATTCGCCTGTCCCGGAGAAAAAATGTCGGAAGGCCAGTTTTTCACCTTCTTGCCAAGATAGGCCTCGAACTTTTCGCGGGCAGCATCGGAGAAGTCGCTCTGGAGGCCGTGGTCGTCGAAACGGCAGCGATCGAGAATGATACCATCGACATTGTATGTGGCAAGCTCGGCGATAAGATTGAGAAAATATTCCTGCACATGGTCGTTTGCCGGACTCAAAAATTTAGCCCCCGAATTATCGATGTCAAGGACATTCTTGAGTCCTTCGGATGTATTGGCAACTGACGCCCAGGACCTATCAACGCTTCCGTCGTAAAGAATACCGGCTTGTCCAAGTCCATACGCACAATTACATCCGCCCACAAAAGTATTCATCGCCGCATAGACTTTCAGCCCGTTTTTGTGACCCTCGTCTATAAACTTTTGGAGATAGTCAAAATTCGCAGTTCTTTCCACCCACTTGTATGCGCCATTAATCCAGGCATCCACCTTTGTCAGAGGGGCTTCTGTCTTTGATTTGAACAGCACACCTGTATTGGTCGGACGCACGTCCACCACAATGTGAGTGAAACCTGTCTCGGCTATTTTCTTCACATCAGAGGCAATCTTCGACTCGCTGTTGGCGTAGTCTTTAAAATTTGCCGAGGCGTCAATCCAAACAAATCTTGGCTTTCCTTTATTTCCCGGCTGAGGCTCCGGATTCGGGTTTGGCTCCGGCTGTGGCTCCGGATTCGGCTGTGGCTCCGGATTCGGCTGTGGCTCCTGCCATTCGTCCCGCCAAATGAAACCAGAGTCAGGCTTCTCGCAAGCGAGAGTTCCGCAAACGAGCGCAAGGGTCAAAAACAAACAGTTGAAATTTCTAATCTTCATTTTAATCATTTACTTATTTTATAACGATTACTTAAACATAACCGTACTTGCCACAGCTCTCTGACGACCGTCAGAAAGCTTGATGGTCTCCTTTCCGCCGATGAGCATACAGGAAGAACCGCCACCGTCGAGATTAACCGCGTCTTTGATTCCCAGGCTGTAGAGCACTTTTGCCACTTCACCTGTGGTGAGTCCCGTAACTCCCTCTGTCATCTCACGTCCTTCGCAAACAAAGAGCAGAAGTTTTGAGTCTGCAGAAATACCCACTGCCGTTCTCGGAGCATAGACATCCGGTCCGATGCCGGATTTTCCATTGAAAAGCTCCTCCACATAACTGTCAATAATCTTGGAATCCTTCAGCAGAACAGGTCCTCCTCCGATGGCATTCTTGGCTTCAAACTCCGCTGCATTCTCCGGGAATGTTGCAGAAGGAATTTTCTCCGGTTTTTTCTTCCAAGAGTTCGGTGCCGGAATCTGATAGGTAAAATGCTTGCCAGCCGAAGTCCAATAGGTCCAGCAAGTCTCGTAACTGCCGTCGGAGTGCTCGATAAACGCAGCTCTTGTCGGGTAGTAGATTGTCTGCCAGTCTTCGGAAGCGTAGTTGACATTCATCCCAAGAACATTCCCCTCGCTCACGGCAACCGATGCGTTGTAGTTTTTGCCGTCTGATGAGTAGAAGAATCCTCCGTTGACTATAACTGAGGATGAACTTGTCTCATAAACCTTGGATGGAGTCTTGAAGGCATCGTCAGAGCCTTGAAGTTCGGGGGCATTGATGCTCCAAATGCTGAAATCGGCAGCAGACGCATCAGCAACGGCGATGTAGGCAATCGCCGGGCGTTTGAAGAACTTGTCGCTGAAACGATAGATGCTTATGCCGGAACGAAGTCCCGGATAGTCAGCTGTCACATCTGTCCACCCGGCCTCAGTCGGATTGACAAAGGCCGTATGCGGGGTCTCAGGAAGCAAAGGAAATTCCGGCTCTGTCGGTTTGTCAGGAATTTCCGGCTCCGGCTCGGTCCAAGGCCACTGCGGAACAGTTCCCGTGTCCTTGGCACATCCCTGCGTCAGGGCAAGCCCCAATAGGGATGCAAGAATGAATGAGAATGTGCGAGTCATAACTAATTCCTTTTAATGCAGTCTGCAACAAAGCCGCCGATGGCTCCCGCATACTGGTCGTAGTAGTAGACAAAAATCTTGAATCCGTCTGCCGATTGGGCAACCGTGACATCTCCCGAAGAAATTGTATCCTCTGCATTCACAGCATTGAATGATTTGATGGTCAACGATTTCGCATCATCAGAACAAGCAACGAGTGCCGGAGACTTTGTAAACTCACCCGTAAGGGAGGCCTTGTTGTTGACATTGTAGATGTAGAGAGTAGGATGGCCACCCCACTGCGGGAAATGTGCAAGGACAAGCATCGCAAGATACTCGACATTGTTGAAGAGTTTGCAGTCGAGACAGTTAGGGTTCCAAGCCCAAGCCTGGTCACTGGTCGAGGCAAGCGAACGGCCAATCTTGAAAGAGGAATCAAGCCAGTTGAGAAAGTTAGGCCTGTAAGAATATGAAGCTGTAAAAACGCCATCCTTTGGATCTGAAGAGGCCGCAGCGAAACCCGCTGAACTTGCAGAGAATGCGCCCCAAGACAAATCGGCAGGAGCGAGGTCAACGACCTTTGCCTCAGTAACTTTTCCTGCCTCAACAGTGATGTGCAGGAACTGCAAAGCCTCAGTAACTTTCACCACTCCAGAATAAGGAAGGGTGATTATGGCCTTGTCATCAATGTTTCCGTTCACCTTGAGTTTCGCACCCACAGGAAGGGCTGTCTCGTTGTCATACTCATAGAAGAGTGTCGGAGCTGTCTCCACAGAAGAAGTCCTATAGATCCTGAGCTTACCCTTGCCCGAAAGAGCATTCGCAATCAGAAGATTTCCGGCATCGTCATTCGCAATTCCACCCGGAGAAGCCTCGCCAAGTGCGATTTCACCGAGTTTGTCGCCCGTCGTTCCGTGAACATAGAACGGAGTTGCACCGGTGCCAAGACAAACCACGAGCTTTCCTTCGATGGAGGCGATGGAAGGATTGACATTAGGGTCGAGGTAATCAGGAGTGCCGTAGCGGGACTTAGGGTCAAAGTTGAAGAGAGGCTTGATGGACTCCTTGTTGAAGCCGTTTCTGATTTTGACCGGTTCAGCCTTCTGTGTCACATACTCATACTCCTTGCCGTTATGTGCACGGATGACAATCTTCTGAGGCTCGTTGTAGTTTTTCGCAACACTCAGGTCGGTCACAATTTCTGCATGTGCCGAGACCTGAGCCTCCGCCTTGCAGGACGAAAGGTCATCTTTGGTGTAGAGATAGATAATACGCTCATCATTGTCGACAAACCCATCAAACAATCCCACAAGTGAGAAGGAGACGAAACTTGCCTTGTCCGATTTGACTCTTTTTCCGGTAATCACAATCGGATAGTCATTTCCCTTGGCATCCGTGTAGGTAAACTCGTTTTCGAGGTTCAAATCCAGAATGGTGAGCGGAGGGTAGATGCGGCAGTTTTTGTCGAGTTCCGCCTTCATCCTGAGATTTCCCAGATACTTGGTCGTTGCCTTGTCTGAGCTCTCCGGATAGTAATAAGGCACCTTAATCACAAGACGGCCTTCGCGGAGCATATCGCCGGTCACTTCGAGCCGCGCCAACTCGAGATTATTGTATTCTCCCGAAGTGAAATAGGCACTGATGCTGGTAAAACCCTCGCGTTCCGTGGTAGGGAGCACATACTGAGGCTCGCAGGCAGCGAAAATGAGCGCTGCCACAGCCGTAAGGAATATATTAGAAAGAATTCTTTTCATAATCCACTGTCTTTTGAGTCATTATTTCCATTCAGGGAACTGATTGACAGAGCCATTGTTGTTGAGCTCTGCGGCAGGAAGCGGGAAGCGGTAGAGTCTCTGTGGAAAATTACGTTTCTGGTCATCCACACTGATGTAGTCGTAAGTGAAGTTACCCTCTTCATCCTTGGTAATCTTGAAACCGTGCACCATATAGTCCGACAGCCCGAGAGGATATTTTTCGTGAGCTATACCCCAACGGCGCAAATCCCAGTACCATAGTCCCTCGAATGCGAATTCCACCTTGCGTTCCTGACGGATGGCAGCCATAAGTTCCTCTCCATCAACGCTCAGTGCAGGAAGACCGACTCGGTCACGGATTTTGTTCACGATGTCGTTCGCCTCGCCTTCTTTTCCCGTCTTGTAGAGAGCCTCCGCCCTGTTGAGAAGAACTTCGGCGTAACGGATGACAGTGAACGGCTGCACACCGCTGGTGTACTGGATGACATTGTGTGTTTCGTCCACCATTTTGCGGAGATAGTAGCCGGTTGTTGTCCTGCCGTCAGGTTCCGGTTCCACATTCCATTCGCAGAAGCCGTCCGCACCACCGAGCCAAGGCTGAATTTCCCGTCCTTTCCATTGCGAACCATTATAAAGCACAGTAGCCTGGAAACGAGGTTCGAGAAGGGCATAAGGAGGTGTTTGGGTGACTCCCACATCGTGCCAGATGCTCCAGTCAGGGAAACCTCCGGTCGCCAATTCATAGGACTCCACAAGTTCCTGGGTCGGAGTTCCATAACCTCCGCCGGATGCTCCATTGATGGTAAAATCACCTCCAGGAGTGTAGTAGAAATCGAATGTATGAGTGATATTCTCCGCACGGCTGAAAAGGTACTGGAGAATGGCTTCAATGTTTCCACTGGCTATGGTCTTGGAATAAGAGTCTGCGTAATTCTTTTCAAGATCATAACCGAGAGACTTGAGCTCATTGGAAGCGGTAATCACTGCGTCATACCTTTGCGCATAAAGCATCGCACGAGTGAGGAAGGCATAAGCCGCACCTTTGTCCAGACGACCTTTAGCCTGAGACTTCTCAGGAAGATTGGCAGCGGCAAAATCGAAATCAGCCTGAATGAAGTCCCAAGCTTGCGCTTCTGTCGAAAGAGCCTTGTCCTTCACGATGGCTTCCATATTCTCGTCATAAATGATGACTTCCTTATAGCGTTTTACAAGGTCGAAATAGACATAGGCCCTCATAAAACGGATTTCCGCCTCAAGACGGGTTTTGTCTGCATCGGACATCTTTCCATATTTCTTCAGATTGCTGAAAGCCTCGTTGATGTTGGTAATCTGGCTGTAACGGGTGCTCCAATAGCCCATATAGGAGTCGACATAGCCGGCCTTGATGGTGTGGTCCTCTCCGTAGGCGAACTCGCTCGGGATAAAGGCCAGGGAGTTGTAGTTGTAGGAGCCATATTTCATCATATCGGTCAGCGACTCTGTGAGACCCACCACGCTCTGATTTGCCATCACACTATAGACATAAGTATAGAGCGAGTTAACTGCCCATTCGGCATTCTCCGTTTTCTCCCACATCGTCTTGTCGGAAACAAGATTCGTAGGAGTCATATCAAGCAAATCCGTACAGGAGACGCCTCCTGCCAGCACAAGCGCCGCAGCGCAGCATTTCAATATATTCGTCTTCATAATCATTGTCCCGTTTAGAATGTTAATGTCAAACCTCCCATAAGAAGCCTCTGCTGAGGATAGTAACCGTTGTTGGTGCCCGGAGACTCAGGGTCGATGCCCTCAGGGAGACCGTCGATGGTGAAGAGATTCTGACCTTCGACAAAAAGACGGAGTGTGTCGACTTTGATTCTCTCCATCCATTTGCGAGGGAAGGTGTAGCCAAGCTGCGCAGTCTTGAGACGGATGTATTTTCCGTCACGCAGCCAGAATGTCGAACCGAGCCCGTTGTCACCTCCGTGTCCCGGATTGCTGAGTGTAATACGAGGGAAGGTCCCGTCAGGATTGTAGATGCTGTAGGCATTTTCAACGAGATAGAGCGGCGAATTGGCCCATTCCTTGAAAGTCTGTGTCCAGACGGTGTTGTCGTCATTGTGATTGAAATATGTTCCGGTGAGGGAAACGTCAAAGAGCGCTCCACCCGTAAACTGTGCACTGAGGTCGAAACCGTACCAAGAGAAATTGAGGTTGAGACCGTAGGTGAGCTGAGGACGGTTGTTTCGTCCAATACGGCATTTGTCGTCGTAGTCGATTTTACCGTCACCGTTGATATCCACATACTTGACGTCGCCGATACAAGGTCGTGTCCTATACCAGGCGGAATTGTCGATTTCCTCTTCGGTCTTATAGAGTCCGTCAGCAATCCAAGTCATTATGGAACCCACTTCCGTTCCGGTAACTTTCTGATATTCCGGAATATTCGGCTGGTCCGGATAGATGATGTAACGGGATTTCGCATAAGTGATGCTCCCGGCGATGCCGTAGGTGAATGGCTGACCGGCAAGCATAACCGTATTCTTGTGCAAAAGCATTATGTCTATACCTCCTGTGTCGATGGCGTTTCCGTTGATGTATGTCGGGAAATATCCTCCCATCGATGGAGGGAAATTCGTTCCCTGGGCAACGAGCATATCGTAGGTGTAGCTGTAGTATGCGTCAATCTCGGCGCCGAGTTTTCCGTTCCACATATTGAGATCGAGACCGACATTGTAGGAAGAAATCTTCTCCCACGAGAGATTCGGGCTTGCGATGACATTGGTGTAGTAGGAAGGGTTGACAGTATTTCCAAGAACCACCTTGCCGCCCTGTGCGTAGGTGCTCAGATAGGCGTAAGGGCTGACAGAGTCGTTGCCGAGCAGTCCGACAGAAGCGCGGAGTTTCAGATCGTCAAGGCAGGAAGCGTTTTCGAGCCAATGTTCTTTCGCCATATTCCAACCCAGCGAGAAAGACGGGAAGAAACCCCAACGGGTCTTGGTCATTCCTGCGAATTTGTAGGAGCCGTCAACTCTGGCAGAGAACTCAGCGAGATATCTCTCATCGTAGTTGTAGCGCGCCCTCAGCACATATCCGGCAGAACGTGTGGCATTGCTATTACCATAGACAGAGCCCTCTTCCTGACGTCCGTAGCTCAACTCCGGAAGCGAAGAGAAGGCGACATCCTTCACCGCGGCACCCAGCCCGTTTGCCTTCCAATCCCTGATTTCCGCAAGAGCGAGAAGGTCGAGATTGTGCTTTCCGAATGAATGGATGTAGGAGACGCTCGCCTGTCCGATGAGACTGCGCGACCAGTCGGCACTCTCACGGACAGTGTTTCCCGAGCCCACTCCGTTTGGTGAGTTCACTTTCTTCCAATCCCACTCCCCAAGCGCAGAGTCGTAGGACGAAGACATCAAACTGTATGGAGTGTAGAGAGTTTTTCCGTTCGCAGTGTAACCCATATATGAACCGGAAACCTTCAGCTGAAGTCCCTCAAGGAAAGGAACATCATAGGAAAGGGACGTGTTGACAGAAACATCGGCAGTGCTGTTCTTTCTGAAGCCCGAATCATAGATTGCGGCAAGAGGAGACTGCGGAAGACCGGTATTCTTCTTGGTGGAAGCGGTGTAGAGGCCGTCGTAGGTCTTCGGAAGGTAAGGATGCATCTGAATGGTCTGGTTGGCAATTGAGAGCCAGCCTGTCGCCTCACTTCCTCCGTAAATTACACTCTCGCCGGAGCCCGCATTATAATAAGGTGCGTCTTTCTTGCCGATGACTCCCGAAAGGCCGAGAGTGAAGTTGAAATTCTTGGCAATCCTGGATTCGAGGTTCGCGCGCACGTTGTATCTCTTGTAACCGAAATTGTCGATATTACCCTTCTGTCCGAGATAGCCGAAGGATGCGAAGTAGCGTGTCTTGTCGTTTCCGCCCTGAACGGTCACACTGTGCTTCTGGTTGAAACCCGTACCGAAAACCTCGTCGATGTAGTTGACATTGTCCCATCCGTCAGACGGGTCGCCGTTGAGCATCATTTCCACCTGATGTTTGGTGAAATATGGTTTGTATTCGCTGTCGTCTTTAATGACCCCGCGGGCGAGCTGGTCCATCATCTCCGCCACATTGTAGTAGTAGGCGAACTGCGGGCCGTTCATAAACTTAGGGAAATTGGCGTTCATCGAGGCTCCGAAAGATGCGTTGTAGGTGATTTTGGTCTGGCCCTTCTGTCCTTTCTTGGTGGAGATGATAATCACACCGCCGGAACCTCCGAAACCATAAACAGCAGCGGAAGCACCGTCCTTAAGAACGGAAATGCTCTCGATGTCTGCCGGATCGATGTCGTTTATGTCAGAAACAGGAAATCCGTCCACCACATAGGAGACACTGCGGATGTTGCCTCGTATGCGCAGGGAAGCCTGGTCTTCACCCGGCTGTCCTGACTCCTGAACGGATGAAATGCCGGGAAGTTTTCCGGCAAGCACCTGAGAGACATTTGTGGAAGGAGCCTTGAGAAGTTCCTCTCCCTTCATTGCCGAGACTGCTGAAGTCATCGAGGATTTCTTTTGAGTACCATAACCCACGACTATAGTCTCCTCAATGAAATGGGAGTCCTCTTTCATAGTGATGTTTATGTTTGCTGTCCTCGAGTCGCAGCGATGTGTCTGAGTGGCGAGACCAAGGCAGGAGAATTCGAGAACATCGCCCTCTTTCACTCTGAGAGTCCAGGTTCCGTCCATATCCGTCATCGTTCCGTTGGTTGTGCCTTGGACCATCACGGTCACTCCCGCTACGGGGCGTCCATCCCCGTCAACGACCTTTCCCTTCACCGGTGACTGTGCGTGGGCGGAGAATAATGCCGTAAATGTCAGCAGAACTGCCACGAACACAGACCTCGACCGGAGGCTCGAAATCAGATTCAATAAAGCTTTCATTATTGTCTTGTTTTGTTAAAAGTGGTGTTTCGCAGTATTCATCGCCGCCGAGAGTTCATCCCAGAGATGATGCTTGTTAAGATGCACTATGTCGAAAATCATCACCCCGCCGGTGCTTCGGAGAGCCTGCTCGACTGCCGGACGGAATTTCCCGAAATCGCCCAGATACTGCTCGACATAGATTGAGCCCACAACCGGCACAACTCCTTTCGTGACGGCTTTGGCAAGTTCAGCACCTCCCTCAACACTGTAGCAGTAGGTAAGACTGTCGTCCATTCCGGCTTCGGAACGCTGCCCGACAACTCCGGTGGCATTGTCAACATCATCCTTTGTGATGAGAGAGTAGTAGAGACCCGTCATATAGAGGTCAAGAAGTTCGGCATAGGCTGTTTCACGATAGGATTCGCTTGCCCACTCGCTGTACTCCGGAACTGCTGAAGGGTCATATTCCCTGCTCGCCCAGTTGACACCGAGTTGCCAATAGGTAGGATACCACGCCCCGGTGTAGTCGCCGATGATGAGTTCGGGATTGATTTTCTTGAGAAGATTGTGTGCCTTTGCCACGAAATCGTGGATTACGAACGCTCTCCATTCCACCCATTTCTTTCCGTAAGGTCCGAGCACCCAGTTTTTCCGAAGTTCACCATTCCCGTCATACCAACTGAGCACATCCTCCGGGTATCTTTCGAGTTTCACTCCGGCATATTCCTCAAACTGTTTGCGTGAGAGTTCACTGAAATCGGAGGTGATGCCGTCGTAGCGCAAACGGTCGAAAACGAGTCCGTCCGTTTCGGGATACATTCTCACAAACTCCTCGAGAATGTCGAGCTGATACTGCTGAACTTCCGGATTGGAAGGGTTCAACATTCCGTTGTAGTTTGTCTTGATTGAAGAAATCGGGACAAGTTGCCCTTTTTCATAACAGATTGATTGCCAGGCAGCCTTATCCTGATAGATGATTCCCCTGTCGAAGTAGTTGTGTCCGCCGGCAAAAATGTTGAGGGAAGCGAAAACCTTCATTCCGAGTTCGTGACCATACTTGATGAAATAACCCATCATATCATAGTCCCGGGAACGCTCGACACCTTCCCACTCACCCATATACGGAGCGATTTTGCTGTCATACAGAACCTCGCCCATAATGGATTTCACGTCAACCACGGCATTGTTGAAACCGAGGTCACGGCATTTCTCAAGATAGAACCGGATGGAATCAGGATGTGAAAGAGTCGCGTAGTTCGCCTCGCAGTCGAACCACATATAGTTTCTGTTACTGTCAGTCAGCTTGCCCCCCCCAGTGCAGGAAACAGCGGACATGGAAGCCACAATCGCAATGATTGTGATACGGAGTCGGCTCATAAATATTCAGTTATCAGTTCAGCTCCGCAAATATAAAATAAATTTTGTAATAAAGCGGTATGATTTATAAAATAATTTAAAAATCACGCCGCGACTTATTAAATATTAAAATAATTTAAAAAGAAAATGCTTATTTCTTTATACGATTCTCCCAATACAATCCGCCCTCAATCGGATAAGCCTGACTTTTTCGCCTCGAATTTTCTACGGTATTCCTCAAAGACAGCGGCCTCACGCCGGGCATCCTTGATTTCAGCAGCAAGGGCCTTGCGTTTCTTCGCACGAAGTTTTTCGAGCTTCTTCCGCTCCTTGGCAGCCTCCTTTTCCTTCCTTATCCGCTCCTTCTCCTGCCACTTGGCCTCACGCTCGGCATCTTTTCTGGCCCTGGCCTCGGCACGAGCCTTCTTCCTGGCCTCCTTTTCGGCTTTTTTCAATGCGGCCCTGTAAGCCTTAGGATCGGCAAGGGCAAGGGAATCGAGCGCCGCCCTCTCAGCAGCGAGGCTGTCACGGAAAGCCAAGGCGGTGGCGAGAGAGTCTTTTGTCAGAGCAAGGCTATCAGCGCCGGTGACTAAGCTGTCAGCCAATACTGTAGAGTCTTTCACTGTGGCAAGACTATCCCTGAGAGACAGGGAGTCACGCCCGGCGGCAAGACTGTCGCGAGTCATCAGGCTATCCTTCAGCGCGAGGGAATCGGCAAGAGCCTTTTCCTTCCGAAGCTGCTCCCGGCGCAGGGCGTCCTCGGCAGCACGGACTTTCTGGAGAGAGTCGCGCACTGCCATTTCCCTATAGATGCCCTTCATGTAGCCGGGGAAATAGCGGTCGGTTTCCTTGAACTGTGCACGCGGACGGGCGAGATAGGCAGCGCGTTCGGGAGAGCGGTACTCGGCGTCGGTGACGGCATGGCGGTCGGCCGGACGACGGTCAGGCTGCCAGTTGAAGCCCTTGAGCGTGCGTTCCTCTTCCTTCATCTGAACAATCGGGTAGGCGTCGCTCTTGGCGGTGTCATAGTAGTAGATGCGTTGGATGCTGCCATCGGAGAATGAGGCTGAGAGCATCTTGGAATCGGTCTTGTTCACCGTGGCGAGGACGTCGTTTTCCTTGATGAAAAAGAGAGCCTGAGCACCTCCGAGGGCATCGAAACGCCTCAGGCCGCCACCACCCTCGAAGAAGGCCATCATCTCAGCGGACTTTATCTGGTCGTAGTGGGTCGTGTCCTCCTCTATTGTTATAAATGCGTTGGACATAAGGCTCGCCCTGTCCATCGCTCCGTTACGCACAACAACATAAATACTGTCCGCGGCATACTGTCTGACGGTTTCCTGCCAGACTATCGGCTCGACATAGAGCCGCGCCAGGGAGTCGATGTCGCTATAGAGCAACGAGTCACAGACAATCTGCGCATCCTTTCGGAAGAGACGGACATTCTTGAGGGCTGTCATGAACCCTATTTTTGTCGAATCGAGTTTCACGGCCACAGTGCTGTCTGCCCCAGCCGCAAGTGTGTCGGAGACTGCCAATGAATCGGATACCGCCAATGAATCTGATACCGTCAATGAATCTGAAACTGTCAGAGAATCAGACAATACCGCCAAAGAATCTGCCACTGCCAAAGAATCAGACAAAGCGACTTTATCTCCCAATGCCAGAGAGTCAATCTTTGGAGCATTCAGACTGTCAAGTCCTCTCTCTCCCAAAGAAAGTGCACCTGCCATATCGGACTTCATCCGGAGCCCCTCATTCTTTGCGTCTGCAGGCTTCTCAATGTCAAGTTTACCGCCCGGCTCTTCTGCCGGCGTCCCAGCTTTCCCGGCAGCCCTTTTCGCCCGAATCTCCTCCGCGGCCTTCTTCGCCGCATAGTTGGCATCATTCTCCAGAGCCGACTGCTCCGCCGCCTTTGCCGCTTCCTCCGCCGCCTTCTTTCTGAATGTTCCCACGGCATCGACCTCAAGATTCTTCAGGCGTTCCTCCGACTGCGCGAGAGTTAGCGAATCAATCTGAAGCTTCATAAGAGTGTAATAGTCAATGAAGTCAGCCGCCACATAGACCGTATCTGCCTGTCCCTGGTCGTCCGTCGTCTTCGCTATTATTGCCGGATTCCGCCGCATGCTTATCCTCGCGAGACTGTCCTTATATTCGGCACGTCCCGCCACGGCAGAGACGTTCCGCGTCGTGTCGATGATCTGAACGTTCCCGAGCATAGTCACGTCATTCAGCGCACGATAGTAGTAGACAGAATCGCACCACGCCTCCTCATTTTCTGACATAAGATGCACATTGCGATTGAAAAGGAAGATCTCCCTCGCCCTGTCGTACCATCCGGCATCGGAGGAAAGCATATTTTCCTTGTTCCACATGTCCGTGCCGCTTCCGAATGTCGCAAATGAAGTTTCAGACCTGTAGTCAAGTGCGTCCGTCTTCACGAAAACAGTGTCTGAGAACATGTTGACATCGTTCCGGAATGTGAAGAGTTTGGCTTTGGAGTCGTAACTGCCGTTGATGCTCTCGATAATCTGTCCGTCCTTGTCGCGCATCGCGCCACCGTCGCGAAAAAGAGCCACACTGTCTTTGGTGTTATAGTCCAGATTTCTGGTTCTCAGAGTGTTATCATCCTTATCGGTAAGCTGCACGAGAGAGCCTCGGAACTGCGCGAGGTTGTCGTCGATGAGATAGGTCAACTTGTCACCGGTGAGCACGGTCTCCTCCTGAAGAATCTGCACGTTGCCGATGGCGTCAAGATATTTTCCGTCCACGCTCCAGAAAGCCGTGTCACACAAAAGGTAGGTGTTGTTATGAAAAAAACGGGCCGGGCCTATGACCTTTCGGTAGGCACTGCCCTCCACATCGACAACCTGCGCCGACTTTGAACTTATGAGTACGACAAGGCTGTCACTACCATCGGTCGTCTGCGCCGACAAGACCGCCGGAAACACGCCGGAGACGATGACAACTGCCACAAACTTCCGAAGTGCGCCGATGCCAATTCCGGCTATATTTTCGAAAATATCCCTGAAAATACGCATCCGCCCTATTCCTCTTTCTTGATTTTTGCTTCAAGTCCCTTATGGTCAAATTCGCAGTCGGCGAAAATCGGGTCTATGGTGATGTAGGTCGTCGCTATCTTCTCGTTGAGAAATTTGTCAATCGCCTCCATCGAAAGCTTGTTCTTCGCAGCATTGAGCATAAGGTCGTAGTCTTCACTGAAAGACGCCGGATGAGACGGAATTATCTTGTCGACCCGCACAATCTTGTAGACAAGGTTGCCGTCGCGTCCCTCGTTGTCCCTCGAAGCGACAGGTTCGGAAATCTGCCCTTCATCAAGTCCATTGATGGCGCGGTAATCCTCCGGCTTTATCTGGTCCTTTTCGAAATACGACGAACCTGTGTTCGGATCCGACATCTGTCCTCCGTTAGTTCTCGTGGCAGGGTCCTGCGAATAGAAACGGGCAGCCATCTCAAAGCTGATGTTGCCGTTCTGAATCTCTGTACGGAGGCTGTCGAGGGTCTTGAATGCCTTTGTCTGGTCTTCTTCGGTGTATTCCGGCTTGAGAAGGATGTGCCTTGCATTGAACATGTCGCCCTTTTTCTCCAAGACCTCGATGAGATGGAAACCGTCCGGAGTCTCGACTATCTGGGAGACTATGCCGGGCTTGAGCGACATCGCCGCATCCGAGAATGCCGGCCAGAAAATTGATTTTGACGCCATTCCGAGCTCGCCGCCACGCCTTGCGCTTCCCGGGTCCTGCGAATAGATACGTGCCAGAGTAGAGAACTTCTCGCCATTCATGATTCTCTCACGCAGAGACAGCAATTTCTCCTTTGTGGCAAGAGCCGCAGCCTCACGGTCAGGATAGATGCAGATCTGACTCAGCCTATATTTTTCCGGAACAAGAGGAAGGTCGTCCTTATCCGTATTTTCGATAAACTTTTCCACATCATAAGGAGTCATCTCCGGAATCGAAGAGGCCACCTTCTGCTGCATCTGCTGCGTAAGACTTTGTTCCTGAAAGGCCTTGCGCCATTCCTGACGAAGTTTATAAACCGGTTTGCCGAAGTATTTCTCGAACTCTTCGTCTCCGCCAAGACGAGTCTTCAGCTGGTCGATACGGTTGTTGAGCTCGCTCTCCACCATGTCGTTGTTGACACTAAGGGAGTCAATCCTCGCCTGCATGAGGAAAATCTTTGAGGTGAGCATCTGCTCCAAAAGCTCGCAGCGCATATTCCTGTCCGAAAGAATTCCGCTTGCCCTCGCCATCCGGAGCTCATCCTCGATGGTTGAAATCTTTATCATTTCCTCACCGACGACCGCCACGGACTTGTCGATAACCCCATTCCCATATTTCTGGGCAAATGCTGCATACGGAGCCATAATGGCGACAACTGCCGACAAAAGACATATTTTCCTCATTTTCATCATCCTATTTTCGTCAATATATTTCAAATTTCCCATTTTCCCGAGCCTGCTCAAGCAAGTCCTGTTCCAAGTTCGACACCAACTCACGCTTTCTGGTACTGAGCAGTATGTCACGAATCAGAGGCGTCGCATACCCAATCGGAGCGAGCTTTCCGGCAGGGACGAACTCACGGATGTAGGCTATCGAAAGGAGTCCGGTGTCCCCGCTGCGCTCAATCCACTCGCCTTTTCTGAACGTCATAAGCTCGGCATAGTCGAGTCCGAATTCCTTGGCAAGAACAGTCATATCAATCCACCGGCCCCCAAAATTCTCATATTTTATCGCCGAAGAATATGCCAGCGAGTCGGTAATCTGCATCTGCGGAACGTCGTCGGAGACAATGTTTCTGCGAAATTCGGCAAGCGACGGCGATTCCGGAGATATGCACAGGAAATCCGCCCTGACCACAGGAACCTGCAGCACGAACTTTTCCGGGTGCTTCCTGTAGTATTCATCTATCTGTGCCTCAGTGACAAGGGTGTCAAGGCGGTCGTTGATGTAGCGCTGTTCATAACGATATTTCAGCAGCGACTTGCGGTAATCTTCAAGTTCCTTGGTGACATCGAGTTCCGCATCCGAAAGCTGTTTCTCGGCAATGTTCAGGAAAATCACATCCGACGCCCAAGTGTTGATGTATTGATGAGCAAGACGGGTGCTGTCGTCCGCAGAAAGCCCGGAGGGCAGAACCTTGTTCAAGTCGCTGCGGTAGAGCCGAGATTTGCCTACCGAAGCCACGACTTCGCCGGAAATGACCTGCTCCGCCCACTCACAGGCAGAGGCAGAAAAAAGGATGGCAACAAGAGCCGTCAGTTCCAATATGTGCAGTCCGGTTTTCATCCCAATCAATCAGCAATAAAGTTAAACATCCTTCGGAGCAAGCCAACAATCCCTGTCGGGCAAAGTCCAAACTGCAAATATAATAATTTTTTCGTTCACCAGCCTTTTCGTTCACCTCCTTGTCATCTTTGATTTACTATTTTTCATTGGATAGTGTCAAATACTAATCCAGGAATATTCCCTATTACCTGCTTAAGGTCATCCAGATCCATATATCTGGAATTTTTACACTGAGTTTGATACTTTTTTACTCCTATCTTCTTTACTATATTCTTTGCGACTTCTTCACAAGGGGAATTTATTCCATCTGATAAATTCCACAATTCTTCCACATTATCTTTGCGTTCAGTAACAAATCGAAATCCCCTTTTTTTCAGTTCTTGTACCAACTCTTCTTTCCCAATACGCGCATTCACATGTACGGTTCTATTTTCCAAAAGAACACCTTTCTCATAAGTATCCACCACTTTCTGTATATCACATTTTATCCTTTCAATCGTTGATACCGGAGGGACAAACTGCCAAAACAATAATGGAATATATCCCTGAGTCAACTCATACAGAGGTTGTGATATTAAATACTCATTTAAATAAGTTCCCTGTACGGAAACCTTTGTCAGTTCCCGATTTTTATACATAAAGTACATAGCTATGTTTGCACCGAGATTATACATATCCATCATATCATGGGTGGCAATCAAAGAATAGACTTGCGCCGGAGTATATTCACGAATACCTTTTGATATATTATCAATTTGCCTGTTGACAACACCGCTCTCCCAATCGGCCAGGTCCTTACCTTCTTCAAGAGATAAGATATTATAGTCAACGATATTTCTTGATATTGTGTGGATGTCATGCTCTGAACCTGATTGGGTATATAAAATATAAAGAGAACCATTTGCATACTCCTGACCTTCCACTCCGGTTTCACTTATTTTCCGGCAATAAGATTCACTTTTCACATTCTCCCTTATGCCTGCGATAATTACGTTTTCTACTTCATGCTCTATTATAAACTTCCGGTATTCATCAGGCAAAGCCAATAGTTTTATCCAGGCAACTCCGACATCATTCATAGAAGCATCATATCCCAATGTAGCATAACATGGGACTCCAGCTTGCGAGGAATACTCTAATATGGAAGAAACTTCTTTGGTAGAATTGACAGAAACCAAAAAATGCAAGGGTAACACAGGGGCCTCCATAGCTGCAGAGAGATACGGTACCGTCGGTACTCCCGTAGATATTATCACTGTTTTAAGTTTCTTCGACTTGCCCAAATGTTCATTATATAAATCCACTGTATGCCGGACGGATTGCTGAAGGAAATCAGGTGTCCCCCATACCGGCTTAGGGCCTCCTCCCGGACCTATAAACCAGGTATGACTCACACCGGCCGTCAGATTAGCTAAAGACTTCTGGACAGCATATTCCGCACTCATCCCCCCATCAAGCATAAATACATTCATCCCTTCATATTCCTCTTTGGTGATCTGATAGGTAGTCAACATTCCCGGAGTTACCACCCTAAAATAAGAAGAATATATCAACTGTCCCTCCTCCTTTTGATAAACCCCTACAGCTGCAGGCGTAAATTCTGAAGGAACCTTCCAAACAAATGGCTCTCCGCCAATCTCCGCAAGAACCGGTTCTCCTTCCTTAGACAAATACTTCAGTATAATCGTTTTATTTTCTGACTTCCCATCATCTGACTTCCCATCAAAAGAAAACACGACATCCTCTCCTTGCGAATAAACAAATTTATCCGTTAACACACGAGCTCCAATCTCTCCTCCTGCCAAAAATGCGATGAAGAGAGTTACCATCAGTCGTTTTATACTCATATCGTTAAATCTAAATCTTAAATCAATGTTCTACCAATCTCATATTTCCAACCTGTGCACAAATAGTGCGAAGTTCCTCCAATGTCAAGTACTCCATCGATTTAACCACACTCCGATACTTCTGCACCCCAATACGTTCAATTATATCATAAGCAAATTCTTCAGCCGAGCCTATTTTATGATTAACGCGTCCAAAATACTCTTCCGTTTCTCCATCATCTTCCGGATTCCATTTATCTACACTCTGTCTAATTCTAATATTTTCCGAAGACACGCCTCTTGTTACCAACTCATCATAAAATTCATAACGTCTCATATTAGAATTCAGATAGAAATGTCCCTCATACAGATGATCGGAGGCAGCCGGGAAATATCCGGCAATAGCAGACTTCAGATACCCATCAACACGTTCCACAGTAGAAGCCGCCGAATTAAATTGCCAGTACAATAAAGGTATATATCCAACAAAAGCTTCATATTGAGGGTGATTAGTAAGATACTCGTTAAAAATAACGCCATTTACGAAAGGTGCCTGCAACTTGCTCTGGTTCTTTTTTATATATTGGAGTGTTAAGAAAGAAGATATATTGTATAGAGCCATCATATCATCTGTCTCAATTGTATAGGCTTTCACACTTGGCATCGCTTGCGCAGAGCCGGATATATTTGTTATCTGATCATCAACAATGCCACTTTCCCAATCAGAAATATACTGTCCTTTACCCAATTTCAACTGATCATAATCGTACAACCGATGTTTCAACGCGTCAATATCGGCATCCGAACCAAAGTTGGTGTACAATATATATAAAGAACCCGGTGCATATTCATTTGAAGCTGTACTCTGCGTCAAGACCCTTCGGGAATAAGATTCGCCATGACCTTCCTGGCCTACTCCATAAATATAGACTTCTTCCACTTGATGGTCTTTTATGAATTGCTTGTATTCTGCCGGCAAATCCAATAGTTTTATCCATGCCACTCCCACTCCGGGCATAGAACCATCATACCCCAATGTAGCATAAGACGCATATCCATTTTGATTGGAATAATCGAGTATAGCTTGCACTTCGGAAACAGAATTAGCCGACACCAGATAATGAATAGGCAAGTAGGCGGCTCCCATCATTGTCGCAAAGTAAGATACGGATGCAATCCCTGTTCCGATCACCACTCTCTTTATCTTTGTGGTAGCCCCGATCTCCGAATTGTAAAGCTCAACTGTTTTGCAAACGGAACGTTGCAAAAACTCCGGAGTAGGCGCAACCGGATAAGTACCACCCTGTGGAGACTCTTCCATGGTGGCAGCTATTCCCTGATCAAAAGCAGCCATTGTCTTTAATACTCCGAACCCGGAACTCATATCTCCTATCTGACGATACACTGGAAGTTCCTTATAATCTGTCTTTTGAATATCGTAGGTCAACAGCGACTGCTCATTAATAGCCCTAAAATATGTTCCGTCAATTGTGGTAGTTATCCCTTCTTCAAAATCTAAAATGAACCTGACTGCACAGAAAGAAGAAGGTTTTAATGTAGCCGGAAGAGTATACAGTGTTCCGGCATCCACAGAAACTGATTGCCCCGATACTATTTGAATATTGGAAGCAACGGACTTTTCAGCTAATACACGCCCTCCATCATCCATATTTTGGATTACCGCTTTTACTTCATTAATATCCATTGGATAGTTCGTTTCATTTTTCAAAGTAAAAGAGCAATTAACCGGGTCTCCTGGCCAATAGGCAACCTTATTTAACTTTACATCGGAGGCTTTGGCCATTGTTGTTCGAAATCCGTCATCAACAACTTCCAAATCTTTGCACCCGCTCGTGACAGCCAATGCAGAAAGAGTGATGATTATACTTGCAACATAATTAATTATTCTCATTGTGTTTTTCTTTTAGAATTGAACCCTTATATTTATTCATTAATAAAGTAGCAATCTCAACGGCATCACCAACAGGCTCGGAAGGATAACGTTCATGCGACTTAACCCAGTCAATTTCAAATTGTGTCACTCTTTGATGAAAAGCATCAGAATTAAACGGCTGCCTGTTAGAAACAGAGCGGACAACTTCATCTATAAACATCTCCCAACGAGGCGCATAATATCCCGAAACCAAACCTCCCCAAGTACGATTCGCGTAATCATTTAAACTCTGATCCTTATCTCCCCAGGTTGAAACGATATTACGGGCATTTTCTTCGTAATAGTTTTTAGAAGCTTCGTCCGTACCCAAGGAACGGGCGTCTTCAATCCATTTCCCCAATAAAAAAGAAGATTGTGTACTTAGCAAAGCATCCACATCATGCAGCAATTGTTTCATTTCTGTGCCTTTTTGCTCCAACAACGATAATTGCTTCCGGGAATAAGCTTCCGCAAATTCATCGCGAAGCTTCATGAAGTGATTGCCAAGCACTTGCCTTCCGATGTTAACGACATCATACTCATAAGCAGAATTTCGATGTTCGCCGGCTTTTAACAACATCTCCCACACTTCAAACAGCGTTTCATTAGAATACGCTATCGTGGGTGTTGTCGTCCAATTGCCATTTCCTTCTAAACAAGGACGTGCATTCATCAATGTCCCCTGCCCCAAAGCAGCCGGTACAGTATAAACACTGTCATAAAGTAATCTCCATGCCCGACGCATTTGTTGATTTTTCAGACCAATCCGTCTATCTGCCAGTTGGTCTATCCATACAGAATCCGGAAGGTCACAATCCCATGCTTTACTGAAAACATATTCATACATAAAAGGATTTACATCAAACCCCTCCAAAGTAGAACCCAATCCTGAGAAGTTTTCTCCACCATTGGCATACACATTCTCGATTCGTTTCCCCACTTCTTTTGTGTTTCCGGCAAGCATTGTATTTCCGCCAAAATTCCCTAAATAGCACCATAAATACGGCTGGCCGAAATAGCTGTCTGTCTGTTTCCAAACTTCAGTATCCTCACAATAATAGTCCAGCAACAAGAGTTTACCCTGAGGCACTGCTTTCAAGAAAGCTTCTACCCGTTCGTTTGTCCACAAATGTCGGTCAATATAGAATAGCCACGTCATTTGTAGCCAAGTGGCATCCGGATCGACATGTGCCATCGACTGATAAATATGCTTTGAACAATTGGCCAAGAACTCCGGTTCCCAACTTGGAGGAGCCACTTCATTAAAAGGGTCTGCCCCATAAATATTATCGGTCCCGAACAACTTAGTCTGCTCTTCCAGAAACTCTTTCTGTATAGTCGCGAACAACGGGTCAAGCGGATCCAGGAAATGACTTCTGTATTTATCCTCAAAACCTCCCCAAGGACTCATCCGGCTAATCCTGGCTTCCGGATAAACTCTTTTAAGTTCCGATGGTACATGCCCGGCAAATGCCGGGAGTATGGGACGCATATTAAACTGACGTTCGCGGGCAACGATTTGTTTCTGCAGTGCCTCTTGTGTATCCAACCATTCCTTAGGCAAAGGTCCCTGCCAATAATCCAGGTTAGACATACGATGCCACGGCAAGTGAGCCGGTCCCGTGAAATAGTTTCGTATCTCCTCATCTGTCAATCCCAGTTTTGTCCAGACACGATACCAAACTGATTCTTGTCCCGTGATTGCCAAAGGCATATTGACTCCATTTAAAGCCATCCAGTCAATCAACCGTTCCCAGTCTTTCCATGTCCACCATGGCATTGTATAACCGAACGTGCAGTAATTAAGAAAGAAACGGTTCTCGCAACGGGCAGTTGAAGTTATTTTTGTTGGCAGCATCGGTAATACTTCCGGCATCTCCACCTCATCATTCACATACCAGGAAACAGAAGTAAGGCAGTAATGATTCAAATAATAGTTCAACCCTACAGCCATAGAATTTGCATTATTCCCACGTATCTGTACCGTTCCTCCTTTAGTTTCTATTTCATACCAATCCTTAGTAGCTATCTTTTCTGATTGTTCAAAACTAAATTGGGAAGCATACTCCGGGAACAAACGTTCTACCATCTGTTGCATCGCCTTTTCGTCTTCAGTACTTGCTTTGCAGGAAGAACACAATACGACCAACGTCAGTAGAAATAAATATTTATAAAACTTACTATTCGCCATGGGTAATTGTCAGATGTGTAAGTCCGGCATCATCAAAGTTCTTTTTAGTAAGTGGCACATCCGGCCCTATAATAACGGTATTAAGTTTCTTTAGTTTCTTCAATACTGTCAGATCAACATTCGGATTGATAGTTTTGTCCACCGAGAAGCCTTTCCCCTTTATGATAGAAAGTGTTTCCAGATTAACAAAAGGTAAAATATCAACCAACGTTTGTATTTCTCCCTGAATAGTCAATGATTTAAAGTTTTCTATGTCTTGACAATTCGGCAGACGGTCAGCATATTCCATCAACCATGTATTCCACCAGTCAAAATACTCAAAGCGAAACTCGTTAGTGGACCAGTCTTCACCAACTATAGGACCGTATATCACTGCCCATTCACCGGATAATGATTTCTTGAATTCCACATCATTAAAGAATGGAACATTCTCCGGACGAGTATTCGCAGCAGGTACATATTTATCCGTCAATGCCTTAGTCTGTACTTCAATTGTCTGCTCCGGACCAGAGGCTCCTTTTGCCAAAAGTTGTACTTTGATTGTACTCTTTTGATTATGAGGTAAATTGGCAACATACGCGTAATCCGCAGGTTTAAATCTATCCACCACTTTTTCACCGTCCCGATCCGTATAAGAAACCTGTATCTCGTCAACAACAGGAGGAAATGCCCACTGCAAAATAGCGGAAGTGGCACTACTTACTCCGATAGCAGCATTAATCGGCAAGGAAGACAAATCAACATCTGTCGTATTGATCTCAGCCTGCTCTGAATAATTCCAATAATCTCCGGCTGATTCCGTACGTCCCAACGCTCTCAGATAATAGGTATTGTTAGGGTTTAAGAACAGAGTCTCGGTAAATTCTCCCGACAATTCAGTCAAATTCTTCTTTATTCGTTTGTAAGTATGAGATCCACTTTCGCCCTCATTCATAGCCGTACGTTGCCCAGGATACTGTTCTTTACCATATACCAATCCTATTTCCTGAGTTTTGGAACGTTCGTCATTGACCTGATAAGTAAATGTGACATTCGCTGTTATGCCATACAACAGTTCCACTTCCTTGATTTTTAATGTTACATTTGGGGTAACGATCAAGTCCATTTTCTTAAAATTACGAATCTCACCATAAATGGTATCCAATTCAAAGAATGGTCCGTTCGCCCAGACTTTATAGCGTGAAGGATATACCTTTGTATTGCGATATGTTCCATCAGGAAGTGTGTTATACTCCAAAGGAACCGCTACGTCTCCATACGCCAAATCCAGTAACTTTAATTTAGCCCCATAGTATTCGGTAGCAACCTTTTCACCAGTCTGCCTGTCAATAAAAGCGCCTTCGTAACCACCTGTCAAGTCATCCAAACGTTCGTCAAGTTCACATCCTGACAAATTCAGTGTCAATACTGCTAAAAGTAGCATTTTAACATTTATAAACCTAATCTTATTCATATTCTTTTAATTTTAAAGTTATTAATTCCAACCATCATTCTGCACTATGCCAGGGCTTTTGCTCAAAGGAAGCGGACAATAATAGTCTCTTTCCTCAAACCATTTCACTCTCGTAGCCAAATCCGGTGCTTCTACTTTTTCTAACGTATAATAAACGGAGGCAGGAGAAGTTGTTTCATCGATATGAAGAATAGGATAGAGAGCTTTCAACATTTTATTGTGCATCTTTTCTTCCCCAATACGCCAACGCTTCAAATCCCAATAACGGAATCCTTCATACATCAAGTCTATTCGGCGTTCATGCCGTACAACCTCCAAGTCCATAGTTTTGGCAGGCAATCCTCCATGTATGCTGCGCAATTGGTCAAAAGAGGCCTGGGCAAGGGCTAAATAATCATTTATTCCATAAGTCGAAAGTTCAACGGCAGCTTCAGCCAAATTCAAGATAACCTCGCCATAGCGAATAACTACAGCATCCTGATCGTTTTCCTGTATAAGATAATCATCCAACTTCTTCACTCCATATAGTGTCTTTTTCAGAAAAAATCCCCAGTTAGTAGTTCCTGCTGCAGAAATATTCAAGAAAATGCCATCTTCTCCACTTTTCATGTATTTTTCATGACCGGGCACTTTCTCCGCTCCCATCCAATCTTCAAATTTTTCATAAGAATATTCGTCAGTAGTTCCATCTGCCCTTTTCACCTGCGTTTTTCGATAGATAGAGAAACGTTCACCCAAGAACTCTCCACCCGGATAAATAACAGTGGCATCCAGACGTTTATCGCGGTTTGCGAAAAAATCTTCGGGATTATTCTTTGAAGCGGCATAGTCCAATGGCTGAATCTTGCCGTCTAATGTTTCAAATTGTTCGACAACGTCTAAAGAAGGAACCATAAAGGCACAGTAACCGGACCGTTTGATACGATAAGATTGATACCAGTAATCCTCATATACAACCACTCCTGTCTTGGCAACGTTTGCAAAACGGAAAATTATCTCATTATTGTTTTCATCTTTTCCATTAAACAAATCGCCAAATTCAGAAGAGAGCGAATACTTACCGGCATCAACGATTTCCTTTGCTGCTTTTGCTGCTTCCAACAAATATGTTTTCGCCATTTCTTTACGAATTCCCTGAAGACTATTATTGGAAACTTTCCCATACTTGGCAATAGTCCCCGCATACAGCATAGCCCTTGACTTTAATGCCAAAGCTGTATACCTGTTGGCACGGTCACGATCTTCTGATGCAATGCGTTGCACTTTCGGAAGTAATACAATGGCCGAGTCCAAATTATCTTTTATATAATCCCAGGATTTTTCTTCTGTTGAACGATTATTGATAGAACCCACATCATCCAACGGGCTTGAGTACAAAGGCACACCACCATATCGTTTCACCATCTCAAAATACAGATAAGCACGAATAAAATAGGCCTCCCCGACTGTACTCAACACCCCTTCGTTATCCGAATTCTTATAATTGGCGATAAACTTATTCACAGTATTGATTGCCTTATAATTCCATACTGCTTCAAACACTTCACCCCTGCTTTGAGAAAAGACTCCTCCGAAAACAGTTCCCGGAGTGTTATTTCTCATAACCCCATTTTCATACGTAATATTGCTCGCGCCATCATCGGTAAAAGCATCTAGATGATGTTGCCTGTACGACATTGCGCCATCACCGATACAATGGATTGATTTACGTAATTCTGCATAATTGGATAAGAACTGTGCTTCTGCCAGTTCGGGATATTTAGCAATGTCCTCTTCAGTAAGAATTATTTTCGACTCGACAGTAAGCCAATCGCTACAACCGCAGCATAAGCCCAATGCCAATACCATATATATGATAGATTTTACTTTCATGGTCTATTAGAATTTAAGATTTACACCTACATTAAATGACATGATTTGCGGATAGCTAGCAAACGAATACTGACTTTCAGGTTGTTCCGGATCAAAGAATTTCTGTGAAGAGAAAGTCAGGCAGTTATAAAAATTCGCATAAATCTTCAACTGTTTGATATTAGCCTTCTGTGTAATTCGTTGTGGCAAAGTATATCCCAATTCCACATTTTTCAGACGAATGTAACTTCCATTCCACATCCAAAAATTAGAACCCAGACGATTGATTGTTACTGATGTAAAATCTCGGACTGCAGGAAAATATCCGGGTATCCATTCTGAATTCGGATCTGTATAATCGGCACGATGCCAACGATCACCGAAGTATTCCCAAGTGTTCAGGTTGGTAGATCCTTCCTTAAACGCATCCATATCGAAAGCGCCTATCTGGAAGTTAGACAATGCCCCTCCCTGCCAGAACATAGAGAAAGCCAGACCTTTCCAAGAAAGTCCCAGATTAATACCATATACCAACTCCGGATAGGCATTTCTTCCGATAGGACGCTGGTCATAGTTGTCAATATAGCCATCACCATTCCAGTCTTCATACTTCAAGTCACCCGGTAATATAACACTGTTATTATTCGAATTATTATGCATTGGTGCATTAGCTATTTCTTCATACGACTGATAATGTCCAATGCAGTTATATCCCCAACGAACGTTGTTCCAATGCCCTTCAGTATTCCACTTCCATTCGTCATAACCGCTTGTAAATCTTCCGTGTTCAATATTACCTTTCTTGGTTCTAGACCACGACACATTTCCTCCGACAAAATAGTTGACTTCTCCTATCTTATGCTGATGATTTAGTGAAAGCTCAAAACCACGGGTATTGTCATGGTCTAAGTTATACCAAGTGGCTAATGAACCGGCATTATCATTGGCCTTTTGCGCAGGAAGTCCATTGCGCTGACGATAGAATACATCTATCGCTCCGCTAAGCAAACCCTTCCACAACTTAAAATCAACTCCCGCATTTATCATTGACGAGGTAGCCCATGTAAAATCCGGATTAGGATTCAAAGTGGGATTTAATCCATAAATGGTGCGGTCGCCAAAATTCATCGGAGTACCCGGATATTGGTATCCGCTTTGAAAATAGTATTGCTCACTATTAGCATAATACCGACTGGCATCCGACAAATCACCCAATTTTCCCCAAGATGCACGAATTTTAAACTCATTCAATACTTTTTTCAAAGAGTTCATAAACTTTTCGTTTGTCAGCATCCAACCAATAGAGGCAGAGGGAAAGAAACCCCACTTATTAGCGAAATACTGGGCGCCATCATATCGGAAGTTGAAATCAACAAAATACTTGGAAAGATAATCGTAAGAGAAACGACCAATGAAAGAAGCCGTTCTGTATTTACGGAAAACTTCACCATTTGTCACTTGCTTATTGGCAATGCCACCTGCCATCATATCCAACACAGTAGAAAGAAATTCTCCACGAGACGTAAAAGTAGCACGGTTTTCTGCATCCGAGAACTCAAAAACTAACCCACTATTTATATTATGATTTCCAAAGGAACGGATATAATTGATGAATCCCTGTCCGGTTACATTATAGGAAAACCCATCTTCCAAACTCAAATTTGCTTTATTGACATTAGACGCTGAAGCACTCTCGTAATATTCCCGCGCATCTTCCCTATAACCCATATAAACGATATTCATATTCCAGTTCTTACTCCACAAATCAGATTGCGTATATCCCACCGCAGCCTTCAAAGAGAGTCCCTCTACAAAGGGAACTTTATATTCCAAAGAAAAATCCACATTCAGATTCCTATCTATTTTCTTGGAATATCCGGATGCCTTTTTATCCGCCAAGGCCATCGGATTCACCGTGCCTTCCCCTCCAAATGCATAATAATCGTCATGTCCAGGCCACTTTACCGGTATATTCGGAGCCATATATTTAATATTGCGGGCAATCTCATACGAAGCGCTCCCAGGGTAATTCAGGCTGTTGATGACAGCTCCCACGCCGACAGATAACTTCAAGTTTCTCAGTATATCCGCATCCAGATTACTGCGGAAATTGAAACGATTTTTACCGGTAGAATTTGTTGTCCAAATACCTCCTTGATATAAATAGCCGGCTGAAATAAAATAACTGACTTTATCAGAACCTCCCGAAATATTGATATTGGACTGCGTGATGGGAGCATTCTTTATCATCTCCTCATACCAATTTGTGCTATAAGCATAGTCACGTGCAGCCATATCAGCGGATGTAATCACCGCATTCTTATCATTAATCAATTTAGTGTTAGCATAATATTCACCGACTAAAGTTTGCCACAACATGGTTGATGCAGGCCTCGGATAGTTATGCGGCATTTGCAATCCGAAGTTCGTATTGACATCCAATGTCGTCTTTTTGTTTTTTCCTCCTCTCTTGGTTGTTACAAGGATAACTCCATTTGCTCCCTGCATCCCATAAACAGCGGCGGCTGATGCATCTTTTAATATAGAAATAGACTCTATTTCGGAAGGATCAATGTCACTATAATTTCTTCCCGGAATGCCATCCACTACCACCAAAGCTGAACCGAAACCGCGAATCTTTAAATCGGCCCCATCTGAACCGGGCTCGCCACTTGTCTGACGGGAAAATACTCCGGACACACGCCCTGTCAACGCATTCTCCAAATTGGGGACTGAAGAGTTTATCAGTTCCTGATTATTTATAGTCGAAACTGAACTGATTAATTTCTCCCGCGTACGAGTCGAATATCCGACAACAACCACTTCATCAATTGTTTTTTTATCTTCAACCAACACCACTTCTGACAGTCTATTCATTTCTTTCGCTGAATAGGTTATAGGAGTAAAACCTATATAAGAGAAAATAATCTGCGAATCATTTGAAGGCACATCAATGGAATAAGCTCCATTAAGATCACTGATAGTTCCGATATCTGTACCTTGCACCATAATACTTACTCCGGGCAACGGTTCATGAGACTGATCGAACACCACTCCTTTTACATTGTAACTTTGATCTTCTTTCTTAGTTTTATCCTGCGATACCTTCTTATTAATGGTTATCTGTTTTTTATTAATGCTATAGGTAAGATCCGTGTTTGCAAAAACTTTATCCAGAATTTGCTCTACCGTCATATTCTTGAAACGGGCAGGAACCTTCACATCTTTATCAATCAACTCGTCATAGTAGAAAAAAACATAATCACTTTTTTCTTCTATTTTCTTAAAAAGATCCACCAGTCCCAACTCTTTATAGTCCAGAGTTATTGTTTTCTTCTGTGCGTACAATTCAACAGGAAAGGCGGATAGCAGAAATATACCCAAAGCCAGAAAAAAGCTTATAAAGGACCCTCTCACACTTAATAAGTGTGATTCTTTTTTCTCATCTTTTTCAATCATGTGGTTAAAAATTAAAATTATATTTCAATATTTTAAGGATACTCTATTACGAATAAAATGGTCTATATCCTCCCTTAAAAAGGATAAACTAATTGGAGGTTTTCATATATTAATCATAGGCTGCTTTTCTTTAGTGTCACTTTATAAGTATCATTTTCTTTACTTATTACCACAGGAGCCGTTTCTGTGATAGTATTCAATAGTTGTTCGATTGTATCATCCAAGTTCAACTTTCCGCTACATGTGATTGGACGTTGTTTATCATAAACAATTTTTACATTGTAGTATCTGGACAGCTGTTTGAGTATTCCACTAAGTTCTGTGTTTCTAAATGATAATTGTCCATCTTTCCACGACCCATAATCTTCCACATTCACTTTGTCTACAACATATCTGTCAGCTGATTGTCTGAACCGGTCATTAGGCAAAATGCGCACAGTTTCTCCATTAGACGCCGCAACCTCCACTTTACCCGTAACAAGCACAATACTTTTCTCTGCATCCTTCCGATATGCCGAAACATAGAAAGATGTTCCCAACACTTTTATTCCCATATCCGATGTTTTAACAATAAAAGGTTTCTCCGGATTAGGAGTCACATCAATATATATTTCTCCATCCACGTATATTTCACGTTTCTTATCTTCAAAACGTGTTGGAAACAAAAGCACTGTTCCTGCATTCGCCCATATTTTCGTACCATCGCAAAGAGTGACATGGGCCCGTTTGCCATACGAAACAACCAATTTATTTAGCACTCCTTCAGTAACATCTGTCGCCATTTGATTATAGTTCAAATCCGGGTCACTTTCAAAAGTTTCTTTCAACTGCTCGTTAACAAAAAGCTGTATTTTGCTACTCGTCAACACAGAGTCGCTCACCTGCAATGATGCCAGATAGTCAACTGCCGGAGCAGTTTTCCAAATAACCTCTAACGAAACAAACAGAATAAGAATAGCTGCCGCAGCTGAAGCGCTCAACCAACCTATCTTATACAATTTATGTTTTCGTTGAGACATTTTCCGAGTCTGAATGGCTTGTTCCAGTCTCAAACAGGCATCGTCCACTTCTTTCTGGGGTAAAGACGCTTTTTCCCACTTCAACGTCGCCAGTCTCTCCATCGCTTCTTTTAAATACGGCTCACGATCGGGATACTCGGCTATGATTTTCCGATAATAATCTCCTTCCCGGGAATAAAACCAGAAAAGGAATAAATCATCGTTCAAAAAGTCAGTTGTAGTATATGATGAATACTCTTTCATTCTTTATCTAAATTTAAAATTTGTTTAGCGTATATACGAGATTCGTATGTTTTTCATCTCCTTTTTTCCTAAAAAAAAAAATAAATAAAAAAGCAGGAAATTATAAGTTCACATTCCCTGCTTCTATTTACAATATTCATTTCCAATCATTTAAAAGTAGACACGCCATGCAGATACAAGGCAAGAAAAAACAGAAAATAATCTTTTGAATCCAGTTTTCTCAGTTTCTCCATCGCTTTAAAGACTTGTCCACGCACCGTTTGAATTTTCATATCAAGCATTACCGCAATCTCTTCATAAGGCATTTCCTCTATAAAGCGTAAATAGACTATTTCCCGCTGATGATCTGTCAGCAAGTCAAGAATTCTATTCACCCTCTTTTTCAGCAATAAGTCTTCTTCATCAGAAATAAAGTTTTCTTCAACTGATACGGATAATTTAAAGTGTCTTTCCTCTTCGCCTATAGGAACAACATCTTTCTTTGTACGCGCCCAATCAATCAACTGATTCCTAACTGAATGCAACAAATAAAATTTTATTTTCTTCTCATCAATACAAAAGTTCTCTTTGAAATATAATCTGACATACACTTCTTGAATTGCATCTTTCACATCCTCTGCATTGAACCCCAAGCTCACTCCATATGCATACAAATCTTGATAGTAGAGTTTGTAAAGTGCAAAAAATTGCATATCCCTTTCCCGAACAGATTGATGGTTTGATTCCCGGAACTTCATTTTTGATATTTTCAACAGCTCATTAAATTGAATATCCGCACTTATCTACTCCAAATTCCTCACCGCATCCTCAAAATCCTCGCGTGAGCCCTTCGCCTTGTTCTTGATTTTTGCCCTATAGTTGTAAATCGTGTTTGCAGAATAGTGCAGAAGCGATGCAATCCTGCTGGACTCCGTAATTCCCAATTTGATGAGGGCAAAAATCCTCAACTCCGGCGTCAGAATATCATCTCCTTTCGGAACAATCGCCGCCCCTTCCACAAGAAGAGAGTTAAACTTGTCCACAAAATCGGGATAAAGATTCACGAAAGTCTGGTCAAACATACGGTAGAACTCCATAATATCCTCATCCAAAGGCGCCTGAGCCTCGATTTCGTCCGTGAGGACCTTGGTCTTTCCCTGACGGATATATTTCAGTACACGATTGCGGTATTGCCTCGATGCGTTGATGTTGTCCGAAACCATCCCGAGAAAGAGCGTGATGTACTCCTGCTTGACCTTGTCCGATTCCTGCATCTGCGCATTCAGGCTCACAAGACGGCTGTTCACCGCTACCAGTTCGTGATTCCTGCTGTCAATCTCAAGATAGGACTCTTGAAGTTTCGCCCGCATCGAGTCCAAAATCTGCTGTCTCTTGTAGAGAAACGCAAGAAGGAAGAACATCATCACCAAGAGTGCTGAAATACAGATTAGCAGACCCTTTGTGTAGCGGCTCTGACGCGCGTGCTTTTGCTGATAGGCCGCTTCAATTTCCGGAAAGAACATCAGAATCTGCCACGGACGCAGTTTCCCGTTGTAGCAGAGAGCATCCACCATACAATGGTCCGCCGCATAACGGAAAGCCCTGTCGATATCCCCTTTATCGAACATAATTCTTGAAACTTCGTTCAGCGAAGCATAATCCCTCGTCGCACACATCACATCCGCAATCGCTGAACGCAGCAGCCATTTTTCCCGTTCTACCGCATCCTCATCAGAGAAACTGTGAGCATAATAATAGGCCGCCTCAGCATATTCCCTCGAATTTTCCGGACTCACCTTCAGCATCCCGAAAGCATATTCTTTTATTCCCTCTCCATTCCCGGTCGCATCAGCCTCCTCCCTTTTGAGGTCATACCATTCCCAGCTTCCCTCTTTGGTCATCGGCAACAACAGTCCGCGAAAAACGTTGCGCATCGAAAGTTTTTCCTCATAAGACCCGTGAGTCGGAGCGTATGCCATAGTCTCGCCCCAATAGGTGTGTTCTGCGGCATAATAGTCCCTGATGGCGTTTTCCGGTATTTCGCGTCCGCGGTAGATGTTCAGGATATCATTCGCCTCAACCTGATAGCCGGTCTTCGCATAGAGAACAGCCATAGCAAAATCCGTCTTGGCAAGTTTTTCTTCGTCCCTCATCGCAAGGGCAAGCTCGCGGTTACGGCCCATATAAGCAAGGGAGGAATCTTTGCTGAATTTCAAGTAGCTGTCTGCAAGCCGGAGATTAATCCCGTAAATGAGTTCCGGGTCGGTCTGGTCCGAGAGCACATCTTTCAAAAGGCGCGTTCCCTCAAGAAAATAGTTCTCATAAACGGCCTTGTTTTCGAGAGCCTCATCCAATTTCCGCAGAGTATCAGCATTCTCCGTCTTCGAACAGGAAAAAATAATCGGAATAAGGAGGAATAGGGAGAACGAAATCTTGTGCATATCCGTCAGAATCTGTGGTTTGGGTGTACAAATATATGAAAAATCGGAGATATGCCCAATGATCCCGGACATATCCCCGATGCAAATCCCCCCGGGACTTCGGATGAGCTCATCCCGGGAAATTGTAAATCAAAAGATTAGAGCTTGCGGAAGTCGATTGTGACGTCGAACTTTTTGTCAGCGCCGATTTCTGAGCAATCTGTGACTGTCATCCTGTAGGTTGCGCCAAGTTCAAGCGGCTTGTATATTTTTTTGCCGTCCGCATCCTTGCCTGTGACTACGAGCTCGACATTACCCTGATTTGAAAGATACTTCTGCGCCTCATCCGTAAGAGTGACATTGCGCCATTCAACTCCCCAACCTGCCTGACCGAAGAATTTGAATGACAAGTCGTTATAGCGCCAGCAATTGCCAACAAGGTTCTCGTCATTGTCTTCGCACGCCACACCGGTAAACTGATAGACGCCGGTCCCTACCTGAGCAAGGGTGATGAACATTCCTCCGTCCCAGCCAAGCTGTTGACTCATAGACGGGAAGCCGACTCCCCAGGCCATAAATGTGATGGCCTTTTCGTCCGCATAAGTCGCAGCCTTGCCGTCAGACTTGACGTGACGCACAATGACATACTTCTTTTCGACATTGAGTTCGAATGAATAGAATCCGCTCACAGCCTTGAACTTGAGTCCCTCGCCTGTGATTTCGAAATGGTCACCGTCCAGTTTCCACTCAAGCGGGTTGTCGATTCCCATGAAACTGATGAGACTTTCCGCATCGACTTTCACAGCCGGAACTTTATAAACTTCGTTACTCATCTTCAGAGCCTTCACTCCGTTCACTGTTATATCCAGACCGGGAACCGTAACTTCAACTTCCTCGTAGGAAACTGCTGCCTTATTAATGCCCTCTGTGAGGTCGAGTATGATTTTGTAACCCTTTCCAGGCTTCACATCAACAGCCTTGATGTTTCCGGCATCCGTCATTTCAAAGGCAGGCGAAAGGTCGATTTTCTTAAAGTCCGGCTTTTTGAACTCTCCTTCCCAGCCTTTCCGATGGAAGAACTTGAATTCAGAGCCCGAAACTGCGAGCTGTCCCGGAACTGCGAGTGTGAATTCATAAATCTTCCGCTCAACCTGAGCCGCAGGATAGGCTCCTGTTTCCGTGTTCCAGCTCGGACCGATTTCCGGTTTTCCGAAGCTTGAACCAATAAGCCAAACCGCACCGGTGCCGTCTTCTGCCAAAGACAAAGGAGTCTGTGCATCCTTCATCGGCTCGACACGGATAAACATACTCTTAGTGTCATATTCCATCTTGTACAATCCGTCAATTGCGCGGAAAGTGACAGCCTTGCTTTCTTTGTCCACATCGAAGAAGTCAGGATCAATGGTCCAGCTGTTCACATCCACGACATTTCCGAACTCCATCTTCTGTCCTTTCTTGTATTCAGCCACTGAAACCACAGCCGCCGAACCGGTAGGAGATATGCTCAAGTCGAAAAGGTTCAGTTTTATGGTGTAGTTTCCGGCAATGCTGGAACCGAAAGGAATGAGTTCGGTGCTTGATGCCGAAAGAGCCGAACCGTCCCAGCCGAGAGTGATTGTCTCCCCGTCATTGAACTGAGGAGTCACAACAGTCGAATTCACATAAGACGGGAAATTGTCGGTACGCTCATAAATATATTTTTCGGTTTTCTTGAGCTCATAACTCTTTCCTGACTCGTCCACGAGCGAGAGTGTCTCAAAATCAGGGCGTTGCAAAGCCACATCGAGTGTTGTTTCGGTGATTCCGAGTCCAACGTTCTGCGCACGGAGAACAAGATTGGCTGTGCCGTCAGGTATTTCCTTCAACAGCGGAGCCTGGATGCTGAGTTCATAATTCCCCTCAGTCTTTGTCCTCAGAATCTCGGAAGCAACCTCTGTCTCACCATAGTAGAGAACAGCCTTAATGGTGGAAAGGGCGAAATCCGCATCGCTCAGATTCAAGTTCACCTTGATATTCGCACCCATATAGGTGGATTCGGTGAATGAATTGACCTTCATCTCAGGACCTTTTTCTGCCTTTTCGAAAGTCGGAGTCTTCTCGCAGGACAGCGCCACTGCGCCCATTGCGATAAAGACAATCAAGTTTCTTATATTCAGTTTCATACGTTTCAGATTTAAATGTTTCTACTTATCCATCCATATTGCGGAAGCGATACACTTCGAAGGAATCTTGAAATTGACAGTGTATTTTTCGCCGCCGTAAACAAGAGTTTTTTCCTCAGAAGACTTGTTGCAAACCACAGTGGCGATGCTTCCGTCAGTGTTCTTGAACATCAGGACCTCAACTCCCGAAGGGGCATTGAAACCGCTGATTTTCATCATCTTCGCTCCCGGACGAATCACCGCACTCGCGTGAAGAACATTGTACCAGTGGGAATTGCGTGTCAGAGTCTTGTAGTCCGAAGAGTTGATTGTCACAGCTCCATAGCAGGTCTTGCAGGAACCGTTGTGCGGACTGTAAGGCGCATTCTTGTCGTCGAGCATCAGATTCCAAAGCGTCACTCCCATTCCTCCGCGTTTGAGCGTGCCGAGGAATATGGAAGAAAAATCGTTCAGCAGGCAGGAGCCGAAATTGTAGTTCCACTCGCCAATCGAAGCCTCTGTGAAATAGATGTCCTTTTCCGGATTTGCCGTCACGATGTTGTCGAGTTCAGAAACATCGCCACCGTAGCTGTGCCAAGCGGAACCTGCGGCCCATTTGCTTGCCTGTGCATCGGCGTAGATGTTCAGAGGATAGTTGCGCTGGTCATCCTTGTTGTCGTAGTTGTAGTTGTGGTCAAAAAGGAGAATCTTCACTTTCTCCAGGCCGGCTTCCTTGAGTGCAGGCCCGAGAACCTTGATAAATTCCTTCTGGTCCTGCCAAGGCATATACATCGACATTGAATTTCCGTGATTGAGAGGCTCGTTCTGCATCGTGATTGCGTGAATTTTGAAACCTTCCGACTGCATAGTCTGAATCCATTTCACGAAATAAGTGGCATAGTCGGCATAGCAGGACGGTTTCAAACGACCGCTGGTCCAGTTGGGGAAATCCCTCTCAAGATATTGTTTGTCAAATTTCTCATATCCATAAGAGCCGCCCTTCATCCACTTTGGGCAAGACCATGGAGAACCGATGATTTTCACATCCGGATTGATAGCATAGATTTCCTTGAGAACCGGGAACAAATAGTCTTTGTCCTCCTTTGCGACAGCAAAGTTTTCCAATCCCTTGGTGTCGCACCAGGTGTATTCGTCCTTCAGACAGAAATCCGATGCACCGATGCTCACACGAATCAGTCCTGAACCCGCCCCCTCGGTTGGGGAGAAGAGTTCGGTGAGGATTGCAGTCCTGTCTTCCTGACTCATTTTCAAGAGGTTGTATGCAGAAGCGGTGGTAACTGCAAGTCCGAATCCATCAACTTCCTTTGCGGCCGCATCATCTTCAAACCTCAACTGGTTCGGGCTCATACTTCCAGGCTTCGCAAATTTGAGACTGCCCTTGCTGAAAAGCCGTATGCCGTCAGATGTGGTGATGTATGTTGTCACATCCTCCTGCTGCTGAGGCGGCTGAGGCTTTTCCGGCTGCTCCGTTCCCGGGCCGTCCTCCTCCTTTTCGGTAGGAGAACAGCAGCAGGCAATCGGAAGCGCAGAAGCGAGCGTCCAAAGCAATATTTTAATTTTCCAATTCATAATCAATATCCCTTATTTGGTTCCAGACTAGGGTTGTTGTCAAGAGCGCCTTGAGGAATCGGCATAAGCACGGTCTCCTCTGTGAGCGGGAGTCTCATCTGCCAGTAGCTGTCCTTCTGAGGCATAGCGTCGTGGATGGTCTTCACTCTCTCAAATCCGTGACGGAGAAGATCGTAGAAACGGAAGCCTTCGAATGCAAGCTCAAGGCGACGCTCGTGAAGAATTGCGTCAATCGCGTCATTCTCCGTAGCCGGAACGTCAATGTCTTTAAGACCCGCCCTTTTGCGGATTTTGTTCACATAATCTGTTGCGCCCTTGAGGTCTCCGGTCTTTGCAAGAGCCTCTGCGTGAAGGAGATAGATTTCACCAAGACGCATAAGGATGATGCTTGTGGCGTTGGTTGGCATCTTGTGCATAAATTTGTACTTGTTGCCCGGGTAGTAGTTGGACCAGATTGCCTCGTCCTCGCAAATGCAGGCGTTCTTTCTAACATTGTCGCCTTCCTTCTCATAAGCTGCGACAAGGTCTCGGGAAGGTGTAATCCACTTAATCCAAGAATAACTGTCCGTAGGATTGTAGGCGTTGCGGTGGAACATCATCCACACCCAGTTTCCGCTGCTTCGGGTGAAAGTGACTTCGAAAATGGACTCAGAGGTGTTGCGGACAGCGTCAGTCTCGTCATAAGCCCACATTTGGGCGTAATCGTCCACAAGTTCATAATTCATTTTTTCAATTGCCTCGCAGTGTTTTGCCACTTGCTCCCAGTTACGAAGGGTTTCCTCCGCGAATATTCTCGCGAGCATTCCGTGTGCGAAAGCCTTGGTGAAGAGATGCTTGTTCGAAGGATCGGTCTCCGGAGCGTTTTCCGCTGCAAACTCAAGTTCCCCGACAATCTGTTTGTATACATCGGCGCGGGCTGTTCTCGGTGGATAGTAGTCTTTGTAGACATCCTCGATGTTGTCAGCCGAGATTGCAGGCGGGATGGAGTTCACAAGCGGAATGTCACCCCAAATCTGAGACATCTGGAAAAGGTTCCAAGCCCTCCAGCAATACGCCTCGGACTTCCACTCCTTCCACTCTTTCTCAGTCATACTCTCGTCTGCCTCTTTGATGCGGTCGATATTGAATATGATGTTGTTACATTTGCTCACCTGTCCGAGATACCAGTCCCAGTCCCTCTCCACATTCTTGTTTTCTCCGTCCTGGCGGTTAGCCTCGATGGCCATCAATTCTCCAGTTCCGGGGTTACCGCCGTAAGCGTTGTCCGAACGGCATTCCGTATAGACGAGCCAGTCCAGATAGCCCTTCTCCTGAATATCCTTAGTCCAGTCTTGATAGATGGCATTCCTCAGACCCTCCATATCCTCTCTTGTGGAATACTGCGACTCTGTGCTGCCCTCTCCACTCGTCTGGACATTGCCTTCATTGTAGTCTGTCTCCGGGAAGAGGTCCAGATTGCAGGAAGTCAGCGCAAAGGCTGCAAGCAATGTCATAAAAATATATTTCTTTTTCATTGTTTCAAATCTTTAGAATTCAACGTTAACACCGAAAAGAACAGTCTTCACGCAAGGATATGTTCCCCAGTCGATTCCCATATTTGTAGCAGAAGCATACTGGCTCATCTCGGGGTCGTATCCGGAATATTTCGTGAAGGTAATCATATTGTCAAGAGTGATGTATGGACGAATCCTCGAAATGTTCGCTTTCTTCAGAGCAGGATGAACAATGTCGTAGGAAAGGGTTATATTCTTGACTTTCAAATACGAGCCGTCTTCAACCCACCTTGTCGAAGCCCTGAGGTTGTCGAGTTCTCCGGCCTTAGGGATGTCGGTCACCTGTCCCGGCACTCTCCATCTTCTGACTGCGTCTTTAATCTGGTTGGAGCCGTTATACATTCCTATCATCTCGATTTTCGAAGCATTGTAGATGTCGTTTCCAACTGAAGAAGTGAGCAAGAAGCTCAGGCTCAAGCCTTTCCAACTGATGGTATTTGTCATTCCGGCCGTGAAAATCGGGTTGGCGTCACCGATGTAATGCTTGTCGGAAACATTGATTTTGCCGTCGCCGTTCAAATCCTCATAAATCACCATACCTGTCTCCGGGTCAACTCCCCGTGCGGTATATCCCCAGAATTTCGAAAGCGGCTGGCCCGGAGTCATCCTCACCACATACTCGCTCAGAGCCTCGGAGGTCTTGGTGTAGTAGTAAACCTGCTGGAGGGAAAGTTTCTCAAGACGGTTGCGGTTGGTGGAGATGTTGAAATCGGTGGTCCAACGCCAATCGTTTCTGTCAATGTTCACTGAGCTCAATGCAAGTTCAAGACCCCAGTTGGACATTTCGCCCTCGTTCCTGTAGATGGATGGGTTAGGAGCCGGAAGCGGAACATTCATAAGGAGGTTCTTAGTGTATTTGTAGTAGCCGTCCAAGGTTACTGAAAGCCTGCCGTTGAACATCGACCAGTCGATTCCGACGTTGGTCTGGGTTGTGGTCTCCCAAGTCAAATCCTTGTTTCCGATGTTGGTCTTCGAACCCAGAGTAGGCACAGCGTCGGCATTGGCTGCCTGAGTCCAGTCGCTGTAGTTGATTCCGTACATCTGCACCCAAGCGTAGTCGGCAAGTCCGGACTGGTTACCCTGCTGTCCCCAACCCACTCTGAGTTTGAGGTCATCAATCCATCTGAAATCCTTCATAAAACTCTCGCCGGATATTCTCCAAGCTGCTGAAACAGAAGGGAAAAGTCCCCATTTGTGTTTCGGAGCAAGCTTCGACGAGCCGTCAGCACGGAAGTTTGCGGTGATGTAGTAGCGGCTGTCGTAGTTGTAGGAGACACGAGCAAGATAGGACATAATCGCCCATTTGGAATAGCCCTGCGACTGTCCGCGAAGACCGCCCTTGTTACCGCCGTTTATTCCGAAAATCACATTGTTGTAGTCGGGAGAGAAGTGGCTGCGGGAGCCGCTGAGGTTTTCCCATCTCGAAGTGGTTGCGGAAGTACCGGCCATAGCCTCGAAATTGTGTTTCGCGTTCCAACAGTTGTTATAGGTGAAGATGTTGTCATAGACCATTCTCATATCGTCGCTCCTTGTGGAAGTCGCCTCCCCGTGCTGTGTGCGTCCATACGAAGTCTTGATTGGGTCGAGGAAACTGTAGTCGTGCACCCACCTGCGGTCCATAGTCACTGTGGATTTGAACTGGAATGTCCGATGGAACTTGATTGTGGCGTGACCGGTGAGAAGGAGACGGTCTGTCTGACTGTAGTTGTTCTCGGTGCGGGCGAGGTTCTCTGAAGGAGTCGTGAGGTTAGCTCCGTAGAATTCTGTCCAATACCAAGACGGATTTGTTTCGCTCCAAGGTTTCGCGTAAGTCGGTGTGTTGATGACAGAAAGCACGACTCCCGCACGGTTTGAACCGGTTCCGGAAATGATTCCGTTGTTGCGATAGTGGGAATAAGCGAGGTCGGCGCCCACATTAATCCAGCTGAACAGGTCCGAGTCCATACTCGCCTTGACATTAACCCTCTTGTTGAAAGCCACCGGAAGAATACCCTTTTCGTCGCTGTAGCCTCCGCTAAGGTAATACCTCATTTTGTCGTTTGCATTGGAAACGGAAATCTGATAGTTCTGGTTGATTCCTGTCCTGTAAGTTTCCTTGAACCAGTCGGTTTCATCCTTGAGTCCGTCAGGAAGCGAGATTGCACCGAGTTCGTCCATCAGTTCGCGGTATTCCTCCACATTGAGGACTTCGTATGTGCGTGCGACATTTGCGAGTCCGACGGAAGCATTGAGAGTAATCTGCGGTCCACGACTTTTCTTTCCCTGTTTCGTGGTTATGAGAACGACACCGTTTGCTGCCCTCGAACCATAAATTGCCGCCGAAGACGCATCCTTGAGAATCTGCATTGTCTCGATGTCCTGAGGGGAGAGATATGCGATTGCATAGTTACCTGTTCCGACAGGAACGCCGTCCACGACATAAAGAGGGTCGTTTGATGATGCAATTGAAGACGCGCCACGCACACGCACTGTCATTCCGCTGCCCGGAAGACCGCTGGTCTGCTGAACCGTAACACCGGCCACCTTACCCTGGATGAATCCCGAAGCCTCAGTGACAGGACGAAGCTGCATATCCTCATTGGAAACTGTCGAAACGGCCGTGGTCAAGTCGCGTTTACGCACTGTGCCATAACCGATGGCAACGACTGCATCGAGGGCGATTGCCTCTTCCTGAGCCGTAATATTAATCACGCTCCTTCCGGCAACCTGTTCAGTGACAGCCTTATAGCCAAGAGCGTTAAACTCTATTGCCCCCCCCTGAGAGGAAAGATTCAGAAGATAGTTACCATCGGCATCGGTAGTGGTACCGTTTTGAGTACCCTTTTCCATCACGGTCATCCCAATCACCGGATAACCCTGAGAATCCACTACAGTGCCTTTCACAGAATGTTGCTGCGCGAATGCGGCTGTTCCGGCAATGAGCAGCACAAGCATAGTAAGATACTTTCTCATTGGTTGATTATTTAGTTGTGTGTTATCAATACTCGGCCCGGTTTTCTCCCAAGGCCAAGGCAAAGTTATGTATTTTGGCTTTCGGCTGTTCAAGTCCTTGCGACAGAAGTGGACGATATGGGGATAATATTTATTTATCACATTATCCCACAATAAATTACGCGCCTACGAACATAATCAAGAAGTGGATATCCCATTGCGGAAACAGGAAGAATCTTATATTTGGGGTCGTAGTCAGAAAGTGAGTAGATGTCGCAGCGTACAATGGAGCGCGGAGCTAACGCCGTGGTGGGTTATAGCCTTACGGATGCTCAGATTTTTGGGGGAATTGGATTTGCTGCATTGTCGCCATCTGTTTATCACAATAAACAGTTTTCATCGGCAACATACATGCAACAAATAGCGCACAAATATGTCGATTATTTTTTGTATGGGACAGGGGCAGAGGAGCGGAGATTTTGATAACAGATTGGAGCGACGGAGATTGGGCAGGTGGTCCGGAATACGCCGGTGCCGCCAGGACGGCGAACAGCAAAAATCTTCTGATGATGAGACGCCGAAGGCGGGAGACCTTTGCGATTAAAAATCGCTTGGGTGCTCCCGCCTTTGGATATTGTTCACATCGGCAAATGCCGATATGGTTTAGTTTTCAGCGAGTTTCTTGACCTCGTCAATGCTGAGCCCCATACAAGAGGCGATGGTTTCAAAAGGAACGCCCGCAAGGATGAGATTCTTAGCGCCATTGCGTGCCTGCTGTTGAATGCCTTGCTGAATGCCTTGTTTACGACCCTGTTTGAGGCCTTTGCTAAGACCTTGCTTAAGACCTTTGCTGAGGCCCTTCTTCACGCCGAAGTTCCACACGGAGTTGAGATCGTCGATGAGTGCTTCCTTGTCCATTGACATCTTGATATATAATTTCTTCTGTACCTTGTTGAAGTTGGCGACTCTCGATGCGCTCAAAAGGCGGGCCATCACCTTGTCCTCAACCCAAGAGGGAAGATTCTTCATTTTTCCCAAGTGCTTGAACATATAGCACCAGCGGTCAAGGTCGGTCGTGCATTCTCCCGGCTTCTTGTCGAAAAAGCCCAACGACGCAAATATAATATTTATTGTTGACGGTGCAAACTCATTTGTGGAATATTCTTTTAGAGTGTAGTGGGAGAAGAGCCGCTGTCCGTAGGTGACCCCATCTTCGGGCATCGGTTTCGATTTGAGGATGACTATGACATAGACCGGTTTGAGACGGCTGTAGATGGATGGGCGATATAACGGACGGACGTCGATTTCGGAATCATCGATTTCATTTGCGAACTCATCTTGCATTATTTCATTCGCAAACTCATCTTTCATCGCCTTTATGTTGTCACGCACATTCCGCCTGTCGGATTTTGAAGAGTCGGCATCCGTCGGGCGGCGCAGACCGAGTTCGTAGGTCTTGCAGGCGTAGTTGACAAAGCGTTTGAAGAGGCTGTCGTTGCTCACTTTCTGCACCTCGATGTCGAAGACTCTGCCCTGCTCGTCTATGCAGGTGAGGTCCATTACGACACGCCCGCCGTCGATCGAAGGAGAGGCGACCTCGTTGCGGATGTTGATGATTTTCTCCACGTGGCGGTCGTTGTGGAGCATAACGTTGATGAGTGCGATGAGAAGGTCGCTGTTGTCGGGAGAGCAGAACACCGTTTTGAACCCGGGGTCGCTGAGAAGGTCCACATAAACTTGGGAGTCGAGATAGCGGAGTTCGTCTTCGGAGAAGTCGATGCCGAAATCGTCCGGACCGTCTTCAAGTAGGCAGAGGAGGTCCTCGGTGCTGTAACCGGAGACGGTCGCGTTGTTGTTTACATCGTTGCCAGCATTGTTCGCAGTCCTGGCGGCACCGGAGTATTCCGGAGGCAGAGGTGGAAATTTCTTTATCATTTTCATTAAGAATTATATGTTACTTTGTCGTGTCGTCGCATCCTTTCCGCCGGGGAATCAACGCGGATGGGGGACGTTTTCACTGACTGCAAATGAACATATATTCTTCCGATAAAAAAATAAACAGATTGTTGCACTTGCGCAACAAATAGCGCACAAATATGTCGATTATTTTTTGTATATAGCGGGGCCTCGGAACGGAGATTTTGGTGACTGAGATTGGGGCCCGTGCCAGCATCAAGTCCATCATCATTACTGCCTACCTTGGCTTTGACAAATGGGACCAGATCTTCACCGACAAGGTCATCGCCGCTGCTATTGTAGATCGCTTAACCTTTAAAGCCTTTATCATCGATATGGTCACTTTCTCTGGATTATTGCATCCATATTTGTCACTTTTTCTTCGCCTTGTTGCAAGATTCGTTGGTCGACACCTTCTTTGTAAGCACTCTCTAAGGTGCGTATTTAGATAGTGAGAATGCAACTTGCATCAGTGTGATGCCGGTTGCAGTCTTTTTATGGGTGGGGGTGATGTTAGGTGAATGAGGTATGGGAGTGGGGGATGAGAGTGGGGTATGGGAGTGGGGTATGGGAGTGGGTAAATTGAAAGAACCCGGCAGAGACGAGTCTGTCGGGTTCAATTTGTTGGTTTTTATTGCTTCATCCGCGTTGGCTTACACTTCCGTAGGTTATTGCACATCAGCGCCGCCGGACGGGAGTCAGAAATTAGTGTAGACTACCTTAGAAACCTGAGCTACACCATTCTTAGCTTTTTTGCCTGACGTTGTATTATTCAAGGTAAAATCAAGCTGATAGTACAGTCCATTCTGAGGCGAAGGAATATTGAACACCACTTCTCCTTCGGTTGTAATAGAAGATTTCGTCTCAATAGTAGTTCCTGATGTGAAATCATTTGTTGGAGATGATTTAAGAACGATGGAAGTGATGTTTCCATTTGTTACAGCATCAATAGTTATGGAAATCTTGCTGATTGCCTCCGGCATAGCAGCAGTTTCAATCATTGCGTGTGCTTTTGTATTCCCTTTCGGCCCTGCCTTTACATAAGTCCAGCCATTATTGTAGTTGTTCCAGTTAGTCATCTTCCAAGTGAAACCATCACAAGTTACTGACCAATTATTGGAATATCCATTCGCTTCTGCACCATTGTATTCACTTCCAAACTGCAAAGTGTATGTCTTAGGAGTCTCGGCGCCAGCAGCACGCACATTAATCTCGTAAGTCACAGTCTCCTCACCTACGGTGACGGTGACGGTCTGCTTGCCTTCCGTAGACATATTGTAGCCGCTGAAGGTAGCAGATGCGGTGACATCCACATCCGCCTTACCGCGCCATACCTGAAGAGCCTTTCCTCCGAACTCGAAAGCATCACCCACTGTGAAGGCTGTCTTAGGCGCAGAAACTGCAAGGCCTCTATAAATCTGAGTCTCGCCGTTGATGGAGATAAGGTAATTGTTCTTATCCAACTCGTAAACCTTGTTATACTTTTTCAAGTTTCCAAAGACAACAACCTCATCACCGGCCTTCAAGTCCTCAGCGCCTACGAAACCAGCATTTCCAAGATCCTTTCCACTATATATATTCAAGGTTTTTGCGCCAGACTCAATATCATAAGTCAAGCTGTTATATCTTGCATCGAATGAAGGAGCCGCCTTTACAATACCCTTCACATACTTGCCTGTCAAGCCGGTGTTAGCATCGATGGCAGCAATAGCTTCGGCTGCGGTATAAGGACGCTCCAATGAACCGTCGTTAGCTGTAGCTGTGGCAGCCTTAGTAGTTACCTCAAGAGTAGCAACCGGAGAAGCGGCATAAGCCTTCGTTCCCTCGACAGCTACCGCATTAACCTTTACTACGTACGCTGTCTCTGCGTCAAGTCCCGTGAATGTAACGGTGCCGGCATTTACAATCTGGCCCTCACCTACCTTCACCTCACCCTTGAAGAGTTCGCAGTTGTATCCTGCGGTAGCACGTTCGTCTACTGTCCAGCTCACGCTGATAGAAGCTCCGTCTACAACGCCCTCCTTCAATGTCGGCGTAGCAAGCGTAGGTGTTCCGAACTTAGCTCCGCCAAGAGTAGCAGCAGCGGAGTTCTTGTAGTTCTCCTTATCGGATGGAATAGCTACTACAGCTACATCATAGTAGTCATCAACGACAGCAGTTGCGTCATAAGAATTAGTCTCGGAAGTGAAAATGTCCTTTCCGATAGTAAGCTCGTAAGAAGCAGCACCACTTACTGCGTCCCAAGAAACCACTTTCGCTGCACTAACGGCAAGGTTTGCAGGAGTCTCGAGAGCGGTCTTAGGTGTAGCAGGCTCGTAGGAAAGTACCAATTTTATCATCTGACAGTTCGCTGTGCTACTTACTGACAGATAATAAATGGTATTTTCTTCGGTTTCGGTCAACGTATATGTATAATCAGCACCCTTTGTATTCCAAGTTTGTGCGGTTCCTCCAGAAACAACATCAGTTCCATTTGTTATACTAATTTGGGCTTTTGTGGAAGGACTACCTGTGTCATTTAAGGTTCCGACGACTTTTACAAGTCTATATCCCATAATTGCCGGCAAACCTAATGAACTACTCTTTGCAATCATAAGATATGCGGATGTTGGTGTTGTACCAGCACAGTAGATTCCCGTGCCATGAATGAAACTATAATCGACCCCATTAATTGCATACTTATAAGTACCTTCGCTAGCTGTTGTACTTGTTGTAGGCCAACCTTTGGGTTGTACTGTTTTAAAATCAAATACGAGGTCTCCGCCGGTATAAGCAGCCTTGGATACCCACTTCTCTGCAGGGATTGCTTTGACGACTTTGTACAAATTACCGGCTACATACTCATCTTTTTCTGGAGTATTACGGCTGATGGTCATAGTATGCCCTGTAGTCTCAACAGTGAGGGTCATCTTGGTATACTTTGTCGGAAGGACATTGAACCAGAGCTGGAAATCTGAGGCCTTCGGAGCTGTTCCCTCGTCAAATGTGATGGTGATTTCATCCAAATCTTTCGTTGAAAGGTCAAAACCAGTTGTATGGCTCGAAAGTTTTACTGAGGAACTGGCGATTTTGCCGTCTGTCACGGAAAGCTTTGCAGACACCATTTCCTCATCAAGAGTACCTGTAAGGTGGAAATAAGCGACAGCGGTCTGACGAGTCATATTAAAGACAATATTCTTTCCATCTACGGTCTTTCCGGCGTCTGCGCCCTCAGCGATAGCGCTGCCCTTCATCAAGTCATACTTACTATTGTAAGCATTTCCTTTCTGAGTACGAGCAGAACCAAAATCAACCACTCCTTCTGCATCCGGTTCAGGATAAACGACATTATAATCCCACATACCATGATACTCCGGCATCTTCGCCTCAAAATGGTCAGTAGTCCAAGTAGCTGAAACAACACCACTTGTTGTTGCTCCATTAGTTTCATTATCATTACTATACTTAACGCTCAAAGCATCCCCATCATCCCAAGCGGAGGTAAAGAGTTTTTCATCCTCAGTTGTGAGGGTAGCCTTGGTGGGACAAGTGATGCTTGCCTCAGCGCCAAAGTTTACTGTTACGAGATTGCCCTGCGGCTTTTCAACAGGAGTGAGTTCCTGGGAGCAGGAAGCAAGTCCAAATGCAGCTGCGACGGCTGCAAAGAAAATTTTGTTGAAGTTTTTCATAATGCATCCGTTTTTAGTTCCATTCACCTGACTGGTCATAGGCATTCGTGCCCACTTCGAAATTAGAAAGGCCATCCCCACTTCCGGCGAAGCCGTGCTCGGTTGAGACCGCCTCGACACGTACCAGAGGAGTCTCATAGATTGGTTTTGTTCTGTTCATATTTACTGTGTTTATAAGGTTAATTTCCAAACTTTTATTGTACACTACACTGTTTGCGGCACCTTCCGTAAAAATGAGCCCCTGTGCGGACGATCACTGGCGTTTCCCAACGGCGGGGCTCAACAACCTTTATAATTTCAATGTACTACGCTTCGTCCGTGTAGACCGCAACATACGACAAACGGGTACTGGAGCCTAAAATGGCTTCAGTACCCGCCTGAGTACGTAATTCCTATATGTTATGTTCAGCGAATGTTCACCACAAGATGACGATAGTTCTTCCCCCCCCCAGAGGAGATTTACAACAGATTGAATATTAACAACATCCGGTGTCATAGGCAAAACCGCTTACTTCTGTTCACAATTACGGTGCAAAGTTACCGAGTTCCGTGAACTTTCGCAAATATTTTTCAAAAATCCGCAGGAGGGTAATAATTTTCGTAACTTTGGGCGTTTGTGGGCGTTCTGAAGCGCAGGATGATGCGACGGGAGGCTTGAATGGGAAACGAAAAAACGATGAATATATGAAACGTATCTTTTTGACATTGGCTGCGGTGGCACTTGGAATGAGTGCGGCTGCGCAGAGCGTGACGGGCGGCGGGCTTACGCAAGAAAACCTGAAGGAAATTGCCGGGAGTTACCGGAACACGGCGGCAGACAAGGCGCTGAGAAATGCGCTGGCAGGGACCTCGATTGCGACGCTTGCGGTAAACAGCGAAAATGCGGCAATGATTGACACTCATTTCTCGGACAGGGTGAAGACAAAGGGAATCACCGACCAGAAGTCGTCCGGAAGGTGCTGGCTGTTCACGGGGCTTAATGTGCTGAGGGCGCGGATGATTGAGGAATATGACCTGCCGAAGTTCCATCTCTCGCAGAACTATGTCTTCTTCTACGACCAGATTGAGAAAGCCAACCTCTTTCTTCAGGGCATCATCGACACGCGGGCGCTTCCGGACGATGACCGTCAGGTTGACTGGCTGTTCAGCAATCCGCTGAGCGATGGCGGGCAGTTCACGGGGGTGTCCGACCTGCTCACCAAATATGGCGTTGTGCCGGCCGAGGCGATGCCTGAGACCTTCTGCAGCAACAACACCTCTCAGATGGCTATGCTTCTGAAACTCAAGCTCCGCGAGGACGGACTCAGACTGCGTCAGGCATACGCGGAGGCGGCTCCCAAAGGAAAGAAAGCGGAGGAAGCCATGGTGAAAAAACTTGAATCGCAAAAGATTGAGATGCTCAAAGACATATACAGAATTCTCGCCCTCTGCCTTGGAGAACCGCCTGCGGAGTTCGAGTGGACGCGCTGCAACAGCAAGGGAGAGATTGTGAGTGTGGAGAAATTCACGCCGAAGTCGTTCTACTCCAAATATATAAGCGAAGACTTGGAGAACGGCTACATCATGGTGATGAACGACCCGTGCCGCGAATATGGTAAGGTTTACGAAATCGAGTATGACCGCCACGTCTATGACGGGAAGAACTGGCTCTACGTGAACCTGCCCGTTGAGCGCATCAAGGAAATGGCCATCGCGAGCATCAGGGACAACACGGCGATGTACTTCTCCTGCGACGTTGGCAAATTCTTCAGCCGCAGCAAGGGCACACTCGACCTCGCTAACTTCGACTACGAGTCCCTGACTGGAGTGAAGTTCGGCATGAACAAACGGGAAAGGGTGCAGACCCACGCCAGCGGCTCGTCGCACGCGATGACGCTGATTGCCGTCGATGTGGACAAGACCACAGGAGCTCCGAAGAAATGGATGGTCGAGAACAGCTGGGGCGCATCAGCAGGCTACAAGGGCTGCCTCATTATGACCGACGAGTGGTTCAACGAGTACATGTTCCGCCTCGTCGTCGCCAAGAAATATGTCCCGCAGGACATCCTCGAGATGCTCAACCAAACCCCTGTCAAGCTTCCGTCATGGGACCCGATGTTCATGGCGGACGGGGAGTAACTACCCTATTTCACGGTCAAACTTACCACTGAGTCTCCGACAATTACGCGGTACTCCCCTTTCTCAAGATAGGGAGTGCCGTTTTTGTCAACGAAGCCGAGGTCGCGCTTGGGATTAATCTCAAAGCGGAATTCTCGTGACTCTCCAGGTTGGAGAAGCTGCTTTTCGAAGTGCTTGAGTTCGCGAACAGGGCGCGCGACGCTGTGGCTGAACAGGTCGCAGATATACCACTGAACGGTCTCCTTGCCGGCTACCTTGCCAGTGTTGGTGACGGTGACAGTTGCAGTGACCGTGCCGTCCTCGGAAACGCTGTCTGAAGAGAGCCTGACCGGAGAGTAGGTGAAAGTGGTGTAGCTCAAGCCATAACCGAACCAGTACATCGGCTCGCTCTGAATGTCCTTGTAGAGCCCCTGGGTTCCGCGACGTGCGCTGTTGCGGTGGTTGTAGTAGACTGGAATTTGACCTGTCGTATACGGGAATGTCATCGGAAGGCGACCGGATGGGTTGTATTTGCCGCTCAGGATTCCCGCTACGGCATTTCCCGCAGTGGTTCCAGGCATCCAGATTTCAACCAGCGCATCGGCAAGAGGCTCGATGCGCGAAAGGTCAACCGGACGTCCGCTCGCAATCAGCACCACTACAGGCTTGCCGGTAGCCTTAACCTTGGCAAGCAGCTCCTCCTGAACGGCAGGCATCGCTATTGACGAGCGCGAACAGTTTTCCCCGCTCCAACGGCTCTTCTCTCCAAGACAGAGAATAGTGACATCCGACTTTTCAGCGAGGGCAACTGCCTCAGAAAGGTCCGGCTCGGAAGCCGTCTCAAAATCGCAGCCTTTCGCCGAGACAACCTCTGCTGAAGAGCCGAACTCCGACTTCATTCCGTTCAGAATAGACACCACTTCGGCAGCCTTGCCGCGTGCCACCCAGTTACCGATGAGTTCGGACTGTGTGTCGGCAAGAGGCCCTATGAGGGCAATGCGTCCCTTTTTCTGCAGAGGCAACAGGGAGCCTTCGTTTTTCAGAAGGACCATTGACTCCTGGGCCAGTTCCTCGGCATTCGCAAGGGCGGAAGGCTGAAGGTAGACTTCGTCTGCAGAACGGGCATCCGTGTAGGGACGCTCGAAAAGTCCGAGGCGGAACTTCACGCGGAGAATGCGCCGGACACTTTCGTCAATGGTCCTAAGGTCAATCTTCCCCTCATTGAGTAGCGTGGTTATGTGCTTGTGATAGAGATCATCCATCATGTCCATATCTATTCCGGCGTTGAGCGCAAGCTCCGCTGCTTCCTTTCCATCCTCAGCATATCCCTGATTGCACAGCTGGATGACGGCGTCCCAGTCGGAGACGATGAAGCCGTCGAAACCCCAGGATTCCTTGAGAATTTCTGTCATGGTGTAGCGGTTGGCAGAGGCAGGGATGCCGCTTATGTTGTTGAATGCGCTCATCACCGTCGCCGCGCCCTCATCTACTCCGGCTCTGAACGGTGGGAGATAGGTGTCCCAAAGTGTCTGGCCGGAGATTTCAGTGTAGACATAGTCACGTCCGGCCTCCGATGCGGCATAACCGACAAAGTGCTTGAGGCAGGCTGCAATTGTGCCCTCCTCCGACAGATTGGAGCCCTGATAGCCACGCACGGCGGCACGGCAGAACTCGGAAGTGAGAAACACGTCCTCCCCATAGCCTTCCATGACCCTACCCCATCGCGGGTCGCGGGCTACATCAACCATCGGCGAGAATGTCCAATCCACACCGCAGGCTGAGGCCTCGCGGGCGGCATCAGCACTAACAGCCTCCACGAGAGATGGATTCCAGCTGGCTGCCTGAGCAAGCGGAACCGGAGCCATTGTCCGATAGCCGTGGATGACGTCATGTCCAAAAAGCATGGGGATGCCGAGACGGGACTCCTCCATGCAGCGCTTCTGCATCGCGTTGCGAAGTTCCGCATCATCGGAAAAATAAATCACGGAGCCGGCTTCCGCAGGCACCTTGCCAACCATCTCACGAAGATTGTTCTCCACAGTGTTGCGCCCCAACGTGTATTGGTTCATCTGCATTATCTTCTCTTCCAGCGTCATCCTTGACAGCAAGTCCTCAACACGCTTCTCAACTGGCGCCGAAGCATCCTTATACACCGGAATCTTCTCCCTTTTCGCTGACGCCGACGCCACATCCGCCGGTCCGAAGACCAACGCCATGCACGATGCCGCAATAATCAGTACTTTCATAACAATCTATATATCAACAATTTATTTTCAACAAATGCTTAGCCATTGAAAATGAAGAAACCTATTGCCTATTTATTCATTTTCATATAATAATCGTGCATGATATACCACGCCTTCTTCCGCTGCCCCTGATCAGAAACCAGCCCCTTGCGGTTCCAGCCGTCCTGATTGGTTGGATGGAAGCGGTACGGAGAGCGGAAATCATAGAGCACCCACGGAGACACGCCGGCAAGATTCGGAATCTGCTCGAACATTTCAAGGTTTCTGAGGTAATTCGCCGCTTGATAGTCCTCGCTCCATGAGCCTGCCCACTCGGCATTGCCGCGCTGTCCGTAAAGAGCCTCGCTGCCGAACTCAGAAATAATCACAGGCTTGTCAGGAACCACATTCCAGCGGCACAGCGACGGTTCGACCGGCCACGGAGCATACCAACCCATGTACTTGTTGAACGACACGACGTCCAGTTCCTCCGTGAAGTTGTCCTCGATGCGGAACTCTCCGAACTCCTTCTTGTAGTAAACATTGTCGAAGGCTGCGGTGTAGAGTCTTGTGGAGTCCATGCCGCGGGCAAATTCGAGAGTGCGGTGAAGAAAGGCGTTGCGTGCCGGACTCGGACGGGTCTCGTTGGCGATGCCCCAAAATCCCACTGCGCAACGGTTCTTGTCGCGGTAAAGCATCTCGGAGAACATTCGGAGAGCCTTGTCCATCGTCGCAGCATTCTCGAAGTCGATGCCCTGCCAAACCGGGATTTCCTGCCAGAGGATTATGCCCAGCCTCTCGGCAAGACGCACCGTGTACTCGTTCTGGGGATAGTGTGCAAGACGTACCATATTGACGCCCAGCTCCTTTGCCTCGGAGAGGAGCTGCCAGGCGTCGGCCTCGGAGAAAGCCCGTCCCATACGCTGCGGTATCTCCTCATGAAAAGATACACTGCGCATGAACGTCGGACTTCCGTTCACGAGTATGCGCGTGCCGTCCACAGTGATGTTGCGGAAACCGATTTTCTCGGATATAGAATCGCCGGCCTCCGCAGCACATGAAAAATATGACAGATGAATGTCATAGAGTTTGGGAGAATCAGGAGACCACCGCTGCAATTTCTTGACCTTAAACGACTTGGAGCCGCACCCTGTAGCATCGAGGGCGACATTCACACTACATTTGAGCTCCGGGATGTCAATGACAACTGCTGAACCCTCCGGAACACCTGCCGACATGCGCACAGAGGCGTTTATCACGTCAGGAGCCGTCCTGTCAAGCTGGATGAAATAGTCCTTGATGTAAACCTGCGGAGTGCGGACGAGCATGACGTCGCGCGTGATGCCCCCGTAGTTCCACCAGTCAAAGTTCATGGCTGGAATCGCATCAGTACTGCGGCGGTTGTTGACCTCGACGCAGATGAAGTTGTCCCCGTCAATGATGTGGTCGGTGACATCAATCTGGAAAGGGGTGAACCCTCCCTCATGGCTTGCCAATTCGTGCCCGTTGAGCCAGATGGTGCAGCGGTAGCTGACCGCGCCGAAATAGAGAAAGAGCCTTTCTCCGGCGCATGCAGGCGATGCGCTGAAATGCCTTGCATACCAAACCGTTCCCTCATAATACTGAAGCTGAGGAATCTGGCTGTTGAAGTCCCCGGGGACATTGAGCCGGAGGCCGCCGTCAAACGAATATTCAAAAAACTCTGTCTTTGTCTCCGGCTTGCGGTTAAGCCACAGCTTTTTGCTCCTCCCACGGTCGTAGAGGTCGATTATTGCGTTCCACTTACCGTTAAGAAGCTCATAGTCACGCCCATAGACATTCTGCATAAGTTCGGGAGAGCCGTAAGTCTCCCTGTCTTTCGCTGCCTGCACGGAGTCATCACCGGAATGAGCCGACAGCGTCAGGACAGAGATGGCAAAAAACGTGAATGAAGCGACCAAATGCCTTATATTCATTATTTTACAATTTTATATTTATACATCACAAAACCATTTGCCTTCGGAAGGCTGAACTCAACTTCTCCGTTCCGCCCTGCCGTCACGGAGAAGTCCTCTCCGCTGCCGAGAACCTTGGTGAACTCCACAACAGCGTTCTCAGGCAGCCAGGTGTCCAGAACCGCTGATCCACGTTCATTCAGCTCGCGGTAGACGAGAACGAAGCCGCTCCTGCCGTCGGAGGAAACTGACTGAAAACCTGTCCATGAACATCCGGAAGGCTCCTCTCCTATCGGAAGCACTGTACCCTTGTGGAAATCCTTCATCACCTTGCGATATGCCCCTACAAGGCCTGCAATCCCGTATGCCTCCTCCGGAAGGTTAGACGCCTCCATCCACGCGAGAGGCTGGCCGGCCATAGAGGTCGCGAAAACATAATCAAATGAATATGATGACGGGGCAAACGGGTCTCCGGCATACTTCTCCGGGTTGCGCCATTTGTTTAGAAATTCGACTTGAAGGTGCTCCGCAGGCACATAGCGGCTGAGTTGCCAGAGATTGCGCAGAGTCTGGTAGGGGTAGTAGTTGCCCCAGTCGGTGTAGCGGTTTTCAAGGAATATGTTTCCGTATTCGTTGAACATGTTGTAGCCTCCACGACGTCCTGCCGTCACGTCAAGGTTGAAAACCACCTGATTGTCAGTCTTCTCAAGTACAGTGTCGAAGAACTTGCGGAGATTGGTCTCGGCCTTCTTGGTCGGGATGGAGAGGCCGTCTATCTTGAAGACGCGGATGCCATATTCCCTGTAGAGTTTCACGACAGCCTCAACGTCCTTCTCCCAGTCCTCGAAGTCGTTCTGGACACTCGGATTGAACCAGAGGCCGAGCTCGATTCCGAGATTCTTTGCCTTCTCGACCACCGGAGCCAGCCCGTGAGGGTACTTGTCCTTTGCAGGAGTCCAGTAGAGAGGGTTGTCCCAGATGTTCCGGAACGAGCCCTTTGCCACAGCGGAGTTGGGACTCTTGCCCTCCTGCCAGCCGTCGTCAATCTGGAAATGCGTGACGCCAAGACGCGCGGCCTTCTCAAGTTCCGCGAGGCAGAAGACCTCGTTCACCTTCGAGTCCTGGCTGCGGTCGCCCCATGTGTTCATCATTATCATCTCGTCACGCTCCGGACGGTGCTCTCGGATGTTCTTCTGATAGGCACGCAGAGCCTTGAGCGGAGAGAGCTCCCCTTCTCCGAAGACGCCAGTCACGCAGGAGTAGAGCTTCACCCAGTCGGAAGACTTGAGGTCAGACTCCGAAGCGCCTATGCCGGAGACCGTGAAATTGCCGAATTCACAGATGAAGTCCGAGCCGGGATAGCCCAGCTGGACGCTTGAGCACGGAGCCTCCTTGAGAAAGAAGAGCCCGTTCCCGTCACGGCCGTCACGGGCAAAGAGGAGGTTGCCCCGGTAGCCCGTCCTGCGGTATGGGATGAAGTCCCGCTCGGCTACGAGATTGTTGTTCCAGTCGGTCACGTCAAAGAACTCGACAGCACGGCAATGCCAGTGGACACCGTCAAGGGATAGCGTCTCAAGATAAGGAGAACGTTTCTTTTTCTGCTTCATGTCGGCCGCAGACTCGATGTTCTTGTTGTCTGCGGTATTGCCACCCTCGCGCTCAACGGACGCGTCCGCCCCGCAGACGTAGTTGTCGCAGGCGATTGCCGGGCAGTTGTCATAGAGACGGAACACACGGAGAATACGGGTTGTGCCGAGAGAATACGAGACTTCCGCCTCAAGATGCACGGGATGTATGCCGTCGGAGGCAACCAGCCGTGTGCTGAACTTTCCGTCAGTCGCCGGAACCGTCTCCGAAGTCACCACGAAGGACGGCTCGGCAGACTTGTTCGCGAATACTCGACCTGTCTTCAAATCCTTTATGGACAGGCTGATCAAGTCACCGCCGTTCCAAAGGAAAGTCCTTTCGATTAATGAATTGGAAAGGCGCAGGGTGTCTGACTCCAAAGTTGCGCGGCAGCCGTAGAACTTGCGCGTAGGAATGGTCTTCCTCTCCGGAGCTTCATTCGCAGGAGCTGCAAGCAGACAATTCTGCTCATTGAAAGTCTGGTCTGAAAGCGGCACGTCACGGCGTCCTGCCCCGGCCTTCATCATTGCCTTCAATTCGTCAAGATGTCCGCTGTAGACTCCGCGCGGCAGGCAGCCGTACTTGTGGCAGAGCGATGCGGCCATCCCGACCACCTCGCCCATCATCCCTGTCGTGCGCATCACGCGGACAGTTCCGAGCGCCACGTGCGTGCAGCTGATGTCACGCCCCGCCATGAAGAGGTTGCCGACATTGCGGGAGTAGAGGCAACGGTAAGGCACCGCATAGGGATAAATCCAGTTATGCACGGTCGCGGACTTGAACTCTCCACCGGGAAAGTTCCTTAAGTTAACGCTGTCCGGGAAATGGAGGTCTATGCTCCACGTCGTCGTGAATGAAGCATCGTCATGGGCTATGTTTCCGTCTATATCGTTCTGTGTCAGGACGTAGTCTCCGAGAAGCCTGCGCGATTCCCGCTTTCCGGCGATGTATGCCACCCAGTCGAGGCTGCGGTCGGAGAATTTCGGGTCGCCTGAATGGTTCTTGAGCCAGCTCCAGTTGGAGTAGACGACGAGCAGACCATAGTCGCGCACAAACTCGGCCTCAAGCACCTGGTCTCGGTTCATCCCTGTCTCCCATGTCCACTCGCCCATAGTGACCTTTTCACAGTTGTTGTCATTGAACTCCAGTCCGTAGGAGAACTCCGGAAACGAGGTCGGATGGCTATCCTTACGGGTATACCACTGAACGGAAGCCCCCATCGTCATGCTGTCCGCCTCCTCCGGAGCGAGAGACTCGCCATATTCCGAGCGGGCCTCGCGTCCCTGAGTCCAGTCAGCTCCGGCAAGAGTGCCGATTGTCCCGTCTCCTGTGCAGTCCGCAAAAAGCGGAGCCTCAAGAACAAGCTCAGAACCGTTCTCTATGTGCTTGGCCTTCACGCAAATAATCCGTCCGTCCGACGGGTCTGTCTCCACGGAAACCGCATGATATGGGGCAAAGAGCCGCACATTCTTCTCCGCGTTAATAAACTTCAGCTTCTTGTCGTCCTCATAATTGGATGCAGGGCCGGCGTTGCCTCTCTTCGTGTGCCCGAACTCGCGGATCATCCGTCCGAGGCCCTCGTTTGGACCGACCTCCACGCTTCCGCCAAGATGCACGCGGACCTCAGAGCTGTTGTTGCCGCCGAGCACAGGGCGGTCGTTAACCAAGGCCACTTTCAGCCCGTTTCTCGCGGCAGCCACGGCAGCACACATTCCGGCGATGCCGCCTCCCACAACGACAAAATCAAACTTCTCCCGAGCAGGTGCAACCGCGCCGGAAAGCCCCTTTCTGAACTCGGCCAGTCTCTCTCCCGATGCCGGGAGTTTCGGCAAGGAAGCTCCGGATACAAGCAGCACAGCATCGCAGCGACCGTCAAATCCGGTAAGGTCATGAAGGCGTATCTCAGTTTTCCCGCCTCGGACTCTCACAGCCCCGGCATGCTGCCAGCCCCATTCGTTGCCCGTCGTGCCGAGGACGGTCTTCAGAGCCTTTCCGCCCACAGAAAGAGAAAACGCACCCGGCCCTTCCTTGTCAGTCCATGGAGACGTCCAGTTGTAGGTTCGCACCCAGACATTCCAGAGGCCCTTTTTCAGCTGCACAGAGGTTGTCGCATCTTCCACCGGCACTCCCATTCCGTGTGCAATCAGATAGGGAGAACCCATCTGATCCATAAATTGCTGATCGACACACCATCCGCCCTTCTGCACGAAACTTTCTGCCTCGACAAGCACGAACTCAGTCTCATCTGCACCGGTTCTGTCATTTCCACGAGCAAATGCCGAGACACAGAAAAGAGCAGCCAGCACAACTATCCTCATATATCCTTTCATATTCTCATCAATTTAAGTTTCTCAAGTATTCCAACTTCTTGCGAATATTAAACTTATCTCATTTATCAACCTCTCAAACCCCACGCACTTTTTCTGTCCACGTTACCCCTCTCCTAAATCCTCTCCCTCGGGGAGAGGACTTACCTTCGCCACAAGGGCTCAAAAGTGGTGTTTCGCACTTGCGAAACTTGAGTCATCAACGATTATCTGTTTTATTTATCTCCTGCACGGCGCCGATCTTTGCGGCCTTGAACTCGGTCGGTGTCTGTCCGAAGTGCCGCTTGAAACATACGCTGAAATATTTCGGGTTAGCGAATCCGGTCATCGTCGAAATCTCGGCCACCGTATATTCCGATTCCCTCAGCAGCTGTCCGGCACGCTTGAGGCGTATGTCGAGTATGAACTCCTTGATTGACATCCCCGTAAGGTCTGTAATCTTCTGGTAGAGACGCGTGCGCCCTATAGCCATATCCGACACGAAATCGTCAACCCCATAATACTCATTTTCCATATTCTGCTCAATGAATGACACCGCCTTCCGCATCAGTTCGTCATCCATCGATGAAATCGTCAGTTTTGACGGTTCGGCGACATATTTCTTACTGTAGAGGTTCTTCAGCAGAGCCTGCCTCTTTATGAGATTATCTATCTGCTTGAGCAGCACGTCAATATCCACCGGTTTGTCCATAAACACCGTCGCCCCGTTCTCGAATGCGTCAATCTTCGCATTTTTGTTCTCCCCCGCTGCCGAAAGCATTATTATCGGGATATGCGACGTCTTTATGTTGGAACGTATGCTACGACAGACCTCGAAACCGTCGGCCCCGGGCATGAAGAGGTCAGTGACAATAATGTGCGGCATTATCTTCTCCACTTTGGCAATTCCGTCGTCCCCTGTCATTGCCGTATAGACGTTATATGACTTCGACAGTCTCTGTTCCAGATAGTTGCGCAGCGAGGAATCATCCTCTATGACAAGGACATCGTATGGCTTACGTTCATGTTTCTCGCCAACGATATCACGTTCATATATGTCGGAAATCATATTGTCAATCTCGGAGGAGGCATATTCGTATGTCGTGCCATCGGACTCCACCGCAGCCTCGTCCACCATTCCGTCGGGACACGGCACGAAAGGCAGGATAACAGAAAAAGAGACTGTCGCATCTGCCGACGAGACTGAAATCTTCCCCTTCATGTCTCCCACGAGTTCCCTCACGATTGCGAGCCCAAGACCGGTGTGGCTCTCGAATTCCGAACGTGTCTTTCCGGCATTGTTGAAGGGCTCGAATATGCTGTCAAACTTCTCCGGAGGGATTTCCGAGCCGCTGTTGGTCACGGTGAATGACAGCCACTCGGAGCCGTCAGGCACCATTTCCACACCATCCGGAGCCGAGGAACGGGCAATCTTTACGCTCACATAACCATTTTCCGTGGTGTACTTCACGGCATTGGAAATGAGGTTGGTGAAAACCTTTTCGATGGAGTCATAGTCGAAGCGCGTGATGTAGCTGTCAGTGTATGTAATGAATTCGGTCTCTATGTGCCGCTCGGACGCGCAGAATTCAAAGAGCGAGAATATGCTGTCAACGAACTTCACGATGTCACCGCTCTCAAGTTTCAGCGGAAGTTTCAGCGTCTCTATCTGTCTGAACTTCAGCAGGTCTCTTATCATCCTCTGTATCCTTCCGACATTACGGCCTATCGTGTCTACATATTTTCTGTTCGGGGCATCCTCCGGAATTGTCTTCTCAAGTTGTTTCAGCGGGTCTATCACGAGGGTTAGAGGGGTCTTGAGGTCGTGGGAGATTTTTGTGAAGAAGTCCATCCTCGCCTTCGTCAGTTCCTGAAGGTTGCGCTCCCTCTCCTGCTCCATCTCAAGGCTCTGCTCCAGCATCTTTCGTCTGGTCGTCCAGCTCCACAGCCAGACAAGCGCGGCAATGAAAATCAGAAGGTACAGCGTAAGTGCCCAAGGCGATGCCAACGGCGATGGTTTCACGCGGAATGCGAGCGAACTGACGTGGTCTCCCCAAAGGCCGTCATTGTTGGCCGTCTTCAGCTGCAGTTTGTATCTTCCCGGCGAGAGGTTCACGAAACGTACATAATGCTGTCCTGGAGGCAAAACCGTCCACTCATTGGTCACGCCTGACATTCTGTAGGCATAGGCGTTTCTCTCCGGATCGAGGTAACTGTTGGACGAGAACCCGACCTCAAAATCGTTCTGGTTGTGGGCGAGACGGATTATGTGGACACGGTCGGAGTGACCGTCAAGAGTTGAGACGGACTGTTTCAACGCAGAGCCCTTTGATGATGGGGCCACTGCCATGTTATTGACTTTCAGCTCCGTGAACCAGACACGAGGTTTCTGACGATTGAGATTGAGATGGGAAGGATTGAACACAAGGTAGCCGTTTGTTCCGCCGAAGAGCAGCTTGCCGGTTGAAGAAGCAAAGCAGGAGCGGATGTACCAGGAACCGCAACTGTTAGGAACATCGATTCCGGCCTTCTCGATTTCTCCACAAGCGCGGCTGTAGGTGTAGAGACCGGCATCGGTGCTGAGCCACACATTCCCTGTGGCGCGGTCTTCAACGATGCCGAACACGGTGCGTCCGGTAAAACTTCCGTCCGGAGAACTGTTGTAGTTCACATAGCGTCCGTCCGGACTTAGCCTGTTGACTCCGGCACCACGAGTTCCGAACCATAGTTCAGAATCGGAAGTCCTGCACCACGAGCACAGGTTGTCAGCTGACCACACACCGCTTTCTATAGCATACCGTCCAGTTATGGAGCGGGTTCTCACATCAACCACATAGGCTCCAGAATGAGTCACAAGCCAGAGATTGCCTGACACGTCGTGGAACATAGCCTCAACACGCATACGCTTCTTTTTCCCGTCCGAGTCGTGAAATATCACATTCTCGACCCTTCCGGAAGCCTTATTCCAGAACATCAGTTCGGCGTCAGGATCCGAGAGCCACCATCCGGAGTTTCCCTCCCGAAGGAAGTCATAGACAGAAAGCGGCTGTCCGGAAGAAGGGTTGAGCACATGCAGGTCCTTCGCAATGCCGGTACGCACGTCTATGCGCGTGAGTCCTCCGTTGAATGTCGAGACATAGACACCGTCCCCTTCGCAAAAAATCCGCTTGACCATATTCGAGTTCAGGCAGCCGTTTTCCTGACTGTAGTAGGAGAAGCTCCCGTCCCGTGAGGAACGGCAGCAGACACCTCCGCCCTCAGTGCCAATCCAAAGATTTCCGAGCCTGTCCTCAGCAAAGGCACTCACAATAGGATGAGGAAGGCCTCCGGGAATCGGGGCTATGTGACGTATGTCATTGTCAGAAAAAGACTGATAGGCAAGTTTTCCGCCGTATGTGCCCACCCACACACCGCCGTCCGGGTCAGGATAGATTGACCAGACGGAATTGTTCGGAATGGAAAGCGGGTCGGCAAGGTCAGAAGTCAGAAGGGCTGTCTCACCATCCACCGGATCGACGAGAAGCAGACCGGACTGCGTCGCGACCCAGATTATTCCGTCGGAGTCGCGGTAGAGTTTCTTTGCCGTGCTGGAACGGTCGTAGCCGTCAGGCAGTTTGAATGTACGGAAGATATGTCCGGTCCGGTCACACTCAAAAAGTCCGTCTCGAAGCGTCAGGACATAGACATAGTCCTCCGTCTCGATGACGTCTGATATTATGGAGTTGTCGTTTCCGACATCCGTAAAATCTGAATAGGCTCCGGAGTCACCGTCAAGGGTGAACAGATGTCCGTATGCCCCGACGTACACTCCGTTTCCAGAACACAGGAGCGAGAGCGAAAAAGGCGAGCGGCGCACATCGTCCGGCAAAGGATATTTCCTGACATTCCCCTCTCCCTCATAACGCACTACGACATCGTCAAGAATCATCCACACGCGTCCTGTCATGTCTGTGTCAATCGCCCCGACATCCCCCTCGCAAAGCAGACGCATAGTCTCCGAGAGATAATCGAAGCCATAAAGGCCACAGTTCGTCGCGACATAGAGCCGCCTTTCCAGGTCCGGTACTATCGCCCGGTAATCCACCTGAAGCCCCGGTTTCGTTCCGCTCACCGCCTTGCTCTCGAATGAACTGCCGTTGAACATGTAGAGGGCATCCGTTCCGCTGAACCAGACACGCCCGATGCTGTCCTTTGCGACACTGTTGATGCCGCCGTAATAGGAGGTCTCAGACATCTGATGGAAACGGTAATTCCTGCCGTCAATGGCCCAAAGAGGCAATGACAGCAGGAAAAAAGCGACAGCGGCTATTATTCTATACTTCATTATCAGTCAGTGTATTCAGATTACAAAAATAATCAAAATTTCACATACCGACACTGCCCGTATCGAACTATCGAACCGTGACGTTGGCAATCTTTAGCCAACCATCTTTGGTGTAGTCGCCCTTCGCGGACGAATATATGCCTATTTTCTTTTCTGCGGAAGCGTCATCGATGATTCCTGTCGCCCAGACATATTCCCCGACAGGGACGCCATCGACTGTGAACGTGAAGCGATACTGCTTCGGCTTTCCTTTCAGCCAGTCGTGAGGCTGAGCCTGCTCGTCGTAGAAGATTTTCACCGGCTTTTCCGAAGATTTGTCAAGCAGGGCGAACGCCACCTTGTACTTGTTCAGGAACGGGCGAAAGTTGGTCGGGCAGTAAGCATAGCCGAGGTTTGCCCAGCGGTGAAGAACCGCAACCTTTTCACCTGGTGTCACCTCTTGTGGGGCAATCACCTTGGAGGGATAGACACGATAGTTGCCATCCTGTATGAACTGAACGAGATAGTCGTAGGCCTCATTGAACCACGACCAAGCCTCGCTCACTTCAAGATTGTCGTTGTAGCGCAGGTCCATCATGCTGGCACATGCCTCGCGTGCCTGGTCAAACTCGCCCTTGCGGACATCCGCCCAGTCTTTGTACTTCTCAGTGTCCCAGCGCATCGGTGCATCACCGTGAGAGGCCTTTACCCATCCGCCCTCGGCGACGAGTGGCACCTGATAGCGATATTTGGCGGCAATGCTCTTCTCCCATGTGCCGTAGTAGGTCTTCATACCGAACGCACCGCTGCCTATCCCGAAGCCCTTCTTCACGGCGGAGTCAATCATGCCCTCGGAGTCCGGACTGAGTTTATCTCCGCTGGTTGATCCTACGGCCTTGTGGTAGTTGATGAAAATCGGAATCTTGGTAAACTCCTTTGCAAAGAGGGACGTAACCCACTCGAAGACGGCCTTCTTCGGGGTTTCGTCACCGGTGGAGTAGATGCAGGAATGGTACTCGCCCCATTTGCCGATGCCGACACCGTGGACGAATTCAGTGGAGTCGGGGTTATTGATATGTTCGGCAAAGTCGTGGATGAACTTCTCGTAGCACTTCTGAAACGCCGGGTCATCGGGATATGGCGACCAGACGTCCATTGAACCGGTGCGTGTGGCATAGCCCTGCGCTCCGTATTTGTCTCGGACGTAGAGAGGCGTGCAGAACTCGTGCTTGTCACGGCTGTCGATGGCAAAGCCATAGCCTATGCGCATATTGCGTCTGTGGGCCTCAGCGACAAGCTTTTTGTAGCGCTGGGCATAGACGGTGTTGCAGTCTTCCTGCCAGATGTAGACTCCGTCTTCCGGATTCAGCTGTCCCCATGTCGTGCGGACGAGCAACGTCTTTGCATAGTCAGTTGCCCTGACCGTTCCGACAGAGGACGGCATATTGTCATATCTCTCCCAGAAGTCGCTCAAGTCGTTGCCGAGTCCCGCATAGAGCACCCATCCGCACAGAGGGTTAGGGAACACGGTGTTCCTGTCCGGAACGAAGTTGACGGTCACGCCCGCAACTTCCGGTTCGCCACCTCCCGGCTGTTCCTTGCCGCAGGAAACTGCAGCAAGGAACAGCGTGGTGAGAGCCAAAATAAGAATTGTGTCTTTAATAGAGAAATTCATTATAACCGATTGAATTATGTTAATCAGTCGAAACGGATCTTATTGTTTCTCGCGTCGATGGTGATTTTGCTGATTTTGACTGTGGATGCCGGTTTCCACTTTACGTTGCTGACAACCAGAGCTGTATTCATCCATTCGCCCATCTTGAGTTCCATGTTGGCTGTTGCAGCCACACCCGGTTCAGTTGCCGGGCCGAATGCAGCCACCTTTGAGACAAATTTCATTCCGGCCCCGTTTTTGACAGGATCTTCTCCGCCTGTTCCTTCTCCAGCCCTAATATTGTCAACCTCGGCAGGTCCCTGAGCGACCTTGACGCAGAGCGCATCCGTCATGTTGAACGACGCACCTGACCAGATGAGAATCATAGGGTCAACCTTCGACACCACAAACGGGAATGCCTTGCCTTTCCAGCTGTCCCAGCCTGTCATCGAATTGAGATAGTAGTTGCCGGCCAGCAGGGTCTTCGTAAGAATCCATGAAGCAGGCTTTTTGTTCTCGTAGGCGAACTCGACGGTCAACGGTTCAAGCCTATTCTTCGGCGAGAAGAACTTGACGGTGTTGTTCTCGGTGTCGATTATAACCCTCCAGTAGCCCTCGACAGGAATGTTCCATACAGGAAGTTCAGAGCCATCTGTCGATTCCTTGACTACGGCATTATAGAGTATTCCAGCCGGTTTTGAGTCAACCTGGTCATTATCAGGGACCTCAACACTTCCGTCAGCCGGGCAGATGTATGATGTCACTCCCTTGTATTTGACAGGTATAGTCATTTTCCCTGCACGAAGATAAACCTCCTCGGCATAGACACAATCACTCTCCGGAGTCTTTGACATCAACTTCGCCCCATCAGTCAACACTGTTCCATCAATAAAATACTGGGCCTCTCCGCACGAAATTGAAGTTCTGTTAACCTTGCCGGCAGCGAATTCCACATCCTTAGAGAAAGTTTTGGTTTCTGTGTAATCCTTCCCATCCACCGTATATTTGAAAAGAAGACCTGTCCCGGCCTTTGCAGTGAACGGAGCGCACTGAAGGCATATGTCCATAGATTTCCCGGCGGCAACTTTTTTGTCCTGGTTTATAAGTTGGGTAAATGTCTCACCATTCACCGGTCCTCCTTTGACAGTATGCTGTCCGCCAAGTATTCCTCCGTCAGTCCTTTCAATACGAAGTGTAGTAAGCTTTGCTGTTCCTACAGAATTTTCATTCTTGACTGTCACCTTGATGACACAAGAAAGCTGTTTGAGCCTGACGTTAGGAGAGGCGCTGCCGACAGCCTTTGCTGTTCCGTGCATAGGAGTCTTGGCATATCCCGACGTCGCGAACTGCCCGTTGTCAGAATAGGGATAGAGTATGTCATATTCATACTCGACACCCGCCTCAGGTTTGAAATCCGAGCAACTGAACGCATTCTCCTCACCTTTAACTTTTGTAAATTTATACAGTTGGCCATCAATCGTCACGGCAAGAGCGTCATTGTCAGACCAAGTTACCTCGTATGTTTTCTCATTAAACGACGTCTTTGTCGAGGAAGGCTGCTGTGCCTCTGACGATGTGCTCACATAAAGGACAAATGGTGCCTGCTCTTCTGACGGTGTGCTTTCAACTGTCTCAAGACCGAGTTTTGCGCAGCCTGCGAGTGCGGCCGCCGCAAGAAATGATATTGCTAAACGTTTCATGGTCCTTCCTTCTTTAAAATGCCTCGCCGTCAACATATGGGCTTGCGTATATTCCTGTTTTTTCGTCACTCGCCGCGAAGCCTGACTCCGCGCTCACTTCCATGAGCTGAAGGGACGGACTTGTATATTCCCCCCCCCTCCGATTTGAAATTTCCTGTATCATAGATACTTTCATGTATTAAAATGTTGGTTATTAAATTTGTATAGTTTTATCTTATTGTAACTTTCTCAAGTTTAAGCCACCCTTCGGGAGTGAGATGCTCCCTGTCGACGGCGATATTAAGTCCCTTTTTGTTGCCGCGCATCGTATCAGCAATTCCGATTGCCCAGGTGTACTCACCCGGAGCGATTCCCTTCAGGTCGGCGCTGAAGCTGTGCGACCCAGGTTTCCCCTTAATCCACTCGGACGGCTCTGACTGCCGGTCAACGAATGTCCGGACGACTTTCCCTTCAGAGTCGAGAAGCACGAATGCCGGTTTGTAGCGGCAGTGCCACTGACGGATGTTATTCGGACAGTAGCCCCAGCCGAGGTTTTCCCAGACGTGAGAGAGACAAACGGTTTCTCCCGATTTTGCGGTTGTAGGGACGGTCACCGACGATGGATAGAGCCTATAACCTCCCTCGCTGACAAACCTCTGAACGAGATCATAGTTCTGGAACCAGCTTTCCGTCTCGTTGCCCACGCGGAAATCCATCATGTTCACATGGGTCTCCTCTGCAATCTCCATCTCCCCCCTGCGCACGTCTTCCGGATGTCCCTCGCGATACTTCCCGCTAGGATCCCTCCAATAGCGGTGATGCGCCCCGGTAATCCAGCCTCCCTCGAAGATAATCGGCAGACGGTAGCGCCACCTTGCGGCATATTCCTTTTCCCAGTCCATATAGTAGCCTGTCATTCCGAACGCGTCGTGACGGAGGCTGTAGCCCTTCGAAATCGCAGAAGCAAGAAGCTTCTCCGTGTCCGGATTCGGCGCGTCCTCCCATCCGTCTATAGTCTGTGCGGCGAGCACCCGATGATAGTTCATAACAAGCGGAATGTTCGTGAACAGGCGTGCATAAAGGTCTGTAATCCATTCATATACAGGTATCTTGTTCGCCTCATCCATATATCTCATCGAATGGGCCTCACCCCATTTTCCAAGTCCGTAGGCATCGATGAAATCAATCTCATCTGAAGAGTTGAACCTCTGTGCAAATGCAGTGAGGAACTTTTCATATTTTTCCTGAAACACCTTGTCGTCCGGGTAGGGTGTGTAGACTTCCCGGCTGCCGACCTTGCTTGTGAAGCATTTTGCTCCAGCGTCAATCACATACTGCGGAGTGTTCTGTCCCTGGTCGCGCCCGTCAACGACAATGCGGAACGCGAGTCTCATTCCACGGTGGCGAACTTCGTCCAGCAGCCCATTAAGACGGGATTCCGGGTCGTTCCAGAAATATTTTCCCTCTTCCGGCTCCATCGAAGACCAGCTGGTGCGGATGTAGGCGGTGCCGCAGTAGTCCGACACGCGGACTTTCATCTGCCCGTCCGGACCCGCCGGCCAGTTGTCATAGCCGACTTCCGTTCCAAAATCCTTGCTCCACCCCCGTCCGAGATACATCACCCATCCGGTGAGCGGATTTCTTATGACCGATGTTCTGTCCGGTTCGATTGCGATTGTCCGATATTCGTCAGCGCCTATCTGCACGTTCTGCCTCAAACGGATGTCCGCAGAAGAGGCGCCAACAAGAATTTCAAACACTCCCGGCTCGACGACGAAAGACTTGCTCTTCACATCATAGAACGAGAAAGCGTCCTTACCGAGCGTAATCTCGACTCTGGTCCTGCCGCCCTTTTTAATGAAATTCTTGCAGAATCCCTTGAGTTCCTTGACTGGACGTGGCACCGAGCATGAAAGGTCGCTGACATAGACTTGAGAAATTTCCGAAGCATCGCACTTTCCCGTGTTCGCCACTATGAAGGAAACCGTCAGACTGTCGGAGCCAAGTTTCTCAACGCAGAGGTCAGAATAGTCGAACTTGCTGTAGGACAGGCCATAACCGAAAGGATAACGAACAGGTGTTCCGTTTTTCTCATATCCTTTGTAGCCATAGAAAATGCCCTCCCTATACTCGACTCTCTTTGTCTTCGTGTTCTGCGTGAAGACTGGAGTATTCTCGTGGTAGCTATCATGCACAGGGTTATCCTCCCAACGGTTCTCAATGCTTATCGGAAGCTTTCCGCTTGGAGACACCTTGCCTGAGAGCACTTCCGCGATGGCATCTCCGCCCCTCTGCCCCGGATACCATGCAAGCAGCACGGCCTCCACACCCTCGCTCCAACCATTGAAGTTGACTCCACCGCCGGCATTGAGCACGACTGTAAGATGAGCGTGCGCGGCGGCAATCTCATTAATCACACGCCTCTGTGCCGCCGGAAGCGCAAACGGACGGTCAAAGCCCTCACCTTCAATTTTGCTGTTGAATCCGGCGCAATAAACCACCCTGTCGGCCTTTTTCAGAGCCGCCGCAAGAACATCCGCATTCACGGCACCGGCCTTGACCGAGTCCGCAGACATGCCGGCAAACAGGAGGCTGTCCGGGAGGACAGTCACATGTTTTTCTCCCAATGCCTTGCTTAGACCATCCGCAACCGAAACGCTGTGGAACGGCTGCACGAATCCGCTTCCGCCTCCGGTCGGAGTGTTGAAAGCGTTAGGACCGAGCACGAGCACGCGGTCTTTCTTCCTGAACGGAAGTTCATTCCCACGGTTTTCGAGCATGACGATTCCCTCCCTCGCAATTTCGAGCGAAAGTGCATCGCTGTCCGGATTGTCGAGAGGAATGCTGCTGTCCTTGATACCCTTGTCAAGAAGTCCGAAGCGGTTGAGTGTATGGAGAATATGATATACTTTGGTGTCGATTGTCTCCTCACGGACAATTCCGGCCTTCACGAGCGGGACAAGCTTCTCTGCCGTAAAGTACACTCCTTTAGGGCATTCAAGGTCAAGGCCTCCGTTTGCTGCGCCCGACGAGGAATAGACCGAAGTCCAGTCCGACATGAGTATTCCGTCGAAGCCCCACATGTTGCGAAGTACTTCAATGTTCATCCAGCCATGCTCCGAGGCGTGCACCCCGAAAATGGGGTTGTAGCTGTCCATCACGGCTCCGACATGCGCCTCCTGCACGGCCTTTCTGAATGCGGGGAAGTAAACTTCATGGAGCGTGCGCTCATCGACATCGGAGCTTGTATGGTGGCGGCTCCATTCCTGATTGTTTGCAGCGAAATGCTTCACCGTGGCAATCACCCCCTCATGCTGCACGCCAATGATGTAATTGGCAGCTATCTCGGATGTGAGGTACGGATCTTCGCCGAAATACTCGAAATTTCTTCCACAGAGCGGTGCCCTATAGATGTTCACGCCCGGACCGAGAAGAAAAGAGATTCCTCTCGCCTTGGCGTCCTGTCCGAGCCCATGACCGAGTTTGTCGGCAAGTTCGCGGTTCCATGTCGCGGCGGTGAGAACTCCGCACGGATAGAGCGTACTGACGGTGTTCTGGCGCCGTATGTTGCGTATTCCCTGTGGGCCATCTGCCATGAGAAGCTGAGGTATGCCGAGACGTTCAACGGGACGAATCACGAAAGAAGTGAGTTCACCGATGTAGTCGCACTTTTCCTCAAGCGTCATCTGCGACACAAGGTTCCATGCACGTTCGTCAATCTCTGAGGCATTCTTCCCCGCAGGAGATGTGCTGTCAAGATAAAGTCCCTGAGCGAAAGCCCCTGAAACTGACAGAGACATAGCGGAAAAGAGAAGGGCAAAAAAACGTTTGGGTGTTTTCATTTTAGTCATTTAAGATGTGTTATTTGGACATATCCGTCACCTCGTAAGGTTTGCAGACCGCATTGTGTGCTGCCGAGCGGGCGATTTTCGCCTTAATCTCATTCATAGAAGACGGCACGTATGAGGTTTCCTCCACATTCTTCCCGGAAATAGCTTCAAACCATGTACATGCAGCCGTGTATCTTCCGTAAGTAACTTCAAGATGGTAGCCGTCGCGGTTGAAAGTGTCTCCAAGAGAAGATGTTCGTCCATTCTGAATCGCGGTGCCGGAAGGAACAAGCAAATCAAAGGAATATGAACTGTTGTCCATAACCTTCTGCGCCACGTCAACGATGGCGTTGAACATGGTCATCTGATTGCTGCTATACTTCGGGAAATCAGAATGCGTCGAATTCGCCGCATAGGCCCAGGTCGAGTGCCAGATAAGTTTCACATCATACTTTGAACGGGCACGGACGTAGTTCAGAATCTCCGGGAGATACGGAGAGCATGTCTCATACTTGCCTGAGAAACCACTTGTCTGCTGAAGGCTGATGTAGTCCCATGGTTCCTCGGCAAGAACAGTCGAAATCTTCACCCCTTTAGAGTTCGTCTTCTGACCATCCACAATCTTACGGTATTCGTATGCGGCCGCATCATTGTTGATATTGTTGTAGTGTCTCTCAAGGCTGCATCCTCCGATGTAGAGGTTGCCGATGATGACTTTTTTGCCGGAAGCGGCAAAAAGTTCATATAGATACTGTTCAACGGCATCCTGAGAAAAACTGTTGCCTATTGCAAGGATTCGGAGAATGCCGTCGCCTTCTTCCTTGACCTCCACGATAGCCTTTGCCTTGACGCTCTCACATTCGGCTATATAGACCAGCACAGTTGCCTTGCCGCCCTTTTCGGCCTTCAGCACAGCCCTGTTGCCGTCTTCTTTGAGCGAAAGGACGGTAGGATTAAGAGATTTCCACTTGTATGTAACCGAAACATCCGAAGACTTGTCTCCGACCAACGTGGCTGTAATCTCAGCAGTTTCTCCGACTGAAAGAGACGCCGGAACTTCGGACAATTCCATTGAGAGACCCGCATACGGGTCAATCTTGGCACAGGCAGTGCCGGGTGCAAACACCGTAGTGACTGCAAGCACAGCCTGTGCGAACAATACTTTCTTTATTTTGCCAAACATCCTATTCAAAACGAATTGTAATTATTTATGTTCAAACTATCTTGCGGACACGGTCACCGCACCGGCACGCACCCATCCGTCTTCCGTCACGCTCTTGGCTGTCGCTGCCGGGCGTATGCCTATGGCATTGTCCTGCGTCGTGTCAACGATACCTACTGCCCAAGTGTATGCTCCGACCGCAACGCCCTTGATCTCGACCTCGGTCTTATAGGAAGAAATCTCTCCTTTAAGCCATTTTGACAAATCAGCATCGGCTTCCACAAAAACCTTGACCGGTTTGTTTTTGCTGTCAAGGAGAGCAACGGCAGCCTTGTACTTATAGTTCCACTGTGGAAGATTGACAGGACAATATCCCCATCCGAGGTTAGCCCAGCTGTGACCGACGGTCACCCTGTCGCCGAACTTGACCTGTGAAGGGAAGGAGATAGAAGTCGGATAAAGCCTGTAACCACCCTCCGCGACAAAACGTTCCACATACTCAAAGGCATTCTCGAACCAGGACTTCGTCTCGTCTCCCACACGGAAATCCATTGTGTTGACCTTCGCCTCCATAGATGAGTTGAATTCGCCTGCACGGACGTCTTCCGGATGCCCCTTGCGGTAGCCTGCAGGATCGTTCCAATACGAATGGCTGGAGACGATGTAGCCGCCTTCCATGAGTATGGGCACCTTGTAGGCCCATTTCTTCGCGTAGGCTTTCTCCCAGTCGTTGTAGCCCCAGTCCTGATTGTTCATCCCGATTGCATCGGAACGCAGACAGTATCCGTTATCAAGTGCAATCTGGAGCACTCTCTCGCTGTCCGGCTGAGGGTTCTTGCCTTCGCTGACAGGATGCCCAATCTGGCGATGGTAGTTGATGACGAGCGGAACCTTGGTGAAGTTGTCCGCATACAGCTTCGTTATCCACTGCATCGTCCCGGCCTTGTACTCCGATGTCTTGTCCGACACGGCATTGTTCTGCTCGTAGCAGACATTATGGCCTTCGCCCCATTTTCCCAGCCCGTAAGCATCTATGAACGCTGTTTTCTTAGGGTCGTTGAAACGTTCCGCGAATGCCTTCACGAATGTCTCGTAGTGTTTTCTCCAAATCGGATCCACGGCAAGCGGAGTCTTGCGGTCAGGATACTTGCTGTCAGACAGCCAATATTCAGCCCCGTCGTCAAAGACAAACTGCGGTGTATTCTCCCTCTGATCTCTGCCGTCCACCACGACACGGAACGCTATCGGAAGTTCAAGTTCTTCCGCCCGTTTGACCAATTTATAGATCTTGCTCGTCTGGTCATCCCAGGCATACTTGCCCTTCGCAGGATTGAGGTTCTTCCAGCCTGTCCTGATGTAACAAGCAGAGGCGTAATCCCTTACATAGACTTCCTTTCCAAGTTCCGAAACATAGATTTTCGTGTCGAAATAGGACGGGTCCGCCGTACCGGAAACATACATGACCCAACCATTGAGCGGATTCTTCAGAACAGACTTCCTGTCAGGGCTTATCTTGACAGTTGTGTTGCCGGCAATCTCGCCGCCATTCCCACCATTTCCGGTAGGCTTTTCCCCCTTCGCGCAAGCGCAGGCAGAAACAGCGGCAATCGCCAAGACAAGAAGTGTTTCTTTAATGGAGATATTCATATCAGTCAAAACGAATCTTATTGTTTCTTGCGTCAATAGTGATTCGACTGATCTTCACTGTGGAAGCCGGCTTCCACTTTCTGTTGCTGACAACAGGAACCGTGTTCATCCATTCGCCCATCTTGAGTTCCATGTCTGCTGTTGCAGCCACACCCGGTTCAGATGCCGGCACAAATGCCAGAACCTTTGAAATAAACTTCATTCCGGCCCCGTTCTTGACAGGATCTTCTCCGCCTGTTCCTTCTCCAGCCTTAATATTGTCAACCTCGGCAGGTCCCTGAGCGACCTTGACGCAGAGCGCATCCGTCATGTTGAACGACGCACCTGACCAGATGAGAATCATAGGGTCAACCTTCGACACCACAAACGGGAATGCCTTGCCTTTCCAGCTGTCCCAGCCTGTCATCGAATTGATATAGTAGTTGCCGGCCAGCAGGGTCTTTGTCAGAATCCATGATGCAGGATTCCTTCCCTCATAAGCAAACTCGACAGTCAGCGGTTCAAGTCTGTTCTTCGGAGAGAAGAACTTGACGGTCTTGTTCTCGATGTCGATTATAACCCTCCAGTAGCCCTCGACAGGAATCTTCCATGCAGGAAGAGTTGCATCGGCCTTAAGCTCCTTGACAACGGCATTGTACTGCGTGCCGGCCGGCTTTGAGTCAACCTGATCATTATCCGGAACTTCAACGCTTCCATCCGCAGGGCAGATATAGGAAGTCATTCCCTGATACTCGATAGGAATGGTCATTTCCCCTGCGCGGAGGTAGACTTCCTCGGCATAGATGTAGTCGCTTTCCGGGGTCTTGCCCATAGGCTTTCGTGTCGTGCCGGTCATCGCATCGCCGGAAAGGAATATACGGTCAGCATCAAAGGTGAGCGGGCGGAAAGGACGGACGCTGAAATCAATGGTCCTTACCTCCGGCATCACATATTTTTCTCCGCCTTCCCATTTTGCAATGACCTTGAACTGCATGTTCACCGCACGCGAATAGTTCTTGTTCCACCTCTCCACGAGAAGATTCTGCAGTTCCTGAGTCGTGTATTCCTTGGTGAACACACCGTCGTCAACTACCTGACGAACAGCATTGCTGAAGTCATTTCCTTCAACATCGAGGAAGGTAACGTATGTCACCAGATAGTCGTCAGGCATTTCTCTTGCCGGAGTCCACGTGAACGTCAAGGCAACTTTATCCACCTCCTCCGCATCAAGGACAACATCCTGTGCTGAGGCTTCGAGTGTCATGGTCTCGACAACATCGTACATACTTCTGTCCGGGCCCTGAAATCCGCCCTTGTCACAGGCAGCCAACGAAATGAGACCGGCTACCGCGAATAATATATGTCTGTTTTTCATATCGGATACTCTTTTTATCGTTAGTGCCTACCATTCAGGGAACTGACGGAGATTTACGTTCTTGTCAATGTCTTCCTGAGGAATCGGCCACCAGTAGCTGATGAAGCGACGGGTCTGGTACTGAGTTCTCTTGTAGTAATCGTCCCTATTAGACTTAGTCGCACGCGAATCCATTCCGTAGAAAGGCCCGTTAAGAACTGTTGCGGCCTCTTTCCAGCGGCGTAGGTCATCGAAACGGTTGCCGGCCTCGCAGTTGAGTTCGACACGCCTTTCTCTGTGAATGAGGTCGCGGAGAGTCTCGCCGTCGGTTGGCGGAACAATCATCTCGACACCGTCAGAATCGACACCCGTGCCATACTGAGGGATGCCTGCACGCTCCCTGATTTTATTCACATAGGAAAGAATCTCGTTCTTGTTTGCATCATACGTTCCCTTCGCGATGCTGTATTCATTCAAGCACTCGGCGTATGAAAGATAGGCCTCCGCGAGGCGGTAGATTGCGCCGTGGCGTGTCTTGAACTTTCCGGAGCCGTCGCTCGGAATGGCTGACGGATCCACCATCTTCCTCACGAGGTAGCCCGCTGTAGGAGCATCGTGGCTCGGTCCTCCGTCCTGTCCGCCGGAGAAGAAGTCGGTGTATTTGTTGGAGGACTTGTGCTTGTCCTTGCCCCAATGATACTGCTCGTTGTAGAGAACTGAGATGTAGAATCTCGGCTCACGGTTGCAGTACATGTTGTAGGTGCCTTTGGTCGTTATCACGTGATTTGTCTTCTGTCCCTCGACAGCACCCTGCTCGGCATAGAAGTATTTCGTGTCATCCTTGTAGTCTGCGGTTGAATAGCCAGTCTCGGTATAACCGGATGCCGGGTTGATGATTGGCTGTCCGTTCGCGCCGTATCCGGTGATAGGAACAAGACCGTTACTCATAAAGAAGGCGTCCACAAGGTTTTGAGTCACGCCGATGGCACCCGCGCCACCCATGCTTCGAGGGTTGCACTGCCTGTCGAAATATGCACCGCTATCGTATGTCTTCGGGAATATGACTTCATGATTTCCCTGATCCCAACGCATGAGAACCGCGTTCATATAGGACATGTACGGGTCAACGCTGCCATTGTCAAGTCTCTCGACATAAAGTTCATAACCGTTTTCCTTGGCGGCTTCGATGACTTCCATGTTGGCATCGGCTGCCGTTCTCCACCTCTCAGGATCAAACTCCGTCGAGAAAAGCGGTGTTCCGTCACAGTTGACCATACCGGCAAGGTCAGGATTGCCGTTTACAAGCGGGCTGGCGGCAAAGGTGAGCAGACGGGCACGGACGGCAAGGCACATCACGGATGTGGCACGACCATACTTGTTTGCCTCCTCGTATGAAGCCGGAAGAATCTCGGAAGTCTCCTTCAGTTCTTGAGCCACCCAGTCAACAACCTCATAAAAAGGAGCTTGCTTGAGTTGCATGTCTGAAGCATTGGTTCCCTGAGCTGGGCCAGTAATCATCGGCACCGCGCCGTAGGTCGTCACAAGCATTGCATGATAGTACGCGATGAAGAAACGGCACTCGGCCTTCATCCACTCTATCTCCTTGGCTGAGACATCAAAAAGCGGGTGGGCATTCTCGATGAAGATGTAGGCAGAACGGATTCTCTTTGAGAATTCCTTCCAATAGCTGATGATGCCACCCTGTGCCGGTGTAAAGTTACCGTTCTGATAGAGAATAGCCTTGAAGCCCTGCGACTCCCAGCCGACAGGGGGCGTGAGGTCATCGGCAATGGCAATGGCTCCGTCATAGTGGTAGAATGTCGGTATGCCATTGTAGATGTAGGCAAGCCAGCGCTCAAGGTTGGTCCTGTTCTCGAATGCAGTTTCGAGATCCAACTGGTCATCAGGCTGTTTGTCAAGGTAGTCACAGGAGACAGCCGAGAAAATGGCGATGAGACCTGCAATCAAATATGATAATTTAAGATTTTTCATCACGAAATGATTTTAGAATTTGAATTCGAGACCAGCTGAAATTGATTTCATAACCGGATAGGCCGCGCCAGTGTTAGAGGCGAGTTCCGGATCCCAGAGCTTGAACTTCGAGAAAGTAAGCAGATTGGTTCCGCGCAGGTAGACTCTCGCGCTGGAAATGAAAGACCTCTCGGCAAACTTCTTCGGAAGCGAATATCCGATTTCGATGTTCTTGAGTCTGAGGAAACTCATATCCTTGAGCCACCATGTGGACGCCTGACTGTTGTTCGCGTTCACACCATAGTCAAGACGCGGATAGAATACGTTCTGACTCGGATTATCTTCCGTCCAACGGTCTGTATAGTTCGTGAAAATGTTGTAGGTGGTACCCTTGTTGGATGCAGGAATGATGTTTCCGGAAAGGATGTTCCAAGTCTTGCCAACTCCTTGAAAGAGAGCCGAGATGTCGAGGTCCTTCCAAGAGAACGTGAATCCGAAACCATACACCATCTCCGGGTTCTTTGTGCCGCCGATAGGTGATTTGTCATATACATCAATCTTGCCGTCCCCGTTTACATCCTTATACTTTATATCGCCAGGGCGAACCTTTGACACAAGCGTGACGGTCGGAAGGTCAGGACGGAGTATTCCATTCTCGACATCCACGAAATCATCGTAGGTGTAGAGCCCCTCGTCGATGTATCCGAAGAGCTGCCCCACCGGATGTCCGGTCGCTGCCCTGTTGGTTCCAACCACTGCAGCCGGCTCGTCCATTTCGAGAATTGTATTGTGCGCGTATGTAAATGTTCCCATCGCGCTAATGAAGAAATCACGTCCGAACTGCTTTCTGATGTTAAGGGAAAGGTCAACACCCTGGTTCTTCACACGTCCGAAGTTCTGCCAAGGAGACTTGATAAATCCGGCGGTCATCGGAATGGAAGTCCTCTCCATGAAGATGTTGTTTCTGCGCTCATCGAAGAAGTCCACCTGGAAGTCTGCGACCCCGTCCAAAAGGCCGATTTCAAAGCCGACGTCAGCCTTGTTCACCTTCTCCCAAGTAAGGTCCGGAACGGCGAAGTCACCCTCTGCCATACCGTTCTTGTTGTAATTGGACTCATAGCCCCACCTGTACTCGCCGAGTGTGTTCCAGTCGTCCGTTATGGTTGAAAGGTAGGCGAAACGACGTCCGTCAAGGGAAGCGTTACCGGTCTGTCCGTATGACGCACGCAGCTTCAACTTTGAAAGGACGTGCTTTGCACCTGCCATGAACGGCTCCTCTGAAATGACCCATCCGAGAGCTCCTGAAGGGAAGAAACCGTATCTCTTGCCCGGAGCGAAGTTCTCCGAACCGTTGTAGCCGAAGTTGAACTCGGCAACATATCTGTTGGCATAGGTGTATGATGCCCTTCCTGCAAGACCCTGGTTTCTGTACGGAAGCTTTCCTCCGTTGTCATAGTTTCGCCTGTTAAAGAGGAGGAGACCGGAAACGGCATGCTTGCGATTGAATGTCCTGTCGTATGTGGCAGCGGCCTCAAGATAGACGCTCTTGTTTCCGAAAGTTCCAGAAGACGAATGACCGAGCGTATTGCTGCCATTTGATTTCACCGTGAGAATGAGAGAGCCGTCCTCGTTACGTCCGGATGCGGGGTTGTAGATGGTAGGATTCATCGTGCGACTCACGGTTCCGGTTGAATAGCGGTCAAAGGAGAATGACGCCCTGACCTTGAGACCTTCCGTGAGGAACTTGAGATCCTGTTCAAGAGTCACGAGCGTCTCAATCTTGCTGGCAGTCGTCCTGTTGTATCCGCGCTGTGTGGCCATAGCCCAGACATTCGACTCCTCCGTTCCGGCAATTTCGCCTGTAGAGTACTGAACCGGGAACTTGAAAGGAACCGCCCTGAAGGCACGGTTGAAGATTTCGCTCACGCTGTCAGGAGTGGAGTTGCGCTCCTGCATGTAACCTCCGATGTTGATGCGGAGTTTGGTAGTGTTGGTCAGCTTTATGTCAACGTTGCTTCTGACATTGTAGCGCTGAAGCTTTATCGACGGGTCCCATTCCTTTGACTTGTCGTGCGTAAGGATTCCGTCTTCATTGTAGAATGCGCAGACCATAGAGTAGATAACCCTCTCGTTACCGCCGCTGATTTCGGCTGTGACTCGCTGATTGTCCGCCCAGTTCTTGGAGATTGCCTGAATCCAGTTCACGTCAGGATAGATGTCCGGGTCATAGCCAGCCCTTGTCTTGGCAATCTGGTCCGTGTACATCGGGAGCGAGCCGGTGTCCACAAGGACGTCATCAAGAAGCTGCATATAGTCGGCCGCACCGATATATGACGGGAGCTTGACAGGCTGTGTGCCGGCGAACTCGGCCTTGATTGTAACTTTCGGCTTTCCGGCCTCACCGCGCTTGGTGTTGATGAGGATGACTCCGTTTGCACCGCGAACTCCATACACGGCACTCGCTGCCGCATCCTTGAGGACGGAGAACGATGCTATTTCTTCCGCATCAATCGTATCGAGGCTTCTCTCGATTCCATCGACAAGCACGAGCGGGTCTCCGCCAACTCCCTGAAAAGTGGAAATACCGCGAATCCAGAAAGTAGAATTGTCATAGCCAGGCTCTCCGGAGCGCTGTATGGCAAGCACACCGGCAACGTTTCCCGCAAGGTTATTGGTCAATGAACGCGATGTCGAAACCTTGAGGGCAGACGGTTCAATCGAAGTGATTGACGCGACGACAGATTCCTTCTTCTGCGTACCGTAGGCGACAACGACAGCATCATCTAGCTGCCCGATGTCCTCCACAAGTTCGACATTGATTACCTTGCGTTCGCCGACAGTTTCCTCCTTTGTTACATAGCCGACAAAATCGAAAACGAGCACCGTCCATTTGTCGGGAACAACGATGGAATAATTGCCGTCAAGATCCGTGATGGCATTTACGGATTTGTTGTTTTTGGCATAGACAGTAGCTGCGACAAGAGGTTCGCCCTTTTCATCCGTGACATTACCGATTACTCTCAAACCGGCGCTGTCTTGAGCAAGAGCGGCCGACAAACTTCCGATGAGCAAAATCATCATCAGCCAGCCACGTCTCAAAACATTTGAATATCTGCTTGAAAACATATAATAAGTGGTTTGGTTATTAAATTTTCCGTTTCGCGGCAACGCGCTTCTATTATATCGCTCGCAAATTTCCGGAAAAATGGCCAAACACGCATATACTCATTATCCGAAAATGGTTCAATTTTGTACAAACGCCATTCTACCGCCCTCAATGGCACAAATACATACATAACAAAAGAGACCGGCTCACTTGAAGTCGGTCTCCAATATAAGACTTAAAGTGGGGGCAAGGCGTCCAACAATGCAGACTGCCTTTGGGGCTCCCCGGCTAATTATTCAGCCTTGCCGTTTGAACCAAGGACATCAACAATCTTGTGCTCATAGAGCTTCTTCATCTCGTCACGTGCAGGTCCGAGGTACTTGCGTGGATCGAACTCACCAGGTTTCTCGTTGAAGACCTTGCGGATTGCTGCGGTCATTGCGAGACGAGAGTCTGAGTCGATGTTGATTTTGCAGACAGCGCTCTTTGATGCCTCGCGGAGCTGCTCCTCAGGAATACCCACTGCGTCAGGAAGTTTGCCGCCGTTTGCGTTGATGATGTCAACATACTCCTGTGGAACTGAAGATGAGCCGTGGAGAACGATAGGGAAACCTGGAAGTTTCTTCTCAATCTCGTGGAGAACGTCGAATGCGAGAGGCGGCGGAACAAGACGGCCGGTCTTCGGGTCGCGGGTGCACTGCTCAGGTTTGAACTTGTAGGCTCCGTGTGAAGTTCCGATTGAGATTGCGAGAGAGTCGCAGCCTGTGCGGGTTGCAAAGTCGATGACTTCCTCCGGCTTGGTGTAGTGAGACTCCTCTGAAGCAACCTCATCCTCAACACCTGCGAGGACACCGAGTTCAGCCTCAACGGTCACGTCATATTTATGAGCATACTCGACAACCTTCTTCGTGAGGGCGATGTTGTCCTCGTAAGGAAGAGATGAGCCGTCGATCATCACTGAAGAGAAGCCCATGTCAACGCAGCTCTTGCAGAGCTCGAATGAATCGCCGTGGTCGAGGTGGAGGACAATCTGCGGATGCTCCCATCCGAGTTCCTTCGCATACTCAACGGCACCCTCTGCCATATAGCGGAGAAGGGTCTGGTTAGCATAGTTGCGCGCACCCTTTGAAACCTGAAGAATCACAGGTGACTTTGTCTCGGCAGAGGCCTGGATAATGGCCTGAAGCTGCTCCATATTGTTAAAGTTGAATGCAGGGATTGCATATCCTCCCTTGATGGCCTTCGCGAACATCTCACGGGTGTTCACAAGACCGAGTTCCTTGTAAGATACCATAATTATAAAATTATATAAGAATTATATTATTCTACGAAGCTTCAAAAAATCTCGGCAAAAATAGTTAATTTTGCCGAACTATAAAAACGGAATACAAAAACCATACGAAAATGTATGGATATGTCAGATTGGCAGTCGGGAGTGATATGATAAATTTCGATAGCCGCAATCAGCAACGAAAGACAACAATATAAAGATTATGGATAATCGTAAAGCAGTTATTTTCTCAGCCCCGTCAGGTTCGGGCAAAAGCACTATAGTCAGCCATATACTCAAGCTTCATCCGGAACTCAAGTTCTCTGTTTCAGCAGCCTCACGGGCCCCACGCGGAGACGAGAAGAACGGCGTTGCCTACTGGTTCATCAGCGCCGACGAGTTCAGAAAGAGGATTGCCGACAACGAATTCGTTGAATATGAGGAAGTCTACCCAGGCTCATTCTACGGGACTCTAAAGTCCGAAGTGGAGCGCATTTGGGACAACGGAGACGCAATTATTTTCGACGTCGACGTGAAGGGAGGGGTCAACCTCAAGAAATATTTTGGAGACCGGGCGCTGTCCGTATTCATCCAGGCGCCGTCGGTGGAAGTCCTGCGCCAGAGACTCGTCAGCCGAGCCACGGACTCCCCGGAGGCAATTGAGCGCCGTGTCGCAAAGGCTGCGGAGGAAATGACATACGCGGACAAGTTCGACCACATCATCGTGAACGACGATCTGCAGAAGGCGTACGCGGATGCAGAGAAGCTGGTTGACGACTTCCTTTGCAAAGAAAAATAAGGACAGCGTCTGCCGCGTTATGTTCCTTGATAAAATCCTCACAACCATCAGGTTGCTGCGGTTTTACCTTCGTCGCAAGCCTTGCATCCACAATCCTTATTTTCCTTTGCCTCCAAGTTGCTTTTCCAGTTTTTTGTGGGGGACAAGTACAAGTTAACTAGTGACATTCATGGAAACTGCTGTTTATTCCGGATCATTCAATCCGCTGCACATCGGTCACCTCGCAATCATGAGGAGACTTGCGGATTTGTACGACCGTGTGCTGCTGGTCGTGTCGCCGAAGAATCCGCTGAAGGACAGCGCTACGGCTGTTGATGCCCCGGCGCGACTGGATGCGGCACGGGCAGCGATTGAGCGTCATCCGGAACTGGGCGGCAAGATTGTCGTTTCGGACATTGAGTTCCGGCTGCCCTCGCCCAATTATACGATAAACACGCTGGATGCGCTGAAGAAGGAGAATCCATCAGATAACTTCACTTTGACCGTAGGCGGTGACCAGATTGCGGACTTTCGCCGGTGGAAAGATTGGAGACGAATATTGCAAGAATATGGGGTCGTGGTTTTTCCCCGCGATGGTTTCGACACGTCTGCCATACGCGACGACCTCCTGCACGAGAATCCCCTCTACCTCATCCGACTCATTGACATGCCGCTCGTTACAGTTTCATCGACTCAGATCCGCAACGCCACAGCAGCTGGCCAAGACGTCTCTGCACTTTTAATGTAGAAAAGTTATAAAAGTTTTCGTTTTAAATTAACTTTACTTACATTCCTGTCTTTGACACTTAGATAGGGCTATATCTATGATATATCAAGTCCCCAG
>ERZ1034719.6-NODE-6-length-201273-cov-21.156969_pt1 | contig 201273 bp, 146 predicted proteins | sample MGYA00520703_ERZ1034719 | MGnify/ENA primary metagenome ERZ1034719 (study PRJEB33766, sample SAMN09781716) | gut metagenome | biome: gut microbiome | host: Homo sapiens | place: Madagascar | study: EMG produced TPA metagenomics assembly of the PRJNA485056 data set...
AAGGCACGTTGCCGTACCGGGTATCGTTGCCGATGTCGGTGATGCCGATACGGTCGCCGCCAGTCCAGGTGGTTCCGCTGGCGCGGGTGGCGAGGGTGATGTCGGCGGTAAACTGGGCGGCCACGGGGTCACCGTTCAGGTTCTCGTTGTCGTTGTTGCAGGCTGCCAGTGCGAGGACGAGCGTTGCAAGTGCAAAAAATCTTGTCTTCATTATATCTGTCATTTTATTTATTAAATTCCATTTCAATAATTGCTGCACCTCAGCAAAATCAAAGCAAGCTTGGCTTCTGCGTTCGGTTTGCTAATTATTTACAAATCGGCATTTACATCATCACCTTTCACTTCTTCCCAGCCGTTGATTTCGACTCCGTCCACTTCCATGCCTTCGGGAGTCTCAACCAGCGTTCCGCCGAGGGTCAGCGATTCGCCCTTTCCGGTGTTGAACCCCTTGAGGGCTTCCGTGATGTCGCTTTTCAGCGTCGTGGGGGTCGGGTTGCCGTCCGCATAGCGGATTTCACCCGTCAGCAGCTGTTCCGTGCCGGTCACACCCAGCAGCCGCACCGTGGCTTTCCACTTGCCGGCATCGTCACCTTCGGTAATCTTGGTGAAGAGCAGCACGACGTTCGAAGCGGCTCCGTAGGTATCGGTAGCGAAGTCGAGTGTTCCGGCTGCACCCGTCAGATGGGCAACAATCTCCGTGATGCGTCCGGCGGCATCACCAGTAGGTTCGACGACAAGCGTCAGTTCGCGTACCTGCTGCTTCATTGCGGCGGTCAGCGGATAGTCCTTGTCTTTCTCGATGCTCACCTGTTTCGTATAGGTGAAGAACCATCCCGGGGCATTGTTCACAAAGGCATCCGTGCCTGCCCGGTTTCCCGTGGCTGCGGCAATGGTGGCGGTGGTACCATTTACCGTGATTCCTTCAGCCGGGTTCCACACCGCAAGGGTGTAGCTGCCCGGAGCAAACAGATGGTCGGGGGCATGGGTGGCGGAAGTCTCCGTACCCGTATAGTCACCCATGGTGACCGTCCATGTGGCAGGTATGTCGATACCCTCACCGCGGGCCGACCAGTCGGCTGTCACCGCAGTCTTCCCGTAGTCGGGGTGCGGTGTGTCATAAAGCGTGTCCTTCACGCAGGAAGAGAGCAGCACGGCGACTGCCATTCCCATCATATTTATATGTTGTCTTGCTTTCATATTCTTCCGTGTCAGAATAACTTCCATACCAATGTCACACCGGCATTGATGGGACCACACCAATCTTTTGTCTCGTTGCCGCGGCGTACACGTACACCGTCGATGACTTCATATTTTTCGAAATCGGCATTCAGGTAGCCCAAACCGAGGTTGAAATCAAGATCTAATGCCTTGTTCAGCCGCAGCTGATAGCCGGCGGTGATGCCGCCACCCATAAGGTCGCCCTGCCTGCCTGTTTCGGAGAACTTGTAGTTGAACTGTCCGGCCTTGAACATCGCGCCCAGATACCAGGCTTTCGTCTCTCCCATATAGTAACGCACTTCCGGAGCCACTTCCCAGAGTGCGTAGCGGCGGTCTTTGTCGCTCCAGCTCCAGGAAGTCCACGAGCCGTTCACGGCAATGCCCCATGACGGGCAGATGCGCCATTCAAGTCCTAAATCTGGTGTCAGGGTTGCCCAGCGCAGCAGATTGGCGCGCAGGGACAGTTGAGAAATTGTCGGTGATAAGGATTGGACTGATTCCTGCGGATTGTCCTCCCTTGGCAAATAGAACGTATCCTCTTGCGGAACGAAGCGGAAGGTGTCGGCAGTGTCTGTCTTCTGTTGCGCGAAAGCTGTGGAAGCAGCCATTGACAGCCATGAAAACAAGATGATGGACAGGATTCTTTTGCTCATATTCTATGCTTTGTTTATTCTCGACTCGGAATTTATGCAAACAATATAAGCGAAAAGATTCTATCTCCGCCTGATTCTTGCGTAGAAAGAATGTCTCAATTGTCAGAATCGCACATCTTTGCGGTTTAGATGATTTTAGTCTTTTCGTTCAGGCTATTTTTTGTCGTTCAGGCTATTTCCATCAGCCATAATGCAGCGCACTATTCCGCCTCTGTTTTCCTCCATCTGACAGGAGTTTGCCCTGTTTTTTCCTTGAACAACCTAATGAAATGGCTTGGAGACAGAAACCCCGATCTTTCGGAAATGTCGGCAACCGTCAGTTTGGGATTATGGGTAAGCAGACGTTTCGCATAATTGATGCGAAGGCCGGTGATCCAATCGCGGAACGATGTGCCATACGTCGTATTGATGTACTCGGACAGATAGGTTCGGTTGGTATGAAGCATGTCCGAAAGCTCCTTTATGGTAAGGCCGGATTGAACAAAACCGTCGGCGTCAATCCACCCTTTGACTTTTCCGGCTATCTCTGCATGGTAAAAAGGAGTGTCTTGCCTCTGTGCCTGTTTCGGCTTATGATCACATTGACCGTCATCTTCCGAAGTCATCTCCGCTACCATCGCGTTTTCCACTTGCTCGTAAAACAGCAGATAGTTTTGGTAGCAACAGTAGAGATAGACGTAAAACGGAATCGATGACAGAATCCATATATAAACATATTCATCAGGCAAGAAAGTGAGCAATCCGCATCCGATGCCGAACAAGGGTGCCCAATAGGTAAAGACGGACAACCATTTTATATACGCACCGATGTCATCGGCATGCGTGTCATCGAAAATCCGGACAGCTCTGCGGTATGAGACAATGAGTCTGCGAGACAGCACCAGTCCGTAAGCCACCAGCCATGCCGCCAAAGCCAGCAAAAAGCTTTTCTGCACTATTCCGTCCGGGAACAAAAACAATACAATCCCGGAAAGACCGGAGAATATGATCCATAGGATAATGTGCGTCCAGATCCTTTTTCGTGTGATATAGAAACGGTTAAGCAGTGTTATCAATGCAGAGCTGAATAGGTAATAGCACAGAAAATAGGTGGACAGATTCATCAATATGGCCGCATGGACACTCCTGAACCTTACCCCGAAGAAGAAATGCACCGAATAGTTTGCCGCAAGCAGCAGCAACGCCAGACCCATTATCCGCCTGGAGCGTAGATAATTATCAAAAATGGCCTTTTCCGGTGTTGGGGCCAGCAAAAAATAAAAGCCGAAGAACAACATCAGCGGTAGCGCGATGCAAAGAGAATAACTGTATATAGATGGTTCCATCGTATATTATTCGTAACTTTGTAATTTTCAACAAATTAAAGTCATATAACAATGTCCGGCCAACCTTATTGACCAGCAATGGCAAGTTACCGAAAATATTCTGAATCCGCAACATCGAAAACGAAAGAACGCATTCAGGGACAATTTGGATGCCATTTAAAAGAGTAGCCAACGCGACTAAATTATAGCGTTCACGACCTCCTGCAAAACCGGAATCTCCTTGGCTATCTTTTCCGTGTCAGCCTTAAACTTCTCAATCAAGCCGTGTATCTTCTCCAAGGCGTTCAGGAAGTTCATGCAGGCGAGTTGCGGGTCTGCCGCAATCCTGCCGTTGTTGTAGCTGTACTTCATTCCGCTTTCTCCCGTCACGAAGAACTTGTTCTGCGAAAGGTCGAAAAGGTCTTTGGAGGAAGACTTGCTGCGAATGAACGCCTGCCATTCGCTGTCCAAACCGGCAATCTTCTTTTCCAACTTTGCCTTCTCCAATAAATCGGTATTCCCGGAGAGGATGGCGACATATTCGGAAAAAAAATCACCTTTTTTAGGTATTGTCTATACAGGGAAATAATAAGAACTTTGCAACCAAATTGAGACAATGTATGTCGCTCTATGCAAACGCCAAAGGATTATACACGCAAGTTATTGCTAAAAACAGCCCGGGAAGCCTTTCTCCAAAAAGGATACAAGGCTGTGTCTATGCGTGAAATTTCCAAACTATCGGGAGTTGGTCTGAGTAATATATACAATTATTATCCCTGTAAAGAAGATTTGCTGGCTGTTGTCCTACATCCGCTTTTAGAGGCGATGAACGGCATGCTGGATAATCATAACCGAGACGAAAGTCTTTCCCTTGAAATTTTCACCTCAGAGGAGTATCATCGTAAAACCATGCAGGAGGTGATGGGCATTATAAGCCGTTATCGCAAAGAACTTAAGTTGCTGTTTCTCGACACACAAGATTCCCGATTCAAAGACTATTGGGAGCGGTGGATTGGAAAAAGCTCTGCAATCGGCATGGAATATCTGGAGAGAATGAAAGAACTCTATCCGGATTTACACACCCAGATTTCTCCATTCTTTATGCATTTCACTTGTTCTTGGTGGATGAATATGATGAAAGAAGTGGTACTGCATGAAGAACTCTCCCAAGAGGAAATAGAATGTTTTATTGGTGAGTATATCCACTTTAACACGGGAGGATGGAAAAAGCTTATGAATGTGGAATGTAACAGAGAAAAGAAAATGGTTGGAAATAAGACTTCCTCCTATTCCAGTAGAATAAAAACAAACAGTATATGAGTGTCACTAATATTATTAATAATGAAGAATTAACTCTTGTACAGAGAGTAGGTGGACTTTTCCTTTGTGAGGAATCTTGGATTACGCAAAATCGGAGAAACACCTATCGCAAAGATATTTCGGATAAAGAGATGATTACAACGAAAGACGAAAATAACGGTACTGAATGTACTCAGACAGAATTATGGCACTTACCTTAACAATCAAATGTATGAAACGGGATGTTTCAATAACATATATATTCCATAGAACGAGTCGCCCATTTGGGGCGGCTCGCTTTGTTTTTGAACAGAACAGACTTTTGTTCGTTTTTGAGTAAACAATCTCGAAGCGATTATCAGAAGCTGGATCGCTTTTATCCGCCCTCAATGAATGAAACAACCTACAAATAGCAAATGATATGAAAATAGAAAGAATCAATGATTGGTTTGCTCGTCGGGGCAAATGGATGATACAAAGACGATGGCTGGTACTAAGCTTATCTATCCTCGTCTTTGCCATAGGATTTACAGGGTTAAGATACTTCAAGGTGAGTGCTTCGTGGGAAGACTACTTTCTCGAAGACGATCCGATGCTTGTCAAGACAGAAGAGTTCAAGGATATATTCGGCAATGACAATTTCGCGGCGGTACTGACCCGATGCGACAATTTGTTTACGAAAGAGAATTTGCAACTTATCCGTGAACTCACCAACGAGATGATGGACAGCCTTTCGTATGCCGACAAAATAACGTCGCTCACCGACATCGAATTTATGGTGGGCAGTGAGGAGGGTATGACTATCGAACAGATTGTCCCCGAAACAATACCGTCAGATCCGGCGCAACTAGAAGAGATACGCCACAAGGCTTACCTGAAACCTCACGTTGCAGAACGGCTCGTTTCCAAAGACGGAACGCTCTCATGGATTATACTCAAGCTGCGTACTTTCCCAGAAGACTCGGTGTGGAACAAGGGGAAGAATGCCGTTGCTCCTGAGGTGCTGACGGGTAACGAGCTGGATCATATCATCACCAAGGACAAATACCAGAAGCTCCATCCCAAGGGAACGGGACTGCCCTATGTTACCGCCATGAAAATGAAATGGATAAGTAAGGAAATGCCCCGTGTACTGGGTATCGCCACCCTAATCTCCATACTTATCCTGCTATTGGTAACGCGCTCCTTTAGAGGAGTGGTCGTGCCGCTTGTCACAGCTGTTGGCTCCATCATCATCGTGTACGGTATGTTAGGTTACGTGGGTATGACGATAGATAGTGGCATGGTGATGATTCCCATGCTATTGACATTTGCCGTTTCCATTGCATACAACATCCACGTGTATTCTTATTTCAAACGCCAATTCCTCATGCATGGAAAGAGGACACAAGCAGTAGAAGAAACTGTAAGGGAAATGGGATGGCCGGTGCTGTTCAGCGCACTCACCACCTTTGCCGCCTTGCTTTCCTTCCTCGCCATACCGATGCAGCCTATGCGTTTTATCGGTATAGCTACTTCTTCATGCGTGATGCTGGCGTTCTTTATAGCCATTACACTGATGCCTGTGCTCCTTAGTTTTGGTAAGGACGGGAAACCGCATCCTAAAGTGCAGGAAACAGGAGGACGATGGTTGGACAGAAAATTAGAGAAGATGGGGATAGGAGTACTTAAACACGGCACTTTGATACTATGGCTTACCGGAGTGATCACAGTCGTGCTTATCTATCAATTCACAAAAATAGAGACCGCCTTTGATGTGGAGCGAACCATGGGGCGAAAGATAGCTTACGTCAATAACCTTTTGGAAGTGGGTGAAAGCGAACTTGGGTCTGTCTATACCTATGATGTGATGATAGAACTGCCTGATAATGGATTGGCAAAATCGCCCGAAATCCTTGTGCGATTAGATTCCTTAGCACAACACGCAGACAGGTATAAATTAACCAAGCGCACAACCACGGTATTGAATATCCTAAAAGACCTGAACCAAACCCTGCACGATGGGGATGCCTCTTATTATACTATCCCTCACAATCCTGAAGAGGTGGCACAGTTGCTACTACTTTATGAAAATGCAGGAGGTAGTGAGGCAGAGTATTGGATCGATTATGATTATCGACGTCTTCGCCTGATGGTCGAAATGAATTCATACGATTCAGGGGAAACAGAACGGGAGCTACACGATATAGTTGCTTACGCCAATAAGCTCTTCCCTCAAGCTACAGTTGCTACTGTGGGCAGCATCCCTCAATTTACGGTTATGATGCAGTATATAGCCCGTGGACAGATGGTTTCATTCGCTATCTCCCTCCTTATCATCTGTATCTTGATGATGCTTGCCTTTGGTAGTGTGCGCATCGGGCTTATCGGTTTGATACCCAATGTTACTCCTGCGTTGGTGGTTGGAGGTCTGATGGGATGGTTGGGATATCCGTTGGATATGATGACCGCCACCATTATGCCTATGATTCTCGGGTTGGCGGTGGATGACACCATTCACTTCATTAACCACGTGCATTTGGAATTCGACCGTCGGGGTAATTATCGGTATGCGATTCTCCGCTCGTTCCGCACTATTGGAACACCGATAGTACTGACAAGTATAGTAATCTGTACCAACTTCGCCGTTTATACCACTTCCGAGGGGCTTTCCTTTATACACATGGGGGTACTCTCCGTGGCAGGTATTGTATTGGCACTACTTGCCGACCTCTGTGTCACTCCCATATTGATCCAAAAGTTCCGCCTGTTCGGTAAGGAGACAGATACAAACGAAACTCGGGTTGAATGAACAAACATAATTGAATACAAATGAATACTACAAAAAAACAGAAGAAAACACCCGTTTTGAAGCGGTTGCTGCCATACGCAGGCAAGAAGGGCTATATGCTTCCGCTGGCGATGCTTTTTTCAGCCCTCTCGGGTATTATGGTACTGATGCCTATGGTATATATCCATAAGATTGTCAGCGGGATTATTTTGAGCAATAGTGTCGATGGAGTTTCCATACGGTATTATGCAATTCTAGCGGCGAGTTTTGCCGCAGCGGGAATGTTGCTCTATTTCTTTGCGTTAATGGTATCTCATCTCTTCGCTTTCGAGGTAGAGTCGAACATCATCAAGCTCAGTGTGAAGAAGATGATGACGAAACCGTTGGGTTTTTTTGCCAACCGCGAAAGCGGTAACCTACGTAAAACCATTGTCGATGGAGCGGGCGAGACCCACACCATGCTGGCGCATCAGCTGCCGGACTTTGCCATGACCATTGTTTCGCCCATCGTGTTGTTGGTATTTTTCTTCCTTTTCGACTGGCGATTAGGATTGGTAAGCCTTATCCCGATGGTCATAAGCATATTGTTGATGGCAACCATGAGCACCAAAAAGGGTATGAAGATGCGGGAAGAATACTACGAAGGACTTGCTAACCTTTCCGCCGAATCGGTGGAGTACGTGCGCGGCATACCGGTTGTGAAGACCTTTGCCCAAAGCGTGGAGAGTTTCGAACGTTTCTATTCGCTTATCGTAAAGATGAAAGATTTCGTGGTACGGTGGAGCATGGGATTCAAAAACAAAATGTCACTGTACGAGGCAATTTCAAGTTCCACAGCATTCTTCTTGGTACCCGTTGCCATCATGCTGATCACCACAGGCGGCGACATGCGGCAGGTGCTGGGCAATTCTGTTATCTATCTGTTGATAGGTCCGGTATTCGGTGTTTTTATGATGCGTAGTGCATCTATTCAAAACTTCATCTACTTGGCCGAGTTGGCATTGGATAAAATTGACGCCGCTTTGGATTACGACGACTTCGCTTATGGCAGAAAAACTGCAATTGAAGATGGGCTGGAGTTCAGGAACGTCTCGTTTTCATACGGGAAAGAAAAAGTGCTGGACAATGTGTCTTTCAAAGTGAACAAAGGAGAAACTGTTGCCTTGGTCGGTGCTTCGGGGGGCGGAAAAACCACCGTGGCACGTTTGGCAGCCCGTTTCTATGATGTCGATGAAGGCGAAATTTTAGTCGGAGGCTCTAACATCAAGGAATATGAGAAAACGGCGCTGATGCGAAAGATCGCTTTTGTGTTCCAAATGTCCAAGCTCTTTAAGATGAGCCTGCGCGAGAACCTGCTGCTCGGTAATCCCAATGCCAGTGACAAGGAGATAGAGCAAGCTCTTGTCAGGGCCGGAGCCAAAGAGATTGTCGATAATTTAGAAAAGGGTTTGGATACGGTTTACGGCACCAAGGGAACCTATTTCTCAGGCGGCGAGGCACAACGACTTTCCATTGCGAGGGCTTTCCTGAAGAACGCCGACTTTGTCATTCTCGACGAGGCAACCGCCTTCGCCGACCCTGAAAATGAGCATATCATTCAGGCTTCGTTCAAGGAACTGTCGAAGGACAAAACGACATTAATGATTGCCCATAGACTATCTTCCGTGGTTAATGCCGATAGAATCCTTTTGATGGAGAACAGCAAAATAGTGGAAAGCGGTACACATAACGAATTATTAACCCAAGGTGGTGCCTACAAAAAGCTGTGGGATGAATATCAAAAAGCTGCCAACTGGAAAATAGGAGGTAAAAATGAATAATTTCTTAAAGCAAAAATACGCCATGTCGGATCAGGGAGCGAAGAACCTGAAAAAGTCTATTTTCTCTCATACCATCCTGAATCTGACCAAGATGTTTCCGCCCATTGTCGGATTTATGTTTCTCTTCCAGTATCTGGGCGGTTTGGAGGGTATTCCCACACCGGCAGAACTGACCCTTGTAAATTATATTGTCATCATCGTAGTGATGTTGTTGGTGATGTTTATCGTGGCAAGGTGGGACTATGTGCGCCTTTACGACAATGTTTATAACGAGAGTGCCAATTCACGTATCGACATAGCCAACCGCCTGAAAAAACTGCCACTCTCTTATTTCGGCAAACGTGATGTGTCCGACCTTTCGGCAACCATGATGAGCGACTTGCAACTTTATGAACAGATATTTTCGCACTCCGTGCCACATATCTATGCCACTTCCATTTCCACGATTATCATTTCCATTATGATACTCGCCTACAATTGGCAGCTCGGATTGGCGGCATTATGGGTTATTCCCGTCGCGTTGCTGGCCTTTTCACTTTCCAAAAAGAAACAACGGAAGGCTGTGGACGCACACGTGAAAACCAATCGCGAGGTGTTCGACGATTTACAGGAGAAGATAGACCAGATACAGGAAATCAAATCCTATAATTTGGAAGAACGGTCATTGAACGAATTCTATCATAAATTGGACAGCAATACCCGTACAAAGATAAAAGCGGAGTTCTCCGCCGGCATTGCCACCTCACTGGCGGGTATGCTGATGAAGCTCGGCATCGTCACTGTGGCGATTGTCGGTGCCAACATGCTGATTGCCGGACAGATCAACATCCTTGTCTATATCGCCTATCTCATTCTCACGGCAAGCATCTACCTGCCTATCGAGGGCATTCTCACCTTTATGGCGATGATCGTGGCTCTCGACGGTGTAGTGGCGCGTATCAAAGAGATAAAAACAATGCCCGTTCAGGAAGGCAAACTGGAAATGAACCCCAAAGATTACAGTATAGATTTCAAAGATGTCGAGTTCGGTTATGAGGACTATACCGTCATCAACGGCGTAAGTTTCACTGCCAGACAGGGCGAGGTTACCGCCCTCATCGGGCCTTCGGGAAGCGGCAAGACCACACTCGCCAAGCTGGCTGCCCGTTTTTGGGATATTCAGAAAGGTAAGATACTATTAGGGGGCGAGGACATCAGCCGGATAGACCCCGAAACGCTGCTGAAGAACTACGCCATTGTCTTTCAGGATGTGGTGCTGTTCAACGCCAGCATAAAAGATAATATCCGTATAGGTAAGAAAGGAGCTACGGACGAAGAGATTGCCCGCGTGGCCAAAATAGCTCGCTGCGATGAGTTTATCGACCGTATGCCCGAAGGCATGGAAACCGTCATCGGTGAAAACGGCGAGCGGCTTTCCGGTGGCGAGCGCCAGCGCATCTCCATTGCAAGAGCCATACTGAAAGATGCTCCCGTCATCCTGATGGACGAAGCCACCGCCTCGCTCGATGTAGAAAACGAAAGCCTGATACAGGAGGCTTTGTCTGAGCTGATTAAAAACAAGACGGTCATTGTTATCGCTCATCGGATGCGTACCATTCGCGGAGCCGATAAAATCGTGCTGCTCAATCAAGGCAAAATTGAGGCTATGGGCACTGACGCAGAGTTGCAGGCACAATCAGCGACCTATCGGAAGATGCTTGAAAAGTCAATGGGATAAAATCAACAACAAAACATCAATCATGATGAAAAGAATTATTTTAACAAGTTTGGTGGTATTGGCTTTTGCCGCCACGGCAAGGGCTCAGACGGGCAGAGAGATTGCCCAAAAAGTAAAAGACCGTCCCGATGGCGATACCCGTCAATCGGAGTTGGTGATGAAACTGATTAATAAGCGTGGAGCAGTGCGCGAGCGCAAACTGATTTCTTATTCCATCGACGTGGGCGAAGGAAAGAAAGACCGCAAGAGCATTATGTTCTTCCAATACCCCGGTGACGTAAAAGGTACGGGGTTTCTCACGTGGGATTACGACGATCCCGACAAGGACGATGATAAATGGCTCTACCTGCCCGCCATGAAGAAGACCCGCCGTATCAGTGGCTCGTCTGCCAAGCAGGATTACTTTATGGGCAGTGACTTTACCTATGACGACATGGGCAGTCGCAACGTGGATGAGGATACGCACAAACTTCTGGGTGAAGAAGAAATAGATGGGCATAAGTGTTGGAAATTGGAATCTACGCCCAAAGACAAACGCGAGATTTATTCCAAGAAAATAGCCTTCATACGCCAAGACTGTCTGATAGCCGTCAAGGTGGAGTATTATGACAAAATGGGGAAGCTGCACCGCCGTCTTGAATTATCGGACATTGCCAAAGTAGCAGGATTCTGGGTTGCACAGAAACTACACATGACCAATGTGCAGACAGAGCATCAAACGATTCTTGAAATTAAGAATCCCAAGTATGACCTTCCCATGGAGGAGACAAAATTCAGTGTTACCACTTTGGAGAAAGGTAGGTTCTGATGACAAACACAAGTAATCGTTCTATAAAGTTTTTGCTGCTGTTTCTCTCACTCTTGTCCCTACACGCCGCATGGGGACAGGAAGAAGGGGATTCATCGTGGCAACTCAAAGGCTTTGTTGATACCTATCATGCCGTCCGTTCCGAGAAACCGAACGACTTTATGTCCTCACGCACTCGGGTAAGGGGGGAAATAGGGAAAAGTTTTGGCAGTTCGACGCTCTTTGTCTCGTTCAATGCCACCCACAATGCCTTGCTGAAAGGACGCACGGGTTTTGAGTTGCGAGAGGCATATCTTGACCACAGGGAGGAGCACTGGGGCTTTCGCCTCGGTCGGCAATTGGTCATTTGGGGTGTGGCAGACGGAGTGCGTATCATCGACTTGGTTTCTCCGATGGATATGACGGAATTCTTGGCACAAGATTACGATGACATTCGTATGCCGGTCAATGCTCTGCGCTTTTTTGTCTTTAATGAGAAGATGAAATTGGAGTTGCTTGCCGTGCCGACCTTCGAGGGATATAAGTTGCCGACCGATACCGAAAATCCATGGAGTGTGCTGCCTAAAAACACCGCTCTGCATCTTGTCTGGAATGAGGACGGAAGTAGTCCAAAACTCCACTTTTCCAATATAGAATATGGAGGAAGACTCTGCTTCACCTTGCCGGGAGTGGATGTCTCTCTTGCCGCATTGCATACGTGGAACAAGATGCCCATGATTACTTATCGGTCTTCAGGCAACCACATGACCGTATCTCCGCAATATTACCGCATGGGATTCTTCGGAGGAGATATATCCAAGCCGTTGGGGCAGTTTGTCCTGCGTGGCGAAGCAGCATTCAATGTGGACAAGCATTTCAGCTACAAACCCGAGGCGGGAGCTATGGAGCAGAAGGGCTTCAACACGGTGAATTATCTCGTGGGCGTGGATTGGTATGCGCCTCATGAATGGATGGTGATGGCGCAGTTTTCTTCGGAAAGTATTCTGCGATATGAAAATCAAATAGCACAACCTCGTCATCAGTCACTCCTCACGCTCAATGTGTCTAAAAACCTGTTGGATAGTACATTACAATTATCCAATTTCACCTATTTCGACCTCAACCACGAGGGATGGTTCAGCCGCTTTACCTCCTCCTATGCGCTGAATGACCACATCCAACTATCGGTAGGTTATGATTGGTTTGGAGGCAATGAGGGGATATTCGGTAGGTACAAAAACAATTCAGAAATATGGGCAAAGGCAAAATATAATTTTTAGTCCAAAGTAATAAAACAATGAAACAGAAGGTAATCTATCTTTTCTTATCACTGATGCTCACGAGCATCAGTGTCTCCGCCCAAACAGGGGGCGGACGGATTACGGGCGTGGTTATCGACGACTCAGGCGAAGAGCCACTGCCCGGAACAACTATCTTTATCGAGGAGCTGAAAAAGGGCATCGCGACAAATGAGCATGGGGATTTCTCTTTTTCTGATATTCCCACAGGCACCTATACGCTTACCGTGAGTTTTATGGGGTATCGCACCCAAACCCGTAAGGTCACAGTGGGTAACGAGAGAGGCAGTAAAATCATCATCCGTCTGAAAGCCGATTCCAAATCGTTGGATGAGGTGGTGGTGATGGGCAAAAGCGAAGCCCGTAAAATACGTGAGCAGGCAATGCCTATATCTGTAATCAGCATGAGTCAGATACAAGGGACAGTAAACAATGTGCAGGATGTTTTAGCAAAAACAGCCGGTATCACCGTGCGGACAATGGGAGGAGTGGGCAGTACTTCTCGTATTTCCGTACGAGGGTTGGAAGGGAAACGCATTGGGCTATTCATTGACGGACAGCCGATGAATGACAATTCCGATTTTATCGACATCAATGATATTCCGGTGGAAATGATCGATCGCATTGAGATATACAAAGGAATTGTTCCCGCCAAATTCGGGGGTTCCGCCGTGGGTGGAGCGGTAAATATTGTCATCAAGGAGTATCCGCCCAAGTATTTGGACGTGAACTATTCTTACGGTAGTTTCAACACTCACAAAGCATCCGTGGTGAGCAAAATGAACATTGCGCCAAAAGGTATAGAGTTCGGGTTGGGAGGTTTTTATAACTATTCCGATAATAACTACAAGATGAAATCCCCCTTTCAAGAGGGACTTACGATAACCCGAGATCACGACAAGTTCAAGAAGGCAGTTGTCGGCGGCAGTTTTAAGGCACGGAAATGGTGGTTTGACTTGGTGGAATTTGAACCAATCTTCATACGTACCTACAAGGATGTACAGGGAATAGAGTCTAACATTCAGTATGCCCACAGCCATTCCGATGCTTTTATTATCGCCAACAAGATGGAGAAGGAGAACTTTCTCTTGGAAGGACTGGACTTGGATTGGCAACTGGGGTATGTTTATACCAACTCTCATTTTACCGATACCGCTTCTCATCGCACACATTGGGACGGTACGCATTATCCGGCGGTTTCGAAATTCGGTGGAGAAATCGGGAAATGGGCATCATTGTTGGTGAATAACAAGCATCTATTGCAGCATAAATTGAATCTCAACTATCTTGTCAATGATAATCATTCGGTCAACTTCAATTCTTTGTTGAAATATGCCCATGCCGACCCCGAAGATGCAATGAAAGACAAGGTAATAGGCTACCGTACGGAATTCCCAAGCAATATGCTCAGTTGGGTGGCTGGGGTGAACTACGACTATCGCTCTTCTGACGATAAATTCCTCAATTCTGTCAATATCAAGTATTACTACTATTCAATGAAAACGCGGATGGCTAGTATTCTGACAAATTCAGCGGAAGATATAGATACCCACAAGAATGATTTCGGTATCAGCAATGCGCTTCGTTACCGTATTACTCCCAACTTGATGGCAAAAGCCTCTCTCGGGTATGATGTAAGGCTTCCGTCGGAAGAAGAACTGCTGGGAGATGGTTATGTCATTGCCCCTGCAGGCAATTTGATTCCGGAGCGTAACACAAGCGTAAACGTGGGAATGTTGTTCGACCTGACAGGAAAGTCTCCCAGCAACTTGCAGATAGAAGTAAACGGGTTCTACATGTATCTACTGAATATGATTCGTTTTACAGGAGGCTTCCTGCAATCGCAGTATCAAAATTTTGGAGAAATGAGGACTTTTGGTGTGGAAGCAGAGGTGAAAGCAGATGTTACACGCTGGCTCTATGGTTACGTAAATGCAACCTACCAAGACCTGCGAGACACGCGTAAGTATGAGCAAAACACCACTGTTGCCAATCCGACAAAGGGCAGTCGCATGCCCAATATACCTTATCTGATGGCAAATGCAGGACTGGAGTTTCACAAGGAGAATCTATTCGGGGGCAAAGGTATGAACACGCGCATATTTAGCGATGCTTCATTCGTGGAGGAATATTTTTATGATTTCGAGCAAAGCCAATTCCAACAGCATCGCATACCGCGAACCATCTCATGCAGTATGGGCTTTGAGCAGAGTTTCGGCAATGGACGCTACTTCATTATGGGGAAAATAAACAACCTGACCGATACACAAATGATCAGCGAATTCAATCGCCCCTTGCCGGGACGTAGTTTCACCGTCAGATTCAGATATGTATTCAAGTAATAATTCATATAATAATCAATTAAACAAAAAAGCAATGAAAAAGAAAATGATTATCGCAGCAGCCATGTTTGCTGCACTGTGTCTCAATTCATGTGACAAGAACGGTCCGGACACTCCCATAGCAGGAGGTACGGGAAATGTACTGCTACTGACAGCCTTGCCCAATGCTACGGGCATGGATGGAACAGTCTATATGCAACTCATTGACGAGCCCAAGTTGGGCGCGACGATGGCTGTAGACAATAAGAATGGCATAAATGTTCCCTTTGGAAGTTCTTACCCTGTGGTAATAGGTGATGAGGTCTATGTATTCCCGAGCTATCACATGACTATGGACAAGAATGAGCTGATTAAGTATCGCCGCACAAACGGTGGTTTGCAGAAAGTGGGCAGTATGCCATTGCCTGCCAACAACAGTGCCAACAGCCTCGTCAAGCTGTCTCCTACAAAGGCGTATCTGTCGCTTGCAGGATTGGGAAAGATTTACATTTTTAATCCTGAAACCATGCAGAAGACGGGAGAGATAGACCTGACATCTTTGGGCATACAAGACAATAATCCCGACATAGGAATCATGATAGAACGTGACGGCTACGTGTTTGCAGGTCTAAGTCAGATGGTGGGTGGTTGGACAAGCCCGGAAAATTACAAACAAGCAGATGTTGCCGTTATTGACACAAGGAGGGACAAGCTGGTCAAGATGATTTCGGAGAAAGCCAGCGGTTTCTCTCAAGCTACACGTCCCATTGACCCGAAGTCTTTGTTCATGGATGAAAAAGGGGATATATACATCTCTTGTCTCGGCAATTTCGGAATGGTAGCAGGACATAAGGCTGGCATACTGCGGATCAAAAAGGGTGATACGGATTTTGATCCCACGTACCATTGGACGATAACCGGTGCAACTATCGAAGGAGAAGAGAAAACAGCAGGTTGGGCTGCTTCCATTTGTTATGTGGCCAATGGTAAAGCCTACGGATATGTTGATATTCCAGGTTATTACAGACCCGGAGAAACAGGACATTCCTCTATATCGAGCAGAGCCGTAGTCTATGACCTATACAATCGGAAGATGACGAAAATAAAAGGGCTGGAATTGTCCAACGGCTATGGTATATTGGTCTCTAAGTATAAAGACGGCTTGGCCATCTGCAATGCTTCAGCGAACACCAAGGGCATATATTATCTCAACCCTCAGACTTCAGTAGTCAATCCAACTCCTATGATAACCACTGTAGGAAACCCTATGGCAATAGAATGGATTGGCAAGTAAATCATAGCCTATAACCAAGAGGGTGAAGACGGGAGCAGAACCCTCTGCTTTCTTCTTTGCCCTCTTTTTATCCTCTGGTTCAAGTTAGAACCGATGCGGATGCTACAAATCTCCATCATTTGCCTCTGTATGTGGAGAACCTGCAATCGAACAAAAAGATGAACAATTGAGTCCACTTGAAAAAGTCTTTTTTTGAAAAATCTCGGTTTTAGTTGTATCTTAGGAACATGAAAAAAATAAGTTGCTTCAGATTAAGAGAAGATTTTCGAGGATAGATCTTTTTTTGAAGAAGGAGTGTGCCGGTGGCACATGACTGATGAGAAAAGAGATCTAGACCGAAAAGATTCCTTAAGATGATGCAGGTTATTTTTTGAATGTTACTTAGTAAGCGTTAAAAAATAAGTTGGTAAAGATTACTTAGCCTGGATAATAAACTTTGTTTTACGCTTGTGTCAGCATCGCCGGTCCTGTCAGGTAAGCGGATGTTCGCAAGTCTTTGAGAATAAACAAACAATAAGATAGAGATGAGAAAAATTCTTGTGACGCTGGCGGCTTTTGTGGCCGCAGGAATCGGAGCTTGGGCTCAGGATGATGAGAATTCGGGGCTGGAGTGCACCAGCATTGTGGTCGGGAGGCTGGCCAGCACGGATGGGTCGGTGATGACCTCGCACACTTGCGACGGCACTTCTCACACTTGGGTGAATATCGTTCCAGCGAAGGATCACAAGCCGGGTTCCGTGACTCCGATCCGCAAGAACTGGCGCAAGACCAAGTTCGTGACCGACACCGCAGGGATCAAGATAGTGGGAGAGATTCCGCAGGTCGCGCATACATATTCCTACGTCAACACTGGCTATCCATCGCTGAACGAGAAGCAGGTGGGCATCGGCGAGACGACCTTCACCGGGCCGGACACCCTCATCAACCACGACGCGCCGCTGCTCATCGAGGAGCTCTGCCGTCTGGCGATGGAGCGTGCCGCCACGGCAAGGGAGGCCGTCAAGGTGATGGGTTCTCTGGCTGAGGAATATGGCTACGGCGATGGTGGCGAGTGCCTTACGGTCTCCGACCCGAAGGAGGTCTGGCAGTTTGAGATCGTGGGAGTCGGAAAGCATAAGCTCGGGGCGGCTTGGGCTGCGCAGAGGATTCCGGACGGACACGTCGGGATCTCCGCCAACATTCCGAGAATCGGTAGGATCGACCGCGCTGACACCGAGAATTTCATGGCTTCCGACAACCTTGAGCAGGTTGCGATCGACAACGGCCTTTGGGACGGCAAAGGCGATTTCGTGTTCTGGAGGGTGATTGTCTGCTCTTACGCTCAAGGCCGAAACTACCGTGAGAGGGAGTTCAGGGTGTTTGACCAGCTGGCTCCGTCGCTCGGACTGAAGTACGGTATGGAGGATTTCCCGTTCTCCGTAAAGCCGGACTCCTTGGTCGATGTCAGGAAGGTAATGGCGTTGCTGAGAGATACTTACGAGGGTACGGAATGGGATATGTGCAAGAACTGGACGATTGATGTGCCTGAGAAGAATGGTGTTCCGGCGCACAAGGAGATGAGTCCTCTGGCCAATCCTTGGCTGACCACTCCGATGCGCAACACGCTGAACAGCATCGCTCCGGGCGTGATCGATTTCAAGAGGACGCTGGCGGTGGCCTGGTGTTCATATTCAACGGTCATCCAGAGTCGCTCGTGGCTGCCGGACGGCATCGGCGGAGTCTGCTGGTACGCCGTGGACAATCCTGCGCAAAGCCCTCGCATCCCGATTTTCTGCGGAAGCACGAAACTCCCTGCTGCCTTTGAAAAGTGCGGGCAGAAGGAATACTACCCGAACAGCGTGCTGTGGGAGTTCCGCCGCGCCAACAAGCTGGCCACCCTTTCGTGGCAGAAGACCAAGAAGGAGTTCACCGACAATGTGTTGGAGATGGAGGCGATGACCTTCGAAGGCCTGCCGAAGCTTGAGGCTGAATATTCAAAGGCCACCCCTCGCAAGAGGGCGAGGCTGCTGAACGCCTACACCGCTGATATCCACGACAAATGCGCCGCCCGCTGGAAGGAGCTTGAAGCGAAGTACTGGTCGATGTTCGGAAGGGGATTTTAAGAATATGGTGAAATTCACCATACTCTAATTACCCCCAGTCACTTCGTGACAGCCCCTGGGGGCACGGGGAAGGGATTCCCCGAACCCCTTCTGTCGCTACGCTCCGAATCATAATCTTTCAACTTTTCTGACGCTCCGTTGCTGGAATATGGATTATTAACTATTTGAATATGAAGGTAATATTGGTAATGATGGCAGCGATCATGTGCCATTTGACGGCTCTTGCACAAGAAGACCTATCGGCAGATGTCAAGCCGAAGTATGTCGCTTTGTCATTTGACGACGGGCCGAGCCTGAAGTACACCCCGATGATGCTGGACGTGCTGGAGGAGAACGGTGTGAATGCGTCGTTCTTTCTGATCGGTCAGAACGTCACGGAGGAGACCGCCCCTATCATCCGCCGGATGGTTCAGATGGGATGTGATGTGGAGAACCACACCTATTCCCACCCTAATCTCACGCAGATTGCTGACTCTCTGATTCTTGCGGAGGTCGCCAAGACCGATTCCCTGATCGAGGCCTACGCCGGTGCGAAGCCGGAATATCTCCGCCCTCCGTTTACCGCGCACAATGCCCACGTCGCGGATCTTATTGACGGGAAGATATTCATCGCCGGCCTCAGCTGTCAGGATTGGAGGGCCGACATGCCGGTCGAGGATCGTGTGACCAAGACCCTCGCCCGCGTCGAGGATGGCCGCATCCTCCTATTCCACGACACTAACGAGCGCACCGTCGAGGCGATGAAGACCCTGATCCCCGCCCTCAAAGCCCGTGGCTACGAGATCGTCACCATCCCTGAACTCTTCCGCCTCTCCGGCCACATCCCCGCCTTCAACTCCCCGAAGATGTACGGCCGGGCGTATTAGAAATCAGTGGCGGATAATGTCCTGATAATCAGCGGACAGAACACTGTCGTGGTCTGAATACTTGAACCACTAGGATGCCCTTTCGTTTCACTGTCAGTTAGTTAAGTAAGCGTTAAAAAATAAGTTGGTAAAGATTTGGCGGTATTTTCGAGGATAGATGTCTTTTAGAAGAAGGAGTGTGCCGGTGGCACATGACTGATGAGAAAAGACATATAGACCGAAAAGACAATCAAAGATTACCAAGTTATTTTTTAAGGATTACTAAGTGCACGGTCGCCACTAGGCTTGCAAAGTCGGATTCGGGATGACGAGATCTTCTTCCGGGGTGTTGTCTTGCTTTAGGAACATCACGTAATAGACGGGGAGGTAGGTGATGCCATGCTCCTTGTGGACGTTTTGTTCGTTGCTTAGGACTATGGCGTTCTTGATGTGGTAGTCGGGGGTGTCAAGGAAGGCGTCCATGGCGCTGTGAACCTTGTAATCCTTGCCTGATTTGACCTCGATGGGCAGGACTGTGAGATTGTCGTAGTCATCAATCAGAAAATCAACCTCTCCACGCTGCTTGTTGTCGTAGTAGTGCAGGGTGAATCCGTGGGCGTGGAGCTCCTGTGCCACTACGGATTCATAGACGGAGCCGAGATTGACGCTGCGTTCGTCTCCAAGCACCGCATTGATGTTTGTCCTGTAAAGAAGGTCAGTCAGAATGCCTACATCGCTGAGGTATAGTTTGATAAGATTCTTGCTCTCGGACTCCTTCAGCGGGAACTTCGGATTGCTGATGGCTTGGACTGAGAGAGCAACACCGGAGTTGACCAGATAGTCAAACTCATCGGAGTAGTCGCTGAACTGCTTGTGACCGGCGGTCTGCTCGATGTTCTTCACGATGACACGCTTCTTCTTGTTTTCCATGTTGGACGGAATCATGTCATAGATCTTGCGGATGACAAGTTTCCTCTCCTCGTCGTATTGCGACGCATCCAACTTGTACAAGGAGTGTATGTCCCGTTGGATCTTACGGACTTGGGCGATGTTACGGCTCTTGATGAACTTGTTTATGGCGTCGGGCATTCCTCCCACCAAAAGATAGATCTTGAACTGCCGGAGCATATAGTTGTGCAGGGAATCGTTCAACGGCTTTCTGTCGTGGAAATATTCCCGCATCCCGTCAATAGTGTCCTGACTGCATCCCATCGCTAGAAGAAACTCCTCGAAATCAAGCGGATACATCTGCTCGATGGCTATGCTGCCGATAGGGACGGAAGGAGTCTGCGCCAATGCCACACCTAATTCCGAGCCGCTGGCGATGTACCTGTACCTGCCGTCCTCGTTCAGGAATTTGAGCATCGTCATCAGATGCGGATAGCTTTGAATCTCGTCAAGAAAGACAATCGTGTCGTCCCGATTGCCTAATCTGTTCCCGGCGATCGCACCCAATTGCAGGAAAAACTCCTCTACACTGCGGACAGACGCGAATATTCCGGAGCCTTCCTTGTCCGCTTTCAGGTTTATCTCCACATAATTCTTGAAAAGTTTGTTGCCGACGTGCCTTATCAGGTACGATTTGCCAATCTGCCTGGCGCCATTGACGAGCATTATCTTACGAGGTTCGTTCCGGAGAAAGTCTTCCAGATGGGCTGCGAATTTTCTATATAGCATGGCTTCTTTTTTTATATTTTTTGCGAATTTACAATAAATCAATTGAATAACAAATAATATCGGGAATTATTCCGAGTTTTGGATGGTTAAAATAGGGACTTTTTCCGACTATTTACTCTTATTTTCGGGAATTATTCTGAGTTTTATGTGGCTGAAATCGGGACTTTTTCCAGATGTTGAAAACTTTTCGGAGGGGGCGGCTTTGTGGGGATAGGGTTTTTCGGTATCTTTGTATTGTCGCAATTCGCTTGGGTTCGGGTGCTGGCCGCTTCGTTCCCGAACGGTTTGCGGATATATGAAAATTTGACTTGTCACCATGGCTTTTGTACACCTTCACGTCCACACGCAATATTCGATTCTTGACGGATTCTCCTCCATCTCGACCTTGTTCGACAGGGCCGAGGAGATGGGGATGCCGGCCCTGGCCATCACGGACCATGGTAACATGTACGGTGTCAAGGAGTTCTTCAAGTTCGCAGGCAAGCATGTGGACAAGGCTACCGGGCATTTCAAGGTCAAGCCGATCATCGGGTGCGAGGTCTATGTGACACGCCATTACGACCCTAAGATCAAGGACAGCGAGCATAGGTCATATTACCACCTCATCCTTCTGGCCAAGAACTTCGACGGGTACAAGAACCTGATGAAGATCGTGTCGCAGGGTCACATCGAAGGTCTCTACTACGGCAAGCCGAGGGTCTCCCACGAGATCATCGAGAAGTACCACGAGAATCTGATCTGCTGCTCTGCCTGCCTTGCCGGCGAGATTCCCAAGAACATCGTCGCCGGAAAGATGGACGAGGCGAGAAAGGCGATAGAGTGGCACAGGAGGGTCTTCGGAGACGACTACTACCTTGAGGTGATGCTCCACAAGACCGAGGTTCCCGGACTCTCGCGGGATGTCTACGAGGAGCAGAAGATCAGCAATGAGGGAATATTCCAGTTGGCTCAGGAGATGGGTGTCAAGGTGGTCGCCACGAATGACGTCCACTTCGTCAACAAGGAGGATGGCCCGGCGCACGACCATCTTATCTGTCTGAACACCGGTAAGAAGATCAACGAGGAGCCGCGCCTTCACTACACCCAGCAGGAGTACCTGAAGAGCGAGGAGGAGATGGCCGCTCTGTTCCCAGACCATCCGGAAGTGCTGGAAAACACTCTGGAGATAGCTTCCAAAGTTGAGGAATATCAGATCGACCGCGACCATGTGCTTCCCAAGTACCAGATCGACCAGGCTTTCCTTGACGACCTGGACAACTATCTGAACATGTACAAGGATGTCATCGAGGTCGGAAAGTGTGACAAGAAGGGCAATTACCGTGGCGACGAGTTCTGCAAGTCGGTGGCCTATCTCTGCCACATCACCTACGAGGGAGCCAAAAGACGTTATGGGGAGACTTTGACCGCCGAGCAGTCCGAGAGGATAGACTTCGAGCTTAAGACCATCTGCCGTATGGGCTTCCCGGACTACTTCCTGATTGTGCAGGACTACATCGCGGCTTCGAGGGCGAAGGGCAGCATGGTGGGGCCAGGCCGTGGTTCAGCCGCTGGCTCCGTGGTGGCCTATTGCTTGGGAATCACCAACCTGGATCCGATCAAGTACCAGCTCCTGTTCGAGCGTTTCTTGAATCCGGACCGAATCTCGATGCCGGATATAGATGTCGATTTCGAGGATCTGTCCCTGGCGCATAAATATGTCGAGGACTCCTACGGCAAGGATCACGTCTCCCGGGTGATCACCTTCGGCACGATGCTCGCCAAGGGAGCCATCAAGGACGTGGCGCGAATCCATGACCTGTCGATCGATGAGTCCAACCGCCTGTCCGGAATGGTGCCTGACCGCCTCAGTGAAAAGGTGGAGAAGGAATATCTCTTCAATCCGGATCTGGATGATCTGAAGCCAGGATTCAAGGTGGTGGAAAAGGATGTCGAGGTTGATGATCCTGACAATCCGGGTCAGAAGAAAACGGTCAAGAAGACCTATCAGAGGGGCATGGAGGACACGGATGTCAAGATAACCCTCAAGAACTGCTACCGTCTTGTGCCTGAGTTCAAGGAAGAGTTGGAAAACGGAACAGAGCAGGTGAGGGAGGTTCTGAAATATGCCCGTCAGCTGGAGGGATGCATCCGTCAGGTCGGAATGCACGCCTGCGCCACGATCATCGGACGAGGCAACCTGACCGACTATATTCCTATCTGTCTTTCGATGGATAAGGAATCCGGGCAGTATGTCTGGACTTCGCAGTACGACGGTCACTACATCGAGGAAGTCGGCATGCTGAAGATGGACTTCCTGGGACTCAACACCCTGTCCATAATCCACAAATGTCTGGACAACATTAAGTTGCGCTTTGGTACGGACATCGACATCGAGGCGATTCCGATTGACGATAAGCCGACTTACGAACTCTATGGACACGGCGACACGGACAGCGTCTTTCAGTTTGAATCCGAGGGCATGAAGACCTGGCTTCAGAGGCTGCGTCCGGAGCGTTTCGAGGACCTTATTGCGATGAACGCCCTCTACCGTCCGGGCCCTATGGACTACATCCCGGATTTCGTCGACAGAAAACTGGGACTCAAGCCTATTGAATATGACCTCCCGGAGATGGAGGAGTTCCTTAAGGACACCTATGGTGTGACCGTCTATCAGGAGCAGGTGATGCTTCTTTCCCAGAAGCTGGCCGGCTTCACGAAGGGTCAGGCGGACAAGCTCCGCAAGGCGATGGGCAAGAAGCAGATAGCGATTCTGAACGAGCTCAAGGACAAGTTCATGGAGGGCGGCAAGGCCAACGGTCATCCGGAGAAGATGCTGGACAAGATCTGGAAGGACTGGGAGAAATTCGCGCAGTATGCCTTCAACAAGTCCCACGCTACCTGCTATGCATGGGTCTCCTACCAGACCGGCTGGCTGAAATGCCACTATCCCGCCGAGTTTTTCGCCGCCAACCTCTCCTGCAACCTCTCCAACATGCCGGAGATCAAGAAGATCCTGTCCGATTGCAAGGCTCACAAGATCAAGGTGTTGAACCCGGATGTCAATGAGTCATATTCACACTTCACCGTGAACAAGGAAGGCAACATCCGTTTTGGCCTGAAGGGGATCAAGGGATTCGGTTCCAATGTGGCGGACGCGATCATCGCCGACAGGACTGCTAACGGAATCTACGCCGATGTGTTTGATTTCATCGAAAGGCTTGGTAACTCGCTGGGCAGAAAGGCGATAGAGTGCCTTGTATATTCAGGAGGCTTCGATTCGTTCGGCATCCAGCGCAAACAGTTTTTCCTGCCGTGCCGCAGCGGGAACCTGTTCATTGACGAGCTTGCAAAATACGCCAACCTTTACAGCCAGGATGCGGCCAATTCGGCGGCGTCGCTTTTCGGCGAGGTTGAAGAAATGAAGCCTGTGCGTCCGGATATTCCTGAAATGGTCGGGACGGACGACGAGTTCGAGTGGCTCCAGAAGGAAAAGGAATATGTCGGGATGTATATCTCCTCACATCCTTTGGATAAGTATGCGTTTGAGATAGAGAGTTTTACCAACTGCGAACTTGCGGATTTGAATAAGAAAGTCGCGGAGTGTGAGGCTTCCAAGAAGAAGATGAAGGTAGCGATAGCCGGCCTGGTGACCGAGTACAGCACCCTGACCACGAAGACCGGTAAGCCATATTCAAAGACTAAACTGGAGGATTACAGCGGAGCCTACGAACTGGCATTGTTCGGCCGTGACCACGAGGCTTTCATGAGTTACATGAAGCCGCACGAGAACCTTTACATCGAGGGTGACATCGAGGAGAAATATTTCATCAAACCTGAAGAGCGCGCGCAAGGCAAGACTTCGCCTTATGCTTTCAGGGTCAAGAAGATAATGCTTCTTGGCAACGTCAACGAGACATTGCTGAACGCTTTCTCCATCAGCATCACCACGCCTATGCTGACCGAGAAATTCCGCAAGGATCTCGTGTCCTTGATCCAGGCCAATCGGGGCACCGTCCCTCTCAAGATGTACCTCTACGATCCACAGACCAAGTACAAGATCGAGTTCCACTCCACCAAGTACAAGGTTGCCGTCACCACCGAACTCGTCTCCGCCCTGAAACTCCTCGGCGTCCAGTGCGCCCCTGTCAGAAAATAATGTCTATGGTCCCGTGCGCAGACCTGGCCTTCCTGCTCACGAAACAGCCTCGGCAGTCCCTCCCGTGCGCAGACCTGGCCCTCCTGCTCACGAGGCAGCCTCGGCAGTCCCATCCGTGCGCAGCCCCGGCCCTCCTGCTCACGAGACAGCCTCGGCAGTCCCTCCCGTGCGCAGACCTGGCCCTCCTGCTTACGAGACAGCCTCGGCAGTCCCTCCCGTGCGCGGCCCCGGCCCTCCTGCTCACGAGGCAGCCTCGGCAGTCCCTCCCGTGCGCAGACCTGGCCCTCCTGCTCACGAGGAGGATCAAAATAAGGCCTTCGTACGTGAGAGGGTCACTTTTGCGCACGGGAGGATTGTGGCACCCTTTTCTGTCGCCCGGAAGGATTGCGGGACACTCACGGGTTGCGTTATGGCCTTATTGTCACTTGCACGAGGAGTTCCGTTTGTGTTGGCAGACAGAAATCGGCGCTGATGAATTGGATTTCTGATCAGTATGGTTTATATTTCCTCTAAAAAACTGTTCCTTTCTTATGGGACGGGCGTAAAAATCGCAGATTTTTATGTAAGTTTGTGAAAATCGAATGTTATGAAAGGTGATTCATTATTAGCGTTTGTCGCGGGGGCTGCCGCCGGGCTTACCCTTGGGCTGTTGTTCGCTCCGGAGAAGGGCGAGGAGACGCGTCGGAAGATTAAGGAAACTGTCGGTGACGCCGCGGATTCCGCCAAGGCACGGGCAAGACTCGCCAGAATGGAACTCAACGACCTGAAGGCGGAACTCAAGGGTCAGGCCGAGAATCTGAAGGAAGATGTCAGGATAAAGATCCTCGAGCGGTTGGAAAAAATCGAAAGCGCGATTCAGAAGGACATTGAATATGCCGAAAGGCCGTCTGAAAACGCGTGATGATGAGTGAGTTCACAAAACCGATTGAGAACCTTGGCAAGAACACTGCGGACTATGTCGAGGCAAGGATTGATGACCTCAAATTAAGAACCGCTAAGGGATTGTCATTGACGCTCGGCAAGTTGCTTTACATGTTGCTTGTCCTCTTTATCGTGTCCGTGATTCTGACTGCTCTCGCCATCGGGGGTGTTATGTGGATAGGGGAGTTGATAGGCAGTTATGCAGCCGGAGCCGGAATCGTGGCCGCCGTGTTCATTGTGATTCTTGCGGTTGTCATCCTGCTGAGAGAGAGACTGTTCCGTAATACTTTCGTTCCGATGTTCATCAAACTTTTCTTTGACGAGGACAGATAAGCCATGAGATATTCAGAAATAAAGACGATGGACGAGTTGGAATCGGCTCAAAGAAATGTCCGTGAGCGACTTAACCGCCGGAAACTTGCGATGTGCGAGTCGCTTCTGGATGTCAGGGAGGCTTTCACCCCTTCCAATATGCTGTTCTCCGGCCTGAGGAACCTTTCGGCGTTCCTGCCGGTGGAGAAGCTGCTGCTTGCTGCCGTGCGGCTGCTCAAGCACAGGATATTCAAATGACAGTCAATCATATTCATTAATATAACCTATTCCGCGAATGAGCATATTCAAAGATAGAATCGAGGCTGTTCGGGCGATGATGCGCTCGAAAGGTTGGGATGCCGTCATAGTGACGGGGAATGATCCGCACAACAGTGAATATTCAGCAGCCCGCTGGCATCAGGTGGCATGGCTTTCCGGCTACACTGGGGAGGGTGACCTTGTCATCACAGAGGATCGCGCCGGTCTTTGGACTGACACTCGTTATTTCATCCAGGCCTCTCAGCAGCTCCCGGCCGCGGGAGTTGAGTTGCATAAGACCCGTGTCCCTGGCCAAGTGCTTATTCCAGAGTGGCTTGCAGGTCATTTTGCGGACTGCGATGAGGTTCGCGTCGCTGTTGACGGGCTTTGCATGACAGTCTCTTCCGTGAAGGACATTCAGGAAGCTGTGGGCGGGAAGGCCCATTTCGTCAACGCTCTGGACATGCTTGAGGTTCTGTGGACGGATCGTCCGAAGATTCCTCAGACCCCGATCATTACTCTTGGACCTGAGCAGGTTGGCTGGTCAAGGGTGCAAAAGGTGCGTTGGATCCGCAAATGGCTGACTGACAAAGGGTACGATGCTATTCTTCTCACGGCTTTGGATGAGATTGCCTGGATGCTGAACGTCCGTGGGCAGGATGTCGCTTATAACCCTGTGGTGATGTCATATCTTCTTGTCACTCAGGATAATGTGCTTTGGTTCGCACGTAAGGGTGAGATTCCGGATGATGACGGAGAGACCGAGGACAGTTTCCACGAGCTCCTTGCTGACGGAGTGAATATTCAGGAATATTCAGATGTCGAGGCCGCGCTTTCAAATCTTGTGGACGGCAATTACATCAAGGCTTTGTTTGTTGATCCGGCGACGTTGAATTTCAGTTTGTTCAGTATTCTGAACTCTCGGTATGTCATCATGGGGACCTCGCCTGTCGGGCTTCGCAAGTCGGTCAAGAACGAAGTCGAGATCGCTGGGATGAGGGAGGCTCATCTTGAGGACGGCGTTGCTATGGAGCGCTTCCTCCATTGGCTGCAAACCTCCGTCGAGGCGGGAGATGCGGTCAATGAATATGAAGCCTCACGGAAACTGCACGAGTTCCGCAGTGAGATCGAGGGCTTCCGTGGGGAGAGTTTCGAGACGATTTCCGCCTACGGTCCGAACGCCGCCTTACCTCATTACATCACTCCCGAGGAAGGCTCCGCTGAACTCTACGCCGAAGGACTTTACCTGTGCGATTCCGGCGGGCAGTACCTGTTCGGTACCACTGACATCACCAGAACTGTTCCGCTTGGGCCTTGTTCCCAGTTGGAGAAAGAGGACTATACTTTGGTCTTGAAAGGGCATATAGCATTGGCAAAGGCTGTTTTCCCTAAAGGGACGGCTGGTTGCCAGCTGGATGTCCTGGCCCGCGAACCGCTCTGGAGCGCAAAGCGCAATTTCGGCCACGGAACCGGCCACGGGGTCGGATTCTATCTGAATGTCCACGAGGGGCCGCAGGACATCCGTCAGAACTTCAATCGTCAGGCTTTGATTCCGGGAATGATCACAAGTGATGAGCCGGGAATATACCGGGAGGGCAAGTTCGGTATCCGTCACGAGAACCTGATCCTTTGCGTTGATGCCGGAGAGAACGATTTCGGCCATTGGCTGAGATTCGAGACGTTGACCCTCTGCCACTTCGACACGTCGATCCTTGTCAAAGACCTTCTCGACCGCTCAGAGATTGACTGGCTCAACGCCTACAACGAGCACGTTTACCGTACTCTTTCCCCACGTCTCACTCCAGAGGTCGCTTCTTGGCTTCGTCAGAAGACGCTGCCGATCTAATGTGGTATCTCGTGGCACTTAAGTGCTTGAAAATGAATATAAAAAGCGATGTCCTGGTGCTGTCTTCTTCACCAGGACATCGCTCTTTTGCATGAAAATCAAATAGTTATCTGCCACGGCACATCACAGTACATCCGTGGGTTCAGCTGCTTCGCTGCTTCGACAAGCTCAGCAACCGCAGTATGGTGCCATTGAAATATGTACTATGTACGATGACTATGCACTATGCAGTATGATGTCATTGAAATATTAGGTTACCCTAATAAGTCCAGAGGGCCTCTGTTCAGAATTTTGGTAACGTGCAAAATTCAGGTTAGAGGCCCTCTTGACTATATTCCACCTTATATCTAATCGATTACTTGTTCAGTGTGTCTGCCGACTTGATGTACTTTGCAATCTCGGCGTCGGAGACGTGGAAGTTCTGCATCTCGCCGGAGAGGTATTGATCGTAGGCACTCATATCCACGAAACCGTGGCCGGAAAGGTTGAAGAGAATGACTTTCTCCTCGCCGGATTCCTTGCACTTGAGTGCCTCGCCTATTGTCGCGGCGATGGCGTGGCAGGATTCCGGAGCAGGGATGATGCCCTCGGTCTGAGCGAAGAGAACTCCGGCCTTGAATGCGTCAAGCTGCTCGATGTCAACTGCTTCCATATACCCATCCTTCATCAGCTGTGACATTATCACGCCGGCTCCATGGTAGCGAAGTCCGCCTGCGTGGATGGTCGCCGGCTTGAAATCGTGACCGAGGGTGTACATCGGGAGGAGCGGAGTCATACCGGCCTCGTCACCGAAGTCATATTCAAACTTTCCTCTCGTTAGTTTCGGGCAGGAATATGGCTCGGCCGCGATGAAGCGGGTCTTTTTGCCTTCCTGAATATTATGCCTCATAAACGGGTAGGCGATGCCGCTGAAGTTCGAGCCGCCACCGAAGCAGGCCACTACGATGTCTGGATATTCCCCGGCCATCTCCATCTGCTTTTCGGCTTCCAGTCCTATGACGGTCTGGTGCAGGCAGACATGGTTCAGGACGGATCCGAGGGTGTACTTGCAGTTCGGAGTGCTGACCGCAAGCTCGATGGCCTCGGAGATCGCGCATCCAAGTGATCCTTGATCGTTAGGGTTGGCTGTGATGATGTCCTTCCCTGCCCTTGTGGACATTGACGGAGACGGAGTGATGGCCGCTCCGAAAGTCTGCATGATCGACCTCCTGTAAGGCTTCTGTTGGAAGCTGACCTTGACCATATAGACGGCGCAGTCCAGACCGAACTTCTTTGCGGCGTAGGATAGCGCTCCGCCCCATTGTCCGGCTCCGGTTTCGGTGGTGATGTTGGTGATGCCCTGCTCCTTGGCATAGTAGGCCTGTGCCAGGGCAGAGTTCAGCTTGTGGGATCCGGCAGGAGAGACACTCTCATTCTTGAAATAGATGTGTGCCGGTGTGCCGAGCGCGGCCTCAAGGTCATAAGCCCTTACCAGAGGCGTGCATCTGTAGCCGGCGTACTGTTCACGGACCGGTTCAGGGATAGGAATCCACTCGTCTGTCGTGTTGAGCTCCTGGTCGGCGCACGCCTTGCAGAAGATAGGGTAGAGATCCTCGGCTTTCAAGGCCTCGTGAGTGGCCGGGTTGAGGATAGGCATTGGCTTGTTGGGCATGACTGCCTGCATGTTGAACCATGCTGTCGGGATGCCGCTCTCTGGGAGCAGGAACTTTTTCTGTCTCATTTCAGTTCGTTTTGAAAATGTTAACTATTATTTATAAATCAATTTGTCTGATTTTTGACGCTTTGGTCGCTGAGCATGTCGAAGCGTCGAAGCGGCTTATTTGTCGTCCTGTTTTTATATGGTCACTTCGACAGGTTCAGTGACCGGAAGTGTAGCTCAGTGACCGGATTCTTGGTTCCACGACCGGGTGGCGTATAACAAATAAGGGCGACCGAACACGGTCACCCTTGAATTTTCATTTTTAATCCTTGACTAAATCAAAGCGTTTGCCTGAAGGAATGCGTTGATGCCAACAGCCGCAAAGCCAAGGAAGATCAGCGTGGCGACCACGATGCCGATCACTTTCAGTCTCTTGAACCAGGTCTGGTTGTTCCAGCCAACTGTCTGGAACATGCTCCAGAAACCGTGGCAAAGGTGGAACCATACAGCCACGAACCAGACAAGGTACAATGCCAGCACCCACCATCGTCCGAAAGTGAGATTGAGAAGTTCGTAAGGGTTGCCCTCCTCGGCGCCGGTGAACATCGCAAGCTGCATTTTGGCCCAGAAGTGGGTAAGATGGAATGCAAGGATGCCGAGAATGATGATGCCAAGCACGAACATATTCTTTGCTGACCAGGAGTCGGCGGCAGCGACGCTTGAAGCCTCATAGCGCTTGTAGCCGCCACGAGCCTTGATGTTCTTCCAAGTAAGCCAGCATCCGTAGATGATGTGGATGATGAAACCAGCGGCAAGAACCGGAACCATGATGGTCACGATAGGCAGGGCCATGAAATCGCAGCCTTTCTGGAAAAGGCCGTCAAGCCCGTTGTAGTTGCCTGTGAAAGAGTCAATGACGGAGAACAGGTTAATCGTCACGTGAAGCAGCAGGAAGATTATAAGAAATGCTCCGCTGACTGCCTGAATGAACTTCCTTCCGATGGAATAGTGAAATGCGTTCGCCATTATCGTCTTAATTAGTTTCTTTGTTTGTAGCGGGAGTGGGGCATGATCCCACGACCTCCGGATTATGAATCCGACGCTCTAACCAGCTGAGCTACCCCGCCATTCTTGTTGGCAAGAGCCATAAAAACAAACCGGCCGGAGCCGGATTTGTTGAGATAGAAGGATTCGAACCCTCACTGACAGAGCCAGAATCTGTAGTGCTACCATTACACCATATCTCAATGATGCGCTGCGTTTCTTCGCAACTGGACTGCAAAAATAGAACTTTATCCTGAATTGACAAAATTAATTCGACTTTTTTCTTCGAATTAGCAGACAAAGTCCCAAAATTGTGAACAAAGCGTTGAAAAGAAGCAGCTCGTAGCTGAATTTATACCCGCCGAACCACCTTTCGGAGTTGCTCTGCAGAATGAAGCAAAGCACCGGCGCGATGACGGCCACCAGCGGCACCCACTTGTCGTTGACCTTCCTTTTCGAGAATATCCCGAACGCGAACATTCCCAGGATCGGCCCGTAAGTGTAGCTCGCAAGCTTGTAAACCGCGTCAATGGCCGATTTCGTGTTCAGCAGATAGAAGACAAAGATCACCACACCCATCAGGAACGCCATCAGCAGATGCACCTTCTTTCTTATAGTGGTGACCTGCTCCTCGCTCTTCCCCTTAGTTCCTATGATGTCCACCGTGAACGACGTGGTCAGCGCGGTCAGGGCCGAGCCTCCCGCCGCGAACGCGCACGACACAAGCCCGATCACGAACAGCACGCCCACAATCGCAGGCAGATAGCCACCTGTCGCAACGGCCGGGAACAGCGTGTCGCCAACCTCGGAGATGCCCTTCTGACCTGCGAATATGTACAAAAGCACCCCCAGGCAGAGGAACAGGAATATCACTGGAATCTGCAACAAACCGCTGGTAATGAGGTTCTTCTGCGAATCCTTGGCGTTGCGGCTGCTCAGCGTGCGCTGCATCATATCCTGGTCCAGACCAGTCATCGCGATCACGGTGAACACGCCCGCCAGGAACTGCTTCCAGAAATATTCAGGGTGGTTCACATCATCGAAGAAGAACATCTTTGAATATGAACTCTCACGCACCGTCTGCACCACGCCGGAGAAATTAAGACCCAGATCCTTGGCAATGAACACAATCGCCAGCACGATGGAGACAATCATACAGACTGTCTTCAATGTGTCTGTCCAGATCACGGACTTCACCCCGCCACGGAACGTGTACAGCAGCACGATGGCCACGGAGATGATCACGTTCAGGATGAATGGCAGCCCAAGCGGCTCGAAAATCATCAACTGGAGCGTCACGCAGACGAGGAATAGTCTGACAGCGGCTCCCAAAATCTTGGAAATGAAGAAGAACCATGCTCCCGTCTTGTGCGAGGAGACTCCGAACCGGTCGTCAAGATATTGGTAGATCGACACCATATTCATCTTGAAGAATATAGGTGTGAGGACGAAGGCGATGATGATGTAGCCGACAAAGAATCCTAGCACCATCTGCATGTAGCCCATCGCCGTGCCTCCCACGCCGACCATTCCCGGCACGGAGACGTAGGTCACTCCTGACATGGGCGCACCGAGCATCGCGATCGCCACGATCCACCACGGAGCCTTGCGTCCCCCGTTGAAGAATCCTGCGTTGTCCGCGTTACGCGACGAGATCCAAGACACCGTGAACATCACGGCAAAGTACGCCAGAACTGTGATTATTACTGATAAAGGGCTCATATTGTGCTATCAATAGGGTATTATATGCAAAAGTAAGCTTTTGAAGGCAAATCACGATAACTTTATTTCATTATTCATTGAAATCAGTCATCATGATTGGATTATTCAAATTTTGAATATGAGAACTGTTGCCCAGACCTCGCAGCCTTCCTTCCTGCCGACGAAGCCGAGACGTTCTGTGGTCGTGGCCTTTACAGAGATGTTGTCGATGTCTGTTCCAATCACTTCCGCGAGCTTGGAACGCATCGCGTCTATGTGCGGGCGCAGTTTCGGAGCCTGTAGAGCTATCGTGATGTCCGCGTTGCCGAGCTCATAGCCTTTGGCCCTTACCATCGACATCACTTCTTTCAGAAGCAGTTTGCTGTCAACGCCTTTCCATCTGTCGTCGTTGTCAGGGAAATGTAGTCCTATGTCCCCGAGAGCGGCCGCTCCGAGAAGAGCGTCGCACAGCGCGTGTATGGCCACATCCCCGTCGGAATGCGCCACGAATCCCGTCTCGCTCTCGATCCTGACTCCGCAGAGCCACATCGGCAGTCCCTCCTTGAGGGCGTGCACATCGTAACCGTTGCCTATTCTGTATTCTTCCATATTCAGTGATTCAGTCGTGGCCGTCCTCTTTTTGGCGCGAGGCGGCATATTCATTGGCCTTTAGGACAAAAGTAAGCATTTTCTGCGTATAGGCCGCAATTATTCTTGTTTTTGATGTTTTGATTCCAAGGAGTCCGGTAAAGCAGCGATTGATATAGTGGGATAATTAACTTGGAAACGTAAAAAATAGTTGGCATTGCAAATATTATTTGTATATTAACAACATAATGATTTTGACTACAAGCCTTTTTTAAGAATAGATGAGCATCGCATACAAAACAATTTGGACAATTGTAACCATTGTCTGTCTTTCTCTATTGTGCATTGGAGGGGATCTGACTGATTCGTCAAAATCTTTCCTGTTTTGTTTAGGCGTTATATCTTGCCTGAATATTTCCTTGATTGACTTTTACACGTCAATTGGCAGGAAAGCAGGTAATGAACGCAAGCCTAATAATCTTCTATTCCTTTCTATCTTCCTGCCTCTGATTATTCTTTTGGCTTGGTTAACTTTCTTCACTGACTTTAGCAGAAAGACTTATGCAGTGATTGCCGTGGTATTTTTCGGCGGACTTTCAGTCTTGTTCATCGTAGGAACTGTGTTGTTGAACAGGAAAAAAAGGAATAACTAACTCTGGCGTATAAGAAGATTGAAATATCAATCCCTGTCTCTAATCCCAAAAATTAGTATTAAATTTAGGATTATAATCCCAAAAATCACTATAAATTTTGGGATTAGGGACATTGTTTTGCTATCTTTGCAGCAGATCCAATGTGAACAACGATATGATACGACGACAATTACAAGACGTGATAGAGTCCCGGATGTTTGCTGGTAAGGCAATCGTTGTGATAGGGGCAAGGCAAGTTGGTAAGAGTACGCTCTTCAATATGGTGTTGGAGGGACGCAAGGAGCCTGTTTTGCGTCTGAATTGTGATGAGCCAGAGGTTCAGGAGATGCTGACGGCGATGAACACACAAGAGTTGAAATTGCTGATAGGGCAGAATAAGATACTTGTCATTGACGAGGCGCAAAGGGTGGAGAATATCGGTATGACATTGAAGCGGATTACGGATAATTTCCCTGAAGTGCAGTTGTTGGTGACAGGCTCTTCCTCTTTTGAGCTCCAAAACAAACTCAACGAACCTTTGACAGGAAGAAAATTTGAATATCATCTCTTCCCCCTGTCAACAGGGGAACTCCTGAATGCGCAAGGCTTGCTTTCTGTGAAGCAAACCTTGGAGAGTCGTCTCATTTTCGGTTCATATCCTGACATATTCAATCATCAAGAGGATGCAAAGGATTTGCTGTATAATCTCTCCAGCAGTTATTTGTATAAGGATTTGCTGAACCTGGAGAGTGTGCGTCGCCCTGCGCTATTGGGCAAGCTCCTTACGGCTTTGGCTTTACAAGTTACGAGCGAGGTGTCGTATAATGAGTTGGCTCAAACGGTGGGTACGGACAACAAGACTGTAGAGAAGTACATTGACTTGTTGGAAAAATGCTATATTGTCTTTAAACTCAATGGATTCAGTCGTAATCTTCGCACGGAGTTGAAGCGAGCCAAGAAATTCTATTTTTACGATAATGGCATCCGCAATGCCATTTTGCAGAACTTCGCGCCTCTTGCTCTTCGCCAAGATGTGGGTGTTTTGTGGGAGAATTTCTTCATCAGCGAGCGTATCAAGGCAAATCAGTATGGCTGTCGGTACGTGAATGGTTATTTCTGGCGTACCAACCAGCGGCAAGAGATAGATTACATAGAGGAGTGCGATGGGCAGTTCTCCATCTTTGAGATGAAGTGGAATCCCAAACGTGCCAATAATCAGTTCCCTAACACATTTCTCACTACTTATGATGTGAAGGAGAAAACTATCATAACACCAGAGAATTGGTTGGAGTGGGTGAAGTGAAAAGTAAGCATTTTCTACGTTTTATTCTTATTTTTGCGTCAATGAATATCGCAACCTCGGAGGTGGCGATGATTAGGAAAAGGATGATGAAAAGATTGATTTCCATTGCGGCCTTGGCGCTTGCCACCGTTCAGGCTTTCGCCGGTTCCTGGGTCAGGATCAACCAGATAGGCTATCTTCCGTCGGCGACGAAGGTGGCGGTGTTTATGAGTGACGAGGCCGTCGAGGTCACCGGCTTCGAGCTTGTGGATGCGTTCACCGGAGAGACTGTGTGGCACTCAGAGGCTGTCAGACCGACCGGCTCGCTCGGACGTATGAAAGTGACTTACAGGCTGGATTTCAGCGCTTTGCAGACTAGAGGGGCTTATTATGTGAAGGCACTGATGCCGGGAGGAGAGGCGCGCTCGGAGATATTCCCGATAAATCCTAAGGTTTATGACGGAGCGGCCGATTTTGTGCTGAACTATATGCGTCAGCAGCGTTGCGGTTGGAACCCTTTCTTCAAAGACAGTTGTCATCGCAAGGACGGAATCATCGTCGGGCATCCGGATCCTAAGAAAGACAGCACTTTCCTTGACGTGACCGGAGGTTGGCACGACGCTTCGGACTGCCTCCAGTACACAACCACCTCAGCCAACGCGATTTACCAGATGATGTTCGCCTATCAGAGCAATCCGGAGGCATTCTCGGACAATCATCTGGCTGACGGAACGCCGGGTCGGAACGGGATTCCTGACATCATAGATGAGATTTACTGGGGACTCAAATGGCTTGACAAGATGAACCCTGAGCCGGGTGAGATGTACAATCAGATCGCGGATGACCGTGACCATGTCGGAATGCGTGTCCCGAATGACGACCAGGCTGACTATGGTTGGGGAAAAGGCGAGTACAGGCCGGTGTGGTTCTGCTCCGGTGAGCCTCAGCAGAGGGGCAGACGTGGAGACAAGAACAAGACGACCGGAGTGGCCAGCACCGCAGGAAAGTTCGCTTCGGACTTCGCCTTTGGCGCAGAGATCCTGAAGCCTTTCTATCCTGAGTTTGCGGAGAAGATAGGTGCCAAGGCGCAGGCCGCCTACGATGCCGGAGTAGCCAAGCCAGGTGTCTGCCAGACCGCCTCGGTGGTTTCCCCTTACATCTACGAGGAGGATAACTGGGTGGATGATATGGAGTTGGCCGCCTACGAGATGTTCCGCCGCACCGGCGACAAGAAGTACAGAACCGAGGCCATTGAATATGCCCGCCGCGAGCCGGTGACCCCTTGGATGGGAGCCGACAGCGCCCGCCACTACCAGTGGTATCCTTTTATGAATATGGGGCATTACCGCATCGCGAGGAACTTCGGCGGCAAGGTCTCGGCGGAGTTCATAAGGAACATCCGTTCGGGCATCCAGCGTGTCTATGAGCGCGGCAAGGATCATCCGTTTATGTTCGGCATTCCGGGAATATGGTGCTCGAACAATCTGACCTCGGCGATGCTGACCCAGTGCATCCTTTACCGTGAACTGACCGGTGACACGACCTATCAGGAGATGGAAGGTTCTTTGCGTGACTGGCTTCTGGGGTGCAATCCGTGGGGTGTGAGCATGATCGTTGAGCTTCCGAAAGGTGGAATATTCCCGACCCAGCCTCATTCTTTCATCATCAACTACAAGATGGGCAACACCACCGGTGGTTTGGTTGACGGTCCTGTCTATGCGACGATATTCGGAAGTCTTCTGGGCATCCGTACCGATGGTGGAGTCAACTACGAGGAGTTCCAGCCGGGCGATTTGGTTTACCACGACAGCACTCACGACTATTCCACCAACGAGCCGACAATGGATGGCACGGCCTCGCTGACATTTCCGTTGTCTTACTATCAGCGTGAGGGAAGGGTTTGTTCGGAGGAGGCGCGCGGCGGCATTGGACCTTGCCGTCCTGTTGCTACGCAACCCTATCCGGGCGAATGGACGGCAAAATCCAATGCTGCCGCGCTTTCCGCTGACGGAGCCGCTGAATTAACTGACGCTTCTGCCGGCAAAGTAGCAAATGCAAGTGATGGCTCTGCAACTGAAGATTCTGCTGTAAATACTGGTTCTTTAGGTGATAACTCCAAAATGAAGGAGAATATTTCCACCAAAGGCATAGTGAATGAAAATCTCGGCTCTTCGGGCGAAGGCGTCGGTGGCAATGGATGCCGCGGGCCATTCACCCGGATAGGGTCGCGAAGCGATAGGCCCGCGGTGTCTATTGCCACCGACGCCCCCACCAATAATACCCAACCCGACAATAACATCTACCAAGACGGCGGAATAATCAGAACCGACCCGTCAGTCAAGCACATAGACTTTGTGTTCACCGCCGCCGACAAGGCCGACGGAGCGGAAAGAATCATCTCCACATTGAGAAAATACAACATCAAAGGCGGATTCTTCTTCACCGGAGAGTTCTTCGAGATGTACCCTGATGTTGTCAGAAGACTTGTCGCCGAAGGACACTACGTCGGAAGCCACTCCTACGGCCACCTGCTCTACGCCCCTTGGGGCAACCGTGACTCACTTCTGGTGACAAGGCAAGAGTTCAACGAGGATATATTCAAGAGCTACAAAGTGTTGCGGGAGTTCGGCATCACGAATGCACCGTATTTCATCCCGCCGTACGAGCACTACAACGCGACAATCTCCTCCTGGGCCAGACAGCTTGGATTGCAGGTCATCAACTACACCCCCGGAACCCTCACCAACGGCGACTACACCACCCCCGAAATGAAGCGTTATTTCAGCAGCAAGGAGATTCTCGGCAGGATTTGGGAATATGAAAGGACGGATCCCAATGGTCTGAACGGCCACATCATGCTGATCCATTTCGGAACGGATCCGGTCAGGACTGACAAGTTCTACGACAAACTGCCTGGGCTGATCAGGGAGTTGCGTCGTAAAGGATATTCATTCACACCATTGAAAGACAATGATCAAGCACATCTATAAGATTGAAGGAAAGTTCGAGTTTGAGTCCGGCGGAAGCATTGACAATCTGGAGGTTGCCTACCACACATCGCCGTTTGGATATTCACCGGACAAGAAAGTGATCTGGCTATGCCACGCCCTCACCGCGGATTCTGATCCGGAGGGAAGTTGGTGGCCAGCTCTGGTAGGTCCCGGCAGACTGATCGACACCGAGAAATATTTCGTCATCTGCGCCAACGTCCTTGGTTCGGCCTGCGGTTCGTCAAGCCCGGCGTCAGCCAATCCGAAAACCGGCAAACCCTACTATTTCGATTTCCCCAGAGTGACCGTGCGTGACACCGTCCGCGCCTTCGATCTTCTGCGTCAGCATCTTGGAATAGAGAAAATAGATATGCTGGTCGGTACTTCGATGGGCGGATTCATGTCCTTTGAATGGGCCGTGATGCGTCCCGGCATATTCGGAAAGATATTCTTCATCGCCACCGGTGCCCGCGTGACCCCTTGGCTCGCCGGTTTCAACGCCGCCAGCCGCCTCGCCCTTCTCGCTGACCCGACCTTCAAGGAGCATCGTGACCTTAACGGCGGTATGGAAGGCCTCAAGGCTGCCCGTGCGATCGCCCTGCTGACATATCGCTGTGAGGAGGGCCTCTTCAAGCAGAACGAGGACAGTGACGACACCATCTTCGCCGGCAAGGTCGGCTCATATTACCGTCACCAGACCTCCAAGTTCGTCAAGGATTGGGACGCATATTCCTACCTCTATGTCTGTGACGAGGTTGACAGCAACAACGTGGGACGTGGCCGTGGAGGTGTCGCCAAAGCCCTTGCTCAGATCAAAACCGACTGCACCTTCATCTGTATGTCCTCAGACGAGCTTTTCCCGCCCGAGGATATGCGCCCCCTCTCGGAATTGATCCCCGGCTCCCGCTACCGCCAGATCGAGACCCCCTACGGCCACGACGGCTTCCTCATCGAAACCGCCGCCATCGCCGAGATCCTCGCCCCGGCTATGCCGTAACTTCGATGTCTATCCTGGAGGAGCGATTACCTTAAATAACGCTCTCGGATCCAAATATCAAGAAACAGGTCATAAACTTGATAGACCCCTGTTTCTTTGACCCTGTCGCAAAAGTATTTGGCACCGTCATAACCGGTAGTGATGAATGGATTTATCATATTCACAATGTCTTATGATACCAATATGACATTTTATCATTTTATGATAAAATTTGTACGCAGTGGAAAACAGGGGGATTCTCCCGTTTGTGTTGGGGATTCTTATCGCTGTTGTGCGGAAGCCTGGCAAGGTAAGGGCGTGTGAAGAAAAGCGGTGTGTGGTGGCGAACGTTAAGGTGGTGGTATGTGGTGGTGGGGCGGGCTCGTGGCATTTAACTGATTGATATTTAGGCTTATGATGTTGTTCCTGGTGCTGCTTCAACCAGTAGGCAAGTGCTTTTGTCCTTGATTACCAGTCATCTATCTGCCACGCCCTCATTCTCAATGGGTGATGTCTAACTTCTTGAATATCAGTTAAAAGCCGCCTCGCCTTTAGTCGAATCAACCCAAAGGCATTTCTTTAATGCATTGAATATCATTACCTAATCCTCCACGCGTTTCACGTATCCACTTTGCCCCGGTGCCGCCCTCACAGGTGTTGTCATCTGCGAAAATATTGCTATATGAAATTATTTCACACATTTATCCAGCAAGCGGCTTATGACGTCTTGGTTGAAAATAGAAAAACGGCTTTGCGGCGTAGCGGGGGCATGATTCTTCATGGTGAAGAGGGATGGATGACAGCCGAGGCGATAAACAAGAATCCAGATTATGGATGGCATTATCATCCTTTGACGGCTGATCAAGTCAGTGAAGCCTTGATGGAGGTCGTAAGGACAGACAAGCGTTTTGCGTGGTTCCGATCATTTTACCCAGAGCAGATAAAATTTGGGGCATACTGTGATGATTGACAAGAGTCGACACGTATGTCTGAATGATTTTAATGTGCTGTAAATTCGACAAGGCACCGCCGATTCTCCGAAACGAGGGATGGCGGTGCCTTGGTGATGTCAAGAGTCTAAATTTCTCAGTGATTTTTCGGGGAGGGGCGCTTGGGCAACGTTTTCGGGCTAAAATGTTTCTCAAGAGTGTTGCGGAACACTCTTGGGGAACGAAAATGACCCAATGCGTTGCCTGAGGGATCTTGAGTTCATAAAGGCCAATGGCGATGCCTTCAAGTGGAGGCCGGACTTGAGGGGTGTCACTATCAGTTATGTCCACGAATCAGAAGCGGGAAGACTTGTGGTTTTCTAATACAATGCGCACTGAAATCTGGATCAACTTGCTCGGATTACCGAGGCGGGTTGTCGGGTTGAGCGCCTTGCAGGGAGCTCTGAGCGAAGATTGTGTGCATCATGGAGTGGTATCTTCGGGGGTATCATCAAGAAATTTCTGTTTTTTATGAATTGCATGTGTTTCTTTTCGTTTTTTACGTTTACAATTCCGATATTGCGGGCGGGTTCCGTAAGGGATCCAGTGACCAAATAACATTCATCATCACCACTTCAACTATGGAGACTACAGAGAGAAACAGTACCGTCAGGCGGAATGCCGATGACCAAACTACCATTAACCAAGGGGCCATATTCCTGAAAGTCGCTGATTGAAAGGCTGATGAATATGACAGTCCGGTTGCGGCATGGTGCCGGATATTCAGAAATTTCGCTATGTTTGCGAAGTCGAGGTCGGAGAAAGACGCTGAGTTTGTGAGGTTTGAACGGGCGATGCGTGTCAGCGGTCTTGACGACAAGGAGATTGACAACTATTTCAACGATATGATGACAGAGAAAGAGATGCGCCCGTACATAGAGGGAGCCAGACAGCAGGGCTATCGAAAGGGCTTTGAGGCCGGTGTCGAACAGGGCACGGCGGAAGGCGTCGAGAAGGGTATAGAGAAAGGTATAGAGAAAGGTATAGAGAAGGGGGTAGAGCAAGGCATAGAGAAAGTCGCCAAGTCTTTGCTGTCGTTAGGCATCCCGGTTGAGCAGATCGGGATTGCCACGGGATTGTCTCTTGAGCGAATCGAGGCATTGAGGCAGAGTTGAGATAATCTTCCAATTCATGACATCGAAGGTCTTTTAGGGGGGACCGATGTGTTTCGTGACCGCTAAAGAATCGGTTGTTTGGTAGAATTTCACCAACATATTCATGATTTTACAACGAATTTCCGGGGTTGGCGGTAATTGATTGGGAATAACCACTTATTTTTCGTGATGTTGAAAGTGTCGGATAAATTTGAAGTGGGAAAGGTTCTCCTGTCGCGTGTTTGCGGTTCGTGGGACATGTGAGGGATGCCTGCCAAGAAAACGAAACTGACATGACAAATCAAAAAGGGCGGTTGCTGGCGATCGACACGGGATCGACATCGACGAAGATCGGGTACTTTGTGGACGGGGAACTTGCGTTCGAGGAGAATCTTGCGCACAAGGCGGAGGATTTGGCCGGGTTCAAGGATGTGATGGAGCAGGACACGCTGCGGCGGGATAATGTAAGAATATTCATGCGCGGCAAGGGGATCCACGCACAGGACATCGACATCGTGATGGCGCGTGGCGGACTCTTCTATCCGGTGGTCACGGGAATATATTCAGTGAACGAGGACATGCGGGAGGTGCTGCGGAGCTGCAAGTACGGGAGGCACGCCTGCAACCTGAGCGCGATCATCGCTGACGATCTGGCGAAAGAGATAACAGAAAAGAACGTTGCCAGAGGAGTTGAGATGCCTTTCGGAGTCTGCCGGGCGTACATTGCCGACCCGCCGATGGCTGATGAGATGCTGCCGGAGTGCCGTGTGGGAGGTTTGCCGGAATTCCAGCGCAGACCGTTCTTTCATGCGCTCAACTCAAGGGCTGTCGTCAGGCGCTATCTGAAAGATCACGGGTATATCCAGAATGACATCACCGCCATTGTCGCCCATATCGGCGGCGGGATCACCGTCACTCTTCACAGGAACGGAAAGGTGATTGATTCCAACAACGGAGTCGGAGGAGACGGACCGTTCACCCCGGAGAGAGTCGGCTCTTGTCCTGGTTTCCAATTGGTTGACCTCTGCTACAGCGGTGAATATTCCAAAGCGGAGATAAAGAAGAAACTGATGGGCAAGGGCGGAGCCGTGGCGTTCTTCGGGACGAATGACCTCAAGGAGATTGTCCGCAGGGGAGAGGATGGTGATGTCCGGGCAAAGGTCTGGATGGAGGCCTTTGTTCTCAACATCGCCAAGTATATCGCTTCGGAGGCCGCTGATGTCTGTGGGAAAGTGGATGTAATCCTGCTGACCGGAGGGGGAGCCTATGGGCGGGACATCGTGAGCGGAATCCGCAAGAGGGTGGAGTTCATCGCCCCCGTTGAGGTCTATCCCGGAGAGTTCGAGCTGCAAAGCCTTGCCGAACACGGGTACGACATTCTTTCCGGCAACGCCACCATCCTTTCCTACGACAAGGACGCTCCGGAACCGGATCCGTTTGTTTGAAAGTCTTTGTGCGCATAACCTTGCCGCTCACGCACCGGCCCTGTCTAAAGAACCTTCTGTGCGTGAAAGAATCAGCCTTACGCACAGAAGGTGGTTTACGGATAAGTGGTGCGTGGATAAATCTGATTTACGCACGAGTGCCGGGTATGTTCAAGTCCAGTGCGCAGATGAGCATGATTTACGCACGAAAGCTTAAAAAATCAGTTTCTGTCCCCTGTAGAAGTCCAGCAACTTGGCCGAGAACAGGAACTCGTAGCGGGCGCGGGCCAGATTGGATTCTGATTCCAGGAAACTGTCCCGAGCCTCGTTGAACTCAGTGATGTTGGCCTTGCCGTTCTCGTACTTCGCAAGCACAAGCTCGTACGACTCCTTCGCGCTGGCGTCAGCGTCCAGACTTGACCGGAATTTCTCATGAGCCGCGACAGCGTTGTAATACGCCTGCTGGATCTCCTTGTAGAGGCTTTTCTTGCTGTTTTCCAACTGCAACATCTGGTTCGTCCTCGAAAGCTCGGCGGAACGGATCTGGTTCCTGGTCTGGAATCCGGAGAAAATCGGAATGCTCAGGCTAAGACCAAGATATTGGCTGAAATTGTTCTTGATCTGGTCTGCGAACGGATCGCTGGAATGACTGCTCATCGTGTAGTAATTGGTTCCCAGACCACCGCTGGCCATAAGAGATGGCAGACGGGCCCCCTTTGCGTTCCTGATGGAATATTCTGTGGCATCCAGCCTGAACTGCTCCGCCTGGATTGACGGCTTGCAGGCCACTGCCTGCGCGTAGATGTCCTCCGGATTGCTCAGAAGCAGCCCGTCAACGGAAACCGAAGGACGGACGATAGAGAATCCTTCAGGATTCGGTAACTCCAACAACTGGCTCAGATCCAACAGCGACAATCGTAAACTGTTGGCGGCCTGAGTCTCAGACAGTCGGCTCTGTCCCAGCGCAGCTTTCTGCTGAGCCACCTGAACCTTGCTGGCCTTGCCGCTCAGCTCCATCGCCGAGAGTCTCTCGACCTGAAGCGAATCGATGCTGACCTGATTCCTGGCCACATCCAGAAGCTCCATATTGTAGAGAATCTGCACATAAGCCTGCGCCACGGCGACACTGACATCTTCGCGAGCCTTCTGAAAATCAGCCGTCACGGCCTTGAGGTTCAGTTCGTCATGTTTAATCGAGTTGTTGATCCTGAGTCCTTGGAACACTGGCACTGAAGCTCCGAGGCTGACTCCCGTACTGGTAGTGTTGGTGTTTGAATAGGTGTTGTCAGCAGTCAATCCTCGTCCGAACGAGAAGTTCTCGCTTGCGCTTGCGCTCACACCCGGCAACCTGCTGTTCCTGGATGTGTTCAATTGAATTTCCTGCTGCTTGACCTGAATCTCCTGCTGTTTGAGGGAAATGTTGTTCTCAAGAGCGTGCGCGATGCAGTCCTGAAGCGTCCACAGCCTGCCATCCTGCGCGGAAAGCCCCACCGTCAGCAGACCAAAAATAATCAATGAATATATTCTTTTCATAGCGCTATTTCTTGTCTGTGAATATCTGATTACCACGGACTTTCTGATCCTTGCCCAGTCCGCTCTTCACCTCTATCTTGACCCCGTCGCTCAGCCCTGTGGTGACAGGCTGGCGTTTATACTGTCCGTCACCCTCGGCAAGATAGACGAACGTGGAATCCTTCTCAAATGAGATTGCCGCCTCAGGCACTGCCAAAACTGAGTCGGCGTGCTCCAAAGTGATCTCGGCGTTCGCGCTGTAGCCTGAACGGATCTTCACGCTGTCCAACTGGCTTACCCTGGCCTTGATCTCGAACTGGTTAGCACCGTTGTTCTGCACGGCCTTCGGGGAAATATATTCAAGGACAGCGTCCATTTCCACGCCCTGCACCGCTCCGATGGTGATTCTCATCCTCGTGCCTTCATCGACCTTGCCGACCTCTGTCTCATCCAGATTGCCCTTGAATATGAGGTCGTTCATATCGGCCACCGTGGCTATGGTTGTTCCGTCGTTGAATGTGTTGCTCTGGATCACCGAGTTACCGACTTTGACCGGAACATCGAGGATCAACCCTGTGATTGTCGAGCGGATCAGCGTCGAGCTGGCCGTGGCGTTGCGCTTTGACACTCCGTCCCTGACAACCTCCAGAGCCTCCTCAGCTGCCTCTTTTTCCTCCTTTGCCTGATCCAGGGCCTGACGCACTTGGTCATATTCCTCGGCACTTACCAACTGCTTGTCGTATAGGGCTTTCTCGCGTCCGAAGTTGGTCTGTGCCTGCTCAAGGTTCAATTCGGCGATGCGCAAACGGCTCTGCGCCGAACTCAGCGAGCCCATCTCAGGAATGACCTTGACCTTGGCGATCACCTCGCCTTCCTTCACCTGGTCGCCGGCCTCCTTGTAGATCTCGGATATAATTCCGCTGATCTGCGGCTTGATGTTCACCTCGTCACGCGGCTCAATGGTGCCGGTGATGAGGGTGGTCTTCTTGATGTCGGCGATCTCGGCGGAAAGCTCCTCGTAGCGGATCTCCTGCGGACGTGACTTTTTCCAAAGGAAGTAGAATGTGCCAGCGAACACCACGATGATGGCGGCGAACAGAATGTACTTGAAATACTTTTTCATATTGCTTGACTTTTTATTTCCGAATATTGATTCTTGACTATCTATCTTTGAATATGTTTGCTCATCCTTAACATGTCTTGTTCCCGAAGCGGCTTATTCATCCCTCATAGCGTCCACCGGTTTGATGCTCATAGCCCTGGCCGCCGGGGCGAGTCCGGCCACGACTCCGAGAACAGTCAACCCGAGAAGAGTTCTGACAGCTGTCCAGAAACTGATCTGGAACGGAGCCTGAAGGATGCCGTCTGTCGTGAAGGCCAGCTCCAACCCTTGCAGGATCAGCACCGAGAACAGCAGGCCCAACATTCCGGCCACGGCTGTCAGCAGGATGCTTTCCCAGATGATCTGCGATAGAATCATCTTCGGAGTCGCTCCTATGGCTCGGCGGATTCCGATTTCCGTGGTACGTTCCCGGACCGTCACCATCATAATGTTCGAGACGCCGATCACACCGGCCAGCAACGTCCCGATTCCAATTAGCCAGATCAGGAAGTTCACGCCTTTGAACAGACTGTCTATCATCATGAAAAACATTTCGGTGTTGAGGACGGTGACTGCCTGTTCATCTGTCGGGTCTATGTAGTGGTTGCTTGCGATGGCTTTTCTGATCTTCGGGATGATGTCGCTCATCACGATCCCTTCTTTAGCCGTGACCGCCATCACCTGTACTTTGTCACCCATATTGTAAACGGCCTGCACTACGGAAATCGGAATCACAATGGCCTCGGTCTGCCTGCCTCCGAAGCTGATGACACTGTGTTCGTTGTAGTCAACTCCGATGACCTGGTAATATGCCGGGCCGATCTTGATCCTTGTTCCGCACGGGTCAACTCCCTTGGGGTAAAGGTTCTCGTAAACCTGCTTCCCTATCACGCAGACTTTGCGTTTCTGCGCCACGTCCATCTCATTGATGTAACGTCCGTAAATGATGGTAGGTGTCTCAATCTGAGCGAAATCCGCTTTCAATCCTTTGACGTTGCATCTGGATGACTTGTCCTCGTATGTGGCCTCGCCTCTGGACCAACTGAAACATTGCGGAGACACGATGTCCAGCTCCGGAACATTTTCCTTGAGGATTTCCACATCCTTGATGTTCATCTCCCAGTAACGTCCCTTGTTGAATCCTTTATAAGGCTTGGTCGTGTTCTGGGACCAGATCATCGCCGAGTTGGACGCAAACCCTCCCATCTGCTGGTTCAGCATCACCTTGAACCCGTCGCCGCCGCCCAGCAGGAACAGCAGCATGAATATTCCCCAGAACACCCCGAACCCGGTCAGCAGGCTCCGTCCCTTGTTGCGGGTCAGCGTGTCAAGGATTTCCTTGAATCGGTCTATATCGAAAAATTTCATTCTATGAAATTTAATAATTTCCTTACATTTATTTATGAATATATTCAATTGGTTTTCAGTAGTCTCCTTATTTTATCATTCGCTGCGGAGGGCTTCGATCGGGCGGACCTTTGCGGCTTTTCGGGCGGGGGCGAGGCCGGCGATGGTGCCGGCGATGACCAGCAGGATTGTGGCTCCGAAGCAGACGTTCAGGCCGACCGTAGGATCTTTAAAGACCGTCTGCTGGAAAAGCCCGAAGTCCATCACCATATTTCCGGAAATATGATCGAGCCACTCGTTGGCCAGAACTCCGAGCACCATTCCGACGTAGCCGAAGAACGCGGTGATGATGATGCTTTCGGAAATGATCAGTTTCAGTATGGCCCATGGGCTCGCGCCGATCGCCTTGCGGATCCCGAACTCGTGTGTCCGCTCCTTGACGGAGATCAGCATGATGTTGGAGACCCCAACGATTCCGCTCAACAATGTCAGGATTCCAATGATCCATAATGCTGTGCGGATCATCAACATTCCTTTGTTCATCTCCATATTCATTGTCAGGATATTCCATATTCCCACCGCACTTTTGTCATCCGGCGCCGCGTTGTGGTTTTTGTTCAGCGATGCGCGCAGCCGATCCTCGAACGCCCTGTTCTCCTCCTCGGAGTCCAGCCCGTGGAACGAGAAAGTATATTCATCAATCTCCTTGCCTCTGTTGTAGATTGTCCGGATGGTGGTGATCGGAGCGTAGAGGCTGGACCAACCGTTCTCGTTCGGCCTGAGGATGCCGATGACCTGAAACATAGAGGAGTTGACCTTGACATATTTCCCGATCAGGGCCTCAGCCGCGGCTGCCTTTTGAAGAGCCGTCAGCCCTTCCTCTTTCTCTCCGGTCACGCCCAAAAGCTCCCTCGCGTCGTTGCTGTCCATCACTATGACCCTTCTCCTCTCCTTGATGTCTATCTCGTTGATGAACCTGCCGTAGAGGAGGCTGAGCTTGTTCATTTCTGAATATTCAGGGCTTACTCCGCTGACCTGCTTGACGATGTATTCCTTTCCGTAGCTTGTGGTGAGGCTCGCTTGGGTGAGTATTGTGCCGGCCTTTTCCACATTATCAGCGAAGTCCGGACCGAGGGTGATGTCTATGTCTTTGTCGTTCAAGTCGATCCTTCGGCCTTCCCGCATTCCGTTGTACGGCTTGGAAGTGTAGCCTCCCCAGACGTTCATCGTGTTGGTCATGTAGTCGCTGTTGTTGCTCTCAAGGGCGTGGATCAGGCCGTTGCCGGCGCCAAGCAGGAAGATGAGCATGAATATTCCCCAGGCCACAGCGAAGCCGGTGAGGGCGGTGCGGAGCTTGTTCCTCCGGATGTTGCTCCAGATTTCTTCAAACAGGTCTCTCATCGCTTACTTCATTATAGTGCCCTCGCCGAACGGAGACGCATCGTGCCTGATGTTCTGCTCGATTTTGCCGATGACTCCGTCCTTGATGTGGATGATCCTGTTGGTGAAGTTTGCCACACCGCTCTCGTGGGTCACCACGATGATGGTCATATTTTCCTTCTCGTTCAATTCCCGCAGAAGGTCCATAATCTCCACGGAAGTCTTTGAGTCCAAGGCTCCTGTAGGTTCGTCGGCAAGGATGATCTTCGGCTTTGTGATCAGCGCGCGAGCGATCGCCACCCTCTGCTTCTGACCTCCGGACATCTCGTTAGGATAGTGGTCAGCCCACTCTTTCAGCCCAAGTCTTTCCAGAAATTCCATCGCCATCCTGTGCCGCTTCTGCCTGCCGACACCTTGATAGAAGAGCGGCAGCTCGACATTCTCCGCCGCCGTCTTGAACCCTATCAGATTGTAGGACTGGAATATGAATCCGATCATCTTGTTCCTGTACTCCGCCGCCTTGGTCTCACTGAGGTTCCAGATGAGACTCCCGTTGATGCGGTACTCGCCTGAGTCGTAGTTGTCCAATATTCCAAGAATATTCAGAAGCGTGGATTTGCCTGATCCCGAAGCTCCCATGATGGAGACAAACTCTCCCTTTCCTATGGTAAGGTCAATGCCCTTCAGCACGTGCAGAGGCTGCGCACCCTGGTAGGTCTTGTTGACGTCTTTTAATTCAATCAGCATTTGGTTGTTATCTTTTTTGCCCTATGGGCTGTTGTTTCTTTTTCATATACTTCTTGAAGATCGTCTTGTCTTCTTTACTGGTCTTCCGTCACTTCGACAAGCTCTGTGACCGGATATTTCTCACCTGTTTTGTGTATTAGTTTATTAATACACTGCAAAGATAGGTATGTTTTTCTATAAAGCAATAGTTTTTTGAAGAAAATTCACAAACGCTTAAATATAACGTTTTAACGCCTGATTTATAACAAAATACACGCCAATTAATAGAAAATGTTTATCTTGTGGTTTGGATTTGCAAGCCCAAGACAGAGATAAACTTTTTTAGCACAATAATGAATATGAAAGGATTAGCATTTAAGAGTGTGATGATGGCGACACTGCTGTCACTGCCGATGATGTTATGTGGATGCAACGGGAACAACAAGGGTAAGCAGGAAACCCCGGTCGTGTATTTTACGAAGGACATCTCTCCAGAGGCTCTTGTGAAACTGTACGAGGCGTTGGGTGTTGAGGCGCAGGGGAAAGTCGCCGTAAAGATCTCCACAGGAGAGTCCGAGAAGTCCAATCATCTGAGGCCAGAGTTTATCGCACCGCTCGTGCATAAAGTCAACGGAACCATAGTTGAGTGCAACACGGCCTATGGCGGAAACCGCTGCAACACAGAGGATCACCTCAAGGCGATCGCTGAAAGAGGCTATGACAAGATCGCTCCGGTGGACATTATGGATTCGGAAGGCGAGATTAAGATTCCTGTGAAGGATGACAAATGGATCAAGTACGACATAGTCGGCTCTCACATCGCCAATTACGATTTTATGATCGACTTGTCGCACTTCAAAGGACACGCGATGGGTGGATTCGGTGGAGCCTTGAAGAACGCTTCCATCGGTGTGGCTTCCCGAAACGGCAAGGCGTACATCCACACGGCTGGCAAGGCTGAGGACTATCAGCTTCTGTGGCAGAACCTTCCTGAGAAGTGGGACGAAAGCCCGGAGGGCAACACTCCGTTTATCGAGTCGATGGCCGCCGCCCAGGCCGTCAATGATTATTTCGCCGCCAAGAAAGGAATTGTGTACATCAATGTCCTTAATAATCTCTCAATTGACTGTGACTGCGACGGTGATCCTCACAAGCCGACAATAAAGGACATCGGAATGGCAGCTTCCCTCGATCCGGTCGCCCTTGACAAGTTCTGCCTCGATCAGGTATTCAACCTTCCGAAAGACAAGGACAACGACACACAGGCCCTCCTCGACAGGATCAGCCAGCGTCACGGCATCCGCATCGTGTACCGTGCTGAGGAAATGGGTCTCGGCTCCACTGAATATGTCGTCAAGGACATTGACTGATTTCAACGCATCACCTTGCCGAGACGATGTAGAAACAGGAGGTGGAGAGGAAGTTGCGGAGGAACGGGATGTGGTCGAGGCCGAGACGCAGACGGGTCGGGCGAAGATGGAACTTGGCCTTATAGTGCGGGCTGATCAGCCAGAGTTTCCGCTCCACGATCTGGAAACCGGTTTCTCTGCAAAGGCGCTCGAACTTCTCCGGAGTCATCTTCGAGCGCTTGATGCTCAGCAGCTCATCAATCTTGGCTGGATCTTCCTTGAATATTCTTAGATAGCCTCTGTAAAGGCTGGCCGGCAAGAGATGCATAAACGGAACTTTGGAGCAGATACCGCTCCGACATATCTGTTGATGGCCACCGAACGGCATCTGCCAGGCCGGGAATCCGAAGAACACGATTCCGTCCGGCTTCAGGAACTTTTTAAGACCTGAGAAAAAGGCTGGTTTGTCTTCAGGCTCGATGTGCTCTATCACATCGTGGATCAGGATGATGTCAAAACGGCAGTCACGAGGAGGCATATTCAGAAAGTTTCCGCTGATGAACTCGCCCGGCATATTCCTTTGTGCGAAATATTCCTTGGCGTTGGCTATCTTGTTGGCAGCCAGATCGATGCCCGTCACGCAGCATCCCGCTTCGGCGAACGGCAGAAGATTTCCGCCCTCGCCGCAGCCGATCTCCAGCACCCGTGTTCCGGCTCCGACGTTCTTGAACTTCCGGAGATAGTCAATGTAAAACTCCCTGGAAGTCTGCGCCAACTCCCTGAAATACCTTTCCCTGTCTGTGTGTCTCTTCTGCATTGAATATATATTAACAATATCAAAATAGCAATTAACGAACCATTAAATGATATTTATATTGATTGCATTGTTTTTTACAATAAATTGTATAATTTTGCATATTAAAACAATTTAGCCAGTGGCCAAAATATGAATTTATCTACCAGAGAAGTTTCAGCGAAGATGATTTTAACAGCGAGATATTTGCTGTTACTTCCATTTTTATTAGCATTGAATTCTTGTATGTCAGATTACAGTCAATGCGATAATGACTTTACTCCCATTAATGAAGAAGGTTGTCTTCTGACTGTAGAGGAGGCGCGTGATATTTTAGATGATTCTATGGATGAGTTATCAAAATTGTCAACTAATTATAATTTTAGCCGCATTTGCTTAAATCAGGAAATCCTATCTGTTAATTGGGCTAAAACAGTTCGGTATTACGAGCTGAATTCGGGTAATGATAACGTGGAGTCATCATTCTTGTCAAAATATCGCCTTCAATTTTATGTGAAAGATCGTTCTGGAAGAAAAAAACTATTAGATAGCCATCAACGGATTCTTGTAGTACGTAATAGGATAAGTGGCGGAGATGGTTCATTTATTATGACAATCGTTGCGGATCAATCTTATACGAATGCCAGGCATACGCAAGAACTTGGCAATTTCCATAATAACGGCGACTTTTCCGGATTTTCAGGATTGGTTATATACACAAGACTGTCAGGAATGATCGTTCGTGCTGATCGATACTTGGATGGAGAACGAGTATATTGTGCGAACTTACAAAAGATACAAAGTATGGCCGACTTTAATGGACGAATACGTGCATTATTGAAAGTCTTTGGTGTCATACGAGTTAATCGCACATTCTCCTATCTTGATACAAGGTGTGCCTATGGCTGTAGTCCTGATGATTCTTGTGCCCACCCGGAAGATAATGGTTATTGGGATAATGATTCGACTCCAATTCCTTTGGATAGCGCAGGGTATTGTGTGGCTGATACTACTGATCTAGCTGATCCAGCTGATCCAGATGGGGTTTTCGGTCCAGGAGCCTCTTGGGGTAATGATTGGCTTCCCGATGGCTATTGGGATAATAATGAACCAGATCCGGCTCCAGGCGGAGGTGGAGGGTCAAATGTTGGTGGTAATAGAGGAAATAATGAGGATGATTATTATCATACCTCTATCAGCAACACGGATATTGCCGTGAAATTAGGGTCTGGTTTATCTGCAGATGATATTAGATTATTTAAGGAAAAGTTTAATCTTTTAGCAAAAAATGAGATTTTAAAAAAAATAGTAGAGAAATTGGATATTGAGCGTATGACGATTGTCGTTCTATCTCCGTCGGTATTTAATTCTAATCAAAGTGCAGAGACGAAACCCTATTCTCATAAAACTCCTGAAGGTTTATTTATAGAGTATACGATTCAAATAAATCTTAATCCCCAAGGTGATGTTTATGGCTATATGGAAGAGTTTTTCCATGCCTTACAATACTTGACTTCCGATCAAATGATACAGTATATCGGAGATATTGAGTTTGAAGCGAAGGTGTTATTAGCAAGGATATTTAGTAACCTTACCAAGGATGAGCAAGATTCTTTAAGTTTTAGTATTAAAAGTAACTATGAATACTTCGAAGCAATATTGAAATATATTGATAACTATGGTATTGATTCTACAAAAAATGAATCTAACAGACGTGAAGCAATTAACGCCTTAAATCATATGGGATATATGGGTTTTCCGATGACAGATGATGGCAGGAATCTTGATGAAATATTAAAAAACTATTATAAAGTATTCCCAAAAAGTAGTAAGTAATGAAAGAAAGTCGGATAGTTAATATAATAAGTATACTTGTACTTATTTCGGTATTCTCGTTAAACACGGAAGCACAAGATTATTATTCAAGCAAAGAATATGTTGAATATAATAATGTAAGGTATCGCGTAACACATTACCCAGGGAGTGTGTATGTTGGGAATACCGCCAACCATATGAGGGAGATCCCTCGCCATAAGGTTGGCTCAGATCCAACCGTATATTATACCTATGCTTCTGGAATGGGGCATATGGCGACATCAGATGCGGTCCAATTTAAAAAGATAGTAAGGGACGTTTTTAGCGATGATGAAATTAACACTTATGCAAAAAGTCAAGGAAGTGTTTTCTTGACTTATGTGGTTGATCCGGATAGTGGAAAAGTACTTGAGGTTAGCTTCAGGATTGGAATTAATAATGGTGATAAAACGTTGCTTGCGATACCTATAGAAAAATTCTACAAGCTTGAGGTCTTGATAAAGCAACGCTTGGTTTGTCACATTTCTGAAGCGTTAAAGGCTGAAAAACAATCCTATGCCCTTTCTGGGGATACGCTGTTTTAGCGATGGCCGGCGTCATCGATCATCGATTGATGGGCTATTGCTATAAGATTGACAGACGGTTTCAATAAGAAAATTGATGTCATTTGCTCTTGAGACCTTGCCGGATGACATCCAGAATCTCGTCACCGTACCTGTCGCACTTGGACTTGCCGAAGCCTTTGACGGTGAGGAGTTCCTCTTTGGTCGTGGGGGCGAGGTCGGCTATGGCCATGAGGGTTTTCTGGTGGAGGATGATGTAGGCGGGGACGTTGTCTTTCTGGTACTTCTCACGCCTCCAGTCGATCAAGGTCTGCACCAGTTCCGGATGTGCGCTGCCGGAGTAGGTGTCTGATTCCTGCGACTGTCCGTCGGCTGGTTTTTGAGTCTGTTTCGTGACGGACGGTTCGACAAGCTCACCGTCCGCATCCGGTCGCTGAGCCTGTCGAAGCGAACCGCCAGCTGCCTCCGAGAACGACCTCGCCAACGCCTTTAGCGATCTGGCCTCCGACAACTCATTGTCTGCCTTTAGTTTATGGTACTCTTTCGTGCTGAATCCTTCCGACAGGATAGTCTCGTAGAGCGTCAACCTGAACCGTAACTCGCTTAGGAACTCCTCGGCCGCCGCCTTGAAAGCCTTCTTGATCTCCTTGTCGTCTATCTCTATGAGTGTCAGCGGAGAGGCGAACAAAGCCAACGGCTTCAACTCTTTCCGGAAATATTCACAAGCCTTGGTGACGCGCTCCCGCAGGAGAGGGAAGTCGTCCGGCGCGCCGCTGTGGATGGACGCGGTGATGTAGCGGATCTGCTTCTGGAACTTCTGGGCCGTGTCGCTGAGCGAACGGATTCCGGCGAAAGTCTTTTGGTTATCTTTGCCGGAGTCCTGTTGAGGTGCTGTCTCACCAACCGGTTTCGATATTCCAGCACCGACCGTGTTGAACCTGCACGCCTGATCCGGATAGAGATTCGACAGGTTGACCTGATATATTCGGTTAACCCTGTTGTAGAGGTAGCGAAGCCGCTGAAGGTCAAAGGCATCGCAAAGGGTTGAGGTGAAATATTCATTGGACATCGCCGGCAGCTTCAGGCGCACCTCATCCGCCGGCTCGCGGCTGCTTTCGAACGCCGTGACCTCCTCGCTGGTGAACGTGCAGCGCCGGGTGATCGGGGTGGTCAGGACGATACCTTCGAGGGTGCGACAGCGGGAAAGGGCCACATAGACCTGGCCGAACGAGAACGCCGCTCCAGCGTCGATGATGACATGGTCGAACGTCAGTCCCTGGCTCTTATGGATCGTCACTGCCCAGGCCGGACGCAGAGGAACCTGCTCGAAAGTGCCGTCCACAATCCCCTCAATCTCACCGGTTTCCTCATTCAGTCCATAGCGGATGTTCTCCCATTTCTCGGTCGTGACTTCGATTCTGTCACCGCTTTCGTCCTTTACGATCAGTTGCGGCTTGACCTTCTCGACAGTCGCGATCTTTCCGTTGTAGTAGCGCGCCTCGCCGGAAGTGTCGTTGCGCACGAACATCACCTGCGCCCCGACCCTCAGACGAAGCTGAGTCTCAGCAGGATAGGCGTTTTCCGGAAATATTCCTTCGACTTGTGCCTCGAAAGTCGCCTCGTCGGTCTTCAAGGCGTTCATTTTCGCCTCGTTGACCGAATCCGCCTGCGCGTTATGGGTCGTGAGACGGATCCATCGCTCATTCTCAGGCGGAACGAAACCAGGGTCCAACCTCTTGTTCAGCTCGCTCAGAGCCCATTCACTCGGCCTTCCCGACCTCACCTCATTCAAAATGTCAAGGAATATCCTGTCGCTCTGCCTGTGGACCTTCTCCAGCTGGATCGTTACGTACGGCAGCCGCTGCAACACCTTGGAATTGAAGAAGAAAGGCGATGAATATACCTGCTCCATAAACGGCCTCTCCGACTCCCGTACGACCGGCGGAAGCTGCTGAATATCCCCGATCATCAACAGTTGCACCCCTCCGAACGGCCGGTCGTTGCGCCGATAGCGCTTCAAGATGTTATCGATCGCATCCAGAATGTCGGCCCTCACCATCGAGATCTCATCGATGATCAGAAGGTCAAGAGTCCGCAGGATCTTCACCCTTTCCTTGCGCAGGGAACGCATCCGCTCCGGCATCTGATATTCGGTAACAAGCTCTTTTACGTCAGGTAGATACGGACAAAGCGGCAGCTGGAAGAACGAATGTATGGTCACTCCGCCGGCATTGATGGCCGCCACTCCGGTCGGGGCCACGACGGCGAACCGTTTGGATGTCTGCCGCACGATTTCCTTAAGGAACGTTGTCTTTCCCGTTCCGGCCTTGCCGGTCAGGAACACGGAGACCCCCGTCTCTTCCACATATCTCTCCGCCAAAGTGAATCTCTCGTCCCTTTCGATCATAGCTCCTTTTAGTCTTTCTGTTTTCGTCTCGCTAAAGTTAGCATTAAAAGTTCTCCCTGCAAAATCAAATTCTAACAAATCCACAAATGTGGAACTGCTCCTACTCACTCAAAAAGTGCGTCTAAGGTCACTTGATTCGTGACAGCTCCGGAATACATATTCCTTAGTACACCGTAAGGGGAAATCATCACAAGATGGATTGCCTTTCTTGTCCTTGACTCGCGCCGGAAAGCCTCTAGTTCTGTGGATTGTATCGCCAAAGTTAAGAAAAAAATTAAAGTTTGGCGCAACATTTATATTATTTTCCGCCAAAATGACCTACTATGTGCGGTTTAACCTTACAAAAGTCAGCGTTGAAAGTTCTTCGGGCAAAATCTTTAGAAAGTGATTATCCCTGCAAGGGTACGAAATATTGTGACTAAACTATTTGTTTAGTATAGTTATTATAGTACTAGCTAATTATTTTCCCCCGCAGTAAGAGTCAACAGTGACAATCACAAACTACATATAAATAATCCTTGTGAACGAGGAATTCTCCATGTGGCAAATTCCAAAAACGCTGTAAAGGTATAAATCTTTTGAAGAAGAGCAATAGTTTTTTCTTAAAATATATAATGAAAAAGGTTTTAATGTTTAAGAGAGAATTCGCATCCGCAGAAGGTCTGGTTATACATGTCCCATTCCTTTATCAAAGCGTTTCGGCGTTCCTGAAGGCCGCCACGACGCCAGTTCTGATTCCACCACGTGACTTTATTCTGTCGTCCGGATAAAGGAAACTTTGAGTTTACTTCTGAGTCAATGGCGCATTTGCCATCGTAAATGCCGTTGATAACATCGCAGACCCAGCGGCCAGCCGCATCGACTTGATTCAGATCTTTCCACCTGGACGAGGCCAGGGTTGTGGTCAGAAGGGTATAGCCGTTCACTGCGGCATAGCGGGCCGCCCGCAGAAGGCGGAACTTGAAGCATTCAAGGCAACGAGGACCACGTTCGGGCATGTCGGCGATGCGGATGACCGGTCCCTGAACCTGCCGATGAGACGCTGCGCCACCGGAATTGGTCGCTTCGACAGACTCAGCGACCGGGATTGTCTCCAGCTGACGGACAAAGGCCAGCCATGCGGCGTGATCATATTCATCATCAATCGTTTCAAGGCCATGCGCGGCGGCATATCGGATAAGCTCGTCGCGGCGGATGGAATATTCCCGGAAAGGGACGATGTTGGAGTTGCTGAAGAATATTCCGGGACGCAAGCCGGCGCCCACCATCCACTCGATGATGGCGGTCGAACATGGAGCGCAGCAGCAGTGCAGCAGGATGCGTTCTTTCGAGAGGTCACAACCTTCCGGTGGCTCCGGCACAAACATTTTCTTATGAATATCCCCATTTTTCATTTTCACGGCAAATTTAGTGGTTTTTCAGGAATAATCGTCATTGCCGTGTGTCGCGGGTGGCCTGGTGGCGATGTTAAACAAATAGTTTAACAAATAGTTTAACAACAATTTATGTCAAAATGTTAAAATCAAAACTATTGAGAACAGTCTCACTGATCATGGTGACTGTTGGTCTGTTGGTTTTAGGAAGTACGACAGCATTCGCACAGTCTAAAACTGTGACAGGCAAGGTCGTGGACGCCAATGGACCGGTAATAGGTGCCTTTGTCATGGAGCAAGGAACTAACACCGGAGCTTCAACTGACGCTGACGGTAAGTACAGCATCACAGTGTCAGGGCCAAAAGCTGTGCTTGTCTATTCTTCAATTGGCTACGTCAAGGTTGAGCAGCCTGTTGGGTCGAACACAGTGATCAATGTGACGCTGAAGGAGGATTCTGAACTTCTGGCAGACGCTGTTGTGGTTGGTTACGGTAGCCAGCTCAAAGAGTCCGTGACGGGTGCGATCTCCTCTGTGAAGGAGAAGGACATCAAAGCCCCTAATGCTGTCAGCATCGACGCGTCCCTTCAGGGAAAGGTCGCAGGTCTTACACTGAATATGTCCTCGGCTCAGCCAGGTTCCGCGGTCTCCGCCAACATTCGTGGTGAGCTTTCACCTAACGGATCCAACTCTCCTCTTTATGTCATTGACGGAATAGTCATCAACTCAAATTCCAACAATGCGGAGAAAGGAGGACCTTCCAGACTGACCGACTATGCCGGAAGAAACAACGCCAACCGTAGCCCGCTCGCTACTCTGAATCCTAACGATATCGCTTCCATTGATGTCCTTAAGGATGCTTCTGCCGCTGCTATTTATGGATCTGCTGCTGCGAACGGAGTCATACTCATCACTACGAAGAACGGTCAGGCGGGAAAGCCAAGGGTAACGTATTCAGGTTCTGTCTCTGTGCAGAAGTCGGGTAAATACTACGAACCTCTTGATTCCCAGGCCATGATGGAACAGCAGAACCTTAAACTTAAGGAGAACTGGCTTTATCAGAACAAGTATTTCCCTTACGGTGAGACAGCCGCGCCATCTTCCGGTTGGCCGGTGAACTACACCCCTGAGGAGATCGCGCAGAACACGAAGACTTATCATCATCTTGACGACATCTTCAGGACTGGTATCATTCACGACCACAATGTGTCAATTTCCGGAGGTACAGAGAAATTCCGTGTATATTCATCATTCAACTACTACGACAACACCTCTGTCCTGAAAGGTTCGGATTTGAACAGAATCAGCGGTCGTGTTAATTTTGACGCAAATATCACCAAGTGGTTGAAATTGAATGTGAACGCTATGTACACCCAGAACAAGGCCAACAACCCTTCTGGTGGACATTGGCGTGAGAATGCCAATGAGGCGAATTTGTCCAACTCGGCGATCTATTTCGCTCCTTACCTCAGCCTTAAGGATGAGAACGGCAACCTTAACGCTCCTGTCTATGGCAACTCCAACAACCCACTTGCCTATCTTCTTATCAAGGATTGGTCTGTCACAAACAGGCTTATGTTTACTCCGAAACTTGAGGCTCAGGTTACTTCATGGCTTAAGCTGACGGCACAGTTCGGATATGACCAGACCGCTGACAGGAGGGAGTTGTTCGCTCCGACCGAGGCCAAGCTTGCCCAGCAGATTCAAGACAACTATGGTGGATTCTCCAACGGCTACAACAAGAATATCTCCTCTGAGGAATATTTGACATTTGACAAGAAGTTCGGCAAGCACACCCTCAATGTTGTCGCAGGTACAGGCTACTATACTGTCGAGGGAACGAGTTACGGCTTCACTGTGTTCAACATCCCTACGGACGCACTGGGAAACTATGCTTTGCAATTGTCTTCTGACACTGACGATGTCCTTTACAAATCAAGGAAGTTCGGTTTCAAGAAACTTTCCTTCTTCGCCCGCGCGAACTATTCATTCGACGACAAATATGTCCTTGGACTCACTCTTCGTCGTGACGGTTCGTCCGTGTTCGCCACCAACCACAAATGGGGTACCTTCCCTGGAATCTCGGCGGCATGGAACATCTCGAATGAGAACTTCTTGAAGAATGTGAATTGGGTGGACTTCCTTAAACTTCGTGCCGGAGTCGGTACCTCAGGTAACGAGTCTATCCTCACTTCCAATTACTATACTCTTACAACCTATGGTTCGGCAAATAGTGGTGGCTTCTATTATTTCGGCGGCAAACTTACCAATGGTATCTACCAACTTCAAAAGGGTAACAAGGACCTTAAATGGGAGACCGACTTGACATTCAATGCCGGTGTGGATTACACCCTTCTTGGAGGCCGGCTTTCCGGTAGCGTTGACTGGTACATCCGCCAGGCCAAGGATCTGCTTGATTTCTCGATTCTTCCAATCAATGATGTGATGAACAAGCAGGCAAAGAACATAGGCGCCACAAGATCTTCCGGTATTGAACTTGCCATACGCGGAAAGATGATCGAGACCCGTGACATTGACTGGTCCGGCTACTTCAACATCAGCCATAACAAGTCAAGGTGGGTGGAGAGAAATCCTGATGTCGCCTTGTACCCTTGGCAGAGTGAGACGGATGATCTTAACGCGCTTTTCGGCTGGAAGACAGCAGGAATATTCAAGGATCCGGAGGAAATCAAGAACTGGACGTCAAACGGGCAGGTTCTCCAACCTAAGGCTATGGTGGGAAACCTTAAGTATGTTGATCAGAACGGAGACGGAAAGATGGATGCCGATGACATCGTTTATCTTGGCACTTCAGCGCCTTTTGCCGTGTTCGGTATCGGAACAAGTTTCCGTTATAAGAACTGGACTCTCGACATCGATGGCTATGGCCGCCTGTTCCAGAAGAGAAAATATTCTTGGGGATACTCATACTGTCCTACTGATAAGGGTCTTAACACCACAACCAACGTCTATGACAGATGGTCAACCTATAATCCTGACGGATTCCTTACCGGTGTGGCTTCTGACGACACCGCGAATGCCAACACTTCCGGGTACAACGATTACACACTCAAGAACACTCACTTCCTTCGACTGAAGAACATCAGGGTGACTTATAATCTCCCGGAGAAGATCCTTAGCGGAGCCAAAATCAATTCGGCCTCGGTCTATCTTGACCTGCAGAATTCTGTCCTGTTCACAAATTATGAAGGACTTGATCCTGAGATGGAACAGAACTCGTCTCCTATTCCTATTCCAATCATCGGAGTGTTCGGTGTGAATGTTTCTTTTTAAAACAAAATAATATTCCAGAAAATGAAAAAGATTATCATAGGATTCCTTTCCGCCGCGGCTGTGGCCGTGGGATTATCATCCTGCGATTTGGACGCTGTGGTGTATTCCGAGATGACAGAGGTCAACTATCCTAAGACGGAGGCTGACGCACAGAGTCTTCTCGACGGAATGTATGGATATCTCAAGACAAACTCGGGATCCGTCAATATGTCTTCCACCGCCAACACAGGTTGGGGATGGCCATACTGGTCAATCGGCCAGATCGGTTACTTTGGTTTTAATCTCTATACTACTGACGAGTGCCGCTATTCTTCCCCGGGTAACGACATCGCTGACTTCAAATGGGGACTTAATTCCCAAGACTGGATGCAGACTTTCCAGATAATCAAGAATGCTTCCCGTCTGACTCAGATCATATATGCGATCGAGAACACTCCGGGAATCACCGAGGCAAAGAAGAACCAGATGGTCGCCGAGGCCAAGGCTCTTCGTGGCATGACAATGTACGTGTTTCACGATCTTTTCGGAACATTTCATGTGACACTTGACCCTAAGGAACTTGACAACATCACCTATCAGGAGAGACCGTCTGAGGAAGAGTACTATGGGTGGATGGTAAAGGATTTCACGGAGGCTATTCCTTACCTTTACGACATGACCAACAATACCTCGGACTGGGGACGTCTCAACAAGGCCACGGCTTATATGTTCCTTGCCAAGCTTGCCATGCGCAAAGGGGATTATTCTGCCGCAAAAGGTTATCTTGAAGAGATTGTCAAGATGGGATGTTATCATCTGGCCGATGATTATTTTCTCCCATTCTCTGAGGAAGGAGAGCAGGATGCCGAGAACATCTATTGTATACCTTCCGGGACCAAGGCTGACAATGAGTTCTATTTCTACACAACACCTGGTAACTGTCAGGCTATGCTGAATGTGAACAAGACGCATACCGGCGGTACCGGTGAATTTGTGACCACTCATTATTGGGGAGGCACCCGTCCGACATGGGATCTGTACGATGCGTTTGAGGAGAATGACATCCGCCGTGGCGGTCTCTCTGACAGATTCCTGTCTCTTGACAAGGACAAAGACGGTAACTACATCACCTACACAAGAGAGAATCCTGGCTCATCCGTCCTTCAGTTCGGATGTCTGTCATGCAAGTATTTCTACTCACAGGATAGGGCTTATTCCGGGAACATCCATTCTGTTGTGTTCCGTTATGCTGATGTGCTGATGATGTTGGCAGAGTGCGATGTCAAGATCAACAACGCTGTGACCAAGAATGCCCTCGATCTTGTAAAACAGGTCGCAGGGCGTGCCGGAACCGAGGTCCCTGATGAGGCCACCAAGAGTGTGGACGCGTTCATGAAGTATTTCAAGCAGGAGCGTTTCCGTGAATTCTATCTTGAGGGATGGCGTCGTGATGACCTTCTTCGTTGGGGGGATTTTGTAGAGACAGCCCGTAAGAGGAACGCCAGCGCGAGCGACATGAATAAACTTATGCCGATCCCGGCGCGGGTGATAAATGAATCACATGACATAATCAAACAGAATCCAGGATATTCTGACTAATGACAGGTTTATGATGGAAGAGCGGGGATGGAGACACCATTCTCGCTCATCCTGTTTTTTTGTTCATGAGACTGAATGAGGTATATAAAATTAACGAACATCATTATGAAAAAATCTGTTTTGACCACCGCCATCGCGGCTTTGTCTATATTCACAAGTGGTACGGTTCAGGCATGCAAAGGAAGCGCGGAGACTGATTCGTATGTTTCAGGTCAGTTTGTTGTGGCCACAGAGCACGGAGTTCCTTGCGATGGCAGGACTGATGCTGCGGAAGCCATTCAGAGGCTTATTGTTGACAATCCGAACAAGACTATATTTTTCCCTGACGGAGTGTACATGGTCTCCCGTCCTATAGACACACCTGCCGAGCCGACAAAGAGTGTTTCTTTGGTTTTGGGCAATTATGCTGTGCTCAAGGCGACAGAGTCTTGGGTCGAGGGTGAGGCAATTGTGCGTCTGGGGGCTATTGAGAAAGCGAACAACATCTACGTCAATGGCAGTAATTATGGCATATATGGTGGCATAATTGATGGCTCCGGTGTCGCTGACGGCATATCAATCGATGGAGGAAGGGAAACGAAGATTGAGAACGTGTCCATCAAACACGTGAGAGTGGGAGTCCACATCAAATACGGAGCTAACAATGGTTCGTCCGATGCTGATGTCAGCGATGTGAACATCACCGGCAATGGAAAGGTCAATTCTATAGGATTGCTTGTCGAAGGTCATGACAACACGTTCACGAACATGCGTATTGCTGATGTCCACATCGGCGTTCACTTGAAAACAGGAGGCAACAGTCTTCGTAACATCCATCCTCTTTACATATTCGGAAAGGATCAGGTTTATGACAGCAGCTGTGGTTTTGTGATCGCATGGGAGAACAATTTCCTGAATTATTGTTACAGTGACCAGTTTGCCACCGGGTTCAAGATTGGCAAGGGGCTTCACGTGAATCTTACAGACTGTTTCTGCTGGTGGTACAGCGGTAAAGTTCCTTTTCAGACCGCCATTGAGTGTGAAGGTACGCTGGAGTCCATGATCACTGGCCTGCGGGTTGGCTTCCACAGAGACTGTCAGGTACTGACACTCCTTAAAGCGGAAAAGGGAGGCAAAGGCCAAATCACGAATTTCATTCTGCCGGAAAACAAATATGCCGCAGATGATGCTTCCGCTTTTTATATCAAATAGCAGGATAAAATGAGAAAAGCAATGGCCGTCGCGTCCTCGTTGTTTCTCGCCTTGTCCGTGCAGGCGCAGAACGTGGACATGAAAGTTGTCAATGAGACTATTCCGACCTATCAGGTCGGAGCTCCTGAGATTGACCCTATCTTCTTCACCGGTAGGGTTTATCAGGGAGCGGAAGGCTACATCTACCCGTACTCTCTTTACGATGTGATGACGGATGTCGTTGAGGACAAGGACTATCAGATCGTCAAACTGGGCAACAAGTACATTGAGATAGGAATATTGCCTCAGATTGGTGGCAGAATTTTCCAGGCCGAGGATCTGACCAACAATTATCATTTCTTCTATACGCAGACAGGCATAAAGCCGGCTCTGATCGGTATGCTGGGAGCATGGCTGTCCGGAGGGGTCGAGTGGGACATCCCGGACCATCACAGGGCCAGTAGCTATATGCTCGTGGACTGGACGACTGAAGAGCATCCTGACGGCAGCCGGACTGTCTGGGTCGGAGAAAGTGAACTTCGCCACAGACTGAAATGGTCTGTCGGGATAACTGTTTACCCGAATAGCTCAAGGGTGGAGGCTTCGGTTAAAGTCATCAATCCTACACCAATGGTGCAGTCTATGCTTTACTGGGCTAATGTGTCGGTACATTGTGACGAACAGTATCAGGTCGTTTTCCCTCCGGATGTGAAATTCGGTACAGACCACAGCAAGGTTTATTTCACTGACTGGCCGAACGGTCCTGTTGTCAGGAACAATGACAAGACCGTGGATCTCTCCTGGTGGAAGAACTTTGATCAGAACTCAAGGTCAATCTTTGCCTGGGGCAGCCGAATGGGTTTTGTCGGGGGCTACGACTATGGTAAGGATGCCGGAACGGTCCATGTCGCCAACCGTTTCCAGGTCCCCGGCAAGAAATTCTTCCTCTGGGGGAACAACCCGGCAGGAATGCTGTGGAACAAGATTCTGTCTGACAAGGACGGTCACTATCTTGAGCTTATGGTGGGGGGCTATTCGGACAATCAGCCTGACTATAGCTGGCTTGCTCCAGGTGAGATACGTGAGTTCAAACAGACATGGTTCCCTGTTAAAGGAATTCAGGGAATAAAGAATGCCACGGAGTTTGCGGCAGTCAACTTGAAGAACCTTGAGGATGGCAAATGGCTTCTGGGCTATAATGCCTCCATTGAGATGAGGAACGCGAGGGTCATACTCGCCGCCGGAGACAAGATCTTGTTGGACAAGAGAATCGACATCAATCCCGACAAGTACTTTCTTGAGACCGTCATTGTTCCTTCTGATGTGAAAAGGGAAGATCTGTACACCGCTCTCACTGATGCGGAGGGCAACCTTATGGTAGATTACCGTCCGGTAAACTATGCGGACAAAGGACTTGGAAAGTCTGGCGAAGAACTGCCGAAAGTGATTGACGGTACAAAACCTGTTTCCGAGTACAAGACGGTCGAGGAACTTTACCTTGCCGGCTTGCGTGTGGATCAGTTCAACAACGCCAGACTTGATTACATGGATTTCTACAATGAGGCTCTCAAGCGGGATCCCGATGACGCCAGAGTTAACATTGAGGTTGGCAAGCATTACATCAGGCAGGCCGAATGGAGTAAAGCCGAGGAGCATTTGCTAAGAGCCAAATCCAGGTTGGAGCATGACTACACACGAGCCTTCAACACAGAGGCGGACTATTATCTGGGCTATGTCTATGCGATGACTGGCCGTAAGGCAGAGGCGGAAGAGAATCTTTGGGCCGCCACTTACACTCCGGCGTTCAAGCATCCGGCATATTACCAACTGTCGGTGGCCGCCGCGCGCGAGGCAAAATATTCCGAAGCCCTTCATCTGGTTGACGAGTCATTGCTTACAGGGGCGCATGACTTGCAGGCTTTGACCGTGAAGATGTATATTCTTAGAAAACTAGGCAGGAAAGATGATGCGCAAAAGGTTTTCAATGAGATAAAGTCAATTGATCCTCTTGACTATTGGAGCGAGTTCGAGAAGAGTATGCTGGACAAGGGATCCATGTCTTTCCTTGCATCGACAAGACCGCGAAGAAGCGAAGGCATGATCGCGATACAGGAACTTCTGGAGGTTGTCTGCAACTATATGGCGGTCGGAGCTGACGAGGATGCCCTGGCTGTCATTGATGAGGCTGTTAAGATTGGAAATCCATTTTCAGACAGTCAGCTTGTGCGTCTCTACCGTGCTTATCTGCTTAAGGACGAAGATGCCGCCAAGTCAGAGATTGGCATTGCTTCGGGTCTGTCTTCTGTCGGGAATCATCCTCTCAGGATTGAAGAGGTCGGGATGTTCGGCCGTCTTGCCGAGATCTGCCCGGAGAATGCGGTCATCCGCTACTTGTATGGTAATCTTCTCTACTATATCGGCCAGAAAGATCATGGCCTCGAACAGTGGCGCAAGGCCGCCGATCTGGATCCTTCGTCAGCGCTTGCCTGCAGGAATGTAGGTTTTGGGGAGGGCCAGAAGGGTGACTACTCGAAGGCTTTGGAATACTATGACAAGGCTATCAAAAACAATCCTGGCGATCCTTTGCTGTTCGCGGAATCAGACAAGATCTGCGAGAAAGCCGGAGTCCCGGCCATCCAGCGTCAGAAACGTCTTGAGGCGGGTCTGAAGACTGTCATGAAATACGATGACGCGGTGATTCGTCTTCTTAAGGTCTATAATGAGACTGGAAACTGGAACAAGGCAATCAAAATCATGGATTCCAGACATTTCCATTTGTGGGAAGGCGGTGGAGAGATTCACGACATTTACGTGATGTCTCATATCTTGAAAGGCAAATCACTTCTTGACAAGAAAGCTTACAAGAGAGCCATGGAAGAGTTCAGGTTGGCGACACTCTATCCTGAAAACCTTGAGGTTCCGGCTCCAGCCAAGTCAGTGACGATCGAGGATGTCATCTCGGAGATGAGACAGGAACTCAATGATAACTATGCTAAATTCGGAGACGAAGACTCGGCATCGAAGGCAAAGAGCCTGGACGAGCTTGAGAAACTGGTCAAAGAGATCAAAATGAAGTAATCATTAAGAAAATCAAGATGATGAGAAAAACCTTGACAGGGCTGCTTTCGGCGGCCCTGGTTTTGGCCTCTTGTGCCGAAAGGCCATCCCTTGTCGATCCTGCCGGGTTTGACGGGGAGGTGGATGGCCGTGAAGTCGGCTTGTACACAATCGCCAATGGCAGGCTCGCGATGCAGTTTACTAACTACGGTGGCAGGGTAGTGTCATTGTTTGTTCCGGACAGAAACGGAAAGTACAGGGATGTCGTGCTAGGACACAAGACACTGGATGAATATGTGCACTACACCGGTGATCGCTTTCTGGGAGCTGTGGTCGGCCCTGTCGCCAACAGAATCTGTAACGCCGCGTTCACGGTTGACGGGCAGACCTACCATCTGTCGGCCAACCATGGGGGCATCGGGACTCTGCATGGGGGATTCAAAGGGCTTGATTCTGTCGTCTGGGATGTGATGTCGGTCACAGACAGCTCTGCCACACTTCATTATCTCCATGCGGATGGTCAGGAGGGCTTTCCTGGGAATCTTGACATAACGATGACCTACACTTTGACCTCTGATGAGGGTTGGGACATCAGCTATTCCGCCACCACGGATGCGACTCGTCCAGTGAACATCTCCAATCATCCGTACTTCAATCTTTCAGGGGAGGGCAACGGTACTTGCGAGGAATATGTAATAAGCGTCAATGGCGATTCCTTTATTGGAACAGATGGCCTGGATGTCATAGAGACTCCTATTCCGGTTGAAGGTACAGCATTCGACTATCGTAGGCCTCATCCTGTCAGGGATGCTATCACGAGTGGAGATGAGCAGATCCGTCGCGGGAACTATGGCTTTGACCATAATTATTGCATCAATGGCATTGGAATGAGGTCTGTCGCTACCGCTTATGATACGGAAAGCGGAATATTCCTGGAAGTCTTTTCTGACCAACCTGGTCTTCAAGTCTATAGCGGCCAGTATTTCTCGGGAAACGAGATTGGTAAATATGGCGGGCCATTGGTGAGATACGGCTCACTCACATTCGAGACGCAGAATTATCCGGACGCTCCGAACAAAGCGTCATTCCCGGATCCGTATCTTCGCCCGGGTCAGGTCTATCACCATCATTGTCTGTACCGTTTTTCGGCGAGGCGCAATGATGGCGTTGAAAAATAAATGATGAGTATGCTGACAGGTAAAGGGAAATATATTCTTACAGCTCTTTTTTTCGCAGTGTCCTTTTGGTTCTGGGGTGTCTTGGCTTTCGGAACTTTGTGGTTTTTGGAAACGACACAGTTCTTTCCGTACACAGGCTCGCACCTTGCGGCGGCGCTCTGCTATCCTGGCGGTATTTCTGAATATGTCTCCGAATTCTTCGTGCAATTCTTCCATCTCCGGCTCTGTGCGGCTTTGCTCGTCAGCCTGGCCTTCTGCCTGCTTCAGGTTCTGATGTGGAAAGTTATGGTGTCCATTAATGGGAAGAACGACGCGCTGTTCCCATTGAGCTTTGTGGTCGCTTTTGGAGCATGGGCTTTCATGTGTGAGCTTGGAAGTATGTTCACGTGCGTCATAGCATTGATTGTGACTCTGGGAACTTACTTGGTTTACACAAATCATGTCAAAAGAAGACAGTGGTTGATTTTGCCGATGGTCGCCTTGTTGTATTACGGGGCTGGCCCGGTTTCTTTACTGTTTCCTTTGCTCATGCTTTTCAAGGCACTGGCCGGCAAAGATTTGCATTTGGCGGTTATGGCGTTTGCCGGAGGCTTGCTTTGGGCAACGCTTCCCGCGGTCTGGTCAATGTTTGTCCAATACACACCAAAGGAACTCTACATGGGGATCGATTATCTGAGCACTCCGGAAGAATATTCATTGACTTTTTATGTCTTAATGGCTTCGACTGCGGTCATCGCATTTCTGTCGATGCTTCCCCGCATACATGGAAATATCGTGGCCTCGGTGATTTTCGGATGCCTTTCGGTTCTGGTTTTTGCTGGCGGGTGGACCTTCGTGGTGCGGAACTGCAACCCGAACCTTGAAAGAATCTATGAATATGACAGGTTGTGTTGCTCCCGAGACTGGTGCGGAATCCTTGATAAGGCCGAATCACGGCCGCCTGTCTCGTTGGCTGAGATTTCGGCCGTCAATCTTGCCATGGCGAAAAAGGGTGTGCTTCTTTCGGAGATGTTTCGTTTTCTTCAGCCAGGCCCCGAGGCTCTTTTCCCAGACTATGCCCTCGGCTATGTCGTAGCCTTGACGGCTGGAGAGTCTGTTTACCATTCCGGCTTGCTCAACACCGCAAGGCACTATGCGTTTGAGGAATATGAGTCGTATCCAAATTACAATCAGAGTGCCCGTCACATGAAACGTCTTGCCGAGATCGATCTTATCAATGGCAATCATGAAGTGGCCAGGCGCTATCTTAAAAATCTGGACAAGACTCTGTTCTATCATCACTGGGCAAAGACTTTCTTGAAGGATCCGGAGGCTGTCGCTTCTGACGTTGAATATTCCGCGCTCATGCAGTGCCGTGACACGTCCCGGTACCTCTACAACGATTCCTCTGACGATGACAAACGATTGATGCTCCGCCGGTTGGTTGAGAAGAACAGAGGAAGTTACGATGTCCCTTCCGAGTACTTGATAGCGTACGATCTGCTCGCCAAAGACCTTCGCTCTCTTGCAGAGGATCTTGGCCGTGTTCGTTTTAAGAACGGGATTCCGGCTCATGTCCAGGAGGCGGTTTGCCTTTTGTCCAAATTTGAGTCGGACTGTGATCCGGCGGTCTTGAAGTTGGCTGGCCAGGAAACCAAGGAGGCTTTTGACTGTTATCAACGGGCACTGATTGACAGTCGATCGCCGAAGTGGCTGAAAGACAATTTCGGCAAGACTTATTGGTACTATTTTTCAAGCAGGAAGTAAAGTATGAGAAATGTATTGTTGGCATTGGTCTCTATGTTGGCCATTGTGTCGTGCCGTGACAGCGCGAACATCTATGTCTCGGACGAGTTGCCTCCGATTTGGCCGGACTACACTTCTGTCACGATTCCGATCAACATCGCACCTTTGGATTTTGGAATGGCTGATGGAGTGGAATTCACAGGGATGAAGGTTTCCGTGTTCGACCGGAATGGAAGAATGGTCTTGTCTTCGGCAGGGAAGACAGCCCGTTTCCCGATAAGGAAGTGGCGCAAGGTTCTGGCCGCCTCCGCTGGCGAAAGCCTTCATTATGAAGTTTCAGCCAAGGTGGATGGTAAATGGATCAGATATGTCCCATTTGACATCAATGTAAGCCGTGATTCGATTGACTATGGCCTTACCTACAGAATGATTCCTCCTGGCTACCAATCCTTTGGCCATATGGGACTGTACGAGAGAAGACTTTCGGATTTCCGTCAGCGGACATTGATTGACTCAAGGATGATCGAATCCGGATGCGTGAACTGCCACACGGCCAACCGGGCGGATCCGGATTGGTTCAGCATTCATGTCAGAGGCAAGCATTCAGCCACCTTGATGCACATAAAGAATCAGGATGAATGCCTCAACACCGCAACCGACAGCACCGGAGGCTTTTTCGTTTACCCGTATTGGCATCCTTCCGGCAGGTACATAGCCTATTCTGTCAACAAGACAAGACAGTCATTCTACTCGTCGGCGGACAGGACACTGGAGGTCTATGACGAGAATTCAGATGTGATCGTCTATTGTCCAGAGACCCATAAGATCCTTAGACCGGCGCTAACCAACATCAAGGACAAATTTGAGACGATGCCGGCTTTTTCGGCTGACGGCAAGACGTTGTTTTTCAGTGTGGCTGATGCCGGAGAATTGCCGAGAGACGCCATGAGAATGAAATACAGTCTATGCTCTCTGGCTTTTGATCCAGAGACAGGGCTGTTCGGAGACCATGTTGACACATTGGTCTCCGCTTCCCGCACAAACCGCTCACATGTGTCGGTAAAACCATCCTATGACGGAAATTACCTGCTTGTCACGGTGGCGGACTATGGAACTTTTCTGATAGATCATCCGGAGGCGGATCTTTGGATTTATGACCTGAAGACCGGTGAATATTATCCCGCCGGTGGGATAAACAGCGGGAACACTGAAAGTTTCCATAATTGGAGCGCAAATTCGCGTTGGGCGGTGGTAAGCAGCCGCAGGGACGACGGTCTGTACACCAGGCTGTACATCTCTCACTTCAATCCTGAAACGAAACTGTTCGATAAAGCTTTCCTTCTTCCACAGAGAAATCCGCGAACATACTATCTTGAGCTTCCGTATTCATACAACACTCCAGATTTTACGCTGAAGCAGGTGCCATTCGATGTCGGTAAGGCAAGAAAATTGTTGCTTTCGGCCGGGCGCACGCCAGTCAGTTTATAGGTGGCAAAAATAAGCGAAAATATATTGCCGTGGATTTTGAAAATATTACGAAAAATATTATCTATTGGGAAAGTGTTTAATTTATATTAATGAAAGAAACAATGAAAAAAAACATCATTGCCGCCCTGCTTGTTTTCGGAGCGGCCGTCAACCTTGCGGCGGGAGAGAATATTCCGAGACCGGAATATCCGAGACCGCAGTTTGAGAGACAGAACTGGGTCAACCTGAACGGAGAATGGACCTACAGGTTCGATTTGAATCACGTCGGGCTTGAGAAGGGATATTCGGAAAGCAAAGGTTTCGACGGGACTATTCTCGTGCCATTCTCTCCGGAAAGCGAACTTTCGGGAGTCGGCTACACAGATTTCATTACGGGAATATGGTATCACAGGACATTGGATGTCCCAGCCGCCTGGGAAGGACAGAGAATATTCCTGAACTTCGGCGCGGTCTATTATCAGTCAGAGGTTTTCATTGACGGTAAATTTGTCGGCCGCCATTTCGGAGGCTCGTCATCATTCTCGTTTGACATCACTGATTTCGCTGCCCCTGGCACTTCGCATGACCTTGTAGTGTACGCCCAGAGCGACCTTAGGAGCATGAACCAGCCTGCCGGAAAACAATCCCTGATGTTGGGCTCCCACGATTGTGAATATATCCGTACAACCGGAATCTGGCAGACCGTGTGGATGGAATCCATCGCGGAGAACGGTCTGAAGAACGTGCAGGTCAACACTGACATCGACCAGAAGCAGCTCGTTGTTCGTCCGGCGTTCTACAAAGAAGGTGCGGCGAGCCTGAAGATCACGGTAACTGATCCGGATTCGCCAAAGAAACCGGTGGCTCAGAAGGAGGTTTCCGCCACCAACAGCAGTGTGGCCGTGATTCCGTTCAAGACACTCAAAACCTGGAGCCCTGAGAATCCGTTCCTTTATGATGTTGACTATCAGGTGCTTGATAAGAATGGGAAGGTCATTGATGAGGTGAAGTCGTATGTCGGGATGAGGAAGGTTCACATTGAGGGCAACAAGATATTCCTGAATAATGTTCCTTACTATCAGAGACTTGTGCTTGATCAGGGCTATTATCCTCAGAGCCAGTGGACAGCTCCGTCAGACGAGGCTTTGAAGCACGACATCGAACTTTCCAAGAGCGCCGGATTCAACGGTGCGAGACTGCACCAGAAGGTGTTCGAGGAGCGTTTCCACTATTGGGCCGACAAGCTTGGCTACCTGACATGGGCGGAGTTCCCGAGCTGGGGAATCGAGCTCAATGGCGTTGAGCCCGCCCGTAACTTCTTGAGTGAGTGGGCCGAATGTGTCGTGCGTGACAGAAACTATCCTTCCATAATCACCTGGACTCCGATGAATGAGGAGTTCTGGCCAGACAATGTCCAGTACCCGCGTTTCAGCGAGGACATCTATGCCTTGACAAAGCAGTTGGATCCTACCCGTCCGATCAACATCTGCAGCGGCGGCATCCAGGTCAAGACAGACATCTGGACTGAGCATCACTATGAGCAGGATCCTGAGAAGCTGAAAGAGATAATCTGGAATGACGGCAAACTGTTCACCAGACCTGTTCAGACCTACAAGGGCCGGATCAACAACATCGGTTTCAACGACCCTGCCCGCTACGGTGGCGAGCCTTACACTTTCTATGAATATGACGGCTCGATTCCGTACATCCTTGATGAGTTCGGCGGCATCAAATGGGTCAAGGGGCAGGATGCCACGACCGTTAACTCAACGACCCAGTCTTGGGGCTACGGCAAGAGCGTTGTCTCGATGGAGGACTTCTACAAGAGGCTGGAGGCTCAGGTCAAGGCTGTCGTCTCCATGTCCAAGAGCATCTGCGGTTTCTGCTATACCCAGCTGACCGATGTCGAGCAGGAGCAGAACGGTGTCTATTGCTACGATCGCTCCGAGAAGTTCGACATGGCCAGAATCAGGGCTATATTCACAATGGAGCCTGAAGGTGAGTAATGGTTTTATTGGATTGGCTGATACATAATTACCTTATTTAGTGTGTGTTGCAAAATGCTGGCGGTCAAAATAAGAGGCCAGCGTTTTACAATTGATTGAGAATAAGAAGGTAGTGCTGCACCGCTTTATAATCAGCGCTTTACGAGATGGTGCTCTCCTTTCCTGACTTTGGCAATGATTCACCCTACTTGTTTACACCTATGTACGAAGCTTCTTTCAAAGGCACGAAAAGGTGATGCGATTCACCCTGAAAAATCCGCGCTCTTTACAATATATTGATTATCAGAACGTAAGAAAAACGGAATTTTTAGGCTGTCAAAGTCAGGATGATTAGAGAAATAGGATATGTTCAACGGCCCTGAGGAGACATATTCATTGAAAGAGAAGCTGGTGGTGGCGGCGCTGCTGCTTTTGCCGGTGGCGTTGGCGGTGGTGGCGATGATTGGAGAGAATAGGCGCTTGAGGGAGGTGGAGGCGATGAAGAATAGGCCGGTCCGCTACTATGAATATGCCATCCGGCCGGTGGACACGGTGCTGAACCATCCGGTCGGGCTGAAGGGAAGGTCGTTGATTGAGGATGACAGGCGAGGGAATGGTGTGGTGCTGAACTCGGGCGGGAAGAAGATCGTCACCGGCCTTTCCTCAGAAGAGATTCTGGAGCAGCTTGACCTTGACTATCAAGATGTCTATGACTATTACGGAGGGGCGGAAGAACTCTGGTGAATATGATTTATTGAAATGAAAATCGAAGAAGCTATACTCTATGTGCTTGCCGAGAGGGGTGGCGGGCTGCGGACGGAGCAAATCGCGGAGATCATCAACAGCCGCAGATTGCATATTCGTAAGGACGGAAAGCCGGTGACCTCGGCGCAGGTGTATGCCGTGGTGATGCGTTATCCGGACACTTTCGTCAAGGCGGAGGGGCGGATAATGCTGATGATATGATTTTCGTGATAGCTTGACGATTTTATTTGGTTTATATTGTAAACTTATTTATATTTGTGATGCCGTTAGGGCTAATGTGCATGACCGCTAATGACGGAAACGATGTAAATCAAAATGTTATGGAAACAAACAACAATCTTTCGGCTGAGCAAAGTCTGAAAATCATCAGCGAGACGATGGCAAGGAATTGCCGTGCGATCGAGAAGAATCAAGGAACTTACTACATCCTTTGGGGTGTGATACTGGCGGTGGTCTCCGCCCTCATCTATCTTTTATGGAACGGCACGGGGAATCCGGTCTGGAATTACCTCTGGTTTCTCATTCCGGTGATCGGAGTTCCGGCGGCCATATTCATTTCAAAGAAGGGGAGTGACGCTCCGAAAACCTATCTCCACAAAACTGTAGGCTGGATTTGGTGCGCTTTCGGAATCACGGCCGTTTGCCTGACAATCCTCTCTTGCACGGTCAACCCGTTCGTGCTTGACACCTACCTGATCACGTCTTTGTTCGGATTCACCATCCTGTCCACTGGCATAGTCATCAAGAGCTGGCCGATCATCGCTTCTGGAGCGCTTGTGGTTCTGCTCGGCGCACTTTACACTGACTATGCCGGCGCTCAGATCTGCCTGATATGGCTTTTCTGCGGCATCATTATGACCGCCGGCGGCGTCATCGCCAGAATAATAAAGAGGTAGGATATGTTCAGAAAACTGAATCCTCTGCTGCATTCGGAGCTCAGGCTCGCCGTGATGTCGATCCTCATCGGGGTCGAGGAGGCGGACTTCGTCTATATCAGAAAACAGACGGGCGCAACGGCCGGTAACCTCAGCGTGCAGATAGACAAACTCAGCGAGGCCGGCTACATCACCATCGAGAAAGGCTTCAAAGGCAAGAAACCTTGCACCACCTGCCGCGCGACCGACGCTGGCCGCGAGGCGTTCAATGAATATGTCGATTCGCTCAAGGACTATCTCTCCTTGGGAAACCAGCTGTAAAACTGTCCCTTAATTCATATCTTACCTTGAAGTTTTGTCCGGCGAGAAGCCTTTCAGCCGGACAGACTGTGCAAATCAACGCGTTTATCCGGCGGATGGTAGTTTGCGTGGACAAAATTGTAATATGACGTGGTTTGTACGGGAGAATGCCGTTCCAGTGACCATCAAGAATCAAATATTATTCTCTGATTCCGAATGTTTGGAGAATAGTTGTTAGTTTTGCATGATAGAAATATTCAAATGAAATGTGGTGTGATGTCGATTTGGAAATTGGCATAGAAAATAGAAAATTGTACAAGGCTCAAATAGAATGTTTACCGTTATATTATTCTTGTTTGCGGGAATCGCGGCCGGAAGGCTTTTGAGGAACAGAGACTGCGGGTGGGTCTCAAAGTTGACAACCATTCTGATTTGGTCTCTGCTGTTTCTTCTGGGTGTTGAGGTCGGAGGGAACAGGACGATAATCTCATCACTTCCGTCGCTTGGTCTGGACGCTTTGCTCATTGCTGTGTTGTCTCTGGCCGGTAGCTGTTTATTCGCCTGGCTTTTGTGGCGTCATCTTAAATCCGAAAAGAAAAGGACATGAAAGGCAGTCTTGTGATAGTAGGCTTCTTCGTCCTTGGCATCCTTGCCGGCCTGTCCGGAATTGTGCCGGAGAAAATTGTGGAAGGGAACCTGACATTCTACGCCTTGTGTGCCCTGCTTTTCTTCGTGGGCATAGGTGTAGGAAGTGACAGGAACATTGTCTCCAGATTCAAGTCCCTTGATGTGCGAATGGCTTTGCTTCCAGTCGGAACTATGCTCGGCACATTCGCCGGGGCGCTTGCGGCCGCACTGATTCTGCCCGGAAGGTCGGCCACAGACTGTCTGGCCGTTGGCTCCGGATTCGGCTACTATTCCCTCTCCAGCATATTCATAACCGGTTACCGTGGCGCCGAACTCGGTACCGTTGCATTGTTGTCCAACATCATAAGGGAGATGGCCACGCTTCTGCTGGCTCCGCTTCTTGTCAGAATAGGTGGTCCGCTCGCTCCGATAGCCGCCGGTGGCGTTACATCGATGGACACCACACTTCCGATCATCATGGCATCCTCCGGCAAGGAATATTCAGTGATCTCTCTCTTCCATGGCTTCGTCCTCGAATTCTCCATCCCGTTCATCGTCACATTCTGGTGCACGATCTGACGTCAATGCAGGGAAGATCAGGTTGCTGAGCTTGTCGAAGTGATCGGTGAAAGTGTAAAGTTTCTTTACACCCAGTGTTAAATTTCTTTACACTTTCCCAAATCGCTAGAATCGCTAAAATATTCATAACTAATTAATTGAATATTTTGGCACGCCTAATGCTTATGACTTTTACCGAAAAGGAAAAAGAAATATGAAAAAGACAATATTCATAACATTCGCGATGATGGTCGCCGCTCCGGTTTTCGCGCAGGAGGCGCTTCCGACTCCGATGACGCTGAAGGAGTGCATGGAATATGCGATCAGCAACAGCACCAAGGTGAGGATCCAGCAGGCGTCCAACGGTGACGCACGGCTTGCGAGAAGGGATGCGATCTTCGATGCGTTCACCCCTGAGATAAGCGGAAGCAGCTCGGCCTACTATAACTTCGGACGTGCGGTTGACCCTAAGACCAACACCTACGTCACCACGACATCCTTCCACAACAGTTACGGAGTCGGAGCGGGCATTGCTCTCTTCAACGGATTCAAGGCCGTGAACAATATGAAGATCTCCAAGACTTCCATCGCTCTTGGCAACTCGCAGGAAGACCAGATTGAGGCTGACATCTGCCTCGCCACGATGGAAGCCTACTGCAACGTGCTCTATTACAGCCAGCTGGCCGACATCTACAAGGCTCAGGTCGAGGTCGCCGAGGAATCTCTCACAAAAGCCCGCCGTCAGGAGGAACTTGGACAGAAGGGTCACGCGGATGTTGTGGAGATGGATTCCAACCTCGCCGACAAACAGTACCAACTCGTTGAGGCCAACAACAAGCTCAACGACGCTAAGATCACACTTGAGGACGTGATGTTCTGGTCTGAGGATCACGAGCTTGTCATCGACACTGAGCTTCCGGTGGCCCTTGACAGCGAAAGGATGCTGACCGATTCCTTGGCTCTGGAGGATATGGTTGATTTCGCGCAGGTGAACAACCCGGCCGCACGTGTGGCACGCTATAACCTCTTGAACGCCAAGCGTGAGCTCAGCACAGCCAGATGGCAGCTTCTCCCTTCGCTGAACGCCTACGCAGGATGGTCCACGACTTACTTCACCTACCCTGGCAGCGGCTCGGCATCCGACCCTTTCCGCACGCAGTTCAAGAACAATGGTGGTGAATATGTCCAGCTGTCCCTGAATATTCCAATCTTCTCAGGACTTCAGCGACACAGCAACATCGCAAGAAAGAAGAACGCGGTCGCCAAGGCTTCAGCCGGGTACGACCAGAAGATGAGGGACATCTCCGCCGAGGTGCGCAGGGCTGTCCAGGATCGCGACGGAGCGTCGGCCGCCTATATTCAGGCGCAGAGAAAATCCGATGTGCAGGAGGAAGCATATTCATTGAATATGAAAAAGTTGGAGCAGGGGTTAATCTCTCCGATCGAGTTCCAGACCGCATCGAACAACTACCTTGAGGCGAACGCCCAGCGGCTCAACTCGCTGCTGACCTACTTCATCAAGCGCAGCGTGGTCAACTACTATAACGGAGTGGATTACATCAATCAATGAATATGACCGTGCCGGTCGCTGAGCCTGTCGAAGCGACCACCTCAGAAATAATCAACGAATAATAACAAACATTATGGACAAGATAATCGAGAAAAAGAAAGGTTGGAGATCAGCCTTCACAAAAAAGGCGATGCCTTACTGGCTTGGAGCCATCGTGGTAGTGTTCGTGCTCTACCTCGTGTTCAGAGACAATTCCAAGACCCTCAGGGTTGACAAGGACACGATCACGGTCAGCCAGGTGACTGACGGACAGTTCAACGACTATATCCGTGTGAGCGGTCAGGTACAGCCAATGGTCACAATCCAGATCAGCCCGCTCGAAGGCGGTACCGTCCAGAAGATCATCGTCGAGGAAGGCTCCACCGTCAAGGCCGGGGAACCGATTCTTGTGCTGTCCAATGATAACCTTGACCTTCAGATACTTAACGCCGAGGCTGAGCTTGCGGAAAAGGAGAACATCCTTCGTAACACGATGATCTCGATGGAGCAGCAGAAACTCTCCCATGAGCAGAACCGTCTCCGCTACGCCTCCGAGGCCAGGCGTAACAAGAGGGCATTCGAGCAGAACCGGCAGCTTTACAAGGAGAAGCTCATCTCAAAGGAGGATTACCTCAAGGCCCAGGAGGATTATGAGCTTTCGCAGCAGAACCTTGACCTGACTCTCAAGAGTATGGAGCAGGACAGTCTCTACCGTTCGACCCAACTTCTGAGTCTGCGCGAGAGTCTTGACAACATGAAGATGAACATGCAACTCATACGCCGCCGCAAGGAGAGCCTTACGATCAAGGCTCCGATCGACGGGGTTCTCGGACTTCTGGATGCGAACCTTGGCCAGTACATCGGTGCCGGCACCAAGATCGGCCAGATCAACTCCGAGGGTAGCTACAAGATTGAGGCTAAGATAGATGAACACTATATTGACCGTGTGGTTCCGGGACTCGACGCCACATTTGAGCGTCAGAGCGAGAAGTACGACGCGCAGGTGCGCAAGGTCTATCCGGAGGTGCGTGACGGCAAGTTCCAGGCGGACTTCAAGTTCGAGGGCCAGCAGCCCGACAACATCAGGACCGGCCAGACATATTACCTGAACCTTCAGCTCGGTCAGCCGGAGCGGGCGGTCCTCATCCCTCGCGGGACATTCTACCAGAAGACGGGAGGCAAGTGGATCTATGTGGTCAGCAAGGATGGAGGCAAGGCTGTAAAGCGCGAGATCCGCATCGGCCGCCAGAACCCTCAGTTCTACGAGGTCCTCGAAGGGCTGGAGCCTGGCGAGAAGGTCATCACCTCATCCTACGACAACTACGGCGACAGCGATGTGCTTGTCTTCTAAATGATTAATGAATATGTCTGTGCGGTTCCTGAGCCTGTGGTTCGACAAACTCACCGACCATCGAAGATCGCCAAACAAGAACAAGAGATATAAACAATAACAAATAAAATTTTTCAAAGCCATGATTAAAGTCAACAATCTGTCCAAGGTCTTCAGAACAGAGGAGATCGAGACAACAGCCCTCAATGGAGTTTCATTCGAAATCGCTGACGGAGAATTCGTCGCCATCATGGGTCCTTCCGGTTGCGGTAAGTCAACCCTTCTGAACATCCTCGGCCTTCTTGACAACCCTACCGGAGGCTCCTACGAACTTCTCGGCACGGAGGTCAGCCAGCTCAAGGAAAAGGAGCGCACCAAGTTCCGTAAGGGCAACATCGGATTCGTGTTCCAGAGCTTCAACTTGATCGATGAACTGAATGTCTATGAGAACATCGAGCTTCCGTTGAGGTACCTGAACATCTCCGCGGCCGAGCGTAAGCAGAAGGTCACCGAGATTATGAAGAGAATGGCCATCAGCCACAGAGCCCAGCACTTCCCTCAGCAGCTTTCCGGAGGTCAGCAGCAGAGAGTCGCCATCGCCCGTGCCGTGGTCGCAGGTCCGAAGCTGATCCTCGCCGATGAGCCTACAGGTAACCTGGACTCCAAGAACGGTAAGGAGGTCATGGATCTCCTCAGCGAGCTCAACAAGGAAGGTACGACCATCGTTATGGTGACCCACTCCCAGAGAGACGCCGCCGTGGCACAGCGCACCATCGACCTGTTCGACGGCCAGATCGTCTCCGACGTGAAGAACGAGCTTTAGCGTTGAATCTTTCTCGTGAGGGTCGGCTGATTACTTGGCGATAGCTGATGAATCACCACTACGGACTTGACAGTAGATAATGTAATTACTCATAAGCTGCCGATCCTCACGTTTAAGATATTATTGGCGGAAGGTTGCCTGAGTCTTATAGTCAAACTCCTTAATACTTTGTCTCGGTTCATCCAGAAGGTTGCCACAGCAAACCTTGGCCACCCGCGGCCATAAGCGGGAGGGACCCAGCCGTCAGGCTGGGAGGGACGGAGCGCGAAGCGCGGAGGGTTTGTCGTGGCAACCTTCTGGATGGGATTTCCAAACGGGTAAAAATCCGTGGAGGATAAGTGATTGACCATTAGGAATATGCTTGGATGTCCTCTTGCATGAAGCGGGAATGAGGATAGGGAAGCAAAAGAATGAAAAACAAAAAGTTGGCCTCCGCGAGGCCGTGAATGGATTATGAACAGTTTCATTAACTTCTTGAAGCGCAACAAACTTTACAGCGCGGTCAACCTTCTGGGACTCAGCCTCTCGATGGCGTTTGTCCTGCTTCTGGCCGTGTACGTCACCAGTCAGCTGAGTACTGACTCGTTCCAAAAGAACGCCGACAGGATCTACGTCATCGCACAGAAAGAGACCCTTTCGTCCGCTTACTGGCTGTCCCGCCACATGAAGGCTAACTTTCCGGAGATTGAGAAGTCTGCGTCATATTCCACTAACGGATTGCAGGAGTACAAGATCGACGGCAACATCGTGAACGCCAGGACTTCTTACGCTGACTCGTCGTTTTTCGATATGTTCAGTTTCCCTCTCGTGGAGGGCGACTTCAGTGAGTGGAAGGCCTCGATAAGCGGAGTCCTGATCAGTGAGTCTTTCGCCAAGGCTCAGTTCGGGGACAGGGATCCGGTTGGACGTGAGATCCGTTTCGACGGCGCTGACTCAACGGTAAGCAACCTGACAGTCTCAGGTGTGTTCAAGGACATTGAGAACTCCATCATCAGACCGTGCGACATATTCCTTCGCGGAGAGATCATGACGATCACCAACCAGTCGAACGATGAGCGGATGTCCAACGCCGGATCATCCACTTGCTTTGTGATGGCTTATCCGAACGCCGATCTTCCGGCCAGACACGATGATATTCTTAAATGGTGCCGGGAGAATTTCTGGAGATATATGTCAGACTACGGCGGAGGTGATAATGACGTGAGAATCATTCCTTTACGTGATGTCTATTTCCTGTCGGACGGCAATGAGGACTATAATGACAGTCTGCGTCTTGGCAACAAGACGACAGTGATGCTGCTTGCCGGAATGTGCTTCCTGCTGCTTCTGTTCGCCATCCTGAACTATGTGAATATGACCACGGCTCTCTCCGGCTTCCGTGCCAAGGAGATGGCCACCAGAAGGCTCATCGGGGCGACGAAAGGCGGCATATTCATGAAGATGATTGTCGAGAGCACCATAATCTGCGCGGCCGCTATGGTCATCGCCGTCCTGCTTGGCGAGGCCATTTCCCCGGCGGCTTCGAAGGTGTTGAACTATGACATCTCTATCTTCAAGGCAATCTCTCCGGTGAGCGTGCTTGTCTGCGTCCTGTTCACGGTTTTGGTAGGGGTCATCGCCGGCATAGTTCCCGCGCTTATCATCCAGAAGGCCGAGCCGATCGAGATTGTCCGAGGAACGCTCAGGCTCAAGACCAAGACACTTTACAGCAAGGTCATCATTGTCATTCAGAATGTCATCACGGTCGTGATGCTTGTGACGGCGTTCACGATGTTCCTCCAGATCCGCTCTATGATCAATGCTCCGGCGGGTTACAATACTGAGGATCAGATCACCATCAGCAATGAATATGGTCGCGCGGGCGAATTGGCTCCGCTCATCAACAAACTTAAGGCGGAAAGCTGCGTTGAGGCTGTCGGTCTCGGCGATGGCTACCCGATGTTCGACACCAACAACTGGACTATGTCCACCGAAAGTGGAAGAGAGGCTTCGTTCCAGTTGGTTAAGGGCGACAGTGCCTATTTCAATATCCTCGGCATCAGGAAGAAACAGGACAATCACACACCTGACTGCTATTGGCTTAATGAATATGCCTACGGAGTCCTCGGAATAGACGAGACCGCCACGGAGTTCACGACCAAGTCCAACAGAACGATGCAGATCGGTGGAATCTACTATGATTTCAAAATCAAGCCGTTGCTGGAGGAACAGCATCCTGCGTTGATCTATCAGTATGATGAATATCCTGCTGACAGGTGGCCGTGGACGATCCTTATAAAGACCACGCCGGATCACAAGGAGGCATTCGTCAGGGTAAAGGCTGTCATCGATGAGATGTATCCTGACAAGATATTCGATGCTTCCTATGTGGAGGATGACATCAAGATGGTGTTCTCTTCCGAGAGGAGGGTGCTGGAGATCATGGTCATATTCACAATCCTTTCGCTGTTTGTTTCGGCACTGGGTCTTGTGGCGATGAGTTCGTACTACATGCAGCAGGAACGCAGGACAGTGTCTCTCAAGAAGGTCTATGGCGCTGACTATAACTCTGTTCTGTGGGGTCTTGTGGCCGAGTTCATGAAGATGATCGGTGTGGCGTTCGTCATCGCCGTCCCGGTGGCGTGGTACCTGATGCACACTTGGCTGAACGGCTATTCCTACCGCATCGGTCTCCATTGGTGGATTTTCGCGGTGGCCGGTCTGTTCACCGCCGTCATTGCCGCCCTTGCCGTCCTCTGGCAGGCTGTCCGCGCCGCCCGCACCAACCCGGCGATCGAGCTGAAGAAGGAATAGCGTGCTATATCTCCAATCCAGATGGTTGTCGCGATGAACCCTCCGCGCTTCGCGCTCCGTTCCTTCCAGCCTGACGGCTTGGCCCCTCCCGCTTATGGTCGCGGGTGGCCAAGGTTCGCTGCGGCAACCTTCCGGATTGAGTAGTAATAATTCAGTGGAGCCTGAACGATTGAAGATTAGGAATATAATGATGTGTCCTCACCGCTGGAATCGGGAGGAGGATATGCAAGCAAAATATTGAACGATAAAAGATTAGCCTCCATGTGGAGGAATGGGTATGAGAAGAAAAAGTGATTTGATCATCAAGGTTTTGTCCTTGGGAGTCGGGATGGCGATAGCCGTCATCCTGATCGCCAAGGTCTGCTTTGAACTTTCGTACGACAATGTCTATAAGGACATTGACAGGATCTATAAGATCCGCACCGGAGCCATTATGCAAGGTGAGGATAAGGATTTCGGTCAGGTCAGCGGAGCCATAGCACCGGGATTCAAGGCCGAGGTGCCGGGAGTGCTGGAGGCCACAAGGTTCACCAGCATATTCAACAGCGAGAATTTCATCATCGATGACGATGGAAGCAAGGTGGCGGCCGAGCACCTTTTAGCGGATTCCTGCTTTTTCAGGATATTCAATCGCCAGTTCCTCGCCGGTGAGCCGGAAAAGGCGTTGAGGTCGTGGAGCGGCGATGTGGCCATCTCAAAGACTTTCGCCGAGAAACTTGGTGGAGTCGGAGCGGCTGTCGGCAAGCAGATCGCCAACGAGGACAATCCGAATCTGAAGCTGACTGTCTGCGGAGTCTATGAGGACTTTCCGAAGAACGGCTCGATCCACGCCGATGTCATCCTTTCCATCGAGGCGATGAGCAAGTGGAGCCTCTCCAACTGGGTCGGCAACGACAGGTACGTCGCTTTCGTCAAATTGGCCGAAGGGGTTGATCCGGCGTCGCTTAAGGATGCCATCCACGAGATGCAGAAGGCTCACCAGCCTTTGGAGGAAATGGAGAAGAGCGGACTCACTCTCTGGTACTTCCTTTCGCCTTTGGCCACCGAGCACAGCTCGAAGCCGGAGGTCAGAAACCTTGTGTTCATCCTCTCCATCATCGCCGCTCTGCTGCTGCTTGTGTCCATTATGAACTACGTCCTTGTGGCGATCTCGGATGTCATCCGCAGGGCGCGCGAGGTCGGAGTCCGCAAATGCTACGGAGCCCAGCCTTGGGACATCAACAAGATCCTGCTCAAGGAGACCGCCTGGAATTTGGGTGTCTCCCTCGCCGTGGCAGCCCTGCTGATCTTTGCGTTCAGGGGTGCGGTTGAATCCCTGTTGGGAGTCCCTGTGAAGGATCTTGTCACTCCGCTTTCCGTCTGGATCATTGTCGGGATTGTGATCTTGGTGTTCCTTGTCTCCGCCGTCATTCCGGCGAGGATGTTCACCAAAATCCCTATTTCCAGCGCCTTCCGAGGCTACAAGGAGAGCAAGCGCCGCTGGAAGATCTCACTGCTTGCCTTCCAGTTCGCCATCAACGCCGTGCTGGTGTCGCTGGTGCTGATCGTCAGCTTCCAGTACCGCAAGGTGCTGAACGCCGATCCGGGCTACAACTACAGCAATCTTGTCTATGAGACATTCCCGTCCTACGACCAGACGAAGATGACAGCCATCGCCGGTGCTCTTCGCCAGCTGCCTGAGGTCGAGGCTGCTGAACTGACCTACGTGACACCTTTGGCGTCAGCTTCCGGCAATAATATTACCCTTCCTGGTGACGACAGGGAACTCTTCAATGTCGCTGATGAATATGGCGCCACGGAAGGTTTCTTCAATATGATGGGCTTCCGGCTCGTCGAGGGATCCGCTCCAAAAGGACCGAATGATGTCGCTGTCAGCAAGTCCTTTGTGACCAAGATGGCGGCTTTCGCCAACTGGTCTGACGGAGCCGTTGGAAAGATTGTCGGCATCACCGAGCACGGGCAGGTCACGATCTGCGGAGTCTATGAGGACTATGTCATCGGAAGCGTCTCTGATCCGGACAACCGTCCGAGCGTGCGTTTCTGCTGGAACAAGGACTTCCTCACCGATGAGGAAAAGGCTGACTTTGACTGGTCAAGGCTGATGCAGACACTTGTCGTGAAGCTCACGGATGTCACTCCGGAGACGATGCGTAAGGTGGAGAAGACAATCCGGGAGGTCGCTCCTGACAGCGACGCCGAGGTGAAGTCTTACGCCGAGACGTTCAGGAGCCTATACGATCCGACGAGGCAGATGAAGAGAACCTACACCCTTGGAGCGTTGTTCGCCCTGCTGATAGCGGTGATCGGCCTGATCTCCTACGTCCGTGACGAGAACTATCGCCGAAGCGCCGAGATCGCCGTCCGCAAGGTCAACGGAGCGCAATCCTCGGAGATCGTGTCGATGCTCGTGATGGATGTGCTGAAAGTGGCTCTTGTCGCTGTCCTTATCGGTGACGCCGGGGCTTGGCTTGTGGCGCATTACTGGCTGGAGCAGTTCGCCCTGAAGATCACCCTGTCACCTCTGTTCTTCATCGCCGCCGACATCATCGTGCTGGCCATCATCGTCAGCGTCATCGTGATCGGCTCCCTGAGGATCGCTCACACCAACCCTGTCGAGTCCCTCAAGAACGAGTAGGGTAGTCCTGCTATCCCGGTCGCTGAGCGTGCCATCGTTGAACCCGTGGTTCGACAGCTCACCAACCATCGAAATGCGATTGCAGTGTCGTGGCAGATAACTATCTGTCAACTAATATAATAAGCAAGTACGTGGTGCATAAACCGGCACCACGTACTTGCTTTATTGTTTGATAATGAGCTACTTAGTTGCCACTCGCTCGGAATCAATGAGTGGCGATTAACCTATTGATTGACAGTGAATAAGCGTTGTACCTTTGGTGGAAAACTACTGAAGGTAAATTATTATATTCTTGATAATGAATATGTTCCATCCCATGGTCCGCTTTGCGGCCTTCCGGACGCTAAGGAGTTTTACTTGAATATCAGCGTGAAAACAGTCGCTTCGGAGTCCGAGCGGGTGAGGCGGAGGGTGCCGCCGTGCATCCTCATGATCTGACGGGAAAGGCTCAGTCCGATTCCGCTGCCCTCAGGCTTGGTCGTGAAGAACGGAATGAATATCTCCTCCTGGCTTGCCGCGCTGATAGGCGGCCCGTCATTGCTCACATTGATGATGACGTTGTCCCTCTTGTCAATCTCGGCAGAGATTTCGATGTGCCGCGCCCCGGCCTGAGCGGCGTTCTTGACAAGGTTGATGAGAATCTGTGAGATCTGGCTCTCGTCAGCGTACAGAAGCACGTCCTCGGTCTTTTCCACAAATCCAGCGGTAGCCCCGGCGGCGGTCAACACCGGCTGGCTCAGATCGATGACCTTGGCCGCGAGGTCGCGAGCGAAAAACGCCTTCCTGACCGGCACGGCCACGTGGGTCAGATCCCTGTACGAATTGACAAACTTTATAAGACCACGGGACGAACTGGCGATGGTCTCCAGACCTGCCTTGAGATCCGGCCCGTCTGATGGCGGAGTGATCGTCCCGGCATATTCGGAAAGAGCCTCGGAAAGGGAGGCGATCGGTGTGACGGTGTTCATGATCTCGTGTGTGAGAACCCTGATGAGCCTCGTCCAGGACACTGACTCGTTCTCCTCGATGGCCTCAGAGATGTCGTTTACCGCGATGATTTTCACGTCCTTACGCCCGATGTGCGCCGATGTGGCGGACAGGGAAATGTTCGTCTGCGAGCTTTCCGAATAGATGGACGCTTTCTGGTCCAGCCCCTCCTCGACTTTCTCAAAGGCTCCTCTTAATGAAGGGCTTACGATGTCAAGTTGCCGTAAGGTGCTTAAAGACGACACTCCCAGAAGAATCAGCGCCTGCTTGTTGGTGTAAAGCACGGAATCCGTCCCGGACTCCAGCACGACGATGCCGGTCTTGGCCTTGTCCAACATCTGTCCGTAATATTCCTCCTGCTCCCGGATGTCGGCCGTCTCTTTCTGGAATATGGTACGGATTCGGTTCAGGGTCCTGTTGATCTTCCGGCTGCCCAAGCCCCCCTCGTCGAACCTGAAATTGGTCTCCTTATCCTCCAGGGCATCAAGCATATAGGTCACTTTCTTGAGGATGCGGTGCCGTGTAAGAAGCACCGCAAGCAAAGCCACCAGCACCAGAACGCCGGCCGGAATCGCTATCTGAGGCCACGGAAGCATATTCATAAACTTCGACTAAATCCCGTATTTCTTGAGTTTGCTGTAGAGGGTCGGGCGGCTGACATTCAACGCCTTGGCAACCAGCGACATATTCCCGGAATATTTCTCCACGGCGGCGCGGATGGCCTTCTCCTCCACTTCCTCCAGAGTCGCCACAGAAGTCTCGCTTCCCTCGACCAGAGCCTCTGACGGCAGCTGCAACTCGTTCTCTGTCAGATTACTGCCTTCCGCCAGAATGACCGCCTTCTCGATGCAGTTCTGGAGCTCACGAATATTCCCGCTCCAGTGGCAGTCCTTCAAAGCGGCCTTCGCCTCCGGATCGATGCCCTCTACCTCGCGATGGTACTTCTCGTCGAACCTTTTTATGAATATCTCCGCGAGCGGAACGATGTCTTCCGGGCGCTCCCTCAGGGCCGGCAGATGGATGCTCATCGTGTTGATCCTGTAGAAGAGATCCTCCCTGAACGAGCCTTCCTGCACCTTCTGGCGCAGATCCATATTCGTGGCGCTGACAAGGCGGATGTTCACATTGCGTGGCTTGGTGTCGCCGACCCGGGTGATCGTCCTGTTCTGGAGAACCCTCAGAAGCTTCGCCTGAAGGTGTAAAGGAATATTCCCGATCTCATCCAGGAAAAGGGTTCCGCCCTCGGCCAACTCGACCTTTCCGGCCTTGTCGGCATAGGCGTCCGTGAACGCTCCCTTGACGTGTCCGAAGAGCTCGCTCTCGAAAAGGGTCTCCGGAATCGCTCCGGCATCCACGCTGACCATAGGGCCGTTCCGCCGCTCGGAATGATTGTGTATCTCTCTGGCCAGAAGATCCTTACCCGTTCCGTTCTCGCCGGTGATCAGTACCGTGGCATCGGTAGGGCCGATCTTCTCGATTGTCTTCTTGATTTCGGCCATAGCCTGTGAAGTGCCCCAGTACATCCCGGTCGGGCCGGTGGCATATTCATTAGACTGCCGGCTGTCCTTCCGGTTCTCCGTCACCGCCCTTTCCAGCGTGGCGAGCAATTTCTCGTTCTCCCAAGGCTTCACGATGAAGTCGAACGCCCCTCTTTTCATCCCCTCCACGGCCAGGGATATGTCCGCGTAGGCCGTGAACAGCACGACTTTCTGGTTCGGGTTGTTGTTGCGTAACTCGCTGAGCCAGAAAAGTCCCTCATTTCCAGTGTTGATGTCCGTGTTGAAATTCATGTCCAGCAGGATCACATCCGGCTGGAAGGCATTGACGGTGCTGATAAGCTGTGCCGGTGACGGCAGGATCTCCACCGCCTCGAACCGCATAGGCAACAAGATCTTCAACGCGGACCGGATCCCCGCATTGTCATCAACCACAAGAACTTTCCCGACTTTCTTCATCTTGATAATGTTTTTCCGGCCAATCACAGCAATCCTTTTCGACCGGCCGTGTCATTCTTTCTGATCCACACAAAGATAGCGTTTTCTCCTGAATCCCGGAAACGCAAGAGGTTGGACTATTCCGAGGCGGACTCGGTGACGGAGATGTTCTCGACACCGGCGGCTTTCAGGGCGGCGACAAGGGCATCCACCTGCGACTTGTCCTCGAACGGGCCGGCGGTGAACACCACGGCTCCGGCCTCGACGCTCTTGATGAGATCCTTGTCCGAATGCTCGTGGATCGCCGCGATGGCCTCCTCGGACAGAGACTGTCCGTTCTCCGGGTAGATCCTGACCATCATCAAGGTCCTGACCTTCGACTCAAGATCCCTGGCCTTCGACACGCCGATGATCTGGCCATTCTGGAACGCGTCGATCTGCGCGTCGCGGAACCCTCTCTTCTTCACCTTGTTAAGGTTGGAAAGAGCATCTTTGTAGGACTTGAAAAGCCCGACGGAATAGGCGTGCTTCCCGGTTGTCGTGGTCCTCTCGAACACAGGACTCAGGCCGTTGAGGTCGGAGACAGAGGCTTTTCTGCTGAGGGTAAATATTCTTATCTGATAGACAATGCCTTCCGGCAGGGTGTTGTTCTCGGCGAAACGTCCTTCCGGGAGGATCATGAACGAATAGTCGAACGAAGGTTTCGGCTTGAGGATCTCCAGATGAAGATCCGGGCCGTAACTGTTTTTGGAGAATGTGTAGCCGGAGGCTGTCCCGACAATATCCTTGTCGGCCTCGGCCTGGAGCCGCCGCGTGTCGATCACGATTCCGTTGGCCAGAAAATCCATCTCGATGTTCTGGAGCTCCTTTACCGCGGCGTTTAAGGAACTGTTCAAGGTCGGAAGCATCAATTCCTTGTCGGATATCTCGGCCGTGAGTCTGGCTTTTTCTTCCGCTGAGGCCGCCGCAAGTTCAGAGCGCATCTTGTCCAGATTCTTTCCGTACCTTGCCACCGAGTCACGCAAGGCTCTAACCTCACGCATCTTTTCCATGTAGCGCTTTGTGCCTTCATCGTGTTGCCCATCGTCCGGAACCGCCGCGTCATTGTCGATCCTGGAAGGATCCTTGGCCGGATTCAGGGCTGCCAGAGTCCTCAGCTCGCCTACATCGGTGACGGCTTTCCGGACAGGCATGCTGTCATATTCAAGTACATAGATTGTCACACTGTCGCGGCCGCACTCGCGGTTCGACGCGAAGATGGAATATTTCCCGTCCTCCGTGTTGACGAAAAGGAAGTCGTCGTAAGGTGATGAATATGGAAAGCCCATATTCACCGGCATGTCCCAATCGTTGGTCTCGCTGTTCCAGTTTGAGACATAGAGATCGTAGCCTCCCATGCCGTACAGACCTTTGGAGGCGAAGTAAAGTGATTGTCCGTCAGGGGACAGCATCGGGTAGATCTCGTCCGAGGAACTGGTCATCTGCTCGTTGATCAGCGCCGGTGCGGACCATAGGGAATCCGTCAGATGTGTGCAGTAAATATTCCTGATGCCCTCCTCGTCTTTGGCTGAGTAGTAGATGTCCTTAGCGTCGTCAGGGATGTAGATGGCGCGAGAGAGGTCGTCTCCGCCCAAAGAGTCGAGCTGGTTCGGGGTCTTCCTCCAGCTGAAATCCTTCAGCGGGTAGAACAAGAAGAAGTCCCTGAGCGGGAATGTCCGCTTCGCGACGACAGTCGGCTGGCTGCAGAACCCCATCATGTTCAGTCCATTGCGTGCCATCAACAATTGTTCCTCCGCCTTTGCCGAAGCGGTTGAGTCCAGAAGCTCGATGGCGCCTTCGCTGTACTTGACCGCCTCCTCGAAGCTGTAGGCCAGCCGGCACGAGTCAGCCTTGATCATGAGTCTGGTCGGGGAGACTTGCGCGTGAGCCTCTCCGTTGAATGTGATCTGCGCGAGCAGAGTTAGAATGCCGATGAATATTTTGTTTCTCATTCTGAAAAATCTCGGTGATTGCGTCTGCAAAAATAAGAAATACTTGGCAGATAATTTCTTTCTAAGAAAAAAATGCTAAATTTGTACCCTTATTTTTATGCGCAAAAATTAAAAACAATAATAAAAGTACACAATTATGCAAAGTAAAGGTTGGATTAGGCTTGTCGCCATTCTGCTTGCGATCGCTTCCATTTGGCAGCTTTCCTTCACGGCGGTGACTTCCATCCAGGAGAAGAAAGCGGCCAAGTTCGCTGAGAAAGCTGCCGTGGCGGCTCAGAATTCAGCGGCTTTCGCCCAGGTTCCTGAAAATGACCAGGCTTACTATCTGGATTCGATCAGGAAGGAACAGAACAGGGTATTCATTGATTCCATCTCTTCGAAGAAGGTATTCCTCTGGAACACCTACAAGGAGTGCAAGGCCAAGGAGATCAACCTTGGTCTGGACCTCAAGGGTGGTATGAACGTCATGCTGCAGGTGCAGCTTCAGGATCTTGTGAAGGCCATTTCCGGCAACAGCATGAATCCTGAGTTCCAGAAGGCTCTCGCCCTTGCCAAGGAACGCAGCGTTAATTCCAGAGAGGACTACATCACTCTTTTCGCGGATGCGTGGAAGGAAGTGAGCAACGGTCAGCACCTTGCCCAGATTTTCGGTACTTACGAGATGAAAGACAAGATCACCCCGGCCTCTTCAGACGCCGATGTCATCAGTGTCATCCGTGACGAGGCTGAGAGTGCCGTCGCCAACTCGTTCAACGTCCTCAGAAGCCGTATCGACCGTTTCGGTGTGACCCAGCCGTCCATCCAGAAACTTGGCAACAGCGGACGTATCCTCGTCGAGCTTCCGGGCGTCAAGGAGCCTGAGCGTGTGAGGAAGCTCCTTCAGGGAACCGCTTCCCTTGAGTTCTGGGAGACCTATACCAGCCAGGAACTTTCCGGCTATCTTGCCGAGGCCAACGCCAAGCTGGCTGAGATTCTTGCTGGAGAGGCCGACACCACAGCGGTCGCCGAGCCTGCCGCCGAGAATGTAGCCAAAGAAGGTGTTGACTCTCTTCTCAATTCAGAGATCGCTCAGAACCAGGACAATTCCGCTGAGATTGACGCTTACAGAAAGGCCAATCCTCTCTTCGCAGTGCTGAGCCCTTCAGGATCTAACAATGCCTGCATCGGTTTCGCCGCCGCGATCGACACCGCCAAGGTCAACAGGTATCTCGCCATGCCTCAGATCGCCGAGATCTTCCCGGCCGAGTTCAAGCCTATGTGGTCTGTAAAGCCTTCCGAGTATGCTCAGGGCGAGAACATCTTCGAGCTCGTCGCCATCAAGGCCACCTCAAGGGACGGCAAGGCGAAGCTTGACGGAGGTGTGATCACCGATGCACGTGTCGTTTACGACCACGGTTCAAACGGTGAGCCTTCCGTTTCCATGAGCATGAACGCCGAGGGAGCCAATGTATGGGCCCGCATGACCAGCGACAACGTCGGCAAGCAGATCGCCATCGTCCTTGACGATATGGTATATTCATATCCTAACGTACAGAACGCCATCACGGGCGGAAGTTCCTCTATCACCGGTCACTTCACTCCGGATGAGGCCACCGACCTTGTGAACGTCCTCAAGTCAGGTAAGCTTCCTGCGCCTGCCACCATCATCCAGGAGCAGGTTGTAGGTCCTTCACTCGGTGCCAAGTCCATCAACGCCGGTATGATCTCCTTCATCATCGCGTTCCTCTTGGTTCTCGTTTACATGATTTTCTTCTATCAGGGCGCCGGTGTCGCCGCTGACATCGCACTCCTTTGCAACGTGCTTCTCCTCTTCGGAGTCCTCGTTTCATTCGGAGCTGTCCTGACATTGCCTGGTATCGCCGGTCTCGTCCTGACAATGGGTATGGCCGTTGACGCCAACGTGATCATCTACGAGCGTATCAAGGAAGAGCTTGCTGCTGGCAAGGGTCTGGGCAAGGCCGTAGCCGATGGTTACAAGAACGCCTACTCCGCCATCATCGACGGTCAGGTGACCACCCTCCTTACCGGTATCGTCCTTTTCGTGTTCGGTTCAGGTCCTGTCCAGGGCTTCGCCACCACGTTGATCATCGGTATCATCACCTCTGTCCTCACCTCTATCTTCATCACAAGGCTTATCTTTGATGACCGCATCGAGAAGGGCAAGAGCATCGCTTTCGAGAACAACCTCACCAAGAACTTCCTCAAGAACACGCATTTCGACTTCATCGCCGCACGCAAGTGGTCTTACATCATTTCCGGCGCGTTGATCGTCATTTCAATCGTGTCTATCTTCACCAAGGGCTTCACTTACGGTGTTGACTTTACCGGTGGCCGTACCTATGTTGTACGTTTCGACCAGCCGGTAACCGCCGAGCAGGTTCGTGATGCCGCTATCGTTGAGTTTGACGGTGCCGTCGAGGTAAAGCAGTTCGGTGGCGAGAGCCAGATGAAGATCACAACCCAGTACAAGAACGATCAGGAGTCAACTGATGTTGACGCCGAGGTTGAAGCCAAGCTCTACAACGCTTTGAAGCCGTTCTTCGCTGAGACAGACATCACACTTGACGAGTTCAAGTCAACCGTTGACAATCCTAACGGTATCATCTCATCAGACAAGGTCGGCCCTACGATCGCCAACGACATGAAGAGAGACGCCATCATCGCCGTCATCCTCTCCCTGTTTGTGATCTTCGCCTACATTGCCTTCCGATTCAAGGGCTGGACATGGGGCCTTGGTGGAGTCGTTTCACTTGCCCACACCGCGATCATCGTGATCGGTTTCTTCTCATTGTTCTCCGGAATCCTTCCGTTCAACCTTGACGTTGACCAGACGTTCATCGCGGCCATCCTGACCATCATCGGTTACGCCATCAACGACAACGTGGTTATCTTCGACCGAATCCGTGAGTACAGGACCCTGCATCCGAATGTTGACGTGAGGGCCAACACCAACCAGGCCATCAACGCGACATTGACACGTACCGTCAACACCTCTGTCTCCACTCTCGTGACCATGCTCGCTATCGCGATCTTCGGTGGTGAGTCCATCAGAGGTCTCGCGGTCGCCCTTATCCTTGGTATCTGCATCGGTACTTACGCTTCCATCTTCATCGGTACACCAGTGATGTTCGATGCTACGATTTGGAACCAGAAGCGCCTTGCCGCCAAGAACGGCACCACAGCCAAATCATCAAAGAAATAATATCTTTGACAAATGAATATGCAAAAGCGCCGACCCGATAGGGCCGGCGCTTTCGATTCGCACAATAGCCATACACCCCAGTCACTACGTGACAGCCCCGGTAAATAAATAATAATTTGAAATATATCGCGGCATTTTTGCTTATAATCTTTTTTGGACTTACCTTTGTCAGAGAGATTGTAAAACAATTTATAAACCAATAATATTGATTTATTATGAGCGAAGAGAAATTCAGGATTGAATCCGATCTTCTTGGGGAACTTCAGGTTCCGGCTGAGGCCTACTACGGTGTTCAGACACAGAGGGCTCTCAATAATTATAAGATTTCCAACACCAGGATGTGCGACTACCCTGAGTACGTCATCGCCATGGCCTGCATCAAGCTTGCCGCGGCACAGACGAACAAGGAACTCGGAGCTATGGATCCGAAGATCGCCGACGCGATCGTGGAGGCATGCCGCGAGATCATCGACGGAAAGTTCCACGACCAGTTCCCTGTGGACATGATGCAGGGAGGCGCGGGAACATCCGTGAACATGAACGCCAACGAGGTGATCGCCAACAGGGCTCTTGAGATCATGGGACATGCAAAGGGGGAGTACCAGTTCTGCTCACCTAACGACCATGTGAACTGCGCCCAGTCTACCAACGACGCCTATCCTTCTGCCTTCCGCTACGCTTTCATCAGGATGAACAGAAAACTGGAGAAGAGCCTCAAGGATCTCATCGACGCGTTCAAGGAGAAGGGTGAGGAATTCAAGGACGTTATCAAGATGGGCCGTACACAGCTTCAGGACGCGGTTCCTATGACCTCCGGCCAGGAGTTCCACGCCTATGCCACCAACCTTGAGGAAGAGGTTCTGAACCTTGAGAGAAACGTGAATCTTCTCTATGAGATCAACATGGGAGGCACCGCAATCGGTACCGGCCTCAATGCCAAGCCTGGTTTCGCAGAGCTTTGCGCCAAGAAGATGACCGAACTCACAGGCGAGAAGTTCATCGCTGCTCCGGATCTCGTGGAGGCCACTCCTGACACTGGCGCCTATGTCAGCTACTCTGGTGCCCTCAAGAGACTGGCAGTCAAGCTTTCCAAGATTTGCAACGACCTCAGGCTCATGGCCTCCGGTCCTCGCTGCGGTCTGAAGGAGATCAATCTTCCGCCTATGGCTCCAGGCTCGTCAATCATGCCTGGCAAGGTCAATCCTGTCATCCCGGAGGTCACCAATCAGGTTTGCTTCAAGGTGATCGGCAACGACATGACCGTCTCATTCGCTGCTGAGGCCGGACAGCTCCAGCTGAATGTCATGGAGCCTGTGATCGCAGAATCCATCATGGAGAGCATCACCTGGCTGACGAACGCGATGAACACCCTGCGCGAGAAGTGTATCGAAGGCATCACCGTCAACAAGGAGCGTTGCTACGAGATGGTGAAGAACAGCATCGGCATCGTGACCGCCCTCAACCCTATCATCGGCTACAAGGCCAGCACCAAGGTCGCCAAGGAGGCTCTTGAGACCAACCGCTCCGTCTATGACATCGTCCTTGAGAAAGGCATCCTCACCAAGGAGGAACTCGACAAAGCCCTTGATCCAAAGAATATGATCAGATAACCATTTGATGAATATATCAAAAAGGCCGGCGGATTCTTTTCTCCGCCGGCCCTTTTTGTAGAATCTCCTATGACAATATATAGGTGAAATATTACTACCTTTGTGTCCGTTTTTATGATTGCAAGGCGATGAAAGCGATAGGGACAGTCCTCTTGTTGGTGCTATCCAACATATTTATGACATTCGCGTGGTACGGCCATCTGAAGCTTCAGGAGATGAAGGTCTCGACGAGCTGGCCGCTCATTTTGGTCATCCTCTTCTCCTGGGGACTGGCGTTTTTTGAATATTGCGCCCAGGTTCCAGCCAACCGCCTCGGATTTACTGGCAACGGCGGCCCGTTCAGCCTTATGCAACTAAAAGTTATCCAAGAGGTTGTCTCCCTCATCGTCTTCACTTTGGTTGTCACCCTCCTCTTCAAAGGCGAGGCTCTCCACTGGAACCACATCGCGGCGTTCGTCTGCCTTGTGCTCGCCGTCTTCTTCGTGTTTCTGAAGTAGCTTCTTCCCCAAAGGTGTTCGGTGGAAAAGGCCGGAAAGAATTGCACAGGGAGTGCCGCCCGTGTCCTTCCTGCATGGTTTCAGGCAGCAATTCTGTCTTGAGGCAAGGGTTGGGGAGAGGGGCAATAGCACAAGAGGGACGGCGGAAGCCGTCCCTTTTGTGCCTCAGGCGGGAATCGAAAACGTGAAAGGGGTTGAATGGAGTTGACATTGGCGACCGTTTTTATTATAGATTGATATTCAATAAATTATAGGTGTATTTTTGGGCTTGTTTCGATTATAGTACGGGACTACGAAAAATCAATATTTTTCAGCTAAGTCGCCAAAATGTCGCCAAAAATTCATTGCCTTTGTGGCGAGCTAAATGGTTGATTTATGGCGACTATTGAATATTCACTGTCCAGTAAGAAGGACAAAACAACGGGAAAACAGGAGATTTTGGTCAGATTTTTCCATGGAAGGTTCAATCAGAGGGGAAAAACGAACCTGTACGGACATTCTGACGATTGGGATCAGGACCGGCAACGGTTCGTGATTCCCAAGGTCCGTATGATGACAGAAGAGAAACGGAAGGAAATCCAGGAACTCCAGAACTTGAACTCCGAATTGGACGCGATATCCAGATACCTGCTCGATGCCTTTGTCGCTGCGGGATCCGGAAAGGTCCCCCTTCCCAACAAGTGGGTTGCGGATAAGTTGCTCGAGAGGACAATTGAGGAACTGGACATTCCAGCAGCAGAAGAGAACGACGAGGACGTTCCCGAAGAAGAGAAGCGTAATCTTCAGAAGGAGTTCTTCGATACGTTCGAGCATTTCGTATCCATCCAGAAGATTTCCATCTCCCGGATCCGTCACTACAATGTCATTATCCGTGCTTTGAAGCGCTTCGCCATCTATAGCGCCCAGGAGGTGAGCTTTACTACGCTGTCCTCGGATCTGCTCCGGAAGTTCTCCAAGTTCCTGGAGAATGAACACAAGTTTGTTGTGGAAGGCAAGGACGGAAAACCCAGCATCAAGGATCCCCTCTATAAAAAAGCCTACAAATCGGTCCCGGAATGCAGATTCCCAAAGCAGCGGGGCCAGAATTCCATCATCGGAACGATGTCCCGTCTCCACACTTTCGTCCGCTGGTCGATCAAGAGAGGCTACATGAACCGGGACCCCTACGATGATTATGTCATCGGCACGGCCATCTATGGCACTCCCTTCTATCTCACAAAGGAAGAACGGAACCAACTGTACCAGGCCAAATTCCCGGATAACCCCGGGCTGGATGTCCAGCGCGACATCTTCATCTTCCAGTGCTTTATCGGATGCCGCGTCGGCGACCTGATGAAGATGACCAAGGCCAATGTCATCAACGGCGCCATTGAATACGTTCCTAGGAAGACAAAGGGGGGCCGTCCCTATACGGTCAGAGTCCCTCTATCCCCAACAGCATTGGAAATTCTGGAGCGCTACAAGGACCAGCCCGACGGACGTCTTCTTCCCTTTATTTGTGAGCAGGACTACAATCGCGACATCAAGAAGATGATCAAGCTCGCCGGCATCGACCGCGTGGTGACGACGCTAAATACCATCACCCGCGAGGAGGAGAAACACCCCATCTGGGAAGTCGCCTCCTCCCACATGGCCCGCCGCGTCCTGGTTGGCAATTTATACAAAGAGGTCAAAGACCCCAATCTTATCGCCAAGATCTCCGGCCACGTCGAGAACTCCCGTGCCTTCAGTCGCTACCGCGACATCGACGAAGAGATGGCCAAGGAGGTTATCTTGAAGTTGGAATAGTTTCATTATCCAAAACCCTTAATAGCCGTGAATAAAATACTTATTGCGAGATCTAAACCTATTCTTCTTGATCTGGATAACTATTCAGAAGGGAAGTCAACAATAAAGGGGTATTTGATTAAAGACACCTATTCTTTCCCCAAAACAAAGGTCGACCATGGACAATATCAGATTATCGTTGAGAGCCCCATTATTCGCGACGACTCTGATCTTAGTCGGCATCAAAATGCTATAAAAAGGATTGCACAACGATTAACAATTCTTTCGAAGTGTATCATCGGAGAAGCCCTTAATACTTCTCCATGGGAGACAGATGTCTTTACAAAAAAGATAGAGTTGATTGGTCAGATGCCCCTTGGATGGGAGTCAAACTATGATCTAGTTCAAAAAGAGTTGGATAAAAAGAAGCGGCTAACGATGCATGTTGAGGTGGAACCCCATCATTTTTGTAATCTCCCCGCGTCCCCTTTCAAAGATTATCTAGCTGCCTTTAAGGCTTTCCATCGCCTTAAAACAATTGAAAGAGATCTTCTACAAATACTAAATGATGCTGACCTCGTGTCTTTTACTGGTAGATACATGTTGCTGGGCAAAGCAATCGAAATGGTTGATTCAATGTTCCCATTTACAAATGGCGAGGATGATAGAATTCAGACAATCTTACCCGAATTAAGTGAACAGTTTAAAGGGGTTACAATTAAAAAGCTAAGGGGACTAGCAAATACTAGAAGAGAAACGAGACACTATGTTCAACAATCAAACAAATCGTTAAGTCATCCAACGATGTCAGAAGAAGAACTGAAACTGTTCTATTCTATGACCAATCAATTATGTCTGAATATCCTCCGACGTTCATTGGGGCTCGGTTTAGTAAACTTCAGTACAGATTAAGCTTGTTCGCAATCCGTATCTTGCAGATTGGCAAATTATAGACGGTAAAGGCCCATTTCAAGGTATGGCTGAATCGTCGAAATGACTCTCATTCGTTTAGCATAGTCCATGAGCAGAGAGATGTTTCGTTCTCTTCGATGAAGGTAGTTGCTTAGGATTTCGACAGCTACGTCTATCCCTATTTTATTCCGGAACTTAATGGCATCGCACACGCACTTCTCGATGCAGAATATCTTTACTTTATGGTTGGCGATTACGACCTCTTCAACGCCCATTGAGCAGTATTTTTCTTCCCAATAACAGAGAATGATGTCCGTTATTTTGGGTGCTACGATCTTCCTATGTTTTTCGATGGCGATATAGAATCCGTTGGGGATCTGTGTCGTCAGGTTATAGTAGTTCCAAGCAGAATACAGACAGATCACACCTCCTGGAACAATCCGTTCTATGTCCATCATCATTGTTGTCTGTTCTTCTGGAAGAATATACACACCATTTTTAATCCTGATGATATTGCCGGAGTTTAGCTCTTTATTGATCCCATAGTACCCTCGGGGCACGCTCAGCTCACGCGTCCGTATCGTTCCTCCACGTGCAGAGATATCTTGTAGAAGATTTGTCACAGGGTGTATTGTTCGCAACAAATATACGGCTAATTATTGAAATAGCCGTAGTTTTTTATAATCCGAGGAGTAAAGAAGCGTCTTGAACGTTCAACCCCCACTACTACATTAACGAAGAGATGGTCACGGATGTGGCCCTGCTATTAGAATAATCTATCTTCCTCGTTTATTTGAAGCAGAAAAAACCTAACTTTGTGGAAAATAGTTTTGTATGAGAACGATTGAAGAGCAATATGAACTCCTTGAGGGCCTCCTCGCGATTGCAAAGCGAGGAGGCGAGAATGGTGAATTAGATTGGCTGGAGTTCAAAACTAACATTGCAGAACAGAGTGCAAGTATTACCTACGAAGGTGTTGGAAAATACATCTCTGGCATGGCTAATATTGCTTGTGTCAAGTACAAGGATTATGCTTATCTGGTTTTAGGAATCGAAAATGCAACCTGGAATCCAGTAGGGACAAATCTTCGGATGCAGGATCAGAAAATCAACAATCAGGATTACCAGCTATGGCTGAGAAAGCTAGTTGAACCGCATATTCGTTTTGAATTTGAGGAGTTTGATTATAAAGGCAAGCATATCGTCATTTTCGAAATCCCGGCGGCAGTTGGAGAACCTGTCACATTCAAGGGTGAGGCGTACATTCGAATCAATAGCAACTTGACCAAGTTGAAGGATTTCACAGACTATACGCGTCAGATTTACTCTTCTCAACAAGATTGGAGTGCTCAGATCGTAAAAGATGCAACACTTGATGATCTGGATCCAAGGGCTATCGCCCGAGCCCGAGAACTATATATAGATAAGCATCAGCACCTTGCAAGTGATGTCGCTTCTTGGGATGACAAGACATTTTTGAATAAGGCCAAGATTACTAGGAATGGTAGGATTACAAATACCGCAATAATTCTTCTCGGAAAGGAAGAAAGTGAGGTATTGATTTCACCTGCGGTTTCCAAAATACGTTGGATTCTTAAAGGAACCGATGGTGTAGAACGAGACTATCGAATCCTATCCTGCCCGATGGTATTGGCCATCGATGAAGTATTCCACTTAGTTCGTAACTTGAAGTATCGGTATATCAATCCAAATCTAAGAACCCTGTTCCCTGAAGAGATTGACACATACGAACCATATGTGATTCGAGAGGCGCTCAATAATGCAGTTGCTCACCAGGATTACTCAAAGAGCGGTGTCGTGAATGTCGTCGAATTCGATGATAGGCTACTGTTCACTAATCTGGGCAGTTTTATCCCAGGGTCCATCCAAGCCGTATTGCAAGCTGACTCACCATGGGAGAAGAATCGCAACCGATTCCTTGCAAATGCCATGGTTGAACTTAAAATGGTTGATACTATCGGTAGCGGCATTAAGAAAATGTTTCGCTTACAGAAAGGCCGCCTTTTCCCGATGCCAGATTATGATTTCAGAGATGGTCGCGTGACTTTGACTGTTTTTGGAAGAATAATCGACATGAATTATACAAACATTCTCATGCAGAATGCGGACATTTCGTTAGAAGAAGCAGAAATGCTTAATCGGGTGCAGCTAGGCAAGCCGTTGACTGACTTTGAAATTTCCCATTTGAGAAAGAGACACCTTGTTGAAGGCCGTAAGAATGCCCTCGTTCTCGCCAAACCTCTCGCACAAGCGACGGGAAAGAAGGTGGAATATTCGAAACATAAAGGATTAACAGACAAGGCCTGCGAGTCTCTCATTATGACGGCCTTACGGGATCATGGAGAATTATCAAGAAAAGAAATCAATGAATTGTTAAGTAATTCATTGTCCGATATTCTAACAGACAAGCAGAGATATGATAAAATCTCAAATATCTTACGCCGGATGAGGCTGAATGGTCTTATTACAAATAGAGGAGCAGGGAATGTCTCTTTCTGGCGAATGGTGAATCATTCGTAAAGTGCGTCAATTACAAATGACTTACAAATAGTTTTACGAAAAGGATTGTTTGTAAAAGACTGATAATCTTAATGTTAGCCCTTTTGTAAGTTCGGGCATTTCTTGGGGTTTTACAAATGGAGTCTAAAAAAGACCGATATGAAAGATCGGGTTAAAGCGAAGAGAATTGCGAGGTACTATGACCAATGCAGGTTGCCGATGTGGGCAAATGTGTTGGGCATAGTATTATTGGTCTTCGGTCTCGTGGCGGCTGGCATAACGGCCATCTTCCATGATAAGTATTCGTCGATCTTTGGCGCATGGGAATCTGCCCTAACAAATGTCTGGTTCATAGCTTTTATCGCATTGGTGGGCGTCGGCGCTTTGATCTCGCTTGGATATCCACTCTTGACGTTGATTGGCGCCTGGATCTGGACATTATTCGCAAAGCCGGAGCCGGATGTTGCCGAGGAACAGCCAGCTCCTGAAACGTCTGTGGTCAAGGGGGTGGCTCCTACTGTTGAAGAGAACGCTCCCGCAACCGAACAGCCAGAGCGAGTCATCATAAACGAGGCCCGCCTTCGTACCATCTTTAACTCGGACTTTATGACTAGCTGGTCAGCCGAGCCTGGTAAGATGTACGTTGATAAGGTCGTCGAAGACCTGCAATTCGTCCGTGATAATTATAAGCAGGGGGCCAAAGATAAAGTCCATTTTGCTGATAAACACATCATCGAGATAGCCGATATCCTTCATAAGAACAAGTACTTCAGGAAGGTCACCAACTCATTTACTGAATGGTGTTGCACGATGTTCGATTGTCTGTCGATCGGCTTGCCTGAGCGCGATAATATCAAGAAATATCAAGAGTATTCCGACCAGGTCAAGAAGCGTTTCTACTACCTTCTGTAAGGAAGAATAATCCGGAATTATAATCCGGTTCGTGCCGACAATTGATTGATTATCATTCAATTGCCGGCATTTTCGTTTAATCCCTTTCTTTGTTCTACCAAAAAAACCATTATATGTTTGTCACGGCCATTCAGGAGCCGTGAGATTTCCGACTACGCGTTCCGGAGGCCCAAAGCCAAATGAGATCCCCCATCGGAAAGGGGATCAAGAGAGGCAGAATTCCAAAACATATTTGACTATGGATATGAAATTGGACTTGTTCGAGCTCCTCCGGGAATTTCCCGAAGCAACCTTGACCGTTCACGCCGGAGACCTGGGTCATTTCGCCCGGGAGCTCCTGGCCGAGGCTCGTCAGGACTTCGAGCGCGAGCGCGCTGCGATTGCTGAAGGAAAGACGGAGGAGTACCTCACCCCTGAGATGGTCAAGACCCTGCTCAGGATTTCGGAGAGCACGCTCTACCGAATGGCGAAAGCAAAGATCCTCGTCCCTGTGTTTGTCGGCGGACAGAAACGCTACCGGCGTTCCGACCTCGACAAGATCCTAAGCCCCTCATAGCGATGATGCCTTTCACGACCATATACATGTTTATGTGGAAGGACCTGGGGCTCCACGGCGCCGAGAAGGAATTCTTTGCGGTCATCTACGGCTTCTGGCGGAGAAGCAAAGCTCCGGTGGAAATCCCGATCAGGACCGTCACGGAAATCACCGGCCTGAGCCGGACCTCGGTCATCATGGCCAAGAGGGGCGACACCGTCCACAAGGCCGACCGCATGAAACTCGACCTGTTCTTCGACCCCTTCCGCAGGGCCGCGGAGCAGACTGAACTCGAAGTCGCGGTCGAGATGCAGCGCAGAAGCCTCCAGTCCATACTCGATGCCGGCGGGAGCGTGGACGACGATGAGAGCATAAAGAAGAACTACAACTGGTACGAGGTCTCATATGACAAGAAGGACCGCAAGCTGCTTTCCTTCAGCCTCGATGAGAAGAAGATAGAGAACGTGAAGAAGACATCCGGCTTCTTCGGATACATCACCCTCGGCCTTGACTATACCGCCCTGCAGACCCTTGATGCGTATAGTCTCAGGGATGAACAGGAGAAGTACTTCTGTCAGATGAAGACCCAGATGGGCTTCGACCGTCAGCGCAACTGGTCGGAGGAAGGAAAGACGGGCAGGCTCCTCATCCTCTTCGCCGGCCTGATAATAAGTTCATACGTGCGCCATATCTGGAAGACGACAGGGCTCAAGAAACAGTTCGCTTCAACCCAGGATATCCTTGACGAGATGCGGTCGATCCGCTGCATAGAGCATAATGGTCGGGCCAAGTTCATCACTCCGTTTGTCGGTGCCCAAAAAGATATCTGCAAAGCCTTTGGCTTTGACATCCCTGAAGGTTGCGGAACTGAATACAAATCCAGAAAGGTCTCCCCGAAACGACGCGGACGCCCTGCAAAGGCAAAGACCGTCAAACTTGATAGTTAATTATACAAAAATATGTTAAATTCACGTTAATCAAGAAGATAGGGGAAAGGATAAGATTGTCGAATCCACAAAAGGGCAAAAAGTGGTTGGGTTAGACGAATCCATTAACCTCCTGGCAACAAAGAACTCGTTCGCTGAGGCGGTCTCTCAAGACAAAATCTCAATATCTAAAGAGAGTTGGGATAATTTTAAATGTATTTTTGAAATTATTAATGAAATTCTGTTATTGCCGTCTTAAAGGTATACATTGATATATGTCGAAATTTCTTGTATTCCTCAAAAACAATTGGCAAGAGGCTGGCAAATGGCTAATTGCTGCTGTATTTGGTTTGATCTTAGGAAAAGCTTGTGATAGAATATGGCCTGAAGACCCCGTAGTAGTTAAAGAGGTTACTGACACCATAAAAATCATTCATGCCATTTCGCCTTTGCCCAGAGAGACTGATAGTTTGATGAAAGAACAGATTCAGCAACAGCTTCTAAACATCAAGCTATTGAATGAGTATGATTCGTATATAAAACAAAATAAATCATCTGTATCGGATATACCATGCAAACTTGTTTTTGGGAATCCTTATCCAAACAGTAAAGGATATGTCCAAAAGAACTCGTCTGCATTGTGTCAAATATCATTGAAACAAGATAGAGAATATATTGAAATCACATTTGAGTACTTACATCCTGACTATGCAGGACTAGTGAATACCCTTGGTGTTAAGGTATGTAAGATTGACAAAGTCAAGGGAACAAGGAATTATGTAATGGATCAGAATTTTGAACCTCAGAAAGGAGAAAGAATGTTCATAAAGATTATTAACAGCTATGGGGCGGGGGACTATGTGATAGATGCGGGTTTTATTCTAAAGGAAGACAAGCTTAAAGAATACCCGGTATTTTATTCTCGCTCTTTTTCACTACGAGAAAGTGTTTCTCATTGATGGGCAACGCCAGCTAAAGTCGGCAAAAACGGCCCCAAGTCGCCAAAATGTCGCCAAAAATTGAGACACAAAAAGAGCTAACCACTGAAAATCAGCAAGTTAGCTCTTTCTAGGGTGCCTCAGGCGGGAATCGAACCCGCACGGACATTTCTGTCCAAGGGATTTTAAGTCCCTCGTGTCTACCATTTCACCACCAAGGCGATAGATTACAAAGTTACTAAAAAAATGTCATTGATTAAGAAAATCACGATCAAACAGTCTGATTTTTTAGCGGACAGACGGGGCTAATAGTATTTCTTCTCTTGCCGATACAGTGCTATGAATATGAAGATCAGCACCGTGAATGCCCACAGCGAGGAGCCTCCATAGCTGAGCAGCGGCAATGGGATGCCGATCACAGGCATAATGCCGATGGTCATCCCGATGTTGATGAACAAGTGCATGAATATGCACGAGGCCACACAGTAGCCGTATATTCTGGTGAACGCCTTCCGGCTTTTCTCCGCGTCCATGATGATTCTGGAAATCAGGAACACGTACAGAGAGATCACGACAAGACAGCCGAGGAATCCCCATTCCTCACCTACCGTACAGAAAATGAAATCGGTGCTCTGCTCCGGCACGAATCCGAAAGTGGTCTGGGTCCCGCCCAGAAAGCCTTTGCCGTGGAGTCCGCCGGAACCGATGGCGATCATGCTCTGGTTGACATTGTAGCCGACACCTGCAGGATCCTCTTTCATCCCCAGCAGCACCTCGATTCTCTTGCGTTGATGATCCTGAAGGATGTTGTTGAATATGAACTCGGTAGAGAACACGAGCGCCATTCCTGCGATCAACCCCAAGGCGGACATTGACAGAAAGCGGTGACGCGACCTGTAGCCAACGATCATCAGATACAACACCGCCGCGACACATATTCCGACAAGGATGTAGAGCGGATTTATCTTTGAGACGAATGACTCCGGGCTGAACTTCCCGAAAATCCACGGCAGCAGGCAGAGAATCAGCAATACTCCTGAGAATATCCAGAAAGCCACTCCTATTTTGTTTGATTCAAGGCCATTGCATAGCAAAAGGACTCCTGCCAGCACAAGGATGGACACGTAAGGAGATGCCGTCAGCGTGAGGATGAACAGCAGAGCGGCCATTCCGATGCAGAAGATCCACCAACCGGAAAAACCTTCCCTGTACATGACGAATATGAATCCGACATAGACCAGTGCGGAGCCAGTCTCGCTCTCGGCCAGAATGACCACCATTGGAATGCCGAGAATCAAGGCGGTCAGAAGAAAATCCTTGAACCGTGTGATCCTGAAATTGACCTGGCTCATAAGTGTGGCCAGCAGCAGTGATGTCGTGATTTTCGAGACTTCCGCCGGCTGGAACCTGATTGGCCCGAACTCAAACCATGACCGTGACCCCTTAACTTCCACTCCAAGGAATATCACGGCCACAAGCAGGCACAGTACCCCCAGATACAAAGGTATGGACGCGCTTTCCCAGAGCTGGGCGTTCACCACGAACAGGATGAGAGCCGCAAGCCCGAGCGCGGTGAGAATCCATACGAACTGCTTGCCGGAGCGGAAATTATAATCGAATATGCTGGCGGGGCCATCGGAATGGATGGAGGCGTAGATGTTGACCCATCCGATGATGATGAGGAGCAGGTAGGTGACCACCAGCGCCCAGTCAACACTCTTCTTGATGCCTCTGTCCGAAAAGTTCTCCATCGCTCAACTATTTATAGGCCTTGACCCTTGACATGAGATTACCCTGAAGAACCCTGTCCTCAAGTCCGCGGCGCTGGTCGCTGATCTCTCCGTTGAGATATTTCTCAACCAGCAGGGACGCGATAGGTGCGGCCCATGTCGCTCCGAACCCGGCGTTCTCTATGTAGGCGGCAACGGCGATCTTCGGGTTGTCCTTCGGGGCGAAACAGATGAACACCGAGTTGTCCGCACCGCGAGGATTTTGCGCCGTTCCGGTCTTTCCGCAGATGTCCAGGCCGGGAACAGCGGCAATGGAGGCCGTGCCTCCAGACCCGAAACCGCTGTTGACCGCCCTCCACATGCCTTGCGTCACTTTTTTGAAATTCGTCGTGTCAACCATCGTGTACTGCCTCTCGTAATATTTCGGATCAATCTCGACCCCTTCCGATGCTTTCACGATGTGCGGTATCTTGTACCACCCTCTGTTGGCGACGGTCGCCGCAAGGTTGGCGATCTGCATAGGCGTGGCTCCGACCTCGCCCTGCCCGATGGAGATGGAGATGATCGTAGTGAATTTCCATCCTCCCTTGCCGTAAATCTTGTTGTACGTCTTTGATGTCGGCAGAGTTCCGCCCAGTTCGGCGGGGAAGTCCGTGCCCAGCTTGTGTCCGAAGCCGAAACTTTGGACATATTCATTCCATTTGTCAAGCGCCTCTCCTATGCCGTGGTACTTCTTGTTTTCAAGAATATTCCTGAGCACATAGCAGAAATAGCCGTTGCAGGACATCATGATGGCTTCCTCCAGGGCGAGCGGGGATTTGTGCACGTGGCATCCGAGCTTGCGGTTGCCGAAATGGTAGCCCTGGCTGCAAGGGTAGGCCATCTCGGTGGTGAGGGTGCCTTCCTGCAGGCCGATGAGGCCGTTGACAAGTTTGAACACGGAGCCTGGAGGGTACGGAGCCTGTACGGCTCTGTTGAACATCGGCTTGTGAGGGTCCTTGATGATCTCGTCATAGTGCTGGCCGATGTCCGCCAGCATGCTCACATCGACTCCTGGACTGGACACAAGTGTGAGGATTTCTCCTGTCTTAGGTTCGATCGCCACGAGGCTCCCGACCTTGTTTCTCATCAACTCTTGGCCGTATTGCTGCAGATCCGCGTCGATCGTGGTGTGGATGTCGTGTCCCGGTACGGCTTCCTTGTCCATCTCTCCGTCTTTGTAGCGCTGCTCGATCTGGTTGCGGGAGTTGCGAAGGTAGATGTGGTACCCTTTCTCTCCACGCAGTTCCTTCTCTCTCGCGGCCTCGATCCCGGTCTTACCGGCATAGTCTCCAGGGCGGTATTCCCCGGAATGCTTCTCTATGTAGTTGGCGTCCACCTCCGAGACATAGCCGAGCAGGTTTCCACCGGCGTTGACGGGATAGTCCCGGATGCTTCTGGCCTGTCCCCTGAAGCCTGGGAACTTGTATTGGATCTCAGCGAACTGCATGTAGGTCTCAGGCTTTATCTGCTTGAGCATCACGACACTTTGGTAACCGATGCGGCGACGGTTCCTGGCATATTCATTCATCTTGTCACGGATGAATTCTGGTGTCACGTTGAGGGCGTCCGCCAGCATAAGCGTGTCGAACTGTTTCACCTCGCGCGGGGTGACAAGGATGTCGTAGGTGACCTTGTTGCTGACTATGATCTTGCCGTTGCGGTCATAGATGATGCCTCTGGTGGGATAGATGATGTCATAGACCATCGAATTGTTGTTCGAGTTGATCTTGTATTCGTCATCGATGATCTGGATGTAGAACAACTTCCCTAGGATGATGGCGGCGACGACAAACAGCCCGATTATCAGGGCTTTTCCTCTACCTTCTGTCTTCATGGGTCAGCAGATTGATGATGCAGACTGATGCCAGGGAACTGGCCAGGGTGGAGAGACCCAGGCAGGTGAAGACGAACCATAGAGGTCTTGTCCCGGCACAGTCGGCCAGGATGTAGATGAGAAGGAACAGCACTGTTGTCAGGATGATGGCTATGGAGACTCTGGCGTAGCCGTATTTCCGGACGGTGACGCTCTCTTTCTGCTCGAAAGGCTCGTTGCCGAAAAACATCCCGATGACAGGCTCTCTGAGCAATGCGACCGGTACGAGGGACATGGCGTTGATGCCGAGTGTCCCTTCGGCGAAGAAATCCACGGCGAGTCCGGTGGCGAACGCTATCAGCATGGCCTTCACGGTTCCGACATTTGTCGGGATGCACAGAACCATCACCGGCAGGATTGTGATCATCATGTAGGGCGTGAAATGGAAATAGTTGCTCAGAACCATTTGGGCAACCGTCAGCAGAACGTATGTCAATGCGAAACTGTTTCTCATTTCTTCGGTTGTTCTTCTTCTTGTTGTTCAATGGATTCTATCTCCGCGGCCCTTCTGTTTGCCACGATGGTGACATATTTCAACGCCTTGTGATTCTGGAAAAGGTTCACTTCGATCTCATTGGTGGCCCCGTTGATGATCTTGGACTCGCCGGCCACGCCGATAGGGATGTCCGGCGGAAAGATCGTGGAGTATCCACTGGTATAGACTGTGTCCCCGGGCTCGAATTTGAACTGGAGAGGGATCTCTTTCAGGATGGCCCTGTCAGAGCTCATCCCGTCCCAGGCAAGCGGTCCGACGGCTCCCGATTCGCCGAGTCTGGCGCTGATGAACAGCTCCGTGTTCAGGAACGAGATTGCGTAGGAATAATGGCTGCTGACCGCATCGACAATCCCTATGACACCTTTCTCTGTGATCACGCCTGAGTTGCGTACCACTCCGTCCTCGCTGCCCTTGTCGATGATAAGGTAGTTGTGCTGGGTGTTGGCGCTGGACTTGATGATCGTGGCCGGGATATATTCGAATCCATTGTCCATCAGGACCGGCTTGGCCGATGGGTCGGCGGCTTTCATCGCCATCTCATAGCCGCGCACCAATTCTTGCAGCCTGTTGTTCTCGACCGCCAGCTCGTCATTCTGCCTCTTCAGGGAGAAATAATTGGAGACACCTTGCGTCGTTCCCCAGACCTTCGCCATGAATCCGTGCGAGATCCTGGCTATCCAAAGCCTCTGAATCTGGTTGTTGTGCGACAGCATCAGAACAGCCGCGACCTCCAGAAGAATGAAGACCGCGACTGTGAGGATGTTCTGGACAACGGATCTCTCCTTAGGCATTATCTCATCAGGAATGAGTAGTTGGATGTCTTTTTAAGCGCTATGCAGGTACCTCTGGCCACGGCGCGCAGCGGATCCTCCGCGACATGGAACTGGATGTTGACCTTCTCTGTGAACCTCTTGGCGAGACCACGCAGCAAAGCGCCGCCGCCGGAAAGGAATATTCCGTTCTCCACGATGTCTGAATATAACTCCGGAGGTGTCAGCTCAAGCACATGAAGGATGGATGACTCCAGCTTGGCTATCGACTTGTCGAGGCAATGGGCGATCTCCTGATAGGTGACCGCGGCCTCGACAGGGTGGGCTGTCATCAGGTTCGGACCGTTCACAACGTATGGCTCCGGTTCTTCGTCCAGATCCGGAATCACGGCTCCGACCGCTATCTTGATCTTCTCCGCCGTGGTCTCTCCGATCTTGATGTTGTGCTGCTGGCGCATGTAGTACTGGATGTCACTGTTGAACACATCGCCGGCCGTGTTGATGCTTTCCTGCTGGACGATGCCGCCCAAAGAGATCACGGCGATCTCGGCCGTACCTCCGCCTATGTCAACAACCATGTTGCCTTTCGGCGCCTCCACGTCCAGCCCGATACCAAGCGCGGCAGCCATAGGCTCGTAGATCAGATAGACATCACGTCCTCCGGCATGCTCGCAGGAGTCGCGCACGGCCCTGATCTCCACCTGGGTGCTTCCGGAAGGAATGCCGACCACAATCTTGAGGTTCGGGGTGAAAAGGGATCTCTTCTTGTTGTTGACCTGCTTGATGAAGCCCTTGATCATCATCTCGGCGGCGTTGAAGTCGGCGATCACGCCGTTCCTCAGAGGCCTGATGGTCTTGATTCCGGGGTTAGTGTGCTCATGCATGAGCTTGGCCTGCTGACCGATGGCTATGCATTTGCCTGTGTTGTTGTCTATCGCGACAATGCTCGGGGCGTCCATCACAATGTCGTCATTCCTGAAAATGACGGTGTTGGCTGTTCCGAGGTCCATCGCTATCTCCTGAGTCAGAAATGAAAATGCCATAGCTGTACTATATTCGATTCCTAAAATTTTTATTGTCTTCTATACAATTTGTAAATATACGAAAAAAGTTATATTTGTAAGAATTATTATGAACAGAAAACGAATATTAATAGTCATGGCCGCCGGAAGCGGCGTCAGGATGGGTGCCACGGTTCCGAAACAATTTCTGGATCTGGGAGGTGTTCCGATTCTCCGCAGGACGATCGAAGCGTTCATTTCCGTTGTCCCGGACATCAAGGTAGTCACTGTCCTTCCCGGGGACCATATTGCTTTTTGGAAGGACTATTGCCTCGTTTCGGACTTCAACTGTCCTCAGACATTGGTTTCCGGAGGGTTCACCCGCTTCCATTCCGTAAGGAACGCCTTGAAAAAGGTCCCGGATGGGGCCGTGGTCGCCATCCACGATGGTGTCAGACCGCTCCTTTCGCCAAAACTGATAGGGAATATGTTCGAGAGGATGGATTCGGGCGGAGTCCGTGCCTTGATTCCCGTCATCCCGTCGGTCGATACCCTCAAGGTCATCGACCGGGTAAAGGACGCGGACGGGAACGAGATTCTTGTCTCGCCGGAAGGGGAGAATGTTGACAGAAGCCGGATTTTCGGAGCTCAGACTCCGCAAATGTTTCTGTCAGAGGACATCAAGTCGGCATATTCGCAAGCCTTTGACACCGCTTTCACCGATGATGCGTCCGTCGCGCGCAAAAAAGGAATACCCCTCTCCTTCTGTGCCGGAGAGAGGTATAACTTCAAATTGACGTCCCCCGAGGATCTGGCCCTCGCAAGACTGATTATTTCGTCTTCTTCGCGAACTCGTTAGGCTGGTAGTTTGCCCGTTTGTAGTCCTTGACCCAGACCTGACGCTCGATCGCCTGGTCGAGGGAGATCATCGTCTCGGTTGACTGGATGTAAGGAATATTCTGGATCGTGTTGATAAGAATCTCCATAAGGTGATCATTGTCAAAGCAATATGCCTTGAGGAGCAGAGCGGCCTTTCCTGTTACGAAATGACATTCCACAATCTCGGCGATCTTCTTCAGGTTCGCCACTACCTCGGGATATTTGTCCGCCTCTGACAGGGTTACGCTGATGAAAGCGCACACGTTGAGCCCCAATGCCTGAGGTTTCACGAGCAGCCTTGATCCTGTGATGACTCCGTTGGTTTCCAGTCTTTTGACTCTCTGATGAATAGCGGCTCCCGAAACACCGCACTCACGGGCGATCTCCAGGAAAGGCATCCTGGCGTTGTTGACCAAGAAAGAAAGGATCTTCTGGTCAATCTGATCAATGTGATAAGTTGCCATTGCTTTCGATTTATAACTAAACAGCCGCTAAATTATATAAAAAATCTTAAAATATCAAGATTTCTTAAAGTGACGGCGCCCTTTTTCCGTTGGTTTTGAATTGTTAATGATCTCTAGGCAGGCCGCCTCTGTGAGAGTGGCCGCGTCAGTCTCCTTCGGAATCTTGTAGTTTGAGCCGGCGTGCTTGATGTACGGGCCGTAACGACCGTTGATCACCTGGATGTCACTGTCCTTATATTCAGCCATCACAGAATTGGCGGCGGTCTTGCTCAGGCCGTCCTCTATGATGGCCGCGCATTCGTCCAATGTGATCTTGAGAGGATCCTTGCCGCGAGGAATCGAGAAATTCCTGTCGCCATATTTCAGGAATGGTCCGAAGCGTCCTTTCAGGGCGATGACCTCGACACCGTTATATTCTCCGACCGTGCGGGGCAGCTGGAACATTTTCAGCGCGTCCTCAAGGGTGATGTTCTCGATGAGCTGGTCCTTTCCGAGGGACGCGTACTGCGCTTTCTCGCCCTCGCCCTTCTGGATGTAAGGCCCGAACTTGCCGAACTTAGCGGTGATCTTGTTGCCCTCGCTGTCCGTGCCGAGTTCCTTTGACACATGGCTGTAGTTTCCGTCATGCAGCACCTCGTCCACCTTCTTGTGGAAAGGAGTGTAGAAAGCCCCGATGACATCGTTCCACACGAGATTGCCGTCCGCGATCTGGTCGAACTCCTTCTCGACGTTGGCTGTGAAGTCGTACCCCATGATGTCGGTGAAATTCTTCTCAAGGTAGTCGGTCACTATCATTCCGATCTCCTGCGGGAGCAGCCTGCCCCTTTCGGCGCCGACGGTCTCCGTCTTGGATTTTTCGGAAATATTCCCGCTCCTGAGCTCCAAGTCATTGACTGTGATTTTCTTGCCTTCCTTGTCACCCTTGACGATGTAGCCGCGTCCGGTGGTCAGAGTGGCGATGGTCGGTGCGTAGGTGGAAGGACGGCCGATGCCGAGCTCCTCAAGCTTCTTGACCAAAGTGGCCTCTGAATATCTTGGCGGCGCGGCGGTGAACTTGCACTCCGCGTTTATGCCCTTCTCCTCCATCTTGGTCCCTACCTGAAGGTCCGGGAGCATAACCTCCTCTTCCTCGGCCTCCTGGTTGTCCGTCCCCTCGATATATAATTTAAGGAATCCGTCGAACAGGACCTGCGTGGCCTGGGCGTTGAACTTCTCTGATCTCTTGTCGGAAGCCACCCTCAGGGTGGTGTTGAGGACCTTCGCGTCAGCCATCTGCGACGCCACCGTCCTCTTCCAGATGAGGTTGTAGAGCTTCTGCTCCTGCGCCGTGCCCTCGATCTCAGTGTTCTCTATGTATGTCGGGCGGATCGCCTCGTGGGCCTCCTGCGCACCCTTGCTGTGGGTCTTGAACTGGCGTGTCTTGGAATATTCAGGACCGAAGTTTCCGGTGATGAATTTCTTCGCCGCGCCGAGTGCCAGGGTCGAGAGGTTCGTGGAGTCTGTTCTCATGTAGGTGATGAGACCGCGCTCGTAGAGACTCTGGGCCACCCTCATCGTCATACTTACAGGGAAACGCAGCTTCCTTGCGGCCTCTTGCTGGAGAGTCGATGTCGTGAACGGGGCTGCCGGGAAGCGTGTGGCCTCTTTCTTCTCCACATCGGAGACAGTGAAGTCCGCTCCGATGCAGTCCTGGAGGAATTTCCTCGCCTCGTCGATTGTCTTGAACTTTGTGTCGAGGACGGCCTTGACCTTGACCGCCGCCGGGAATCCGGCCGGATGGAAGAATGCCTCGACCTTGTAGAAGGCCTCGTTCTCGAACGCCATAATCTCCTTTTCCCTCTCCACCACAAGCCTCAAGGCCACGGACTGCACACGACCCGCCGAAAGCTTAGGCTGGATCTTTCTCCAAAGGACAGGTGAAAGCTCGAAGCCCACAAGCCTGTCCAGGACCCTGCGCGCCTGTTGGGCGTTCACGAGGTTCATGTCTATGGAGCGCGGGTTCCGCACGGCGTTCACGATAGCGTCCTTGGTGATCTCGTGGAAAACGATTCTCCTTGTATGTGCCTCATTAAGTCCGAGAGTCTCGAAGAGGTGCCAGGAGATGGCCTCTCCCTCTCGGTCCTCATCGGACGCGAGCCATACTGTGGAAGCGCTTGCCGCCGCTTTCTTGAGCTCCGCCACGACCTTCTTCTTGTCGGAAGGTATGACATACTCAGGAGTGAAGTTCCTTTCCACATCCACACTCAGCTTCTTGTCCTGAAGATCCCTGATGTGGCCGAAGCTGGATTTCACCTCATAGCCGTTACCCAGGAATTTTTGTATAGTCTTGGCTTTGGCCGGAGACTCGACGATAACTAGATTGTCTGCCATATTGTTCTATTTTACAGGCCTTTCATAGATAGTTTGCCATTTCAATCTGCAAAGTAAGCCACAAACTGGGCAATTTTCCAAATTTTGTTATAAATTTGTCTTTATTATGACCGACTCGACTCGAAAGAAAATAATCAAGTGGTTCTGGATCGTGGTGACGTTTCCGGTGCTGCTTCTTGTCTTTATGATACTCCTTGTCTGGATGTTCGCCGACATCCCGTCGTTCAAGGATCTGGAAAACCCTGACAACAAGCTGGCCACGCAGGTCATCGCGGAGGACGGGGAGATCCTGACGACGTTCCACATCGAGAACAGGACCTACGTTTCCTACGACGAGATCTCCCCGAATCTTGTGCACGCCGCCGTGGCCACGGAGGACGTGCGTTTCTACAAGCATTCCGGAATTGATTTCAAGGGACTGGGACGTGTGCTGGTCAAGACGATCCTGCTGCACAACTCAAGTCAGGGCGGCGGCAGCACGATCACCCAGCAGTTGGCGAAGACCCTTTATCCGAGGGCCGGGATGGGGCGTAGGATTCCGGGAATATATCATGCCAAAATGGTGTGGATCAAGCTGAAGGAATGGATCACCGCCGTGAAGCTCGAAAGGGACTACACCAAGGACGAGATTATGACGATGTACCTCAACTCCATATTCTTCGGCAGCGGTGCGTACGGTGTGCGTTCGGCTTCGGAGACATTCTTCGGGAAGCTCCCGTCCGAGCTTTCTGTCGAGGAGAGCGCTATGCTTGTGGGAATGGTCAACAAGCCGACGAGGTACAATCCGGCCATCAATCCGGACAAGGCTCTGACCAGAAGGAACTTTGTGATCGGCCAGATGGAGAAGGCCGGCTATCTGGACAAGTCCCAGAGGGATTCCATCCGTCTGATCCCTATAGAGCTCAACTATGAGGTGCAGGACCACAACGCCGGTCTGGCCCCGTATTTCAGGGATATGGTTCGCCGCGTGATGAACGCCAAAAAGCCTCGCAAGTCCGACTATACGATGGTCGAGGACTATTCCGCCGACTCGCTTGCCTGGGCCACGGACGACCTGTATGGCTGGCTTGAGAAGAACAAGAAGGCTGACGGAAGCAAGTATGACCTTGACAGGGACGGTCTGCGGATCTACACGACCATCAACTACAAGATGCAGAAATATGCCGAGGAGGCTGTCGCCGAGAGGATCCGCGACCTTCAGGCTGACTTCCGCAGGGATCTGCGGAGCAAGACCCACAAGCCTTTCTCCAACGACATAGACGAGGAGACAAGGGACAGGGTCATGCGTCAGGCCAGACGTTGGAGCGACCGTTACCGCACCCTCAAGAAAGAGGGACTGACCGAGGCTCAGATCCTCAAGACGTTCTCCCGACCGGTGAAAATGCGTGTGTTCGCCTATAATAAGAAAGGTTACGCCGACACTACGATGACGCCGGACGATTCGATCCGTTACTACAAGTCGATTCTCCGTACGGCCTTCGTGGCGATGGAGCCGGGCACGGGACACGTGAAGGCCTACGTCGGAGGTCCGAACTACCGCTATTTCAAGTACGACAATGTCCGTCAGGGCAAGCGTCAGGTCGGTTCGACGATCAAACCGTTCCTCTACACGCTGGCGATGCAGGAGGGTATGACTCCGTGCGACAAGGTCGTGAACCTTCCGCAGACGTTCGTCCTTCCTGACGGCAACACCTGGACCCCTCGAAGCACCGACAAGGAGCAGTGGATCGGTAAGACCGTCACACTGAAATGGGGTCTCACGAACAGCTCGAACAACATCTCGGCCTACCTGATGAAGCAGTTTGGCCCAGAGGCGATGGCGGATATGATGCGCAGGATGGGCATCCAGAGCCACATCGACGAGGTTCCGGCGCTTTGTGTCGGACCGGCTGACCTGTCGCTTTGGGAGATGGTGGCCGCCTACAACACGTTCCCGTCCAGGGGAGTCTATATCGAGCCGATGTTTGTGACCAGGATCGAGGACAACCAGGGCAACGTCATCAGCGAGTTCACGAACCGCAAGCGCGAGGCGATAGGGGAGAACACCGCCTACCTGATGGTCAACCTGATGGAAGGCGTGGTGCAGGGCGGAACCGCCAGCAGGCTCCGCTACCGCTACAAACTGATGGGCGAGATCGCCGGAAAGACCGGAACCACCAACGATAACGCCGACGGATGGTTCATAGGCTACACCCCGACTCTCGTGGCGGGAATATGGACGGGCGCGGAGGACCGCCAGGTGCACTTCCAGTCAATCACTTACGGCCAAGGCGCGCATATGTCCCTCCCTACCTGGGGAATATTCATGCGCAAGGTAGTTGAGGACGGTACCCTCGGAATCTCGGAGAACGACCGCTTCATCGCCCCTGCCGGCGTGAGCTTCGACCTGAACTGTACCGGAGGCGACAATGACGCCACGGACGTGCAGCAGAAGACGGAGGACTACTATTTTGAATAAAAAGGAATATATTAGGAATATTTAATATAGGAATATGGGCAAGTACCAGAGGATTGCAGTGATTTATGGAAGCGACTCTTCGGAATGGGAGGTCGCTTGCCGCAGCGGGGAGTTTGTCGCTTCGCGCATCGACGGGACGAAGTACGATGTCTATGAGATTTTCGCACGGTTCGGTAAATGGTCTCTTGTGGCGATGAAGAAACGGGACTCTATGAGGATTCCTTTCGCCGAGGGTGCCAGACCGGAGATTGACAAGACGGATTTTTCCGTGAAGGTTTATGGAGAAAAGATAAAGTTCGACTATGCCTACATAGTCCAGCACGGCACTCCGGGCGAAAACGGTCTGCTTCAGGGTTATCTTGAGATGCTTGGGATTCCGTTCAGCAGCTGCAGCGCGTTTGTCTCCGCGATCGCCTTCGACAAGTTCGCCTGCAAGAGTTATCTGCGTGAGGTTGATTTCGTCAAGTGCGCCCCTGATGTCTATGTCCGCAACGGAATGGACATCGAGTCCGTCTGCCGTAAGGTGGTGGAAAAGCTTAAGTTCCCGGTGTTTGTGAAGCCTACCGACGGAGGCTCAAGCTTCGGGATCACCAAGGTCCGCAAGGCCGAGGATCTGCCTGAGGCGATCCGGTTCGCCTTCTCTGAAGGCCCTTCGGTCATCATCGAGCAAGGTATTCCTGGCCAGGAGTTCACTTGTGCCGCCTATGCAGATGCGGAAGGAGTCAAGTCCTTGCCTGTGATACAGATAGTCACCGAGCACGATTACTTCGACTACGATGCCAAGTATAACGGTCAAAGCCAGGAGATATGCCCGGCTCCGATCAGTGAGGATCTGAGCGGACATATTCAGGAAGTAAGTAAAAGGATATATTCGCGCCTTGGTTGCTCCGGTGTCGTGAGGATGGATTACATCCTTGCCGAGGATGGCCTGTACTTCTTGGAAGTCAACACTATCCCTGGAATGACAAGTGCTTCTCTGGTGCCAAAGATGGTGCGCACGGCGGGTCTTGACATCACTGATTTCCTGACAGGTATCATTGAAAACTCATAATGTCCAATTCTAACTTTTAAATTTTAAGCTTATGCTATTGAAGGATTTCCTTAATGAAGGAGTAGCGCGGCTGGAGTCTCTCTATCCGACGAAAGAAGCCAGAAACATCATGCTTATGCTTTGCGAAAGCCGCATAGGCACCAAAAGTTACACCCATATCGTGGAACCTGAATATCAGGTAAAGGACAAGTCTCTGGAAGGTCTCGGCGCTGATTTGAACAGACTGGCCGCCGGTGAGCCTGTCCAGTATGTGATAGGATTCGCGGATTTCTGCGGTCTGAGGTTCAAGGTGACCCCGGATGTGCTTATCCCACGCCCGGAGACTGAGCTTCTGTGCCGCGAGGCCATCAAGATCGGCTCCAGAATGCAGAGGATGAGAAAGGCCTATGGTAAGTCGGCTAAACCTGTCCGTGTGCTTGACCTCTGCACAGGCTCAGGCTGCATTGCGTGGACGGTGGCCCTGAATATTCCCGGTGCCGAGGTGACAGGTGTTGACATCTCGGAAAAAGCGGTTGCGGTGGCGTCCTCGCAGGATTTCGCCGCCAAGATCAAGGAGTCTGGGGCATCTGCTCCCAAGTTTGTGGTCGCTGATGTGCTGGCTGGGAATCAGACCTTCACCGAAGGTGATTATGATCTGATTTTGAGCAACCCGCCTTACATCATGGAGTCGCAGAAATCTCAGATGCGAGTCAATGTCCTCAACTATGAACCTTCAACGGCTTTGTTTGTGGAAGACAGCGATCCGTTGGTGTTCTACCGCTCCATAGCCGTCTTGTCTCGTACCTGTCTATCGGCTGAGGGTAAGGGCCTTACAGAGATCAATGAACTTTTAGGCCCTGAGACGCAGAAGGTTTTCAGCGAGGCCGGTTTCCAGAAAATCGATCTTGTCAAGGATTTTTACGACAAAAACCGCTTTGTCTTTTATTCAAAATAAGGGCTGCATGTAGCTGGAAGCCCTTTTTCGACAATTAGCCGTGGAATATTTCAATCCACGGCTAATTTTGTGTCACTTTGTGCTGTATCAACAACTTTAAACTCATTCAGTAATGAAGAATTTCAGTACAAAGAAAAGGTTGCTGGCGTCAGTCGCGCCGGCCCTTGCGGTGTTCGCCGCCCTGTTTTCATCCGCTTGCGACCGGGTGGAACAAGCGGAACTGTCTCCCGCCGATCCGATCTCCATGGTGGATCCGGCTACTGATCTGTCGGCCGAAAGCGTCGCAAGAATGCTCTCCGGGTTGCCTCTCACGTTGACCCAGGTCCGTGAAGTCTTCGATGGTGTGGTCTCCTCGTCTTCCAATGGCTATGATGAGGAATATCCTTTCGCGAATCTGCTTGCGTCTCCGGGTTCCGGAGTCGGGCACGAACTGCTTCAGACAAGATCCGTGACTGAATATCCAGAACCTTTGCGTGATCTTTTGTCCGCCGCGGACATCGCTCAGACCAGGGCGGGTTCTTTCTTGGACGCTCTTTCCGCATCCGGGTTGCAGATCTATTGGCCATATTCAGAGGACTGGGACGGGAAGGCAATGCCTGTCATCACTTTCAATCCGGAGGAGTCTTCCGGCGATGCTTATCTCAGGCGGCAGGATGACTCTAATGTAGGTTTCCTTAGGGAGCAACTCCCGAACGGGGCTTGGATCGTAAAGGAAGTCACTGTGGATGAGGAATATGCCCGCAATCATCCTGTATGGGTCATAAACAGGAATGAGGATGCCGCATATCTTACTCCTCAGATGCTGGACGCGCTTTATCCGGAGAGGACAGTGGCAGTCTCCACAAGGTCTTACGAAGATTGCCGGACATTGGTCCTCAAAGAATTCAAGGCTCATCGAAACTATGATTCATGGTTGGCAGGCGGCTCGGAGTTCTTCGTTAAGTGCGGCTCTTTGAATGGGTTCACGGCCAAGACTGAGGAGGAGTTGAAGCTTTACAGCCCGTCCGTCACCGACATGATGATCAACGTGAAACGCAAGAATGTGGGCAAAACGTTGAGATTCAACACCGTGCTTGTGTCTGAATGGACATCGCAGCTTGAGGAGTGCGTGTTCCTGATGATCGAGGATGATGGCGGCAAGCAGACTTCATGGAAGGCCAGCGGCTTGGTGAAGATCAAATCCAAGTCTTATGGATTCGAGGTCGAACTTCCTTTCCGTCGTAATGATGACCTCGTCTGGCGCGGAAAACTCTCCAACAACTATTTCGAGAAGTACAACGGTAAGCCAAACCGCTTCGGTGACGTCAGCATAACGTTCAGCTTCCTGTAAATCTCTGGATTGAGACTTTGGATATTCCGTAAATTGGAATTTATTATTAAGAAAATTTTGATTTGCGGAATATTTGTGTAATTTCGCACTGGGTAATACTATATGAGAATCGTTTCGCATAGAAAACTGAAGGAATTTTACGAGCAAGCCGGGCACGAGGACGCAAGGATACCGCTTGAGCGTTGGTATCATACCGTTGAGGAGGCAGAGTGGCATTCCTTCGCGGAAATGAGGATGTCTTTTGGCGCGGTTGACTATGTGGGAAACCAACATTATGTCTTTAACATAGGTGGCAACAAGTATGGATTGATTGTCGTTGTGAAATTTGTGATGGGGTATGTTTTCATACGGTTCGTCGGTACACATCAAGATTATGATAAAATTGACGCTTCAACTATATAAGAGGGTAGGATTATGAGGATAATCACTGAAAACCAGTACAAATTGGCTCAGAAAAGAGTGGAGGATCTGCTTCCTCTGGTTGATGACAGCACACCATTGGATGACCCCAAGGCCGTTGAGCTGATGATGATGTCTGACATTGTCATTGATTATGAGAAGGAACATTTCCCCATAGTCAAGCCGAGCGTCGCGGATCTTATCGCTGACGGCCTGAAAGAGAATCATATCACTCAGAAACAGCTTGCGGAAGAACTCGGAATCAGCACGACGCGAGTGAATGATTTTGTGTCTGGGAAATCAGAACCCAATCTGAAAACGGCCGGACATATCTGCCGTTTTCTGAAGATACGTCCGGCCGCGATGCTTATGCTCTGATCGGCATTAGGATGTTCGCAAGATGATTTCAGACAAAAAATTTGGAAATGTTATAACGTTATAATATATTTGCAATATAATTTGACATTATGGGTAGGTCGCAAGAGAATAACGTTACCGTTAAGGACATAGCCCGCGAGGCGGGGGTGTCTCCTGCCTTGGTGTCATTTGTCATGCGTAACGCCTCTAGCGGAAAAAGGAATTATAGGGTAAACCCGGACACTGCGTCTAGAGTCTTGGATGTAGCCAGGAGGATGAATTATCATCCAAACACATCGGCAAGGGCGTTGAAGAGCGGAAAGTACAACACAATCGGTATGATACTTTCTGATATTGCTAATCCATTCTTTGCCGAGATTGCCAGAATGATTGAGGACGAGGCTTATAAGAATGGCTATTCTGTGTTATTCGGCAGCACGGATGAGGATTCTAAGAAGTTGGAGCAACTCGCCCATGTGTTTATTGACAAAGGGATAGATGGATGTATAGTTGTGCCGAGCGGCAGTTCCGCGCAATGTGTCAAACCTCTTCTTGACAAGCGAATACCGTTGGTCTTTTTTGACAGGGCGATCGATGGAATTGACATGCCTTCCGTCCTTCTTAATAATGTGATGGTTTCACATTCGTTGACCCAGAAGTTGATTGAGAAGGGGTATCGATTCATCGAGATGGTTTCATATTCCATGGATTTATCTAATATCCGTGGCCGGGAAGACGGGTACAAAGAGTGCATGCGTGAGGCGGGACTTGATTGCTTTGTGAATATTCATAGGGTGGAGCATCATGAGTCGTCGTCCACAATCGATGGTATTATGGCTGATGCCCGTAAGAGAGGGGTTGAAGCCTTTGTTTTCGCCACCAACGCTTTGGCTGTACAGGGAATGTCCGCTATTTTCAGAAACGGCTTTAATATCCCTCAGGACTTCGGAATTGCGACATTTGACAAGAATGACGCTTTTGACATCTACGCGACAGATCTTCTGTACGTGCGCCAGCCGTTGGAGTCTTTTGCCAAGGAACTTATCAGGATTCTGGTTGGAGAAATTCGTGGTGATCAAGAATTTGATACCGCCGAACATATTGTGCTTGGTGCCGAGATAGTCAACAAGGGAGCAGGGAGATGAATTTTTTTAATATGATGTTATAACGTTATAATTATGAATCGAATCACACGACTTATTATCACTCTGGTGATTGGGACTGTATTTATGTGGAATGCAAATGCCCAAAGCGGTGCTGTTCCGTTATGCTATAATCAGGATATTCAATGTGATCTTGGTGTGGGTCTATGGGGTATTCCCTTTCCCTATGACTACGATGGCGATGGTTTGAAGGACTTGGTTGTGTCTGCTCCTGACAGGCCCTACAAAGGGTTGTATTTTTTCAGGAATGTTGGGGATCCTGAGCATCCAGTATTTGACAAGGCAAAGAAAATATCTCCGATCGGGAAGAATAATGTAAGTTATTCCGAGGTTGATGGCAAGGCTTTCGTCTTGTCTAAGGAATGCGAGTGGGTGGAATTTTTTGAAAACTTGTACGAGAATCCGTCAAAGATCTCCTATGAGGGCGAGCGTTTGGGAGAATCATTCAAAAAGTCCCGGAGCAATATGTGGAGCTATGTGGATTGGGACAATGATGGTGACAAAGACATCATCGTGGGCATTGACACATGGGATGACTATGGTTGGGACAATGCGTTCGACAGCGCAGGCAAATGGACGAATGGACCTCTGCACGGTTATGTCTATCTGCTTGAGAATGTGGATGGAAAATATGTCAATCGCGGCAAGATAAATGCCGGAGGCAAGCCGATTGATGTGTATGGGGCGCCAGTACCATGTGTGGGTGATTTCGACGGTGACGGCGATCTGGACATCATCTGCGGAGAGTTTGTTGATGGCTTGACGTGGTTTGAGAACATAGGTACCAGAAGGGTTCCGGAATTTGCCAAGGGTGTGCGCCTTTCCAACAAGAACGGAGAGATCCGTTTGCATCTGCAGATGATAGTGCCGGTAGTGTCAGATTTCAATGGCGACGGGTTGCCGGATCTCATTGTCGGGGATGAGGACGGTCGCGTGGCATGGCTCAAGAACACAGGCAAGGTCAAGAATGGTGTACCTCAGTTTGAAGATCCGTACTATTTCCGTCAGAAAGCCGATCTGGTGAAATTCGGTGCTTTGGCCACCCCGTATTCGGTGGATTGGGACAACGATGGAAAAGATGACATCGTGTCCGGAAATTCCGCTGGTGAGATTGCTGTGATAAGGAATCTTTCAGGTGGCCCGGATCCGGTCTGGGCTGAGCCTGAACTGATCAAGGTAAAGGGCAAGCCTTTCAGAATCATGGCTGGAGAGAATGGCTCGATTCAGGGTCCCGCTGAAAGGAAATGGGGCTATACTGTCTTGGCAGTGGCTGACATGGATAACGATGGAAAGAAAGACATTGTCATCAATTCCATCACAGGAAAGATAGAGTGGTTGAGAAACAAGGGTAGTAAAGACGGCCTGAAGTTCTCCGAACCCAAACCGGTCTATGTGGATTGGTCCGGAGAGACTCCAAAACCAGAATGGAATTGGTGGAATCCGAAACCGGGAACGTTGGTGACACAATGGAGAACCTCTCCTGTAATCCTCGACTGGAATGGAGACGGACTTGAGGATTTGATCATTCTGGATCAGGAAGGATACCTGTGCTGCTATGAAATGATCAAGACTTCCGGCAAAAAAGTTCGATTCAAGCCTGGACAAAGATTATTTTATGGCACAAACTGCTCTGTTTACAGTAATAAGACCGGAGTTGTGAATTCGGAGTCGGGACCTCTTCGTCTGAATGACGGCAAGGCCGGAGCTTCCGGAAGAAGAAAAATCTGTTTCGTGGATTGGGACGGAGATGGAAGGATGGATCTGATTGTTGATAGTCAGAGCGTGGCTTGGTTCCGCAATGTGAAGGACGAGGATGGAATCACCTGGTTTGAGTACAAAGGGAATCTGTGCGATGTCATCCTTGAGGGACACACGACATGTCCTACCCCTGTCGATTGGGACAAGGACGGCAAGAGCGATCTGCTTGTCGGCGCGGAGGACGGGCATTTTTACTATATTAAGAATAAGACATCCTGCAAATAGAAAACTATAAAAATATTATGGAAACAAAGAAAATCAGGGGCATCATTCCCCCTATGGTCACCCCGCTTAAGGGGAACAATGAACTTGACAATGAAGGCATTGTCAATCTAGTGGAACGTATGATAGAGGGAGGTGTGCACGGCCTGTTTCTTCTTGGAACCACCGGTGAGGCTCAGAGTCTTACTTATGAGTTGAGGCGTGAGTTTGTCAAGGAAGTGTGCGGAAAGGTAGCTGGTAGGATTCCGGTCCTTGTCGCCATAACCGACACCTCTTTCGACGAGAGTGTCCGTATGGCGGAATTTGCCAAAGGAAACGGTGCCGCCGGGGTGGTGGCTGCTGCCCCATACTATTCTCCACTGTCCCAGGTGGAACTCTATGAATATTTCATGGCTCTTGCTGATGCGTCACCTTTGCCACTTTACCTCTATAACATGCCTTCTCACGTCAAGGCGTTCCTGGAGGTCCAGACAGTGTTAAAATTAGCGCGACATCCTAACATCGTTGGATTGAAAGACAGTTCCGCGAACATGAATTACTTTCGTACGTTGTACCACCATCTCGGTGGGAAGGACGATTTCGCTTTGTATGTTGGGCCAGAGGAACTGACGGGAGAATGTATCCTGATGGGCGCTGACGGCGGCATTAACGGTGGAGCGAATCTGTTTCCGGAGATCTATGTGGAAATGTTCAATGCAGCCGAGGCCGGCGATTTGAAGAAAGTAAGGGAGTTGCAGGAGAGGATAATGGAGATAAGCACATCCCTTTACACTGTCGGCAAATACGGCTCAAGCTATCTGAAGGGCGTGAAGTGCGCACTGTCGCTGTTGGGAATATGCAATGGCTATCTTGCATGGCCATACCGTGAGTTTGAGCCGTCCGAGCGCGTGCTGATCCGCAAGGCGTTGATCAACCTTGGTTTCAATGATATCAAATAGCGTGGTTCGCCTGACGATATGGAACTGACAATATTAGATTATCTTGTTTTCTTCGTGTTCGTTGTCGGTGTTGTGCTTTTCGGTTGCAGCTTTTACCGTAAGAGCCGAGCAGGCGCCGCCGCTTTCACGAAGGCTGATGGAAATGTACCCACATGGGTTGTGGGCATGTCAATATTCGCGACTTTCGTCAGCTCCATCAGTTTCCTTGGCCTTCCTGGAGGATCTTACGCCGGTAATTGGAACCAGCTTGTGTTCAGCCTGACAATTCCTGTCGCGATGGTGCTTGCGGCCAAGATATTCATACCTCTGTACCGTGGCATCGGAAGTGTTTCTGCTTACCAGTTCATCGAGGACAAATACGGCTATTGGGCAAGGTGTTACGTTGCTGTGTGCTACCTGTTGACTCAGGTCTGTAGGGTGGGGTCCATCCTGCTGCTCCTTGCTATACCGATTAACACCATGTTCGGCTGGGACATCAGCACGGTGATCATCGTGACCGGTGTGCTTACGTTGGTATATTCGGTGGTAGGAGGAATGTCCGCCGTTGTCTGGACTGACGCTATTCAAGGTATAATCCTGATCTTGGGGGCATTGGCGTGCGCGTTGATCCTTACTTTCGACATGCCTGAAGGGCCGGGGCAGCTATTTAGGATCGCGGCAGCGGAAGGCAAGTTCAGTCTTGGATGTCTGGGTATGACACTCAAGGAGCCTACTGTCTGGGTTGTTCTGATCTATGGTTTGTTCATGAACCTTCAGAACTACGGAATCGACCAGAATTATGTCCAGAGGTACATGACCGCCAAATCGACCAAGGAAGCCGTGAAGGGAACCATCTTCGGAGGACTTCTTTATATTCCTGTGTCATTGGTGTTTGTGTATATTGGGACGGCTCTTTATTCATACTATACGTCGCAACCCGATCTCCTGCCGGAAGGCCTTTCAGGCGACAAGGTCTTTCCGTACTTCATTGTACATGGACTGCCGACAGGTCTTACCGGCCTCGTCATCGCCTCCTTGTTTTCTGCCGGGATGAGCACAGTTGCGACCAGCATAAATTCTTCCGCTACCATAGTTTTCACAGATTTCTATGAACGCATGTGGAAAGGAGGTTCGGTGGATCTAAGAAAACGACACATGGCGGTATTATATACAACATCTTTTGTGGTCGGTGTTATTGGAATTGTCATAGGCCTGGCAATGCAGAAGATCGATGGGGTTCTGGATGCATGGTGGAAATTGTCTTCCATATTCAGCGGGGGAATGTTAGGCCTGTTCCTTTTGGCCCTTGTCTGCAGGAAGCCGGCTCGTTCTGCATCTATTGCCGCTGTGGTCTGCGGACTTCTTGTGATCACCTACATGAGTCTTCCTGTGTTCGGAAGCGAGATTCATTCCTATCTGACAATAGTGTTCGGCACCACGGTGATTTTTGTCGTTGGATTCGTAATGTCTCTTTTGGTTAATAGAATTAATAATCGTAAAGCTAATAGTTAATAATGGTAATCAATCATCCTAAAATCGGTATCCGTCCTATTATTGACGGCCGTCGCGGAGGTATCCGCGAATCATTGGAAGCCATGACCATGGGTATGGCGGAAAGTGTCAAGTCTCTTTATGAGTCTTACCTGCATTATGTAGACGGGACCCCTGTGGAGTGTGTCATCGCTGACACGACAATAGGCGGTGTGGCAGAAGCCGCCGCCGCTGCGGACAAGTTCCGGGACAACAACGTTGGCGCTGTCATCTCCGTGACCCCTTGCTGGTGCTATGGTGCGGAGACCATCGACATGGATCCTCTTATGCCGAAGGCCATCTGGGGATTCAACAAGACAGAGCGCCCTGGAGCTGTCTATCTCGCCGCTGCATTAGCCGGACACAATCAGAAAGGACTCCCTGCGTTCGGCATTTATGGCCGTGATGTTCAGGACAAGGAAGACAACTCAATTACGGGTGATGTCCGTGAGAAATTACTGCTTTGGGGCAAAGCGGCCGTTGCCATGATGCAGATGAAGGGCAAATCCTATCTATCCATCGGCTCTGTGTCTATGGGAATAGCCGGATCAATCCCTGTACCAGATTTCTTCCAGGATTATCTTGGAATGAGGAATGAATATGTGGACTGCTCCGAGATTGAGCGCAGGGTGCGTCTTAGAATCTACGAGAAGGAAGAGTTTGACCGCGCGATGAAGTGGGTCAATGAATATTGTAAGCCATGCGAAGGCTCTGACCATAACCGCGAGGATCTCCGCTACGACAGGACTCACTTGGACGAGGTCTGGGAATATGTTGTCAAGATGACAATAATATTCCGTGACCTGATGAGGGGCAATGACAAACTGGCGGAAATGGGCTTCCAGGAAGAAGCTGGGGGGCATAACGCCATTGCGGGAGGTTTCCAAGGCCAGAGGCAATGGACGGATTTCATGCCTGACGGAGATTTCTCGGAGACAATCCTGAACACGTCCTTCGATTGGAACGGAATCAGACAGCCGTATGTCTTCGCAACTGAGAATGATACACTTAATGGTGTGACGATGTTGTTCCTCAATCTGCTTACCAACAGGGCTCAGATGTTCTCAGATGTCAGGACTTATTGGTCTCCGGAAGCTGTCAAGCGCGTGACAGGTTACGAGTTGACCGGACATGCCGGCAATGGCTTCATACATCTGATTAATTCCGGCTCCACGACTCTTGACGCGACCGGAAGGATGGAAGATGCTGAAGGCGCTCCTGTGATGAAGCCGTTCTGGGAGATTACTGAAAAGGATGTAGAATCCTGCCTGAAGAACACTTCGTGGATGCCTGCCGACAGGCAATATTTCCGTGGAGGTGGTATGTCCAGCCATTTCCTCACTAGAGGAGAAATGCCGATGACAATGTGCCGCATCAATCTGATTAAGGGATTGGGACCTGTTCTCCAGATCGCCGAGGGATGGGCCGTCAATGTGCCTGATCATGTCTTCAAGGCCATAGATGAAAGGACCGATCCGACTTGGCCGACCACTTTCTTCGCTCCGCGTGTAAATGGTGTTTCAGGAAAGTTCAAGGATGTATATTCAGTGATGAGACATTGGGGAGCGAATCATGGTGCAATCAGTTACGGTCATGTAGGTGCCGAGATGATCACTCTGGCTTCGATGCTAAGGATTCCGGTCTGTATGCATAACGTTCCTGAAGAGAAGATATTCAGACCTAGCGCTTGGGATGCGTTTGGTATGGATAATGAGGGCGCGGATTTCAGGGCATGTCAGAATTTCGGCCCGGTGTACAGATAGTACACTTTGTCGTCACTTTGTGCTATAACGATATAATTAAATAATTCTATGAAACTACAATTGTTAACCCTGACGATATGCACCGTATTGTCAGGTGCGGTGAAGTTGAACGCTTCAGACAACATGGCCACTGACGCGCCTTATAACATTGACGAGACGAAACTTGTGACAGTGACCGGAACAGTTAAAGATGAGGCTGGAATTCCGCTCGTCGGTGCCTATGTCGTGGAGGTAAACACTTCCAACGGTGTCACGACTGACCCGAACGGAAAATTCACAATCTCCGTGTCCAAGGATTCGAAGATCGAGATCTCGTTCATGAGCTACATTTCAGAGACGTTTCTGATCAAGAATGAGACGAGTCTGAATGTGGTGCTTAAAGAAGACCTCAGGCTGCTGGACGAGGTCGTGGTAGTGGGTTATGGATCACAATCCAGAAAAACTTTGACATCCAGTATCTCGACCGTAAAATCGGATGTGATTGAAGGGAAGCCTGTGACTAATGTTGGAGAGGCCTTGAAAGGTAGGGTGGCAGGTCTTTACGCCGCGTCAAACAACTCCATTCCGGGACGGGCGCCGCGTTATCTTATCAGAGGCGGTTCATCGGTTAATCTGAGCAATGATCCTATCGTCATTGTGGATGGCGTGAACAGAAGCATGAGTGATCTTGATGCCAATGACATCGAGTCCATCGAAGTTCTCAAGGATGCCGCTTCGGCCAGTATCTATGGAGCGCGTGCGTCCAATGGTGTGATTCTGGTGACAACAAAGAAGGGCGTTCCTTCAAAGGGCCCTCAGATCACGTTTGACGCCACGGTCGGTTTTGAGAACGCAGTCAGCAAATGGAATCTAATGAACGGAACTGAGTTCCTGACCTTCCTTCGTCCGCAGCTTGTGGACGCTTACGAAGGACAGGCAATCCTAAACGGCGCCAGTGCCGCTGGGACCGGAAACTTGTCCGACAAGGCCAATTATTCTCCGAAGTATCTTGCCGACGGGGAAAGCGTTCCGGAAGGATGGCTTTCCATGCCTGATCCGATAGATCCAAGCAAGACATTGATTTATCAGGAATATGACAGCCAGGCTAGATGGTTTAAGACCTCACCTTGGCAGAAATACTATGTTGGTGTGAACGGTGGCAACGATAAGATCAAATACACCGCTTCCGCAAGTTACCTTAGTGACGGAGGAGTTGTCAGGATGACCGGCTACGATCATTTGTCTATGCATGCAAACACGACTTTCAAGGTCACTAATGATATCGAGGCTTCAACCTCGTTTGACTATGCGAGGATAAACTACGATCAGATGTACGCTTCAAATTGGAATGTGCTTGGACGCGGCCTTCTCATGGGTCCGACAAGAAAACAATATACGGAAGGCGGAAAGATCTCGAATGGTAGTGGGTGGTTCCAAGATCCTGATTATTGGGAGAAAGCGTACGACTTTGAGAATATCAAGAACAACTTCGCCGGCACTTTCAACCTCAAGTGGAATATCCTTGATGGCCTTTCATTGTTCGCGCAGTATGGTGTCTATAACACGAACACATTCTACAGCATGTACCAAAAGGTGAAAGTGGATGGAGAATTGAATTATAGAGGGAAGAACGACGGAACTCAGGAAAAACGTTGGGCCAAGATCAGGGACACCTTCACAGCTTATCTGAATTACGCAAAGGTTTTTGGAAACCATGACATCAATGTGATGGCAGGATATGATTATTCCAAGTGGCGTGATTGGTATCTCTATGCCAAATCAACGGGCTCTGTCTCTGACAAGGTTCCGATCCTGTCTTCAGGGACAGTGTTCACGGCGAGCAACACTGATACCCAGGAAGCGTTGGTGTCTTATTACGCAAGAGCCAATTATAGTTTCAAGGACAAGTATCTTCTGGGCCTTACCGTCAGGGCGGATGGATCGTCAAAGTTCGCAGAAGGACATAAATGGGGCTATTTCCCGGCTGCTTCTGTCGGCTGGATCGTGTCGGAGGAATCATTCTGGGACAAATGTAGGAATACTTCCAATTTCTTGAAACTCAGAGCTTCCTATGGATTGACGGGAAACAATGGAATCGGATTGTACGATGCCTATGGAGCATATTCCACATCAAGTCTGTACGACGGTTCGTCCGTGACCGTCGCGTCATCAATGCAGAATAAGGACCTGACTTGGGAGCGTACTTCTCAGCTGGATTTGGGCTTTGATGTCAACTTCCTGAATGACAGGATCAGAGTGACGGCTGACTACTATAACAAACGTACAAGGGACATGTTGTTCAATGTCACTCTTCCTGACACAGGTTCCTTTGGCTCCGTGAGGGCCAACGTTGGCAGTGCACGCTTCTATGGTTTTGAGCTTGCCCTTCACACTGTAAACATTGAAAGGAAGGATTTCTACTGGGGAACCGACATCACATGGTCTTTCAACAAGAACAAGGTGATTTCTTTGGATGATTCCTACAAGTACAAGAATCTGGACGGGAAGGATGCTTGGAGAATAGGAGGGTACACGATGACTCAAACTGGAGAAAAATTCGGAGGAATCGCTGTGGGAGAGCCTCTTGGCCGAATCTATGGCTATGTCATTGACCATATCATTACAAGTCAGGAAGATGCGGACAACGCTTACTATGACGCTTTGTCCAAGGGGTACAGAAGAGAGGATGGCAAGAGAGTGCCCGGACGTAAGGCGGTCGGTGATTATGAATGGGTCAACAGACCAGGTTCCGCCCTTACCGCAACAGGTGAGGAGATGATCAATGCCGAGGACATGTTTGAGCTGGGCAATGTGCTTCCGAAACACACAGGAGGCATCAATAACACAATTAAATACAAAAGGTTGACTTTCAATCTCTATTGCGATTTCGCCCTGGGACACTCCATCGTGAACTACATGAAATCCAGAGTATTCATGAACACTTATGGAACTTGTAACGGCAATATTCTCCGTGATGTCAAAGACTGCTGGGAGCCGGGAAAGAGCGATTACAAATATGCCCGTTTCCTGCCTAACGATTGTGACTACGGCAACTCGAATTTTCAGAGAATCTCCGATTTCTGCGTGGAGAAGGGTGATTATCTATGCATCAGGGACGTGTCCATAAGCTACGATCTTCCTGAGAAATGGATAAGGGGTCTGAAACTCCAGAAACTCACCGTTGGTGTCAGTGGCAACACTCTAGCTTATGTTGACAATGTCACTGGAACGATCAGTCCTGAGATTGGTATCGGCGCGTCATCTTCCGGATCATGGTTCTCTGCTGTGAACACGAGTGACAACGTTAACGCCAACATCGCTCCTGCCGCCAGGAAGATTCTGTTCAATGTGAAACTTACTTTTTAATCACATAATCAATAGACTTTATGAAAAAGATTATACAGAAATTATTCATTCTTGCCGCCGCTCTTTTCACCGTCTCATGTAATGGGGATTTGAATATCTCGCAAGACAATAAATTGAGCGCCAGCAATATGTGGAAAGATGCCAACGATGTGACCACTTCCACGAAAGGTATCTATTATCTGCTGAGGAAAAATTTCCAGAACAGGTACACCAGTGTCTTCTATTGGGCCGAGGCAAGAGTTGGAAATTACATGTGGAGTACTCCGCAGATGACCGACATCTCGACAAAGGACTGTACTGACGTGCTTTACAACACGATGACATCAGAGACATCGGTTTGCTCATGGAATCTGCTCTATACTGTCATCGATCAGGCGAATGCGGTTCTTAAATATGCGCCAGACATCACTATGACGGAGTCGGAGGCCGGTTTCGCTTACGGTCAAGCCTACTTCGCCCGTGCATTTTGCTATTTTTGGGCAGCCAGAATCTGGGGAGACGTTCCGCTTGTGCTCGTGCCGATCGAGTCTCCTTCGCAACCGGAGACTTATCCTGTCAGAACAGAGAAGGAAAAGGTCTATGCGCAGGTGGAAAGTGACTTGGAAAATGCAGGGCAGTACGCAAAGTACTTGGGTAAGAATAAGTATTATGCTACAACTGACGCACTTAATGTGTTAAAGGCTGAATACTCCTTGTGGATGTACACAACCCAGAACGGGGGTGATGGCTACCTCTCCAAGGCTCAGGAAGCATTGGGGGCATTGAATATCTCCGGCTCAAGGTTGCTGTCTGACTATGCATCTATCTTCAGCCGTACCAATAAAGTGAACAATGAAGTAATCTTCGCTTTGAACAATGATCAGGCGGACGGCAACACAGGATCATCATATTTCGCAAACATGTACCCATACTATACAGATGTGGACTCAAAATACTGGTCAAATCCGGTTCCGATCTCGGGACAGTTCCTGGATCTCTCTCCAAGTTTCCAGAACGTTCTGCAAAAAAGTAAGGACGAGAACAATGACAGCCGTGTCGATTGTATCTATGGTCATGGAAACTACGGTGTCGGAGGTAAGAACATCACATGGGTCAACAAGTTCCTTCCTGCCATGACTCCTGGTAGCAATACCTACATTTTTGATGTGGATCTGCTATACTACAGATACGCACTTGCGGTTATGCTTGATGCTGAACTCAAGTACTATCAAGATGATTATTCCGGAGCTCTGAAGTCCCTTAACATAGTGGCCAAGAGAGCATATGGAGTTGAGGATTTCTATAAGGAAACCTCCAAGTCCGCAGTTTTGGACGCACTTGTTCGTGAATATTCCATCGAGTTTGTCGAGGAAGGAGTCATTTGGTGGGCTTTGATCCGTTTAGGAAAGATAGAGGAATGCAATCCGACTATCGCCGAATACGGAAAGAAGAATAAGAATATCCTGTTGCTTCCTGTCTCGCAGGATGCCCTCAACAGGAACAGTAATCTTACCCAGACTGTAGGATGGGGCGCTACGGATTAATTTTGGTTTTGTTTCTCTCCGCTTCCGTCATTCCTTTAGGTATGAAGGAAGCGGCAGGGAAAAATATTAGTGCGTAAGCGTCCAAACATATAAGACTATGTTGGGTTTAGAAATTAATGAAACGCTGAAAGACAATCCGTATTTCAAAAAGGCGATGGAATATGCTCGCATGACGGATCTGTCCGAACTGCCTCTTGGGAAGCATGTGTTGGATTCCAAGAACCTGTGGCTGACAATCATAGAAATGCCTTTGAAGACGCGTGAGGAAGTCCGGCTTGAGGCTCATGACGAATATATTGACATTCAGATTCCATTGTCTCAAGACGAGGAGTTCGGTGTCAAGGACCGCTCAAAATGTGTCAGTCCATCCGGGGCTTTCGATAAGAAAGCGGACATTATATTCTTTGAAGACACGCCTGATCGGTATGTCACTGTCAAGGCTTTTGAACCGATAGTGTTTACCCCGGAGATGTCACATGCTCCGCTCATTGGTGAAGGGCTATTGAGAAAAGCTGTCTTCAAAGTCAAGGTTTTACAGGGTAAATAATTTATTTTCAAATCTATGAGTGAATATGTAATAGGGCTTGACTATGGCTCCGACTCTGCGAGGGCTCTTGTCGTGGATGTCGTGACGGGAAAGTGTCTTGCTTCAAGCGTGAAGGAATATCCTCGTTGGAAAAAAGGATTGTATTGCAATCCGAAGGTTAACATGTGGCGTCAGCATCCAAAGGATTACCTTGAGGTTCTGGAATATATTGTGATCGATGCGTTGTCGAAGTGCGAGGCGGAAGTTGCTCCGAATGTCGTCGGAATGGCGTTTGACACGACGGGATCGACACCTGCTTTGGTGGCTGAGAACGGACAGCCATTGGCAATGCTACCTGAGTATTCAGAGAATCCGAACGCGATGTTTGTTCTTTGGAAGGATCACACCGCCATGGAAGAGGCGAGAGAAATCAATGAGGCGTGTAGGAATTCGGCTGTCGATTATGCGAAATACGAAGGAGGAACATATTCCCCGGAGTGGCTATGGGCCAAAGCATTACATTGCGTGAGAAGTTCTCCTGAGCTGATGCGTGATGCTTATTCTGTCGTAGAGTGCTGTGAGTGGCTGCCTGCTGTTTTGACAGGTGTACAACATTCCGGTGCGATTGTCCGAAGCCGTTGCGCCTATGGTCACAAACTGATGTGGAATGAGGAATGGGGCGGTCTTCCTCCGGAGAATTTTTTCAGCAGACTCGACCCAAGGCTTTCTGATCTTCGCAGGAATATGCCGGATGAAGCTTCAACGGCAGACCAACCCGTCGGGACACTATGTCTGGAGTGGGCCGAACGGCTCGGACTTTCCACCGATGTTGTCATCGCGGGAGGTGCGATCGATTGTCATGTGGGGGCTGTCGGTGCCGGTATCAAGGAACAAACTCTGATTCGTGTCATCGGAACGAGTACCTGTGATGTTCTGGTAGCATCCGAGGATGAAATAGGCGACAAATGTATTAAAGGGATATGCGGTCAGGTCAACGGAAGTGTCATTCCTGGGATGATCGGGCTAGAGGCTGGGCAGAGCGCGTTCGGTGATGTGTACGCAATGTTCAGGCGCATTCTTGAATGGCCTCTGCGTAACTGTGCCGGCCTGGGCGTAGAAGCTTGCGCGGCTGCTTGTGAGAAGATAATCCCTCTGCTGACATCCGAGGCCGAAAGGATTGGTGTATCAGAGGATGACATGTTGGCGACAGATTGGATGAACGGACGAAGGTCTCCTGATTCTGATCCATCGCAGAAAGGCACAATCACCGGATTCACTCTTGGCACGACCGCTCCAGAGATATTTCGTTCTCTTGTAGAGGCCACAGCGTTCGGAACCAGGGCGATCATCGACCGTTTCACTGAAGAGGGAATCCGCATAGATTCCGTCATCGGTGTCGGAGGCATCGCGCTGAAAAGCCCGTTTGTCATGCAGGTGATGTCTGATGTGATTGGACGTCCGATAAAGGTATGCAAATCCGATCAGGTCTGTGCTCTGGGGGCAGCCATGTTCGCTGCCACCGCCGCCGGACGGTATAGGAAGGTAGAAGATGCAATTGACGCTATGAACAGTGGATTCTCAAAGGAATATATTCCAGATGAGAATAAAGCCAGGGTCTATCATTCAAGATATTACAGGTATCTGTCTTTAGCTTGATGAATCCGCATTTTTGAATGTTTGTCAGGGTTCCGGAAATTTCGGAATCCTTGTTTTTTATGGCCATCTCACAACGTGCTCAATCGAAGAAAAGAGGGTAATGTTTGCCGTTGTTGGTAAGATATAGGTGCCAGAAAGGATTGACTGTGGCGGAGCCGGATGAACTGGACGTGAGGTGTTCGATGCCGTCACGGCGTCTCCTCAGACGAGATCCGGCACTTTACCCTGAGCGCACAGCCTCCGCACAGACCAGATCCTACTATGATTACGATTGCAGGACTTTGGTCCTCAAGGAGTTCAAGGCTCACAGAAACTACGACTCCTGGTTCGCCGGCGGCTCCGAGTTCTTTGTGAAGTGTGGAGCGTTGAACGGATTCTCTGCCAAGACCGAAGAGGAACTCAAACTTTACAGCCCGTCGGTCACGGACATGATGATCAATGTCAAGCGTAAGCAGGTCGGGAAGTCTATCCGGTTCAACACTGTTGTCGTGTCTGAATGGACATCGCAACTTGAGGAGTGCGTGTTCCTGATGATCGAGGATGATGGCGGCAAGCAGACTTCATGGAAGGCCAGCGGCTTGGTGAAGATCAAATCCAAGTCTTATGGATTCGAGGTCGAACTTCCTTTCCGTCGTAATGATGACCTCGTCTGGCGCGGAAAACTCTCCAACAACTATTTCGAGAAGTACAACGGTAAGCCAAACCGCTTCGGTGACGTCAGCATCACCTTCAGTTTTCTGTGATTGAATCCGGTATGATGACAAAAGCGCTGCCGGACAGACTACCGGCAGCGCTTTGGACTATAATGATCACACTCTTCAGGAGCGTGAAGAGAGTTTTGATCAGAATCTGTAGAATCCCTTGGCAGGCTCATTGGCGTTGGCTTTCACCTCGGCCTTGCCGAAACTTGCCGGCAGGCATTCACCGCTGTCCATCAAGGCTTTGTTGCGCTCGACGGTCACGCTGGCGGCGTTGCTCTTAGTCGCCTTTCTTGTGAATGTGTAAGGCGCGAGGATGTACGGAGCATAGTTCTTGCCGTCCTCTCCGTGGATGACATACTGATCCTTCACGACTTCCGGAGCTATGAATATCTTGGACCAGCCAGGACCGCCCATTGATAGGCAGAAGTCAAAGCCGTGGCACATGATGTCGTAACCTCGCTCCGCATAGTACTTCGACTTCACTCCATTCATGTTGAAACTGCCTTCGGCATATTCAGCCTCGCCGACCTTCTCTCCGTCGGCCATGTAGATGCCGTAAGAGCCGTCTTCCCACAGAGTGTATGAGTTGAGGGCTATGTTGTAGCTTATGCCGTCACTATATGGGTAACCCTGATATATCACCGAACCATGGTGGGCTCCGGTCCATGCACAGAGTTTTCCGTCCTCTAAGAACATAATCATCGGGTAATTGTCCGTGAATTTTGTGACACCCCATCCATAGACATAGTAGCTCTCGTCAACGCGGAAAGGCTCGATCTTGATGTCGAATGAGATAGGCTTGCGGTCATAGCCGACATATTCGGATGTGGCTGAAGCGCTGGTCACCGTCCACTCGCCGAGGTAACGCTCGTACTCGTCAGTACCCTTTGGAATAGCTGTGGTGGCCTGAACCTTATAGGCATAGCTTTCGCCGAACATATTCTTTCCTGAAACGATGAGAATATACTCCACATTAGGCACGCCTTCGGTGAATCCAAGAGTGAGCCCCTGGTCTGAATTCAATGCCTTAAGGTATTCACTCTCGATTTCGATACCCTTCTGCTCGCACAACTCGCTGTAAGAATTATTGTACTTCGGAAGTATTTCATCCGCAATGGCTTTGGCTGTAAGGTAATAGTAGGCCGTAGCGACACTCTTGCCTTTTACATGGAAATCGATGCTGAAGTAACCGTCTTTTTCCGGGAGGGTTGCCGTCACCTCGATCGAAGGCTTTTCTGTGGTGCCGTCCCAACCGCCGCCCCATGACTGAGGGATCTTGTCGAAGTAACATTCGAGGTTGACACAGTCCTTGAAGCAGAAATTGGTAGCCGAGTAATTTCTGTTTGCAAAATAGGCTTTGTACTCCTCTGCGTCTCTCATGTAGACAGGAACACTGACTGTCTTGCCGTCCATCTCCACCTCGTATTCCGGCAGTGTGGTCAATGAAGTGCAGCCGTAGAACGCGTTCTGCCATTTGTAGACCTTCAGGAGTTTATTAAGGAATCCGAGACTCTCTGATTTCAGGGACTCGCAGCCTTGGAACGCATTGTTCAGTTCCACAATCTTATCGACAGGAAGATTCTCCCAGAAACTGTCCGGTATGACTTCCAAGGACTTGCAGTTTTTGAAAGTGCTCGTCAGTTTCGTGGATCTGGTGACGGCCTTGGCTGTCTCGTTGAACATGTGTTCCGGAATCTCTGTAAGCGATTCGCAACCTGAGAAAGTTTGGTTGTAAAGGTATTCGCAGGAAGGCTTGAAATTGAAGTATTTGAAAGTAGGCGCGTTCTTCAGGCTCTTGCAGTTGAGAAACAGAGAACGCATTAATATGCCCGTTGTCGTGAAGTTCTTGAATATGTCAGGGTCGAGGTATTCCAGAGATTCACATCCGTCGAATGTGTTGTTGAAATTGGTTGTCTTTGGGCTGAGTCCCTGCATGAATTTGGCTGGAATTTCTTTCAGGCTTTTGCAATTATGGAACATATTGTTGCAAGAGCTGACATTTTTAAGTTCGTCACCCTTAGGGGCTGCGATGCGTATCAGGTTTGTCTGATATTCAAAATTAACACCGGAGAGAGAAAGGTCACCCCATTGGATGACTTCCACAAGATCAGCATCGTGTTTGGTTACGCTGACGCGGCTGACAGAACCGATGGCTCCGCTAATTTGTACAGGGTATAACCTGGATGCGTCGTTGTACTTGTGCTTCGGGTAAGAAGCCGACTTTACAGTCTCTTTGGTACCGTCGCCCCAATCCACGTTGTATTCCGGAGTCGTTCTGTTGTATGTGACAGGAAGCACGACACAGCTGTCTTTAGCAAGAGGCTGCATCACAAGTACCATGACATTGTCTGGGTAAGTGACAGGATTCTGATAGATGACAATTGATTCTATGATGTTGCCGTCGTTCTTCAAAGTCAGTCTTGCCTCTCTTGCATAAGGCATTTCGTTCTTGTCAACGCTGACGCTGATGGTCTTGGTGTAGACTTCGTAGGCCTTGGTCTCTACCAGACGTGCCCATGTCTGATCTGATTCAATCTCAGCTGTGAACTCAAGGTTTGTTGTCACATCCACATTGAACACTCCACCTGAAGCCGGACTTTCGACCGAAGTCGTGCTGACGTGCACATTTCCGGCGACAAATGTCAGAGTTCTCATAAGGGTCTTGTTGGCTCCGTCGCTGAGAAGGACGATGACCTTGCCTACCTCAGGTGAGTCAGGCGCTGTCACGGCGATCACACCGCTCTTTTCATCAGTGGCTTTGGCCTCTGCTTCCCAATTGCCTTTTGGAAGCACTTCCAGAATCGTGTTCTCGTCTCCGCCTGTGATGGTGTAGGCATATTCCTTGGTCTGGCCGGAATAGATAAGAGAAGAAGGCACTTCCACCGCGATTCCGAACTCCTTGTATATCTCGAAAGTAAGCACAGTGCCGTCGGCGAGTGTGAGGTAGGCTGTCTTGCCGTCATCGCTCAACCTTGCGTCCTTGAAGAAGGCGTCGCCCGTGGCCTGGCCACATTCGACATACGTGATGCCGTTGTCGTAGGAAACGTACCATTTCCCGTTTTCGATCTTCATGGAAGGAGTGACTCCGCGTTCTCCGGTGACGGGTACCGTCTTTCCTTCAGAGTCCAGCAGCCACTCTCCGTTTACTGTCCAGTACCATTTTCCGTCCGGAGCCTGCTTCACCGAGATGTCTGGGGTTTGACCATCGCTTCCGTCTGCTCCTTTGGCCCCGTCTTTCAGGGTCATGGTGGACATTTCGCCATAGGAATTGACAAAGGTGATGACGTGAGTGCCGTCCTCTTTGTCCTCAATGTTGCTGATGAACTGTTTCCCTGCGATCAGTTCTTGCAGTTTTGTGAGTTGGGTGTTGAGGGAAGAGACCAGTGTTTCCACTTTTGTAAGTCTCTGATCCACATCGTCCAGGCGAGATTTAAGCTCGTCATCGTTGTAGCACGCTGTCGCCAGCAGTACAACCAGGACATAAGTCAAGAATCGTTTCATAAATACATATTTGGTTTTTTGAGGCCCGAAATTTACAAAAAAATCAAATACGTTATAATATGTAAGCGGAATTTTAATCTGAATAATATGCCGGGTACGCACTTGTAGCCCATGAATTAATATTCTACCATGTACACACTTGGAATTTATTTATGAATATGACTTTCATATTGTAATGATTTTAACCCGAAATATTTTCAAAAGTGTAACACTGTATGATATCAACGTATGATTGATATTGTTGCTGTTCCTTATTCTGGTAATAAACACGGGCTATTATATAGAATGTGATTATACGATGAATTTTCGCTAGCAGGCAAGGGCTTGCCATTTTAGTAATCCTTAAAAATAACTTGGTAATCGTTGATTGTCTTTTCGGTCTATATGTCTTTTCTCATCAGTCATGTGCCACCGGCACACTCCTTCTTCAAAAAGACATCTATCCTCGAAAATACCGCCAAATCTTTACCAACTTATTTTTCACGCTTACTTAATGCGTTATCTCAAGGAGATTGCCATCCTCATTTTTCGAGGAGAAAATTGCGAGCCTTTATCATGTTCTCCTACAAGCGACATTCAGCCTCTTTTACGCTTTTAGAGGGATGATTGTTTCTTCGCGAGCGCCTTTTAAGCGAAATCACGCTCTTGGAATACGGAGGTTCTGCTGGGACGCGAAACCGCGATAAGTGATTTTTGTGGGAGATGCCAATGCCCAAAGCGGTGCTGTTCCGTTATGTTATAATCAGGATATTCATCTCCTTCAGTCCGTCACTGAGCGAACGGAAAATCAGAGAGTTTCCTGATTTCACGAAATAACCGAATTCTTGAGAGGAGCCACAGTAGATTTTTCCGTCAGGATCCGCAAGAACCGATCTGACGATACCTTTATTAGGCATAAGGTACCTGTTCCATGAATGTCCGTCATATTCCAGAAGATATTGGTTGTTACCCACATAGATCAACCCGGATGCTGATTGTGAGACTGACCGGTTCTGTCTGCCGCCATGGTAGTCGGATGGCGTGAAGTTCCGTATCACCGGAGAGAACATCACCTCGTTGCCTTGGGATGGCAAGGCGGACAAAACCAGAATAAGGAGAGACAACACTCCTTTCTTAAAGGGACTCATGATCAAATCTGTTTTAGTGCCTCGGAATATTCCCGAAAAGCAGTGGTTGCGGTGGTAAATTTACACAATTAATCATTAACCCGGACAACCATCTCACAGTTGGCGCAGTCGAATGAGAGATGGTAGCGTTTGCCGTTGTTGATAAGATAAAGGTGCCCTGACGGGGTGGTTGTGGCCAACTTGGATGAGCCGGTCGCGAAGTTTGCCTTGCCTTGATGCCTGCCGGTTTTCCGATGAACCGGGCAGAGGCCGAGTTCGTGGCGGATGCAGTATTTGGTGCGCATCAGTTCGGTGCCGGGAAGGTGCGAGATTTCGAAAGCCTCATCGGTTTGGGTCGCACCCAGGACCTGATAGGTTTCGCGGGCGACATGGTTGGCGATGTTGGCTTTGTACGAAACATGGATGCCGTCCGATGCCGGTTCTTGAATATCCGGGATTTTAGATAGAATCGGCTTCTGGTCTTGCCGACGGTCTTGACATCCGGATGGAGATTCGGCGTTATTTGGAGTGCTAAGGGCATTGGAGATTCCCAGATTGTCGGCAGTTTTGCCTGTGGGCAGAGGAATCGCTCTGTAAGGCATTTTGTCGAGGGCGGCGGCGAGGTCGCGCCTGATCGCGTTCAGCGCTGAGGCCGGAAGGAATGGCAGCGAGCCGTCAGGAGTCTCCACTTCAAGCGAGCGGAGGGTGAATGAATATATTCCTGTGGCCTTTGAGATTTGAGTGGCGAACATTCCGCGCATCCTTTCTGGGTTCTCCGCTGCGTTGTGTCCCGCTTCACGTTCCAGTTTGACGCTCCGCCCGTCCTGACTTGCCGCGTTGATTTTCAGTGAATATGTTGGTTCGCTGAGTCGCTTCGGCAAGCTCGGCGACCGGTCCTCTTCGGTCCCTGAGCTTGTCGAAGTGACCGGAACCACAATGACCGAAATATCCACCGAAACAGGAATAGTCCTGACAGGCAGATTAGACTCCAGCTCTTTCTCGAATGCGTTGCTGAGGTTCCGGTACAGTTTGGCTCCGGGATAGAGTCCAGTGACATTTCTGCACGTTATCCGGTTCCCTTGGCAGACATCGCCACGGAAACCGACAATCTCCCCACGACCTTTGGACAGAAAAGAGAATCCGTCCCCGTTCTGAAGCCGGTCACCCGGATTTTTCATCCGTAATGTTATTGTGATGTTCTCCTCGCTTGGCCTCTTGCCGTTTGAAAAGTTCTGGCGCATCGGGGCTATGGAGACCACCGTTCCGACCTCCTCTCCGATTGATTTCGGCGCATCCATCGAGGACCAGTTCCCTGACCGTTTCCCGTCCAAAAACAATTGCGTGTACCCCCGGTTGAAAGTCTTGGCCAGATCCGGTGTGAACCCGCCTTCACTCCGCCCGAACGAAACTCTGCGTAACTTCTCCGGATTTGCCGCGACCAACTCATCCAATGCCAAGGAATATGCCCGGACGACATTCCGCACGTAGGAGATGTTCTTCAACCTTCCCTCGATCTTGAACGAGCATATTCCCGCTTCCGCAAGGTCTTTCAGCCTGTCCTTGAGGTTGTAGTCCTTCAGCGAAAGTAAGGCCTTGTTCCGCACCAGAACGTTCCCATCTTCGTCCACAAGGTCGTAAAGCGACCGGCACGCCTGGATGCATTCCCCCCGGTTGGCGCTTCGCCCGGCTATCCGCTCTGACATATAGCACTGGCCGCTGTAGCAGACGCAGAGCGCTCCGTGTACGAAAAACTCCAGTTCGCAGTCCACAGACGACCTTATCGCACGAATTTGATCCAGAGACATCTCCCGCTCCAGAACAAGCCGTGAGGCTCCGATGCCCTCGTAGAGCCGTGCCTTCTCCGGAGTCCTTATCGCACATTGTGTCGAAGCGTGGACCGGCAGGTCGGTCAGTTCCCAGACCGCAAGGTCCTGCGCGATGACGGCATCCACTCCCGCGTCCTTCGCCTCGGCAAGCAGCCTTTCCGCCTCCGCGAGCTCGTTGTCAAAAAGAATAGTGTTGAGTGTCAGGAATATGCGCGCTCCGAATCTGTGGACATATTCGGTGAGCCTCCGGATGTCCTCCATCGAGTTTCCGGCGGCTTGACGCGCCCCGAACGCAGGCCCGGCGATATACACGGCATCGGCACCGCAGTCGATAGCCGCGATGCCGATGTCAGCGTTTCTTGCCGGAGCAAGAAGTTCGAGGAACTTCATTGGTTACTTGCTGAGGGAAGCGATCATCTGCTTGGCCTGTGCGCCGAACTTAGGATCGTCCTGTACCTTCTTGTAGTATTCAAGAGCCTTGGCGTTGTTCTTAGCGCCCTGATAGAGGGCGGCCACGGTGAAAGTGATGGCCGGAGCGTTCTTCGCGTCCGGTTTCATCTCAAGATACTTCTCGAAGTACTTGATGGCGTCGGCGTTCTTGCTGAGTTTCTGTGAGCTCTGCCCTGCGATGAGGTAAGCTGTGGCGTTCTCGACATAACTGTTGGCCTTCTCGGCTGCCTTCACGGCGTCAGCGAACTTCTGGCCCTTAAGGGCGGCGTTGGCCTGCCTTACATAGATGTTGGAAACCTGCTCCTTGGCCTCGGCCTCCTCACCGTTCCATGCGGCATGCCTGAAAGCCTCGATGGCCTCATCGGTCTTGCCCTGGGCTCCGAGAGCCTGTCCGAGGTAGAGGGCTGTCTTTCCGGCGGTGGTGTCGGCGGCGTAAGACTTCGCGAAACCATCGGCGGCGGTGGCGAAGTCCTTCAGTTTGAGTGCGTCAACACCTTTCTGCATCCACATCTGAGGAACGAGCTCCTTAGCCTTCTCGGCAACCTCGGCGTTCTCATATTCCTCGGCTATTTTGGCGACTTCGTCAAGTTTGGCGGCGGCCTCATCGTACTTCGCGTCCTTGATCAGGTCCTTTGCGATCTCAAGGGAGACTCCAGGGATGGCATTCTTGCAGTTTGCCACGAGCTCATCGGCGTCAGCGCCTATGGTCTTACCCATTTCGAGAGCTTTCTGGAAGCAGTCGAGGGCTTCAGTCCAATTCTTCATAGAGATGGCTGTGGCTCCATTATTGTAGAGTTCTGTTGCCTGGGCCATGTCCTGGGCGGATGCCATGCTTGCTGCCATGAACGCGGCAGCGATCGCGAGAATAAACTTTTTCATCGTATTAAAAATTATGTTTAACTATATTCCTTATAATCGCAATAACCACAAATGTAATAAAAATTTGTGTCAATTGCACATTATTGGCTATTTTTGTCTAAACGGGAGGTGTCAATGATGCGTAGTCTTATCTTCAAATCAGTCTTGTGTTTTGCGCTGTTTGGTTTTTCAATAATGATGCCAGCGCAGAATCTGCCCGTTCTTCAGAAGGACGGCTCGGTCACTACCGGCAATCTTACCAACGGGATTTCCTACTATCTGTTGACGAATCCATCGATGAAAGGAGTCGCTGACTTCGCGCTTGTGCGCAAGGGGGTAAGCGACACTCTGTCAGCGAGAAAAGAGCTTTCGTCATTGCCCCACTTCAACAAGACGATTCCTTATAAGTTCTTGTCGCGCAAGGGAATAGGCTGCCGTTCGGAAGGATATATCTCCTACCGTGACGACGCGACAATATTCAGATTCGATGATGTGCCGGTCTTTGACCAGGCCGCGTCGGACACCACGCTTCTCATGCTGTTCGACCTCATCGCGGCTCAGCCTTGCCAGCATGCCATCATCATCGCGGGTGACATCAATCCTACCGCCATCAAGGAAAGGATGAACGTATTCTCGCTGATGGTTCCTTCCCGCAATCCCGCCTACAAGAAGAAGGAATATGTCTGGAGGCCTGCCATCGCTCCTGAATATTCATTCATCCCGTCCGGCGGTTCTTCCGTGACTGTGGAGTTCCGCTCGCCGAGGACACCTGACGACCAGATGAACACGATCCAGCCGTTCATCTCGGAATTATTCTCCAGATCGTTGAGGGAGATTGTCTCAAGCCGCCTCCGCGAAAGTTTCCTTGGTATGGATATTCCTGTGGAATCGTTTGATGTTGAATATCTTGGAAGTGCGTCATGCGCTGGTGACGAGCGTTTCAGCGTGAGTGTGAGGACCTCCCGCGGCCAGCTGATGCCAGCCTCGATGGCGGTCGCCTCCGTCCTTTCGGAGATTTGTTCCAAGGGAATCGGGGCGGAGGAATATCTGGTCGCGCGCAATTCCGTCCTGAATGGTTTCCTAAGGACGCAGACGAATGATGCCCTTGTTCTGCGCTGCGTCTCCTCTTACCTTTACGGAGCTGATCTGGCTTCCCCGGCGACCAAGGCCAACTTCTTCTCTTCCAGGAATATGTCCACAAAGGCTGAGACCGAACTTTTCAACGGTTACACTCTGGCCCTGCTCTCCGAGATGGAGAATCCCAAGATCACATGGACGGGAAACGAGGAGGATTATGACGAATGGTTCTGGCCGGTTCTGTTCGGTTCGGTGACCGACGGGGTCTCCATGCTGGACAAACCGCTCTACAAGTGGCCTGTGACGGCCAAGGACACCTCGGCTTTCTGGAACGAAAGGAATAAGGTCAAGATGAAGTCTGTGGCCGCGGAGCCTGTCTCCGGAGGGGAGATGTGGACTTTCTCCAATGGCATGAAGGTGATTTACAAGAAGATGCCGGCTGCCGGGCGTTTCAGTTACTCTTTTATGATAAAGGGTGGTTTCTCCACTGTCCGGAATCTTCCTCGCGGGGAGGGAGCGTTTTTCTCCGATATGTTCGGCCTGTGCAACATCGCCGGCATGCCGGGAAGCGACTTCGACAAAGTGCTCCGTGTCAACGGGGTGGAGATGTCATGTGCCGTCTCGACATCTGATCTGCGACTCTACGGCTCAGCCCCGTCAAACAGGTTCATGCTGACCCTCAAGGCCTTGCTTTCCGCCGCCAATATGCGGAAGCCTTCGCTTTCGGCCTTTGAGCCGTGGAAAAGGATGGAACTGGCTTCCCTCAAGCCGGCCTATCTGGACAGCCTCATGTACCAGGACTACAACTACTCGTCCGTCAAGACGCCGTCCGGTCTCACCGCCAGAACGTTGGATGACGCATCTGATTTTTTTGACAATCAATTTATAAGAGCGAATGACGGAGTTCTTGTGATTGTGGGCGATCTGTCGGCGGAGTCCGTCCAGAAAATCCTTTGCCAGTATCTTGGCGGATTCCGGGTCAGCAAGTCCTCGTCCGTACGCCAGTTCTCATCTTATAAGTTGCGCACCGGTGCCACGACATATTCCCGCATCGGAACCCCTGTTGAGATCAGTCTGGCTTTGGCCTGCGCCGAGCCGTTCACGACAGAGAACTATATGGCATTCAAGGTTGCCAGCCTCGCCCTCCAGCGCAGACTTACCGGTGTGATGGCCGAGCACGGGTTCAGTGTCAGAATGGCCGACCGCTTCAGCATCTGGCCTCAGGAGGCTCTGGAATTGATATTCACCTGCACTCCTGTGCCGGAATCCGGCCTCCCTTATGGTGTGAAGAGCGGTTCCGACCAGCCGATGAGGACTCTTGTGGAGGCCCGCAAGGTGATTGAAAACGTGCTTTCCAATCCGGTCAACGCCGCGGAGCTCGCTTCCTGCAAGTCCCTGCTGACCAATGGCTACTCGACTTATCTTGCGGATCCGAAGAATTATGTGGACGCCGTCCTGATGCGCTATTCCGGCGGAAAGGACGTGCTGACCGGTTATAACAACAGAATCGGCAGTGTCTCCGCCGACAAGGTAAAGGAAATTTTCGGAGCTCTGTCCGAAGGAATGAGAATTGAATATGTCGTCAAACAATAAGTTCGGAACCATTATCCAGATCGGCGACATCCTTGTGTCTGAGGATGTTGTCACTGAATATTTCGCCTGTGACTACGCTGTCTGCAAGGGTTGTTGCTGCATAATAGGGGACAGCGGGGCTCCGTTGGAGGAGTCGGAGCTGGAGCCTCTGGAGGAGAATTACCCCATATATTCAAAGCTTATGAGGCCGCAGGGCCGCGCGCAGATTGACAAGGAGGGCTTCTTCTCCATCGACCGTGACGGGGACATCGTTACCCCGGTCGTGGATCAGACCGAGGAATGCGCCTACACCACTTTCGACGAGGCCGGCAACTGTTTCTGCTCCATCGAACGGTGCTTCTTCCAAGGCGAGTGCAAGTTCCGCAAACCCCAGTCCTGCTGGCTCTACCCGATCCGCGTCACCAAACTCACCGGCGGCGGCCAGGCCCTGAACCTCCATCGTTGGGGAATATGCAAGGATGCCTACGAGAAAGGCCGCCGCGAAGGCATCCGTGTCTATCAGTTCCTCCGCGATCCCCTCATCTCCGTCTTCGGACAGGATTTCTATGACGCCCTCTCCTACGCCGCCAAGAAGATTCTTGACGAGGCGTAGCGGATTTGTCTAATAATGGAGTCTTGCGCCTAAGGCTTATGGCCGATATTAGCGGTCGTTGGAGTTGATGAGGGCCATGGCGGCGTCGTAGTCGGCGGCGTTGACCTTTACCTCGACAGGATCTACATAGTTCAGTGAGACGTAGGAGGAGTTCTCCCCGAACACTGCGGCAGGGATGCCGTTCTCATTGAGCATACCCGCTGTGATGTGGGCGCTCATCGCGTTGTCGAACTTTGCGACAGTCTTGAGTTCTTCTGCCATAATCTTTGAATATTAGAGTGTTATATCTGTGCTTCAATGGTGCCGGCAGCACCGATCGAGCATATTCATTTCCCGTAAATGTGGATTACTCCTCGTCCAGCACCCGGAATTTGTACTCCAGTCCACCGACAATCCGCACCACTTCTTTGGTCAGGCCTTCCACCTCGAAGCCGCCAAGCTCGCGGGTCATTGTGATCCGATCCTCGAACATCTTGAAAAGGGCGCTGAACTTGGAGCGGAGGCGGAATGTCATATTCTCGCCATCCTCGCTTTCGAGGCGGTAGCCGCGCATCTCCATATATTCAATAATCCCGCCACGGAGGTCGGAATATTCACCTTTTAATATGACTGATCTTTTGATGAAACCGAATCTTGGGTAGAAGGCTGAAACGAAAGCGAATAGCAAGGCTATCTGCCACAGCGACTTATAGCCATCGCGGAACATTAGGCTGACATCAGCCTTGACGACTCCGATGAACACGAGCGCCGCCATTATGACCACAAACAGGATGGTGAAGTAGAAAAAGTATTTGACAGCTCTGATAAAATATTTCATAATAGTCCGATTTTTGCTAACGAAGCAAAGATATGAAATAGTTTTGTTATTTTTGTGTCATTAATCATTAAATCGAAAGACTATGGCAGAAATTGATCCTATCCGCGAGCGTCGTGAGCGCGAAGAGCAGGAAAGAAAGAATGAAAGCCTCAAGAAGGTTATGTGGATTCTTGTGGCTGTGGCGGTGCTGCTTGCCGCGGGACTTGCCTACATTTGGTCCTCGAAGTCCAGCCTTGTAAAGGACCTTAACGCTGAGAAGGACGACCTTACCCAGCAGATGATCGCCCTCAAGGGAGACTACGACAGCCTTTCATCTGACTATGCATCGATCAACAGCCAGCTGGACTCCTCCAAGGAAGAGGTCAACCAGTTGATAGAGAGAATCCAGAAGACCGAGGCCACGAACCGCCGCAAGATGCGTCAGTACGAGAAGGAACTCGGAACCCTGCGCAGCATCATGAGAAACTACATAGTGCAGATTGACTCGCTCAACACATTGAACCACAAGCTGACAGCCGATGCCGCCGCCGCGCGCCGCGAGGCCGCCGAAAGCCGTGCCGAGAACGCTGACCTCAAGGGCAAGGTCGAGAACCTTACCGGTCAGGTGGCCGCCGGTTCCGTGATCAAGTCCAGAGGCTTGAGCGTCGCCGCCTACAACGCTTCCGACAAGGTTACGGACCGTAGCAGCAGGGTAGTGAGACTTCTGGCCTCCCTGAGCCTTGTCGAGAACGACCTGGCTCCTAAGGGACCGGTGAGAGTCTATCTCCGCGTCAAGGATCCGGACGGAATCCTTCTCACCAACAGCACGCAGACCTCGTTCTCGTTCAACGGCCAGACTATGGTCGCCTCCGCTTCCCGTGAGGTTGACTACGAGGGTAAGGAGGTTGACCTGAGCATCTATCTCAACGACATTCCTTCCTATCAGTCGGGAATATACACGGTTGAGGCCTACACCTCTCAGGCGTTCCTCGGCAAGACTGAACTCTTGCTCCGCTAACCTGTGATCTACCTTCACGTCCCTTTCTGCGGCAGTTTCTGCACTTACTGCGACTTCTATTCGGAAATATGCCGGAGCAGACAGGCGTTCAATGAATATGCAGATGCCGTCATCGCTGAGATTCGTGACCGCCGGAAGGAACTGGAAATGAATATGTCCGCACAGGATGCGGTCAATACCCTATACATCGGAGGAGGCACCCCATCGGTGCTTCCTCTTGATGTTTTGTCACGGATTGTCGGTGCGGTTTCCCAGACTGAACGGCTTTCTTTGGTCACTGAGCAGCTTTCTCCGGTCACTGAGCCTGTCGAAGTGACCACCCAGACAGAACTCTTCGATGAGTTTACCGTTGAAGTGAACCCCGAAGATATAGTGGAAAAAGGCCGTGAATATGTCCGCGGACTTCTTGCCTTGGGTGTGAACAGGATCAGCATGGGCATCCAGTCATTCAACGATGACATTCTCCGTTGGATGAACCGCCGCCACGATGCAGGGAATGCCGTCAAGGCTTTCCATATCCTTCGTGAAAGCGGAGTCCGGAACATCAGCATTGACCTGATCTTTGGCATATCCCAACTGACGGACGAGACCTGGAAAGACACGATCGAAAAGGCCTTGGAACTTTCTCCAGAGCACATTTCGGCCTACCAACTGTCAATAGAGGAAGGAAGCGCCCTTGCCAAGATGGAAGCCGACGGGCGTTACGTTGAGGCTTCCGAGGAACAATGTCGCCGGCAGTACGACATCCTGTGCAGATGTCTTGGGCGGTCCGGCTACCATCATTACGAAATCTCCAATTTCGCAAAGCCCGGCTTCGAAGCCGTCCACAACAGCGCCTATTGGCGCCGGGCACCGTACATCGGCCTCGGCCCCGGTGCCCATTCCCTGACCGGCAATGTACGCTCCTGGAACAGCCAGGAACTCCCGCACCGTCAGCAGGATGAAACCTCATCCTGCAATCCAGACAGAATCTCGTCCTGTAATCCGGACTCGACTTCGTGTCAAACTTCATCCCGGAATCCAAGCGGAAAGTTGGCCACATATTCAAGAAACTTCGAGACCCTTTCGCCGGAGGACATTCGTGTCGAGAGGATCATGCTCTCCCTCCGCACCGACAAAGGCTTGGAAGCCGCGGAACTATATTCATTGGCCGGCCGCACGGTCATTAATTCCCTTTTGAGTGAAGGTGCCCTTGAGAAGCAAGGCGGCAGCATCCGCATCCCCGAATCCCGCCTCTTCACCTCCGACGAGATAATCCGCGAACTGATTTGATACTCCGCTTGTCCCTTTGACCCTGCCGCAAAAAAAAATGGACTCCGGCGTACCCTGTCGTGATTGATGTATCTATCAAAGTTATAATGTCTTACATTGTAAATATGACATTTTATCATTTTATGATAATCATTTTATGATAAAAATGCGCTTTGTCGGGAATAATAAGACTCTCACGTATGTGTTTAGGAATCTTATTGCTGTGAAGTGGCATGGCATACTTAGGGAGGGTGCCGTTTTGGAATGTTTTGGGTAAGGGGTAGGGTTGTCATTTGTGGCATTTATCCGCCACGGCTTAAAATCGGGACATACGACGAGGGTTAACCAGTAATTTGAATGACTCTAACGTCCTCAACGAAGCACCTCCGATTCATCGAAACGAGGAATAGAGGAGCCTTGATGATGTCGAGAGTCTAATATTTCTCGGTGATCTTTCGGGGGAGGTGGCGCTTGGGCAACGTTTTCGGGCTAGAACGTCTCTCAAGAGTGTTGCGAACACTCTTGGGAAACGAATATGGCTCAATGCGTTGCCGGAGGGTTTTTGGAGTGCCTAAAGTCCAACGGTGACGCTAAAGCACTTTGCCGAAGGTGGCTGCCGTGTCAAAGAAGCCTCAAGTAGTGGTTTCTTCGGGGGTATCACCGAAAATATTTCTGTTTTTTATGAATTGAATGTGTTTCTTTCTGTTTCCTTTCATTAGGAATGCCTAACTTGCGGTCGTGTTCCGGGAGAAATCGCGGGACATTTTGACAAACAGACATGATTCACTTCAACTATGAGGACTTCAGGGAGAAAATGTGCCGTCAGGCGGAAGGCCGATGACCAGACTACCATTAACCAAGAGACCATTGAACATGAGGGGGTTAACCAAGAGATCGTAGATGGGCAGAAAACTGCTGACTGCCCGGACGCGGCATCGGAGGAGGAGCAGTACCTTAAACGCTACTGCCACTGCCGTAGACTGATTGAGAACGACGGGCGGTTCGTCGGGATGACCGACGAGGAGAAGGATGCCTACGCACAGCGGCTCGCCACGCCGGAGTATCTTGACCTGACCTGCGACTGGGCGTTCAAGTATCTGTTCCAGAACCACCCTGAATTGCTTGTCCGTCTCCTCAATGACATCCTTCAGGAGGACATCATATCGGTTGAGTTCCGGAACACGGAACTGACGGAGATATCTCCGCAGGACAAGAGGATACTCTTCGACCTTCTTTGCCGGACACCGGGCGGGACGATTCTGGTCGAGATGCAGAGGACGTCGCGTTTCGACCAGCGCGACCGTCTGCTCTTTTATGGTTCAAGACTGGTGACCAGACAGGTGAAGCGCGGGGATGAGGAATATGTCCTTGCGCCCGTCAAGGTCATTTGCATAATGAATTATGAGGACGATCATCCGGACTCGCCTGAGGACAAAATCCTGTACCATTATAGTCTGCGTGAGGTCGAGACGGCCGAGCCGTTCGGCGACCGGATGTCGTTCTACCTGTTGGAGTTGCCGAGGATAATGCGTTATACTGATGAATATGACAGTCCTGTTGCGGGATGGTGCCGGATATTCAGAAATTTCGCTATATTTGCGAAGTCGAGGTCGGAGAAAGACGCTGAGTTTGTGAGGTTGGAACGGGCGATGCGTGTCAGCGGCCTTGACGACCAGGAGATTGACAACTATTTCAGCGATATGATGACAGAAAAAGAGATGCACCCGTACATCAAAGGTGCCGAGCAGCAGGGCTACCGCAAAGGCTTTAAGGCCGGTGTCGAGCAAGGCACGGCGGAAGGCGTAGAGAAGGGTATAGAGAAGGGTATAGAGAAGGGTATAGAGAAAGTCGCTAAGTCTATGCTGTCGTTAGGCATACCGGTTGAACAGATCGGGATTGCCACAGGGCTGTCTCCGGAGAGGATTGAGACTTTGAGACAGGACTAAGAAGCTGTTTTTGAAGATTATTCACCTCAAAGAGCATTTCAAACAACTCAAAACAGATTCTATGCGATTATTCCGGTTTTAGTGCTGTGGGTGATAAGAATTAGATTATGTCTTTGTGGTAATTGGCCAACAAAGACATAATCTAAATGACAAGACTATTTGCCTGAGAAACCTATAGATTCCAGACTATCTGACAGTGAATCCGACAGGCTCGCCGGAGGCGGAGTCGGTGGCTACCCAGAGTTGGAAATCACCGGGCTCGACAATATATTCATTGTTGATGTTCCAGAAGGCGAGGGCGGAGACAGGAAGCGATAAATCTACGACCTTTGATTCGCCGGCGTTCAACGCAACCCTTTGGAAACCTTTGAGTTCCTTGACAGGGCGGGCGATGGATCCGACGAGGTCACGAACGTAGAGCTGTGCGACCTCAATGCCGGCATATTCTCCGCTGTTCTTCAGGGTGAATTTGACCTTGATCGTGTCGGCGGCGGTATATTCACGGCTGTCGAGAACTATGTCGGAATATTCAAAGGTGGTGTAGCTCAGGCCGTAGCCGAACGGGAAGAGCGGGCCGTAGCCGCTGTCGAGGTAGTAGGAGGTGCAGCCGTTGGAGGTTTGGCCGGCTTTGAGAGGAAGGTCCATCAGGAGGGTCTCGGTGCCGGTGTTCGGACGGCCGGTGTTGAGGTGGTTGTAGTATATCGGAGCCTGGCCGACGGTCTTTAGGAAGGTGACAGGAGTCTTTCCGGACGGAACGGCCTTTCCGCTCAGGAGGTCGGCGATCGCCTCGCCACCCATTGTGCCGGGATGGAACGAATAAAGCATCGCGTCACAGTTCTCCAGGTCGCGGCCGATGGTCAGAGGCCTGCCGGCCATCACGACCACGATGACCTTTTTGCCGGTCTGCCGCATTGCCGCTATCAGCTCGCTCTGAGCACCTTGAAGATTCAGGTCGGACAGGCAGTGCGCCTCGCCTGAGAGGATCGCCTCTTCTCCGGCGAACACCACGATGGCGTCTGCCCTTGACGCGGCGGCCTTTGCCTTAGCGATTCCTGCAATGCTTCTGTCGCGGCTGAAGGCGGTCCCCGGTTCGTAGATCACGTTGTAATCCTTTTTGAGAGCTGCTAGAGGGGTGACGGAATGAGTCTCGTCCCCGTCAAAGGCCCAAGTGCCCATCTGTTCGTAAGGAGCGTCGGCCAAGGGACCGGTCACGAGCAGAGTCTTGGCATCCTTCAAAGGAAGAGCCGCGTTGTCGTTCTTCAGAAGGATGGCTGATTCAATGGCGCTTTGCTTGGCGGCCTCCAGATGTGACGGGGCGTAGAGAACATCTCCTGAGCCTTCCTCCTTGACGTAAGGATTGTCGAACAGCCCGAGGCGGAACTTCAGGCGAAGGATGTCTCTGACAGCGTCATCGATTTGTTTCTCGCTGATTTTCTTTTCTTTGACCAGTTCCTCGATGAAGGATATGTAGCCGTAGGACATCATATCCATCTCTACTCCGGCGTTGACGGCCAGATCGGTGGCGTCCTTTAGATCCTTGGCGAATCCGTGCATAATCATCTCGCCGGAAGAGTTCCAGTCGGTCACGATCATTCCGTCGAATCCCCATTCTCCTCTCAATATGTCCTGAAGCAGCCATTTGTTGCCTGTGGAAGGGACTCCATCGATGGTGTTGAACGAAGTCATCAGGGTCATCGCACCGGCGTCCACGCCTGCCTGGAACGCAGGGAAATAAACATTGCGCAAAGTCCTTTCGGAGAGTTCGACTGTGTTGTAGTCACGGCCTCCTTCGGTCGCCCCGTAGCCTACAAAATGCTTGAGGCAGGCGGCAATGGAGGTTGAATCCCCATTGCCTTGATAGCCACGAACCATAGCGGTGCCCATTACGGCGTCAAGGTACGGATCCTCTCCGGAACTCTCGGCGATCCTGCCCCAGCGTGGATCCCTTGAGATGTCCAGCATCGGGGAGAATGTCCATCTCACTCCGCAGGAAGCGGCCTCGACGGCTGCCACACGGGCGCCACTCTCAACCAATTCCGGATCAAAAGTGGCCGCGAGTCCAAGCGGAATCGGGAATATGGTCTTGAAGCCGTGGATGACATCCCTGCTGACAAGGATCGGAATTCCCAGCCGGCTTCTTTCGACAGCGGCTTTCTGGACCCTGTTTATCTCAGCCGGATCCACACAGTTGAGGATGGAACCTACCTCGCCTTTCTCGGCGGCCTCGGTCAGCCAGTCTCCGCCGGAAAGCTGGTTCATCTGACCGATCTTCTCGTGCAGGGTCATCCGCGAAAGAAGGTCGTCGATTTTCTTTTCAGTCTCGTCTTTCTCAGAGCAGCCGCAGATCGCCAAGGCGGATGCCGCTGTCATTATCAAGTACTTTAATATTTTCATTTACAGATTCTTGCTTATTATTTCCAATCGTTCTTCGTAAATCTTTTTCAATCTCTCCACGGCTGCGTTGTACGTCATCCTCTCGTCTCCGTTGACAATCACACCACCGTTCTGCGATGCGTCCTCTGCCGGATCCCACATCTTGAAATTCAGCTCAGCCGAGGTCTGAAGCATCTTCTCCATCTCATCGATGAAGGCAGGAATTGTCTTCAGCTGCGGAAGCAGTTCATTCCACCGGGACTTGACCGCGGCCTTGAAATCAGGATCATCGAACAGCCTTGCGTACCAGAAGGAATCCCTGTTTACCAGACCGTTTCTGGCCTGTGGGGAAGCATTGTAGGAAAGCACACCCCAGTCGAAATCCCAAATCGGTCCGGCGGTCAGCTTCCCGTCCGCACTCTTGTGCAGGAACACGCTTCCCGGGTTACCTAATTCGTGGTTGATCATCACCTCGAAAACTATCCAATAGTCAATGAAGGACTTGACATCCAGATATTTGGCATAGCCCTCAGAATCGTCCTTGAAGTTCTCGCCGTAGATCACCTCGGAAACCGTCCTAACATATTCCTTGATTTCGTTGAGCATCAGGCCGGTGAGGCCATCATCGTAGTCCGGGTACTTTATTCCGAAAGGGATGCCGTCATGCATCTGCATACATTTTCCGGGCGTTTGGATCCATTGGATCTCATTGTCGTAGTGGAAGTCGCATTCCAGAAGGAATCCGTCCTCGCAAGGCACACGGTTGCTGTCCGCACGGATCTGCTCGATCAGCAGATAGTTGCCGACGTGCTTCCCGTTCATCACGAGTTCCACGCTCTGGCAGTGCGGAGTCCAGTCCAGCGATGTCATCGAACCCACTTTGTAGGCTATCAGGTTGCGCATCAGTGTCCTGTCCATAAAGTTGGCCAGAAGGATCCACCGTTTGTGCTTAGGCAGCCCGAAGATGGACTGCTTCTTGTCAAACTTGATCAGATAAGGCTTCTTGGGCCAGGTCCAAGTGGTGTTTCCACGTCCACGGACGGAGCACGGCACCTCTTCCAGATCACCAAATCTGCCCATCCCGTTTATCTTGAAGACCGCTTTCAGATAGTCCTCCTTGGACACGACCTCCTTCTCGTCTTCCGTGTCAACGTAAACCACCGGAAGCCCTGTCCGGACCTTTATCCTGCCGTCGAAGTCATTGCTCTTGATTATGAACGGCTTGGAATATACCCTCGTGCCCTGCGGCAGCCTCATCGCGAACCGGACGCTCTCCTCACAGTCGCCGCTGACCCCAAGATCAGTGATTGTCACTGAATATGTTCCCTCACTCTCCGTCGGCGAAATCCCTGTAATTCTGAATATGTCAGACTCGCTTCCGTCCTGACGCCTCAGCGACACGGCGCAGTCCGGACTGCCGACATTGTAGTTGAATGAATATCCCGGCTCGTCCACCATAAACTCCACGGTGGCGTTGCCGTCGTCATCCATTGTGACAGAGGACTGAACCGGAGTGATGGAGTGGAACTCGGCCACGGACTCCTTACTCTCCTTGCCGCAGGAAAAGACGGTAAGGAGAACAAGGAACATAAGTGAGAGTCTGGACAAGGTCTTCATCTTGCTATTGTTTTTGGAACACTCTCACGTAGTCAATCTCGTAAGTGGCTGGCAGACAGCTTTCATCAACGCCCATCGCTCCGCCCCAGTTGCCGCCCCAGGCCAGATTCAGCTTGAGGTAGAACGGATTGTTGAACGGCCAGGTGTCGTAGTTGCCCTTACCGTCATTCTTGAACGTCAGGTGGACCTCTCCGTCAAAGATGAAGTCCATCTTTTCGGCTGTCCATTCCAGAGCGTAGGTATGGAACTCTGACTGCGCGCCCTTGAGAAGGAACTCGTGGGTTTTCTGAGTGTTCTTAGGATGGTTGTAGGCCGTGCAGTGGATGCTTGAGGAGACATATTCAGGATTGTAGCCAACCTCTTCCATAATGTCGATCTCGCCGTCCGCAGGCCACGAATGATAGTTCTTCGGCATCATCCAGAACGCCGGCCAGGTGCCCTTCCCCTTAGGGAGTTTGAGCCGCGCCTCGAAATAGCCATAGGTCCAGGATTCCTTGGTGTTCATCCTGACAGACTGGACCTTGCCTCCGATCTTCTGGGCCGTGATCTTGAGCGTACCATCTGACACCTCAGCGATCTTCACGCCATTGTACATCCCGTCAGCGACATAGTTCTGAAGCTCGTTGTTGCCCCAACCACTGCTTCCGGTCTCGTACCACCATTTGTCGGAATCAGGTGTGGATGAGCCGCTTGTGTTGAACTCGTCCTGCCAGACCAGTTTGTAGCCGGCCGGAATGTTCACTCCGTCCTCCTTGCATTCCTGCTTCACATTCACGGTCTTTCTTGCCGAACCGAAGCGGAAGGTCAGAACGGTCTCACGGGCATCTCTCGTGAAGTTCTCTGTGAGAGAAACCTTTACGGTCGAGCTGCCGGACAGCCCGCCGCTCGGGGAAACCGTACACCAGTCGGTAGCTCCGGAGGACACGCCCCATTCGCAGTTGGCCGCCACGTTGACAGTCAGTTCAGTGGCCTCGTATGAAGCGGCCAGTTCTTCCTTGTCGGTGGAGAGTTCCGGAACCACTTCGGGATCATTGGATGAAGCTCCTCCGCAAGACGAAGATGAAAGGGCTGCCGCCGCCGAAAGCGACAGCAACCCGAATGCTAAATATTGCAATAAACGTTTCATTCAGAAATGAATATATCCGCAAAACTATTTATGCTCCTGCATGCAGATCTTAGTCAATGTGACTGTCGTTCCGGCTGTGCATCTGCCAAGGTCAACGAAGAGAACGACTTTGTCGTAGTCAACGTCAGGCACGACACTTTCCATCTTGAAGGTAGCTGGTTCGCCTGCCTCGACCGTGAAATCATTGACATAGAACGCCGCGTGATCATTGTCGTTGCCTTCCCAGGCGAGCTTGAACGTCATCGCAGGGATGTCCTGGTCAGCCTCCACGGTCACGCAGAAGTCATAGGTCTTGGACGCTGACATCGGGATGTCGGTGTGGAACACGGTCTGGCCCTGCCATTCGTTTCCGCCGATTCCCTCAGGGATGACGACTTTAAGTCCGTTGTTCTCAAGAGTTTCGGTCTCTGGATTCAGTCCGCCTGACCAGTCGGAAGGGGAGTACCAGTAGGTCATACTTACGCTTGCGCTCTTCCAGAAGTTTCCTGGGCCGTCAACGTCGAACACATCCGGTTTCGGCTTGTAGATGTACTGCCAGGAGATTCCGCTGAAGTTCGCCACGATGACGAGCTTGTCCTCCGTGTTCTCGGTGATGACGTAGGTCGGGTTCGTAACTGACTCGTTGTTCGCCACATAACCGATCACAACTCCTTCTGGGAAGGTGAGAACGTCCCCGTTAAGTGTGTAGGTGGATTCCTGAACGGTCCAGTCGATGTCGTAGTCCTCGCTCTGGGTTGTCCCAGGGCCAATCGCGGTGACCTCTTTGTTGATGTAGATCTTGCCATCCGCGCCAGGGTTGAAGACGTACTTGCCGTCAGCGTAGAAGGTGATCTCATCATCGTAGAGACCGAATCCGGCCTTCTCGTTAGGACCGGCAGCCCACCATCCAGCGGCATTCGCCTGGTCTGGGCCGCATCCGATGTGTCCGTTGGCCTCTGAATCAAGCACCCAGGTCTTGCTGGTCTTGCCGTAGAGAGGATCGGTGACATCTCCGCCGGCGGATCCTTCCTTGACAAACTCGTAATGCCAAGCGATACCGTCCGGATTGCCTGAGGTCTTGAGGTTGGCCACAAGCTTGAGGCATTTCTTCATATCCGCCGGCTTGCTCTCCAAGACGAGGTAACGAGGATCGTCAAGCTCTGTCTGGTCAGCGACGTAGGACATCGGAGTCCCCTTAGGAAGGGTGATGTAGATTTCCTCCACACCGGCGTCGTTCCAATTGCTTTCCACTGAATATGTCGCAGTGGTCTTCTCCCAAGGAACAAGGTAATCCTCTCCGGTCGCATATTCAGACTTGATTCCGGAATTGGCGTTGACGTAAAGCTGGCCGTCACCCGGGTCGTAGATGTAGGAACCGTCAGCTCCGAAGGTGATCTTGTCGTCGTACAAACTCCAGTCCTTTTTCTCCTCGGCTCCGGCGCTCCACCATTCGGTTCCGGTTCCGCCGAACGGACCGCATCCGAAGTGCCCGGCCACGGTGTGGTTCCATTCCCAGGTCTTGGTGGAGCCGTCGCTGAGCGCCTTGATGTAAGGTGCCGGGTCGAACGGATCACGGTAAGTGTTGTTCAGAGTGAACTCCACCATCTGCGAGCCGACCGAGATTCCGTGGGCGTTGTAGGCCTTGACCTCGACGGTGTGCTTGCCCTCGTCACGGAAACGGAGCAGGAGTCCGTTCCCGGTGTAGGCGTAGTTCTTGCCGGTCACTTTCGAGCCGTTCGCGTTGTCGATCGGATCTGTGGCACCGACAATCCAGACAGGCACGATGCCGTTGTTGTTCATATTGAAGGTGACGTAGTTGGTCTCCTGGTTCACCTCCACCTGCACGTCAAAGTCAGCGGCTTGCGGAAGCTTCGCCTGATCCGGAGTGATGTAGTCCGGCGAGCAGGCTGCCATAAGGGCGGCGGACATCGACAATGCGATATATTTCAATGTTGTCTTCATATTCATTCAAGATTAGTAGTTGTTCTGTACGAGGTTAGGATCCTTGTCAAGCTCGGTCTGAGGGATCGGCCAGTATTTCTTGGACTCGGTCCAGTCGTTCTGGCGGAACTCGTGGTTGGAAGCCTTGAGGACTGACGCGGCCATTCCGGTGCGGACGAGGTCCCAGTAACGCTTGCCTTCTCCGACAAACTCCTTGTGGCGCTCCTGGATGATGTCATCGCGGGTGAGTCCGGTGTCCTGGCATTTCGCGCGGTCACGGATCTCCTTGAGATATTCAGAAGGATCCTGGCCAAGGAGGACTGAGAGCTCGGCGGCGTTGAGGAGGGTCTCGGCGTAGCGGTAAACCCTTTCGTTGTTGCCGTGGTTCATATTCGGGTCACCAAGGTAGCCGTGGTTGCCGTTGGCGCGGGCGATGTACTTGAGAAGGAAATAACCGCTGTCTTCCCAGCGTGGGGTGTAGGACGCTCCGGATTCCTCGGCGTATTTCTCGAAGTTGAGGATTCCACCGTCGCGGCGGATGTCGGTCTCATCGTACATATCGTAAGCGGCCTTGCGTACAGTGCCGAATCCCCAGCCTTCAATGAAGTCGGAACTTCCTTTGAGTGAAGGGATTCCGGTCAGGACTGAGAATATGTTGCCACCGGTAGCGATAGGCGCGTCCCAAGAGCGCACGCCACCCTCTGAGATGTAGTTGATTTCCCAGATGGACTCGGCGCACCATTCGCCTGACTCGGTCCAGATTCCGGCGAAGTCATCGACCAGACGGTAGTTGCCGGACTGCTTGATCTCTTTCATAAAGCCAAGGGCCTTCTGGTATCTTGACTCATCGTTCTGGTACAGAACCGCCTCTGTGTAAAGCATATAAGCCATCGCAAGGGTCACACGCCCCTCATTGCCGGCTGAAGCCTTCATAGGAAGGACGTTCATCTCGAACACGTTCTCAAGGTTGGTAACGATCTTCTCATAAACGGCGTCGTGACCGAGCTGCTCGGTGAAATAAGGAGACTTCAGGTTCTCATCGTAGTAAGGAACATTTCCCCAAAGCTTCCACAGGACGTTATAATAGAACGCCTTGAGCACGGTGGCCTCTGCCTTGTAGAGAGCCTTGGTCTCGTCGCTCATCCCTGGAACATTGTCCACATTCTCCAGGACCACGCAGCAACGGTTGATTCCTGAATATGAGATTGTCCACATCTGGTTGCAGACATCGGTCGAAGTCGCCGTGTAGAAGTGTGTCTTCACAAGGATCGGCTGGTCGCCCTCATTGGATCCGCCGGCGTTGATGTCATCGCCCATAATGTCATAGACAAGGTGCAGGGCATCGTACTGGTAGAAATAGTCGTACCACTCAAGCGGATCATACGCCGCTGTAAGTCCTTGGAACATACGGGCCTCCGTGTTGAAATATTCATCCATCGGCTCGGATGCGTTGTGTTCCGGAGTGACAAAGTCCTCGGAGCAGGAAGAAACGGTCAGGATTGAAAGGGCGCAAAGCGCGAAAAATATCTTTTTCATCTCGAATCTCATTTTAGAAGTTGACATTTACACCGAATGTGAATGTTCTGTTCTGCGGATAGACACCACGGTCGATACCTACCTCTGTGCCGTAGCCTGAGTTTCCTCCGGTCACCTCTGGGTCGCATCCCGTGTACTTGGTGAGGGTGAAGAGGTTCTCGGCCTGGACGTAGAGTCTCAGTCTGGAGATCGCCACGTGCTTGGTCAGTTTGGCAGGAAGGGTGTAGCCGAACTGCATGTTCCTTGCCCTTACGAAGGAAGCGTCCTCAACCCAGTAGTCTGAGGCCCTGTAATTCTCGTTGGCTGAACTGAAGGCGAAACGTGGGTAGCTGTTTGTGGTGCCCTCTCCGGTCCACCTGTTGAGAATATTCTTAGGCAGGTTGATGTAGTAGAGGTCGGTACGGCGTGAGACGTTGAACGCCTGGACTCCGAACTGTCCCTGAAGCAACATGCTGAAATCGAATCCCTTCCATTCGAGGTTGAGTGAAAGGCCGAGGGTCCAGTCAGGAATTCCCTTGCCGATCTTTGTGCGGTCGTCGTCGTTGATGACACCGTCACCGTTGACATCCACGAAGCGGAAGTCTCCGGCCTGTGCGTTAGGTTGCAGAAGCGCTCCTTCCGAATTGGTGTAGGCAGCGACTTCGGCGGCGTTCTGGAACACTCCGTCGGTCTTCCATCCGTAGAAGAACGGGAACGGCTTTCCAACCTCGCCTCTGGTCAGGGTTCCGAGCTTGTGGCTGGAGCATCCGATGAAGGTGGCGTCATCGCCAAGGTAGGTCAGCTCATTGTGGTTGTAGGAGGCGTTCAGCTTGACTCCGTAGTTGAAGTCGCTGATGTATCCCCTGTAGCCAAGGTCGATCTCGACACCGCTGTTGACCATATCTCCGAGGTTTCCTGTAGGAGCCGAGTCTCCGGCGTAGGCAGGAACCGGCATTGACAGAAGCATTCCGGAGGTCTTCTTATTATAGTAGTCGATCGTGGCTGTCAGCTTGTTGCCGAAGAATCCGAGGTCAACACCAAGGTCGGTCTGGATGGACTGCTCCCACTTCACGTTAGGATTGGCGAGTCCGCTTGGCTTGACTCCCGTGGAGATCATCTCGGAGCCGTTTCCGCCAGCTCCGAACACATAGTTGTTGCCTGAGCTTGAATATACCGCATAGGTGAAGTCTCCGATGTTGTCGTTACCGTTGATACCCCACGAGCCACGGAGCTTGGCGGTCGAGAGCCAATGAATATTCTTGAGGAAGCTCTCGTTCTTGGCGTTCCAACCCAAACTGAATGAAGGGAATGTTCCCCATTTGTTGCTTGGACCGAAGCGACTGGACGCGTCACGTCTTACGGTAACCTCGGCCATATAGCGCTCGTCGAAGTTGTAGGAGACACGGCCGAAGTAGGAGATAAGGCTGTAAGGGATTGAGTTCCAACTGCCCCATCCGTTGCGGTCACCGTTCTCCTGCTTTCCGAGGGTGTTGTTCACGGTGATCTTCCAGGTGTCGTAAGGGTACATCAGACCGTTAGCGCTCGCGCCGAGGTTGGCGGAAGTGCTGCGCAGGGCTGACTGTCCGAGCACGGCGTTGACCGTGTGCCTTCCGAAGGTCTTGTCGTAGGCGAGGACGTTCTCGACCTGCCAGGTGTAGTACCTATCCATTGTCTGTGAGGCGCTTGAGCCGTAGTTGATCTTTTCGGTCACGCTCACGTTGCCGTCCTTGTCGTAGGTTTCCTTCTCGGTGATCGTGTCGTACTTGTAGGACTTGGATGTGAGGAAATATTCCTTGCTGTAGCTGTGGCCATAAACGTAGGCGAGATCCAGAGAAACGGAGTTCCTGAACTTGAGTCCGTCGAAGAGGTTCAGCTCGGTGTTCAGTCCGGCGACGATCTTGTCGGAGCTGCTGCGTCCGCCCGGCATATCAAGCATAGCGATAGGGTTCGCCTGCTCGTTGTAAACGCCTGCGTCCGCGATAAAGTAAGGCACACCGGCGGAGTTCCTTATGATGTAAGGATAGCCTTCCGGATAGAGGGTCTTGTACTTCTCCTCAGCCTGCGCGTCGGCGTAGATTGGATCCAGAGGGGACATTCCGAGGGCTGAGCCGAGAGGCGATCCATACTCGGAGTTCGTGGAGATGGACGCGGAACGGATGTGCGCATAGGAGATTTGGTTGCGGAACGTAAGCTTGTTCAGCCAGTTACGCTCCTCGGTCTTGTCGAAGATCACGACGCCTACATTCTCCCTGAGGGTCACCCTGTTATAATAGGAGCGGCCGAAACTTCCTCCGATCGTACCCTTGTTGGAAAGGTAGCCACCGGAAATGCTGTAGTCAACCTTTCCGTTTCCACCGGACACGTTGACATCGTGCTTCACGATAGGCGAGTTCTTGTCGAATATCGCGTCAACCCAGTCCGTTCCCTCTCCCAATGAATATGGATCGTCATAGATCGGGGCCTTGCCATCGTTGAGCATACCCTCGTTCATCATAATCGCATATTCAGTGGCGTTCAGGACGGCAGGCTTCCTCCAAGGGTTCTGGAGACCGTAGGAGAAGTCGTAGCTTACGTGCGTCTTGCCTTCCTTGCCCTTCTTTGTGGTGACAAGGATGACACCGTTGGCCGCGCGGGCTCCATAGACGGCTCCGGAGGCGGCATCCTTCAGAACCTCGATGCGCTCGATGTCGTTAGGGTTGATGAAGTCGATGCTGCCGGCCGGCATACCATCCACTATATAAAGCGGGTCAGAATTGTGGATTGTTCCGACACCTCTGACTCTGACCTGCGCTCCAGCGTCAGGAGATCCGGATCCTTGGGTGACGAGCACTCCGGAGGACATACCCTGGAGCATATTGTCAACCCTTGTCTGGGACTGGATCTTGAGGTCGTCGGCGGTGATGCTGGAGATGGCGGCGGTGACAACGCTCTTTTTCTGAACGCCGTAACCGATCACGACCGTCTCTTCGATGGTCTGTGTGTCAGGAACGAGGGTCACCTTCATGTTCTGCGTGGCCGGAAGCTCCTGCGGAACATAGCTGATGAAAGAGAACTGGAGGATGGCACCTTGCGGGACATTGATCTCGAAGTTACCGTAGGCATCGGTCATAGTACCGTTCGTGGTACCTTTCTGAACGACCCCGGCTCCAATGAAACCTGTACCGTTCTCGTCAAGGACGGTACCTTTTACATGGATGGATTGTGACCATGCGGTCGCGGATCCGATCCCAAGAAGACAGATGACTGTCAAAACGATCTGTTTTAGACTTTTGATGTTCATTGTTTCTGTGGTTTGTATTTATAATGTTAATAGTAATAACGCTTTTTATGCGGTTTTCCACCACAAAAATATCAAGGAGAATCAGAAATAAAAAATCTCAGAGGAAAATAGGGGAGAGAAGAGAATTGTTGAATAGTTAAATAATTGTTAATCAGTATGTTCTTAGTTTAGAAAAGGTGAAAATAGTGGATTTTATAAAAGCTGTTAAACGTTTTAAAATATTTTAAGTGGAAGTATGTTAAAGGATAGTTTGGAATTAGCTATTGATTATTAGTGATTTATACAAAAATGTATAGTCATGGAAAAGTGGATTTAGTGGCTGTTTTGGTACGAAAACACCTGATTATACATCCACTTAATTCCCGATTTCCTTGATTCTCTCCTCAAAATCGTCCCTGTCTCCGATGGCGGAATTCTTGATCTGAGCCCTGTAGTTGTAGATGGTGTTGACTGAGTAACGGAGCATGGAGGCGATGTCGGATGACTGGGTGATTCCGAGCCGGATCAGGGCGAAGATCCGCAGTTCGGTGTTCAGCAGCTTGCCATTTTTGAGTTCGATTCTCGCATCCTCACGGAGAAGTCCGTTGAACTGCTCCACGAATTTCGGGTAAAGTTTCAGGAACGCCTGGTCGAACATGTTGTAGAATTCCTTCAATTCCTTCTCGACATTGTTTGGCGAGGATGTCTCGGCGATCAACTTGTCCAGATTGCCGGCCAAGGCCAGTTTACGCACTCCGCTTTGATAGGCCTTCATCTTGTCGATGTAGTTCGAGCACATGCTGAGGAACAGCCCGATATATTCCTCTTTCGCCGCGTTGGCTTCCTTGAGCTCGCGGTTCATCTTCTTGAGCCGTTTGTTGAAATCGGTCAGGGTGTCGGAACTCTGTTTGATCTCCTTGTTCATCTCGGCGATTCTCCGGCTGTATTCTATCTGTCGCCGGTAGAGCCTGAACAATGCGAATGAGCCGCCTAAAAGCAGGAACACCAGCACATACATCGCCACAAGCATATTCCTTGTCTTTTTCTGATGGGTCTGCTGGATGTCCGTGTAGCTTTTCTGCACGGCTGGAAGAATCGCGGAGATCTGCCATTGGCGCAGTTTGGCGTCGAAGGCGATCGCGTCCTCAAGGGAGAAACTTGAATATTTGAAAGCCCTCGCGTAGTCTCCGTCCTTGAACAGGGCGTCCGCCAAACTGAACAGCGAGGCATTGTCCTTGGTGGCGGTCTTGATGTCCGCCATAGCGGAGCGGATGAACCAGTTCTTCATCTCCTCCCGGCGGTTGAGGCTCTCGCAGATCCTTGCCTGGAAATATGCCAGGTTAGCATAGTCGTGGCTTGCGGGATCCATTCTTGAGAGCGAGTGCCTGTTGATGAAGTCCGCCTGGGCGAAGTTCTTCTCATCGATGTACTTGCGTACTGTCACATAACGGCTCAGGCTGCTCGAAGGGTCCGCCAAGGCAAGCAGGCGCTCACGGTAATACGCCACTTTTCTAAGCATGGATTTGTCAGCACCTTTCTGGTTCTCGTCATAATCGAACCAGAACCGTTGCTGGACATTGCAGTAAGCGATTTCCTGCTCTTTTGTGAATATGGTCGTGTCAACCCGCTCCAGATCATTCCTGGCCTCCAGAAACTCTCCGGCGGCCGTGTTCAGCATCGCTTCCTTGAGATAGACATCATTCAGCTTTCTCTTGTCGCCAAGAAGCATGGCTATCTCCATCTGTTTATCAAGAGTCTCTACTGCCTTGCCATAATTAAAAGGCTGATACTCATCGAACAGTTCACCGTAGATCCGGTACTGTCTTTCAGGAGAGACTCCACGTGAGTGGAGAGTGTTTTCGATGGTCTTTATGCGTAACTCTTTTGCCGAGACATAGGATTCCGCCTCCTCAATCGTTCTGTCCAACTCATCCAGAAGTTCTTTCTGGGTCTGGGCGGAGACAGTGCCTGCCGTCACCAAAAAGATGATGGCGGCAAGCGGTGATCCTATGAGACGGTGAACGGTCATATTCAGTCGTTCTGAATGATGGAGCCGGCCACGATGTTGGCGACAAGGGCGCGGAGGCGGCCTACGCTGCCTTTGTCTTCGGGATGTACGCGGTGGGTCAGCAGGATTATGGCTGTCTTGGTCTCGGTGTCGATCACGATGGATGTGCCGGTGTAGCCTGTGTGCATGATAGTGGTCTCAGGGTTGAAAAGGTCGCCGCGCGGACCGCTGTGCGAGCTCTTCTTGTCCCAGCCTAAGGCCCGGCCCACTGAAGGATTGTTCTGTGGAGGGATCGTGGCCATCAGCCTAACTGTCAGAGGGCTGAGTATTCTTGTGGATTCCAGGATCCTGCCCTTTTTGTCCACGAGGACACCACCGTTCATGATGGCGGAGCAGATGACGGAGAGATCCTCGGCGTTGGAGAACACTCCGGCGTTGCCTGAATTACCACCCATTATCCTGCGGGCCATCGGGTCGTGAACCTGTGCCACCAACGGCTTACCGTCAGCCTGTACCTCTGTCGGAGCGCAGAGTCCGGCCAATTCTGCGGAATTGCTGACCGCCGGAGTGTAGATCAACGGGAAATAGCAGGTGTGCGTCAGTCCGAGTACATCAAAGACATGTTTTTGGGCATATTCATAAAGCTTTTCTCCGGTGACTCTTTCCAGGATCCGTTGCAGTGTGACGAAGTTCAGGCAGCTGTACATGAAATCGGTGCCGGGACGGAAGTTCCTCTTGACCTTGGTGGCGATGTACCACTCCATCTTCTCTGGATTGTTTCCGCCATATTCCTTGACGAACGTGTCGGCGTTGATGTAAGGCGTCAGTCCGGAAGAGTGTGACAGAAGATCCCTTACCGTGATGTCCACAGTCTCGCCGCTTTCCGGGTCGGTCCAAGGCTTGAAGTCGGGAATGTACCTGTCCACATTGTCGGTGAGGCGGACGTACCCGTTCTCTATCAACTGCATGAAGGCGAGCGTCGTGCCCACGCATTTGCTGACGGAGGCGAGGTCGAAGAGCGTTTCGGTCGTCATCGGCTCCACCGTCGGCACCACGGACTTGTTGCCGTAGGCCTTCAGATAAACGATGTCGTTCCCCCTGACGACAGAGAGCACGGCTCCGGGAATCTCTTTGGCCGTTATCGCTTCGTTGATGACTCTGTCAACTTGGGCGAGTTTCTCCGGATTCATCCCGTGACGCTCAGGAGAATCCTGCTTCAAGGCTCCCTGGGCAAAAACCGGAACCGCCAGCGCGGCGACCACGGTGATAGTGATCAACTTCTTCATTTTGAATATATTCATGTTCTTGCGGAACGATTGGCATTAAAAAATTAGTGTGGCCTTGATAGGATAGTGGTCAGAAACGAAGGTCCTTTCCATATACGGCTTTGTGATGGTTTGATATTCAGTGCAGCTGCTGAATCCCTTGAACCAGATGTAGTCGATGATCTCGTCCGCCGGAGCCTTGCCCCACCCGTTGTAGGTGTTGTGATGGTCTGTCTTGACGGCCACCTCGCGCGCGTTTTGCATGACCTTCTTGAGGTCATCGAATTCCGGACGGTCAATCTTCATGTTGAAGTCTCCTGTGAGGATCATCGGGTAGTTCTCCGGATTGATGCTTGCGATCCTGTCCACGATCAGTTGAAGTCCGTTCTTGCGGGCCTCCCAGCCGACGTGGTCAAGATGCGTGTTCACATAGTAGAACTTCTTTCCGCTGTCCTTGTCCTTCATCAAAGCCCATGTGGCTGAGCGGAAGCATGCGGCGTCCCAACCCATGGAAGGCTTTTCCGGAGTCTCCGAAAGCCAGAACGTTCCCCATTTGATCAGCTTGACAGTCTTCTTGTTGTAGAATATGGCCATGTGCTCGCCTTTGTGCTTCCCGTCCTCGCGGCCTACTCCGATGCCTTTGTAGTCGGGGCAATATTCCTCAAGGTACTTGAACTGGAAGTCCATGGCTTCCTGGAGGCCGAATATGTCAGGCTTCTGATCCATGATCATCATAGCGGAAGCCGGATAACGGTATTCCCAAGAATTGGTCCCGTCTTTGGCTGTCCCCACGCGGATGTTGTAGGAAATCACATTGATGTCGGCAGGTTTTCTTTTTTTTGCTGCCACGCTGAACGGCAGAACCATCAGGGCTGCCATGAGGGCAAGAATCACTTTTTTCATAACATTATCTTTAATTATTATATTCATAAGAAAATATGTGGACTACAAATTTAACAAATTGTGCTAATTTTGCCTAAAGATAAATCGGTGAAGAAAATAATTGGTTCACCGTGTTATTAACCATCATTTGAAATATTACCGATCATGGCGGAAAAGACATTTAATGAATATGGCAAAACGCAGGCTATCGACCTGCTTTTCGAGGGTAGTGGTTTCTCTCGACAGGAAAAAATTGGTTTTGAGCCGGCGGCCGGGAGTTTTTTATCTTCCGCCTCAAGGCTTTTTGTGGAAGGGATGGATTTCGACCTGACATATTTCCCTCTTAAACATCTTGGCTACAAGTCTGTTGTGGCCGTGGCCGGGGAAATATATGCATCCATGTCGCACCCACGGCTGTTGTCCGTAAGGTTAGGCGTCTCCGCCAAACTGGATTTCAGCCACATCAAGGATCTTTGGCTCGGAGTCGTGACAGCCGCCAAGGAACACGGATTCTCGGCGGTTGACCTGGATTTGGTTCCGTCACCGAACGGGTTGACAATCAGTGTCTCGGCAATCGGGGAGGAATTCAAGTTGACGAAGGGACGCACGGTAAAGGCCAGAAGCATGGATCTCGTCTGCGTGTCAGGAAGTCTCGGCGCGGCTTTCCTCGGCCAGCAGATTCTGGAACGGGAGAAACGTGGGTTCGACAAGACCAAGGATGATTCCGTCCAGCCTCAGCTTGAGAAATACAAGATGCTGATCGGGAGCTATCTCAAGCCGGAACTCAGCGCCTCGACCGTCACCAGGCTGGAGGACGCTCAGATTTACCCGTCACACGGTTATCTGGTCTCCCACGGCCTTTCGGACGCGGTAAAGAGACTGGCCCGTGAGTCAGGCTTGGGCGTGAAGATCTACGCCGACAAGATTCCTTTCGAGGGCAACAGCTTCTCTTCCGGCAAGGAACTGGACATCGATCCTGTCTCCGCCGCCATGAACGGAGGTGATGACTTCAGGCTATTGTTCACGATTCCGATTCTGTCCGCCGAGAAGTTCCGCCGCGACTTCCAGACTTTCGACATAATAGGCCATCTGGCCCAGCCGGAGGTCGGCTCCGTTCTGGTTTCTCCGGATGGTCTGGAGCATCCGATCCTGGCGCAGGGATGGAATGATTGACCCTGATGCGCCTGATCCCGATATTCAAATACCATTTCCGATGAAACCAGCAAGTTACCTGATTATCACTGTCGCCTGCATTGTGGCACTGTCTTCATGCGACACCGGACTGTTCAGCCAGATGGACAAGGCTTTGGATGAGGTCGAGCAGGGGCTTGGCTACGTCAACACCTTGGAGACAAAGGATGTGAGGAAGATGGCGGACTGGTTCGACAGGCGAGGCGATGATGGCCAGAAGGGGAGGGCGTTTTACTGCCTCGGACGCAACCAGTTCAACGACGGGGATTTTCCAGCCGCGATAGTCACCTACATCAAGGCTCTTGAATATTCAGTCAAGGCCGCGGATACCCTGCGTGTGGCCCGGATATGCTACGACATGGCGCACACATGCAACGCTTCCGGCAACTCCACGGACGAGATGATGTACCTCGCGCGCTCCGCCGAGGCATTCAAGGTAGCCGGTTTTCAGCGCGAGTCCCAACAGGCATTGTTGGAGATAGGTCAGGCGGAATCCGGACTGGGGCGGTACGGAGCCGCTGAGGACATATTCAAAAGCGTCCTTTTCGATGCCCACGAGATGCGGGACACTCTTCTGGAGGCGCGCTGCCTTGAGTCCTATGCCGCTCTTGCGGTGAGTAAGGACACCTTGGATCCGGCGCTTGCGATTGATCTTCTGAGCCGCGCGGCGCGGGATCTCGATTTCCCTCTCTCGTCCTCCGACAAAGGAATCCTGGCCTATGCCTATTCTGTCGCGGGAAAGTCTTCCGAATCCCAACGGTGGCTCTTGGAAGCCCGTGCCACAGCTGAGACCGATGCGGAAATCGCTGATGTGAATTTCCGTGAATATCAGATTTCCTCCCGTGGCGGAGATTCAAAGAAGGCTCTCGCATCCCTTGAAAAAGTTATGGAATATGCCAACCGGACCCAGTCGGCCGCTCTTTCCGAGGCTGTGGCCGCAAGCCAGCGGGATTATATTCAAGGACAGGCCGAGGCGGACAGGGAGAGACTTCTGGCCGCGCGTCTGAAACTTTGGGTGTTGGCCCTTGGCGCGTTGCTGGCACTCGCCGCCGTGTCCGCTGTCTATTTCGTCCGTAGGGCGGAGGCACGGCGTAAACTTGAGGCGGAACGACTTGAGACGGAGAAGTTTATGAATATCGCAGAAGACCTTCAGGCCCGTCTCTCAAGGCCGGTCGTCAAGGCCGGACTGAAAGACATAGACCGTTTCAACGTCCTTGAACGTCTTTGCGAGCAGTACTATGTCTATGAAGGTACGGACAACTTGCAGCCGAAGATCCTCAAGGAGGTGAAATCCATCGTCGAAGGCCTTCGCGGTGACAGAAAGACGCAGAGGGGACTTGAGAATATGCTCGATCAGACCATGGACAATGTGATGTCCCGTCTCCGTGGCGATTTTCCGTCTTGGAAAGAGGACGACTTCCTGTTGTTCTGTTTCACGGCCGCCGGGTTCTCCAGCACGACAATCTCGGCCTTGATGGGCAAGGAAAAAAGTGTCATCTACAACCGTGTCTGGCGTCTGAAAGGCCGGATCTCGGCTTCGGACTCCCCGCAGAAGAACTTCTTTCTCAGTGCCTTGGAGAAGAAATGATAATAATGATAAGGCAGCCGTGGAGGTTAACCGACTGATTTCCATTTTCATAAAAGAATGTACTCCTGCCGGTTCTCAGGGGGAGTAAGGTACGTTTATATATTCATTCATAAGAAATTAGCCTCCACGCGGATAAATAATCATCCGGGAAGGTTAGGTAAATCCTGCATTCTGTGTTATATAATATGTAACAAGTCCGATTTTACAGAATGGAAACAAGAATCAGAAAGTTATATGACCGCTTCCTTGAGGGCAAGGCGACCAAGGAAGAGATAAATGAGATTTATGACAGGATAACCGCCACTCCCGAGGAATTGAAAGAGTTTCGTGAATACGAAAAGTTCTGGGAGCAGATTCACAAGCCTTCAGAGGAGGTGCTGGCGTCCTTGGCGGATGTCAAGGCCACAATCAAGTCCTATAAGAGACGCCGGGCATGGCGTTTTGTGTCCGCGGTCTCTGCCGCGGCGGTCGTCATTGCCGTGGTGATGTTCAGAATCCTCACAGGGGAATCCGATCCGGCGATCCCTGCCGCGGCGGTTCAAGAATATGTCGTGAATGTCCCGGCGGGTGGAAGGACTGACATAGCTTTGCCGGATGGAACCAAGGTGATGCTCAACGCAGGGTCAAGGCTGAGCTACACATCGGAGTTCAACAAAAGAACCAGGGACATCTTCCTTTCTGGAGAGGGTTATTTCGATGTCGCTCATGACAAGGAGAGGCCTTTTAACGTGAATACGAGCAAATGCACTGTCACGGTCCTGGGAACAAAGTTCGACATCTCCGCCTACGAGCAGGATGGTGAGGCGTTCACGGCGTTGGTGGAAGGTTCAATTCTGTTCAAGACCGGAGAGGAAGAGACTCTCGTGTCACCGGGAGAATTGGTCACGATCGGGGACAAGGGACTCACAAAGGAAGCAGTGGATGTCAGAGACTACTGCGGATGGACCTCTGGGATAATCAAGTACAGCAATATTCCTTTCTCATCACTTCTGAAACGGCTCGAAAGGGAGTATGACACCCACTTGATCCTTGAGGACAAGTCCTTGGGTGACAGGACCATCCGCGTGTCTTTCAGCAAGGATGACTCTGTGGACACGATCCTTAAAGTCCTGTCCGACATCCTTCCTATAAGCATCCGCAAGGGCAATAAAGTCTATTACATAAATCAAAAACAATAACCAGTAACATTCATGAGACACAAACCTATTATCGTCATTCTGGCGCTATGTCTCTTGCTGCCAACGGCGATGAGCGCGCAGAAGGTCACGGGGAACTTTTCCTCTACAACATTAGGGGCCGTCCTGGATGAGGTGGAAGCCCGCACGGGTTATCATTTCATCTTCGACAGCAACGAGATCAACACGACCATTCCGGTGACGGCATCCTTCAAGGACGCTTCGATCACTTCTGTGTTGGACAAGATTCTTGGGCCGACGATGCATTATTCCATCAACGGGAAGTACGTCACAATCTCAAAGGTCCAGAATTCCGTTGTCCGTAAAGAAAACGTGAGATCCGTCAAAGGGACGGTCATCTCATCCTCTGACAACCAGCCGATAGTCGGTGTGGGTGTCTATGTGGCCGGGACGACAACCGGAACGGTGACGGATGTGGACGGAAACTTCGACCTCCGGCTTCCGGACGGAGCCGTGACGGTGACCTTCGAGTGCATCGGCTATGACAGGAAGGAACTGACTGTGGAGAAGTTGTCCAAAATCCGGATCATAACACTGTCCGAAGTCGCCAACACTCTTGACGATGTGGTGGTTGTAGGATTCGGTACGCAGAAGAGAGAGAGTCTTGTGGGAGCCGTTCAGGCTGTGAAGCCAAGTGAGCTGCGTGCGTCCACATCGAACCTTTCCACCTCTTTCGCGGGAAGGATTGCCGGAGTGATCTCCGTACAGTCCACCGGAGAGCCGGGTGTGGCGGACGGAGCTACGTTCTGGATCCGTGGCATATCCACATTCGGAAGCGGGCAATCCCCGTTGTACATCGTTGACGGTGTAGAGGTCACAGCCCAGATGCTCAATAATATAGCGCCTGAGACCATCGAGTCTTTCTCGATCCTTAAAGATGCCACAGCGACTTCTCTCTACGGCTCAAGGGGAGCCAACGGAGTCATGATCATCACGACAAAGAGCGGACGCAACGCCGAGAGGATGTCCATCAATGTAAGGGTCGAGACCGGTACCTCCGAGGCCACCAAAATTCCGAAAGCTGCCGATGCCGTCACCTTCATGAACACATTCAACGAGGCTCTTCAGACCAGAGGAAAGGATGCCTACTACTCCGAGGAGAAAATCACGAACACCATGAACCATGTGAATCCGTACGCCTATCCGGACGTGGACTGGTACAATCTTCTGTTCAAGGACAGGACTTTCAACCAGAACTTCAACATCAACATGACCGGTGGAGGCAAGAAGGTGGATTACTTCATGAATGTGGCTGCCCACAATGAGAACGGAATCCTCCAGAAGCCGGATTTCTCCGATTTCAACACGAACATCAATTCCCAGAAATACATTTTCCAGGCCAACATCAACGCCTTCCTGACATCGACCACGAAAGTGTCCTTGAGAATGAACACCCAGCTTCATTTCCAGCACACTCCTGTGACAAGCACGGAGACGCTGTTCAACTACAGCCTGAAAGCGATGCCATGCGAGTTCGCTCCGGTACTGCCTTCCGAGGAGGATGACACTTTTGTCCGTTTCGGCACAGCCCCTCGCTGGACGACCGGCTACAGCACAAACCCTTATGCCGAACTCTGCAAGGGCTATTCAGACCAATACCGGGGACATTTCACCTCCGCTCTTTCGGTGGATCAGGATCTCAGCTTCATCACCAAGGGACTCCGTGCCTATGGGTTGGCGACATTCTACAACAGGGTGTATTCAGCCGTGAGCCATTCCATGAAGCCATTCCTTTACAGGGTGCACGACTTTAGCGTGGACGAGAGCGGCAACTATGTTCTGGACATGATCCAGACGGAGCAGGGCAACACCTACCTTGACACCAAAAGAGCGAATGACGGACTCCGCGAGCTGTCATTCCAGGCCAAGATCGACTACAACAGGACATTCCTCAGGCACACCGTCGGCGCGACTTTCCTCTATCACCAGAAAGAAAGGGTCATGAACATCGCGGCCGCCAATGAATATGCTTCCCTGCCGTACCGTGAGCAAGGTCTTGCAGGCAGAATCACCTACGATTATGACAAGCGTTACATGATCGAAGGCAATTTCGGCTACAACGGATCGGAAAACTTCGCGAAAGGGAACCGCTTCGGCTTCTTCCCGTCCATCGCGGCGGGTTGGGTGATCTCCAACGAGCCATATTGGAGAACCCTCAAAGACAAAGTCAACCTGCTTAAATTCAGGGCTTCCTACGGACTTGTCGGCAACGACGTGATCTCTTCCAGCACGGCGGACAGATTCCCTTACCTTTCAACAGTCAACATGAACTCAAGTTATGGAATAGCCCTTGGACCAAGCCTGAACGGGCAGAGTGGCCCGAAGATCTCGACCTACGGCAACGCCACAGCCACATGGGAGACTTCCAGGAAACTGGACATCGGAGTGGAGCTTGGACTCTTCAGGCAGCTCAACCTCATAGTGGACTACTTCTATGAGAAACGTAGCGGAATATTCATGCAAAGGCAGTCTCTGCCGTCTTCATTCGGCCTTTCCGGCATCACGCCTTGGGGTAACATCGGCAAGGTTGACAACAGCGGAATCGATGCCTCGCTGGACTATAACAAGGCTTTCTCCAATGGGCTGATCCTTTCCCTGAGAGGATCGCTGACCTATGCGCACAATGAGATAGAATTCATGGACGAGCCTTCTTATGAATATGATTATCAGTACAAGAAAGGTCATTCCATCAACAGCATGAAGATGTATGTCTTCGACAGGTATTTCGAGGACGACGAGGACATCCGGAACTCTCCTGACCAGTCCTCTCTCGCCACCCTCTATCCTCTGATGGCCGGTGACGCGAAGTACAAAGACCTGAACAATGACGGCAAGATCGATGACGATGACCAGATGTGGATAGACAAGACAACCACCCCTGAACTCTCGTACGGTTTCGGATTCTCGCTCCAGTACAAGTCTTTCGATGTGTCCGCATTCTTCCAGGGGCTTGGAAGAAGGTCTCTGCTCATGTACGACAACCATCCGTTCTCAACGGCCACGGACCCGGGCAACGGTCTCATGATGTACCATGCGGAGGATCACTGGTCCGAAAGCAACCCGAATCCAAACGCTTCCTATCCAAGGCTGTCCGACAGATGGAATGTGAACAACACTGTGAACAGCACCCTGTACCTTCGCAATGCGGCGTTCCTCAGGCTTAAGACAGCCGAGATTGGCTACACCTGGAAGATGATGAGGGTTTACCTTTCCGGTACCAACCTTCTCACTTTCTCCAAGTTCAAGTACTGGGATCCTGAGAAAGGCTCCGGCAACGGTCTCACCTATCCTCTCCAGAGGACATTCAACATCGGCATCCAGTTCAACTACTAACATTTGACGTCATGAGAAAAATACAATTGATATTATTCGCCGCGCTCACGCTGGGCTACACCTCCTGCGACTATCTGGATGTTGTCCCGAAGAGCAAGGCCACCGAGAACGACATCTGGAAGACACCGGCCGAAGCGAAGAAATTCCGCTTCAACATGATGCAGTACATGCCGGTACTCTTCTCTTATACGAAATCACCGGACCAGTTCGCCGGAGACGACTTCATGTCAGGCCCGCGAAGCACCTCCTACTGGTTCCCCGGTAAAAGTCTTCATTACAATGAGGAGAATCCAAGCCAGACATATTTTGGCTACTGGGCTCCGGTAGCAAGGACGAACGGAACCAACTATGATCTTTTCAGAGGCATCCGGTACGCGTATTACTTCATCGACAATATTCATAACGTCAAAGGGTTGGACGCATCGGCCGCCTCAAGGTACGAGGGCGAGGCATGGTTCATGATCGGCTACTACCACCAGACGTTGCTCGACTACTACGGGCCGACGGTGCTGATCAAGAGGTTCATTCCTTTCGACACCGATGATAAGAACGAGATGTTCCCGAGCAGAAGACCTGTTGATGAGTGCGTTGACTTCATCGCTGAGTGCTACGACAAGGCAGCCGGACTGCTTCCGGAGTCTGTGATCGAACAGGAATGGGGGACTCCGTCCAAAGCCACGGCACTTGCCTACAAGGCCAGACTGTTCCTTTGGGCCGCGTCTCCGCTTGTGAACGGCAATCCTGACATGGTTGACTTCAAGAATCCGGACGGGACACAGCTTGTCAGCACTGTCAGCGACAGGGAAAAATGGAAACGTGCCATGGATGCCAGTCAGGAAGCCATCATCGAAGCGGAAAAGAACTACTCCCTTTACACCACAAACCAGAAGCCGGGATCAGACATCCAGACGCAAGGGAAGGAGAATTACTACAACACATTCACGGAGAAAGACTGGAACGGCCAGGAATATCTTATGGCCAAAGGCGACAATACTGAGATATGGTACCTCCAGCTTTGCTCCACTCCACGCGCCGTGCAGAATGACCAGATGAGCTGGCAGGCTACACTCGTGCCGACCATGGAGGCTGTGGAGATGTACTACTCCAAGAACGGTCTGCCGATGGATGTGGATCCGCTCACCAAGGACAGGGATCTGTACAGTGTGGCTCCAGGCGACAGCACGGTACTCCTTCACAGAGACAGGGATCCTCGTTTCTACGCATCGGTCGGCTACGACAGAGGACAGTTCCAGATCGAGAGCAAGGAGATCACCCTCCACGCGAGAGGCGGCGAACTTCACGGATGGATTTCACCGACCACCGAGTACCAGAGCTGCACCGGCTATTTCTGCCAGAAGTGGGTGCGTAAAAGCAGTTACTACGACTACGAGAAGAAGACCAAGAACGCCATTCCCTACTCATACCCGTACCTCCGTCTGGCGGAACTCTACCTGAGCTATGCGGAGGCCGACTTTGAATATAACGGAAGCCTCAGCTCCACAAGTCTTCTCTATCTGAACAAGGTAAGGACACGGTGCGGACTTCCTAAGTTCGAGGATTCATGGGCGATTGTCGGCGGAATCCCTACCGGAGACGATCTGCGCAAGGTTCTCCATCAGGAACGCTCGATAGAGTTCATGTTCGAGGGACGGCGCTATCATGACATCCGCAGATGGAAAGAGGCCGAGGACCTGCTGAACAGACAGCCTAAGGCCTGGAATGTCAGCGGAAAGACTCAGGATGATTTCTACAGGGTTGTGGAGGCCGAGCAGCAGGCCAAGAGACAGTTCGACAAAAAGAACTACTGGCTTGCCATTCCTCAGAGCGAGCTTAACAAGAATAAGAATCTAGTACAGAACCCAGGATATTAATAACAATGAAAATGAATTATATGAAAATGAATTATCTGAGAATATTAGCGACTGTCTCTCTGGCCTTGGCCATGGTGGTCGGATGCGACAAGGAGGCCGAGGAGGCTTTTACTTTCGAGATCAACGGTGACGCCGGCACGGAGCTTGGCGGAACCCAGACTTTTTTCTACGATGAGGCCAGAGCATTCCCTGTCAGCTCGGAAGGAGTCTCGAAGGTGGAGTTCACGACTCCTGCCGGATGGGACGCCTATTTTGCGGCGACAGAGAAGAAGATACACATCTCGTCTCCTGCCGGAGACAACACTTCGGCTGCGGAGAACGGTGTGGTCAAGATAGATGTAACCTCTTACGACAGAAGGACATTGACCCGCTCAATCAATGTCTCGGTGACTGATGCCTCGGTAGAGTTCACTCTTGATGGAGTGGCGGAAGGGCTGAACATGAAATATGCCCAGACAATGAATATTCCGGCCTCGCTCTCAAATGTCTGGAGCATTGAAAGCACAGCTCCTAAAGGTTGGACGGTCGTCTTTGACAGGGAAGGCTGCAAGGTTGACATCACCGCTCCGGCCCTGAAGGACGAGACCGCCGAGCATGAAGGCACAATCACGGTCACCCCTGTCAGCAAGAGAGGGACATTGGGAAGCCCGGTTTCGTTCAGCGTGCAGGTTCTTGCGTCGGCTCCTGTTCTCAAATTCGAGGCGGATAGACTGGAAAGAGTCGCGCACGGCTCCACAAGCACGATGAAGTCCGTTGAATATGCCAACATCGACAAGGTGACGATCACCAATGTGCCTGCCGGATGGAATGTCGATCTGCAGAAGGGCGACAACGAGGCCACGTTGACTGTGACCGCGCCGTCTGCCACCGCTGAAGGCTTCACCGGATCCGGAACAGTGCGTTTCGATCTGACTTCAGACACCGGAGAGACCGGAGAGTTGGAACTGCCGGTGTCCATGCTCGGAATCAATGATGCCGATGATTTCCTTGCTTTCGCCGAGGCTTACATGAAAGGCGGTGACTGCTCGCTTTGGAAGGATGGAGGCGAGGTCATCGTCAACTCTGACATAGACCTCACCGGAACACCTAAATCCCTCTATGTCAATGCTGGGTTCTCCGGAGTGTTCAACGGGGCGAATCACACAATCACCTACAGGATCGAATCCAATTCCGGTGATGCGGGAATATTCCAGACCGTCAAAGGCGACGGTACCGTCAAGAACCTCAAGATCGCCGGAACATTCAACATCACGGATGGTAACGACAGAGCCGGCGGCATCGCCGCCTACAGCAACGGTGCCACGTTCGAGAACGTCATCTCTACCGTGAAATACACTCAGACGCAGATCGGGAACACCCGTCAGGGAACGATGATCGGTGGACTGGTCGGGGATGAGACAGCCGGAGGAACCTACAGGAACTGCCATGTGCGCGGAAACTTCTCCCTCGTCGCGGTGATGTTCTTCGGAGGTCTCATCGCGGACGTGTGGGACAATGACGGACTTGAGATCTACGATTGCTCGAACGAGTCCGATGTCACGATCAGCACCAACAAGATCGGCCTCGGGAACGCTTGGTTCGGAGGCATTCTCGGAAAGTCGGACGGTGCGGGAGTCAAGATGTACAGGACATACAACACCGGAAACATCAAAGCAGACTTCGGTGGCGGCAAGACAAATTTCGCCGGTCTCGGAGGTATCGCGGGTTATGCGTGTGGCTACTATGAGGACTGTTACAACGCTGGCGACATAATATTCACAAACGGAGCGGACAAAAAAGGTAGCGGTAACGTCGGAGGTCTCGCAGGTGCTGTGAGGGTCGCTAAAGGGAAGATGCTTGTCGCCAAGAACTGCTACAACAAGGGTACGGTCAAGGCGATAGGTGATGCGGTTGGTGGATTCATCGGACTTATCCGCGATGGGGGCGAAGGCTCCATGAAACTCACTGGATGCCGCAACGAAGGCACGGTTGACTGCCGCAGCGAGGTTGCATATTCAGCATCATTCGGTGGATTGATGGGAACAGTGTACAACTCTCTGGAGATGACCGATTGCCACAACAAAGGCAAGGTGATGGGCTATACCACCCAAGGCGGAGCGGGTCTGATCGGCCGTGGCGCGGACAACATCGTGATCACAAAATGTACGAACTCCGCCAATGTCTATGTCGGCTCGCACGCCAGCGTAAAAGCCGACAAGCCTTATGCCGCCGGCCTCGTCTGCGGATTCTACCCGACCATCCAGATCAAGGAATCCGCCAACACAGGTGATGTCTTCGCCATGGTGAGAGGGGAAGGTTATGTGTCAAACGTGTTCACCAGTGTACAGTTGAACACAGGAAATACGGATGCCAGCACCGTTGACGAGGCGACCGTGAACGCATCCAAGGCTTCCAAGGTCACCATCATCCTTCCGGAAAAGTGGACAGACACCTTGCCGGAGGAGTGGACGAAATGATTTGTTTATTCGCAAGGAACTCAATTGGATAGATGAACAGGATTATTCTCATTTTTTCATTGGTCGCGGGCATGCTGTTTTCGCAGTGTGCCTGCAGCCATGCCTCATCCTATGGCAACGGAGGTGAAAACACTATCGTCAAGACCGACAAGCCGGACATCCCGTCCGACCGTTACGGAAAAACATTATCGGATGACATCGTGTATGCCAATGCGTTGTCTGTCGCGGGCGGTGATGTCGGCATGCAATGCTTCGACATTCTCAAGAACGGTGACATCCTGGCATGCGGCACCCGTCATTCGGCACTGTACTTCCAACGGATGACCCCTTCGGGACAGTACCGGAAGGAGATGAAGATCTGGTACGCCGCCCATGGGACGAACATGTCGGTCGAGGAGGACGGCGAGGATGCCTACGTCTGGACATCGAACTATTCCAGCAGGTTAGGCGGTGAGGGGGACTACTACGCGGAAAAGATCATCTCACGGGTCAGGTACCAGCCTGGCGTGACACTTATGCCGGAGGATTGCGAGGACAACTATTATGTCGGGCCTTATCAGAATCTTCTGGTCTGCACCGACACGGAGAACGACAATCTCTGCATCCTCTACTCAAGTGGCGAGGTCCCGGGAAAAGACACAAAAGTCGTGGTCTGGTCCTTGAAGGAGGCTAAGAAGGTTCCTGTCACAACCGTGAACATCGGAACTGTTGTAAGAGGCGGAGGCAGCGGTCCTGTCGCTGAAATCGAGACCATCAGCCCCGACGTGGCCGTTCATGACCTGAGCGCCCTCAAGCCGAAATATTCATTTTTCATCAATAGTGTCGAACTGAACGCCGGAGCTCCGATGCAGGGTTTCTGCATCTACAAGAAACGTCTTTACTGGTTCACCGGGGACGGAAGCAAGAGGACTGCAAAGGTCTCAGTGATAACTTTCAACGGGATGGTCGAGCTTTCTCAGCAGAGCCTTGCGTTCATTGATGACAAAGCCGGAATAGTTAAGTTGGGTTCCAAGAGCGGCTATTTCGAGGCGGAAGGCATCAAGATCCGTAAAGGAATATTATACACCGGCTACCTTTGGGGGCCGACAGGAAACTGGAAACTGACGATACTGAATAATTAGGGGTATATGGCGAACTCAAACGGACGACTCCTGTCGTTGGATGCGCTCAGGGGCTTTGACATGATGTTCATCATGGGGCTGAGCGCTGTCATCGCGGAGGCCTGCGGAATATTTCCGGGAGGCAAGGATTGCTGGCTGGCTCAGCAGATGAACCATGTGAACTGGATCGGGTTGCATCACCACGACACGATCTTCGCGCTGTTCCTGTTCATTTCCGGCATGACATTCCCGTTCTCCCTTGAGAAAAAACGCTCGAAGGGACTGTCGGATAAGTCGATAACATTGGATGTCATCCGGCGTGGACTGACGCTTTTCTTCCTCGGACTGGTCTATGAGGGTTTCTTCCAGTTTCATTTCGAGTCTCTCCGCATTCCAAGTGTGCTTGGTAGAATCGGTCTGGCTTGGATGCTGGCGGCCATCCTGTACTGCCACACCGGAAAGAAGACACAGTGGGGTGTCGCTGCCGGTATCCTTATAGGGTATTTTCTTCTTCTCAAACTTGTCGTAGCCCCGGATGCTCCGGCAGGTGCGGATTCCTTGTCAAAAGAGGGGAACATAGCCTTCTACATCGACAGACTCCTGCTTCCGGACAACATCTACAAGCCTGGAGTATATGACCCGGAAGGAATCCTCAGCACGATTCCCGCTGTCGTCACGGCTATGCTTGGAATGTTCACGGGGCGCTACGTCAAGGAATCGCCCGCCACCGGAGAAAGAAAGACTTTGAACATGCTTGCGGCGGCCATTGTCATGGCGATCGTGGCTGTCGTCTGGGCTCACTGGTTCCCCGTCATCAAAAAATTGTGGACCAGCACTTTCGTCCTTGCGTGCGGGGCGTGGTCGATAGGGCTGTTCGCTGTCTTTTATTATCTGATCGATGTCAAAGGCTGGAGGAAAGGCACGGTGTTTTTCCAGGTTGTCGGCATGAACTCCATCACAATCTACATGGCGCAGAGAATCATAGGTTTCTGGCCTGTGACCGGCTTCTTCTTCAAAGGATTGTCCGGCATTGTCCCTGAAAGTTGTTCGGGACTCGTGATGAACATCGGCTATTTCACAGTCTGTTGGTTATTCCTTTATTTCCTTTATCGCAAGAAATGCTTCCTCAAGGTCTGATGAAACTTCGTCTCATGCTGGCCATGGTTCTGATGGCTGCCTGTACCGACTCTGTTTTCGCCTCCGTTTCGACTGAGGCCGCGACTGCATTGGCCCGGAGAATCTTGGGAGAACAATGTGACCGGATCAGGTTTCAGGATGTAAGCCGCAACAAGGCTGATGCTGAATTTTTCACCGTGGAGGATTCCGGCGGCGGAATTCTTGTCAGCGGAACTGGCGCGCCGGCGATGGCTATGGGACTGAACTGGTACCTAAGGTATCGCTGCAAGGTTGATGTCTCATGGTACAGTCACGATCCTGTCCGTTTGCCGTCATCATTGCCGGTGGTCGGAGAACCGTTCACGTCAGAGGCGAGGGTGGCCAACCGTTTCTTCCTTAATTATTGTACTTTCGGTTACACTCTTCCGTGGTGGGGCTGGAAGGAATGGGAACGCTTCATTGATTGGATGGCATTGAACGGGATAAACCTCCCGCTTGCGATCACGGGACAGGAAAGCGTCTGGTACAAGGTCTGGTCGGAACTTGGTCTGACCGATGATGAGATCAGAGGCTATTTCACAGGCCCTGCACATCTTCCGTGGCATCGGATGCAGAACATTGACAGATGGCAGGGGCCGCTTCCGGTGTCTTGGCTTGATGGACAGGAGGAACTGCAGAGGAAGATTGTACGCCGGGAACGGGAGCTTGGCATGAGAACAGTCCTGCCGGCCTTCGCGGGACATGTGCCGCAAGCCGTCAAGCGCGTTTTCCCTGAGGCTGACATCCGTTCTCTGGGAGAATGGGCGGGATTCAAGGAACCATACACCTGTTGGTTCCTTGATCCTATGGATCCATTATATTCAAGAATCCAGAAAAGGTTTCTGGAGATTCAGGAAGAGATGTATGGCACTGACCACATCTATGGAATCGATCTGTTCAACGAGGTGACTCCGCCGTCCTGGGAACCGGATTACCTTGCCAGGGTCGGCCGGCAGGTCTGCGAGTCATTGGTGAGTGCTGACAAGGATGCCGTGTGGCTCCAGATGACTTGGCTTTTCTACTACCAAAGGAAAGACTGGACGGGAGAGAGGATAAAGTCCTACATCACATCGTATCCTGCCGAACGATCGATGTTGCTGGACTACTACTGTGACTATCAGGAGGTTTGGAAGATGACAGACAGCTTTCACGGCGTTCCTTTCATCTGGTGCTACCTCGGGAATTTTGGAGGAAACTCTATGCTCAAAGGCAACTTCGCCGACACGCATGAGAAGATAGAGAATGTCCTGACTGAGGCAGGCCCGGGAATATGTGGACTGGGTGGCACCCTTGAGGGATTCGACTGCAATCCATACATGTTTGACTATGTCTTTGAGAAAGCATGGAGCTATGGCAGGGGACTGACTCCGGAAAAATATGCCTCGGCTCTCGCGGAACGCAGGGCGGACGGAAGCGCGGCAGCTGCGGAGGCGTGGAATATGCTCGCGCGGAAGATCTATAATGGCAAGGGTCACCGTTCCCCGATGACCCTCCGTCCGGATCTTGGCCGGTGCCGCCATACATCGGAAGAAAGGTGCGGCTTCCCGAACGCGGATCTTAAAAAAGCGCTGGAACTCCTTTTCGACAGTTCCGCCAAGCGTTTTGATCTTGTGAACATGACAAGGCAGTATCTTGCCAATGTCTTTCAGGACGAGGTCCTGGAATACTCCAAAGCCCTTGATGACGAAGATCCTGTACGGATGAAAGCTCTCCGCGGGAGAATCAACGGGATCTTCAAGGACATGGATGCTCTGCTTGCCTGCGAGCCTTCTTTCCTGTTGGGCGGATGGATCTCGGACGCGAGAAGTTGGGGCGCCGACAAGAGGGAGAAGAACTATTTTGAAAGCAACGCGCGCTGCCTTGTCACCACTTGGGGCGACCGTGGCAGCAGTCTTGGCGACTATGCGAGCCGTGAGTGGTCGGGACTCATGTCATCTTTCTACTTGGCCAGATGGAATATGTTCTTTGATTACTGTGAGGAATCCGTCAGGAAAGGAAAGGACTTTGACCAGGAAGGATTCTCGGAGAAAGTCAGCGGATTCGAGAAAGACTGGTGGACTCACCGCAAAGGCCACTTCCGCAAGACTGCTGATCCAAACTACCGAAAGCGGGTCGCGGACATTCTTCGGAAGTATTAGGAATATCCTGTCATGAACATCCGATAAGGAGCGAAAGGACAAACCAGCTGAACGCAGGCGAGTTTTGTTCTTTCGCTTCTTCTGTGAAGGATGCCAAGGCTCTTCTGATGTGCTTCTCGACAGCGGTCTGGGATATTCCTAACATTTCGGCGATCTCTCGGTTTTTCATTCCCTTGAAGCGGCTCATCACGAACACTTCACGGCACCTGTCAGGCAAAAGGGACAAGACCTTTTCGACCTGATTCTCAACTTCCTTCCGTATTAGAGGGGAATCAGGTGCATCGTAATAGAAGTCAAGGCCGAAGAGTTTCTCCGTTTTCTGGATGCTGTCCAGAAATGATAGATCCACGTAGTTCAGCAGTCGCTCTCTTTTGAGGTAGTTTATGCAGCGGTTCCTTGTCATCGCGAACAACAGACGGGCGGAGGATTTCTCATCCTGTCCGGAATACTTCTTCCAGAATGTGAAGAATGTGTCCTGCACCATGTCCAGCGCTATGGAATGATCCTTGACAATGCTATCGGCATAGGTGACAAGCCTCGGTTGATAGTTTACGAATAATGACTCAAAAGTATTCACTCCTCACATTTATTTACCCATACAAAACTAATGAAATTTCTTCAAATATCTCCTTTAAGTAACATGAAAAAAATAAGTTGCCTCAGATTAAGGGATCTTTTCGTTCTAGATGTCTTTTCTCATCAGTCATGTGCCCGCCGGCACACGCCTTCTTCCAAATGACATCTATCCTCGAAAACACAGCCAATTCTTTACCAACTTATTATTTGACTCTTATTAGGAAGCGGTTTCTTTCTTATGGGACGGGCGTATTAATCGCAGATTTTTATGTAACTTTGCGAAGTCAAGGTCGGAGATGCGGTAGTCTGCCGGCTGAAAAAGGCTTGAGACTGAGAGATTAATGAATATTGCTGGAGACCTTCAGGCCCGTATCTCCTCTTCACCGCAGAAGAACTTCTTTCTCAGTGCTTTGGACAAGAAATAATAATCCTCTGTGCGCAGATTCATGCTGTTTGCGTACGGCAGCATCAAAAAACACCCTCCCGTGCGCGGGAAGCATGATTTTACGCACGGTAACCTTATGAATATGAAAGTTTTGAAAACAGTAGCGGCGATTGCCGCGATCGTTGTGTCGGCGGGATGCTCCAGGCAGGCAGTAGGTGTGGATGAGTATCTTATCAAAGGAGTGGTCAGGAATATTCCCGACAGCACGGTCATTAGTCTTATGAGGAGCGATGGCCGGTTGGCGGTCCGCGTGGCCCAGGACACGGTCATCGGCGGTCGTTTCGAATTCCGGGACACGATCTCAGGCGGAGCGGTTCAGTTCGGGCTGTGCTCGTTCGGCAAGGGCTTCCCTAATAATATACTTCCGGTCTGGGTGAAGCCGGGCGTGAAGGTCACGGTCACGGGTGATGACAACCTGCTGCTGACATGGAGGGTAAAGAGCCGTCTTCCGGAGCAGAAGGCCGAGAATGATTTTCTGGCAGTCCAGTTTCCGGAAAAGAGGGAGTCTCAGGTCTACGCCGTTGAAGAGGCTGACATGTTGAGGGAACTCAGGGGTCTCAGCGGTGAGGAAAGACGGGCCGCATGGAGGAAAGTGGATTCGCTCAGAAGGCTTTGCAAGCCGCTGGACAGCATCGCCAACCATAAGGTTCTTGAATATATGAGGACGGCTCCTGTCACGACGAAATGGCTTGACGAGCTGGCTTTGCATGCCATGATGCTAAGTGGCGGCTACGGCAAGGCGGATTCGGCCCTGGTTTACGAACTTTATTCCAGACTTACTCCGGAAGATCTGAAGACAAGGCAGGGAGAGGTGATCTCCGCGACCTTGAGTCCGAGGAAGGTTGTCCGGGTAGGTGATGATCTCGTGGACGGCGACCTTTATGACACGGACGGCAATGTGCATCATTTGTCCGAGTTTTCCGGCAAGTACATCCTTCTGGATTTCTGGAGTGTGGGCTGCGGGCCGTGTATGGAATCCATTCCGGAGGGCAATGAGCTCGCAAGGGAGTTCGCAGACAGACTGGCGTTTGTCCGACTGAGTGTGGATGGTGAGAAAACCTGGAAAAAAGTCTTGAAGAAAGTCTTGAAGGAGGAAAAGTCGGATTGTGTCGAGTGGAATGAATTCAAGCCTATGGGCGCGGGCCTTTCCGCCTCCTATCAGGTAAACGGCATCCCGCATTTCGTCCTGATCTCCCCGGAAGCCAAGGTCATCGACATCTGGACCGGCTACGGCAAAGGCTCCCTCCGCTCCAGGCTCCTCCGCCATCTCGGCTCAGAATAACACCGGCGATAGTTTTAGGCGTTATTGTTCCCCAAGGGTGCCGAGTCGCACTCTGTGGCGACAGTTTTAGGCGTTATTGTTCCCCAAGGGTGCCGAGTTGCACTCTGTGGCGACAGTTTTAGGCATTATTGTTCCCCAAGGGTGCCGAGTTGCACTCTGTGGCGACAGTTTTAAGCATTATTGTTCCCGGAGGTGACGGGGCTATAAATGCTGTAAATTGAACAGGCTCAGTGACCAGAGGGATTCCGGTCGCTGAGCCTGTCGAGGTGGTTGGGTGACGGGCCTAGTCGTTGTTCATCTGGGTGATGTCTGGCTTCCAGCGCTCGGAGTCACCGATCAGCCACTCGGCGTAGTAGTCGGCAAGGCGCCAGAAGAAATATTCATTCATGTCGCCGAAGCCGTGGCGCTGGCCCGGGAGGATGAGCATGTCGAAACGCTTGTTGGCGCGGATCAGGGCGTTGACCACGCGGATGGTGTTGGCCGGGTGGACGTTGTTGTCGATGTCGCCGTGCACCAGCATCAGATGGCCTTTCAGGTTGGATGCGATCTCCGGATTGGTCTGGATGCTGTAGACGAAGGTCGTGTCGCCCTTGTCGATCTTCTCCAGGACACCGTGATGCTGCTCGCTCCACCAGCGGTTGTAGATGCTGTTGTCGTGGTTGCCGGCGCAGGAGACAGCCGCCTTGAAGAAATCAGGATATTTCAGAATGGCCGCCGTGCTCATGAATCCGCCGCCCGAATGGCCGTGGATGCCTACCCTGTCAAGATCGATGAACGGATGTCTCGCACCGAGTTGCTGGATGGCATATTTCTGATCCTCAAGACCATAGTCGCGCAGGTTGCCGTAGCCGTAGTTGTGGTACCACTTAGAGCGGTTCGGGTGTCCGCCGCGGTTGCCGACCGTGATCACGATCATTCCGATCTGGGCGAGCCTGTCGGTGCGGGTGAAGCCCTTGCTCCAGGAGATGTTGTTCGCCTCCACCTGAGGGCCCGGATAAACATAGTCGCAGATCGGATAGACCTTCGTTGAGTCGAAGTCGTAAGGCTTGTACATCGCTCCGTAGAGGTCGGTGACGCCGTCTGCGGCCTTCACCTTGAATCTTTCCGGGAACTTGTAGCCGGCCTCGAACAGCAGGCTGAGGTCGGCGGTCTCCAGATCGGCGATCCGCTTGCCCGTCGCCGAGAACAGGGCCACGGCAGGTGTCCAGTCCACTCTCGAATAGTTGGCCACAAAGAACTTGGCGTCGTCGCTCGCCGTCGAAAGCACGTCCATGTCGTTCATGTCCAGCTGCTGGAGAGCGCCGCCCGTGAGCGGAACCCTGAACGTGTGCATCTGGTAAGGATTCTCGTCCTTGTTGACTCCGCATGCGCTCAGCAGGATGTAGCCCTCCTTCTCGTTCACCCCGAGGATGTCCTCTACATGGAACGCCCCTTCGGTCAGATTCCTGACCAGCGTGCCGTCGCTGTTGTAGAGGTAGATGTTCGCCCATCCGTTGCGCTCGGACCAGTGGAGGATCTGCTTTCCGCCACCGATCAGGAACGGAGCGCGGTACTCCACGTAGGTCCTTTCCCTTTCGGAGATGATGGTCTTGGTGGAGTCGGAGTCAACGTCCACCCGGCAGAGATCAAGCCTCTTGAGGTCACGGCTCTGGCGCACCATGTAGAACCCGGTGTTGTCGCCAAGCCACTCGTTCTTCCAGTAGTCCAGGTAGTTGTCCTTGGCCGTTCTCCTCGCGCCTTGCAGTGACACCTCCTGATCCTTGAACGCCTGGCTCTTTATCTCCTTGAAGGAGGCTCCATCGCGCGAGCCGTTCATCGTGAACAGGTAAAGGTAGCCCTTCGGTCCCGGCTCCCCTGGCATCTGGTACTTGTAGGTCTCCAGTTTAGGGCGCTTGTCACTTACAGAATTGATGACCCACAGATCATCGAGTTTCCTTGTGTCCCACTTCATCGTGGCGAAACGCTTCGAGTCCGGAGACCAGACAAGCTCGCCCGGATAGTGCCTCTTGGTGGAGTCGGCCTCGGTGTCGCCGGAGTAGTTGCCGTAGCCGTAGCCGAACTGGCGGATGCCGTCCGTGGTCAGACGATGCTCCACGATGGTGCTGTCCTTCTCGTCCTTGGCCGCCTTGCGAAGGCTTGTGGAGTCCATCACCCAAAGGTTGGAACCCTTGGCGAAGACTCCGAACTCACCGTTAGGGGCGACGGAGGCCCAGCGAGGGTACTTGTCCTTCTCCTTGGCCACGGTGTCAAGCCTGGCGGTGGCGATCTCGTAGCGGAAACAGGTCGTGTCCCTGTCGTTCTTGAGGCCGGAGATGATGCTGAAAGTGAACTCTTTGTCATCCTTCAACCTCAAATCCCTGATAGGAAGATGCTTGGCCTCGAACGGGTAGCGGACGAACTCGGTCACCTGCATCGCGAGCCTGTCCATGTCGAACACCTCGGTCCTGGTGCCCTTGACAGGATCCACAATGTAGTAGCGGGTTCCCTGCGGAGTCCTCCAACTGTACCAGAACTTGTCGCTGTCCCTGAACCAGTTAGGGGTGATCTGCGTGGAGAACACCATCTGATTTACCCTCTTGGCCGAGAATCTCTCGGCGAGGGCGTAGTTGGCTTTCTGCGTCTGCGCGAAACCCGGCGCGCAAAGGAGCAGCGCCGCGCAGGCAAGTACGAAATTTTTCCTCATAAATATTAATGAATATGTTTGATCAGTCACAATTCTGTCTCTCCCGCCTCAAGTCCCTCGCTCTCGGCTCTCAGGATGACGGTTCCGGTGCCCGTGCGCCTTACGATGACGCTCGCCAGGCCGCCGAAAGCCTTGATCTCATCGGAGCGGAACGGCGTGTGGCAGGTCGCGTCGCCGGCGTCCACGGCCACGATCTCACCCGGGCCGGAGACGCTGAACCTCAGCCTGTCGGACGCTGTCGGTACCATATTCCCGTCCCTGTCCGCGACCTTTACGTCCACGAAGACAATGTCTTCCGATGAATATGTCCGTGAACGTGCCGGAGCGCAGTCGCCGCCGAACTCCGTTGAAGGTCCGCTGCCATATTCACGAGCCATCAGGATCTTCGCCGGGCTTCCGCTTGTGGCGACGGCGCTCTCGATGGTCTTCCCGTCCGCGGTCTTGCCGACAACCCTCACGGTGCCAGGCTCATAGACCACGTTGTCCCAGAGGAAGCGATACTCGTTGGCTCCCTTGGACTTTCTGCCGTAGGACTTCCCGTTGACGAAGAGTTCCGCCTCGGCGCAGTTCGTGTAGGCCTGCACCGGAGTGATCTTCCCCTCGCGTCCCGGCCAGTTCCAGTGCGGCATCAGGTGCAGGACGGGTTCTGACGACCAGCGGGACTTGTAGAGCCAGTACCTGTCCTTCGGGAAGCCGGCGAGGTCGATGATTCCGAAGTACGAGCTTCTGGAAGGAGTCGCGATCGCTCCTTTCTCCTTCAGCTCCTTCTCTGCCCTGGCCTTGGCCTTCTCGTCGTGGAAGTTTGTCAGGATTGTGAGGTCGGCGTTGAAAGGAGTCGGCTCGCCGAGATAGTCGAATCCGGTCCAGACGAACTCCCCGAGGCAGGAAGGGGTCCTGTCCTCCTCCGCCCACTCCTGGTCAGGCAGCTGCCCCCACGGAACGGTGAACATGTCGAACGAACACACCTGGAAATTGTCCAAGGCGCCATCTTCCTTGTCGCTTGGCGGGAATATGTACACACCTCTTGAGCTGACGGTCGATGCGGTCTCGCTTCCGAGGAACGGTTTGCCCGGATTGGCGGCGTGGAACTTGCCGTAGAGATGCGGCTTGTAGTTGAATCCGTAGATGTCCATCGTGTTGCGGAAATCCTGTCCGCTGGCCCACGGATTGTCGCTGCCGAAACTTGTAAGTCTTGTGGAATCCTCATTATGACACACTTCCGTGAGGTGGTACGCGATGCCGTATTTCTCCGGATAGCCTTGCTCGCCGGTCTCGTTGCCGATGCTCCAGATGATGACTGACGGATGGTTGCGGTCCCTGTGGATCATGGCCTTCAGGTCTTTGTCCGCCCACTCGTCGAACAGTCTGGCGTAGCCGTTCTCTTTCTTCGGGATTGTCCAAGTGTCTGTCAGCTCGTCCATCACGAGGAATCCCATCCGGTCGCAGAGGTCGAGGAGTTCTGGCGCCGGAGGATTGTGGGATGTGCGGATGGCGTTGCAGCCCATTTGTCTGAGCATGTTCAGCCTTCTCACCCACGCCGTCTCGTTCCAGGCGGCTCCGAGCGCCCCGGCGTCGTGGTGCAGGCAGACTCCCTTGATGAATGTCCTTTGCCCATTGACGTACAGCCCGTCGGCCTTGTACTCCAGGTCTCTGAGTCCGAATGTGGTCAGGTAAACGTCCTTCCCTCCGCCTCTTGTGGTGACGGTGGTGACGGCTTGGTAGAGTTCAGGTGCCTCTGGACTCCAGAACCGCGCGTCTTTCAGTTTGAACTTTTGGATGACCTCGCCGCCGTCCGTGACAGCGTCCAGTTTGGTCACTATGGCTTTCCTTGCTTTGCCGTCCACGATCACCTCGACCGGCCCGGTGGCCGAAGAACCCGGATTGATGACCCTGACGATCTCCGTGCGCACTGTTCCTCCCACGGCCTTCCCGGCGTTGCGGAGCGTGATCCCGATGCTGACATCATTTCCTTTCGTCGAGACGAACGTCCCCCACTGCGCCACGCCGGCGGGGCCGGCCTTCGTCAGGTACACGTTCCGGTAGATTCCTCCTCCGGGATACCATCTGCTGGACTCCCCGGGATTGTCCAGCGTGACCTTGACCAGATTGTCCCCCTCCTTGACGAACGGAGTCAGATCCGCGCGGAACGAGGCGTACCCGTACGGCCATTCGGTGACGGCCTTCCCGTTGCAGAAGACCTTGGCATAGGACATCGCTCCGCCGAAATCGAGGAGGAACCGCTTTCCCGACCTAAGGTCTTTCGCCGTCACGGAAAGAATCTTTGAATATTCCGCCTTGCCCCACCAGGCCAGTTTTCCGGTCTCCCCGGGGTACTCCTGCACGAACGGCCCGTCCACACCCCAGTCATGAGGCAGGTCAAGGACACGGCTTTCCCCGTCCTTGGTGAACGTCCATCCATCGTTCCAGATGGTTCTTTGGGCCGGCTGAGCGGTCATATTCATAGAAACAGCCGCCAGGACGGCGGCGATGGTGATGATGTGCTTTCTCTTATTCATAAGGTAAAGATAGCCATTTTTTGAGAATTGCAACGTTTTTGAAAATATTTCAGGAATATCTTTGATTGTTTGAGAAACAACACTATCTTTGCTGTGTTAACAGTCGTGTTAAACAATATTGTTAATCCAAAGGCAATGTCGAAAAAAGAAAACAAGGAACAGGACATCCTGAGGGCGGCGGAGATACTGTTCGCCGAGAAAGGATTCAAAGGCGCCACCACGACGCTGATAGCGGCGCAGGCCGGTGTCACCCATGCCATGCTGCACTACTATTTCAGGACGAAGGATCAGATATTCCTGAAGGTTTTTGATACCTATTTGGAGGAGATCCTGCAGAGTCTCAAGTCGATAATGGTGACGGACATATTCCAGCCCGACCTTATCAGGAAGACGACGGAGATCTGCTTCGACTTCTTCAGCGCCCACAGCGGACAACTGTCGCTGCTGCTTGAGGTCGCGAAGGAACGCCCTGACCTGATGGAAAGTTACGTGTCGAAGGTCGGAAGCTACATGTCCTCCGCCTTGGACACCCACAAGAAAAGAACGGAGTCGGAAGTCGTGAACGGGAGGATCCGGAACATCACGTTCGAGGAACTGATCGGCGACATCGTGAGTGTGTGTGCGGCTCCGTTCTTCTTTGATCCGCTCGTCAGCAATGTGCTGGGAGTGGAAGGCACACGCAGGGCGGAGTACCTGGAGGCGCGCAAAAAGGAAGCTGTGGAACTGATTGTCTGCCGCCTGTTCAAGTGATAATGTGACAATCCTATGAATATGAAGAAGTTAAAATGGAAAACACTCGCTCTGGCGTTGCTGGTCTGCGTACAGGCGTATTCACAGACCACTCTTGACCAATGTGTCAGGATGGCCTACGAGAACTATCCTCAGATCAAGGAGAAGGGGCTGATCGACGCCTGTCAGGGCTATGATCTTAAGAACGCCTCGCTTGCCTGGGTGCCGCGGCTGAACATTTCCGCCAAGGCGACCTGGCAGTCCGATGTGGTCGAGATGCCTTTTGACATGCCGGGCTTCGAGTTTGACATTCCGCATGACCAGTACGGAGTGACCGCCGACCTCACCCAGCAGATCTGGGACGGAGGAGCTACCGCTGCCAAAGGCCGTCAGATCAAGGCGGGAGCCGAGGTAAAGCGTAGGCAATTGGAGGTCAACATGTACTCCATCCGTTCGAAGGTGCAGTCGATCTACCTTGGCATCATCTTGCTGGACAAGCAGATAGAACTGAACAACGTGCTGGTGTCCAACCTCTCCCGCAATCAGAAAGAGGTACAGACATTGGTGGACGGCGGCATGGCCGGGCCATCGGATCTCGACCAGATCCGGGTGAACATCCTTACCTGCGAGCAGCAGCAGGCCGCCCTGGAGACGGACCGGAAGGCCTATCTGCGGATGCTGGGTCTGCTTACCGGGCAGGACATGACGGGTCTGACCCTTGTCGAGCCGGAGCCGGAAAGCAACCTGGCGATGGAGATCAAGCGTCCCGAGCTCGCCCTCTATGATGCCCAGGCGGTGCAGCTGCAGGCGCAGAAGGATCTGCTCAACACTTCTTTGTGGCCGCGTCTGAACCTCAACCTGCAGGCGGGCTACGGCCGTCCGGGACTGAACATGCTCTCCGGCAGTTTCGATCCGTACTTCGTGGCCGGTGTCAGGCTCCAGTGGGATTTCGGAGCGCTCTACACACTCAGGAACGACCGGCGCAAGTCGGACTCGGATCTTCGCAGGCTTGAGCTGACACGCGAGTCCTTCATGCTTAACACCTCGATGGAGGCTGTCCAGAAACGGAGCCAGGTGGAGAAGGACAAGGATGTCCTCAGGCGCGACGAGGAGATAATCTCCCTCCGCGGCAGCATCAGGGAGACGGGCGAGAGGCAGTACAAGGAGGGTGTGATCGCGGTCAACGACTATCTTTCCCTGCTGGACGAGGAGTTCAAGGCGCGCCTTAGCTACAATGTCCACAAGGTGACCTACATCATGGACTTGCTTGACCTGCGGCAAACACTTGGAGTACAATGACAAAGAACATGACAATGATTATGAATATGAAAAGCGGACTTGTTTTCGCGGCGTTGGCCCTGGTCGCCGCCGGATGTGGAAAGAACATTGAATATGACGCATGCGGTCAGGTTGACGCCACTCAGGTGACCGTGTCCGCCGAGAATGCCGGACGTGTCCTGTCCATGGCTGTGGAGGAAGGCGAGGTGGTGACGGCGGGACAGCTCCTCGGAGCCTTGGACTCTGTCCAGACCTACCTTCAGATAATGGAGCTGCGCGAGCGCATCGCCGGATCGTCGTCCAGGCTGGTGGACATCAAGAAGCAAGGCCAGCCGAACCTCAGCCAGCTGGAAAACCTTCAGAGTGAGTACGAAAGGTACTCCAAACTGTTGGAAGGCAACGCCACCAGCCGCAAGCAGGTGGATGACCTCACGGACAAGATCGCCGTCCTCAAGGCGCAGATAGCCGCACAGACCCAGAGCTGGGAGCGTGGCAACGCTTCTGTGAGATCCGAGGTCCAGGGCTATGAGATCCAGCTCGCCAGGCTTGAGGATCAGCTCGCGAAATGCCGCATCGTCGCTCCGGTCTCCGGGACTGTGCTGACACGCTACGCCGAGACCGGTGAGTTCGTCACCCTCGGCAAGCCGCTCTTCAAGGTCGCCGACCTGGACCAGATGTACGTCAGGGCGTATTTCTCCTCGGCGCAGTTGTCCGGCTTGAAGCTGAACGACACGGTGACCGTGATTCCGGATGACGGGACCGCTTCACCGAAGCGCATCCAGGGACGTGTGATCTGGATCTCCGAACAGTCGGAGTTCACCCCTAAGAACATCCAGACCCGTGACGAGCGGGCGGATCTGGTCTATGCCGTCAAGGTGGCCATGCCGAATGACGGAACCCTTCGTCTTGGAATGTACGCCTATGTGAGGAGGTAGCCATGGACAGAGACACTGCGATAGAGATTAAAGATGTAAGCAAGTCCTACAAGTCGGTCAAAGCCTTGAGGGACATAAGCTTCAACATCCGGAAAGGTGAGTTGTTCGGCCTCATCGGCCCTGACGGAGCGGGGAAGACCACCCTGTTCAGGATCCTGACCACCCTGACCCTCCCGGACTCCGGTTCCGCGACGGTGATCGGGCTGGATGTGGTGCGTGACTATCGCGAGATAAGGGGAAGGATCGGCTATATGCCAGGGCATTTTGCCTTGTATCAGGATCTTACCGTCGAGGAGAACCTGAAGTTCCACGCCACGATGTTCGGCACGACCATCGAGGAGAACTACGAGACCATCAAGGGAATATATTCACAGATCGAGATGTTCAAGGACCGCAAGGCGAGCGCTCTTTCCGGCGGAATGAAGCAGAAGCTGGCGCTTTGCTGCGCCCTTGTCCACAATCCCGAGGTGCTGTTCCTTGACGAGCCGACCACCGGTGTCGACGCCGTGAGCCGCAAGGAGTTTTGGGCGATGCTCAAAAAGATCAAAGACAGGGGCGTGACGATAGTGGTCTCGACTCCTTACATGGACGAGGCCAGTCTTTGTGACCGCATCGCCATGATTCTTGACGGCAGTGTCATCGGACTCGGCAGTCCGGCGGAGATCATTTCCCGATTCCCGAACCGGATATATTCAGTGAGCGGCGGCAACATGTTCCAGACGCTCGGCGCGCTGCGCGGTGTGAGGGGGGTGCTGGATTGCAGTTCGTTCGGCAGCGCGTGCCACGTGTCTGTCACCGACGACGGGCCGGATGAGACCGGACTCGCCGAGGCTCTTCGGTGTGCCGGAATCGAAGGTTGCGACGTGCGGAGGATGACTCCGGGGATCGAGGACTGCTTCATCAGGCTTTCCTCTTCCGCCGCGGAAGGCTCCTCCGGTGCGGAATAATGAGTCTGACAGGAAGTTTTTTTTGAATATTCCTAAATTGCCTGACGTTATGGACAAGGACATAAAGACTGTGCGTATCTCCCATCTGGTCAAAAAGTTCGGAGATTTCACCGCGGTGGATGACATCTCCTTTGAAGTGTGCAAAGGGGAGATATTCGGTTTTCTGGGCGCGAACGGCGCCGGCAAGACCACGGCGATGCGCATTCTCTGCGGATTGAGCCGTCCGACATCCGGACAGGGCGATGTCGCGGGGTACAGCATAGTCAACGAGCAGGAGAAGATCAAGCGGCACATCGGCTACATGAGCCAGAAGTTCTCCCTCTATCCCGACCTGAAGGTGTGGGAGAACATCGAGCTTTTCGCTGGCATCTATGGGCTTGACAACAAGCGGATCGCTCAGAAGACAGACCAGATGCTGAAGGCTCTGTCGATGGAGAATGTCCGTAACTCTTTCGTTAGGGACATGCCGCTCGGATGGAAGCAGAAGCTCGCTTTCAGCATAGCGATGGTGCATGATCCCGAGATAGTGTTTCTTGACGAGCCGACGGGCGGTGTGGATCCCGTGACGAGAAGGAACTTCTGGGAAATGATCTACAAGGCAGCCTCCAATGGTGTCACCGTCTTTGTCACGACGCACTACATGGATGAGGCTGAATACTGTGACAGAGTCTCCGTGATGGTGGACGGGCGCATCGAGGCGCTGGATTCCCCGGCAGCCCTGAAGGAGCGTTACGGGGCCAAGGACATGGATGAGGTGTTCACAAAAATCGCCGGAAAGGCCGAGAGAGAGGCATGAGAGAGGTAATAGCGTTCATACAGAAAGAGTTCAGACACATATTCAGGGATCTCCGGACCACCCTGATTGTTCTGGTGATGCCGGTTGTGCAGATCATCCTGTTCGGCTTCGCGATAAGCACGGATGTCAGCAACGCCGTCGTCGATGTGGTCGGGGATGCCTGTGACCCTTTGGCACGCTGTGTCATAAGCAGGATCGAGGGCAACAAGTACCTCGCCGTCGGCGAGATCCACGGATCTTTCGCTCCTGCCCGGGACAGGATCCGCAAAGGCAAGGCTGCCGCGGCGCTCTGCTTCGGGACGGACTTTGACGGCAAGGCCGGCTCGGAAGGTAAGGCCTGCGTCCGCATTGTGAGCGACGGCTCCGATCCGAACACCGCCCAGGTGGTCACCAGCTACATCAAGGGAGTGCTTCAAAGCGAGGAACTGGCATTGTCTGAGAGCCTTGCCGGGAAGCCTAAGGCTTCGATGAGGCCGAATGTCCAGCTGATGTACAATCCGGCCATGAACTCGTCCTACAATTTCGTGCCGGGAGTCATGGGCTTGATCCTGATGCTGATCTGCTCGATGATGACGGCGGTGTCCATCGTGAAGGAGAAGGAGACCGGCACGCTTGAGCTGCTCCTTGTGTCTCCGGTCAAGCCGTTCTGGATAATCCTTTCCAAGATGATTCCGTACCTTGCCCTGTCGGTCGTCAATTTCGTCAGCGTCCTGCTTCTGGCCCACTTTGTCATGGGGGTGCCGATCCATGGCAGCCTGACACTACTGTCCCTGGTGTCGCTTGTTTTCGTCGGTTCGTCACTGGGACTCGGACTGCTTGTGTCGGTCATCTCCAAGACACAGCAGACAGCGATGCTGCTGTGCGGTATGGGACTGACAATGCCGACCATGATGCTGTCCGGCATCATATTCCCGTGCGAGAGCATGCCGGTCGCTCTTCAGATGCTCTCCGACATCATCCCTGCCAAGTGGTTCATCATCATGGTGAAGAAGATAATGATCCAGGGAGCCGGCCTTGAGGCGGTCGCCAAGGAGTTCGCCGTCCTGACCGGCATGATGGTCTTTCTGTTGGTTGTAAGTATCAAGAATTTCAAGACAAGGTTGTGAGATGAAAGTTTGGAAGTATCTGTTGAAGAAGGAGTTCAAGCAATTCCTAAGGGATCCTGGAATGCCGAGAATGGTTTTCTGTTTCCCGTTTTTGATCATTCTGGTCTTTCCTTTCGCGGCGAACATGGAGGTGAGGAACCTGAGTCTGGTGATCGTGGACAGCGACCAGTCGGACCAGTCGGCCTTGCTTACGGAGAAATGCGCCTCGTCCGGCGGCTATTTCAAGATCCGGGAGGTGACCGAGTCTCCGTCAGACGCGCAGGCTGTCATGGACCGCGGCGGCGCTGACGCCATCCTGACCATCTCCTCCGGATTCGCCCGCTACCTTGAGTCGGACAGAGACACCAACGACCCGCTTCCCGTCGGGATCAAGGTCAACACCGTCAACGGCACCAGAGGAAGCATCGGCTCCCAGTACCTCAACGCCTTTGTCACTGAATATGTAGCCTCGGTTTCGGGGACGAAATCCCAGAATGGTGCTGCTAGAACCCGTTTCGACACCCGGGAAAGCTATCTCTACAACCCGTCCCTGGACTACAAGACTTTCATGATCCCGGCGCTTATCGTGATCGCCATCACGATGATGTGCGGCTTCCTGCCTGCCTTGAACATCGTCTCGGAGAAGGAACGCGGCACCATCGAGCAGATCAACGTGACTCCGGTGAGCAAGACCGCCTTCATCCTCTGCAAGATGATCCCTTATGTGGCCGTGGCGTTCTTCATGGTCTTCTCCTGTCTTGGCCTGTCGTATGCCGTGTTCGGCTATGGCTGCCGGGGAAGCCTGCTGGACATCGTGATCTTCACATTCGCCCACATCGTGGTCATGGCTTCTTTCGGTCTGCTGATCTCCAACTACAGCGACAATGCCCGCCAGGCCATGTTCGTCATCTGGTTCTTCAGTATGGTGTTCATGCTGATGAGCGGAATATTCACACCCATCCAGTCGATGCCGGGATGGGCGCGGGCGATCACCTATGCCAATCCGCTGCGCTACTTCGCCGACGCGATGCGCTCGATTGTCCTGAAGGGCTGCACGCTGGCGGACACGTGGCCGGACTTGCTGAGCCTTGCCTGTCTGGGCGCGTTCACGACCACCTGGGCTGTCCTGAGCTACCGCAAGACCACCTGACAAGGCTACCGCACCGTTCCGGACCTACGGATTCTCTCCATCTGAAAAATGGTGAATCTGTTCGCATTCCGCTTTGTAAATTGAAGAATTATCCGTAAATTTGCAGCCCCAAATGTTTGGGGGGAAACATAAATATTAGATTTACAATCATTTATGCCTACAATTCAACAATTAGTTCGCAAAGGACGCGTGAGCATTGTCGCTCAGAGCAAGTCACGCGCGCTGGACGCATGTCCTCAGAAGAGGGGCGTATGTCTTCGTGTTTACACGACGACCCCTAAGAAGCCTAACTCAGCGATGAGAAAGGTCGCCAGGGTACGCCTTACCAACTCCAAAGAGGTCAATGCCTACATTCCGGGCGAGGGACACAACCTTCAGGAGCACAGCATTGTGCTGGTCCGCGGAGGTCGTGTGAAGGATCTCCCTGGTGTGCGTTACCACATCCTTAGAGGAGCTTTGGACACAGCTGGCGTGGAAGGAAGGACACAGTCCCGTTCCCTCTACGGAGCCAAGAGACCGAAGAAGACCGCTAAGAAGTAGTCCGTTTCATTAATCTTTATCACCTTTAATTTTTACTCACAATGAGAAAATCGAAGCCTAAAAAGAGGATTCTACTTCCTGATCCTAAGTTTCACGATGTCGAGGTTACCCGCTTCGTGAACAATCTTATGTTGCAGGGGAAGAAGAGTATCGCGTATTCTATTTTTTACGATGCCATTGACATGGTAGGCGAGAAGATGAAGGATTCTGACAAGGCTCCTCTGGATATCTGGAGGAAGGCACTCGAAAACGTTACCCCTCAGATCGAGGTGAAGTCACGTCGTGTAGGAGGTGCAAACTTCCAGGTGCCTACTGAGTTGCGTCCGGAAAGGAAAGTCTCGCTGTCGATGAAGAATATGATCAACTTCGCCCGCAAGCGTTCCGGCCACTCAATGGCAGAAAAACTTTGTGCAGAGATCGTTGCCGCCTACAATAACGAAGGTGGTGCATTCAAGAGAAAAGAGGATATGCACAAGATGGCTGAGGCCAACAAGGCATTCGCCCACTTCCGTTTCTAATTTTATTCGCAGATGGCTGCTAAAAGAGATCTTACTTACACAAGAAACATCGGCATCATGGCCCACATCGATGCCGGAAAGACGACCACATCCGAGCGTATTCTGTACTACACCGGAAAGACTCACAAGATCGGTGAGGTACATGAAGGGGCTGCCACAATGGACTGGATGGTTCAGGAGCAGGAGAGAGGTATCACCATCACTTCCGCCGCCACCACAGCGTTCTGGCACTACAACGGTCACGTTTATCAGATCAACCTGATCGACACCCCGGGTCACGTCGACTTCACCGTTGAGGTGGAGCGTTCGCTCCGTGTGCTCGACGGAACTGTCGCTACTTTCTGCGCTGTCGGACGCGTTCAGCCTCAGTCAGAGACTGTTTGGCGTCAGGCCGACAAGTACGGCGTTCCGAAGATCGCGTACGTGAACAAGATGGACCGTGTCGGCGCTGACTTCCTCGCTTGCGTTGAGGAAATCTACACCAAACTCGGTGCCAAGGCTGTTCCTATTTGTCTCCCTATCGGAGCGGAGGACAAGTTCAAGGGCATCATCGACCTCGTTTCCCGCAAGGCATATTACTATGACTCCGGTGAGGAACTGGTCAACTATGAAATAAAGGACGTTCCGGAGGACATGGCCGGAGAAGTCGAGAAATGGAGAGACAAGCTCGTCGAGGCTGCCGCCGAATGCGACGAGGCTCTCATGGAGAAGTATTTCGAGAATCCTGACTCCCTCACAGAGGAGGAGATCATCGCCGCCCTTCGCAAGGGTACGATCTCTATGCAGATCGTTCCAGCATGCTGCGGTTCCTCTTTCAAGAACAAGGGTGTGCAGTTCCTCCTTGACGCTGTGATGCGTTACCTTCCTTCTCCGCTTGACAAGGGTGTTGTGAAAGGTACCGATCCTAAGACCGGTGAGGAAGAGGATCTTCTCCCTGACGCAGCCCAGCCGTTCTGCGCTCTCGTGTTCAAGATCGCCACGGATCCGTTCGTCGGCCGTCTCGCCTTCATGAGGGTATATTCAGGACGCGTTGACGCCGGTACTTATGTCTATAACGTCCGCACCGGAAAGAAGGAGAGAATCGCGCGTCTGTACCAGATGCACTCCAACCATCAGAACCCTATCGAGTTCGTCGAGGCCGGAGACATCTGCGCCGCTGTCGGATTCAAGGATCTCCGTACAGGAGACACCATCTGCAACGAGGATCATCAGATCGTGCTCGAATCGATGGAATTCCCTGATCCTGTTATCGGTATCGCTGTCGAGCCTAAGACCCAGGGCGACCTGGACAAGCTTGGCATCGCCCTCGGCAAGCTCGCTGAGGAGGATCCTACGTTCACCGTAAGGTCAGACCACGAGACCGGCCAGACAGTCATCAGCGGAATGGGTGAGCTTCACCTTGACATCATCGTGGACCGTCTCCGTCGTGAGTTCGGTGTCGAGATCAATCAGGGCGCTCCGCAGGTTAACTACAAAGAGGCCATCACCGCTACAGTACAGCACCGTGAGGTCTTCAAGAAGCAGACCGGTGGTCGTGGTAAGTTCGCCGACATCATCGTCGAGATCGGACCTGCCGATGAAGGCGTTACCGGACTTCAGTTCGACAATCAGGTCAAGGGTGGTAATATTCCTAAGGAATTCATCCCTTGCATCGAGAAGGGCTTCAAGGCCGCTATGGCCAACGGTGTTCTCGCTGGTTACGAGGTTCAGTCTCTGAAGGTTACCGTGCTTGATGGTTCTTACCACCCAGTCGATTCAGACCAGCTTTCATTCGAAATGGCCGGCCGTCTGGCATTCCGCCACGCCTGCCCGAAGGCTAAGCCTGTTCTCCTTGAGCCTATCATGTCCCTTGAGGTTGTTACTCCAGAGGACTACATGGGTGACATCGTGGGTGACCTCAACCGTCGTCGCGGCCAGATCCAGGCTATGGACTCCACCGCCAACGGTGCGAGAATCGTAAGGGCCTTCGTTCCGCTCGCCGAGCAGTTCGGTTATGTGACAGTTCTCAGAACTCTCTCATCCGGCCGCGCGACCAGCACGATGACTTTCGACCACTACGCTGAGGTTCCTGCCAACCTGGCCAAGGACGTTATCGAGAAGAGCGGCTACAAGCTCTCTGATGATGACGAGTAGTAAGTGTTAAATCGTAATTAAGTATTTTTGATATGAGTCAAAAAATCAGAATAAAACTCAAATCATTCGATCACATGCTGGTTGACAAGTCAGCCGCTAAGATCGTGGACACCGTGAAGGCTACTGGTGCTAAGGTGAACGGTCCTATTCCGCTTCCTACCAACAAGAAGATCTTCACTGTCAATCGCTCGACTTTCGTCAACAAGAAGTCCCGCGAGCAGTTTGAGCTTAGCGCCTACAGCAGGCTTCTGGACATCGACGACAGCAACGCTAAGACCGTTGATGCTCTCATGAAGCTCGAGCTTCCTTCCGGCGTTGAGGTTGAGATCAAAGTCTGATAATTCAGATTGAGGACGGAGCGGTCTCAGAGGCCGCATCCGTTCAAGCAATATGCCCGGCCATCAAGGTCGGGAACCGGTCCCATAGCTCAGTTGGTTAGAGCATCTGACTCATAATCAGGGGGTCGTAGGATCATGCCCTACTGGGACCACGAAGAGGAGACGTAAGGAATTGCGTCTCCCCTTTGTGATTCATATAACAAGGGAAAAATGCCAGGTCTGTCTTTACGATGGACCGGGCTTTTCTCTTTTATGTGCCCCCCCCCACCCCAGACTGTCTGAAAAGTCTCGGCGAGAGCAGAAAAGTCTGTACCC